>Ga0307421_1000002_pt1 | contig 177276 bp, 150 predicted proteins | sample SalMarWE160270MG_FD_202163 | JGI IMG/M metagenome (GOLD analysis project Ga0307421, IMG submission 202163) | Salt marsh sediment microbial communities from the Plum Island Ecosystem LTER, Massachusetts, United States - WE1602-70 | ecosystem: Environmental > Aquatic > Marine > Intertidal zone >... | reverse complement strand
GAAGTTTTTTGTAGTCGGCTGATAGTGTGTATCCATTGACACCGGTCAGGATGACTGTATCTTTGCGTTTATCCAGGTCGAATTTATGCAGTTTTGTTTCGCGGGAGTAAGGGACGCTGCTGTCGGGCGGGGCTTCCAGATAGAAGATCTGGCCGCTGATTCCCGTCTGAAGGGAACCATAATTTCCCTCCGGGACGGGAATACTCAGAATGCGCTCATTGAGTCCTTCGAAGTCGATGCGGAATTCTTCCTTTTCCTTTTCTTCATCGTTCTTTTTGTCCGGTTTTTCGTTTTCCAATCCTTTTTCCTCATCGCTTTCTTTGGCCAAAGGAGAAGGGACATCTTTTTGAAGCACAGCCAAATAAATCGCATTGGTCATTCTCATGTCCGCGCTGGACATGGCGAACCAGTGTTTTACCGGACCTGCATCTGTGGAGGCGAAAAAGTAAAGATACTTGCCGCTGGGATCAAACACAGGATCGCTCACTTCGCTCAATCCGTCGGTGATGGGATGCGATTTGTCTTCTTCTATGGAATACACATAGACCTTTTGAATATAGGCTTCGGTGTTCAGCGTGTATGCGATCCATTTTGAGTCAGGGGACCAGACTCCCCGGATGGTTTTCAAGCCCGAAGGTCCGTAAAGGTATTCGGATGCGATTTTATGGGATTTTCCGGTCTCAGTGTCAAACCAGTACAGGCTCCAGGAATTATCTGTATAGGAGATTTTTTTGCTGTCAGGGGACCAGAAAGGCCTGTCGTAGAAACCGGCTCCGTCTATTGGGTATTTTTTCACTTCGCCTTTCATCCCCGGCTCTTTAATATGAAGGGCGTATTCTCCGTTCTCATCTGAAAAATAAGCGATTTTTTTCCCGTCGGGCGACCAGGCAGGGTCCCTTTCGTTGATTCCTGCGGTTTCTGTGATGTTGCGAAAGTCACCTTTTTCCGCAGGAAGGGTTATGATTTCACCTCTGAATTCAAGAACAGCTCTTGCACCGGTAGGTGATATGTCCGCATTTCTTATATACTGGCTTCCGTTGACATATCTGGGCCTTAATCCCATAAGATCTGTGGCCACGCCAACGGAAAGGTCATCCACTGTTCCGTCATGGATGTCAAATAAATGGAGTTTTCCCTTTTGCTCGAAAAGGACCTTATCATCACTAGATGAAGCCGAGACAACAGGAAAATCCTGATAATCGGTAAGCTGTTTTATTTCCTTTGTTTCCGTATCAAAGGAGAAGAGATTGAATTCTCCGTTTCTATCAGAACGGAAATATATTTGATTGTGGACCCACAGAGGATCTGTATCATTGCATCTTCCTTCTGGTTGAGGAATGCTTTCTACGGAACTGTCACTGAGGGTTATAATCCATATTCTTGAGAAAGTGCCTCCACGGTAGTGCTTCCACTGATGAAAAGCCTCTCCAAAAGGCGTATAGGCTATCTTTTTTCCATCAGGGGAATAGGATGCTTTGGTGGCATAGGGTATTTTTTCCGGTACAGGAATCCCTCCGTCTATGGATACTTTATAGAGCTGAGAGCGGGAGTAGGAGAAAGAGAAACGGGAGGACATAAAGACCACGAATTTTCCGTCCGGAGTGAAGGCTCTGACTGTATCTGAATAAGGATGCCAGGTCAACCGCTTTGGAATGCCGCCCTGGACAGGAATGATATAGACATCGGTATTTCCGTCATATTCCCCACTGAAGGCGATCCATTTTCCGTCAGGGGAAAAAACAGGGAAGGATTCCATGCCTTTATGCGAAGTCAGACGGCGCACATTTTTTCCGCTCAAGTCCGCGATCCATAGATCATTCGAATAAGAAAACACAATATTTTCCTGACTAACAGCAGGATGAGTCAGCATTTTCGTATCCTTTGTATCGATTCCTTTTAAAGAAGAGGAGAAAACCAACACAAAAGATATCAAAACCATACACAACAGCCTTAAAGATTTTTTCATTTTATGCTCCCTTTTAAAATACATATTATTTTCCCTGACCTATTCATAAAAAAATGGCGACGTTCATTTCTTTGCCTTGTTTTCTAGGATATACGTTTTTTCTAAAAAAAAGACAACTGAAAAATCTGTGTCTGTATTCACTTTCATTTTAATCGCCATTTTTTTACCATTAAGGCAAGCCGATCTCACTGCATCTGCTTCGTTACAGGATACTTGCGGTGAAGGACCACAGCTTCGCACCCTGTGCCTCGCATCTGCAGCAACCTCGACTTGTGAATAACCCAGGTTTGAAAATTTTTTTTACTATATTTTACCACCATTCTCACAATATTATAGAAATAAATCAGAAATGATGGGAATCCCGCCAGTATCTCAGTTTCGTTTTGCCTGGCTTGTCTTCACTTCCATCAAAGAGAAGCCCTGACCTATCGGGTTTAACATCAACAAGCACCTGGTCCAGATACTGCGCTTTTGTCAGATTGACAATAGTGTAGCGAAGCTCATTGTCCTTTATCGAAGCAAACACAAAATCTCCGTTGGATTCAAGAGGCCCCCACCGGACTTTTCCGGCTTCATAAGTGTAACGGGGTCTTCTCCAGTCTCTGGACATATCCTGTCTCAGATCGTTTTTGACTCCGGCATAAATTTCTCTGTTCTCAAGCTTTATCTTCACACCCATTCCGGTTTTCTGGGGTTCGACAGGAAGGACCATGACTTTGTCCAGAAAAGATTCGGGTTTGATTTGAGAGGAGTGGGGGATGAGCACGGTGATGAACCCGACCGTTTCTGTCAGTTCGAAATGCTGGGCCGTGGTCTGGTGGATGGTGAGTTCATCCTGATAGTGCCTTTTTTGAGGCACCACTCCCTCCAGTCTGTAGTGGGTCTTGGGGAAGAGGATGAGGAGGTGTTGGTCGGTTGGAAAGGTGTTCTTTTGTATTCTGTCATAGACCGTATCATACCAGTGATCTCCCCGGGAGATTATTTTTCTGGTATGCCAGAGATTCGACAGGGTGAAGTAGCTTTCTTCCGTGGCCTTGAAAACATCGAAAACAATGAAGGCTTCAGGATCTTTGATGTAGACCAGGATCCGATCCCATTCGTATCCCATCTGGTCATCTATAAGCCGGGTTCTGCTGTAATCAAAGTCCTCAAAGGTCAGAAAATCTATTTTTTTCGTCCGGATTGGTCTGTAGGAACCGGCATTTCTTAAAAAATCGAGAATATCCTGACTGACCACAGCTTCTTTTGTGCCGTAGCGGTTTTGACCTTTTTCTTGACCCATGAAGATTTTTTCAGGCCTCACGCACAGGCGGTTGTGAAAGTAGTCCTGCCTGTAAGCTCCGAAAGGTCCGCTGGGCATATAATCCCTGTATCCTCCGTCATGTAGAAGAACAGAGCCTTCGGACATCAGGAGAACGATACTGTTCTCATCGGAATGCCCGTGGGTCATTTTTTCTTCTTCCACGGGAATCGTGTCTCTGAGATAATCTCTGAAATAGCTGCCTCCGGAGCCTTCATCCCTGTAGTTTAAGAGCATATAGGTCGATTCCGGATCCCATCCGTTTCTGAACACGATTTTCTTTCCCACGATGTCTTCCATGACTTCTCCTGATAATCCTGTTGGCTTCACAGGTTTGATTGAGTCGCTTCCCCAGATGTAGCAGTCGAGAAGCATATAACCCAGTCCGATGTTGTTCGGATTGTCAAAATCTATGAATTTACGGGCAAGAGTGGCAGCCACCCATTTCATTTGGCTGTTTCGATACTGACGGGCAGCTGCTTCAAAAAAGACAAGGAATCGATTCCAGTTGCTCCTCCAGTTGGCGTCTCCGAAATCCGGAATCATTCCGGCAGGGCAGAAAAGCTGCAGATAATATTGGGCGTAATAATACATTTCAGGTGTTTTGAACAGATCCTCCATTCTATCCTGAACAGAGGCATATCCGCACAGGGCATAAAGCCAGACCGCATTATAAAGGGAAGCATCCTCTATCTCCCAGTTCCCCCAGTTATCATTACCAAGGGCATGGCACTGCATCCTCCATTTGTCTGCTTCGGAGTGTTCGGGAAGAGCTCTGACCGCCCAGGCCAGAGATTCCGCCCTAAGGGCAGTCCGGTTCATAGGCCCCCATTCCTGGGACCTGAGAAGGTAGGCCATACTTTCAGCGATATTCCTTTCGATTCTCTTCTTTTCCTGTAAGGAGAGCACATCCAGGTCCTTTAACAGGATATAGGCTCTTATGTATTTCATGGCAGAGAAAAAATCAGGGAGTACCGGAGGCTTGTCATCATAGTCAGGTCTTTTCTCAACAGCCCATTGGGGGTAAGCTTTTGTGAACTCATCATAGGTCAGCAGTACTTCTCGGGCTCTTTCAGCTTGTTCCGGTTGGGATTCCATTTGGTGCAAATACGCATAGATGACAGCCATTTCCAAGAGACCTCCCGGGGGTCGGTAGCCAAAAATATTCTCAGGATCAAAATTTTTTCTCCAGGCCGCGATTCTCTCGTCATAATGTTCCCATGTCCAATCCGCAGACTGGCGGGCATAATTGAGATATTTTGACAGGGGAACAGGTTCTGTATCAGCAAAGGCCAAATGGGGAAGAAAAAGACCTATCAGGGAAATAGCTGCAAAAAAGACTTTTAATGGATATTTTTTCATAATATGGCTTCCTTAAAAGAAGATTGAATTCAGATGCATTGTATTTGTCTTTATAATAATCAAAGAGAAAAAGCAACTCAAGGGCAATAATATCACCCCCCAAATCATCCTAAAAGGCTATTGCATTTGACAAAACGAAAATGAGATATTATAAAAAGCATGAATAGACGAGATAGAAGTGGGGGACTAGACGGATTGCCTGGAGCTTGTTTTATAAAACCGTAAGATTTTGTGTAAAGGGTATTGAAAATGGATGAAAACGAAAAAAAGACCAGGTTTTTAGAAGATTTAGACAGAGTCCGCAAACAGATATCAGAAATAGAGGAAGTCGAGCAGGAGAGAGACAAAAAGGAACAGGAATTAAAAGAAGAAAAACTCTATCTCAATACTTTGCTGGAAGAGCTTTTGGTCGGTATTCTGTCAGTCAATGTCCAGGGTGTGGTTTATTTTATGAATTCTGAAGCAAGAAAAATGCTGGGGATAGAGAGCGGACAGGAAGTGATTGAAATGGATGTACGGAATATCCCTTCTTTTGATAAATCAGGCATATCAGGGGGAATAAGAAAGTGTCTTGATTCTCAAAAGAAAAGTTCCGTTGAATCTGTGTATGTCAACGAGACAGAGAAGAAGCATTATTTTAAGAACAGCTTCATTCCTCTTTTCAGTAAAGACGGGTCCATAAACGGGGTCATGGTCACCATAGAGGATGTGACAGATGAAAAAAAAGTTGATGTGGATCTCAAACAAAAACTTGGTTTTGAAAAATTCATGTCAAGGATCCTGTCAAGACTGGTAGAAGCCAAAGACAATGAGAGTGTGTTCAATGGGATTCTCATGGATATAGGAATCAAACTCAATGCAGACAGAACCGGATTGTTCCTGTTCGATAAAGATAATCATCTGACAAGCTGTTTATACGAATGGCACAAGGATGTTATCAGCCCTCAGATCGAAGAGAGAAAAAACGTGCCTCTGGATGAATTTTCATGGCTGATCGAAGATCTCAGTGACGAAAAAACAGTGCAGATCGAAAACACAGAGGAAATCGATGAAACGCATAACTCTCTCAAGAAGCTGTGTTTGAGCGAGGGAACTCTCTCTTTTTTGGCCGTTCCTGTCTTTCATGATGAGGTCTTGATAGGATTTTTTGGGGTGGAGTGGATATCGGAGCATGGAAAATGGACGGAACCGGATATCTTCCTCTTAAAAGAAGTCTCCAAGAACCTCGGCCGTGTCATCGGTCAAAAAAAATCGGATGACACTCAAAGGAAAGCAAACAATAGATTTTGCATGCTTGTACAGGCAGGTTTTGAAGCCATTGTCATTTTAAAAGAGGATATCATCGCAGATGCCAATCATGCGACAAGTTCTCTTTTCGAATACAAGCCTTCAGAATACGTCGGGAAAGATTTATCGATTTTTTTCGATTCAGAAGAGAAACAAACAATAGAAGATTTCCTTAAGGATTCACTTTCACAGCCGCTTGAAGCCGAAGGAATTAAAAAAAGCGGTGAGGTCATCCATGTTGAGGTCCTGGCCAAAACTCTTTTTGATGAAAAGGAGCCCATGCAGGCACTGGGAATAAGAGATATCACGGGAAGAGAGAAGATCAGTAATGATATAAAAGAAAGGTATGGGATATTAAAGGAAATCATGGATGATACGGTCAAAGCTTTGGCAATAAGTGTTGAATTCAAGGATCCCTTCACAGCAGGACATATGCAGAGGGTAGCGCGACTTGCTTGCGCCATTGCCGAAGAAATGGGTCTTCCTGAAGAACGCATCCAGGGACTTAAATTAGCGGCAAGTATTCATGATATAGGAAAGATAGGTATTCCGGCAGAGATACTCAGCAAACCCGGTGAACTTACAGAAGCAGAGCGCATGATCGTGGAAAGCCATCCCAAGACCGGATATGATATATTGAAAAACATTAATTTTCCCTGGCCTGTTGCAGACATTGTTCTTCAGCATCATGAGAGGATGGACGGTTCAGGATATCCTTCAGGATTATCGGGGGACAAGATATTACTGGAGGCGAGGATCATAGGAGTAGCGGATGTGGTGGAAGCATTGACTTCCAGAAGGGCGCACAGGTCAGCTCAGGAAAAAGAAAGCCCTGTTAAAGAGCTGAAGAAAAACAAAGAAACTCTCTATGACCCGGAAATCGTGGATGCCTGTTTGAAAATTATCACAAAAAAGAATTTTTCCTTTTAATTAAAGATCTCTGTTAAGAGGGGCACCAGATTCAAAGCATAATCGATTTCTCTTAAAGGAATTCCCTTGCTGTTTGAGATCTCAGTGAAGCGCCCGTCTTTATTGCTGTCCTTGGCAACGATGAGCAGGTCGGTATAGGGAGCCACTGCGGTTATCATCTTTTCGTTATCGCTTCCGGGAGCACCTCTTTTGGATACGCCCCCTACGTGTATTCCAATGATAAAGATGTTGTTCTCTTTACAGTAGTCTATGATGTTTTTGAGCCTGTTCACTTCATCATCAACAGTCAGTCCTGAAGCACCCATACCTTTCAAACTGGCTCCTATGGCAAACATGATGGCTTTGTAGGGAGTGCCTTCGGGGAATTGTTCCAGGTCTGTGTTTATTTCCACATGAAAGCCGGTTTCTCCAGATTCTTTTCCTCCGAGGCCTACTCCTGAGCTTATCATATCGACATCCGGAACATCACTATAATCATACATGATGCCTGCTTCTTCGCAGACTATATTCAAAGTAGTTACATCAGGGCTCTGTCCTGCTGAAGTGGTAAGCACAGGAAGCTCTGCTTTAGGAAGCTCTTGAGAGAAAGCAAAGCCGCTGTTGATGAGAAAAGCAAAACAGAAAAGAGTCAAAAATGAGATGACCGAGTTCGTTTTTATTTTTTTCATATTATCTTCTCCATTATTACTACTAATAATAATATACTATTTGCTATTTCGCCTCAATTATAAAATATATTTTCCTTTTTAGCTTTTGAAGGGTCCTTATAGTAAAATCCGACTCCGTTTTCCACAATTTCTTTATAACGGGGGACATTGGATATCTTTATGGCCTTTTCCTGATTTTTTCGTGAATACTGTTTGGCGATTTCCAGGACCGCAGAACAGTGCTGCCCCACACGTTTTGCCATGGGCCAGCCTGTTTCATCATAAGAAACGAACAGCATTCCCTTTTTAGACAGTTTCAGAAGAAAAGGATCTTTTCCATCCAGAAGAAGGTCGACTGTTTTAGGCCCAGTGGGCTGGTCCAGAAAAGGAATGGGGGCTTCCAGCAGGAAGGGCAGTGCCTCTGAAAAATCTCCGATTTCTCTGTGGGAAAGACCTCTGAAGCCAGCGGGGGATGGCTCCACGTGGTTATCAAATCCTTCCATGGCCTTAAGGGTCATTGATGTCATGGTGGCTATGCGCATTGATTTTTCCGGAGCCACGATACAGTTTGTCACGGGAAACATGGTTTCTGCGCCGTGTATGTCTATGGCCAGGTCCACTTTTTCTTTCCTGATAAGCTCCATGGCTGCATAGGTCACTTTTTCCATAAGAGCTCCGTTTGGTCTTCCCGGCCATGTGCGGTTTGTGTTTCTCACATCAAGGTAAGACAGAAGCTGCCTGTCCGGATAATGCACATATACGTCAGGGTCAGGCCATTGATCCAGGGGAGCGGCTCCCCTGTTACCCATACGGAATTTTTTGTTTCCCCAGGGCGTTTTGATATAAAAATAAAGAGGATATCCGTCGCCTTGGCGCGTATTTCTGCTCCCGCTGTTGTTGAATTGAGGGATGATGATAAGAGTCCCTTTTTCAACAGCCGCGTTTTCCAGAAAAATAAGAGAGCTCAACAGAGCCGATGGTTCGTTAGAATGGGTGTTCGCTATGACCAGTATCTTTCCACCGGGCTCACTGCCTTCAAGAAAGAAAACGTTTGTATCGGCCCTGGTTCCTTTTAAGCCGGGCGCATACTCACTGAGCTTCTTGATTTTGGTTACTCCGGGTCCGGCTATGATGGGCGTTTGAAAATGGCGGTGTTGGTAGAGCTGGAGTCCGCCGGTTAGGGTGAGGGCCCCTATAATGAGAACTATTGCTGATTTATAGATAATTTGACGTGACATTTTTTTCTCCCTACGTTATTTTGCGCGAAAGAGCCTGAGTATTATGGGAATCATGATAAGCAGGTATTGAAGCATCTTGTCCACGCTTTTATCCTCTCGAATGAAGTTCCAGATAAGCATGGCCAGTAAATAGGCACAGATTATATAGTAAATAACCATGATAAAAGGCATTTTATATCCTCCTTACATACTCCATTTTACCAGAAAATCCAGTTTGGAACTGAACACCACCATCAGTATTCCTACGATTGTGATCACGACCCAGGGAAGCCAGGTGCTTTTGAGAAATGACCAGTAGGATTTTTTATACTCGGAAACCATGACACTCAACCGTCCGATAAGGGCTGTGGGAGGCAGTCCGTCTCCCAGAGGCCAGATAAGGCTTAATCCTGCGATGGCCACTGTTGCGTGCAGCCCTATCGAGTCAAGAAACCAGACTAAAGGGATTCCTATGATAGCCGCCCCTCCGTAGGTAAAGACACCTTCGGAAACAGGGATGATGACGGCCAGTGAAATGAACAATAAAACCAGAGGAATGCTTATGACCGTATAAGAAATAAGCCCCCTGACCCCAGTAGCTGTCATGATCTGCTGGAGCATGCCCACAGCGATCATGGTAGCGAGGAGGGGAGTCAATTTTTTTACTGTGTCTCTGGATAATTTGAGGATATTGATTTTTTTCGGGCTGAGGATAAGGGCAAAGACCGCGGATACAGTAAATTGTAAGGGGAGGCCGATAATGGGAAGAGAAAACGGCCAGACCCTTAAAGCGACCACCAATCCGAAAAAGACAAGAAAGGGGATAAGAACTCTCCACCATTTCATTCCCTCCGGGATTTCAGGCATTTGTTTCAATGCGGATTCAAGGTCGGACTTCTCTTCTTTTTTCCATCCTAATGCCAGAACAGTGAAAGTCCCCAGTATGAGAACCGGGATTCCGAGAGGGAGTTCAAATCCGACATAGGGAATGGCTGTTCCTGCAGATAGTATCATAGCCCATATATTGACCGGAGGAGCTGCAGCGCTCAGTCCGGCTACAATGAACAGAATGGCCGCTACTTTTCTGCGTTTGATCCCTAAATAGCTCAGAGCCATGGCAACAGGAGCTCCTACCACCAGCAGGGAGACGCTCCCTGCTCCTGTGAGGGCCCCGGGAACAAGGGTTATCAACATCAGCAATAAAAGAACGATGAGGCGCTTGTTATAGAAATATTTGATGGTATTTTTTACTACATAGTTCACACCACCTGACTCAGAGATTATGGTCATGAATATGGTTGCGGTAACAAATATCAATATGACGTCCAGGTAAGTGAACGAGCCTTCCACCAGATGTCTTGCGAGCTGGCTCAACTGGGGTGTGTTTGTGAAAGCACCGAAGAGGCCTCCGGCAACAGCTGCGAGAAACATGCTTATCTCAACGGAAAGTTTTCTCCATTTAGCGATCGCATAAGCAGCTATGATGACAAGGAAGGTGATGAAAATTTGTGTTTGCATTCAAAACTCCTTTTGCAAATTTTACATTTGTGCTTTACACGGAGTCAAGAAATAGAATAACAAAAAAAGATGAACCTTTTTTTCTAGGATTTCGTATTTATCAATGAGAGATAAGTATATGAAAATACTTTTGTGGTTTATTTTACTGGCAGTTTCATGGCCCCTTGCACTTCTTGCTTTGCTTTTATACCCGATTATATGGCTCTTATTGATTCCTTTCCGCCTTCTCGGGGTTACTGTTACGGCTGTGCTGGATATGTTTAAAGCGGTTATAACATTACCCGCCCGCATCATTTCCTAGATTATTCATAAAAGCTGCCTGCCAGTATTAATTGGCGAAGGGGCGGAGCTTATAGCTCATGGGATTCGTCTTGATCTTCTTAAGGGCCTTGGCCTCGATCTGTCTTATTCTTTCCCTGGTAACGTTGAATTTTTTCCCTACTTCTTCAAGTGTGTGGGGTCTTTCATTGCTCAAACCAAACCTCAACTTCAATACTTTTGTTTCCCTCTCAGAGAGAACCTTAAAAGCATCTTGAAGCAGCTCTTTAAGATTGATATGGATGACCGTGTCAGGAGGGGAAGGGATTTCCTGGTCTTCAATAAAGTCACTCAGGTCATTGGCATCATCTCCGATGGGAGTCTGAATGGAAACAGAATCCTGAGTATTTTCAATGAGGTCGCGCAGCCTGTCAACGGGGCTGTTCATTTTTTTCGCCAGTTCTTCATAGGTCGGTTCCCTTCCTTTATCAGTGACAAAAGACTTGGTGATTTTTTTTATTTTCTGAAGCTGTTCGGTGACGTGGACGGGGAGCCTGATCGTACGTGACTGATCCGCTATGGCCCGGGTAACAGCCTGTCTGATCCACCAGGTCGCATATGTAGAAAACTTATATCCTTTTTTATAGTCAAATTTTTCAACAGCCCTTATAAGACCAAGATTTCCTTCCTGTATGAGGTCAAGCAAGGGAAGTCCGCGGTCCTGGTATTTTTTTGCTATGGAAATAACGAGTCTAAGATTGGAAGCCACCAGTTTGTTGATCGCTTCTTCCTTTATTTGTTTGCCTTTGTTTATCTCTTCAATGACGTCTTTTTCCTGCTCTTTTTTGAGCTTCTCATACACAGAGTCTACGATATTTTCCTTTATGTTTTCCTTTAGGTTTAAACGGTTGACCAGATGTTTTATATCTACAACAGTTCTTCCTTTAGAAAAAATCGATTTATTGGATGAGGATTTCCTGCAAAGGTCATCTCCAAGTATTTTGATTTTTTTGAAAATTTTGTTCGCATTTGATAATGATTTTTTATGCTGGAATCCTGAGTTGCTGCCGGATTTTATGTTGACAAAACTGCTTATTGAATCTGGATGTTCATTTATTTTTCTTTCTATTTCAAATATTTTTTCAAGAGTAAGTTCTGTTTTTGAAAGAGCATGAGTTATAATTTTTTCTCCTTTCTCAATTCTTTTTGCTATGGATATTTCCTCATCATGGGAGAGAAGCAGGATGCTTCCCATATCCTTTAAGTAGAGTTTAACAGGATCCGTCGTCTGGAATTGCTTTTCTGACAAATTCCTTGCTGTTGATTCTCTTATTTTATTTCTGTTAACCATTTTTCCCCTTGTTTTATTCTATCTATATAATAACGAATTAAATGTTTATTTTGTTGCAATAAAAATTTTAAAAATAATGACTTAAAACAATCGAGTATCTTTTGCTCCTCCCTTTTATCTAAAAAAAGAATAATTCTCAATTAATAATCAATACAAATTTAAGATACACCTATAAAATAAGAATTTATGGTATAAATGTCAAGTTAAAAATTAAAAAAAATTATGGCTGATTTATTCTTAAAAAAAGTGACCTTTTTTACAGTATGTTCTTTAGGATGACTATGATTCCGGATAAAGCAGAGGCAATGAGAACCGCGGGTCTTATATATCCTCTATCAAGGATCAGGGCTAATCGTTTTGATAGGAAAAAACCCAAAAGAATTCCAGGAATAAGGGTCACAGCCGCGTAGATTTCCATAAGGCCGAAACAGTGGATGATGATCAGAGAACTCAGCGAAATAATGGTGCCAAAAATGAATATTGTAGAAAGAGCGCCTCTTATCCTTGGCCCTTTCTGATGCTGGTAGATAAGGGCCATGGGAGCTCCCCCTATGGCTGAGGTGGTCCCCATGAGTCCGGACACTGTTCCGGCTCCTAACAGGTTTAGGGGATTTAATTCGAGTTTTATTCCCGAAAAACTGATGATAACAGCCAGCAGGATCATGGCTCCGAACAGTACTGAGACATTTTCTTGAGGGATGATGGTCAGCAGATAAGAACCAATGACAGTACCGCAGATCCTTCCGGCTACGGCCCATTTTATTTCTTTTATGCTGATAGCATACCGTTCTCTATGTGCAATGAGAACAGAGAGAAACAGCGCAGATAACAATACAGGGCCCGGAACATAAACAGGATTGAGCATTACCAGCAAAGGCACGCCTATGAGTCCGAGACCGAATCCTATGGTTCCCTGAAGAGCTGAGCCAAATGTGGCTATAACAAAAGCCAGGATAGATTCGGTGAGGGTCAAAGGAAAGTCCATTTTAAAAAGGACTATTTTTTACCATAACATATGACTCTATGTCAAAAACATATGAACACTCAATGGCAGATGAATCAGCAGGAGATGCACAATAAAGTATGAATTTGATTTGACAACAGGGTGAATCAGAAATTAAGATGAGCAAAAGTAATGAAATTTTATTCGAGATGAAGCGCCATATGAAAAAATTGATTTTCTTTTTGCCTTCCCTTGTTTACTATGCGGTGATTTTTTTTCTGTCCTCAAGAAGTTATGAGGTAAAAGTTGATATTCCTCTTTTAGATAAATTCCTGCATTTGATTGAATTTGCAGTGCTTGGTTTTTTCCTATCTCTGGGTTTTTACCTTTTGAAGACTTCGTTCAAGCGCAAATTCTTTTGGGTCTTTTGCATCGGTTCTTTGCTTGCGGTCTTGGATGAGCTTCATCAGTTTTTTGTTCCATACAGAACAATGGATGCTTTGGACATGGCCGCTGATGTTACCGGTATCATTGCCGGCTTTTTTGCGTTTGCCCTTATATATAAAAAAATCAGGTGGATTTATTTCTAAAGCTCCATGCGCAAAGGCTTTTCATACTTGTGGTTTTATTGACTGGATCGGTGTACTGTGATAGTTTGTTGGAAAAGTAAGTAGCCTAGGAGAGAGGATAAATGGAACCAAAAAAGAACACATCGACGAAAAAATGGCTGCTCGGGTGCGGGATAGGGTGTGGGGCTGTGATTATTATCGTTATTTTTCTCATTGTCGGAGGAGTCGTTTTTATAAAAAACATGGTCAATATCTTTGAGGAATCAGAAGATGTTTTGAAGGATTTAACAGTGAAATATGGAAACATAGAAGATTACTGTCCCTCTCCATCTGGAAAGATAAGCCCTGAACGCATGGAAGCTTTTCTAGAGACGAGAGAGGCCGTAAGGCCTGTCATTGAAGACCTTGAACAATCCATTGGTTTTCTTTCTGACGATGAAGAGGAATCAGGAGGAGCTTTTAAAAAAATCAGAACAGGGATCGGCCTGATTCCGAAAATAGCGGAGTTTCTCAAAACACGTAATCAGGCGTTACTGGACACAGGAATGGGTATGGGTGAGTATTACTACATCTATACAATCGCGTATTATTCCTGGCTTGATAAGCCCCTGACAGATGGCCCCCCCATTGCTATTAATGAGGATAATGAATTTGATTACCAGCACTGGGAGGATGAAGAGTCAAAAGAGATAAGGCATGATTTAGCCGTAAGGCGTTTGCATAAAATGATCCTTCCGATGTTGAAAAATCAGTATGAAGAACTTATGGAAAGCCGGGGGGCGGAATTCTCAGGAGACTGGAAGGATGCCCTGGAAAAAGAGATGAAAGCACTGGAGGAAAACAGATACAGGCTGGTCTGGCAGGACGGGCTACCTGAGGTTATCGTTTCTTCTCTTTTGCCTTACAGGACCCGGCTTGAATCGAGCTACAGTTCCTCTGTTAATAATATTGAGTTCATTATTGAGCAACGTCAAAGGGAACATTCGGTGAGATGATTCAAGGAAGGGGAACCAGCGTTTTAAGTATTTCATAAGGAGCCTGAGAAATGAGTATTCATAAGGAAGCAACAATAATCATACCCTCTTTTAACGAAGAAAAAGGGATAGGAAGTGTTTTGGAAGGCATGAAAAAGTTTTCAAGTGAATTTGAGATCATAGTTGTAGATGATGGTTCAAAGGATACGACCTCAAGCATAGTGAAGAAATTCCCGGAAGTGAAACTCATCCGTCATGATGTGAATAAAGGGTACGGCGCGGCCATTAAGACGGGAGTGAGACAGGCTTCCTCTGATATCATAATTATCACGGATGCGGATGCCACGTATCCCAGTCAAAAAATCCCCGATCTGTTAAAAAAATACAGAGAAGGGAACATCGATATGGTCGTGGGTGCCAGGACAGGGGAAAATGTCAAGATCCCGTTGATCCGGAAACCAGCGAAATGGTTTATAAAAAAGCTCGCTGATTATCTGTCCGGAGAGAATATCATTGATATCAATTCAGGCCTTAGATTGATTAGAAAGGATTTGATAAGCAAGTTCAACAGGATACTGCCTGAGGGATTTTCTTTTACCATGACCATAACCTTAGCTCTTTTGACCAATGGATACAGAGTGGAGTATATTCCGATTGATTACCATAAAAGAGAGGGCAAATCAAAGCTCCGTCCTTTAAGAGATACGTATGGATTTTTAAAGTTAATCGTCCGGACAGTTCTTTATTTCCAACCCTTAAAAGTATTCATGCCTTTGAGCTTTCTTTTTTTCATTGTTGGATTTATCCTCCTTCTGTACAGGATATTTATCGCCGAAGCCTTTGTGACGACTATCACTCTCTTATTTATGGCTGCGTTTCAATTGTTTATTGTCGGGCTTTTGGCTGACTTGATTGACAAAAGGATGAAGGATTAGCGATTGCAAAACAAATCTGGCACAAAAGGTTTTTTTTTTCGCAAAAGAAGTTTCAGTAAAAGTTATGATTCCCGGTATTTGGTTTCGGATTATCAAAAGCTGTGTATCGGGTTCAGTTTAGATCCCGCACACCGCCAAATGGGCTCCTCAGGGGGGGTTGGCACTGAGATTTCCGGATTTCTTCTGGAGAACAATAGAGTCAAGACAGTGATAGGGGTAGGATTTTCTCAAGACTGCCCGTATCTTCCTGAGTATCAAGCTGTGCGGAATGCGGAAGACGCCAGAAAAATTTCCGGATCGAAATATGTTTTCATGGGATTTGAACCTTTGAAGAGGCTTATTGATTTAGAGAAGGAAAATGAAACGGCTGTTTTTTTACAGCCCTGTTTTGTTCGGGCTGTGCGTCAAATGCAGAAGAACGGGTATACGAACATCAAATACATAATAAGTTTTTTCTGCGGGTATAATATAACCGGAGATGCGACCGAATACCTGATAAAAAAAGCAGGGATCAAAAAAGAAAATATTGATGAGATGGCCTATAGATGGGGTGAGTATCCGGGTGGATTTATGGTAAGAACAAAGGACGACCGTGTTGTCCGCTTTGGAAAAGAATGTTATGAACTGGTGGATTTGATGTTTTTACGCAAAGGATGTAAAAAGTGTTCTCTCTATATGGGAGAAGGAGCGGATATTGTATTGGGAGATGCTTGGATAAATTCGCTAAAGAATGCCTCGGTGGTCATAGCAAGGACTGATGCAGGAGCGGAGCTTATTGAGAGAATGAAGCAGGAGAATAAAATAAAATTATACGGCATCAAAGAACAGGAATTGGTTCACATGCACTGGCATAATCTGAAGTACAAAAAGTATGGCATGGGGTTTTTTTTAAATCTCCTCCATCAAATTGTAAAAACAAAAGCAATCAGAAGCCTTATTCCCTTCCGGCTACTCATGTTCTTATCAAGACAAAGAAGAAAATGGACCATTGGGATTGATGTGGATCTGGGAGAAGAACCGGTGGCTTTAATGGATAGGAAGCAAACAGGATGAACCTTAAAGGCGCGATAAAACGGGCTGTACTTGAGTACAAATATTTTACATGCAGAGGGTGGAGTTTGAAGGAAGTTGGAGATTTTTGGGACAGTGTTACGGATTATGATGATATCAATGAAAGCACCTACAGCTACTACCGGAGGTTTACAAATTCCTGGGAGCTGGCGCAGCGTTATGTTAAGGACAAAATGGTCATGCTGGATATACAGGCCCGATCCGGAAAGGGGACCGAATTTTGGATTGAGAAGGGATTGGTTGAAAGATCTGTTTTAGCTGATTTTTCGGATTATCTTTTATCTCTGGCAGATGAGAGGTTAAAAGGCAAAAAAGATTATTATGAATCCGTTAAGGTGCTTGAATACAGGCTCCCGTTTGAAGACGGATATTTTGACCTGGTTGCCACCTATGAGACCATTGAGCATATCAGCGATGTGGGTACTTTTGTGAGAGAGCTTGCCCGTGTTCTCAAACCCGGAGGGATCATGGTGCTGACCTGCCCCAATATTTTATGGGAGCCCATGCATTGGTTTGCCGCTATTTTTGAAATCCATCACAGTGAGGGGCCCCATAATTTTCTCAGAAGGAAAAAACTGCTTCAGCTTTTCAAAGAAAATGGTTTAGACGTACTCAATGAGAATACGACCATTGTCCTTCCTTTCAACAATCCGTTATCGATCAAGATGAACAAGAAGCTGGAAAAAGCACTTTCAGAAGATATTTTAAGACTCATTGGTTTAAGGAGAAGCTTTGTTCTGAAAAAAATGAGATGAACAAAGAGATACTCCGCCTCTCCATCCCTATAATTATCAGCAATATATCCATTCCGTTACTGGGGATGGTGGATACAGCTTTGATGGGGCGTCTGGAATCAGAATACTATATCGGCGCCGTAGCCTTGGGGAGCTTGATCTTCAATTTTATTTACTGGGGTTTCGGATTCCTGCGTATGGGGACGACCGGGCTGACAGCCCAGGCTTTCGGAAGAGAAGACAGAGAAGAGGTCATAGCTATATTAATAAGAGGCTTGTTGGTCGCTTTGGTTGGAAGCGCTGTTGTCATCATATTCCGGGGTTTTATTGCCTGGATCGGATTTTCGCTGATACCTGGAGAGCAAGCCATCAAATCTCTGGCAGTGCAGTATTTCTCTATCAGGATTTATGCGGCTCCGGCCACACTCTCCATTTATGTTTTTTATGGCTGGTTTTTAGGTATGCAGAATGCAAGATACCCTATGGTCCTGACTATCCTGGTCAACCTGGTGAATATCGGCTTTAATGTGTTCTTCGTGTTCTGCTTGGGAATGAAGTCAGATGGAGTTGCGCTCGGAACAGTGTGTGCCCAGTATGCGGGAATGATGATGGCTGTTATCTTTTTTGTTCTGAAATACAGGCATCATTTGAAAGACTGCAAGCGCCGATTAGTGCTGAGACTTGAGCCCTTAAAACATTTTTTTTCGGTTAATACAGATATTTTCATAAGAACCATCTGCCTTGTGTTTACATTTGCCTTCTTTACGGCAGCCTCTTCTCATATGGATTCGCTGGTTCTGGCTGCCAATCAGATCTTACTCCAGTATGTTTCACTCATGTCCTATGGAGTGGACGGTTTTGCTTTTGCTGCTGAAAGTCTTGTCGGTCGGTTCACGGGAGCAGGGGATAGGAACCGTTTGATGTTGGCTGTGAAGAGGCTGTTTATATGGGGATGCGGAACAGGTACTGCTTTTGCGGTTTTTTTTGGTGTTTTCGGAAAAAGCTTGCTGTATGTTTTTACAGACCTTAAACCCGTGATCGAAACAGCTTCCCGTTATGTGTGGTGGATAGCTCTGATCCCGGTTACCGGAGCAGTGGCTTACATGTGGGATGGAGTTTACATAGGAGCGACAGCAACAAAACACATGCGCAATATGATGCTGCTCTCGACCTTAGGGATTTTCCTGCCTGTTTATTATCTATTTGTTGGCCTTATCGGAAATCACAGCTTGTGGCTGGCGCTGACCATGTTTATGATAGCAAGGGGATTGTCCTTAAGCCTGCTTTCAAGAAAACATATACTCAGAATCAAATCAACTTGATGATAGGAACTGTTATTTTTTTGTTTTCTTTTGTTTTTCTATGTATTTCTGATGGTATTCTTCCGCTTTATAAAATTTTTCAAAAGGCTGTATTTCCGTGACAATGTGATCCTGAAATCTTTTTGATTCTTCAAGTTCAGTTCTTTTTTTCTCTGCGATACGTTTTTGGTTCTCGTCAACATAGAAAACAACAGACCTGTATTGAGTCCCTACATCAGGACCTTGTCTGTTGAGCTGGGTAGGATCATGAAAAGAGAAAAATTTATCAAGCACTTCCTCATAGCTAATAACAGAAGGATCGTATTCAATTTTTACAGTTTCCGCATGGCCTGTGTTTCCCGAGCAGACCTGGACATAAGATGGATTTTTGGTGGTTCCTCCGGAGTACCCGACCTGTGTGGAAAGGACTCCCTTGACCTGACTGAATTTGTGTTCGACACCCCAGAAACATCCGGCGGCAAAATAAGCTGATTTTGTAGGTTTGAACTCCATTGCAATAGAGTTGATGCAGAAATGTTTATGAGTGGGAGCAGGTCCGTCGTTAAACACGTGGCCTAAATGGGAACCGCACACAGAGCATCTGACCTCTGTTCTTATCATGCCGTGTGACGTATCCTTGAGATAGGTGATGTTTTTTTCATTGACAGGGGAAGTAAAGCTGGGCCAGCCTGTCCCATGGTCATATTTTGTCTCTGAGCTGAAAAGCGGGGTCCCGCAGGCGGCACAGTGATAGATTCCTTGTTCCCATAAGTCATTGTAAGCGCCGGAATAAGGTTTTTCCGTTCCCGCTTTTCTTAAAATCCGGAACTGCTCAGGTGTCAGAATGTCCTTCCATTCTTCTTCGGATTTGATGACTTTGTTCTTCATACCGGTCTCCTCCAAGTCTCCCTTTATTGCAGCACAAGAGATGAAAAAAATAAACAAAGAAAGTAATATAAAAATTTTTTTTGTCATTTGGTTTCTCTCACAAAAGTTCTTATATCCTATAAATACTATATATATTATAGTATAAAACAAAGAAAAAGCAAATTTTATGGAATCTCTTCTTTTTCAGGATTCCATAAGCAAGAAAATCTAAAAAATGGTTTGAATTATAAAAATCGGATTCAGTATAATGCAGTGAGTGTTTCAAAGCCGGAAGATAGATTCCTGGGGGAGAAAAAATGAAAACAAGAATAATAGGATACACGGGGATAATTCTGGTCTGTTTCCTTATGTCAAATGTTTTGATATGGGCGGTGAATGAGCCAGATCAATTCTCTCTCAAAGAACTGGATCTTTTAAAAAAGGTCCAGTTTACAGAGGACTTCTTAGATATGCTGAGGCACAATGGTTTTGTGGTCATACCCGGATATGAGAAAAATGCCTATGATGTTTACCTGGAATGCAAAAAGAACAACCATCCCATCTTCATAACCACCGACGCAGTATTGCACACGGCTCATGTTTTTTTTGACTCTGTTTTAAGGATCCTTGAGATTGAAAAGCTCAATGACCATGCTGAGGAACTCACTGACCGAATGCTGGGCATTTCTCAAAATCAGTATGATGAAGCCAGTGATGAACAGGTCAAGCAGGCAGCCCTTTTGAATATCGGATTTTTTTCCGTAGCAAAGAAAATGATGGATCCTGATTATGAGCCCGGTTATGAGCTGGGAGATTTAGTGGATAAGGAAGTGCACAACATTTCCGGACACGAAGGAATCAAATTCAGAGAGCTTTTGACTTATATTGAAAATCCGTCACTTTTTGTCCATCCTTATGCCTATGAAGACTACAGTCAGTATGTCCCCAGAGGGCACTACACCCGGAATGAGATATTTAAAAAGTATTTTAAGGTCATGATGTGGTACGGAAGGATAGACTTCATATTAAAGCCGGGAAAAAGCGAAGAAGCTGTTATTCACGGAAGAAAAATGACTCTTCAGGCACTCTTAATGGTTGATGCACTGATGAGAGACCAGAATGCTTTTGAATTATGGAACAGGGTTTATCAGCCTACGGTGTATTTTGTGGGAAAAAGTGATGATTTAAATGCCATAGATTATGTGTCTTTGATAAAGGAAATTTTTCAATTAAAGGAAGGTATCGATCAATACAATGATGGTGACCTTTTAACCGAGTTTATTGAAAAAGCCTTTGCATTAAGGCCTCCAAGGATACTTTCCGGAGCTGCCTTTAAAGAAGACGGAACATTCGAGCAGACTTCTATGGGATTTCATTTCATGGGGCAGAGGTTTATTCCGGATTCTTATATTTTTCAAAATCTTGTATTTGGAAAGGAAGATCTGAGATATTTGGGAACAAACAAGCCTTTAACAATGGAAATGATTCCGAACAGAGGCCCTGCCAGGGCGTTTCCGAGGGGATTGGATGTGTGTGCTGTTTTAGGTTCGAAAAGAGCGCTGGATATTCTGGAAAACGAAGGAGATACTGAGTATGAGGGATATTATGAACAGTTGGGCCGGTTACAAAAAGAATTTGCTTCCTTAACAGCAAAGGACTGGAAACAAAACCTTTATTGGAGATGGCTGTATGCTTTTCTTCCCTTACTGAGAGAAGTCAATAGGGAGAAGGCTCCGGAGTTTATGAAGAGCCAATCCTGGATAGACAAAGAGATCAATACGGTCCTTGGTTCCTGGACAGAATTAAGGCATGACACAATCCTGTATGCCAAACAAAGCTATACCATGATGGGGCGAGCTCCTATGCCCAAGCAAGTTTTGACCCATGGATTTGTCGAACCGTATCCTGAGGTTTATCAGAGGATAACGGACATGATGATCCAGTTGAGGGAAACATACAGTGTTTTGGAAATGAGTGTTCCTGAGGTGCAGGACAAGTTAGCAGCCTTTATTCGTGTCCTGGAGCAGCTCAGGACGATTTCCGAAAAGGAGCTCGAGAAGAAATCATTAACGGATGCAGAATATTCCTTCATTTGGAATATAGGGATCACATTAAAAGAATTATCAGAATTTCCCGAATCCGTGCAGGATAAAATAGCTTCGGACACAGACCATCGGATGGACATCATTGCTGATGTTCACACAGATCTCAACACCTCTCAAGTTTTAGAGGAAGGAGTGGGATCTCCCTTTCATATATACGTGATTATCAGAGATCCTAAAGGTTACCGGTTGTGCCATGGAGCTGTGTTTTCTTATTATGAGTTCAAGCATCCCTTGGATGACCGGTTAACAGATGAGAAATGGCAAAGAATGGGAAAAAATAATCAAAGGCCTTCTCTGCCGAAATGGACCCAAAAATTTATAGCTGTTTCTCAAGCTGGGCAGAAGATGTCACTGGATTTTTACACCTGTAGTCCTCGCATACATAAACAGAGGGTTTTCCATTGATGAGCTTTTTGTGTTTCAGAAGTGGGATTTTTGAGGGAAGATCCCGATGGTTCTCATTTTTAGGGTCCAGCAAAGCCAGAATGTGATTGGGAATAAAATGTTTCCTGATAGCCTTTATGAGCTTTTTGGTTTGTTCTGATTTTTTTCCCCCCACTATAACCACTTCTTTTTGTGGGTAAACCAGAGAACTCACGTTCAAAAGCATTTTCATATAGGACTGGGGGTATTCAGAAACATATTTGATGATAGATTGAAGGATTTTCTGTGATCTTTCCAGATAATCGTTTCTTTGAAAAAGGTGTCCCAAGCGTATGAGAACCTCTACGGAGACTCCTGAGGGAGAGGGGATAGCCGTGTCGTTTAGTGTTATGGTCCTTACAATCTGGTTTTTATGATATTGGTTGGTATTTCGGAAATGTCCTTTTTTTTGGTCCCAAAAAAGGTCTATCATATCCTCGGTGAGCCTTTCTGCGTGTTTGATCCACTTTTCATCAAAATCAGATTCATAGAGATCTATGAGGGCTCTAATAAAAAAGGCATAATCTTCCAGGTAAGCAAAGTATTTTTTTTCTCCGGACCGGTAAGTATGGAAAAGAATGCCGTCTTTATTCTGCAGGTTGTGGATTATGAAATGGGCCGCTTTTTGAGCATAGCTCAGGTATGAATTATCATCCAGTATTTGATATCCATGAGAAAAGGCAGATATGGTGAGAGAATTCCATGAAGTGATGATTTTATCATCCAAAAAAGGCCTGATCCGCTTATCTCGAATGCTTAATAACTTGGATTTGGCTGTATCCAGAATTCCCCCCAGTTTTTTTTTGCTCATATTGAATTTTTTTGAAAGCGAAGATATGCCCTCTGTTATGTGAAGGATATTCATTGCTTTATGATAGGATTCTTGATAAGGGAAATTCCCTTGTTTTTTGACTTGATAGTAATAGGAGAAAATGTCAGCTTCCTTTTGATCTAACAGGTCATAGATTTCCTTTTGTTTCCAGAGATAAAAAAGCCCTTCTTTTCCTTCAATGTCAGCATCTTCTGCTGAATAGAATCCTCCAGATTTATCGGTCATATAATTCATGATGTATTCAAATGTCTTTTGAGCGATATGTGCATAATTCTTGTTTCCAGTAACTAAATAAGCTTGAGAATAGACAGAGGCCAGTTGAGCGTTGTCATAAAGCATTTTTTCAAAATGAGGCAAAAGCCATTTGCGGTCTGTGGAATACCGGTGAAAGCCTCCTGCTAAATGGTCATAGAGTCCCCCTAAATACATGTGGTCCAGTGTGGTGGTGGCCATTTCAATGGAGCGGCTGTTTTGAGTGTAATAATAATCCTGAAGAAGAAAGCAAATGGTTCCGCATGGAGGGAATTTAGGCGCGCTCCCAAATCCTCCCCACTCCGGATCGAAGTATTTTTCTAATTCTTGAACAGCCTTATTCATGAGATCTTTGTTGAATTCTTCATCATGAGGTTCAGAGACAACAGCCAAATTTCTTTCTTTTAATGCATTGGTCAGGCGTTCGGCATCCGAAATTATTTTTTCTCTTTGTCTTTGTTGTTTCCATATCTCACTGATGCGGGTGATCAAATGTCTGAATCCTATCATTCCGTGCTTATCTTCAGGTGGGAAATAAGTTCCTCCAAAAAAAGGCTTAAGATCAGGAGTTAAAAACACGGTGAGGGGCCATCCTCCTCTCCCGGATAATGCCACCACTGCAGACATGTAGATATCATCTATATCGGGTCTTTCTTCCCGGTCTGCTTTTATGGAGATAAAATTTTTGTTGAGAATATCCGCAATTTCATTGTTTTTGAATGATTCTCTCTCCATCACATGACACCAATGGCAGGAAGAATAACCTATAGATAAGAATATGGGTTTGTTTTCTTTTGCAGCCCTTGAAATGGCCTGTTCATTCCAGGGATTCCACTGGACCGGATTGTGAGCATGCTGGAGAAGATAAGGGCTGGTCTCATTGATCAATTCATTGGTGTATTTGTGTTTTTTTGTCATCTTTTCCCTGGATATCATACGTGGGACCTGAGATTCAGTCAATGCTTGAGCTCGTATAAGACTCTGTGTTTAGGTTATCAAGATTGTTTCTCAAGAAGAAGTGAATATGGAATGAGGTATATCCTTTCCAGACTAATATTAAAATTTATTAATCTGAATTTAACATTCATTTAATTTTAAATGTGTATCATAGGTGTGACAAGGGCTCACATCATGAATGTGTGTGCTTTCAATGTTAAAGGAGAGCTGGATGAGAAAAGCAAAAAACCATTGGATTCTCTTTCTAATGATTGGTTTCTTTTTCTGTTCATCATATGCTCATTCGCGAGAAGTGCAGGTGAGTGTGGATGATATAAAAAAGGACGCACCAAAGGTCTTTATTGACTGCAGCCGGTGTGACATCGATTATATCAGGGAAGAAATCGGATTTGTGAATTATGTATGGGATAGAAAAGAAGCTGATGTGCATGTTCTGGTGACCATACAAAGAACTGGAGGAGGAGGCCGCGAATACACCTTGGCCTTCATAGGGTTGAACAATTACAAGGAATTACAGAACACGCTCAAATATTTTTCAGACAGCGACGAAACAGATGATGAAACTCGAAAAGGTCTTGTTCAAATACTGAAGTTGGGTTTGGCTCCTTATGTGGCCCAAACACCCATGTTTGAAGTTGTGACGGTCGGTATGGATCAGAAGGCCACGCCGACCGCAGTGGAAGATAAATGGGATTTTTGGGTGTTTAGTTTAGGTCTCAACACCTGGATGGAGGGGGAGTCCAAGAGAAATTCGATTTTTTTATCAGGAAACATATCAGCAAACAGAATCACTCCCCAGTCAAAACTAAGAATGGGTTTGGACCTTGATTTTGACAGAGATAGTTATGAATTAGAAGATGAAATGTACCGCAGTACGGGTACGAGAAATGACTTTGACGGCCTTTATGTGAAAAGTGTCAATGAACACTGGTCTGTGGGAGGATGGGTTTCTGTTTCCCAATCAACATATAACAATGTTGAGTTAGCTTATTCCATACATCCGGCTGTTGAGTATAATTTTTTCCCGTATTCTGAGTCTACACGGAGACAGCTCCGGATGCTATATAAGATCGGATACAATTATTTCGATTATTTTGAGGAGACTGTTTATGAGAAGATGTCCAACCGCTTATGGAACCAATCCCTTTCTTTAGAGCTGGAACTCAATGAACCCTGGGGGACGGCTGAAGTGGGTCTGGAAGGCTCTCATTATTTTTATGACCTCAAAAAAAACAGGCTGAGTCTTGATGCAGAAATGAGAGTCCGGATTTTCAAAGGATTAAGCTTTGACATAGAGGCGAATTATTCCATTGTCCATGACCAGCTTTCTTTAGCCAAGGGAGATGCCACACTGGAGGAAATACTACTTGAACGAAGAGAGCTGGCTTCTGAATTTGACTATCGTTTTGAAATCGGATTGGATTATAGTTTCGGGTCTATTTTTAGCAATGTGGTTAATCCCAGATTCGGGAACAGAAGTTATTATTGAAGCCATGGATAGGATCTCCAAGACATGTGGCATTTAATGGAATTAAGCTAAAAAAAGTGGCATAATGAATAAGAAAAAGATGAGAATACTGGTTGTCGAAGACGATATCAAACTGTCTGCATTTTTGAAAAAAGGCCTGGAAGAAGAGCAGTTTGCTGTGGATGTGTGCAGGAACGGGATTGATGCATTGCATTTCATGGGAGTCAATGATTATGATGTGGTCATTCTGGATATCATGCTTCCAGGTAAAGACGGGTTGACGATTTGTAAAGAGATCAGAGAAAGATCAATCAACACTCCCATCATCATGCTGACAGCCAAGGATACGGTTGAGGACAAAATAAGCGGTCTTTCCGAAGGTGCGGATGACTACATCACGAAACCTTTTTCTTTTGAGGAGCTGTTGGCAAGAATAAAGGCCCTTATAAGAAGAAGCCAGGATTACAAGGTTAAAGTTCTGAAGGTTAAAGACCTTGAGCTCGATCCATGGAAGAGAAAGGTCACAAAAAAAGGGAAAGAAATATCACTGACCGGAAAAGAGTATGCCTTACTGGAATATTTGATGCGCAATAAAGGAAGGGTCGTATCCCAATCAATGATCATAGAGCATGTATGGGATATGAATTATGAAGGGCTGAGCAATGTGGTCAATGTGTATGTAAACCATTTGCGAAAAAAAACAGGAAGAGACTCCGGAGATAAAATAATACATACCGTAAGGGGATACGGGTATAGAATCGATGAAGATAAAAAGGACTAAGTCTCTCATTTTCAAACTCACGATCTGGTATGTTGTTTTTCTGGCTATTATCATCGTGATTATAGGGGGTTTTATTTTCAGGAGTTATCGAAGCGGTCTTATGAATGAAATGGATCATACTTTAGCAGGGATAGCGGAGGAGCTGGATGATATATACTGGAACCACAGAGGAGTGTCATTGGAGGAAGCTGTGGGAAAGGTGGAGAATAAATTCCTTCATTATCATCCCTCTGTTTTGATAGCGAAAATTTCTCATGAAAAAGAGGATTTTTTAGAAAAAATGATCCATACGGGAGACTCCTATGATGAAAATCTTGTGTTGAGCCGGAAGCTTTACTGCAGGGCCGATAAATCGGATTTGAATCCACTCTATATGACTTTGGAAAAAAGAGAAATTCCCGAATCACCTCTGAGATTCATTCTCTCTCCCATAAAAAATAATCACATTCTTCAGATCGGTTTATCTTTAAAAACAGTCAATTCTAAGATGAGCAGGGTTCTGATAATTATTACTTTTTCCGGTATTCTGCTATTAGTGCTTGCGTCAGCAGGAGGGAATTTTGTTATAAGAAAAGCTCTTCAGCCTGTTGTCAATGTAGCTCAAACAGCTAATCAGATCACCACGGATGACCTCTCTCACCGAATTGAGGCCAAAAAACGTCAAGATGAAATCGGTGTACTGGTTAAGACATTCAATGACATGATCTCAAGGCTTGACACCTCTGTGAAAAAAATAAAACAATTTTCAGGTGATGTCTCACACGAGCTCAGAACCCCTTTGACTAATATTAGAGGAGAGGTCGAAGTCATCATGAGAAAAGACAGGAACCGCGATGAATACAAGAAAACCCTGAAAAGTGTTCTGGAAGAGACATACCATATGGAAAAAATAATAGATGACCTGCTTCTTCTTTCCAGAACCGAAGCGTTAAAAAAAGAGAGTCTGAATGAAAATATCCAACTGGATGAAATATTACTGGATACTTATGAAAGATACGAACAGAGCGCCCTTAAGAAAAACATAAGTTTGAATATACAAAAGATAATTCCTTTGGCCGTAAAGGGGCAGAAAGCACTTCTGGGACGTATGGTTTCAAACTTGATCGACAATGCCGTAAGATACACGAAAAGGGGGGGGCATATAGACATTTCCCTTAAGAGAGACAGTGATTATGCGGTTTTGGTTATATCCGATACGGGGATAGGCATTCCTGAAGAGGCCATCCCCTTTATCTTTGACCGGTTCTATGTTGTGGATAAATCACGTTCAAAGGAGAGCGGCGGGATCGGATTAGGGCTTTCCATAATAAAGAGGGTCGCTGATATCCACGGAGCAGACATCAATGTCCGCAGCAAAGTAAATGAAGGAACTGAATTTAAGATCAAATTCCCGTTGATTTAAAGAAAATCAAAGAGCCTTCCAGTCGAGTCAAATCCCTCCTGTTTAACCTGGGTTATTCATGATTCGAGGTGGCTCGTTAATTATCCCTTTGAAGTATGGGCTGAAATAGATTGTATTGAAAAACCTGGCTGCAAACCTGTGCTGGGATTCTATGTCAATAATATATAATACTTGTCTCAATAAGAGGACAATGATAATCTAAATTGTATTATTTTCGATGAAGGTTCTCAATCAAAGCAAAAATTCCTCAGATTTAAACAGGGTCATGCAAAAAGAAAAAGGAGTTAAGATGGAAAAAAGGCATCTCTGGATTTCAAGTCTTTTAATTTTATTGGTTGCTTTTCCTGTTTTTTCACAGCAGGACATGTTTAATTCAAAGCTTTTGTCCCTCTTTCAGTACCGGTCTTTAGGACCTGCTAATCAGGGAGGCCGAATACTCAGGGTTCTTTCTCATCCTGCACAAGAGTTCATCTTCTACATTGTCACTGCCAGTGGAGGAATTTGGAAAACCTCCAATAACGGCACCACATTTGAACCCATTTTTGACCACCAAAACACCATAGCCACAGGAGATATGGCTGTATCTCAGTCTAGTCCAGATATCCTCTGGGTGGGCACAGGGACTCCGGCTTCTGGCCGGCTTTCTCTGCTGGGAGATGGAGTGTATAAATCAGAAGATGGAGGAAAAACCTGGAAGCATATGGGTTTGAAAAGCACCGCCCACATCGGAAGGATCGCCATCCATCCTGAAAATCCGGATATAGTCTACGCAGCTGCTTTGGGATATCACTTCTCCTTTAATCCTGAAAGAGGCCTTTACAAGACTACAGACGGTGGAAAAACATGGAAAAAATCGCTTTTTATCAGCGAAAAAGTAGGAGTGGTGGATGTTGTCCTGGATCCAAAAAATCCAGATATTGTTTATGCGGCTACTTATGATAAAAGCAGGATCCCGTGGAATTTCAAAGAGAGTGGTCCTCTCAGTGGTATTTATAAAAGCTCAGATGCCGGAAGCAACTGGAAAAAATTGGAAAACGGCCTGCCTTCCGGGGAAATAGGTCGTATTGGAATCGCTGTGTATCCTAAGAATCCGGACATCATCTATGCTTCCATTGAGAACAACAATCTCAGGCCTCCCACTAAGGAAGAAGCGGATAGGGATAAAGAACAGGGCCGGGAACCTGAAAAGCGCAAAATAGGAAGACAAGTCTATCGATCAGAAGATGGAGGTAAAACTTGGGAAAAGATGAGTCCGGATGACCTCACTCTCTGGGGCGGTAAATGGTATGGAGTGATCTACGTTGATCCCAATGATCGGGATGTGGTTTATCTGCCAAGCACGCCTTTTCTCAGGTCTGAAGACGGAGGCCGAACCTGGGGAAAAGACGGGATTGAAAACCTGGCCCAAGGAGTCCATGTGGACCACCATGCTCTCTGGATCGATCCGGATAACTCCGATCATATATGGCTGGGAAACGACGGAGGCCTGGCTGTCTCTTATGACGGAGGCCAAACCTGGGATGTTTTTGAAAATCTGCCTATTGCCCAGTACTATGCAGTGGGCGTGGACATGGAGCAGCCTTACAATATATACGGAGGAACTCAGGATAATGGATCCATAAAGATTCCCAGCCACAGTATCTATGGAGAAATCAACAGAAACGACTGGCAGTCTGTAGGCGGGGGAGACGGGATGTACAACAAAGTGGATCCAGAAAACAGCCGCTGGCTTTATAATGAGTACCAAATGGGATCCCTCCAGCGTGTAGATCAAAAACAGGGATACAGAGAGCGGATCAAACCTACTTCTGAAAAAGGAAAACCCGAATTCAGATTTCACTGGACCACTCCTATCCATATTTCCCCCCATAATCCCCGCATCATCTACATGGGATCACAGGTTCTCCTCAGATCTCTGAATAGAGGAGATACTTGGGAGAAAATAAGTTCTGACTTAACCACCAAAGACCCTGAAAAACTGGAGGGCAATATTGAATTCTGCACCCTCACCACCATCTCAGAATCCCCCAAACAAGCCGGTGTCATTTGGACAGGAACCGACGATGGCAAAGTCCAAGTGACTTTGGATCATGGAGGACATTGGAATGATGTGACATCTAATCTTACAAAAGCGGGAGCTCCTGAAGAATATTATGTGAGCCGTGTTTTTGCTTCCCATTTTGAACCCGGACGGAGCTATGTGGTCAAAACAGGTTTTCAGAGAGATGACTTCAGACCTTTTGTTTTTCGCACAGATGACTTTGGGAAAACCTGGATTCCTATAATGGGAAATATTTCCGAGGGAATTATCTATGTTATTGTGGAAGACCACAAAAATCCCAGCCTTTTGTTTGTGGGAAAAGATTTTGAGGTCTGTGTCACTATAGATGGAGGAAAGAATTGGATGAGCCTGAAAAACAACATGCCCACTAACTCTGTGCATGATCTGGTCATACATCCCAGAGAAAACGAACTGATTGTAGCGACCCATGGCCGGGGAATCTATGTCACGGACATTTTTCCTCTCCAGCAGCTCAATCAAGAAATACTCAACAAAGACGTGCATCTTTTTCAAATCCAAGATGAAATCCAGTGGCATTATATACAAAGGGAGCGAGTTTACGGACAAAGGCAGTTTACAGCCCCTAACGAACCTGTGGGTGTGAAAATATATTATTATGTCAAAGAAGAGGCAAAGGAAGAAGCTTTGATCACCATTTCAGATCTATATGGAAAAAATATCAGAGAACTCAAAGGAAAGACCGAGGCTGGATTCAACATGGTGATTTGGGATATGCGGAAAGAGTCTGAAAAAAGAGCAGAAGAAGATTCCCGGCCCAGCCGTGGCGAATGGGTGATACCAGGAGAATACGTTGTGACTCTCCAGCTCAATGGAAAAAAACTTTCCACTAAATGCCTGATCAAGCCTATGCCTAAATATGATCTTCTGAAATAATTTTCACTTATCCTATGAAAGAACTGGATATCTTAATTGTTACGGTCAAAAATTATGATCTAAAAAATCTTCTCATAGGTTCAGATTATAAAATAACACATAAAGCAGTAATTATCCCTTTGAAGTAGAGAGTGAAATAGATTATATTGAAAAACCTGGGTACAAACATGAAGAGTAAAAAATATTTAAAATTCCTGGGGATAATTATTTTTGTGTTCATTTTGTGGAAAATAGACCTGGGTGAACTTTTCCGTGTTCTTTCACAGATAAAAATATTCTTTTTTGTTTGTGCTCTTGTGCTTGTGTTTCCCCTGCTGTATATAAAGTCATTCAGATGGAATTTGCTTTTGAAAAGCCAGGGGATATCCTATCATTTATCCGAGACGTATATGGTATACATGAGCAGCCTTTATTTTGGCTTCATAACGCCTGGGCGTTTAGGTGAATTCATAAAAGCTTTTTATGTCAGACAGGACAAAGACGTATCGATCAGCAAAGGGATGTCGAGTGTTCTGGTGGATAGGATGTTTGATATGTACGTTCTGTTGTTGGTCGGGACCTTTGGGTTATGGAAATTCAATGTGTTGGGAAGGCTGTCTATAACATATTTGTTTTTACTCATCCTGATTGCTTTGCTTCCGTTGTTGCTTTTAAACAGAAGATTCATGAGAAAGCCTGTAAGCTTGTTGTACAAGATAGCGCTTGTTAGGAAATATGAAGACAGGATAGAGAACAGTTTCAATGAATTTTATGACGGAGTTAGTGAATTAGTAAATCCCGGACTCATTTCAGCGTTTTTGCTCACTTGTTTGAGCTATCTTCTCTTTTTCTTTCAGTGTTATCTTCTTTTGAATTCTTTGGATATAACCATAAATTTTTTAGATATCACTCTTATAATGGGAGTTTCCAACTTAATCAGTTTGATGCCTTTATCTATATCAGGCCTTGGAACAAGGGACGCCGTACTAATCTTTTTTTTCTCTCTGCTTGGCTTTAAACCTGAATTGGCTGTAAGCTATGCTTTTCTGGTTTTTTTAAACTTTTTTGTGTTTGGAGGCTTGATAGGGGCCGTTGCATGGTGGATGAAGCCCTTACAGGTGAAAAATTTCTCTTCTGATTCCGTGAAGAAGGATAAAATATCTGAAATAGAGAGATGAAGTTTAAAATAAAAGACAGCCTGCTCAAACCACTGATCCTGTTTAGCTTGATTTCCCTTATTTCTGTTTATTTTCTTGTTCCCGGCTTTTTCAGTGAGATCATCCTTCCCAACAATGGCGATAATAATATCGCCATCGGGATTATGATGCACAACATGAAAGCCATGTCACACCTGTCTTTTTCTGAAATTTATCATTTTCCCATTTATTTCCCGTATTCTTTTACGCTGACTGCGGGCGTGAATTTTATCGGCCAGAGCATTGTTCTCCTGCCCTTTTATTTAATGGGAATAAAAAGCATTTATTTTCTCTACAATTTACTTTTATTTATTTCTCTGGTATTTGGAGGGACCGCTGCCTATTTTTTCATAAGGGAATTTGTTGACAATGAAATTCTGTCACTCGCAGGAGGGGCTGTTTATATTTTGCTTCCTTTAAGGCAGATAAATTTTCCTCATCCTCATCTTTTGTTTTTCTTTTTTTCGATATATGCGTTTTTGTTTCTCATGAGGTATATGAAGACATTCAAACGCAGGGATGCGTTTTTGTTTTATTTGTTTTTGTTTTTACAGGCATTATTCTCGATCACTTTATTTTTCCTGACCTCCATTTTATCTGTTGTTTTGTTCGCGATATTTATCCTGATTAAAAGGAAAATAACCTTTAAGGTTTTACTTGAATTGACGGTAGGGTTGATTCTGCTGGGTTTCTTCATATTTTCTGTCTTTACTCCTTATATTACAAATCCCCTGGGTATTTCTTATGAGAAAGCTGCGTTCAGCAGCAGAACACTTCTTCGTTCCTGGGATTTTTATTCTACATGGTTCCCGTTCACATTTAAATTTCTCCGGGGGCACTCAACTCCCCTCTTTTTGGGATTTACTGCCTCTTTTTTTATTTTTTTCTTCTTCTACTCAAAGACAAAAAACATATTGGAAAAAACGTTTAGTTTTTTGTTGCTTGTTTTTTTAACAGGGCCTGTGTTTGTGACATTTTATAGAGGGATCCCTTTACGAAGGGCCAGGGAACTCGTTGATATTCTCTTTCTGTTTATGCTTCTTGTTTTTATTGTGAATACAGTCCTTGTATGGAAAAAAATGGCATTGAAAGAAAAATTCGTACTCAGCAGCACTGTCTTTGTGTTTTTGAGCTGTTTTAGAGGTCTTTTTGAGTATATTCCTATGAAAACAAATTTTTTCTATCTGGTATCCATGGTGGTTCCACGTCTGACCCGACTGCGGGGGTTTAAGTTTAAGTATTATTTTATTGTGTTTTGGATCGTATTGATTTTCATGGGTTTTCAGGCGTTTATCAAAGCAAGGAAAAAGTCGGGAGTGGTCACCTTCCTTGTCTTGTTTCTGGGATTTTTAGTCCTTTTTGAAAATTTTCCGCCTCCTCTTGATACCGGAAGGATCCGGGAGCATAATAGTGCCGAAAAAACCCTGTATAGTCAGTTAGAGAAATATCCGGATCATTACGGAGTCTTGGAGCTTCCTCATTTCAGAGGCTTTGGAGATAATAAGATCTTCTCTTTATATACCATCTTTCATGAAAAGCATGTCTATAATGGTTTTTATGGAGTGGGAGTTTTTGATCCGTTAAAGATATTCAAGCGCCAGTATTTTCATCCTGTAAAGAATATTCCGGAGGATATAAACGACACAGCGATATTGGATTACTTGAGAGATAACGGAATAAGTGTCATTGTCTTCCACAGGTCGCTTTTAATATTCGGGAAAATAAACTGGAAGGAAAAAGCAAAGTTGATTAAAGAAACCAATGAAACGTGGGCGGAGATAGTCGAAGGGTTTAGAAAAGCAAAAAAAGACGGTTTATTGAGTGAACTGGATGTTCTCAACAACGGGATCATAGCTGTCATAAGTGAGGAAAAAAAAGCGGTCAAATTTTCCTATTGTTTTACCTATCAGTATATGAAGTCAAAAAAATATATTTCCCTTCATCTGAAAAAGATTTCCGAAAAGCCTGTTGACCTATTCCTTGAGCTCAACGGGAACATCATTTTTAAGGGGAAGTTGGTTGAGCCCTATCAAGCATTCAAAATAGAAATACCTGAGAGAATAAAATTAAATGCCAGGGGCAATAACGTTGAGCTAAAAGGTTCGGATGAAGTCTTTCTGGAAAAAATTGAACTTTTAAAATAGATGGAAATAAAAAAAATGGAGGAATAAATAAATGAGAACAAATCGACGTAAGTTTATGATTCTTTTTGTGTTAGTGGCTTTCTTCATAGGAATGAATTCCAGTGTCTTTGCAGCGGCAAAAAAACAGAAAGAAAAAACTTTCGCTCTGGAATGGCTGGGTCAGACTGAAACAATCGAGAAATTCGGAAAAATATCAGATGCTATATGGTCTTATGCTGAACTCGGAATGCAGGAGTTCAAGTCATCGAAATTACTGTCTGATACCTTAGAGGAGGCTGGATTTACGGTCGAACGAGGATTGGCGGGAATGCCGACCTGCTTTGTTGCTTCCTATGGAACGGGAACTCCTGTTATTGGTATCCTGGGAGAGTTCGATGCACTGCCTATGCTTTCTCAGAAAGGGAGAGTCCCTGAAAAAGCTCCTCTAATAGACGGAGCTCCCGGCCATGGTTGCGGACACAACACAATGGGGACCGCAGTTGTTGCCGCAGCTATAGCTGTAAAACAGGTTTTAGAGAAATACGGTATTGAAGGAACCATAAAAGTCTTTGGTTCTCCGGCAGAGGAAACTCTTATCAGCAGGCCTTATATGGTGAGGGCTGGTTTGTTTGATGATGTGGATGCGGTTATTGATAACCATAACTCTAGTGAGCTCGCTACGGGTTATGGAACAGGCGGAAACGCTGTGTTTTCCACGGTGTTTAGGTTTAAGGGAGTCACATCACATGGGGCATCCCCGTGGACAGCAAAGAGCGCATTGGATGCTGTGGAAATAATGAATGTCGCGACCAATTATTTGAGAGAGCATCTTTACTTTACCTACCGTATGCATTATGTAATAACCGAGGGAGGAGAGGCACCCAATGTTGTTCCGGATAGAGCAAGCGTGTGGTATTTCGTAAGAAACAGCGACTCCAGGCTGGAGGAAATGCACAAAAAGGTCATCAACTGTGCCAAAGCCGGTGCGCTCGCAACAGATACGGAAATGGAATTCAGGGTGTTATCTGCCATCCACCAGAGAAATGCAAACAAAGCCTTGGCAGAGCTTATTCAGGAAAATATTGAATTAGTAGGCATGCCCGAGTGGACCGAAGAAGAAAACGAATTTGCCAGAGCCCTTCAGAAGGAGCTTGGAGTCCCTGAAACAGGGATGTCCACGAAGGTAGGCAAAATAATGAATTACAACAGGGAAAGATTTGTCGGTGGCGGTTCATCAGATGTAGCTGAGGTTACAAGAGTCGTTCCCACAGCCACACTGCTTTTTCCGGGAAGAGTCCCGGGAGCGATTGCGCATCACTGGTCAGCCGTGGCCAGTAATTTTGGTTCCACTGCATGGAAAGGCCTGAATGCAGGAGCCAAAGTGATGGCAGCCACAGCCATAGACCTCTATTTAAATGAAAAGACATTGATCAAGATGAAAGAAGAGTTCGAGGCTTATGAAAAGGATCATCCTTATAAGTCTTTCCTGCCGGAAGATGCAAGACCTCCCCTTGAGCTGAATAAGGAACTGATGGAAAAATGGAGGTCAAAGATGGAAAAATATTACTTAGAGGCAGGCAAATAAGGGGTTTTTCTTAAGGAGTGCGAAAATGGTTAGTATCCAAAAGTGTTTTATGAAGTCTGTTTGTATAATAAGTCTCATTTCCATGATTTTGTCTTTAAATGCAAGCTTTATATTCGGAAGGACAGAGAAACCTGTTCTCCATGGAAAGCACTGGGTGGCTATCACTGGCAAACCCCTGGGAGCAACCGCAGGCGCAAAGATTTTCGAACGAGGCGGCAATGCCGTGGATGCGGCCTGCGCCATGCTGGCTGCTGTATGCACCATGTATGATGTTCTGAGCTGGGGAGGAGAAACACAGGCTCTTATTTATGACCCTCTCACGGGAAAAGTCACAGGAATAAATGCACTTGGTGTTGCACCGACAGGAGCCACCCCGGAATTTTTCAAAGAAAACGGAATGGAATACCCTCCGGCTTATGGTCCTCTTGCGGCCGTGACTCCCGGAACGCCTGGAGGCCTTATGACCATGCTGGCTGAATTCGGCAGCATGAGCCTTAAGCAGGTTCTTGAGCCTGCCATGGAAATGGCGGAAGGTTATCCTGTGGAACAGGACTTTGCCAGCAGGGTTGAAAAGAATAAAGATAGAATAAAGAAGTGGCCCTATTCGAAAAAAGTGCTGCTTCCTCATTTAGGTCAGGAACATGAAGCGCCTGAGGTAGGAGAAATATTTCAACAGCAGGACCTCCTGAATACACTAAAGAAATTAGTGGAGGCGGAAGAAAAGGCCTTGGAGGAAGGAATGGATCGAAAGCAGGCCATATATGTTGCCTATGACCGGTTTTATAGGGGAGACATAGCTGAAGAGTTTGTAAGAGGCTGTCAGGAGCAGGGAGGTCTCATTACCAAAAAGGACCTGGCGGATTGGAAGGTTTATTTAGAAGAACCTGTCATGACAACATACAAGGATATCAAAGTCTATAAATTAACCAGCTGGGTTCAAGGACCTGTTATGCTTCAAATGTTGAATATGCTGGAAAATATTGACCTTAAAGATATGGGATATAACAGTGTCAATTACATCCATACCCTTTATCAGGTTATGAACCTTGCCTTTGCTGACAGGGATTTCTATTATGGGGATCCCTATTCCCCGCCGGAAGAACCCATAAAAGGACTCCTTTCCAAGCAGTATGCCAGAGAAAGACTGAAGGAATTGAGCTGGAATGTCAATGATCCTGATGTCAAGCCGGGCGATCCGTACCCGTTCGAAGGGAAGACAAATCCTTATCTTGACCTTTTGGAAAAGTGGAAGAATGTGGAAAGCGAAGAAAAGAAAGAGCTGACAGTTCAGGCGACAGATGCCTATTTATCTGATTTTACAGCAGGGACCACTTCAATCCAGGCAGCAGATGAGGAAGGATGGGTCGTCTCGGTCACGCCAAGCGGCGGTTGGATTCCGGCCTGTATTGCAGGCCGTACAGGAATCGGAATGAGTCAAAGAATGCAGAGTTTTGTTTTGGACAGAGAGAAAAATCCTTTTAATGTCGTGGCTCCGGGAAAAAGACCCCGTGCGACACTCACTCCAGGATTAGCGCTTAAAGACGACAGGCCTTTTCTTTCCTTTGCGGTTCAGGGCGGTGATACTCAGGACCAGAACCTTGTTCAGTTTTTCTTGAATTGTGTGGAATTCGGTATGAATGTGCAGGAAGCCTGTGAAGCTCCTAATATCGTCAGCTATCAAATGCAGAGCTCTTTCGGAGAACATACGGCAAGGCCGGGAAGGTTGACCTTGAACATAAGTGTTCCTGATTCGATCGTTGAAATTCTTGGGAACATGGGTTATGAAATCAACAAAATGGGGAAAACCTCCGGACCGATAACAGCTATTTATTTTGATTGGAAACATAAAACCTTATGGGGAGGTGCAAGCAATTACGGGGATGATTACGGGATTTCCTGGTAGAATGCTGTTTAGTCCTTGACTTTAAAGAATGTCATGATATAAATAATTTATTGTATTTTCCGTTTTCACCACTTAGGGAGAATTTTCAATGGGGGATAACAGTGTCACAGTCAGCTCCAACAGTGAGTTATTCAAAACATTTGATGAGAAAAAGCTCTTTGAGCAGTCGTTTACCCCTGAAGTGGATCCTAAGGGAGTGATTGTTGTCCTGCACGGACTGACAGAACACAGCGGTTGTTACACCAGAGTCTCAAGGATCATAGCCGGCCACAACTATGTTGTAAGCCTTTTTGATATCAGAGGTCACGGGAAATCCGATGGTCCGCTTGTCTTTATTGATTCTTTTGATGATTATTTGGATGACCTCTCAGTGTTTTTTAATTTAGTGAAAAAAAGATTTCCACAAAAACCGGTTTTCATACTTGGCCAGGGGATGGGAGCATTGATATCAGCTCTCTATGTCATAGAGAAAAAGCCGGAGACAAGAGGACTGATACTGAGCGCACCGGCTTTGAGCATAAGAGAAGGCATGTCCTGGTTTTTACGAAAAATTTTCTGGGCCTGCGGAGTGCTTTTTCCCCGCTGGCCTTTAGTAAAAATCAATCCTCATTCTCTCTCAGAAGACCTTGAGGTTTTACAGGATTTTGATAAGGACCCACTCGTGTATCACGGGAAGATTTATGCCAGGACTTGGATGGAACTGATAAGAGCTTCAAAGGCGGCCAAGGAACGCTGTAATGAGATCGGAACGCCTGTGCTGATCCTTCACGGCAAGGAAGATCAGATAACAGGCTTTGAGGCCAGTCAGGAAATGCACGCAAAAATCGGATCAAAAGATAAAACTTTTAATCTTTATGAAGGGCTTTCCCATCTGCTCCTGCTGGAGACTGAAGATAAACGTGTGATCAAGGACATAATCCAGTGGACAGACTCACGTGTAAGGACATCTTAAACTTTTCATTCAAAAAAGTGATGTTCTTGCTGTGAGTCACCTGTGTGAGCTGTGAGTCCGAAATTACCTGTACCAGTGGTCTTTGAGCACGGAACTCTTTTTGGTTAGTTCTTTTCCGCCGACACAGAGTTTGAATATATATTCTCCACAGTCAACAGGCTGGTAGGCATAGTCAACATCAATATCCATATTATATCCGTATGATCGATACATCTTTATGCGTTCCTGAATCCTTTTCTTTTCTTCAGGCGATCTCTCCACTCTTTGCGTCATATTCCAGATCAGGCTGTTCAGCCCCGTCTTGTTTTCACCTTTGATTTCATTGATCAGCAAACTGCCTTTAAAGACTTGCACTGTGACATCCTGTTCAGCCGGGTTTTTTAGATAGTAATGTATGGTAAGTCCTCTGGGTTCGCTTTCGCCATTGAAATTTGATGAGCTGTAATGCGGATTTTTGTTACTTACCCACATCACTTTTGGTTCTATTTCGAACAGATGAACATCTTTCTCAAGTATTTCTTCTGATAATTCCTGAAAAACTGTGATGTCAGCAATGAAGATCCCTCTTCCATGCGTTGCGACCACCAGGTCGTTTTCTCGGGGATGGATGACCATGTCCTGAACAGGCTGAGTGGGCATGTCACTTTTTATTTTGTTCCAGTTTTTTCCGCTGTCAATAGACACATAAACGGCGAATTCTGTTCCCACAAACAGTAGGTCGGGATTTTTGTGGTCCTCTCTAATGACATTCACAGGTTCGTCAGGAAGAGAGGAGGCAATATTCGTCCAGGTTTTTCCATAGTCTTCGGTTTTATAAAGGAAAGCTCGAAAGTCATCCCTTCGGTACCCGGTGTAGGATACATAAGCTGACCCGGGAAAGTGATGAGAAGCCTCCACTCGGCTGACCCAGTATCCGGGATTATCCGTTATGTTCTCGTTCAGTTTTGTCCAGTCTTTGCCGCTGTTTTTTGTTATCCAGACCTTTCCGTCATCCGTTCCTACCCACAAAATTCCCTGTACAAGAGGAGATTCATCAATGGTTGTTATGGTGCAGTACTGAATGTTTCCGTCGCCTCCTTTTCCTGTGGTCAGCTTGTCAGGGTCGTTTGTGGTCAGGTCCGGACTGATCACTTCCCAGTTTTCTCCTCTGAAAGAGGATTTGACGACCTTATTGCCGCAGTGGTATATGACATCACTGTTATGAGGAGATACCAGGATGGGTGAGTTCCAGTTCCACCTCATATCCGCGTCAATGTTCCTATAAGCAATGCTTTTGGTTTCTCCTGTTATCAAGTCGGTTCTTTGAAGGGGTCCGAATTGAGATTCATTATAAAGATATCTGTTGTTCTTCCAGTCAAACACATTGTACATTCCATCTCCGCCGCCGACACTCTGCCAGTCCTCAAATCGAATGGGACTGTAATCACGTTTGGTGCTGGGACCCAGATGAGAACCGTTATCCTGTGTGCCGCCTGCCACGTTGTATGGATAGGACATGTCAATGCCTACGGTATAAAACTGGGCTAAAGAAAGGTTGTCAGGGTGATACCAGTTTTTTCCTCTGTCATAGGAGATGCCCATGCCATGATCGTATCCCAGCCACATATGATTGGAGTCTCTCGGGTCGATCCACAGGGCATGGTCGTCTCCGCCGAAACCAAGGGGGCGCCTTTTCCAAGTTTTGCCTCCGTCATAGGTGCCCCAGGAAGCAGCGCTCAAGACATGAACTGCTTTATCATCATTCGGATCGATGATGATCTGGCCGTAATAATAGGCAGGTGCGCCTCCAATGCTTTGTCCGTCCGGGCTTACTTTTTTCCAGGTCTCTCCAGCGTCATCTGACCTGTATACTTCACCGCCGATCATTCCCTGGCTTGATTTGTTATGAAGGAGCTCCTGGTATCTTTCTTCGTCTGACATTTCCGGTTTGTTTGCGTTTTCAATGGTTGCATAGAGGATATCCGGGTTTTTCCTGTACACATCCATGCCTATGCGCCCCAGCATGCCTTCAGGAAGTCCGCCGCGCAGCTGTGTCCATGTTTTTCCTGCATCAGATGTTTTATAAAGACGGCTTCCGGTTCCCCCAAGATTGAATGTGTAGGGCTTTCTTACCTTATCATAGGTTGCCGCATAGAGGATATCAGGATTCGTAGGATCCATAACACAGTCCACCACTCCTATGTGTTTTCCTTTAACGACAACATCCAGGACTTTTTTCCAGTTTTTTCCTCCGTCTTCTGTTTTATACAGCCCGCGGTCAGGATTTTGTGAATACAGATGACCGAGGGCAGCCACATACACAATATCAGGATTGTTGGGATGAACCTCTATGGCTCCTATGTGGTGAGACTCTTTGAGTTCCATGTTTTTCCAGGTTTTTCCAGCATCTATGGATTTGTACACTCCATCCCCCCAATAGGTGCTCCTGGAATTGTTGGCCTCTCCTGTTCCGATCCATACGATTTCTGGATTTGAAGGGGAAACGGCGATATCTCCTATTGAGAAGACATTTTCATCTGTAAAAAGGGCTTCAAATGTGATCCCGTTATCCGTGGTTTTCCAGAGCCCTCCTGTCGCTGTGGCCGCATAAAAAGTATTCGGTTCTTTTTCGCACCATGCAAAGTCAACATACCTGCCTCCTTGACGGGTGGGGCCGATTTCACGATACTCAATCCGGTCGAGAATGTTTTTATCCAGTTTTTGACCGGAAGAAAAAGGAGATGATACCAAAAGGGTGCATATGAAAAGGGAAATAAATAAATAATGAAATTGACTCTTAAAAATTTTCATAGTTCCTCCTAAAAAATTCATGCTATCATCAAGAAATTTGATTTTCAAGTTTTATTGTGCGGGAATAAAAAAAAAACAGATAAGATTTGACAAAGCACTCAATAGCCCTATATTGATAAGTGGAGGGTATTTTGGAATCCAGTAAATATTTTGCTCATATTACTGTTTCTAAGAAACTGTTGGATCTTATTGAAGGCAATGCTCATGAACTCACAATAAGATGTATTGATAATTTGCTGGAACATCAGTACACAAAAACTTATTGTACTTACGATGAAGATAAATTATACGAATGTGTTTACAGGGTTTACAGCCAGCTCGGAAAGTGGATATCACGTGAAACAACAAAGGAGGAAATTGCTGAACATTACACAGCTCTGGGAGCACAGAGGAAAAGAGAGGGATTTAAGGTTTCGGAAGTGATTCAAGCGCTTATCATTATCCGTCGACATCTCTGGCTCAAAATATTAGCTGAAGGGTTTATTGACAACGTGCTTGAGTTAAATCAGGCCCTGGCATTGAACAATCGGGTGATATTGTTTTTTGACAGAGCTATCTATTACATCCTAAAAGGATACGAAGAAGCAGAATAAGGAGCAGAGATTCGCTGATAAATAATAATTCCAAATAGATTTATCGATTGATTTTGTAACAGTGTGACAGTATAATTTTTCTATCCATGAATACAAAGGAGATAACATGAAAAAAACCTTGACAATTATTCTAATTTTGCTTGCGTTTGCGGCCTTTTCTTTTTCTGCTGAAGTGTACATCCAACAGAAAACCCACACGGATGCCATTGAGATGATGGGACAGAGCCAGCCTGCCAAAGATGAGATCAATCATCTCTGGCTTGCTGATAATAAGATGGCCTCCCACGGAACAGATCAGTCAGTCATCATAGACCTTAACAAGAGCAAAATGTACATGATCAATCATCAGACTAAAACGTATGTTGAAATGGACCTGCCATTGGATATGAGCAAGTATTTCCCTCCGCAGTTTGCTCAGATGATGAGCAGTATAACCGTTAAAGTCACCCCGACCGGTGAGACCCAGCAGATCGGAAATTGGAAATGTTCCGGATATGATGTTGAAATGGTCATAATGATGATGACCACGAAACAGAAAATCTGGGCAAGCACAGATGTTCCTTTTGACTGGAATGTGTATTATGAAAAGATGCTTCCGAAATTTATTCAGGGCACTATGATGTTGAGTGAGGAATCTGTCAAGGAGTTTATGAAGATCAAAGGTTTTCAGATTAGAACAGAATCCACTATGAATGTAATGGGGACTGAAATGAAGTCATATTCTGAGGTTGTTGAAATCACGAAAAAGAACGCACCGGCTGGAACATTTGATCCTCCTTCGGATTATGAGAAGAAAGATCAGTTTTCAATGCAGGATATGCAGAAAAGATAATAATAACTCTTTTTAAGAGGAAGTTTTTAAGACAGCCCTTCTTTTTATTCTTTAGGACAGTCACATTTAAACATTAAGATTTTATCTACAATTCTATACTTTTGCTGTTTTGGAATCCTCGGCTGGATTGACAATATTATTGACTGTTGCTACATTCAAAAGAGAGATGGATGTGATAAAAGATAGAAAGGAGGGCTTTGAATGATAATTGAACTAAAGAGCCGTGTTTTTGAGAAGGATGGGATGATTCCTGAAAAACACACATGTGACGGAGGTGATATATCTCCTCCGTTATCCTGGGATTCAGTTCCTGAAGAGACAAAAAGTATTGCTGTTATCTGTGATGATCCGGATGCGCCTGTGGGAACCTGGGTGCATTGGGTTGTTTATAATATCCCGCCTGAAACAAAGGAATTAGAGGAGAATGTCACTCCTGAAAGGGAGATGGATAACGGAGGAGTTCAGGGTATGAATGATTTTAAAAAAATCGGTTATGGAGGACCCTGTCCCCCGAGTGGTACCCATCGCTACTTTTTTAAAATTTATGCTCTTGATTCTCGCATGGACCTTGAGCCCGGAGCCACAAAAAGCCTGCTATTGATTGCCATGGAAGGGCACATTCTTGCAAAGGGAGAATTGATAGGGAAATACAGCAGATAATCCAGGCAAATAATGAACCGTAAATATGTATCAAAAGCGTGTCTGTTCCTGTTTTTTTGCTTCACCCCTATTTTTTCTTCTTTCTTTTTAAATGCTCAGTATTACGGCCGAAATAAAATCCAGTACAGGACATTTGATTTTAAGGCAATGGAGACAGAGCATTTTGATGTTTATTTCTATCCTGAAATGGAAGAAGCCGCTCTTCAGGCGGCAAGAATGGCAGAGCGTTGGTATGCAAGATACTCTCGTTTACTCCGTCATGACCTTGAAGGGAGACAGCCTCTCATACTTTATGCCAGTTCCACCCATTTCCAGCAGACCACCACAATTTCCGGGGAAATAGGTGAAGGAACAGGGGGAGTTACAGAGATCCTTAAAAGAAGGATTATCCTCCCGTTGGGAGCAACCCTGTCAGAAACGGATCATGTGATCGGCCATGAACTTGTCCATGCTTTTCAGTTTGACATAACATCTCTTGGAGATTCTTCTTATGCCAGGATGGTTTCTCCTATGTTCAATCTTCCCTTATGGCTGATAGAAGGCATGGCTGAATATCTCTCTGTAGGGCCTGTTGATCCGAATACCTCCATGTGGATGAGAGATGCTGTGAAAAAAGGTCAGCTTCCCTCTATAGAAAAGCTGAGGGATCGAAGATTTTTCCCTTACAGATACGGGCAGTCATTATGGGCTTACATAACTGGAAGATGGGGGGATAGAGCTGTTTCCAGAATAATAAGGTCAGCTGCGCGTACTGGAAATTACCAGGCTGCCCTTAGCGGTTCTCTTAAAATTGACCCAGAGACTTTATCCAAAGACTGGCATAAGGCACTTAACGATTCATATATTCCGTTAATGGACAAAACTCAGTCTTCTTTTAAATCCGAATTTCCTGTTATTCAAGGAAGTGAAGAAGTCACGTTAAATGTAAGTCCTTCCATCAGTCCCGATGGAACAAAAGTGGTGTATCTGTCCAGTAAAAATTTGTTTTCTATAGAACTGTACATGGCTGATGTCGCTACAGGTAAAATAAAAAGAAAACTCACAAGCACGGCTTTAAATCCGCATTTTGAAAGCCTTCAATTCATCAGGTCTGCAGGAAGCTGGGATTCTGAGGGAAGACGTTTTGCATTCGGAGCCATAAGCCGCGGAAAACCGGTTATTAGCATTGTTCATGCGGAAACAGGAAGGAAATTAAGAGAGCTGGTTTTCAATGAATTGGACGAAATATTAGGACCAACATGGTCTCCGGATGGAAGATGGATTGCCTTTTCAGCCCAGGCAGGGGGAGTTACAGATATATATATGTATGATTTGTACAGAAAAGCCTTAAAGAGGCTGACCGATGATCCGTATGGAGACCTTCAGCCCGTTTGGTCTCCGGATGGGAAGTCTATTGCTTTTGTTACGGAAAGATTTTCAACAGATTTGTCGGTTTTGGACATAGGGGACCTTGAACTGGCTCTTATCAAACCATTCTCTGGGGAAATCACTCGAATCACCGGGTTTAGAGGGGCCAGGAATATGAATCCCCAATGGTCACCAGATTCTGAAAAGCTTTATTTCTTATCGGATCAAAACGGGATCAATAATATTTACGTTATTGATTTAAAATCCAGGAAGATAACTCAGGTGACAAATGTCTATACCGGAATCAGCGGAGTAACGGCTATGAGCCCGGCCTTCTCCTTATCACAGGACCGTTCAATCGTTGCTTGTTGTTTGTATGACAGAGGAGCTTACAGTATATATTACAAGAATATATTTGATTTGCTTACAGATAAAAATAGGATAGTGAATCTGGAAAGCCTGAGACCCTCTCTGCTCCCCCCAAGGAAAAAACCGGAAGGAGAAGTCATAGATCTCATTAAAAATCCTCTTTTCGGACTTCCTCAGAAAACGGATTATGCAGTAGACGATTATAATCCCAAATTAAAACTTGATTTTATCAGCCAGCCGAGTATTGCAGTAGGAGCTGACAGGTTTGGCCTCTATACCGGAGGAGGCGTCTCTTTATTTTTCAGTGATATGTTGGGATACAACAGCCTGTCCACAATCATTCAATTGAACAACCGCTTGATCGATTCAGCAGGAGTCATTGGCTACAAGAACAGCCACAGAAGGCTGCATTGGGGAGGCATCATACAGAGGATTCCTTATATTACAGCCGGTTATGCCCTGGAATCCGGAGAGATGAACGGTGAGCCCGTGATAATGGAAAAAGAATATATTTTCCGTCAGATCAACTACCAGATTACTGGTTTTGCTAATTATCCGTTTTCAAAACTCTCAAGGATCGAATTATCAAGCGGGTTCCGTTTCATTGATTACGATAGCGAAGTATGGACCTGGACCTATTCTGCGTTTGATGGATACCAGCTGGGACTTGAGAAAGATAAAATCCCTTCTTATGAAGGGCTTAGTTTCACTTATTTTAATATGGCCTTGATCCATGACAGTTCCTATTTTGGAGCCACAAGTCCCATACTGGGGAAGAATTATGTGTTCCAGGTCTCCCCTTATTACGGAACGATTGATTTTGTGAGTGTTATCGCTGATTACAGGCGCTATTTTATGCCTGTCCGGCCCTTTACGCTTGCTTTCCGGCTTCTTCATTATGGAAGGTACGGTAAGGGAGCCGAAGATTACAGGCTGTATCCTCTTTATTTGGGCTATGAATCGTTTATCCGGGGATACAATGCCGGGTCTTTTAGTGCGGAAGAATGCAGTGATGACGGAGATTTTTTTGATTTCAACCGGTTGTTCGGATGCAGAATCATAGTGGCGAATGCAGAGCTTCGTTTCCCTTTGTTTCAAATCCTAGGTATCGGAAAGGGGTATTACGGCCTGTTTCCAGTTGATTTTATTGCCTTTTTTGATTCAGGAGTGGCATGGACGGAAGAAGGCGCAAGCAGAGCCTGGTTTTTAGGGGGAGAAAGAAAGTTCTTATCCAGTGCGGGAGTGGGTATTAGAGTCAATCTCTTCGGCTATTTTGTATTGGGTTTGTCTTATGTCACTCCCTTTGACAGGCATGAAAAAAGCGGATATTTTCAGTTTACTTTCATGCCCGGCTTTTAATCCGGTTCTTCATAAAATATGGTTGCGTTTCCATCCACTTCTACCATGATCGACTCTTTTAACATTGTCACTTTATTAGGAACATGATTATTCCATTAGTTCATGTAATGATTTTAATTTTATGCAACCATATTTTACCTTACAGGCGAGCCGATGTGAAATACAGATATGGCTTGTGCTCCCTTCAGATTTTTAACGCCATTCTTTTTCGTTTTTCTCGGCGCTTGCGTAACTCCCCCCGTCCGTGGGACAGGCATACTCAGCGTCCGGCTTTGCCGGATGCCCTCGAAAAGCCTCATCCGAAGGCTAAATCTTCAATGTCACTTCAGCCACACCTGTATTTCATTAAGATTACTGCAACCTCGACTCGTGAATAACCAGGTTAAGGACTACGTTTATCCTTTAATGGAGATGATATTCTGCTTCATCCAGGCTTTCAGGCAGGCTGGCTGGTTCTGAAGTCATCCGGAGGTGAGCGGGCATGGTTCCTCGCAGAGGGGAGCGAGCCGAGGAATAAGCTGATTTTACTCGCTGGGAAAAATCAGCGGGCTGAAGAACCAGCTTGCCTGATGAAAGTCGGGAGCGACCAGCCACATCTGAATTTCATCTAAAAGATGCCGAACAGTTTGACAGCCATGATAATGATGGCGATGGCAAGGATGATGCGGATGGTCTTTTCTCCTCCTTTAACAGCCGCATGAGCTCCCCACCAACCTCCGATTCCATTTCCGGCTGCCAGGACGAGCCCGTATTTCCAATTGACATTATCAGTACACAAAAAGATCACAAAGGCGGGAATGGTATAGATTAATATGATAAAGACCTTATGCATATTGACCCGGACTAAATTGACTCTTAAAAGATGATACAGGGCCGCCATAAAAAGGAAACCGACCCCAACCTGCAGGAATCCTCCATAAAATCCTATGCCTATTAACGCTGGATAAATGAGCCAGCTCTTTTTCATATGAAGTTTGTTGTTTTCTTTTTTATATGAGCGGCTGAGAAACATGGAGAGGACTATGAAAATAAGCACACCGCCAAGAATCCTCTGAAAAAGAAGGTTGCTCACTTGAGTCGCAGCAAAAGCACCGATAACAGCTCCGGGAAGAGTGAATATAGCCAAAAAAGAGCTCTGTTTAAAATTTTGTACTTTGTTTTTCTTGAAAGAGGATACAGCGAATATATTTTGGATGATGAGTCCGATTCTGTTTGTTCCATTGGCCGCAGCAGCATCAAGCCCCATAAATATCAGTGTTGGTAAAGTCAGACTTGATCCTCCGCCCGCATTGACATTAATGAACCCAGCAATGGCCCCCACGATAAAAAGGAGAAGAAGATGAGCCCATTCCATTTGATTTCTGTTTTTATATTACTCTTTAATATTTAGCAAGCAAATAGCCTGTTTTTTACGAATAAGCCAGGCTAATCATACACTATTTATAATTAAGACTCCAGAGAGAAAACAGATTGGTCATTAAGGGGATTGACACCATACACACATTTTCTTTGAACTTGCTTGTCCGGTTAAAATCACCCATAATATTTATTATTGAGATGAGCCCATACAGGATACATCCCCTCTTAGATAAAGACATACAGAAGAAAGCGCGGCAGTATGAAAAAGAAAAGCGGCTTATCGCTTTGCTAAAGATGTTTGTTCTTCTCTTTTTAGTCCTTGCTTTTTATTATTCCGGATTGAGTGCCTGGCTTTCCAATATAGATAAAGACAGTTCTGTGATTCTGGCTTTCAGTGTGTATATTTTGTGTTTCCAATCCCTGATATTTCTGCTGGCCTTTCCTGTTGGATACTACAGCGGTTATGTACACGAACACAAGTGGAATTTTTCCAATCAAACTGTAAAAAGCTGGTTGGTAGAGCAGGGAAAATCGTTTCTGGTAGGACTTATTATGATGTGGATTATACTGGGGCTGCTTTTTTTGATAATGGATGAATTTCCTCGATACTGGTGGTTGATTGCCGGTCTTGTCTATGGGCTTATCAGTGTTGTATTCTCCACTCTTTTTCCTGTTCTGGTATTTCCATTGTTCAATAAATACACTCCCATTAGAAACAAAAATCTCACCGGGGCTTTAGAGAAATTACTGTCAAAAGAGGGGCTTAAAAGCAGCGGCTTTTTTATGGAGGATATGAGCCGGCAGACTAAAAAAGAAAATGCTTCTTTAGCTGGTTTGGGAAAGACCAGAAGGGTTGTTCTGGGAGACAATCTCATCAATAATATGTCCGTTCCTGAGATCGTATCCATAATGGCTCATGAAGTGGGCCATTACAAACACAGACATATGTGGAAGTCTCTCATGACCGGTACGTTCCAACAGGTCATAGTTTTTTTCCTGCTGGACCGCATCATGAGATTTGTTTTTCCTGGTTTTATGAGCGGTTTCAGGATGAATCTTGCCTTATTCCCGTTTTTTATACTCTTACTGGAGGTGATATCAACATTTTTGTTTGGCCCTGTTGGGAATGCCATCTCCAGATATTATGAAAGGCAGGCAGACAGATATGCCCTTGAAAAAATCAATGATAAAAGAGCATTTATTGAGGCACTTGCCGGGCTGACAAACAGAAATTTTATCAATGCGTATCCGGAAAAGTGGATAAAATTTCTCTTCTATTCTCATCCGCCTGTAGGAGAGAGGCTGGAAACGGGGAAGAAGTAAATTGTCTTTTAATACAGCTTCGTTTAATATTATAATGAAAACAAGCAGCCTGGGTTATTCACAAGTCCAGGTTAACTGGTTTGAATGATCATGGAAAAAAAAAGAGAGAAAACAAAGACTGAATTAGAAAAGGGAAACAGAGAACTTAGGAACCGCATACCAGAAATGGAGGATGCTTTTGTAGAGATAAAACTGGAATTGGAATCTGCAAGAAAAAAACAAAAAAATTTACTTTCCATCATCAATTCAATAGACGGACTTTTTTTTATTTTAGGGCTGGATGGCACTTTTATCCGGTATTACCAGAGCAGTGACAGACCTGACCTTTTTTTGCCTCCTGATCAATTCTTAGGAAAGCATTTCAGCGATGTTTTTCCTAAGGAAGTGAGTGCAAAATTACAGAAAGCAATCAATGAAGTTGAGGATAAAAAAAGAAGTTCATTTTTTGAGTATTCCATGGAGATCAAAGGAAAAGAACAGATATTTAAGGCTAAAATCACCCAATTTGATGCTTCCGGTGGGAAGTTTTTTGGATTTATCCTGGGCATCAATAATATAACAGAGGCCAAAGAGCGTGAAGAGCTGTTATCCGAGAACGAACAAAAGTACAGAGCCATTTTTACTCAGAGCACTGAGTATGTTTTTCTGGCTGATATTGATACCAGAAGGATATTAGAAGCAAACAAAGCCATACAAAATCTATTGGGATATACAAGAGATGAAGTGAGGGACTTGACACTTCATGACTTTTTAGCTGTGGAGCAGGACGATATTTATCATGAGATTTTAGATGTGCTTAAAAAACACTCGTATTTTATCGGGGAAAGAAAGTTTCAGCGTAAAAATGGCATACTTGTAGATGTGGAAATCAGTGTGAGCATCATTACTTACAGCGGCAGGAAAGTGTTGTGTTTTGTAGCCAGGGATATCACTCCCAGAAAATTAGCAGAAAAACAACTTTATCATGCAGCCACACATGACCGTTTGACCGGATTAATAAACAGGCTTTTATTCTATGACCTTCTGGGAAAAGAGCTGGCAAGGGCGCGCAGAAATAAGTATATGACTGCTCTTGTTTATATTGACCTGGATAATTTTAAGCGGGTGAATGACACAAGGGGGCACAGCTCAGGAGACAAATTATTGACAGCCGTGGGGTCTCGATTAAACTCACTAAAAAGAGATATGGACACTCTTGCGCGGATAGGAGGAGACGAGTATGTTCTTATTTTACCTGAAATAAAGAATGAAGAAAATGTTTCTAAAAAAGCCAAGCAGATTTTAAGAGAACTGCGGAAGCCTTTTGATATAGAGGGTTTTCATATTGAAATCACAGCAAGCGGTGGATATTCCCTGTTTCCAAAAGATGGAAATTCTCCCGAATCTCTTATAAAGGCTGCGGATATTGCTATGTACTATGCTAAAACCCATGGCAGAGACAGATGTAAAAGATTTTTACCTAAGTTAAAGGGAAGTACAGGCCGCCGTTAAGCGAACGGTTCCACTCCGTCCCAGCAGTAGGTGCACAGTTTATTTTTTGGCAGTCCTATGGCATCCACCAGGTCATCCATTTTTTGGTATTTCAAGGAAGTGAGATTAAGCCTTTGTCTTATTTTTTCCACCATCTGGTTGTATTTTACAGATCCTTGCTTTGTGTATTCTCCTATATCAGCGGTGTTTTTGCCTTCTATCTGGCTTATGGCAAGCCTGGCAGCAAGGTCGAATTCTGACTTGGACCTGGAGAAATTCAGAAATTTACATTTATAGAGAAGAGGAGGGCAGGCTGGTCTCATATGCACTTCCAGAGCTCCAAGTTCGTATAATCTCTGTATGGTATCTTTCAATTGTGTTCCCCTGACTATCGAGTCTTCACAAAAGAGCAGTTTTTTTTGTTCGATCATTTCATGCACAGGAATGAGCTTCATTCTTGCGACCAAGTCTCTCGCTTTCTGTTCTTGTGGCATAAAACTTCTCTGCCATGTCGGAGTGTATTTGACGAAAGGTCTTTTGAATGGGATCCCTGTTCTGTTTGCATAGCCGAGTGCATGAGCGATTCCTGAATCAGGAATTCCCGCAACAAAATCCGGTTGAACATCGTCATTTTCCGCAAGCTTTGCACCGCATCTGTTTCTGACATATTCCACATTGATGCCTTCATATGAGGATGAAGGATATCCATAATAGACCCATAGAAAGGCGCATATCTGCATATGGTCCTGCGGGGGCTTTTTTTGTTCGACTCCGTCTTTGTTAAGGAATATGATTTCACCCTGACCCAGATATTTGGTTGTTTTGAATCCTAAATTGGCAAAAGAGCATGTTTCAAGAGTTACAGCAAAGCTGTTTTCTTTTTCCCCCAGGACGATTGGAGTCCGGCCGAGTTTATCTCTTGCAGCGTATAATCCGTTTTCTGTTAAGATTAAAATGGAACAGGACCCTTTTATGGAGTCATGGACTTTCTCAATTCCGGCTTCAAAGGATTCTTCCTGATTTATTATAGCGGAAATGAGCTCGGTCGGATTTATGCCCCATTTCGTGATTTCAGAAAAATGAATTTTATTGTCCTTTAATGTTTTATGAAGGAGTTCTTCGATATTATTTATTGCTCCGACGGTAACGATGGCGTAGTCACCTAGATGTGAACGGATAACCAGTGGTTGGTTTTCGAAATCACTTATCACCCCTATTCCTGCATTTCCATACATATGTATGATATCATTGGCAAATTTTGATCTGAATAATGCGTTTTCTATATTGTGAATGCGCTTGCTAAAGCCTTTTTCATTTTTAATTGCAAGGCCGCCTCTTTTCGTTCCAAGGTGAGAGTGATAATCAGTGCCGAAAAACAAATCTTTGACGGCGTCTTTTTTTGAGACAATACCAAAAAAACCTCCCATAAAACTCTCCTTTGGTTCAAAAATAACCTAACTGATGTGATTCCTTTGAATCCATTCTACACTAAGAGGGCAGGCATTTAAAAGAATTTATACATAAACAGCGGAATTCACTTTAATAGTGGAATTGATTTGTTGATAAAGGGTATAATAAAAAGCAGAAATGGGAGGATGATATGAGTATTGCAAAATTCTGCCTTTATTCACTGTTTCTTTTTTTACTGATTGTTCTCAGCGCGTCATGTATCGTTAGAATCATAGATTATTCCGATCCCAGAGGTTTGATGCCTATTGAAGATTATTACAGGAATATTCGGTTTTCTCCGGGCGGAGTTGTTTCGTTAAAGAATTTTGATGGAATCATAGAGGTCACGGGATGGGATAGGAATGAGGTTGATATCTATGCCGAAAAAATGATACCCAGGTCAGAAGAGGCTCAGGTCCGTTTTATGATGCCAAAGAATGATATTGCCCAGATTGATTTGGAAAGATATGGGGATGAAAATATCTCTATAAACACAAAATCAGCTTCGGAAGAGGGTGAAGATACTGTTGTTGATTATTATATTAAAACACCGCGCCATATAAACATCCAGGATGTTTTAGCAAGAAACGGGGATATTTTTATCGCTGATATTTATGGTTCGGTCTCTGTTAAGCTGGAACAGGGAAATATCGACATAGACAATGTTTCCGGTTCCCTGGACGCTTCGGTCATCAATGGTTCGGTACAGGCATGTCTTTATGATGTAAGAGAAGAAGATGTCATATCAATACATGTCCAGGAGGGGGATATAATCCTTTTCCTTGAAAAAAGCGTGGCCGCTTCCATCAGAGCCTATTGTCCGGAGGGAGAGTTTAGCTCTGAATTTGATGCCGATAGACTAGAGGAAGAGAATGAAATCCACGTTCAGCTAGGAAGTGGAGGGGCTTCTATTTACTTGACTGCTTTAAACGGCCATATCCATATAAAAATAATCGAACCTGATCAGACAGATATGGAATCTTTTATATATTTGTCCAGGGAATAAGAGAGGAGGCAGAAAATGGAAGAAAAAAAGAAAGTGATATTAACCGGAATTGTGTTTATTTTGGTCGTTGCAGCTGTGATCATCGTGTATTATTTGGTCACACATAAACAAACACAGGAACCCACTGAAGTTGCTGATATTGTTGAGGAAAAACCCTTGGAAAAAGCTGAACAGGAAAAAATAGAATCAGAGCCAGTGGAACCCATTGATATCACATTAGAAGAAAGTGATGGTGTTTTAAGAGGTTTCCTGGAGAATATAACATCTGACCCGAGATTTACCGGATGGATGAGGATGGACCATTTGATAAAAAATTTTGTAGCAGCCGTGGATAATATCGCTCATGGTTTAAGCCCGCGAAAACAAATTAATTTCTTTGAACCTGAAGGAGAATTTTTAGTTGAGAAGAAAGAAGATTATTATATTATTGATAGGGATACTTATAAACGGTACAATCCTGTAGCGAATGTATTTTCATCCATAGATACCGGTAAAAGCGTGCAGCTCTATCGAAGGTTTAGGTCTTTGATACAGGAAGCTTACGAAGAGTTGGGTTATCCGGATGTCAATTTTGACGAGACACTGGAGAGAGCCATAAAAGAGCTCCTTGATGTTCCTCTCATCGAAGAAGATATCGTACTTATGAGTAAAGTAAAGTCATTTGAATTACAAGACCCTGAACTGGAAAATTTGAGCCAGGCCCAAAAACACCTGTTACGAATGGGGCCGGATAACATCAGAAAGATACAGAGCAAGCTTCGAGAGCTGCTTGCTGGATTCAAGAATAAGCCGTGATTATTCCCATCTGAATGGATTTTTTAGTTTGAAATCCGGGATGAGGTGCCTGTCATCCGAAAACAGGTCCGGCTGGATGTACATTTGTTTGAACTCCAGCTTTTGAGCGGTATCTAAAACCTGTTTGTATTCATGAGGGGAGATTTTTTTCCGGAATTCCAAAGGAGTCTTGAAACACGGATAGAACTGACTCATAAGGCTGAGTCCAAAGGAATTTGAGATATTTTCTTTTATCCAGTTTAAGATTTTTATGGAGTCATTGACTTGTCCGGGAAGAATAAGGTGCCGTATGATAAGACCTTGATGTGCTGCTTTATTTTTATCTAAAATCAGGTCCGGCTGCTGGCGCGACATTTCTAGAACAGCTCTTTTCGTATGGTCAAAATAGTCAGACACTCCGGAAAGCTGTTTTGAAAGCTGGGAGGAAAAATATTTTATATCCGGAAGGTAAATATCAATGATCCCGTCCAGCTTCTTTAGAATGTCATCTCTTTCATAGCCACAGGAATTGTATACCAAAGGAATGGAAAGACCCTTTTCATAGGCTTTTTTGAGTGCGGACAATATGGGCAGTATCATATGAGTGGGGGATACCAAATTTATGTTCAAAGCGCCCTTTTCTTGGATTTCCAGCATCTTCCGCGCAAGGCCTGTGATGGAGATCTTACTCCCTTGATTACCCCAACTGATCTGATGGTTTTGGCAGTACAGGCATTTGAGATGACAGCCTGTAAAAAAGATGGTTCCTGACCCGCTTGAAGATCCGGGACCATTTGTGAGTTCTTTATTACAGTCTTCATGCCCGCTCAATACAGGCTCTTCCCCGAAGTGAAGGCCGGCATGGGATAGGAAAGCATCCTTTCCTGCGGAACAGTATCCTGACTCTTTCTCCCGGTTCACTGAGCACTTTCTTGGACACAACCGGCATGAATGCCTGTGTTCTGAGAGCGCTTCCAGTGCTGTATCTATTTTTTCTATTTTAGCCGGGATGTCCATGGGGATTGTGTTTTGTTAGAAGATGTATTTGATAATTAAAAATCCTCCAAGAAGAAGGATAAAAAAGAGCAGTGCGAAAAAGTTGAAATACTTTTCGATGAAGGACTTGATCCCCGGACCGAATTTCTTAAACAGAGCAGCGACAACAAAAAAACGTAAAGACCTGCTGATTGCAGAGGCTGTGATGAAAAGAGGAAGGTTCAGTTTAAAGACTCCTGAGGCTATAGTGAATATCTTATAGGGGATAGGAGTGAAACCAGCGGCAAAAACATACAAGAATCCGCTTCTATTGTAATGATAAAGGACATTTTGGAATATATTTTCTGTGAAGCCAGGAATGTATTTGAAGAAAAAACCGCTTGCGGATTCCCAGAAAAAATATCCAATGGCGTAGCCCAGCACTCCGCCTATTATGGAAGCGAGAGAAGTGTAAAAAGCAAATCTCCAGGATTTTTTTATAGAACCCAGACAGAGCGCAATGAGAAGCGGGTCAGGGGGGATCGGGAAAAAAGAGCTTTCAGCTAGGGCAAGAACAAATAAAGCAAGGGGTCCGTAGGGAGTGTCAGCCCAGTGAAGGACCCAATCGTAAAGTTTTCTAAGAAAGTTCATGTTTTGTTTTCTGAAAGAGGGATTCCAGGTCTTTATTTTTTATGGTTTTGTGGTCTGTCATATCTCTATGAAGAGGGGTTACCGTGATGTAGCCCTGTTGAATGACATTGACATCACTGTTTTTGTCTCCTATGGCTTTGGGTGTACCTGTTCCAATCCAGTAATAATCTCTTCCTCTGGGATCTTTTTTACATATGATTTCAGGATGGTATCTTTTCTGTCCCAGTTTTGTTATTTTTACTCCCTTTACAGGAGTGGGGGGAATGTTGATGTTTAAGGTGATTCCTTCAGGGAGGGGGTTGCCGATCAGCTGTTTTGACAGGGAGAATATGAATTCTGCTGCAAATTCGAAAGAAAAATTTCCATTCTTATCGGGAAGGATCGAAACGGCCAGGGATGGTATTCCCAGGAATGTTCCTTGTATAGCACCGGCAACCGTACCTGAATAAGAGGTGTCCTGCTGTCCCAGGTTTGGTCCGGGATTCATACCTGAAATAATAAGATCCGGCTTTAAGGGAAGGATATTTTGTACGGCAATATAGATACAGTCTGCCGGTGTGCCGGTCACCGCATAGGTATTCGGATCGATTTTTTTAACCCGCAGCGGGTGATGCAGAGTCAAAGCAAGGGAAGTTGCGCTTTTCTCACTGTCCGGAGCAACAATGGTGACATCAGCCTCCCTTTTAAGCTTATTTTTGAGGACCTGGATTCCTTCTGAATAGAATCCGTCATCATTAGTCAAGAGGATCAGTGGGTGGCCATGCATGTGAGTTATCTCCATTTTTTCTATGAATTATCCCGGTCGATGTTTTAAAGGGATTTAGTATAGCATTTTTATGTATTAGCATATAGATATATTCTTATCCCTTTGATTTCAGCGGGATACCGTGTGTAAAGTGGTCGGGACGAGCGGATTTGAACCGCCGACCCCACGCACCCCAAGCGTGTGCGCTACCAGGCTGCGCCACGTCCCGACCCGGGCCAACCATTATATCAGATAAGTGATTTTTTACAAACAAAGAAAGAGCCCTGAAAATTACTTTTCAAGGGATTCCGACAGATTCACTAATTGTTCTTTTATTTTAAACAAAAGTTTTTTCAGGCGCTCAGGATTTATAGGTACTGAACCCTTGATATTGAATTCATTTTCAATTTTTCTTTTTGCGCCGGCATGCGTAAGGCCTTTGTTTTCTATAAGGTCCTTTAACCGTTTTATTATTTGAAGGTCTTTTTCTCTGAATATTTTTTTGCCCGCACCTGTCCGGCCCGAGTTTAGAAAATAAAACTCTTTCTCCCATCTGTTTATAGTCTTGGGACTAATTTTGGTGATCTTCGTGACTTCGGATAGGGTATAGACTATCTTATCCGGTTGGCTGGATTCCTTCATTGTAAGCAAAGTTGTAAATGCCCATCCTGAAAAATTTTAATTCTCTTATTCTAACAACTTGATACATTATCACGGATTCATAGCAAGGTCAATATTTACATATAATTTCTGTATGGGAAGCGCCTTAAGCACATCTATTTGACAACTTAGGGAGACTGTACAATAATAGGGAAGAAGAGAGCGTATATATGAAAGAGAAGGAGAAGAATATGAAGAAATATTTTCTCATATCAGTATTGTTTTTAATAAGCACTTTATTCATCTCCAATCTTATGTTTGCCCAGAGATATTCCAGGTATGCCTTGAGTGATGAGTATCTTTATGAATTGAACCTTACAGATGGACAGGTCAAGGCCATAAACAAGCTTGAAATCCAACATGAAAAAGAACTGACCCCTGTTCTAATCGAACTCAGGAATCTGTATATAGAACTTGATGAACTGGAAATGCACGAAAGCCCTGACAGCCAAAAGATAGACAAATTGATTGGGAAGATCGAGAGTGTGGAAGACAAGGTCATTGAGAAGGAAATGCAGCTTGAAAACAAAATCAGAGATTTACTCACTGAAGAGCAGAGGGCTGTGCTTGATAATTCCTACGGATACGGAGACTATTCCAGGCCAGGAATGGGCCGGTTTGGCTATGGTTTGGGCCCTAACCGTTTCGGAGGAGGACCCGGGTGGGGTCCGGCAAGAGGAGGCGGCCGGGGTTTTTATGGATATGGCCGGTACAACAACAGAGGATTCCGTAGATTTGGTTATGGAAGTGGACTTGGTTATGGAAGAGGACTTGGTTATGGAAGAGGGCTTGGTTATGGAAGGGGACTTGATCAAGGCCGGTTGGGAAGATACTCAAATTTGCGTTTCCGCAGGGGGCGCTGGATCTGGTAGATGGCTTTATAAATAATGCGGATCAGGATTCTCGGAGCCGAATCTTTAGGCGTTCGGGGATTGTGCTGTGTGGTTGAAACAGAGGAGCGGAAAATTGTCATAGATCCGGGAGTGGCTCTGGGATACAGGCGCCATGGGCTTCTTCCCCATCCTTTCCAGGTAGCTGTTGGGGAAAAAGTCAGAGAAAGCATCATAAAAGAGCTAAAGAACAGCACAGACATCGTCATAAGCCACTTTCACGGCGACCATGTCCCTTTAGTCGATGCGAATCCCTATCAGCTTGATGCCAAAAAAGTATCCGATTCTTTTGCTAAGCCTTTTTTGTGGTGTAAAGGAGAGCGGGAAACATCCCGTGCCATGAAAAAAAGAAGAAGCCAACTCTCAGATATGCTGGGACGATCTTTTCCGGATGCTGAGGGAAAAAGTAACAGCCTCTTTCGATTTTCAAAAGCCGTATATCACGGCGAACCTGATAGCCGGACAGGAAAGGTGATGATGACGCGCATTGAGGACAATAAAGTATTTGTCCATGCCTCAGACATACAGCTGATGCACAGCAGGGCTGTGTCTCAGATATTGGACTGGAAACCAGATATCGTACTGGTATCAGGGCCTCCTTTATATCTCAAGCATATGTCAAATGAAAAAAAGGGAAAAGCACTGACTGAAGCTGTAAGGCTTTCTAAGGAGGTCGGTGTTTTGATTTTAGACCATCACATCCTTCGGAGCAACGAAGGATACGCACTGCTTGAAAAAATTGAGTCTGAATCAGGCAATAAAGTCATGTGTGCTGCTGAATTTATGGGACAGAGGCCTCTTTTATTGGAGGCAAACAGGAGATTATTATATAGGGAGATGCCTGTTCCAGACGGCTGGCATAAAGAATATGCAAGGGACAGAGTGGATACCTCCGAATATAGAGTATGGCGGGGATACAAAGTGGGCCAAAAGGAAAAGCATGCCATCTAAAAGGATGAAACACACTCCCTTGGCAGAGCGTATGAGGCCTCAAAGTCTTGATGGATTTTATGGCCAGGAACATCTTATTGGGGAAGGCAAGATACTTACCCAGCTCATAAAGACGGATAATTTGATTTCTCTTATTTTCTGGGGCCCTCCGGGTTCCGGAAAAACGACTCTTGGCGCTATACTGGCTGACCATTTTAATCTTCCCTGCATGTTTTACAGCGCTGTTCTCTCAAGTATCAAAGAGATTAAAAAAGTTATGGAGGAAGCCGAGGAACACAGTAAATTATACAAACAGCCAACCATTATTTTTATTGATGAGATTCACAGATTCAATAAAGCCCAACAGGCTGCTTTTCTTCCCTATGTTGAAAAAGGGGAGATCATTCTGTTTGGATCGACCACAGAAAATCCATCTTTTGAAGTGATCGCGCCTCTTTTGTCACGAACGAAGGTGTTGAAGTTGAATGCTTTGGAGCCGGAGACATTGGAAAAAATACTGAATAATGCTCTAAGGGACAGAGAAAGAGGATTCGGAGAGAGAAAGATTCATATATCAAAAGAAGCCATGGACGCCATAATCACATACGCTAACGGCGATGCGAGAAGAGCTCTAAATACCCTGGAGATCGCAGCTCATCTGGTCAAGGATGATAAGATAGATTTCAAAGCTGTCAAAGAGGCTCTGCAACAGAGGATTCTTCTGTATGATAAAAAAGGTGAAGAGCATTTTAATCTTATTTCTGCTTTACACAAAAGCCTCAGAAACAGTGATGTGAATGCCTCGCTGTATTGGCTGGCAAGAATGATAGTGGCTGGTGAGGACCTGATGTATATAGCAAGAAGGCTGGTCAGATTTGCTTCTGAGGATGTGGGCCTTGCGGATAATAATGCTCTCAATATAGCTCTGAATGCCAAGGACGCCTTTGAATTCATAGGCTCTCCTGAAGGCGAGCTCGCTTTAGCTCAGGCGGTCATTTATCTTGCTTCTTCCCCTAAAAGCAATAGTGCATATAAAGCATTCAGTAAAGCTGTCAAAGATGTGGAATCATCTCCATTTGAACCTGTTCCCCTTCATCTAAGGAATCCTGTTTCTTCATTAATGAAAAAAGAGGGTTATGGAAAAGACTACAAATACGCACATGATTTCAGTGAGGTCACTACGGATATGGAAACAATGCCGGAAAATCTTAAAAACAGGGAGTATTATGAACCTGGATCCATGGGGTTTGAAAAAGAGATGAGAAAAAGAGTGGAGTGGTGGAAGGAAATCAAAAAAAAGATCAAAGAAAAGAAAGAGTCTTTTTGATCGGGATTGATTTATTTTTCTTTGTTTTCTTTTATTAAATAATAGATTTCCCAGCTCAACTCATCAGCAAGACAACCTATACAGGATTTTTCTGTTGTGGCGATTTCTTCATCTTTTATTTTTTCTTTTATGATATTTTTGACGAGCTTCCTGATTTTATAAAGTAAAATATAGTTTATCATTATCTTACGAATGGAATAATAACAACTTGCTCTGATTTAGTAAAGTAAGGGCATGAAGCTCTTTTCTTTTGACGGGCCCATTGTTTTGTTATAATGATGTGATATCAATGATATTATTGAATAAGCTGGATTTGATAAGAATCATGAAAAGAGGCACGGTCTTTTTTTTGATCTTGATTTATTCTGTGAGCTCCTGTTCTTTTCATAAAAAAGGAGAACCAGTATTGGAACCGGTTCTCGATTTTCCGATAATACAGGAAAGCGAGGTTTGTTTCGAGGGTGAGATAAACAGATTTATGACACGGAGTGAGAACAGGGTGTATTTTTCTTCCTCTAAAGGGGGTTTGTACTGTATAGAGGAACCAAAGCAAGGAGCGCGGCTGTTGTTTGCATCAGGAATTGATTTTGTTTCTCCACCATACATGAGCTCTGAATACATTTTTATTTATGACAGCATGAACAATATTTATTGTATCCGTAAAAACGGCGCATTGTTTTGGAAGACTCACATAGAAGAAAATATCTCGGGAGGCATAGCTGCTTCCCATGGGAAAATATTTTTCGGGACTGAAAACGGAAATTTTCTGTCCTATGAGGCTGATTCCGGAGAATACCTCTGGGGAATGAAAACAGAAGGACCTATCCGGTCATTGCCTGTCGTCATAGATGATACGGTTGTGTTTGGATGCGATGACAGGAAATTATATTTCTTAAACTTTGATGGGGACATAATAAAAGAGTATGAAACAGGAGGTCATGTCAGAGGATCCTGTGTGTACAGACAGGACCGGCTTTATTTTGGCTCATACGATGAATACTTCTACTGTATCAATATGGAGAAAAAAAAGATCGAGTGGAAAGTTAAAACAGGCGGAAAAGTTCATGCTTATCCTTTGCTGCATGAAAAGTGTGTCTTGTTTACTTCCTGGAACAATGTTCTTTACTGTTTGAATGATAGTAACGGCACGGTTTTATGGTGGAACCAAATTCCTGCCCGGTGCCTGTTTCCAATAGAGGCCGTCGGATCCCGGCTGCTGGTCACATCTTTTTCTTCAAAGGTGAATTGCTTTGATATCAAAACAGGTGAAGATAAAGGAGAATATATGGTTAAAAATGAATTGAGATCCAATCCTCTATGGTTCCGTGACACCCTGCTTTTATCGGTGTATGATAAAGAGAATGATGTGAGTAAAGTGCTTTTTTTAATAAAAAATGAAGAGCCTTTGATTAAAAAATAAAGAGAGGAGATTGAACATGAACAGGGAAGAAGCTTTCCAATTGGTTAAGGAGCATCTAAAAAACAAAAATCTCATTAAACACTCTCTTGCTGTGGAAGCATGCATGAGAGCCCTGGCAAAAAAATTTAATGAAGATGTCGAAAAATGGGGGCTTGCCGGATTATTACATGATATAGATTATGAAATGACCGAAAAATCTCCTGAAAAGCATGGAATCGAGGCCATGACCATCTTAGAGGATTATGATATTGATCTGGATATTCTGAGGGCCATAAGGGCTCATTCAGGAATGGCTGCATGTGAATCAAAGATGGACTGGGCCATATATTCTGTGGATCCTTTAACAGGACTTATTGTTGCCGCCACCCTTATGCATCCCAGCAAGAAAATAAGAGAGGTTGACCCGGATTTTGTCAAGAGAAGATATAAAGAAAAAAGTTTTGCCAGGGGTGCTAAGCGAGATGTTATTGAGGAAATCAAGAATACCGGACTTGAACTGGATGAACTTGTTTCCATAAGTTTGAAAGCCATGCAGGATATTGATAAGGAGCTCGGACTTTAAATCCGGAGACATCAGTGAAATTGATTGTCTTTGTCGGGAAGTCCAATACAGGAAAGACATCTCTTATAAAACTCTTGATTTGTGAATTGAAACAAAGAGGGTATTCAGTGGGCGCCTTAAAGTCATGCTCTCGCGGATTCTCTCTTGACCTGGAAGGAAAGGATTCCTGGTATCTTATGGAAGCAGGTGCGGATGCGGTTGCCTTGGTCTCTGAGAGAAGGACAGCGGTTATAAGGAAGGATGATGGTAAGCCAAGCATGAAGGATGTTGCTGAGTCCTATTTTAAGAATATGGATATCGTGCTTTCTGAGGGCGGGCATGGAGAGAGTGGAGCTGAAAAAATAGAGGTTCTCAGAGAAGGCATCCAGATGGAGCCGGAGACCCCTGTTGATGAATTGTTGGCGGTTGTGGCTGATTTTGAGGTCAAACTGGACATCCCTGTGTTTAAAACCAATGAAATAAAGGAAATTGCAGATCTTATAGAAAATGGAACAATAAAGAGGGAAGTTAATATTACACTGAAAGTGGATAAGAAGAATATCCCTTTGAATTGTTTTTTACAACAGGAATTTTCTAATGTGCTCAGGGCAGCGGTCAAACCTTTGCATGGAGTTGAGGACCGTATAAAAGAGATAGAACTGTCAATAATGGAAGATTCTAAAATTTGCCTGAAAATAAATGGAAAAAGAGTGGGATTGAACCGGTTCCTAAGGGGATTTATTTCACGTATGGTTTCAGGGATGACCGGAACTCTTGAAGGAGTCCAAGAAGAGCCGAAGAAAATAATGATATCTGTTACCTATTAAGACTACAGGAGATAAAGATCATGACAAAAAGACTTTACCGGTTGCAGAGCAGCAAAATGATCGGGGGGGTGTGTGCCGGAATATCAAGATACTTTGACCTGGATGTATCCCTCATTAGATTGATATTTGCAGGGCTTGCCTTGATCACTGCCTTATTCCCCATGCTGGTGTTTTATATCATAGCCTGGATTATCATTCCTGCGGAGGAAGAAGTTGTTCCGTCAAAAAAAAAGAGGGAGTCATCCAAATAGCGGCCCGGTATTTCAACATGGACAGGTCAGGTTGGATGCGCCGTTTGACTTCTTATGGCATATTCGTTATTTTAGTCATTATTCTGTTTCAAAGTGATGCTTAGAGGAGTGGAAAGAGACCGATGGCTTCAAAGGAAGATATCCCTTTCAACCACATAGCCGTTGAAGGAATGATGAAGTCCGGGAAAAAAAGACTGGTTCAGGCATTATCTAAAGAAATTGGAGGGAAAGCTGTTTTTGACCAGGAGGATAACCCCTACTTAAAAAATTTTTATGAAGAAAAAGAAGGAGCTGGTTTTTTGACGCAACTCGTTTTTCTTGTCAATAGATATCACCAACAGTCAACATTGTTACAGAGGGATCTGTTCTCAGAACGGATCATATGTGACTATCTTTTTGAGAAGGACAAAATTTATGCCTATCAGACTCTGACAGATGAAGAGTTGATAGTGTATGAGAAAATATTCGGTATTTTCCACGAAAAAGTAGCCAAGCCGGATTTATCCATCTATCTTCAAATATCTCTGGATACCATTCTGGAGAGGATATCAAGGACCGGATCGGAAATGGAGAAAAACATTTCTGAGAAGTATCTGGAAGATATACTGGAGGCCTTTGACTATTTCTTTTTTAATTATCAGGCGACACCTTTGTTGGTCGTTAAGGCAGATGATCTTGACTTTGAAAGAAGGGAAGATGTAGAGGATATTGTTGACAAAATCGCGCAAATGAAAAAAAATACTCTCTATTATGTTCCCCTGGGTAAGCATAACCAGAAAAAGAGAGAGAAGACAGATAAATGAGACTTTGCCTCAATCCTGATAAGTAAAGGCAGGATGGGGAGAGAGGAAGATGCATGTCTGAAAATTTAAATCAAAGGGTCATTATTACAGACCTGATCAAAAAAAAAGAAAAGAGAGAAAAGATTGTTGCGCTGACCGCCTATGATTATCCTACGGCAAAGATAGTTGACTGTGTGGGAGTGGACATTGTTCTTGTGGGAGATTCCCTGGGCATGGTTGTTCTCGGCTATGCTGATACCATTCCTGTTACCATGGATGAGATGATACACCATACAAAAGCAGTAAGCAGAGGGGTCAAAAGAGCCCTTGTGGTAGGGGATATGCCGTATATGAGTTTTCAAGTCTCCAAACAGGAAGCTGTACGGAATGCTTTTCGTTTTGTAAAGGAAGCTGGAGCCAGGGCTGTAAAGATAGAAGGGGCCTCTTCCTACCGGCTGGAGATAATACACGCATTGATAGAAGCGGATATCCCGGTTATGGGCCATGTCGGATTGACTCCCCAGTCAATCAATCGGATAGGCAGTTTTAAGGTCAGAGGGAAGAATAAGGAAGAGGCTTATCAGATCATAGATCAGGCAAAAAAACTGGAAGAAGCAGGTGTTTTTTCCGTAATCCTTGAGTGCGTTCCCTTGGAACTGGCCGAGGTTATCACGGACAAGCTGAGTATTCCCACTATAGGTATCGGAGCCGGCCCTTATTGCGATGGACAGATTCTGGTTTTCCATGACCTATTGGGATATTCAAACGGATATTTGCCCAAATATGTAAAAAAATACGTTGACATGAATGAAATACTGATTCAGGGAATCAGTCAATATGTGAAAGAAGTGAGAGACAATACATTCCCTACGGATGTCTATTCCTATCATTCCAGGGAGATAGAAAAGGCCTTTCTTCCAAAAAAAACAAAAGATAGATGAGGGCTTCGAAGACTTTTTTAGGAAGAGCGGGAAACAATCATGAAAGTGATACAAAGTATTGAGGAAGTGAAGGAGAAAATGCGCAGGCACCGGTCTGAAGGGGAAACCATAGGTTTTGTTCCCACTATGGGGTATTTACATGAAGGCCATTTAAGTCTGGTCAGAGAGTCTGTTAAAAGAACAGACTATACTGTTGTAAGTGTGTATGTAAATCCCACTCAGTTCGGTCCGAATGAGGATTTTGAACAATATCCCCGGGACCTGGACAAAGATGCGGAGATTCTGGCCGGAGAGGGAGTGGATTATTTGTTCACGCCTAACGACAGCGATATGTATCCGGATGGATACAAAACATATGTTGAAGTGCATGACCTGCAGGATGTGATGTGCGGTGCTTCAAGACCCGGTCATTTCAGAGGTGTTTGTACCGTGGTTCTGAAGCTCTTTCATATTGTAGGACCTGATTGTGCCTACTTCGGGCAGAAAGATTCCCAGCAGGCTGTTATTTTGAAAAAAATGCTTGAAGACCTCAATATGGATGTCGCAATATCAGTCCTGCCCATCGTCAGGGAACAGGACGGGGTAGCCTTAAGTTCGAGAAACAGCCTTCTTAAGAAGGAGGAGAGGTCAGCCGCCAGATGTTTATACAGAAGCCTTCAGTTGGCAAAGGAGGCCGTCAGAGGAGGGAAGAAGGAATCGAGTGAATTAGTCAATTTGATAAGGAATGAGATAATAAAAGAAGAACCAGCAAAAATAGATTATATTGAGATCGTCGATAAAAATACCCTGGAATCGGTGACGGAAATTAAGGAAGGAAGAACTCTCATTGCTTTAGCTGTGTACATGGGAAAAGTAAGATTGATAGACAATATGATTGTTTGAGCTTGATCAATCACAATTTGATGTGTCGATGATTTTTATGAAAGATCCGGGCCAGTTTAAGGAGGCAAAAGAATGACAAGAATCATGCTTAAATCCAAGATACATAATGCAAAGGTCACAGAAAAAAATGTCAATTACCAGGGAAGTATTACCTTAGCCAAAGATTTGATTAGAGAGGCAGACCTTTTTCCTTTTGAACAGGTCCATATCTATAATATTTCGAATGGAGAAAGATTTATAACTTATGTGATACAGGATGAAAAAAGGCCTGGAGTGATTTGTTTGAACGGGGCAGCGGCTCATAAAGTCAGTATCGGAGATAAAATCATCATTGCCTCCTATTCTCTAATGAGTGATGAGGAAGCTGACTTTCACAGGCCTAAAATACTGATACTGGACAAAGATAACAAAATCAAAGAAACCAAATAAAAACCTTACCTCTAATCCTTATGGTTTAGATGAATTCTTAACCAGCCAGACTTCCTGAAAGTCTGAATGAGGCATGATGTTATTTATCCAACAGGAATAGCGTACTCCTTCAGAAATTCAGGTGTGGCTGAAGCGACATTGAAGATTTAGCCTTCTGATGAGGCTTTTCGAGGGTACCCGGCAAAGCCGGGCTCTGAGTATGTCTGACCCACGGACGGGGGGAGTTACGCAGGAGCCGAGAAAAACGAAGGAGAATGGCGTTAAAAATCTGAAGGGAGCACAGGCCATACCTGAATTTCACATTTTATGAATGACCGGGATCAGTCGAGGTGGTAATTAGGTGCTTCCTTGGTAATGATGACATCATGGACATGACTTTCCCTGATTCCTGTGGATGTGATTTTAATAAATCTCGCTTTTTTCTGCAGATCCTTTACACTGGAGCAGCCAGCATAGCCCATTCCGGCCCTAAGTCCACCCACCATCATCTGTATTATGTGAGAGACACTGCCTTTGTTGGGGACACGGCCTTCTATGCCTTCAGGTACTAATTTTGCTTTGTTTGTTGTGTCTTGAAAATATCTATCTCCGGTCCTTCCTTCACGCATGGCTTCCAGGGATCCCATGCCCCGGTAAATTTTGTAAGAGCGACCCTGGTAGATAACCACTTCTCCCGGGGATTCATCAGTCCCAGCTAAGAGGTTGCCTATCATGACTGAATCAGCTCCAGCAACTATGGCTTTTGTTATGTCACCGGAAAATTTTATTCCTCCATCCGCTATGAGCGGAATGTTATGGGCTTCTGTGATCTGATAAACATTGGCAATAGCTGTTATTTGCGGGATACCAGCACCGGATATGATTCGAGTCGTACAGATGGATCCGGGACCGACTCCGACTTTCACGGCATCTACATCGAGTTTTATGAGATCTTTGGCGGCTTCTACCGTTCCTATATTACCGGCGATAAGCTCCACATCCGGAAATTTATTTCTCAATTTTTTGACCGTATCCAGGACTTTCTGTGAATGCCCGTGTGCTGTGTCAACCACAAGCACATCACTTTTAGCACGAGTGAGTTCAGCAGCCCTTTCCACGGTGTTTTCAGCTATTCCAATGGCGGCTCCCACTCTCAGCTGCTCGAGTTTATCCTTGCAGGCATGAGGATATTTAATCCGCTTTAGGATGTCTTTGTATGTTATTAATCCTTTCAGATGGAATTTCTCATCAACCATGAGGATTTTTTCGATTTTATGTTTATGAAAAAGCCTTTTTGCCTCTTCGATAGAGGTTCCAAGCGGAACCGTGACCAGTTCCCTTGTCATTGCTTTTTCTATGGCAAGATTGAGGCGTGTTTCAAACCTGATATCCCGGTTTGTAAGGATACCCACTAACTTGTTGTTTGCATCTGTTATGGGAAGTCCGGAGATTTGATATTTTTTCATGACTTCTTTAGCTTCATATATCCTATTCTGCGGCTTCATGGTTATGGGATTGACGATCATTCCGCTTTCATGACGCTTGACTTTATCCACCTCTTCGGCCTGTTTATCAATGGGCATATTCTTGTGGATGATCCCTATCCCTCCGTTTTGGGCCAGGGCAATAGCCATCTTGGATTCAGTTACCGTGTCCATTGCAGAGCTGATTATAGGCATGGATAAATCAATATTGCGGCTCAATTTTGTTGTTACATCAACCTCAGCCGGAAGAATATTTGACTTTGCAGGCATTATCAGCACGTCATCGAATGTCAGGCCTTCTAATATTTCTTTATGCAACATCCTTTTCCTCCTTGTTTTATTTTTTTCTCTTACCCTTTTTTCTCTTTCTAGGGATTACAGAGCGGGCCTTTTTGCCCTGCCTTGTCGGGGAACTCTGAGGTTTTTTATAATAGATCTCCTGTTCTTTTCTTTCCGGCATTTCTGTTTTTTCAACAGGCTGAAGTAAAAACAGATACTTTAGTGTTTCCTCTTCAATCCTATCCATCATTGATTGAAACATATCAAAGCTTTCTCTTTTATATTCAACAAGAGGATCTCTTTGCCCGTATCCTCTCAAGCCTATGCCTTCTTTTAAATGATCCATAGCAAGCAGATGGTCTTTCCATTGAGAATCAATCACTTGAAGCATTATGATTCTCTCGAATTCCCTCATCCTCTCAAGTGAGATTATTCTTTCTTTTTCTTCATAAATCTCATTTAAGGCGTTTATTGTTTTTTCATGGAGTTCTTGGAAATTAATGGTTTCCCAGTTGATTTCTAATTCGTCGACATCCAGCCCGAACTGGGCCTTTATGGCATTCTTGAAACCTTCAATATTCCAGTCGTCCGGGGAATCCTGTTCACTGGTGTTGGTGTCCATGATCCAATCGACTATATTGACACTGATCTCCTGTAGGAATTTCTTCATATCTTTTCCTTGAAGGATTTCTTTTCTCTGTGAATAAATCGATTCTCTCTGTTTGTTCATCACATCATCATATTCAAGAAGATGTTTTCGGATGGAAAAGTTCCGGGCTTCCACCTGTTTTTGAGCTCTCTCAATGGCTTTGGTGACCATTTTGTGTTCAATTGGGATTCCTTCTTCCATTCCGACTCTGGTCATGATTCCTGAGATTTTTTCACTTCCGAAGATGCGCATAAGGTCATCTTCAAGGGAAAGATAGAACCTGGATGAGCCCGGATCTCCCTGCCTTCCGCACCTGCCTCTTAATTGATTGTCTATTCTTCTGGCTTCGTGTCTTTCCGTACCTGTAACGTGGAGCCCTCCCAGGGAGATAACTTTTTCCTTTTCTGGTTCTGTGATGGACAGTGCTTTTTGCAGAGCTTTTTGGCGCTCCTCCTCGTCATTATTTTCTTTATCCTCTTTTTTATTAAGAAAGTCTTCGGCTAAGGACTCAGGATTACCTCCTAATAAAATATCAACACCTCTTCCTGCCATATTTGTGGCAATAGTGACCGCACCCATTCTTCCTGCCTGGGCTATGATCTTTGCTTCGGATTCATGATATTTTGCGTTGAGGACATTGTGTTTAATGTGTTTTTGATTCAGGAGGGAACTGAGATATTCTGACTTTTCAATGGAAATGGTCCCTACTAATACAGGCCTTCCCTTCTTATTGCTTTCTATAATATCATTGGCCACAGAATCCCATTTTTCTTTGGCTGTCCTGTAGATCAGGTCATCATGTTCATTTCTTATAAGAGTTTTATTAGTGGGGATTTCGACCACGTCAAGGTCATATAGGGAATGAAACTCAGCTGCTTCTGTGGCCGCTGTTCCGGTCATGCCGGCTAATTTTTCGTACATTCTGAAATAGTTTTGGAATGTTATAGAAGCCAGGGTTTGATATTCAGCTTCGATTCGGACGTTTTCCTTCGCTTCCAATCCCTGATGCAAGCCGTCGCTGTACCTCCTTCCTGGCATGAGTCTTCCTGTAAATTCATCTACAATGACCACCTTTCCGTCTTTTATCATATAGTCAACATCTTTTTTAAAGAGATGATGCGCTTTCAGGGCTTGATTGATGGCATGAATCAAATCCATATGTTTGATGTCATACAGGTTTTCTATATGAAGGGATTTTTCCGCGTGCTCCACTCCTTCCTCTGTAAGAACAGCGGTTCTTGTCTTTTCGTCTATCTGATAATCTCTGGATTTATTCAGTTTTTTCACCAGGTTGTTGATTTTGTAATATATGGAGGTTGAATCTTCGGTCGGACCGGATATGATAAGGGGAGTCCTGGCCTCGTCTACTAGAATACTGTCGACTTCGTCAAGAATGGCGAATTTATGTTCTTTCTGGGCGATGTCCGCAAGACGGAATTTCATATTATCTCTGAGATAGTCGAAGCCGAATTCATTATTTGTTCCGTATGTGACATCTTTTTCATAGGAGTCTTGCCTGTCGATTTCATTCATGTCATGCTGTATGATTCCGACTTCTAAGCCCAATGTTTTATACACAGGCCCCATCCACTCCGCGTCCCTTTTAGCCAAATAATCATTGACCGTGACAATATGAACACTGCCGTTTTTTTCAAGCGCGTTAAGATAAGCCGGGAGAGTGGCCACCAGGGTTTTTCCTTCCCCTGTTTTCATCTCTGCAATTTTTCCCTGATGGAGAACCACTCCGCCTATAATTTGCACATCAAAGGGCCTCATATGGATTTTTCTCTTTGCTGTTTCCCTTACAACAGCAAAGGCTTCAAAGAGGATGTCGTCTAAAGAGGCTCCGTTGTTTACTTTGTTCCTGAATTCATTTGTTTTCTCTTTCAGCTGCTGGTCGCTTAGATTTTTGATTTTCGGTTCGATCTCATTTACAGCCGTTACAAAGGGTTGGAGCTTTTTTATGTCTCGTTCGGTCTTAGTACCGAATATTTTGCTTAAGATTGTGTTGAACATTTGAATAATTTTTAACAGATATAGGGCTTGGTTGTCAATTAAAGTTGTCGTAGGTTATTAATTTACCTCTTGAATTTTTTTCCTGCTTCTTTTATTATCACTAGTTAACTTTTTAGAATACGGATAAATCAAATGATGAGTTTAATAAATTCGCCCCGGGGAAAACAGCTGAGAATCACCAATATTGCCGGGGGAGCTGAAGTGCGAAGAAGGCTTTTCTCTCTGGGAATCCATAAGGACGATATTGTAGAGTTGGATTCCCGCAGTATGTTCAGAGGACCTGTGCTTATTAGAAACAACACGACAGGAACCTCTGTAGCCATAGGGAGAGGAATTGCCAGCAAAATCATGGTTGATATTGTTGAATAAAAAAGAGGACATTCCTAATATAGTTTTCATTGGCCAGCCTAACTGCGGGAAAAGCACGCTCTTTAATTTTATCGCGGGACTCAAAGCCGTCACATCGAATTTTCCGGGAACGACTGTCAAACACACGCACAGTAAAGTCACTGTAGGGGGAAGGTTGTTCAATATCATAGATCTGCCCGGGACTTATTCTCTTAATCCTGCGGATGAGGCAGAAAAGGTTGCTTTGACACATCTCTTCGTTGAAAAGCCTGATCTGGTAATTAATGTTGTGGACGCTTCCATACTCGGAAGAAGCCTTGAGATGACACAGGAACTGATGGAACTTGAATATCCGATGGTTCTGGCATTGAATATGATGGATATGGCGGAAAAAAAGGGGATAGAAATACATCCTGAAAAGTTGGAAAAAATACTTGGAATTCCTGTTATCCCCACTATAGCTTCTCATGGAAGGGGAGTAAAAGAGCTGTTAGATAGAGCCATATCTTGTCTTGATAAAGGTTTAAAACCAAAGAGACTGGTCTGGTCCAAGGACGTGGAAGATAAAATTAAGGAAGTGGAGGAATTCATTCCGGATGAATTTAAATCCGTAGCCAATAAAAGATTCACTGCTATCAAATCCATTGAGCTGGACAGGCCGTCTTTTAACCGGATGATAGAGGAGATCAGCCTCCCTTTAAAAAACAGCATAGACAGAGCCAGGAATGAGCTTCAAAAGAATCATGATGCGCCGGCATATGAGGTCATTGCTGCAGAAAGGCATCACCTTTCCCTAAAAATATTTGAAGATTGCTGTAAGGTAACCCGGAGAAAAAAGGCGAGCTTTGCAGAGAGAATTGATGATGTCATCATGCATCCGTTCTGGGGTTATTTTATTTTGCTCGGCGTGTTTATCAGCTTTTTTCTGATCATTTTTATTGTGGCAAGCCCGATCGAAGAACTGCTTTTAGCCCCTTTGTCCGAATTAAGAGGCGTTTTATCCGACTTTTTGGGAAAAGGGATTTTGTTTTATTTAACAGATGGTCTCATGCAGGGAATAGGGGGCGGAATAGCCATTGTGCTTCCTTATTTCATTCCTTTGCTTCTGTTGATGTCCTTTCTTGAGGATATCGGATATTTATCAAGGGTCGGATTCTTGATGGATACACTGATGCATAAGATAGGGCTTCATGGAAAATCCGTTTCGCCTTTTATGCTTGGTTTCGGATGCAATGTCCCGGCAGTCGTCTCTACCCGAATCCTTGAATCAAGGCGGGATAGAATCATCACCACGTTGTTGATTCCTTTTATTCCCTGTTCTGCAAGAACCACTATTATCCTGGCACTGGTCGCTTTTTATTTAGGGCCTTTATGGGCTGTGGGTTTTTATTTATTTAATATGCTCCTCGTAGCTGTTTTAGGAAGGGTGATCTCACTGTTTTTTAAAACACATTCTCCGGGTCTTATCCTTGAGATACCTTCTTTAAAAGTCCCTTCTCTTTCAAATGTCCTCAAGAAAGTCTATTTTCAATTGAAGTCTTTTATTGAATTTGCATGGCCTATTTTGATCGCAGGAAGTGTTGTGCTGGGCCTTCTTCAATTTTTTCATGTAGACAGAGTCATCAATATCGCTCTTTCGCCGGTTGTTGAGCATGTTCTCGGATTACCCGAAGAATTAGGAGTGACGTTAATTTTTGGTTTTTTAAGGAAGGAGCTCTCTCTCATCATGATGCTTCAGGCTTTGGGAGTCAGTTACAGCCAACTTTTGACCGTCGTATCTCAACAGCAGATCATTGTCTTCACCGTATTTCTCAGCTTTTTTATTCCGTGTCTGTCTACAGTTGCCATAATATGGAAAGAAATAGGAAGAAAATGGGCTTTCCTGTCCGTTCTGTTGAACGCTTCAGTAGCACTGCTCATCAGTTTTATTGCCAGGCTCATATTCATAGGAATATGAATGTGAGAGGGGATATCAGAATAAAAAAATTTTGTAAACAGTCACAGAGCTTTATGTGACATGGTTTATTTTTTTTGAAAATTTCTGGTAGTCTCCAGAAGAATAGATGTCATCTATTTGTTCAAACAAGATGTCAATTTCTCTCTTTTCATTATAAAAATGGGGGCCGATACGGATAACATCTTCTTTGTCTGTACAGCCTTTCCTAAAGTCCACAAGTATTTTTTTAAGATCAAGGGCTTGTTTGACCTGAAAAGCAAAAGGGAGATTTATTGAAACCGCTCCTCCTCTGAGCTCTTTTTTTAAGGGAGAATGGATTGAAAAATTTCTTTGTTTGGCTTTATTTATGATCCATTGAGTCATTGATGTTGATTTTTCCCTGATGTTTTTTATTCCTATGCTTTTTATGATATCAAGTCCGGCTGAAGCTGTGTAAAGACAGGCAATGGGCGGAGTTCCTGACATAAACCGGTAAGGTCCTGAGGTGTATTTTAGATCCAGATCAAATTTGAAAGGATTTTCATGAGCCATCCATCCGGTGAGCGCTGGTTTGATTTTTTGAGCCAACTCCGGTCTGACATATAAGAAAGCATTACCAGGGCCGCCGCAAAGCCATTTGAGACAGCCTCCGATATAAAAATCTATTCCTGTGTTTTTTAGATGAACAGGGATGATCCCCGGGGCATGATATCCGTCAATCACCGTCTTTGCGCCTACCTGAGAGGCCTTTTTTACTATTGATCGGATATCCTGAATAAGAGAGCTTTTGAAACACACATGGGAAGTGGCAACAAATAAAGTGGTATCATCTATTCTATCTGTGATATTTTTTGTCTCCAAATAAGAGGGATTTTTGCTTTTTATTATCTCTAATTTCCATCCCATGAATTCAGCTATTTTTGAGACAGCATATATTGAAGAAGGAAAATCCAGGTCAGTCATGATGATTCTGTCCCTTTTATTGTCCTTATTGTCAAATTGGGTGGACAGAGCCATCCAGTGAGAGATGGAGGCATTGGGCGTCATTGTTATGCTGTCTTTTTCTGCTTTTAAAAGTTCCTGGATCTTTGTGCTTATTTTTTTTGATAGATCCCACCATTCTTTTTTCCAGGCACTGACTCCTTGGCTGGCCCACAAATTATAATAGTGTTCCAGGTCTGCTTTGACTTTTTTGGGAACAGCGCCCAGGGAGTTACTGATCAGGTAAACACAATTTTTGAGAATAGGGAATTGGTCTTTTATGAATGTAAAATCATTTTCATTTTTAAGGTCGTACATAGCTAAAGTTCGCTTCCAGGTTAAATAGATTATAATATATTTTTGTGTCTTCTTGAAATTTAAGACGGGATAGGGCTATAATTTAATGGGCCGATGAAAGAAGTCCAGTTATTTGTTTATCCAAAGGCAAGAGATTCCTTTTCCTATGATTTTACAAAAGACAAAGTCTCGATGGGGAGGTCAAGTGATAACGATATAGCACTTTCAGATCCCTTTTGTTCAGGATCCCATGCCCGGATAGAAAAGGCTGGGAAAGACTTTATACTCAAGGATAAGGACAGCAAAAACGGAACTTTTTTAAACGGCGAGAAGATAATATCTGAAGTCAGGCTCAAAGAAGGTGATGAGATCCTTATTGGTTCTACGAGGATTGTTTTTAATAAAAAACTGTCCACCAATGTTGAGTTTACAGATTCCCCTTCTTCTTCTGTAAATGTCAATACCATAATGCATCTTGAAGACATATTGAGAAAACCTGATGTAAGCACCACCATAGAAGCCACAGAGAAATCCTTTGATATTGAGAAGATCAAGCAGGAACATAAATCTCTGTCTGTCATCAGTGAAGTCAGCAAGACTCTCGTACTGCACAAACCTCTTAGTGAATTGTTGGAACATATTATGGATCTCATATGTGAGAACCTGCCCATGGACAGAGGGGTTCTCATGATAAAGGAGGGAAATCCTGTTCAGTTTATTCCAAAAGTCATACGCGTTAACAACACCAGCCTGATGAATAAGAAGATAAATGTCAGCCAGAGTATTGTTGATATGGCCGTGAACAAACATTCTTCAATCTTAGTTTCTGACGTTCAGGCGGATCCCAGGTTTAAAGCCCAGGAAAGTGTTATCCGGTTTAACATAAGTTCAGCAATGTGCGTCCCTTTGTGGAACAACAAGGAAATCATAGGAATCATCTATTCGGACCGCATATCATTGAGCAAGCAGTTCACTGAAGAAGACCTGAAACTTCTGACACTGTTATCTAACTTGGCTGCTGTGAAGATTGAGAACTCAAGGTTGATCGACAAGTCAATAGAAAAAGAGAAAATGGAAAAGGAACTGGATCTGGCTGCTAAAATACAAAGAGATTTTCTTCCCAAAAAAGATCCGGAAATAGAAGGATACAAGGTTTCAGGGATTAACATTCCTTGCCAGCAGGTAGGAGGAGATTATTACGATTACATTCTTATCGATGATGATCGTATTGGAATAGCCGTTGCTGATGTTTCAGGCAAAGGCGTAGGGGCTTCATTATTAATGGCTTCTTTGAGAGCCTCCCTTTATTCAGAAGTCAGTAAAGATTCAACAGTAGAGAACATGGCTTGCCGGTTGAATGATTTTGTCAATAAAAGCTCGGCCATCAATTCATTCATCACGTTTTTCTTTTTTGAACTGAATAAGAGAAGCGGAGATTTTATATATGTCAATGCAGGGCATAATCCTCCTTTTCTTACGGATAAAAAAGGCAGGATATCTTGTCTGGAAAGCTGCGGCCTGAGCCTAGGGATGTTTCCTTCTGTCTCATATGAAAAAAGAAAAGGGCACTTAGCTTCCGGAGACGTTATTGTGTTTTATACGGATGGAATTACTGAGAGCCGGAATAAAAAAAATGAGGAGTTTGGGGAAAAAGGATTGAGAGATTTTATCAAAAGCCATAGAAAACAGGAACCATCAGATATCATAGACATATTATTGAAACAGCTTAATGAATTCATATCCGGAGAAGACAGAATGGATGATATGACCGCAGTGATTATAAAGAGAGAATAACCTGAATTTTGGGATTTATTTTTTTTGAAGGAATGACTTAAGATTACTGGCGGCTTTTCTCCCGATAAGCCTAGCTATTTCATTCACTGGGGCTTGAAGGATATCTTTTATATTTCCATATTTCTCAAGGAGTATTGATTTGCGTTTTGGCCCTATTCCCGGGATCCCGTCAAGAAAAGATTCAAAGCTTTTATCCTCACGCCTCTTCCGGTGATAACTGATGGCAAAACGGTGAGCTTCGTCACGGATGTGCTGAAGAAGTTTTAACGCAGAAGACGTCCTATCCAATTTTATTCCTTCTTTTATTGGATCTGTGAATATAATTTCTTGTTTTTTTGCGATGGAGATAACAGGGAGACCAGGGAGGTCGATTTCTTTGAGTATCTTTTGAGCGGCATGGAGCTGTCCTTTCCCGCCATCTATAAGAATGAGTTCAGGGAAAGGAATTTCGGATTCAGCCAATTTTTTATATCTTCTTAAGACTATTTCCTGAATACTGTGTATATCATCAGGACCTGTTACTGTCCTTATTTTAAACTTTCTATAGTCTTTCTTGGAAGGTTTCCCGTTCTTGAATATGACGACAGATCCTACGGATTCCTTTCCTCCGGTATTTGAAACATCAATTCCCTCTATATTTTTTGGGAGCGACTTTAGATTGAAGAGCCGCTGCAGTTCCTTTAAAGGATTCGGTTTGATTGTTTTTCTAAGAAGGTTCATTTCAGCATTTCGAACGGCCAGGTCCACGATTTTTTTGTTGTTTCCTCTTTGGGGGACTTGCAAAACTATGGTTTTTTCCCCTGTATGGCTGAGTTTATTTAATAGCTGGTCTTTTTTAGCCGGCTCAAAAGGAACCAGGATTTTATCAGGTATATCGTCTTGGCTTGAATAAAATTCCACTATCTGGTGGTGCAGGATTTTTTTATTGTTTGTTTTTTTTGCACTAACAGTCCAGCTTGAAGATTCAATGACTTTCCCTTTTCGCATAAGAAAAACATAAAGGGCTGCGGTGTCCAACTTTCTAAAAAAACCGAATGTATCTTTATCTTCCGATTTGACAGAAATTATTTTTGGTTTGATTCTTATTTGATCCAAGGAAAGTATGAGGTCTCTTAATTGTTTGGCCTTTTCAAAGTCACGCTTTTGGGAAGCTTCAGTCATTCTTGTTTTTAATTTACTTTTGAGTTTTTCGGTTTTTCCTTCTAAAAAAAGCAGAGCACTGTTGACATCGTCCTTGTAGTCAGATTCATTAATCATCCCAACACAGGGAGCAGAGCATTGGTTTATATCGTATTCCAAGCAGGGTCTTTTTCTTCTTCCCAGAATATCTTCCTTACAGCTTCTTATTCCGAATTGTCTGTTTATGAGGTTTATTGTCTTGCGGGCAACTGAGGATGGAGTGAACGGTCCGAAGTATCTTGCATCGTCCGATTCTGTTCTGCGGCAGAGATAGATGGCCGGATATTTATCCTGAACCGTGACCTTTATGTAAGGATAGCTTTTGTCGTCTTTTAGTCTGAGATTATACTTTGGCTGGTACTGTCTGATGAAATTGTTTTCAAGAATGAAAGCCTCCCGTTCAGAATCAGTGACGATAAAGTCGATGTTTTGTGTTTCATTTAATAGAGTATGGATCCGTGGATCGGATGGAGAAGAGAAATAAGATTTTACACGTTCCTTGATAGAGCGGGCTTTCCCTATATATATGGTTTTGTCGGTTTGGTTCTTAAAAAGATAGATCCCCGGTTTTGAAGGGAGCTTGTGAGCTGTTCTTATCAGTTTTTGCCTTTTTTTATCTTTCATATTACGTGTTTTTTACTTGGAATTTTTGAATTTCATATAATTCATCGCGAAATCGGGCTGCTTTCTCGAATTCGAGTCTTTCAGCCGCTAGGTTCATTTTATTTTCCAGCTCTTTTATCTTTTTTTCAATGATACCCGGAGACATATATGGGAGCTTCTCTTCTGAAATTTCCGGATACTGGAAGTAGTCTTTTTCATAGACGCTGTTCAGTATATCGTCGATGTTTTTCTTTATGGATTTGGGAGTAATTTTATTTTTTTCGTTATAGTTTTTTTGGATCCGGCGCCTTCTGTTTGTTTCATTGACAGCGTATCGTATAGAGTCAGTAACGGAGTCTGCATAGAGAATCACCTTTCCCGACACATTTCTGGCTGCCCGGCCAAAAGTCTGGATGAGGGAAGTGGAGGAACGCAGGAAGCCTTCCTTATCTGCATCCAGAATGGCTACCAAAGAGACTTCAGGTAGGTCCAGACCCTCTCTGAGAAGATTTATTCCGACTAAAACATCGAATTGGCCTCTTCTCAGGTCCCTAAGAATCTTTACTCTTTCCAGAGTGTCTATATCAGAATGGAGATAGCGGACTTTAATTCCCAGGTCATAGTAGTATCTTGAGAGGTCTTCAGCCATTTTTTTGGTCAAAGTTGTGATGAGGATCCGCTCGTTTTTTACGACTCTTTCTTTTATTTCGCCCATGAGGTCGTCTATCTGACCTTTAACGGGCCGGACTTCCACTTCAGGGTCAATCAAGCCTGTAGGCCTGATGATCTGTTCTGTATAGACACGACGGGTTATTTGGGACTCATATTCGCCGGGGGTGGCAGAAACAGAGATACACTGTGAGACTTTTGACTCGAATTCCTCAAAGTTCAGCGGTCGGTTGTCAAGGGCGGAGGGAAGCCTGAATCCATGATCGATAAGAGTCTGTTTTCGGGATCTGTCTCCATTATACATTCCTCTTATCTGAGGTATGGTTACATGCGATTCATCAATGATGGTGATAAAATCAAAGGGAAAATAATCAAGGAGAGTAAAAGGAGGTTCCCCCGGATTTCTTTGGCTGAGATAGAGTGAGTAATTTTCAATGCCCGGGCACCACCCCAGTTCAGAAAGCATCTCCAGGTCAAAGAGGGTCCTTTCTTCTATCCTGTTTGCTTCTAAAATCTTATCCTGTTTTTTGAAAAAACGGATCTGTTCCTTCATTTCTTCTTCGATTTTTTTTATGGCGTATTCAAGGATGCTCTGGGGAGTTGAAAAAAAGGATTTGGGGTATATCAAAATCCTTTCAAACGAATTAAAAGTCGTTCCCCTTATGGGGTCAATCAACAGAAGCTCTTTGATCTCCTGTTCATTCACCTTTATCCTGTAGGCATAGTCTTCATAAGAAGGAAAAAGATCGATAATATCACCTCTTACCCTGAATGTACCTCGTTTGAATTCACTTTCATTTCTTTCATACTGGATATCAACGAGTTTTGTTAACAGCTTCTTTCTTGTGATCTCCTGCCCTGTTTGCAGGGGGAAACTCATAGAGTGGTATGTCTCGGGTGATCCGATTCCATAGATACAGGATACAGAAGCCACTACAATGACATCTTTTCTTTGGAAAAGAGAATTTGTGGCATGCATTCGGAGCCGGTCGATTTCTTCATTGACCGTAGATTCTTTGGATATATATATATGAGAACTGGGTATATAGGCTTCTGGTTGGTAGTAGTCATAGTAACTGACAAAATATTCCACTGCATTTTCAGGAAAGAAATTTTTAAATTCCTGGTATAACTGCGCAGCCAGGGTTTTGTTGTGAGAGATAACAAGCACCGGCTTTCCCGCTTTTTCTATTACATTAGCGATGGTAAATGTTTTTCCTGATCCTGTGACCCCCATAAGAACCTGGTGATAGGGTGTTTTTTTCAATCCCTGGTAAAGATGGTCTATGGCTTTGGGCTGGTCTCCCTTGGGCGAGTACTCTGATTTCAAGTTGAAGCGTTTCATAATGTGAATTATAACAGAATGCCTGGCGAGTTACTAAAATCCTTAATGCTTTAAGGGATGACGATTATTAAGAAAGCTAAAATTTTATTGACAATATCTTAGCATCGCTTTTATAATCTAAATAAATAGGAGGAAAGATGAAAAGATTTATCGGATTGATTGGAATTTGTATGGTTCTCCTCTGGATTTGTTCGTGCGAACCAACAACCAGAGTGACGACCACGGGAGGCCCCTCCATAGACGAGGCCCAGGCTGAAGATTACAATGGTCCCAAAGCGCGTCTTGCTGTCGGTGAGTTCACGGACAAGACAGCCAAAGGCGGCGGGTCAGGTGGATGGTTTGGTATGTTCGGAATGAATTGGGCTCAGATTGGAGATGGGATGAGAGATATGCTGACCACAGCTCTCTTCAATACCAACAGATATATTGTGCTTGAGAGAGAGCAGCTGGATACCGTTATTGCGGAACAGGACCTGGGAGCTACCGGAAGAATAAAGCAGGGGACTCAGGCAAAAATCGGAGAGATATACGGAGCTGATTTGATCATCACCGCAGCTGTCACGGAATTTCAAGGATCCAAGTCAGGAGTTGGCGGCGCCACCAGAGTTCTGGGTGTTGGTCTGGCCGGAGGAATGAAAAAGGGTCATGTCGCCATAGATATCCGCATTATCGATGCCAATACTTCTCAAATTGTGGCTGCCACAAGTGTGGAAGGCGATGCGAAAAGTTTTGGTCTTGGAGGAGCGACCAGAGTGGGCTCTCTTCCTATTGCTTTGGGCGGATTCAGCAAAACTCCGGTTGAAAAAGCTATCAGGGCGTGCATCCAGGCTGCTGTCGATTATATTGTGACCAAGACACCTCAATCTTATTACAGGTATGACAGGTAAAGAGGCCTGTTAAGATTGGAGCCCTTTTTTAAGGGTGAAGGATCTGGATTAAAAAAGAAGGCAGAATATTTAGGAGGACGGCTGTATTGAAGAAAGCATTTTTACGCTTCCTTTAAATTGGGCGCCGTCCATTATTGAGATGCGGTAAGCCGTTATATCTCCTGTCATCTTTCCTTCTTTGGTTATAAAGACTTTACCGGAAGCATGGATGCTTCCTTCCACATTTCCTTTTATGGTGATATTTTTTACCCTGATATCAGCTTTAACGGTGCTGTCCTGGGCTATATAAAGAGAGTTGTTTTCAAGAATGATTTTTCCCGAAAAACGGCCGTTTATTATGAGATCTTCACTGCCCCTGACTTCTCCATCAAAAATGATAGCGGCTCCCAGATTTGAATTTTGGGTATTGGATGGATTCAAAGGTTCTTTTGATGTTAAGTTTTCATTCATTGGCATGTTTTGACTCCTTAGCTTTGGGAATCAGATGATGATTATAAAGGGGGTGTTGTTGTATGTCAATAGGATTTCATTCAGATATGGCTTGATCCTGGTCATTCATAAAATATGTATGCGTTTCCATACACATTTACCATGATCCACTCTTTTAACATTGTCACTTTATTAAGAACATGATAATTCCGTTAGTTCATGTAATGATTTTATTTTTATGCAACCATATTTTACCTTACAGGCGAGCCGATCTCACAGCATCTGCATTGTTGCAGGGCATTCGCGGTGAAGGACCACAGCTTCATACCCTGCGCCTCGCATCTGCAGCGACCTCGACTAGTGAATGACCAGGATCACATTCATACATCCGAAGGCTAAATCTTCAATGTCGCTTCAGCCACACCTGAATTCCATTATAATCAAATCAACTTCGGCTTGTGAATGATTCAGGTTGGATGAAGTATTTTTTTAAACGGGTTTAATTTTTTATGGTAAAAAAGTATAATCTTTAAAGAGGCGGACATAGCTCAGTAGGTAGAGCACGAGCTTCCCAAGCTCGGGGTCGCGGGTTCAAATCCCGTTGTCCGCTCTTTTTTTTAAAACGATGTGATAAAACGTTGGAGAACAGTCCTATGAACAAGTGGTTCCTTCTGGTTGAGAACGAACCAGGGAAGGGTTCGTACAACATGGCTGTTGATGATTTCTTATTCGAGAGTCTGGGAAAGGAGCCGGTCACCTTCATAAGGTTTTACACATGGAAAAGACCTACGGTATCTATCGGATGTTCGCAGGATATAAGAGAGGTGCTGGATCTGGGATTTTGCCAAAAAAACAGGATAGACATTGTGCGAAGAATAACAGGGGGGAAATTGGTGCTTCACCACAGAGAAGTGACATACAGTGTTTGTTCATCAGATGTGACAGCCTTTACCTCTTCTTTGAGCGGGTCATATAAGAAAATCTCAGAAGCCCTTATTACGGGATTAAAAAAATTGGATATTCATGCTTATCTGGCCGGCGATGAAAACCCTTCTTATTCCAGAAGCAGCCTTCCCTGTTTTTCCTATCCGGCGAGAAATGAGATCAAAGTAAAGGGTAGGAAAATAGTCGGAAGCGCCCAAAAAAGATCCGCGCACAGATTCATGCAGCATGGGTCTATTCCTCTGGAGAATGACGACCAGCTTCTTCAATCGGTCTCCTTGCTGGAGGAAAGAAGAGAAGAGATCCGGATGATCACGGTTTCTCAGGCGGCACACAGGAAAATTGATTTTTTCTTGCTTGTAAAGAACCTCATTTTAGGGATCCAGGAATTTTTTGATGTTGAGCTGCAAACCATGGAATTTTCGAGAAAGCAAAAAGAAATGATCCGAAGCATACAAAAAAAGCGGCACGAAAACACAGATTGGGTCCATAACAAAAAGATGCATTGATTTTTATCTTGCATTGATTTTCCAATTCTTTAGTGATAATATTCGAATCAAAGAACGGATGAACTTCAATGAACGAAGTCAGAGAACTTGCAAAAATCGAAGCTGATAAGCTTCCCCCTCTGGATTCTATGCTCCTTGATGATCTGCATAGCAGGGTCCTACAAAACTTTTATATGGAACTTGGCTTGGGACCTGTTCTTTATCTCATATCTCCTTCTTTCACCGTTTTAAATCCGACGCCTAATGAGACCATAAATGATTTTCTTTCCAAAAAAGAAGAGCTGCTGGAATATATCAAAGAATTGATCGTGCGTAATCTTGCTGTTTATTCTGTTCTGCTTGATTTTAACAGCTATTTCATCGAGCAAAACAGGTATTTGCTTCTTGCCAGGTTTAGAGAAAAAGACTCGGGAGGCCGCTGCTACGAGGTCAAATTTTACACACATTCTCCAAGAGAGATACTGACTAATTATAAAGATAAAATTTATATTGGACGTGATTTTATTGATCTTTTTAACTTTAAAAGAAAATATTTCGGAGTGAAGGAATTACTCAAATCACTTAAAGAACAGAATGAAGCCTTGCTGGATAAAGCGGAAGAAAAGTTAAAAAATCCGGCTAAATACAAGTCCTTTTTTCAAGAAATAAATGAATATTTAAATGAGATGAAGAGTGAAAGCGCATTAATACTGCAGTCACTCCCTCCTTACCTAGACCTTGATAAGCTCAAGGGAGCGGACTTAATAGATATCAATTCACAGTACAGGACTATCAGTCATTACCTTATAGAATTGAGAGATGAGGTTTCCGAATTCGAAAATGTCCTGTTTGTCAAAGAGGCCGAGTTTGTACGCTATGTGACTAAATACAAAAAAGACCTTGCTAACCTTATTTCCTATTTTAACATAAAAATCAACGGTTTTCTCACTGAAAAAATACACGGCTTGGCAAAAAAGGATTGGTAGAGGCTTAAGACTCCTCTCTGACTTGAATGTTCCCGTAAGTTGTCACTAATAAAATTATGGGTTTTTCGCCTTCTTTTAAAAAAGCATTGATTATAGAATATCCATTGCTTATTTGTTCTGTTCCTTTCTGGCTGAGTTCCCATTTTATTTGTCCGGATTTGGTCTGAGCTTGCATGGGTATTTTTAATCCTGACGGAAGGATGAATTCTATTTCTGCGTACTCTCCTTTTACCGTAACCGGTTTAATGTTTTTATTTGAGGGAGAGAGAGTTATTTTCCCGTGAGAGAAAGAGATGATGGTGTTGGATGAGAAATGATCGAGCTTGATGTTTCTGTATGAACTTGATATGGATATGAGCTCTCCGAACATGTTTTTACCTGTTATTTCAAGGCTTTCCCCTTCAATATCAATATTTCCATATATGTCACTCAGCAGGATACGGCTGTATTTGTTTTTTATGTCAAGATTCCTTTTGGCTCCAGAAATCTCAATGGGTGAATTATCTGATCTGATTTTTGCCGAAACAATGTTTGAAAGTTCTATATTTTCATAGGAGTTTTCAGCTTCTATCTGACCCTCTATATTTTTTCCTTTGATTTGGCAGTGAAGGCCATTGATAGTGACGTCCTGAGAAAGGTCTGCCAGTTCTATACTTCCGTATTTGTTTTTTATGATCGTGCTGCCTTTGATGTTTTCTGCATAAATTCGGGAGCGGAGGCCATCGATTTGGCAGTCACCTCCAATGTTTTCTATGGAAATGGGCCTATAAGAGGACACAACACTCAGTTTCTCCTGAACATTTGAGACAGATACCTTCCCATTTTTATTTGTAATTTTAACGTTTTTGCCTCCATCCAATTCGACCATTCCGTAAGAGTTGCTTATATCCAGATCAATACCCTTTGGGATGTATATCTCCAAATCAGACCTTATATGACTGCTTGTATGTTCTCCTCTTTCTGAGGATACTATGACTTTTTGCTCGTCCTGGATGACAAGGATCTCCAGTTCATCAGCTATCTCTTTGGCTCTTTCCTTCGTGCTGTGGCGGACTTTTTTTTCAATATATATGGATATTTCATTTTCGTCTGTGCCATAGATTTTCAGATCGCCATGCTGGTTTTTGATTTCCATCTGCATTGGAAAAGGGGGACTTACTTTTTGGACTGATTCGAAGGTGTAGGCATCATAATCAGAGAAGAACTCATCTCCAAATTCAATATACAGGTCCAGTTTACCTGTCTGTGCATGGTAAAAAATGATTCCTGCAAAGATGATGACCAGCAAAAGTAAAATCTCTTTGAATTTCATTTTATGTTCCGGTTTTATCTTGACTGCGCTCTTTTATCCCAAAGTAGAGTTTCCAGACTCCCCAGGCAATGATCACAAGAGGCCAGAGTCTTGCAAAAGCATACCATACATTAACATTGATGTTATCCAGAAGGAATATAGCGCCTATGAGGATAAGGATGATTCCCCATGCTAAAGAGTCTTTTTTATGTTTTTTTGGCATTTTTTTCTCCTAAAGGATTATTTTTTTTCCCGGGATACGAAATCCACTATGAATTTAAACCCAATGACGATGATCACAAGTGGCCAGAAGTCAAAAAGGGCATCATAATCAATGATTTGATAATTTGCCATGAGAAGGACACCGCCCAGTACTATGAGCACGAGGCCCCAAAAAATGGAACCTGATCTAACCGGCTCTGGGATCTCGTCAACAGCACTGGCTTGTTTTTTAATGTCTTTTCCCAGGTAGCCGAGGTTAATAAGTTTGGCCGTATGCACAGCATCATAGATCTGGTAAATATAAAATCCCGCCAGGCAGAGTGCTAAAAAGGGCTGCCCCCTTCCTGATGTTTGAAGAGTGACGAGTCCGGAAAAGGCAAGGAAAAAGAATATGGCCTTTTTTATCTGTCCGTTATAAAGGGCCCCAGTTCCAATGGGAAAAAAGAACGTGAGGAAACCTGCCAGGGCAGGGGATTTGGGTGTTCTTTCCGCCACATATTTTTCTTCTTTTTCTTTTTTGTTATTCATTTAATTTCCTCCATTTCTAGGTTAATCATTAAGTCAGTCATTTTTCTCCCAAAAAAAGTCAATGTTTTTTATAGAAAATAAAATGTTATCTTTATATCCGGCCAGAGTGCTGGTCAAGGCCTCTGCTCTGGCATAGAGTCTTTCAGCTTTGCTGTAACCAATATGAATATGCTGATTTATGAATTTGTTTATTTGCTCTCTTTCAGGATTTACTGAATAGAGCGATATGATTGTGATAAGGACCATTGCGGCAGCAAGTATTGGCTGAAGAGCGGGCTTAAGAAGAAAATCAAAGCTTCTTTTGGATTTTTTATTCGGTATTTCATACAATCTTCTCATAAGGGATGGGCTCACATCTATTTCCGGAATGTCAGCCATGGAATCCCTTGCTTCTCTCATGTAAGAAAGAAGGTCAGAGCATTTGGGGCATTTTTTTATATGGTCCTCGACTAGAGCTTTTTCCTCCTGACTTAACTCGTTTTCTAAATAAGGGGAAAGAAGTTTTTCAATTTGTCGGCATTTCATTTTTATTCTCCTTTTCCTCTTTTAATATATTTGCCAGTTGGATGCGGCCGCGGCTGACTCTTGATTTCACAGTTCCCAGGGGAGAGGACATCATTTCTGCGATATCCTCATATTTTTTCCCTTGAATATCTCTGAGAATAACAGCCATTCTCACATCAGCATTTAATGACCTGATTCCTTCCCAGATTATTTTTTGATTCTGTTTCTGGATGGTTTTTTCTTCAGGATCTGTCTTGCTTTCCGAATCAGGCATGTGTTCATTGAAGTCAGTTCGTTGTTTCTTTTCAAGTTTTGTTTTTCTGTAGTGGTCTATCAGGTAATTGCGTGATAAAGTGGTGATCCAGGAGTTAAAATTCCTGGAACAGTCATATTTATGAAGAGAGTTGTAGACTTTGATGAATATTTCCTGTGTAAGGTCTTCAGAGGTTTCGTATGAGCCTGTGAATTGATAAGCGAGATTGAATATTTTTTTTGAGTAGGTATCAATGAGCATTTTCCATGACCTCTGGTTTCCTTTTACACATTCTCTTATTATTTCTTTTATTTCCACTTAACACACCTTAATAGACGAAGATTTGATCCGAAAAGTTCCGCAGCAACCGGTGATGTTTTTTATTCTATGTGCTTGTATGATTATGTCAATGCGTAAAGAGAGCCAGAATAAAAGGACTCTGACTCTAAAAGTGAAAATTCCTTGACTTGCAATGGTTAAATATGACAGGATAATTTTCTAACCAACAATAAGGAATGCAGGAATAACTGATATGAATTTTTCTTTCTTTTCAATAATTTTTTCAAATGGGAGGTATAAATGGAAGGAATTGTAGGCTATGGCGCCTATATCCCGAGAAACCGAATTAAAGTAGAAGAAATAGCCAAGGTATGGGGTGCTGACGCACCGAGTTACAAGAAAGGTCTGATGCTTGAAGAAAAGTCAGTTCCTTCGCCTGACCAGGACACCATAACCATGTCTGTGGAGGCCTCTAAAAATGCCCTGAAAAGGGCCGGAATTGATCCAATAGATATCGGTGCTGTGTATATTGGATCCGAATCGCATCCCTATGCGGTCAAACCCAGCGGCACTGTTCTTGCTGAAGCGCTGGGTGCCACGCCGGAGGTGCACACAGCTGACTTTGAGTTCGCATGTAAGGCCGGAACAGAGGGCATGTTTGTGGCCTTGAATCTGGTCAAGACAGGCGTTGTTGCATACGGGCTTGGAGTCGGAGCTGATACTTCTCAGGGAGCCCCCGGCGATGCTTTGGAATATTCGGCAGCTGCAGGCGCTGCCGCATTTATTTTTGGTAGAGACAAGGTGGTCGCAGAAGTCCTCGATACCTATGCTTATATGACGGATACGCCTGATTTTTGGAGAAGGGAATACGAATATTACCCCCAGCATGGAGGCCGGTTCACTGGGGAACCTGCCTATTTCAAACATGTTATTGGAGCTGCTAAAGGCATTATGAACAAGGCAGGGATGCAGGCCGGTGATTTCAATTATGTGATCTTTCACCAGCCCAATGGAAAATTTCCTTTTAAAGCAGGTAAAATGCTGGGCTTTTCCAGGGAGCAGATTGAACCCGGATGGCTGGTGAACAAACTCGGGAACACGTATTCAGGTTCTTCTCCTTTGGGATTAACAGCTACACTTGATATAGCCAGACCCGGTGATCATATCCTATTGGTCTCATACGGCTCCGGCGCAGGGAGCGATGCCTTTATTATAAAAGTCACTCCAAGGATCGATGAAGTGAGAAACCTAGCCCCTCTGACAAGAGAAATCCTTAATAACAATAAAAAATATCTTGAATACGGAGAATACGCAAAATTCAGAGAAAAAATAAGGAAAGCGGAGTAGGAGGAAAAAATGAGAGAAGTAGCAGTCATAGGAATAGGAATGACCAAATGGGGAGAACTTTGGAATAAATCCCTGAGGGATATTTACGTAGAAACAGCTTTAATGGCCATAGATGATTCGGGAGTCGATCATATTGACTCCATGTACATAGGGTCCATGTCGTCAGGGATTTTCGTAGGACAGGAACATATCGCCTCCCTTCTTGCGGATTATTTGGGCTGTGCTCCTGTGCCCTCAACAAGAGTGGAGACAGCCTGTGCATCCGGAGGGCTTGCCTTAAGACTCGGATTCATGGAGGTCGCCAGCGGGATGAGTGATATTGTTCTGGTGAGCGGGGTCGAGAAAATGACAGATGTCGGAGGAGATGAAGCCACATATGCACTGGGCACAGCCGCAGATCAGGAGTATGAATGCTACCATGGGATCACATTTCCGGGTCTTTATGCTCTGATTGCCGTGGCTCATATGCATAAGTACGGAACCACGAGGAAACAGCTGGCAGAAGTGGCAGTCAAGAACCACAGAAACGGTTCAAAGAATCCTCTTGCCCAGTTTCCTTTTGAAGTGACCATTGATGATGTGTTGAATTCAGTCAGAGTCGCTGACCCGTTGAGGATACTGGACTGTTCTCCTATAACTGATGGAGCTGCTGCAGCCATAATATGTCCGGTTGAACTCGCTAAAAAACTGAAAAAACCTGTTGTTAAAATAATAGGAAGCGGTCATGCTACAGATTACATAGCTATCAGCCAGAGAAAAGATATGACCTGGTTGGAGTCAACCTATAGGGCAGGAAAAAGCGCTTATGAAATGGCTGGCAAAAGTCCTGATGATATAGATGTGTTTGAAGTCCATGATTGTTTCACCATAGCTGAGCTTTGTGTTATGGAAGCTCTGGGAATCGTTGATAAGGGGAAATCAGGAGAGGCTGTGGAAAGAGGTCGGACCGCACTGGAAGGCGATATACCTGTTAATCCTAGCGGCGGCTTGAAATCAAAAGGGCATCCGGTCGGAGCGACCGGGATAGCCCAGGTCGTTGAGATCGTCAAGCAATTGCGAGAAGAATCAGGGAAAAGGCAGGTCAGGGGAGCGCGCATCGGGCTCACTCAAAATATGGGCGGCAGTGGTGCCAGTACGGCTGTTCATATTTTTGAGAGAGAATAAGAAAGGAGAAATCAAATGTCAACACCGTCAAGATATTGGAGAGAGATACCTCAAAGGTATAGATTGGAAGCCAACAGCTGTGTGAAGTGTAAACAGAAATTCTTTCCCCCGAGGCTTGTCTGCCCGGAATGCGGCTCTCGCGATTTAGTGAAAACAAAGATTGCGGAAAAAGGAAAGGTCATAAGCTATACCATTATTAGAGTCCCCCCCAGTCAGTTCAAGGATCAAGCTCCCTATGCTGTCGGAGTCGTAGAGCTGGATGACGGGGTCAGACTCATGGGGCAGATCGTTGATTGCGATTTTGAGGATCTGAAGCTGGAACAAAGGGTCCGGATTGAGTTCAGAAAGCTTTTTGAACAAGGACATTCTGGTATACTGTGTTATGGATATAAGTTTGTTCCTGATTCATAGGAAGGATTCAACAAGGCATTTAAATAAGCCGTGTCTTTTATAATTTGATACACAAGGGGATAAGGGTATGTTTAGAATAAAAAGCAAAATAGACACAAAAAGTCCTGAGTACAAAAAAAACTTCGAATATATGAAAAAACAGGTTGATGAGTACAGGAAAAATCTCGCCTGTATTAAAGAGGGAGGCCCTGAGAAATACAGGAAGATTCACAAATCAAGAGGTAAATTATTAGCAAGAGAGCGCCTTGAAAGACTTTTTGACCGCAACACTCCTTTTTTAGAATTGAGCTCCATGGCCGCTTATGGGATGTATGATGACCAGGCTCCTGGGGCCAGCATGGTAACCGGAGTAGGAGAGATCCATGGCCGGGAAGTACTGGTGATCGCCAATGATGCGACTGTAAAAGGCGGTACCTATTTTCCAATGACCATAAAAAAGCATATAAGAGCCCAGGAAGTAGCCATGGAAAACCGTCTTCCCTGTATTTATTTGGTCGACTCCGGCGGGATATTTCTTCCTCATCAGGCCGGTACTTTTCCTGATAAGGAGCACTTTGGCCGCATTTTTTACAACCAGGCCCGTCTTTCCGCAATGGGAATCCCGCAGATCTCGATTGTAATGGGCTCCTGTACTGCAGGAGGGGCTTATGTGCCGGCGATGAGCGATGAGACAGTGATCGTTAAAGAACAGGGGACCATTTTTATAGGAGGGCCGCCTCTGGTCAAAGCAGCTACCGGAGAAGAGGTGACTGATGAAGAGCTTGGAGGAGCTGATGTGCACTGCCGGATATCAGGAGTTTCTGATTATTTTGCCCAGGATGACGAACACGGATTAAAGATTGCCAGAAATATCGTTGAGACGCTTGATCCTTCAAAAAGATTCCCTCTTGACCGGAAGGAACCTGAAGAACCTTATTATGACACTAATGAATTAATGGGGATCGTTCCCAGGGACTTAAGAAAGCCTTTTGATACAAGAGAGGTCATTGCCAGGATCGTTGATGGAAGCCGGTTTCAAGAATTTAAGGAAAAATACGGGATTACCCTTGTGTGCGGGTTTGCAAGGATCATGGGGTATCCGGTGGGGATCGTTGCTAACAACGGAGTGCTTTTTTCTGAAAGTTCTCTGAAGGGATCTCATTTTATAACCTTGTGTGCATTGAGAAAGATTCCTTTGATTTTCCTTCAAAACATCACTGGATTTATTGTCGGAAAGCAGTACGAACATGGTGGGATTGCCAAAGACGGAGCCAAGATGGTTCATGCGGTTGCCAATGCCGATGTGCCTAAATTCACAGTTATAATCGGTGGTTCCTATGGTGCGGGGAATTATGCCATGTGCGGAAGAGCCTACGGGCCCCGTATTTTATGGATGTGGCCGAATGCCAGAATCAGTGTTATGGGCGGGGAACAGGCGGCCAATGTTCTGCTTACAGTGAAAGAAAAGCATTTTGAGAAAACTGGCAAAAAAATGACTGAAGAAGATAGAAACAAGATCATGCAGCCCATTCTGGAGAAATATGAGTATGAGGGAAGCCCTTATTACAGCACGGCCCGGTTATGGGATGATGGGATTATAGAGCCTCTGGATACCAGAGAAGCTCTAGCCCTTGGTGTTTCCATGAGCTTGAATCAAACGATTCCTGACTATAAAGTGGGAATCTTCAGGATGTAACATGACAGAAAAAAAATACAGCACAATCATCTACGAGAAAGAAAACCAGAAAGCCCTTCTGACTTTAAACCGGACAGAAGTGCACAATGCCTTTAATTCAACCATGATTTCTGAGATGCTGGATGTTTTCAGGAAAATAAGAGAGGATGTCTCGATCAGAGTGATCGTATTGACAGGAAAAGGAAAGTCGTTTTGTGCGGGCGCGGACTTAAACTGGATGAGGGAGATCATCCATTATTCTTATGACCAGAATCTCAAAGAGTCATTGGAAATAGCAGAGCTTCTTCACACCATATACTCGGTTCCGAAGCCCACTATAGCCCGGGTGAACGGAGCCGCCATAGGCGGAGGGGTTGGTTTTCTCTCTGCCTGTGATATTGTCATTGCTGCCTCCACAGCCAAGTTTGGTTTAAGCGAGGTAAAAATCGGACTTATTCCTGCTGCCATCTCTCCGTATGTCGTCAAAAGGATTGGAGAGACAAGGGCCAGAGAGTATTTTTTAACAGGAGAGAGGATATCAGCCGAAAGAGGCGAGAAGATCGGACTTGTGAATCATGTCTGTCCCTATGAAAACATTGATCGTGAGGTTGAGAATACGGTCGATCGTCTTTTGTCTTCCGGCCCGGATGCCATGGCCAGCTGCAAAGAACTTCTCTTCAAAGTGCCTCAGATTTCACTGGAAGAGGCCAAGGAATATACAGCCAGAATGATAGCTAACCTCAGGATCAGTGATGAGGGACAGGAAGGCATGGCTGCTTTTCTGGAAAAGCGAAAGCCTGCCTGGATGTTTGAGAAAAAGGAAAAAAAGAATGTTTAAAAAGATACTGATCGCAAACCGGGGAGAAATAGCGGTTCGAATCATCAGGGCCTGTCAGGAGATGGGTATTTCAACCGTAGCTGTTTATTCAGAAGCAGATAGAAAGAGTCTGCATGTGCAGCTTGCAGATGAAGCTGTGTGTATAGGACCAGCCCAGGCTGTTGACAGCTACCTTGATAAAGACAATGTTATCCATGCAGCCAAGGAGAAAAAGGCCCAGGCGATACATCCCGGTTACGGCTTTCTTGCTGAGAATCCGTCTTTTTCATTAAGGTGTGAAAAAGAAGGGATTGTCTTTATCGGTCCGAATTCCAAAGCCATGGATTTAGTGGGGGATAAGGTGCGCTCAAGACAGACCGTAGAAAAAGCAGGTGTCCCTATTATCCCTGGTATGAAATGTGTTTTGAAAAATATTTCTGAATACGAGAAAGAGGCCAGTAAAATCGGCTACCCGTTAATGATCAAAGCATCTGCTGGAGGTGGAGGAAAAGGTATGCGTATTGTCCACTCTCATGAAAAACTGAAAACAGGGCTTGAAGCCGGGATGAGAGAGGCGAAATCTGCTTTTGGTGATGAATCAGTCTATCTGGAAAAGTGCATCCAGGAGCCGCACCATGTCGAGTTTCAGATCCTGGCAGATAATTATGGAAACATAGTACACCTTTTTGAGCGAGAATGCTCAATCCAGAGAAGACATCAGAAAATAATCGAAGAATCTCCATCTCAGGTGCTTGATGAGGACCTAAGGAATAGGATGGGAGAGGTTGCCAAAAAGGTCATTCAAGCAACCGGATACAATAATGCCGGAACAGTTGAATTCCTCCTTGATAAGGATAGAAATTTTTATTTCCTGGAAGTCAATGCAAGACTTCAGGTAGAACACCCCGTCACTGAGCTGATCACGGGTTTGGATATTGTCCAGCATCAAATTTTGATTGCAGCCGGCGAAAGGCTCAAAGTAAAACAGGACTCACTGCTTCAGAAGGGACACGCTATCGAATGCAGAATATATGCAGAAGATCCGGAAGACAATTTTCTCCCTTCTTCAGGAAAAATATTGTTTCTCAACGAACCCGCGGGACCGGGTATCCGGCTTGACAGCGGTATCTACAGCGGCTGTGAGGTCCCGATTTATTATGACCCTATACTGTCCAAGCTGATCATATGGGCGGAAAACAGAGAGATGGCGTGTCAAAGAATGATCCAGGCACTGGACCATTATGTGATTTTAGGCGTCAAAACAAGCATATCTTTTTTAAAAGAGGTTATTTCGAGCGCCATGTTCAGGAGAGGAGATACGACCACTGATTTTATTGAAAAACAATTCAAGAATGGATTTGGAATGAAGAAAGATGATAAAAACAGAGAAATATCTCTCCTGGCAGCCGCTTTTTTAGAACAAACAAGGAAGTATGATTCAGGAATAGGAAAAAAGGAACAGGGAGAGAGGTCTCCATGGCAGACATTGGGGAAGTGGAGGCTTGGGAGGAGTGAGGAAAGTGGAACATGAATTCGTTGTTGATAACAAGCTGTTGAAAATATCTGTTGAAGGAAAAGGAGGTAACTATGTTATCAATATCGATGATGACCAATACACAGCGGATATAGAACACTTATCCCCTCATATTGTTTCCATAAAAAGAGAAGACAAAATCTACAGAGTGTTTATTGCACGAAGTGATGATGGATTTTTTGTACAGTGCAGGGGAGATCAATATTTCATCAAAGATTCTGACCAGGATGAGAGTGAGGTGCAGGGCAGTGAGGAGAGGTCAAGGGAAGATATGTTGAAAATCAAATCCACCATGCCTGGGAAGGTTATAAAAATAGAAGTTAAAGAGAAACAGGAAGTAAGTGTAGGACAAACACTGGTTATCGTGGAAGCAATGAAAATGGAGAATGAGATCAAATCCTCCTTGCAGGGAGTCGTGAAGAAAATATTTGCATCTGAAGGGGACCTTGTTGATTCTGACAATCCTATTATGGAGCTAGAGGAGAAAAAATAGAAAAAAAATCAGATGTGGCTTGTACTTTTGACTTTCATCAGGCAAGCTGGTTCTTCAGCCCGCTGATTTTCCCCAGCGAGCAAAATCAGCTTATTCCTCGGCTCGCTCCCTTCTCTGAGGAACCATGCCCGCTCGCCTCCGGATGACTTCAGAACCAGCCAGCCTGCCTGAAAGTTAAGATAAGGCATAATATTATTTATCATACAGGATAAACATTAACTTTAAGAAATTCAGGTGTGGACGTGGCGACATTGAAGATTTAGCCTTCGGATGAGGCTTTTCGAGGGAATCCGGCGAAGCCGGGCTCCGAGTATGTCTGACCCACGGACGGGGGGAGTTACGCAGGAGCCGAGAAAAACGAAGGAGAATGGCGTTAAAAATCTGAAGGGAGCACAGGCCATACCTGAATTTCATAAGGTTAAGGTATAGTGGGGTTTGCAAAAAGTAGTTAATGCTTTCATAATAAGTGGGTGATATACGGGCATTTTGGTTGCTGGTGATGCAACTTTTCTCAGTGGCAACAAGTTATGAATGATGAGAGAATGGACGATAAAAATTTAATCCTGCTGGTACAAAAAGGCGATGAAGAGGCCTTTGAAGAGATCATGTATAAATACAAAAATAAAATCGTTAATTTTCTCTATAATATGACCGGAGATTATGAAAAAGCCGTGGAACTGTCTCAGGAAACATTCATAAGGGTTTATTATAAGGCCAAAAAATACAAACCAAAGGCTCCATTTTCTTCATGGCTTTTTACAATTGCATCGAATTTGGCAAAAACAGAGTTAAAGAAGATGAATAAACGAAGAAGTATTCCTTTAGAGAATGTATATGACAACAACCAGAAGGGATTATCAGAAACGGATGACTTTGAAATGAAAGAAACAGCAAAAACAATCAGAAGAGCGCTCAACACTCTGCACCGGCGCTACAGAATTCCACTTGTGCTTAAAGATATCGAAGGTTTTTCTCAAGAGGAAATTGCCGATATGTTAAAAAAACCGGTTGGGACCATAAAAGCCCAAATAAGCAGGGGAAGACAATACCTTAAGCAGGAAATAAAAAAAGAAAACTTTAATATAAATTTTAAAACAGAAGCTCAGGAGCTTGAAAATGAGAAAGCTTGATTTTTTGAAAAAGTATGAAAGAGTGGAGGCTCCGGAATATTTCGAAAAAGGAGTCATGAATCTTTTAGTGCAGAGAAAAAAGAAAAAGCAAAAGAGCCGTATTCTCCGTTTTTCGTTGGCAGGGACCGTATGTACTTTAGGTGTATTGCTTTTGGTTTGTAACATCTTTTTCTTTAATGGAAAAAGCATGCAGGAATTTGCGGAAAAGGACACAGAAAGAGTTCAAGCTCTGGAGAATTATTTCAGTATTGGTCATGAAAACAGAATTCCCATTACTGAAGCTGTTGATTATTCCGGGGAAATAAGAAAGCAAACAGATCAGCCCGTAACTGTATATATATTAGAGCAGGTCTCAGAAAGCACCGATGCTAAAATCAAATTTTAGGAGGTCTGTTTAAAATGAACAACAAAATAAGAAAAAGGCTAACCATGGTTTTTGTAGCAGTGGTTTCCGTATTTTTTATGGGCAGCGCAGCCGGATATGGCCTGGATAGCAATATAGACGTCAAAGAAATAACTAAAAAAGTCGCCCCTGCAGTTGTTCGAGTGGAAGCTGTTAACGGTATGAGAAAAGTGGCTACCGGTGTGGTCATAGGGAAAGACGGATATATTGTCACAACCGCACTGGTTTCTCCTATCGGAACAAATATTTTTGTGAGAACTTCCGACGGAGAGAAGTTTGATGCAGAGATTGTTGGGATGGATCCTGTCACTCACATCGCTCTGGTTAAAGCTGGAGGCGGGAAATGGGAGCCAATTGAATGGGGAGAAAAAGAGGAAGTTGAAACCGGCTCATGGATCGGAGTTATCTCAATATCTCCTGAAGATTCTACGGCTGTGACGAGCGGTATAGTGAGTTCTATAAGTCGGGATAAGATCCGTTTAAATGTGTGTTTGATGCCTGGTTCGAGCGGAAGTCCTGTTTTGAATGAGAAAGGCAGGATGGTTGGTTTAGTCAGAGGCGTTTATTCAGGCCAAACAACGTGGGGTTTTTTTGGGGATGATGATCCCAGAAGTAATATTGTCGGAGGAAGTCTCTCATTAAATATTGTTGGAACGCCTGTCTCCGGCCTGGCTGTGGCTATTCCGATTGATGTCGTGAGAAAAGTGGCTACGGAGATCAGAGAAACAGGGAAAGTCCAGAGGGGGTGGCTTGGGATATCCATAATCGAAAACAGAGATGAAGCAATAGAAGTCTATGATGTGGATGCAGGCAGCCCTGCGGAAGAAGCAGGAATAAGAAAAGGAGACATCATCGTTGAATTTGACGGCGAAAAGGTTACCAGCTCCAATATACTTGCTCATGATATCAGAATGCACAGGCCCGGCGATAAAGTGAAAATAGTGATCAAAAGAGACGATAAGACAAAAAACATTAGAGTCGAACTGAGCGAGTACTCAGAAAAAAATATAATGGCAGAGTTCAAAGAAAAATTTCCTCTTCTCTTTTCTCCCGATAAATTCAGACTGGAGAAAGTTACCAAACCCGAGGGTTGGTACTTTTCACTTGTTGAAAAAGAAAGAAATCATATTGGCGTTTATCTTGAAGAGCTCAACAGGGACCTTTCTGATTATTTTGGAGTGAACAGGGGAACGGGTCTGCTGGTTACAAAGCTCGTTAAAGACGGGCCTGCAGAGAAAGCAGGACTGCAGGTGGGTGATGTCATAACAAAGGCTGATGGAAAGAGAATAGAAAAAATGAAAGAGCTGGAAGAGATCATCCAGAGAAAAAAGAAAGAGGAAAAGGTCAGCCTTGAAGTCATTAGGAATAATAAAGTGAAAAAGATCGATATTATTGTGGAGCGGGAAGAAAAAGATTTTCCTTTTTTATCCGAATTTCATGAAGTGAGCATCGAAGAAATGCCTTGCAGAGAAGAATCGAAAAGTATCGGTGCATAAAAGTCTAGGCTTGCTTTTGTGCTCCAATTTTCCCGGAGGCAGGAAGTTGATAAGACTTCTTGCCTCCTTTTTTTACCTTATTTTTTGTCTTTTTTCAATCCCAGCCATTCTTTTTGAATCGCATTGAATTTTTTCTCAGAAAGACGGGATTTTTCATACAATCCTTTTTGAACTCTTTGTCGGCACGCTTCATAGAGTATGATTCCGGCAGATACTGATAAATTAAGGCTCTGCACCATACCAAACATAGGGATTTGAATGAGATGATCAGAAAGATGCACGGCTTCTTCCGTTACTCCCTCTAATTCATTTCCAAATACAATCGCAACGGATTGGGTGTAGTCTATGGAAGTATAATTGACTGCTTCAGAACTGATGTGTGTGCAGGCAATTTTGAATCCTTGTTTTTTTAAGGAGCTGAAACATTCCTTAGTGGAAGAGTAATGGTTGAATTTAACCCATTTTTCCGCCCTTGTAGATATTGACTCATTTATTGGGAACGGCTCAGGTCTTGAATGTATGATATCTATATAGAGAATTCCCGCTGCGTCACATGTCCTTACAACAGCACTGGCATTATGGGTGTTGGTGATATCTTCAAGCACGACTCTGAGGTCAGGCTGGCGAAAGCGCAACACGTCCTTGATTCTTTTTTTTCTCTCTTTGGTCGGCATGTCAGATTATGATGATCTTGATTATCAGAGCAGCCCAAAAAATTACAACTCCGATAAAAGCCCTGTATTCTTTATTGGTTAAATATAGGGACCATTTGAAAACCTTTTTCTCATAAGAAATTTGTGGTCTGAGTGCGGGGATAAACAGAGGGACTTGTTTGAATATTTGATATTGAGAGGGAAAAAGGCGTTCCATTTTTTGTTTTTCAAAATCTATGATGACAGGGTAAAATATGAGAAAATAAAGACAAAAAACACCAAAGACCCTCCAGGAATGAGATCCTGCTGAGATACCTATTCCTATAATAAGATTACCTAAATAAAGGGGATTCCTTGTATATCTGTAAGGGCCGGACATGGACAATTTTTCTTCTTTTTGGATATGGCCGCAAGCCCATGTTCTTAAGAGCAAACCAAGTATTGAGATAAAAAATCCTACGATGACAGATTTGAAAGAAGGCCTGGACAGTATAATGGCCGCCGCAGCCGCTAAGTACCCTGTGCGGACTCTCCATCGGTAAATTGTATTTTTAAATTTTGTTCTCTTCATTTAATCCAGTAACTCGTTACATAAATGAGCGACTTCAGCTGGTTTGATTCTTTTCAGGCAGTCCAGTTTATCACAAGTGTGCTTGTAACAGTAGCTGCAGTCGAGCTCGGAGAAGGCGATTTTGTCTTTTTTATTAAAAGGGCCGTTTCGATTCGGATTTGTAGGCCCGAATATGCCAACGACAGGGATAGAAAGGGCACAGGCTGCTTGGAGGGGGAAGGAATCGCCGCTGACTACGAAGGATGATTCATGAATAAGGGCGAAAGCTTCTTTAACGGACAGAAAAGGAACGGTCGCCACACCTGTTTCTTCACTGATTTTAAGAGCCGTTAGCTTTTCCTTATCGTTTCCCCACAAGATCAAAGGAGTGAGATTTTTAAAATCCAGCATTTTTATGAGTTTTATCCAGTTGTCCGTAAACCATCTTTTTGTCTGCCAGGTACCTCCGATATTGAAAAGAACCGCTTTTTTAGTTATTCTAATCCCTTTCTTTTTTAGCTTATCCTTAGTTGATTCAAGAAGGCCTGGAGATATTCGAAGAGGAAAGTCCCATCGTTCTTCATGTATTCCCAGCAAGGAGAGCAGTTTTAAATTTTTACGGATGACATGCGTGTTTTCGGATACAGGTTTGAGGTGGTGAGTGTAGAACAGTGAAGCAGCCGGCTCTTTTAAATTTTTTCTGTGAAAACCTATTCTTTTCTCTGCTTTTGACAAAAAGGATATCAATCCTGATTTGATAAGGCCCTGAAAATCAAGTGCAATGCTTTTTCTTTGCCGGATAGTTGATTTCACTTCAGCAAGTGTTGACCAAAAGCCGCGGCTGTAGAACGGTTTGTTTTTGAGATCAATGGTTATGATGCGGTCCAGTCCCTCGACGAGATCTAAAATCTGTTCCCCATTTTTTTCTGCCACCCAGGAGATATTCTTTTGAGGAAAAGAGCTCCTTAGAGCTGAATAGGCGGGGAGAGTGTGGATTATGTCGCCCAGAGAGGAGAGCTTTATTATGCGGATATCCTTATATTCTGATAAGTTATTTTGTATCAGCATTCGTTTTTTTATTGATTTCCAGTATTATTTCAGATGTGGATTTGACTTTTGGCCCTCCTACTATGACCACCTTCCCTCCGTAGCTGTGCACCACATCCTTTTCCGGAACCGTCTCTTCTGTGTAGTCAGATCCTTTGGCATGGATGTCTGGTTTGAGAGCAAGAAGAATGCGGGACACATTGCTTTCATCAAAAATGATGATATAGTCCACGAATTCAAAAGAAGAAAGTATATCAGCTCTTTGGTTTTGGTTTAAAATAGGCCTCCCCGGGCCTTTAAGCCGGTTCACAGATAAGTCACTGTTAAGAGCTATCACCAGAATATCTCCGCTTAAACACGCACCTTTGAGATATCTTATGTGTCCCACATGGATGAGGTCAAAACATCCGTTGGCAAGGACCACGGTTTTTCCCTCATTTTTTTGTTTTGAAATGATCTGTGTGAGCTTCTTTAACGAGATTATTTTATTCAATTTTTAGAAACAATCGCCTCCTTTAATTCTTCTGTGGAAACCATGGCCGTACCTTTTTTCATCACCACAATACCCGCTGCATAATTGGCTATCAGCGCTGCATCCTCAAGCTCTGCGCCTGCGCTGAGAGCAAGAGTCATTACACTTATAACTGTGTCTCCGGCTCCTGTGACATCCACGATTTCATCGGTGCCAAAGATATCTATATTATATGGTTTTTTACCTTTCTGGAACAACATCATGCCTTTTGATCCCCTGGTGAGGAGTATGGAGTCACTTGCTGTTTTTTCCAGCAGCTTTTCTCCGACTTTCTCTGGGGAACCGATGTTATTGTAGATATCTATTCTCAGGGCCTTTTTCGCCTCATTTTCATTAGGGGTTGAGATCGTTGTGTTTTTGAATTCAAGCAGCCTGAATCGGGAGTCCAGCGCAACTAAAATTCCTGCTTGTCTGAAGCGGGGAAGTACTTTGTCATAGATATCTTTTTTAACAGAGAAATAGTTGTAATCAGATATAAGAACAGCATCAGCTTTATGTGATGAATCTGTCAATGCATCCAGAATTGATTTTTTAATTTTCTTTGTGTCCGGCACTCTGCTCTCTTTGTCTATTCTTAATATTTGCTGTTTTGTAGTCCCCTCTTCGCCAGCCAATATCCTTGTTTTGGAAGGGGTTATATAATGTGCTTTTTTGATGAGATATTTTGAAGAAATACCGTAATTTTCAATAATTTTTAGTGCTTCTTTTCCCGTATGATTTGTACCCAGCACTCCAACAGGGACAGGGGATGCTCCGAGGGCTTTCAGATTCAAGAGAGAGTTTCCAGCCCCGCCTAATGAGAACATATTGTTTTTATAGGAAAGGATCAGGACGGGAGCTTCTCTTGAAATACGGCGTGTATATCCATAAACATATTCATCAAGAATGTAGTCTCCCCAGACCACTATTTTTTTTTGGGAAAAATTGTCAATGATTTTGAGTAGTTTTTTCTTTTTTATGTTCAATGGCATTCAGTTCCGTTTTTTTATCAGAATACGGAAAAAAAAGCAAATCACCTGAGGTTTAATTAAATCAGTATCTTAAGAGGGCTTTTATATGGGCGGCTACAGCTTTTCCTAATCCGGCGGGATTGTATCCACCCTCTAGAAGAGAGACCAGCCTTCCATCGCAAAAAGTGTCAGCAATATGAAGAGCTGTTTTAGTCAGTTCATAGAATCCTTTGTCAGTGATCGTAAAGCTTCCCAGAAGATCTTCCATCCTGCTGTCAAATCCTGCGGAAATAAGTACAAACTCAGGATGAAAAGAGTCCAGTTGCGGGATGAGGTTCTCCTCCCATGCCTTTTGAATGGTTTTATCTCCGGAACCAGGGGAAATGTGGACATTGATATTGAAATCCTTTCCTTCTCCGAATCCTGTTTTTGAAGGATCTCCTGTTCCCGGGTAGGCATACCAATCATGAGTGGAAAAAAAGAGCACGGACGGGTCTTCATAAAAAGCATATTCGGTACCGTTTCCATGATGATAGTCCCAATCTATAATCAGGATGTTTTTATAAGAATATGTTTCCTGAATATAACGGGCGGCAATAGATATATTATTATAGAAGCAGAATCCTTCCTCTTGGCCGGAATTTTGAGCATGATGTCCGGGGGGCCTGATGGCGCAAAAAGCATTTCTTACTTCTCCGGCGCACACAGCATCCACTGCTTCCACCACTCCGGAGACAGCTTTGGCTGCGATGGGGCCGGTTTTAGGTATTGATTTTATCCGGGAGATGTGATTTTGTGAGTGGATTTTTTTTATAAAAGGAAGCGGATCTTTATGAGGAACCAAGTGCTTTACCTCTTCAAATAATCCTGTCTGTTTCAGCCTTTTTTGAATGGCTGTTAGCCTGTCAGGGGATTCCGGGTGCCCTTTGAAGAGAATATGCTCTTTATAGATTTTATCATAAACATATCCTGTAGCTGGTTTATTTTTATTTGGAAGGCTCATTCTTATTGATATCTTTTTTTTTGATTTTAATCATCACTATATTCGTATCCGTTGCTCTTTGTATGTAAAGAGTAGCATCGGGCGCTTCAATGACCTCTCCTTCTTTTGGGATTCTGTTTAATGTGCTTATGGCATATCCTCCTATTGTTTCATAGTCGGCCTTGGGAATGTTCAATTGAAAGAGTTGATTGATTTCCTCTATACTCATTCTGGCGTTCACTAGGATGGACCCGTCTTCCTGGATCTTATATTCGGGTTTGAATTCATCATATTCATCTTCTATTTCACCGACCACTTCCTCCAGAATGTCTTCAATGGTCACAATGCCCTCAGTGCCCCCGAATTCGTCCACAATAATAGCAATGTTTACGCCGCTGTTCTGCAGTTCTTTCAGGAGTACAGCTGCTTTCTTGGTAGGGGGGACATAATAGGCTTTCCGGATATACTGTTTGATTTTTTTGTTCCCTTTTTCGCCAAGAATATCAAAATTGTTCAGGATCCCGATGATTCTGTCTATTCTTTTATGGAATACCGGGAGCCTTCTGTGTTTTGATTCCACATAAAGCGAGACAGCCTCTTTCACGGTCGCTTTAGAGCTTATAGCTTTCACATCTATCAGGGGGACCATGATCTCAGAGACGTCTGTTTCAGAAAAATCAAGGAGCCGGTTGATCATTTGCCGTTCGCTTGGCTTGACATCGCTTTTACTGTGCTTGAAATCTATCATGTGCTTCATCTCTTCTCTTGTTACAAAAGGAGTTTTCTTGTTGTGATGTTTTCTCGTGAAAAGTGTCACAAGAACGTTTGCGGTTTTAGAGAAAAGCCAGATAACGGGGAAAAACAGCAGTGAGAAAAAATGGATCACATAAGATATCTTCGGAATCAGTTGGCTGGATAGCTGCTGGAAAATACTTTTAGGGACTATTTCTGCAAATATCCAGTTTGTAAAGGCCATAATCAGAATGGATACAAGGATGCCGGCCGGTCCTAATAATTTATAGAAAAGAGAGGCGGAAACAGTGGTGCTCGTTATCGTAGATAAATTTGTTCCCAGTAAAGTGGTGCCGAGTATCCATTCAGGCTTTTTTAACAGTTTTAAAGCCAGAGAAGAGGGCTTATGTCCTTTTTTCGTCATATGTCTCAGTTGGATTTTGTCAACAGAAACAAGAGCGATCTCAGAGCCTGAGAAAAAGGCCTCGCTTAAAACGCACACAAAGATTATCAAAATGTGAATTGGTATAGACATTATCTTTTTTTCACGGTTAGGAAATCAATCCTGTTTCTTGTGATTTTATCCACAGTGAATAACAGATTGTTATATTTAATTTTCATGTTTTCTTTAGGGAGCTCCCCGAACAATGAAAAAAGGAAACCCCCTATTGTTTCCATTTCCTTTGATTTTATTTCTGTGCCAAAGAGCTGATTGAACTTGGTCAAAGGCATGTTCGCTTTAATTCGGAATGTCGTACTGCTTATTTTTTGATGGTGTTTTTTTTCTTTTTCGTATTCATCGGAAATATCACCAAATATAAGTTCAAGCAGGTCCTCCATGGTCACAAAGCCCTGTATACCACCGTATTCATCCAGGACTATGGCAAAGGACATTTTTCTTCTCTGGAAAGTCCTGAAAAGCTCATCAGCTCTCTTATTAACAGGGGCAAAATAAGGTTCCCTCAGGATTTTGATCAGTGTTTTTTCCGAATCTTCTATTTCCTGTGTTTTCAATCCGATAAGATCCGTAGCAAAGAGGATCCCAATGATATTATCACGGCTCTTTTTATATATGGGCACTTTGGAGTAATGGCCTTGTTTTATGTTTTGGATCATTTCTTTTAAGGGCATTTCAAAGGGAAGGCAGAAGAGATTGGAGTGAGGGGTCATCACTTCATCGATGGTTGTGTCTCCGAAATCAAACACCTTAAAAATATACTTTTTCTCCGAGTCGTCAAGAACTCCTTCCTTTTCGCTTTCCTCTACAATGGTTTTAACTATGTCTTCAGTGAGAATGCTTTCCTTCCTTGAGCTCTCCCTGACAAAAACATTGACCACTTGATCTGAGATTTTTTTGATAAACCATCTTAAAGGTCTTATCATTCTTTCGAAGATATTTAGAGGAGTGATCACAAAGGAAGAGAATCTCTCATTGTTATAGATAGCTATTGTTTTGGGTGTTATTTCACCAAACAAAAGCAGCAAGGGGAGAATGATCCCGATATTGATCCACGGAGTTTTCTGGCCGAATAGATGAATAATGATCCCTGCGGAAAGGGTAGATAAAGCAATGTTAACAAACTCGTTTCCTAAAAGAATCGTTATGATCAAGCTGCGGGGAGAATTCAATAATTTGCGTATTTTAATCCCCTTTTTCGGCTTTTTAAGAACGATCTTTTCTATTTGATAGTGAGAAAGGGAGAAGAAAGCTGTCTCAGAACCTGAAAAGAATGCTGATAAACACAGAAGGATAAATAAAATCGAGAATTCTATATAGAGAGAAACCATCCTGGGTTTATAGAGTCATCATAAAAATTTGGAGTCCGTATATTCCATGCCCTTAATATACCAAGTGAGTTCAGATTGTCAAATCACAAATTCTCATTGAATGATTGAATGAGTTGACTTTTTTCTTTTAATATGTTCTTTGATTTTTAATTACGTGTTATTCTTAGTATAATGAAAGTGAATAAATAAAGGAAACAGGATTCTAAATGGGAATTAAAATTGTGATTGTTGATGACGACAGAACGACTCTGGCTATTATAGAGAAGACATTGATTATGCAGGGATTTTGGGTGTACAGCGCAAGAGACGGGGAAGAGGGATTTGAATTGATAAAAAAAGAGAGGCCGACTTTAGTGATCAGTGATATGCTTATGCCCAAACTGCACGGAGTTGATCTGTGCAAAAAAATAAAAAAAACAGATGAGTATAAAAACATAAAGGTTATTTTGATGACAGCTGTCTATAAAAGTAATCTGCCATTGAAACACGAAGCAAAAGAATGCGGGGCTGAAGATATCATAAACAAGCCATTGGATATGGGTCTGATGATAAAAAAAATCTATGAAGTACTGGATATAAGCAAGGATGACCTTGAAAGCAAATAAAAAAATGAACATCGCCCTTTTTTTATGAACAGTTTAGGTTCATTATGCCCAAGGGAATAGAAACAAGGGAATACATAAAACAAGACCTAAAACAGGTACTTGGCCTGGTCAAAGAGCTGGAGTCAGAATTAGAAAATAAATTTAATGATGTGAAGTTGAAATCAGGGTATATCAAAGGCACTTCACAAAAAAGTCATTGATTACGCCAGGAAGAAAGGTCATAAAGAAATCTATGCCTGTATAGCGAAATGGAATATCCCTGAGATAAAAGTCATAGAATCCATCCGTTTCAAAAAAAGGGACCTTGGTTACAGATACAGGTTGTCTTTAAAGCTGTAAAATGCGTATTTTATCTAATCTTTTTTCTGTTCGATCGGTTTTAATTTATTGTATTCAACAAGAAGCTTGAGCCACCAATCCGGATACTCCAGTGCATTTCTTTTTCTTTCTTTGACATCATAGTTCCACAGGTGATTGAATCGTACCAGAAGGTAATTACCGAGCTCCCACCAGGCATCGATAACCAGCTCCGCATTATTGTTGCAGTAGTCAGTCAGAAAGTCCGACGCCAGTGACGGGTCTTCTTTATAAAGCTTTTCAGCATATCCATCAATCAGGGGAGTTCTGTCAACAGCTGTTTTTTCCCATTTCTGTTGATACTCTCTGACATCCTTAATGGCATGAGAGTAAGCAACCTGTGTGTGAAAATCAACATAATCAAACGCCCATCTTGCGGAATCTCTGTCAAACTTCCAGTGGTCTCCGATCTTGAAGGACCGGGGAATTCTCTTGATTCCGATATAAAACGGCATATAACAAGAAGTGTCCTGAGCGCCGAAAGCAAGCCAGACAAGTCCTCCTACTGGATCGGGGAGCCAGTCCCTGCACTGTGTAACCGTCACATATTCAGCGCGGTTGACACTGATCACCCGTGAAGTGTTGTATCTTTTGCCTTCCAGTTCGAATCCATACGGAAGGTGATTGGGATTGCTGAAAGCACCTCCTTGAAGTCCTCTGGCGGGATAATAGGGAGTGCCTTCAAATTTATCTCTGGTCATCACCATCACATCATACACTGAAAGCTTTTTATCAGGTTTAACAGAGAAAGGAAATTCCATATTCGGAGTATCGGGGCTGAAGTTTCTTGACGGGGCTGCCAGGTCAAAAAACCGCCACATACGGGCTCTCGAACCATTGCTGCCCTCAGCGCTGTGTTCAGAGGGGGAATACGCTTTCTTCCAGTTAAAGGGTTCTCCGCTTTCAGGGTCGTAAAAGCCCTGTTCCACTGCAAAGGAGATGACGTTCGGAGAGGCCATGAAATAGTCAGGATTGTCAAGGTCGATTTCTCCGATTCGGGATTCATTGGGACACACACTGACATGGTCATCGGGAACTCTCTGAGCGCACCACACGGCTCCTGGTTTACCGCTTTCCGGAGTCCAGAGGGGGCCGACAGGCATGATCTCGAAAACCCAGACCTCATTCGGATCAGAGAGGGCCAGCATCTCGCCCGTATCTGTGTAGCCGTATCCGTGTTTTTCTCCAAGCTCTCCCATTATTTTCACAGCTTCGCGCGCTGTTTTGGCTCTTTCCATTGCGATCAAAGTCAGCATAGTGATGTCGAACTTTGCCGTAGGAGTGGGATTGTTCATTTTTTCCTGGCATCCGATGGTTGATTCTCCCAGGGCAACCTGCTGGTCGTTCATATAACCAAAAGAACCGTGAACATAAGAATAGGTATGGCTGACCTGCGGGATTTCAAGCCCGGTAAAGTCATCTTTATATTTTTCCCATTTAAGTCCTACATCCGGGTCCCAGGTTCTGAACTGATTGATATAAAAAATTTTTCGTTTTGAGCCTGTTTCATAATCCGCAGCCGGGAGGTACCGCCATGTCCAATCACAGAGGCCGCAGTCACAGGTGTGTGTGCTCATGACAGAGCCGTCTGTTGAGGCATCCTTTCCGACGATGATGACCGTGCACCCATCGGTGGGAATGACCTCTGTTCTTAGTTTTTCATTTCCTTTTAAACCATCAATAGAAATGAAGCAGAAGACAAGAAGAAGGAGAGATATCAAGCTCAGTTTTTTAAAATAATTATCCTTTTTTGCCAATTTTTTCCTCCTTTTCATAGTTGGGATGTGTTTTTTGACATTGGTTAATCACTATGATATGTTTTTTTTAGCAGATGGTAAAGAAAAAAGCAATGTATCCGGGATCAAAATCTTTGAGCCTTTTTTTGACAAAAGAGACAGGAGAATAAAAATATTTTAAGAGGAGGGCATTGTGAAAGTGCCGGCTGATGTCAGCAAAAGGGGGTTGATGATGGGAACCAAAAAGGTGGGGATTCTCTCCAGCCGGCCAAAAAGAATCATTCCTATTATAACATAATCTCTTAAAAATAAAAGCTTTTTTTGAATAAGGAAGAAACAGAGCCGTGCATTGAATAGGAAAAAGTATTGACTCTGATCATAAAAAATATCATTCTATAAGAAGTAGTGATTAAGATGAAAACCAAATCATTAATTATAATCTTTATTCTTTTAACCCTAATCGGGATCGTTTCATGTAATATTTCAAAAAAAGAAGCAAATTTTATATTAGACGGAGATCTCCAGCAAACGTATACGAGTAGTAATACACCCAGATTTGAGGGATATGTAAAAAATACCGGAGACGGAGCTGGGTATGATGTGAAAGTTGAGATCACCTGCTATTCTGATTCAAGCAAATCGACTGTCATAGACACAGCCACTGGTTTCCCTGCCAATCAAGGAACAATTTATCCGGACGAAAGGGCCTATTTTGAAGCCATTGCTTCTAACTGCAATTCACACAATGAGATTAAGGCAATAGAATATAAAATATCTTGGACAAATAAAAATAACTAAAGATAAGCCCAAAGACAACAGGAATTCTAAAAAGAAATAAGGGGCTCCCTTCCCGGAATCTCAGACACCTTGCCGCTTATCGGCTTGTAAAGTTGACAGACATCGTAACAGCGTCTAAAATACTTGGACACAAATACCAACAACTTGCCGGAGTGGCGAAATTGGCAGACGCGCTGGACTCAAAATCCAGTTCGGGGCGACTCGAGTGGGGGTTCGACTCCCCCCTCCGGCACTCAGAATACCCCTTGTTTCCCCTGAAAAAGGAAGTTTTAGATTTAGTTTTCCTTTGTATTCTCCGAACTATTCATTCCGCAGGCGGTCGGCCGGATTAGCAGTTGCAGCCCGGAAAGTCTGGTAGCTGACGGTCAACAGGGCGATAGCAAGGGCGGCCGTACCGGCGGTAATGAATACTCCAAGGCCTATACTCGTGTGATAGGAAAAGTTTTTCATCCACCGGTTCATGAAGAAAAATCCTAGCGGCCATGCGATGATGTTAGCCAGAACAATCAGGACGATAAACTCCCTGCTGAGGTTTCTCATGATACTCCAAATCGAAGCACCGAGTACTTTCCTTATAGCGACCTCCTTGGACCTCCGCGCCGCCATGAATGCAGCCAGACCGAACAGGCCCAGGCAGGAGATAAAAATGGCAAGGCCAGTGAAATACACCAGAATTTTCCCTAAACGATCTTCGTTGATGTATTGACGCTGGAAATGTTCGTCCAGAAACTCCGGTTCCACGGGATAACCCGGAACAACAGCGGCTATGGTCTTTTTAACGGAATCTATGGATTCTGCAATCCTGGATCCGCGGATCTTGATAAACCAGTTACTGTACGGGAGGTTTTGGTACATGAGAAACACAATAGGCCGGATGTCGTTATGGAGCGATGTCCCATGAAAATCCTTCACCACTCCCACAATCGTTCCCTCATTTTCCCACATGGAGAACATCTTCCCTATGGGATCTTGGTAGCCGGTGAGCTTCAGTGCCGCTTCATTAATGATGTAATTTTCCCGGTCTGTCGGATATTCCCGCAAAAAACTTCGACCGTAACTCATTTCCATATCAAAGGTCTCGAAGTAATCATAATCAACACATACAAAATTCATTCTTACATAGCTGTCAGGGCCTTTTCCCTCCCAGTATACCGGATTATTATTACCTATGCTCAAAGGAATACTCGATGCGGCGCTAACATTCAGAATATCAGGATTTGCCAGGAGTCTTTCTTTGATAGTGTTATACTTGGCCCTCAGCTGTTGCCGTGCACGGACCACCAGGATCTGGTCTTTGCTGAAACCAAGATCCTTGCTGCGGATATACTGGATCTGCTTGTAGATGGTGGCGGTGGCGATAATGAGCAGGACGGATGCGGTGAATTGGAAAACGATCAATGTCTTTCGCAGGCCGCTTCTCTTTGATCCGGTCTGCAAGGTCTTCTTCAGCGCTCTATCAGGCTGGAAGGAAGAAAAATACAGGGCAGGGTAGCTGCCGGCGACCAGCCCTACGAAAACAGCAAGGAACACCAATCCTACAAGAAGCGTTCCATTGTTGAAGATATCGAACTCTAGCTGTTTAGCTGCCAGGGAATTGAACCCAGGAAGAAGCAAATAGACCAGGACGAAAGCTCCGATTAAAGCAACCAAGGCTAAACCCATAGATTCGCCTAAGAACTGCTTGATCAGATCTTTCCGAACCCCTCCGCACACTTTCCGGATTCCGATCTCGTTGATCCTGATGGAGGAGCGGGCCGTAGTCAAATTCATGAAGTTGATGCAGGCGATGATCAGAACGATCAAAGCGATCGCAGAAAAAACATAGACATACACGACAGGGTCTGTCCCATAAAAAGAGTGAAGGTGGATCTTCTTGACCGGAAAAAGGCCGACATAGTATTTGTTGTTGGTTCTCTTGTCGTATTTAATGATCGTCTCAGATATTTTGTTTTCAACCTCAACCGGGTCTGCCTGGCTCGGCAGCAGCACATAAGAGGAAACATCCATAGACCAGGTACGCGTCCTGGCCTCCCCGATAATGGAGATAGCGGGCACTAATAGATCGAATTCCATATGGGAGTTGATGGGGACATTTTCAATCACTCCGGTTACGGCCAGATCGATCTGGTTCTCGATTTGGATAATTTTTCCGATGGGATCCTCATTCCCGAAATATCGAGCAGCCGCCCGTTCGGTCAAGACCACGGAGTTGAGGTCCTTAAAGGCGCCTTCGGGACTGCCCATGACAAGGGGGAAGGTGAACATATCCAGAAATTCGTCTCCAACCAAGGCTACTTTTTCAAAAATACTCTTATTTTCATATCTTGCAAGGAGAGGAAATACGCCATACCAGCTTCCCTTCAAAATCTCGGGAAAATCATTTTTTAATGTGGGAACAAGGGCCCATGGACTGGACGCCCAGGTTCTGCTATCACTGGTTATGGTTATGATATAGAGGTCATCGGCCTTCTCGTGAAATCTATCGTAACTCAGCTCATGCTGCACCCAGAGAAAAATCAGGATACAGCAGGCCATACCGATAGCCAATCCCAGAATATTTATCAAAGAATATCCCCAATGCCTTCTCATATGCCTGATCGCCAACTTGAAATAGTTTGTAAACATATAAATCCTCCAGTAAATTAAATTGAACAGAAAGGGACGGATAGAGCGTATGATCTGCCCCCAGTACCAGATTTTTGCCTTCAGATTGCCGGATGAGTCCCACACCTGTCCGTATATTTCTTTCAAGTCACCGATAACGAACTCCCGTTCTTCTTTTTCAAGGAGTTGAGACAGGATCCATTCGGAAAACTTTGGCGGTCTTTTCATCCTATTCTTTATCCGTCAGCGCGGCTAATTCCTTGGCAAATACACGCGGCCACATGGAATCGTTGATACATTTTGTATAGGCAAGGGCTTTCATCCCTCTTTGTGTTAGGCTGTAGAATTTCTTCCGTTTTCCCCCTCTCTCAGGTGTAGGTTCTCCAATTGTTGTCTCCAGGTATCCATCTCTGGCAAGACGGTTTAAAGGGACATAGACGGCACCGATAGTCCAGTCCACGCCTGTTTTAGCAATGATATGCTTTCTGATAGTAACACCATAGGCATTGTCCTTTAAGCTGAAGACAGCCAGGAGAATGAGTTCTTCAGGTTTGGATAATATCTTCATCTCATCCTCATATTCAATTTATAAGATTTTATTGCGCTATTTTTTCTCATTTGAGAATAAACTTTATATATTATACGCAAATGCACTTATTTTGGTTGCGATTTTTTTTAAAAAATGGTTAAATCTTTTTGATTTCTGCCAGGAATTCTCTCTTCATTTGTATTTTGATTTTGTGGATCCGGCATACATAATCCGGGATTTCTCCCAGGGGATATCCTGTAAAGGAGATATTAATAGGGCAGACCCCGCACTCTTCCAGGTAAGGGCAGAGAAAACAATCCATTTTCGGGGTTTTGAAACGGTCCATGGAAAGCTGTCTGTAATTGGATAAGATCCGGGGATAGATTTTCTCATGTTTTTTTATGAATGTATCCAGATCTCCAAAAAAGAATTCGCTGGGTTTGTGTGCGCTTTGGCTGTGAGGTTTGTACTCCGGAAACAGGAAGCATCCCCACACTTTTCCATCAGAGGTGACAGCCATTCTGTCCTGTCCCGCTGAACAGTAGAAAAATCCTTTTTTTTCTTTGGGTTTGAAATCCGCAAGCGGGATGTCGCCCCTTGCTTTGTACCTGTTTAACAGGATTATTTTTAATTTATCCATTTCCCTCTTCAATTTATTGAGAGAACTTTTTCTCCATGGATTGATAATAGAAAGAGAAAAGTGGAGACGGTTCACTCCCAGATCTAAAATAAGTTGGATCGAATCCGAGATCTTATCCACTGTTTTCGGAGTAAAAACACTGTTGATTTCGAGATTGATATTTTGGTTGCAGAGCAGTTTTTTGATGTTTTGGACAATTGATTTCGAGCTTCCTTTTTTCCTCTGGATGTCCTGTGCCAAACCGTCAAAGCTGACGATGACTTTGAATCTGTTTTCACTCAAGAAATCAATGATGTCATCAGATAAAAAGCTTGCGTTGGTAGTGAGGCTGAAGCTTGCCTTTTTATGGAATCTTGTATTCAGTTTTTTAAACAGATGTATGGTCTTTTTTATGATATCGAATTCAAGAAGAGGTTCCCCCCCGTAAAAGTTCAGGAAAAAAGAGCTGTTTAATCTGGGTAAAAAAAATTTAAGGCTTTTTCAACTGTGGATATGTCCATATGGTTCTTGTTCTTTTTCTTGTAACAATAAACACAGTTATAATTGCACGATTCAGTGACAATCAAGCTTAAATCAGAAAAAATCATGTTTTTATGAGCAAAGAGCCTTCCGGACAATTTTCCCCTTTGGCTGGCTGTGGTTCCCCTTTAAATGTCCGGTCCAGATAATCCACGGCGCCCTCAGCTTTTGTTTTTAAATCGCCTGAAGGCATGTCCTTTACTATCTCGGCCAGTATTTCAAGGCACTTTTGAACATTAGGAGTGACTTTGATTTTCTTTGCCATTATTTTTTCCTTTCATACAACATTTTAAATTTTTTTTCATTTCTCACAGCATCAAAATTTTTATCAATTTTTATGTATTTCCAGTCTATATAAAAATTATATTTTGATGGGATGTTTTCAAAGTGTTTTATAAGATATTTGTATCCTGATTCCTTTTCATTCAAACCGAAGTAAATGGAGGCCAGTTTTAAATCATCCTCCCTGGTCATGTTTTCAGGGGAGAGGAGCTTGATCCTTTTTACTGTTTTATGAACTTTATCTCTTTCTCCCATTCTGGATAAGATCATTGACAGGAAAAACAGAGAATCTATTTTGAGTTTGAGATCTGCGTTTTCAAATTGATGGAATATAAAACTGCTTCTGTTTAGATCTCCCATATAATAATAAATTTCCCCCAGCCTGAACTTTGTAAAAGAGGAGGGATTGTTTCTTTCCATGTTTTTGCATACATCCAGTGCTTTATCAAATTCTTTGTTGAGCATCAACAATTCTGCGTATACTATATTGTTGATGGATGAGGAGCTCAGAAAAAAGCTGTTTTCTTTATATTTAAGTGCTTTTTTAAAGTTTTCAATGTCTCCTTTTTCTCCGAATTTAAGAAAGTACCAGTATCCCACTATGGAATTGAGCTGGGCATTATTATGGTATTTATCTATGCTTTCGTTCACCAGCTTTTCTATTTGGTCTGTGTTGTTTTCGCCATATCCGACCAGCTTGACCAGATTCACCTCAATGGCTGTAGAGTAAAATTCAGGTTCATCAGAAGACAAAGACCGGGCTTTGTTTAAAAAAGATTCGGCCTTGTCGATCCATTTTCTATCAAAATCCCAGGCATAATTGACATAATTTGAGTAGCACTGGGCTAACCCTATATAGGGAAGATCGAAATGACTGTCGATTTCTATGGCTTTGTTAAAAAAATCAATAGCTATTTCATTAGATTCCTGTGATAGTGTTCCGGTCAGGTATTTCCCTCTGTAGTAAAGCTCCCAAGGATCGCTGTCTTCTTTTTTAATATTGTTAAGAATGTATTCGCCTTTTAAATAATTGATGATGGAATCGTTATCTATATAGCTTCCCAGAAACGGCATGTCGGAATCCTTATTATCTAGTAATTCTGTTATTTTCAAATAAGTGCTTTCAATGATATGAGTGATTTTCTTTTCAGGAGAATCAAATTTGTTCTCCCATACTTTAGAATGATCGCTGGTTCTAATAAGCTCCAAAAGAATACAGACTTCTTTGTTCTGATTTATAGTTTTTCCTTTTAACAAATATTCAGCGCCCAATAATTTTTTAATATTTTTTGGATTATCTGTGATATCCGGTTTCTTTTCCTCATAGTCATATGGAATGACTTTCAAATCATTGATCAGCAGCAGCCTGTTGATTATTTCATTTGTGATGCCTTCGCATATATAGTCAAGGTGATGTGATTCTTCTAAATTTTCTATGGGGAAAACAGCTAAAGTGGACAGGTCCGGGGAGATGTCAGGGGATGAATGATTCGAGTTCATATAGAGATAAAATGATAAGAAAGGAACGATCAGGCAAACCAGCACAACGTAAGTCCATTTGTTTGTGAATAGGGGAGACTTGTAATGATTGTTGGTTTTAACTTTGAGCCATTTGTCTATTTCAGATTTATAGGCAAATACTCTCGAATAGGGGGATTTATCATGGATTTTATAGACAGGGAGAGAATACAAATTTTTCCATCTTGTGCACGTTCTTATGTCTCTTTTTAGGTATTCAGAGATTTCTTTCCAGGAGTCTAATCTATCTGAATTCATTGGCTCTTCCCTTATTTGCTTGTTTAATAAAATATCATGAATGAAACAAAAAAATCAAGATTTTATACAGGAACTGCAGGGATTTGTTGCAAATCATATGGTTTCTTGATAAAAATATACTGATTTTCGGAGAGGAATAAAGTGAGCCAAATAATATATATCGAGGGATGATTATGAAAAAGTGCGTTTTTTATGCGGTGATATTTTTTGTTGTTTTCATGAATATTTCTCACAGCCTCTTTTCTGAGGAAAAAAATGATTTTGAAGGGACATGGGAACTGATACCCGAAAAAAGCACTGATATACCCCTTTTCAATAATCTTACCCTGGATGTCAAGATCCAAGGCGAGAAGCTCGTTTTAATAAAGCAATGGGGAACCAACCGAGGGTATAGCGATGAGACTGTTTTAACAACAGACGGAAGTTTAATCGAAGTCCCTGCGCCGAACCGTAATTTTCCGACCAATGTGTTTATTGGGATTTCTGTAAGAACAGATATCCCACGCCTTATCAGGGCCTGGTGGGATGATGAGAGGACTGTTTTAAAAGTTGAAGAAACAGATGCGGTCTCTTCTTCCCAGGGAATGAAAAAAATAACATCAGAACATATTTACAGTTATGATGCTGGAACAGATGTCCTCATCTATACCATTCAGAGGGCTACGAGAAAAGGCGGGCCTCCCATTAAATTTACCTTTAAAAGAAAGGGAACAGATAGCGCTTATTATATGGAGCTTGAGGATGAGTGGTCCGTGCATGGAGATCTGCCTGTTCAGGTATTCTTGATAAGCCTTCAAGGCCTGGCTAATGCCAAGAGTCCCAGTCTTTATTTTATTTATCCGGAATCATGGGACTACAGATTCACTCCGGATGTTTTTGATTATCTCAAACAAAAAAGAAATTTCACATTTAAAAAGATCAACAGTCCGGTTCAAGCCCTCAATATATTTCTCGACAGAGTGAGGGGTTATGTGGTCTGGGATAAAGAGGTGCGTACTTCTCTTATTGTAGCCTTTACAGTGGCGGGACTGGAAAACTCAGTCGTAGTGACCGGGGACCTGGCTCCCATGATGGAAGAGGCAGGTTTAAAAAAGGTCGAGGATTTCAGAAAAAAATTTATTGGGATGTCAGATTATGAGATTTACAGGTGGGCTTATGATAGATACGGAGAGAGATGCAGTAAAGAGCACATCGTGTGGATGGGAGGTCATTCCGGTGAAGTGATGAAACCGGGAGTGGCAGATTGGGGGATCTTAAAAAAAGCTTTTTTCACTGACCTTTCAACTGATCCTGAAGATGAGGAAGAATACGCTCTGGCCGATCAAATACTCTCTGATATGCATCCTTTTTCACTTGTTTTCGGATGGCATTCCTATGCCAAAGACAAGGAAAGGGATTATGTGACGTTGACTTCCAGTCACGGTTTAAGGGTCGAGGGGCTTCACACTCTGCCGAATATGAGTTTCATCAGCCATGTTCCCCTTTCTCCTGGTTTTGAGTTCAGAAACAACCATCATGTGGAACCTGGGAAATTGTATGTGCCTGAGAAAAAAATCTATATCGCATGTATTCAAACGGACTGTCTGGGACTGGGAGCCTGGAATCGGCCTGGAAGAGGCCAAATTCCTTATGCTTGGGAGGTCACCATGAACTGGTCCTGGCTGGCTCCGGCTATGATGGAATTCTTTTACTCACAGGCTACTCCCAATGATTATTTCATAGGGGCTCTATCCGGGCCCGGTTATCTCTATCCAAAGGCTGTCCCCCCCGAGTATCTGGGTCGTCTTATAAGTATGGCCTGGGATTTGATGAAAGATCTGGACCTTAGGGTCTTTGAGATCATGGATTATTCAGAAGGGGCTACAGTGGAGGGGAACACAGAATTGACTGAAAAGGTCGTAGATGCTTATTACAAGGGAATGCCTGGAGCCATTGGCTTTATTAACGGATATGCCCCTTCCTTTACTTTCACGTGCCGTGACAGCCGCCCTCTTATTTCTTATGACTATTATCTTTCTCCCAGCCGTTCAGAAGAAGAGGCTGCCGCAGATTTGAAAGAGCTGGCTGAAATAAACAGCATCCGTCCTTATTTTTTGCTCATTCATGTGAGAGAGTGGAGTGATATCACCCGGGTTAAATCAATCCTTGACAGGTTGGGACAGGGGTTTGAGGTGGTGCCCCTGGATGTGTTTGTAAAAATGGCCGGGAATGATTTCACATTTAAGGAAAAAGTATTGAAAAAGAGTCAAGAGCCCGGGTAAATGGATTATATGAATGAAGTAAAAATAGAAACAGGATATTATAAAATATTCAAAAGGATGATGTTTTCAAATGAATCCAAAGAACGGAGATAAAATCATGTATCCGAAAAAACAAATCGTTTTTACTTTGGTATTTTTATGTGCGGTCTTATTTATCCCTCCATCTCTGTCAGGAAACTGTTTCACTGTGCTCGTAGGGAAGAAGGCCTCTGCTGACGGGGCTGTGCTGTTCGGGCATAATGAACAGAACGGAGGAAGGAGAATCATCAATTACCGTTATATACCCAGAATAAAGCACAAGCCCGGAGATAAAGTTGTCCTGAAAAACGGGGGGACACTGCCTCAGGTCGAAGAAACATATGCCATGCTGTGGCTTCAGAATCCTGGAGTGCAGTTTGGAGATTCCTATTTTAATGAGTGGGGAGTGGTGGTGTCTTCAGATGCCTGTCCCACAAGGGAAGACTCTTATCAGGAACTTGTTGAAAGGGGAGACATAACAGATGGGGGCATCGGGTACATGCTCAGGAGGTTGGTGGCTCAGAGGGCCAAATCTGCGAGAGAAGGAGTGAAAATCGCAGGGGAGCTGCTCAACCAGTTCGGTTATACGTCTTCGGGGCGTTCGCTGGTCATTGCAGATCCAAAGGAGGCATGGATTCTGGCTATAGCAAGAGGAAAACACTGGATAGCACAGAGATGTCCTGATGATGAAGTGGTGCTTCTTCCCAATATCCATATTATTGGGGCTGAAGCTGATATCAATGATACTGAAAACGTAATGGCATCACCGGGCCTGGTTGAGTATGCGGTCGAGAGAGGATGGTACGACCCTTCAGAAGCAGAGCCTTTCAACTTTAAAAAACATTTCTGTCCGCCCCCCTGGAAAGGAAGCTTCATGGATAAGTATGGGGTTGATCCCAGGCAGTGGTATGCTCAGTGCCTGGTTAAAGGCGAAGAGATCCCTATAGGCTCAGTGACAGAGCTTCCGTTTTCAGTAAAACCCGGGAAAAAAATGACGGTCAAAGATGTGGCTGATATATTAAGGAGCCATTTGGAAGGGACTGAGTTCGATACCACTGATGATTATGAGAAAGGCTCTCCTCATAAGATAAGGTCAGAAGCGGCCCGCATCTGCGGTCCAACCACTCAGGAAGGCGCTGTGTATCAATTGAGAAGCTGGATGCCGTTGGAGATAGGATGTGTGGTATGGCGTTCTCTGGCAGCTCCTTGTTCCAGTGTTTTGACCCCGTGGTATCTTGGAATGGATGAAATGCCTGATCACTATTTTAAACCAGGCGATATAGCTGTTGAACTGGATTTGAAAACACACTTCGATTATCCTCAGGATAGATTTGATTTTGATCCGGACTTTGCCTTTGATGTGTTCAACGAACTGGAGAATCTGGTCGACACTGACTATAAAAAGGCCATTAAAATAGTGCGGTCAGAATGGAATGTGTTTGAGGATCAACAGCTTGCTGTTCAATCGGCTCTGGAAGAGACAGCCTTTAGACTCTATGAAAAAGATAAAAAACTGGCTAAAGACTTTCTTACAGATTATTCCCTGTCAAGAGCCAACCATGCCCTCTATAAGGCCAAACAGCTTGTCAACAGGCTTAAAACACTTTTCTGGAGATTCTGAATTCGTTTGTGAACAGAGAAGATCAAGCCAACTTACGGAATAAATCCTCCAGTAGGTTCAGGGCTTTTGTGAAATTTCCTGACTCTTCTCCCAGGCCAAAGCGTATATGATAGTCAACCTCCATATGGTCTCCAGGCTGCAGGAGAACACTTTTTTCTTTGAGCGCTTTCTCTGCAAGTTGAGAAGCGTTTATTTTCATAGTATAACCGGGGAAAGTAATGGCGCCTGCTTTGGGCGGGACGCAGTGGAAAAGGTCTCCCTGTCGGTCCATCCATGCTTTCAATATGTCAAAGTTTTTTCTTATAATATTGCGTGTCCTTTGAAATATCTTTTTTCTGTTGGCAGATTCCAGTGCTGCACAGCCCAGCCTGTCACTTAAGGCACTCAGGGATATGGTTGTGTAGTCTTTGTATTTCCAGAGATTTTGAATGATATTTTTGGGTGCTATGGCCCATCCCGCCCGCAGACCGGAAAGTCCGTATGATTTGGATAATCCGCAGGTAACAATGGTTTTTTCATAATGGCCCCAGAAACTGGGAGTGATTTTTCCATCCAGTTCAGCCCCTTGATAGACCTCGTCACATAACAGCCAGGCTCCGGACCACTTGGCCAGGTCAATGATGGTCTCTCGCGCCTTTTCATTCAATTGGGTTCCGGTCGGGTTGTTCGGATTTGTGATTGAAATGATTTCAGTCTTTTTGGTGACAATTTTTTTAAGTTCCTCGAGATCAGGCTGCCAGTCTCTGTCTTCTTTCAGAAAAAATGTTTTCATATGTGCCCCAAATGACTTCATCAATCCGCATATCTGCATGAAGTTAGGAAGCATGAAAACGGTTTCTGTTCCCGGTTTGACCAAGCTCCATATGGAAAGCATGTTCGCTTCAGAAGAACCTGTTGTGACCAGTATATTATCTTCATTTATGCCCGAATAGAGTTTTATAATGTGCTTTTTCAGCTCTGTTGTGCCGTCCGTTTGAATATATCCCAATCTCGTATTTAAAATATTTTTAAAGTCACCTAAAGCCATTAATTCTTCAAGGGAAAAAGGATGGACCCCGCTCTCAGAAAGATTATAATTGACTTTATGTTCCCAATGGGACTGCCATCGCTCCATTTTAAAATTATCGATATTCATTTTTTCTCCTTTATAGATATATCATTTTATTCATAAATAAGGACAACTACAATAACGAATTCTTTTTACGGGCGGGTCGGACGAATAAAGTTGTGGTAAAAGCCGTTAAAATGATATTATTATAAAAAAAATCGCTCAATTTTATATGAATAGTTCATGCCAATGAAGAGGAGAGAAATCAATGATTATTCCCACGAAAATGTTTTTCACAAAAGGTGCCGGAGTTCATAAGGCGCAGCTTCAATCATTTGAATATGCCTTAAGAGAAGCAGGCATAGAAAAGTTCAATATTGTCTCCGTATCCAGTATTTTCCCACCTAAGTGCAAGCTGATCCCAAGGAAAGAAGGATTAAAAATATTAAGGCCTGGACAAATCGTTCACTGTGTCATGGCAAGAAACTCAGCCAAGGAACCGAATAGAGTCATTTCCGCTTCCATAGGGTTAGCTCTTCCCACAGATGAAAAGACGTATGGTTATATTTCCGAGCACCATTCTTTTGGAGAAAGCTTAAAAAAAGCAGGTGATTATGCTGAAGACCTTGCCGCTTCCATGCTGGCAAGTACATTCGGGATTAAATTCAATGTGGATGAAGCCTGGAATGAAAAGAAACAGGTTTTTAAAATGAGCGGGAAAATTGTCAAGACCCGGAACACAACCAAATCCGTTAAAGGAGATAAAGATGGGAACTGGACAACTGTGATCGCCGCAGCTGTTTTTATCAGCGAAGATATATAACCTGACCTATTCATAAAAAAATGGCGATGTTCATTTTTTACGTTTTGATTTCTCAGAGAATCATCCTGCCAATGAAGGGAGGCGAGGGATGAGAAAATATAATAAATTTTCCGACGGTTTTGATAAGGGACTGGAGCCGCTCAAACCTCTGGATGTAGCCCGGTGCCGCAGTGCGCTGGAAATGGTCAAGCAGATGAAAGATACGGCATTCGGGGGTAGAGCTTTAGGGGAGGCTCATGAAGTCCTGTACAAAATGATAACGGATCCGGATTGTTTTGTAGTGGGAACATTTTCAGGGGCCATGACCATTGCAAAAATGGGTTTACTGGTATGTGAGATGATAGATAGAAAGATGCTGGATGCCGTGGTCTCTACAGGAGCGCTCATGGCACACGGATTTGTAGAGTCTGTCGGGTATTCTCACTTCAAATGTGACCCCTATGTTGATGATGTGGATTATTTCAAATCAGGGTTCAACAGGGTTTATGATACGATTGAATTGGAAAAAAACCTGGATGACATAGAAATCATCATAAGAGACGTTTTGAATAGATGGGACAAAAGCAAGCCTCTCTCAAGTGCGAAATTCTGTGAAGAATTGGGAAAATATCTTTTAAAGAATACAAAAGGAAGAGGCCTGTTAAAATCCGCAGCAGCTAATGATATTCCGGTGTATATTCCTGCCTTCACGGATTCTGAGCTTGGGATTGATGTCGGCGTGTTTAGGAAAAGGCAAAAGGAAAATAAAGAGCCTTTGATTGCGTTTGATCCCTTCATAGACATGGATGATTATACGGATAGGATTAAGAAGAGCCGGAAAATCGGTATTTTCACTATTGGCGGGGGAGTACCCAGGAATTGGGCGCAGCAGGTCGCACCTTATATTGATATCATCAATCATAAATTAGGGGAGAAGGTACCTCAAAAAAGATTTTCATACGGAGTGAGGATATGCCCTGAACCCGTTCACTGGGGAGGCCTCAGCGGTTGTACCTATAAAGAAGGCGTATCCTGGGGTAAGTTTGTTCCAAAAAAAGAAGGAGGGATGTGGGCTGAAGTGATGGCTGATGCCACTATTGCCTGGCCTTTGCTTTTAAGGTCTATCATTGAAAGAATGGAGGCTGGTAAATGATAAAGCAGTTCGGGGGTTTGATTAAAAAAGAACAGGCCAGCTATCAGGAGTCGGAAATCGTGATATTGCCTGTTCCGTATGATGGAACAAGCTCATGGGTCAGAGGTTCTTCCAAAGGTCCTGATGCGATTATAGAAGCGTCTGAATATTTGGAACTGTATGATATAGAAACCAAGAACAGTGTCTATACGTCAGGAATCCATACATTGCCTCATCTGGATGTGAAAAACAGCGATGACCCTGAAACGGTTATCCGTAAGGTTGAGTATGAAGCAGAAAAGCATAAGGATAAATTTGTGGTCATGCTTGGAGGAGAGCATTCCATAACCACAGGGCTCGTCAGAGCTTTGAAAAAGAAACACCAGAATTTTTCAGTCCTCCAGCTGGACGCCCATACTGATTTAAGAAACAGCTACAAAGGGAGTCCATACAACCATGCGTGCGTTATGGCAAGAGTCAGAGAAATGTGCCCTGTTGTCCAGGTTGGAATAAGAAGTATTTCGGAGGAAGAGGTCCAAGCGGTCGACTGGGATCAGATATTTCTGGCAAAGGATATTCATGATAATGATGAATGGGTCCGGGATGTGGTTGAGAGGCTTGAAAAGAAGGTTTATATCACCATCGATGTGGATGTGTATGAGACTTCCTTGATGCCGAGTACAGGCACTCCTGAGCCAGGAGGACTGGGATGGTACAGGGTGCTCACATTGTTAAAAAAAGTTGCGGCGAATAAAAAGATCATAGCCTTTGATGTTGTGGAACTGTGTCCAAATAAAAGAAATAAAGCTCCTGATTTTCTTACCGCGAAGTTGATCTACAAGCTGTTGAGTTATATTTATTACCAACAATAATAAATATATAAATAATATTTTGGAGGTGTTTAATGATTGATTCAATAAAAAAAGGGATGGAAAAAAGGAATTTTTTGTTTTTTTGTGCAGTCAGCGTTCTGTTTTTTATTTTGATTTCGCAGGCATATACTCAGACAATAAGCCCTGATGTGTACCGTGTTCTTCGCTACCGATATATAGGCCCTCCGGGGAACCGCACCTCTGCTGTGGTGGGAGTTCCGGGGGATCCGCTTGTTTATTATATTGGCGCAGCGTCAGGCGGGATATGGAAATCAGCCGATGCAGGAGAACACTGGGAGCCCATTTTTGATGACCAGAAGGTCCAATCCATAGGCGCATTAGCCGTAGCTCCCTGTGATCCGAATGTGCTGTGGGCAGGAACAGGAGAAGCCTTTGTCCGCAGCAATATTTCCATTGGAAACGGCGTTTATAAATCCACGGATGCGGGGAAGACTTGGAAACATATGGGACTTGATAAGACCGGAAGAATAGGGAGAGTCGTCATAGATCCAAGAGATTCAGATATTGTTTTCGTAGCCGCAATGGGGCATTGTTACGGACCGCAGAAAGAAAGAGGGGTGTTCCGCACAAAAGATGGAGGAAAAACTTGGGAACATGTCCTTTTTATAGATGAAAACACAGGATGTTTTGAAATAGCCATGGACCCAAATAATCCAAGAGTTTTGTTTGCGGGGATGTGGCCTCTTGTTATAAAAACTTGGGGAAGAGAGAGCGGCGGCCCAAACGGGGGCATCTGGAAATCAACGGATGGAGGAGAGTCCTGGAATCATCTTTCAGGTCATGGACTTCCGGAACCTCCTATTGGGAAAGTAGGGATAGCCATAGCCCCGAGCAACTCGGATGTTATCTATGCATTGATTGAAACAGGTCATCCCAACAGGGGAGTGTTGTGGAGATCTGATGATGGAGGCAGCCAATGGAGAATCGCAAGTTATAACAGGATCCTGAACGAGAGACCGCATTATGCCTCCAGGATCATGGTCAATCCCGCGGATGAAAATGAAGTTTACTTTGCAGCAAACAGCCAGAGCAGAACATTGAATGGAGGTTACACATCTGAAACAGTGCGATGGGGTGGTGACTGCCATGATATGTGGGCTGATCCTAAAAATCCTGATAGATTGATGATAAGCAATGACGGAGGCGCGATGATCACTCTTAACAGGGGAAAATCCTGGAAATGGGTTACTCTTCCCATTGGCCAGATGTATCATGTCGCTGTAGATAACCAGTTTCCCTATTATGTTTATGGAGGGCGGCAGGATGGAAGCGCCTACAAAGGACCGAGTACCGGATCGTTCAGCAGATGGGGATCTTATAATTCTCTCTGGGAAGAGACAGCAGGCGGAGAATGCGGATTTGTGATACCAGACCCAGTCGATCCTAATATAGTCTGGGGCGGAAGTTATAATGCCGATCTACAAAGAGCTAATTATAAAACAGGGCATATCAACACAGTTCATGTTTGGCCTGAATCCATATACGGGTCTCATGCATCTGCGGCCAAATACCGTTTCAACTGGACCTTTCCCATTCATATATCCCCGCATGACCACAACAAGGTCTATGTGGGAAGTCAGTTTGTGCATATGACAAGTGACGGAGGAAAAAGTTGGGAAGTCATAAGCCCTGACCTCACCACAAATGACCTGAGTAAAATGGGCCCGTCGGGCGGTCTTACTCGAGATAACCTGGCCGTGGAATACGGATGCTGTGTTTTTGCCATTGCCGAGTCTCCTGTTGAAGAAGGATGTATATGGGCCGGAAGCAATGACGGTCTCCTGCATGTGACCCGTGACTATGGAAAAACATGGACGGATGTAGCAAAAAACATAAAGAATCTTCCTGAATGGGGAACAATAAGTAATATTGAGCCCTCAAAATATGGTTCAGGCACAGCTTATGTTACGATTGACTTTCACCAAATGAACAACCGGGATCCTTTTGTTTATAAAACAGATGATTATGGAAAAACATGGAAATCCATAAGTTCAGGTTTACCAAAAAGTGTATTCAGCTATGCCCATTGGATCAGTGAGGATCCAGTGAGAAAAGGTCTGCTTTATTTGGGAACTGAAAATTCAATATATATTTCCTTTAATGATGGAGGAAAATGGCATTCCCTACAGAATAATCTTCCTTATGCCCCTGTCCATCACATGGTCGTCCAGAAGGATTTTAATGACCTTGTGGTCGCAACCTATGGAAGAGGATTCTGGATCATGGATGATATCTCCCCACTACAGAAGTTGAATAAAGAAGTACTGGAATCCGATGTCCATTTTTTCAATCCAAGGAAAACTTACAGACTCCATAGTCAGGCCGGAGGTCCAAGGGTATTTCCGCGTTCATACATAGATTATTTCCTCAAAGAGAAGCAAAATCAAAGCGTGAAAATAGAAATCTTTGATGAAGAAGGAGATTTAGTCAATACCATAAACGGAACCAATCACTCAGGGATAAATCGTGTGATGTGGAATATGAGCCACTATCCAGCTAAAAGTGCCAAACTCCGCACCAAACCGCCCGGAAATCCTCATGTTGTGGAAGAGAAAAGATTTCTTGAACAGTGGGAAAAGGAGGGCTGGTATCCCATATTGAGCTGGGGGACAAGCGGAGGATTCAGAGGCTTTCTGGCAGCTCCCGGCATATATACGGTTCAATTGATAACAGGAGAAGAGGAGCTCTCTCAGAAAATAGAGATCCTTAGGGACCCGAATTCAGAAGGATCAATTGAAGAGATCAAAGAACAAGTGGATATGCAGAAAGATATAAGAAAGGACCTTAACGCTGTCACAGAAATGATTAATAAGATTGAATGGATGCGCAAGCAGCTTAATGACCTGAGAGCCATGTTGACAGAGGACGAACAGAAGAACATAGTCATAGAAATTGAAAAATTTGATAAAGAATTGCGCTTTATTGAAGATGAGCTTTTCCAGCCTATATTGGCAGAGGGAGATTCAAAATCTTTCAGGTATCCCAATAAATTATACTGTAAGCTCTCTGTTTTGGCCGGAGATCTGGCCGGCAGTGTTGATTTTGCTCCGAATAAGCAGCAGCGAGAAGTTCATGCGGTACTGAAAAAAGGACTGGAAAAGCAAAAACAACTTTTCAAAAAGATACTGACTGATGATCTGCCTTCATTTAATTCATTCTTAGGAGAGAATGGATTGTCGGGGATCACAGTTCCTGAAGAAAAATAGAGATAGAATAGAAGATTCAAGCCGCCCGGGCAATGAATCCCTGGCGGCTTTTTTATTTTTTTCATTTTGCAAAGCCATAGACGACTAAATAGATGAGAAATCTTTGGAATGATACAATGAAAGAAAACAAGAACCAAAGACTTGACATCAGCCACCATAATAAGTATCTTTTAGAAAGAAAGACCCAATATATAGTAGATGATTCAGGGATGTAGAGCTTAGGTCATGAGAGAAGAACGAAGAAAACATTTTCGTTTCGGATGCAGTTGTTATGGTGAAGCTAGGTTTGAGAACAGCTCGATTGAAAAAATTTCCGTGAAGAATATATCCTCAGAAGGACTAAAAATCATAGCGGGTCGAAGGCCGTTATTGGTCGGAGATCAGGTAGAGATCAGACTTGATTTGCCCGGGAAAAGGGTTCCTCCTTTTGTCTTAGGACGGGTCCGGTGGGTGAGTTCAGATGAAGAGAGTACGGAATTAGGTGTTCATTTGAGTGAACTGGACAAGGATACAAAAAGAGAGCTCATAGATTATGGGTTTTCTGTCTGGCGAGAGGGGATGCAGACCAAACATTAACCTTTCATCCCCTAACAGATAATCTTTTTATATGGTATAATCAAACCAAATCAAAAAAACCTATCTCATAATGAGTCTGTGTTACAGAATGATGAAATATGTTAGGGGGAAAAATGAAGATTAAAATCATATCTATTCTTTTTGTTTTCATGTTGACTGGTCTTTTTTTACTTGCGGGGCCACAGCTGGACAGTGAAAAGGTGAAAGATAGAGGAAAATGGGAAGTCTTTCTCAAATCTGCGGATATTATTGGCCATGAAAACATTGGGGAAGGGATCACCAAACCGAAGAAACTGTTTTTGAAACTCGGAACCAGGGAAGAAATGGGAGTATGGAAAAATCCGGAAGGAATCCAAAAAGGATTTAAAGATGAATGGAGATATGAGATTGCTGCCTATGAAATGGACAAATTATTGGGATTGGGAATGGTCCCGTCCACTGTGGAAAGAAAATTCAGAGGGAGGAAAGGGTCCCTTCAATTATGGGTAGAGCTGGAGACGAATGAACTCGAGAGAGTGACAAATGAAATCGAAGTCCCTGATGAAAAGAGAGACGCATTGCAAAAATCCATTTATCTGGCAAGGGCTTTTGACAGTTTGATAGGAAATATAGACAGGACGCAGCAGAACATAAGGTATACCAGAGACTGGCGCCTTATACTGATAGACCATTCACGGTCTTTTCGGACAAAAAGGATCTATACGGATCAGCTTATATATGGGAAAAATGGACTGAGAAGCAATATGTTGTTTCTTACCCTTCCCAGAAAATTCATTGAGGCTGTGAAGTCTTTAAATTATAACAGTATTAAACAAGCCGTAGGGGATTATTTGGGTTATTATGAGATCGAGGCTGTACTGGCAAGAAAAAAGCTGCTTCTAAAAGAAGTGAAAGACATGATAAAAGAAAGAGGAGAGGAAGAAGTCTTTTATTAGTTTTGTTCATACCGTCCGTTATATCACTATCCATTGACATAGAGCGGATGATTTTGTATAAAAATGAACTTGATAAGCAAGATTTTATCCTGAATAGGTCAGGCTTAATTGAAGTGACCAGGTAAAAAACAAGGGAGAGACAGATGATAAAAATTAAAAATTTGACTAAATATTACGGTGATCTGTGTGCTGTGGACAACGTGAGTTTTGATATTAAAAAAGGTGAAATACTGGCGCTTTTAGGTCCTAATGGAGCGGGAAAAACAACCATATACAGAATAATCACAGGGTATTTAAAGCCGACTCGCGGAAATATAGAGGTCATGAATTACAATATATACGACCATATGATGGAGATCAAAAATAAAATAGGCTATCTCCCTGAAGCCGCTCCTATTTATAAGGACTTGCTGGTCTATGATTATCTGGATTTTGTTGCTGATATAAGAGGCATTGAGAAAGATAAAAAACTCGATCATATAAAAAGTCTCGGAGATCTCTGTGGATTAAACGATGTCATGCATATGACCATTCATGAATTGTCTAAAGGATACAGACAGCGAGTGGGCATCGCTCATGCCTTGATGGGAGATCCTGAAATCCTGGTTCTGGATGAACCGACAGCGGGATTGGATCCCAATCAGATTGTGGAGACCAGAGAAATCATCAAAAGGATCGGGAAGAAAAAAACCATTATTTACTCCACTCATATTCTGAGCGAAGCAGAGGCAACCTGTGACAGAATCGTTATTATCAACAAGGGGAAGATAGTGGCTGATGATACTTTGGAAGGATTGAGGAAATCTTTGAAGAATCAATCCTTTGAAAATATTTTCATGAAATTAACCAAAGGGAATTAAAATGAAAAATATCAAAAATATTTTCCGGAAAGAGTTTAAGACTTATTTTATTTCTCCTATTGCTTATATCGTTATCTCAGTTTTTCTTATCATTATAGGATGGTTGTTTTTTTCTACTTTTTTTCTTGAAAAACAGGCGAGTCTGACCAAATTCTTTTCCCTCCTTCCGATTACTTTTGCGTTCATTATCCCGGCAGTGACCATGCGTCTGTTTTCTGAGGAAATCAACATAGGCTCCTATGAGCTGCTTATCACTCTTCCTCTGTCTTTTAGAGAGATTATTTTGGGAAAATTTTTTGCGGCAGTGGCATTTGTAGCCATAATGTTGAGCCCTACTTTGCTCTATGCTTTTTCGACTTCTTTGATCGGAGACCTGGATTGGGGGCCGGTTATAGGCGGTTATTTCGGAGCCATACTTTTGGGTGCCAGTTTCAGCGCGGTCGGGCTGCTTGCGTCTTCATTCACAAAAAATCAGGTGGTAGCCTTTATCATAGGGATGGCTATTTGTTTCAGCCTCACTTTATTGATTGATTTTGTTCTGTTTTTTATTCCAAATGTTTTTATAGGCTTCCTTCAGTATCTCAGTGCCAACTATCACTTTCAAAACATAGCCAAAGGAGTCCTTGATTTGAGAGATATTATCTATTTTCTCTCACTTTCATTCGTTGCTCTGTATGCAACAAATTTGGTCATCGAAGAAAAGAAATGAGGAGTTCAGAATGGAAAAAGTAAAAAACAAGTCTCATTATTACAAATTTGGGCTGTATTTCGTGATTACTTTACTCATTAACTTGGTCGCCTTGAAGTTTTTTTTCAGAATAGACCTGACGGAAAACAATCTTTATTCTTTATCCAAGGCCAGCAAACAGGCCGTATCCACACTCAGGGAGCCTCTGACGATAAATGTGTTTTTTTCTAAGAATCTTCCCGCGCCTTATAATACGATTGAATCTTATCTTCATGACCTTTTGGATGCCTATTCTCTCAATGCCAATGAGTATCTCAGTTATCGTTTTTTTGATGTAACGGCAAAAGAAGGAGATTTGAGCGAACAAGCGGAAGAAAACCGCAGAAAAGCTCAGGATTACGGTATATACCCTGTTAATGTCCAGAAAATAGAACAGGACGAAGCAAAACTGCAGAGGGCTTATATGGGGATGGTCTTTATTCACGGCGACATTACGGAAAAGATCCCGGCAGTGACATCTACGGACAAGTTGGAATACAGGATAACGACCACCATACAGAAGATGAACGATAAAATATCTTCTCTTCTTAATCTTGACGAAAAGATCAAAGTCGATCTCGTAAGATCATCTTCATTGAATGATATCGCCAGGGAGGTGAATCTGGAAGGACTTGATTCCATAACAGGTGAAATGAATGATATTGTATCCGAGCTCAATACGAAACTGTATGACCAGTTAGGATTTACATACATTGACCCGAGCACTGATGAGATTTCCGAAGAAAAGTTACAGAGATATGAACGGTTCATGCTCCAGTGGCCGGAAATTGAGAGTTCTGATGGACGGATAATAGAAGCAGGCCAGGGAATGGCAGCCATAGGAATTGAATACAAAGACCGGTCCGTTGAAAGGTCTTTGCTAGACAGAAGCCTTAACCTCACCAGCAGGGGTTTGGAAGAACAATTTTCATTGATAGAGAAGGACACCATAAAGGCTTTTATAGAGGAAAATGTGGATAATGTCATTAATATTCATGAAGAGATCGGATATTTGACCTCTCATTCCACTCTTGGCTTATCTTATTCCCTTCCGCCCCAGCTTCAAGGAATGCAGCAGCAGACAGGTTCCTTGAATAATTTCAATTCGCTGGTTGGGGACAATTATTCCGTTAACAGAATTGACTTAAAGAGCGAAGAGATTCCGGATAGCATTGACACTCTTATCATCGCAGGGCCAAAGGAGACATTTTCGGATTGGGAGCTTTTTCAGATCGATCAGTTTCTCATGAAAGGCAAATCTTTGGCCCTATTTATCGATTCTTTTGAACAATCCCAGCAGGGACAAAACCAGATGTACGGTATGTCACAGCCGCTCTATATGCCGGTTAACACAGGATTAGGGAAATTATTGGATCATTACGGGTTCAAAGTAGAAAAGTCATATGTTCTTGACAAAAGCTGCTATGTTAGCAGGGATCAGAGAATGGGAGAGACCCCCATTTATTTTGCTCCTGTCATAAAAAGTGAAAATATCAATCACAGGTTAAATTTCTTAAAAAATATCAAAGAGCTCATAATGATACAGGTATCTCCGTTATCATCCGATGAGAATAAAATCAAAGAGAGTGATACTAAGTTAAATACAGTGATTTCGAGTTCCAGAAGGTCCTGGACAATGTCCGGGCAAATCAATTTGAATCCTATGCTTTTGAGACCACCTGCAGATGATGAATCCATGAAGAGTTTTTCTTTGGCTTATCTTGCCGAAGGCAGCTTTTTGAGCTATTTCTCCGACAAAGAGGTTCCTGAAAAATCAAAAGAAGAAGGTGATGAAGATAAGGACGAACCTATAAATGAGGAAACGAAGGAGACACCGTTCAAAACAGAAAAAGAAGTCATTAAACGAGGAAGGCCGGGAAAAATATTTTTAATGGGGTCATCTGAGATATTAAAAGACAATCTGCTTGATGAAAATGGAGAATCTCCCAATGCACAGTTTGTTCTGAACATCATTGACTATTTGAACAAAAGGGAAGGCATAGCTGTTATGAGAAGTAAAAACCAGAAGTTCAATCCCTTAAAAGATACTAAGCCGATCACACGGAGTTTTATTAAGGTCTTTAATATCGGAGGCCTTCCTGCGTTGTTCATAATGATAGGGGTTATGGTTTGGGTCAGGCGGAAAGCCAGGAGAAAAATGATAAAAGCTGTTTTTACAAAACAAAAATAGCAGCCGGAGGAGATCAATGAAACGACAAAAAGAATACATGGTATTGATTGCTGTAATCATTGTTTTGGTTGTGATCCTTATTATCAGCACCGGCAGAAATAAAATGTCATATAAACTGCCCGCGTTTGACAAGATCGATGCAGAAGCTTTGAGTAAAATTGAAATGAGCAGGGGAGATGAATCCATTTTGCTTGAAAGGAGCCAGGGGGAGTGGTTGATAATGCCAGAAAAGTATATCGCTGATCATGATAAGGTGAATGACATGCTGGATGTGATTGAAAATCTTACGTTGACTGAACTGGTTTCGGATAAGAAAAATTATGAAAGATACGAACTAGACGAAGAAAACAGAATTCATATAAAAGCTATGGAAAAGGAAAACGTACTCAGGGAGTTTGATATAGGCAAAGTATCGTCTACGTACAGTCATACCTATGTAAGGGTAGCGGATGATGCGAACGTCTATCATGCCAAAGAATCATTTAGGAGCACGTTTGAACAGAATGAATCAGGACTCCGAGATAAATCTGTTATGGAATTCACTGCCGTAGAAATAACTGGATTGATATTGACCGGGGAATTCGGGACTCTTGAGCTTAAGAGAGAAATCATTCCGGTTTCGCCTGATACAGAACAGGATGAGAAGGAAACAAGTACCGGGGAACAAGAAGCCTGGCTGACACAGGACGGAAAACAAACAGAAAAGAGCGAGATTGATTCTCTTTTGTCAAAATTATCCGGATTAAACTGTGATTCTTTCCTCGATGAAAAGGAAAAAGAAAACCTGGGGAATCCTATCTATACCATTACGGCAAAAGGCGCCAAAGACTATGAACTGAAGATCTATGAAAAAGGAGAGGATGAAGAAGAATATCCTGCCCTTTCATCGGAAAACGATTATCCTTTTTTGCTTACTAAATGGACAGCAGAGAGCCTAATGAAGAAACCTGAAGACATACTTAAAGAAAAAGAATGAGGATTGATTTGAATTTTATATGGGACTACAATGTAATTCAAACAATTCGTTAAAGAAGAGAGGGGACAAGGAATGAAGGGAAAAAATCAAAGGAAAATCAGTGTTCTCTGCATAGCGTTTATCTGTGTATTTTCCGGATTGATTCAAGCAGAGCAACTCAAAATAAAAGTCACGGCAGATACAGCTGCTGTGCGAATGAAGCCTGATATTGAAAGCCAGATTATCATGATCCTGGATAAAGGAAAGATACTGGATTCGGAAGGGAAAACAGATAGCTGGTACAGGGTCTCTGTTTTTTTAGAGGATAGTGGAACGGAGGTAAAGGGTTATATCCATTCTTCCTTAGTGGCCGGTGTGACAGATACATCTTTTGAGCCGTCAGTTAAGGAAAAAGAGCAGCCAGCAGAAAAGAGGGATGTCCGGGAAATAGGTCATATTGATTTTTCGGATTCAGGAAAGAGGAGATGGTTAGAGCTCAAATTGGGAGGAGGCGCTTCTTATATTCTCGCAGAAGATATCAATGAAGGAAATGAAGGATTTGACCAGATTTGGAGAGATGAGTTCACGCATGCCGGGGGTGAAATCCAGGGAGAACTGACACCTTTTCACATTGCGTATGAATTTGAGGGGGATATCATTTTCTATATTTTCCCAAACATAGGTATTGGATTCGGATCCGGCTATATTTACGGAAGCCAGAACAATGAGATGCTCTTGACTTTTTCCGGGAGCGAGGAAACATGGATTACAAAACCGGAGATCAAGACAGTTCCCATAAGAGCAGGCCTCTATTTCTTAATTCCTTTGGGAGGAGGCTCGTATTTCACACTGGATGCAGGGGCGGGTTGGTACAAAGTTGATTATTCCTGGTATTGGAAAGGAAGATATGAGGGATACTGGATGGAACTTGATCAGGAAGCTGAAGCAAGCGGTGTGGGATATCATGCAGGACTTGGATTTGAAATCAGCCTGGCTCCTCATCTTGGATTTTTCTTAGAGGGAAGAGCCAGGTATGCTGAAATCAGCGGATTTGAAGGAACTCTCAGATACAAGGACAGCGACGGAGGATTAGATATAGATGAAGGAAAGCTGTACTACTGGAAAGAAGAAGTGTTTGGGAATAAATACACTTTTGTTTTTATTTCTGAAAGCGATACGCCTTCTTTTACAGGATTGAGTTCTCCTGAATCTGTCAGAGAAGCCGTGATTGATTTGACCGGAGTTACGCTTCTGGCGGGATTTAAAATAAGATTCTAGAGAAATATCTCTTGAACCAGGTGAAGGAAAGAGGAAAGATATATTCATGGGACATAGCATTCAAGATGAATCCGGGTTTTTAAAGTTTTCGCCTCGTTTTAATGATAAAGAAGCAAGGGTTATGGCAGAGGATTTGTATGGAATGTATGTTTCCGCAAAACCTCTTCCCAGTGAAAGAGACCAGAATTTTCTCTTAGAGGACAATGGATCCGGAGATAAGTATGTTCTCAAAATATCAAATCAGAATGAAAAAGAAGAAATCCTTGAACTCCAAAATCTGGCAATGGAAAGAATCGGCATGGCCCTGGGTCCTCACTTCTGTCCTCAGATATGTCCCACTATGGACGGGAAGAACATAGCAAGGATTGATAATAGGGGAAGGGGTTCTCATTTTGTCCGGATGGTCACTTATGTTCATGGAGTTCCGTTAGGTGAAGTGCAGACACATAGTCCTGGCCTTCTTCAGTCGGTTGGAAAATTTATAGCCTGTGTCAGTGAATCCCTCAAGGGCTTTTCGCATCCAGCGGCCCAAAGGGATTTTTATTGGGATATGCAGAAGGGACCTGAAACAGTGCTGAGATTTCAAAAATATATAGATGACAGGGATAGGTGTTCTTTAGTGGATTATTTTGTTGAAAAATTCAATTCCCAAGCATTGACTGTTGTTTCAGAGCTGGGAAAATCGATCATACACAATGACGGAAATGATTATAATATTCTTGTAAATCATCCGAAGGCAAAACAAAATGATCTATTCCATGGAAAAATATCAGGAATCATAGATTTTGGAGATATGGTCTATTCTTATACAGTGGGAGATATTGCTATAGCCCTGGCTTATATCCTACTGGATAAAGAAGATCTTGTGGATACCGTTTCTCATGTGATCAGAGGGTATAATGAAGTATCAAACCTTTCTGAAAAAATGCTTGAGGCGGTCAATCATCTTATGTATATGCGGTTGTGTATGAGTGTTGTTCTATCAGCTTTTCAAAAGAAACAAAATCCTGAAAATAAATATTTAACCATTTCCGAAAAAAAAGCATGGAAACTGTTACAAAGACTCAGAGATTCTGATTATAACATTGTGAATTCTGTTTAGAAAATTTTTAATAGTTCATGACGGATGTCTTGTGACATAAAATGGAAAAGAAAAAAACCCTCGAATTAAGGAAGAAGTATATAAACCGGTCTTTGAGATTGTCTTATAAAGACCCCATTAAAATCGTAAGAGGATTTATGCAGTATCTTTATGATGAAAAAGGCAGAAAATACCTTGATACAAGAAATAATGTTCCGCATGTAGGCCACTGCCATCCTGAGGTCATTAAAGCTGCTCAAAGACAGATGTGTGTTCTCAACTCAAACACAAGATATCTTCATGATAATCTTGTTTTGTACGCTGAGAAGCTGTCTTCAAAAATGCCGGAACCGTTAAAGGTCTGCACTATAGTCAATTCCGGGAGTGAAGCCAATGACCTTGCTCTGCGCATGGCTTGGACTTACACTCATGAAAAAGACATCATTGTGATTGATCAGGCTTACCATGGGAACCTGAGTTCTCTCATAGATATCAGTCCTTATAAATTTGACGGGAAAGGAGGGAAAGGAGCCCCCCCGCATGTACATAAAGTCGATACTCCTGATGGATATAGGGGAAAATACAGATATCAGGATTCTCTGTCAGGGAAAAAATATGCCGAGCAAGTCCAGGATGTCATAAAAAAAATAAGAGGAGACGGAAAGGGACTGGCTGCTTTTATTTCGGAATCTCTAATGGGTTGTGCCGGACAGATCATTTTCCCTCGGGGCTATCTCAGTCATGCCTATCGTCATGTGAGAAATGCAGGTGGAATGTGCATTGCAGACGAAGTTCAGATCGGATTCGGAAGGGTCGGTACTCATTTTTGGGGATTTGAAACACAGGAAGTGATTCCTGATATCGTGACACTTGGAAAACCGATCGGAAACGGCTTTCCATTAGCAGCGGTCATCACAAAACCGGAAATTGCCGAAGCATTTGACAATGGAATGGAATATTTTAATACTTTTGGAGGAAATCCGGTTTCATGTGCTGTGGGAATAGCGGTTCTTAATGTCATTGAAGAAGAAGACTTAATGGGAAATGCCCAGAGAACCGGAAAATACATCAAGGAAAAGTTGGAAAAATTAAAAAACAAATATCCTCTTATCGGTGATATCAGAGGCAAGGGTCTCTTCTTAGGAGTAGAACTTGTATTGAATAAGGAAACATTGTCTCCTGCTGTAAAACAGGCTGAATACATTGTGGAACGGATGAAAGAGGAAGGCATTCTTATCAGTACGGACGGGCCTTTTCAAAATGTTCTGAAAATAAAACCCCCTCTGGTATTCACTCAAGATGACGCTGATTTTTTTGTATCCACACTTGATAAGATATTAGAAGAGGATCTGGCAGCCCCTTATTGAAAACCATCTGAGTCGAATAATCCGGCTTAGTATAAGACTTTGTCCTCTCCCAGTTCTTCTATTTTTTTGTTGATCCAGTCTATAATCAAATCTTTTCGCATAAGGACCGCTTCTATCTCCTTGTCAGTAAGATATTCACCGGCCACATTTTTTATAACCTCGTAATCGAGTGATTTGAGTTTTTCAATAAATTCTCTGGGAAGTTCTTTCATTATTCTCGAGCCTTCTTTGTATTTTTCGTCATAGATCAGCTTTGTCGTGTATTGTTTCGTGGTTCTGAAGCTTCTGGAATGGTCGATGAGTATCATGCGCCAGTCTTCGGTTATGAGATATTGATTTTGATGTCTATCCACATTGGCTATGAGATTATCAAAGGCTCTTTGAAGATAGAGCGCTCTGTTCCAGTGAAGGACCTTTATAGGAGGAACACTGATTTTCTTCTCATATTTATCTTTAAGGCTTATCCAGGTATCGATCCAAAGCTGGCAGGAACCTCTGTTTTCCTGAAATTTTTTTTCAACGGTCGGGGGGACCATGTTAAGGCCTAAATATTTGTTCAGACTGTAGGCGGCGATTTCCCATTTCCAGCCTTCCAGATACCCTCTCATACGTCCTTCAGGATTTTTCCATATGGCCTTACGTGCGACTCCATCTTTTTCCATTTGAAGTATGTAGGGATTGGTGACAGCTTCACGGCTTTGCATTTGCTCATGATCTGTGATTTCAGCGGTTTTTAAATATTCCTCCCATTCATCCATCTCTGCTATTTCTTCGTTAGTAAATTGGGCGTAAGTCTGAAGGCTTGAAGAAAAAACTAAAACAAATATAAAAATAAATTTCAGAAATTTGTTCATTCTTACCCTCCTCTTATTTTCATCTGTATTATATGAATTTTCTACAGAAAGAAGGCAAAAGTCAAATGAACCATAAAATTTATCCACTGTTTCTGTGCAAATACCTGTTAAAAAAATGCTTATATTTTTTTTAACAAATTGATTTGATTGGAATTAGTGTAAACTGCACAAAAAGTGGTCACTCAAACAAAAGGATATCTAGAAAAGCACCTCGTTCTCACCATTTTGTTTTATAAGGTCATCAATGGTTTTGATTATTGAATGATTTCTATCCAGCAAGGCATCTATTTCCCTTTCATTCAAATAAGAATCCAACATTTTTTTTAATTCACTTTCGTCTAATTCAAGAAGACGGGTATAGAGAATTCTGGGACAGCGTTTGATAGGGCATTTGAGTGAGATATCAGAGGAAGGGGAAAAGGCTTCGGAAAAGTCCACTCTCCAGACTTTCCAGTCATCCTTTTGGATCAGGATATCTTCACTGTCATTGCATTGGTCATTCACAAGGATTTCAAAAATTGTTACCGTGTCAAGATCGTTTTTGAATTCGCCTGGTTTTTTAGGTTCGATATTTTGGATTCTTCTATCCCTGTCAGTAAGGATATTTTCTATCATAAGCTGAAGAGAGCCTGTCTGTCCGTTTATTGTCCGTTCCACAACCGGAGGAACGAGATGGAGCTCTAAAATTTTATTGATCTTATAGGCTGCGATTTCATATTTGTAACTATCAGGAAGAAGAGAGGGCCATGGACGGTTGACATGTTTAAACATGGCATTGAGTTCTGTTTCGCCGTCAGCAAGAAGTACTTTCCAGAAATTCGTTCTTCCTAATTCCAGATTTTTTTCGATGGAAATGACTTCAGCTGTTAACAGAAAGTCTTCGGTTTCCTCAAGAAAAAGAGATTTTTCCTGTTTATACGGAGATAAATATGATGCAGAAAAAAGCATCAGGATTCCCAGAAAACAAAAAATCCTATTCTTAATATTCTTCATTGTTCTCACTCCATACAAAGAAGTCTCCGTTTTTAATGATCAATGCGCTGAGAATGCCTCCGTATGTCTCTGATATGCCCGTATCAATAACCCAAACTCTTCTATCAAAACGGCTCATGTTTTCAGCTGAAGCCACCATCCCTGTTTTTGGAGTATGCGCTATGACCATTGCCTTGGCTTTCAGGTTGTCTAATATGGCATCCACTTCTGTTTTAAAATATTTTTCATTCTGTCTTGCCAGTTCTCTATACCAGAACGGACCGTCGCTTTGAAAAACAATTTCAAGATCGATGTTGAGAGAAATATTCTTGAGACGCGCGTTCTGGATTTCTAACAGTTCATAGCGAGCCCGATCATTAATATCAGTCAATTCCCACTCGGAAAACTTTTTGCTTATTCCTCCATGCACAAAGACAATCTCATTTATCATGATAACAACATTATGTTTTAAAATCCAACCACCATATTCTTGATTGAAATTTTTTATGTATATTTGTCTGGCCTGCTCATCCTCTCTCATGATGCGGTTCCAATAGGCTATCAGAGATTTGTCATTATCTGAAGGAGATGCTTCGCTTTTTTTATTGAATTCCCGCTCTTTTCTTCTTTTGTATTTTTCAGGGAGAAAAGAAATGAACTGTTCAGGAGTCACATATCCCGGTTGGTCAAAAGAGATGCCTGTAATGTTCATTTCTTCATGGTTTCCTATGAGAAAGTGGACCATGCCCCCTGCATTTTCGGCTTCCTTCTCTAGCTTCATGATTAGGTCCAGGGCTTTTCTGGCATCCGGGCCTCTATCCAGAATATCCCCGGTTTGTACGAGATGGGTTAAGCCCGCTTTCCAGTGCCCATCATCGGATATGATTCCCGTGTTTTTGAGGATTGTTATGAAATTATCATAATCACCGTGAATGTCTCCGACAGCAACGATTTTTTCGACTCCTGTCCAGATGCATTGTGTATCAAATGACTGGAGAGAAGGAACAGAGAAGAGAGCAACAAAGGAAATAATGAGTAATGAGAATATACAACCATGCTTTTTCATTTTATCCGGTTTTACAGCAGCCCCTTTTCTTTAAGCCATGAATCATTGAAGATACTGCTGAGGTATCTATTGGCTGAATCAGCGAATATAGTGACTATTCGTGCAGGCCTGTCGATTTTCCGGGCAAGTTTAAGACAAGCCCAGACAGCTGCCCCGCTGGAACCTCCTGCGAGAATGGCTTCTTTTTCCGCAATTTCTCTTGTCATTTCAAAAGCAGTCTTATCCGTTATCTGATAGACATCGTCTATAACTGAAAAGTCAACACATTTGATGAGGAATTCATCTCCAAGTCCTTCTATTAAATAGGGAGAGGGCTTTATTTTTTTGCCTGTATGAAAGTATTCATAAAATATTGATCCTACTGGATCGACTCCTATGACCTTGATATTCGGGTTTTTTTCTTTTAAGAACTGAGCGGCTCCGCATATAGTTCCTCCGGTTCCGATGCCAGCTACAAAGTAGTCTATTTTGCCCTCCATTTGTTCCCAGATCTCAGGTCCTGTTGTCATGTAATGGGCCTCATTGTTCTTTTTGTCGTTGTGCTGGTCTAAATAATAGCTGTTGGGAGTTTCTTCTGCAATTTTCGGAGCAAGATTATTGTAACTGTCAGGGGACTCGGGAGGGAGTGTTGAATCGACCAGAACCAGGTCAACTTTGAGGGCGCGGAGTATTTTTAATTTATCAGGACTTGTAGAGTCACGTATCACTATTTTAAGGTTGTATCCTTTCAGAGAGCAAACCACAGCCAGAGCCAGAGCTGTATTTCCGCTTGAATTCTCAACGATAGTATCACCCGGTTTGATTTTTCCGCTTTTTTCAGCATCTTCAATCATATATTTTGCGATTCTGTCTTTGACACTGCCTGCAGGATTGTAAAATTCGATTTTCGCAAATATATCTGATTTCACTCCTTTGGCGATTTGATTGAGTTTAACCAAAGGGGTGTTCCCTATGGTGTCTATGATGTTGTTATAGATTTTTTTTGTTTTCATGGATCTCAATGGTTTCTTAACCTAAAGTGCCCACGACTTTTTCTGTTGATTCCAATATTTCTCCGGATTTCACAACTTCCTTCATCTTTGTATGGTCTATATACAAAGGACGGTCTTTATCCAGGAAGCGGACATGTTTGCGGATCACTTTTTTTGCTTCAGCCACGCCTTTTCCAAATTTATATTTTCTGAAATCCAATGCCTGTGCGGCAGCCATAAATTCAATACCAAGTATACCATAAGCATTATCCAGGATCTGAAAGTTTTTGATAGCCGTATTCATGCCCATTGAAACAAAATCTTCCTGGTCAGCAGCAGCAGGGATGGATTGAATGGAAGCAGGCATACACAGTATCCTCTGTTCAACAATCTGCATATCAGCTGTATACTGGCTTAACATAAGACCGGAAAACATGCCGGCGCCTTTGATCAGAAAAGGAGGAAGCCCCACACTTAAAGTTGGATTGTTGAGCCTGTTCAACCGTCTTTCAGACATCACAGAGACCATAGTGATCGCAGCCCCTGCCATATCCATAGGAAGGGATACAGGAGTCCCCTGAAAGTTGGCGCCTGAAAGCTGCAGGTCATCCTCTGGAAAAAACACGGGGTTATCTCCCACTCCGTTTAGTTCTATTTCTACCTGGGAGCGGGCAAAGGCAAGGGCATCGTGCGCTGTGCCTATGACTTGAGGAGTGGATCTCATGGAGTAAGCATCCTGGACCTTGCACTGGATTTTTCCTTCCGCTAGGTCTCCTCCTTTTATCAGTTTAGAAATTGACTTGGCAGACCTCACAGCACCGGGAAAACCGCGTGCTTCATGCAGTTTAGGGGTGTAGGGTTTCATATTCGCCTTTAATGCTTCCAGCGACATAGCAGCGGCAATTTCCGCCTGTTTGAGCCATCTGTCCGCATCATAAAGAAAAAGGGCGCTCATGGCTGTAAGAAGATTGGCTCCATTTATCATGGAAAGCCCGTCCCTTGCTTTCAATCCTGGGATAGGTATCCCAGCCCTTTCCATAGCTTCTTTGCCGGACAGAAGTTCTCCTTTATGATACGCCTTTCCCTCTCCCATAAGAATAAGAGCTATTTGCGCCATAGGAGCCAGGTCTCCACAGGCTCCTACAGAACCTTTCTGGCAGACAAAGGAAGTGACGCCTTTGTTAAGCATACGCACGAGTGTTTTTGTGATTTCAAGACGGCATCCGGAATTTCCATGAGCGTGGACATTGATGCGGCTCAACATAGCTCCCCTGACATATTCAAGAGGGGCCGGATCTCCGATTCCCGCTGCATGATTGTAAACCAAATATCTTTGGAATTCCTCCATTTGTTCGTCACTCAAAATGATTTCAGAGAATTCGCCTATCCCAGTATTAACTCCGTACATGATCTCTTTGGCTTTGATTTTTTTCTCTAACATAGCCCGGCATCTTTTTATTCGTTTTTCTGCATCCGGATGAAGAGATACTTTTTCATTGTGCCTTGCGACTTTGACCAGCTTTTCGATAGTCAATCCGGTTCCATTTAAAATAATTGCCATTTTATGTTCTCCTTATAATATAAATTATTTAAATAAATTTAGATTGAATTCTTTAGCAAATTCAATAGCTTTTTCATAACCGGCATCAACATGACGGAAAATAGCTGTTGCCGGGTCGTTAAACAGGACTCTTTTTATGCATCTTTCTGCTTTTTCCGTTCCGTCTATAAGAAGCACCATGCCTGCGTGCTGGGAATATCCGATTCCCACGCCGCCGCCGTGATGAAAGGAGACCCATGTGGCGCCTCCGCTCGTATTCGCCATAAGATTGAGAAGGGGCCAGTCAGATATGGCGTCAGAACCATCTTTCATCCCTTCTGTTTCTCTAAAAGGAGAGGCAACAGATCCTCCGTCAAGATGATCCCGGCCTATAACAACCGGTGCTTTCAGCTTTCCTGATTTGACCAATTCGTTAAAAATGAGCCCTGCTTTCTCCCTTTCACCTAATCCGAGCCAGCAGATTCGGCAGGGAAGACCCTGAAAAGCCACTTTTTTTTGTGCCTCCTGGATCCAGTTGACCATTCTTTTGTTTTCAGGAAAGGCTTTGATCAAAGCCAGGTCTGTTTCATGTATATCTTGAGGATCTCCGGATAAAGCAGCCCATCGAAAAGGCCCTTTTCCTTCAAAAAATTGAGGGCGGATGTATTCCGGCACGAAACCCGGATAATCAAAGGCGTTCTTCTCTCCGCCTTGTTTAGCAAATTCTCTTAAATTGTTTCCGTAGTCGAAGACCCGGCTTCCTTTTTTCTTCATTTCCAGCATAAAAGAGACATGCCTGGCCATGCTTTTCAGAGAGCGTTTTTTGTACATATCCGGATCGGATTTTCTAAGCTCTAAGGCTTGTTCAAGGCTTAATCCTGCCGGAATATATCCGTTGATAGGGTCATGAGCTGAGGTCTGATCCGTCAGGACATCGGGGATGATGTTATCTTTAAGCAGTTTCTCAAGCATGTCTCCGATATTTCCTACAAGCCCAACGGAGATGGCCTTTTTTTGGTTTTTGGCATCCAGAACCATTTTTTTGGCTTCTTCATATGAATGCGTCATCCGGTCGATGTATTTTGTCTTTATTCTTTTTTTAATGCTTTCAGGATTCACATCCACTCCAAGAAAGGTGGCTCCTGCCATTGTGGCTGCCAGAGGCTGAGCACCGCCCATGGCTCCGAGACCGCCGGTCACCAATAGTTTTCCTTTTAAGTCTCCATCAAAATATTTTTCTCCACAGGCTGCAAATGTTTCATAAGTACCTTGTAGGATTCCCTGGGTTCCTATATATATCCAGCTTCCGGCTGTCATCTGACCGTACATGATCAGCCCTTTTTCCTTGAGTTTGTTGAAATGATCCCAAGTCGCCCAGTGGGGGACAAGATTACTGTTGGCTAACAAGACACGGGGAGCTTCAGAGTGAGACCGTATAATTCCAACTGGTTTCCCTGATTGGATAAGAAGACTTTGATCTGACTCAAGTTCCAGAAGGGCCTTTATGATTTTTTTTACGGATTCCTTGTCTCTGGCAGCCTGGCCGGTCCCTCCGTAAACAACCAGATTTTCAGAGTCTTCAGCAACATCAGGATTCAAGTTGTTGAGAAGCATTCTCAGAGGAGCCTCCGTCTCCCATGTTTTAGCTGATATTTCTGTTCCTTCAGGAGCTTTATAGTTAGGATGGTCCGCGTATTTTTTTATGAATTCTGAATATTTCATATCATCCTCCTTATTGTTTGTTCATATTTTTTAAAACCCTATCACAAAAGCTTTCTTTTTCGAGGGTATCTTCTATTTCGTTCAGGGCTTTTAAAAGACAGGCGCTGTTTTCTTTTTTGTTGAGGAGTGACTGCATGGACTCTTTCATCGATTTCCATACGGGTTTGATCTCATTCATCATTTTTTGACCGCTTTCCGTAAAGCCTATGATCCTTTTCCGCTTGTCATTTTTATCATTTGTGAATTTCACGAGGCCCTTTTTTTGAAGGTTGGTGACGAGTTGACTGACTGCAGAATGGGTAATATGGAGTTCTTTTGCGATTTCAGTTACAGACAAACGTTCTTTATTGTGAAGTAAGTAAAAAAGAGGAAACCAGCTCACTTCAAATGGAATACTCAATTTTTTATAAATATTTGATACATCTGTCAGGAACCGGTCACTCATGCGTTTGAGACGGGTACCGATGATAAGTTCGCCTGCTTTTCTATAAAAAGTCATGGAAGAATGCCTTTTTATGTATTTATGTTAGCACTTACATTATTTGTTTTTTTTTCTTAAATTGCAAGTGGAAATCATGTTTTTTGCTGACTTGTGAAGAAAGCTCGACAAAGTGATGTCTGAAAGGTAGAATATTGGTTCATAATATCATTAATAACGGAGTTCGCCATTATGACTCATAACAACTTTTCTTATGCTTTAACCAATCCTCTGTCTTTGTTGTTGAATAAGCCGGCCTATGAATTTCAGAGGTCTGACCTAATTAAAATAATAGAGAAAAAGCAGATCGAACGCATTACTTTTCATTATACTGCCATTGACGGAAGGCTTAAGGAATTGAAGCTCCCGATATCCAATAAAGAAAGTGCGGAAAGGATTCTTGCTAACGGAGAACGTGTGGATGGATCCTCTTTGTTCAAGGGGCTGGTGGAAGCATCTGTCTCTGATCTCTACATAATCCCTCAATACAAAACAGCCTTTCTCAATCCATTTGATAAAGGAAGCCTTGATTTTATGTGCCGTTTTTTCACGAAAGAAGGGGAGCTGGCTCCTTTTGCTCCGGATTCTATTTTAAATAAAGCGTATTCTCTTTTTAAAAACAGCACGGGCTTGGATATTCACTGCTTGGGTGAACTGGAGTTTTTTCTTATATCTGAGACAGAAAAGGATTTGTACAGGCAGAAAAGTCGAAATAATTATCATGAATCATCTCCCTTTGTAAAAAACGGTGCTATTTTAACCGAGATCCTCCGGTACATCACACAGCTCACCAATGCCGTAAAATACGCCCATTCTGAAGCAGGATATATTGACAGAATTGAATCAGAGATAGAGGAGATAAATGGAAAACAGGCAGAGCAAATGGAAGTGGAATTTTTACCGAGGCCTGCTGATGAAATGGCAGATGATCTGGTTTTAGGACGATGGCTTATCAGAAACATTGCGTACAAACACGGCTGCATTGCCACTTTTGCGCCTAAGATTGAGCATGGGATTGCGGGCAACGGTTTTCACATTCACATTCAGTTGATGAAAAAAGGAAAGAACATCATGAAAAGAGCCGACGGAAGGCTTTCGGGGGAAGCTGAACAACTGGTAGGAGGTCTCTGTGACTATGCCGACTCACTCACTGCGTTTGGAAACACCACGGCGTCGTCCTATTTGAGACTTGTTCCCGGGCAGGAAGCTCCCACAAAAATATTCTGGAGCGGTTTAAACCGCCAGGCCCTCATAAGGGTACCTCTAGCCTGGTCAAAATATAAGGATCTGGCAAAAAAAATAAATCCTCAAGAGTCTTCCCAGCTTAATGGAGACGTTGAGAGCAAAACTGTGGAACTGAGAAGTGCTGATGGCAGCGCTTTTGTTCATCTCCTTATCGCAGGTATAGTGATGGCAGCAGAATGGGGATTGAAGCAGAAAGATTCTCTGGATAAAGCGAAAAAACTCTATGTCAAAGGCCAATTAAGTAAAGACCAAAGTATTATGAAATCATATAAATCTCTTCCTAAGGGCTGTAAGGAATCAAGTAAAATACTTAAGGAAAAAAGAAATTTATATGAGAGAGAGGGAATTTTCCCAGCTTATGTCATCGATTATGTTGCCGCTCTTCTGGAAAAGGAGAACATGGATTTAACTAAATACAAAACAGAAGAGGGTCTGAGGAAGATAATGCATAGGGATTTGCACAAGCATTGACAAACTTGATCTATTTATAAAAAAGTGGCGATGTTTTAATATTATTTTCGTTGGCTTGTTCATCATTCAGGCTAAATAAAAAATTTTTGTTTAAAAACTTGAAATAAATAAATAATTTGTTATAATACAAAAAAAATCTTATTGTGCTGGCTGGGTAAGATTTCGTAATACCCTCCTTCATTATCCCCTTTTTGCTTATTTTCCCCAAAACCAACAGCCAGCACCCCTCACTCATCCCTATTTTATAAAAATGTGTTCTATTGAATGAAAATTAGATTCTGCGGAAGCGTTCGAATCCGGATGCTCCAATAAACTCAAGCCTGTCCTTTTTTTCTATTTCGTCAAAAAGAAGGTTTAATCCCAGAGTATCGCTGGATATGTGGCCTGCTATGATTATATTCAGATTCGCCTCCTTGGCTTTCTTAAGATGCTTTTCACCGATATGCATCCCGACAAGAGTGCTGATGCCGCTGTTCGCGATTTTATCGAATATATCTTCTGACCCGCCGGTTCCTCCGGTCATATCAACATATATTTTACCGCATTTGTTGTTTTCAGAGCCGTTTATTATTTTTGGGGGGGCCTGAAGCAGTGAAGATTTTTTGTATTCAGGCATTTTTTTCAGTATTTCCAGTAGTTCTTTAAGGTTATATGGTTTTTCTTTCTCAAATAATCTTTTCAAATAGTAAGTGACACAATTATCAGCCGGTGTGTGTATGCACATCATAGGGATGTTTAAGATTCTTGCGGCGTCAACAGCCCTGTTATGGTTAACAGGAAGAATCCCTCTTTCGACCTCGCTGATTCTTTTTTCCATGAGCTGTTCCGCAACGCTAATGGTGATCCCGTAAAGAGAAAGAAGGTCAGCCTGAAGTCTCATCACATCATAAAGCTGGGCAAGGGCCAATCCTTCAGGGTGATGGGATATGATACAGTCAATATTCTCATTTCTCTCTTTGTTTAATTTATGTGTCAGTAAGATTTCTCCGATTTCCATATCTATTCCCACTATGACCTTTTTGATTTCAGTATCTTGGTCCCCATATAAGATCCGTGTGTCGGAAAATGGGTTGAACAGCCTATCTTTATCATAAAATTCTTTGTCTTCATCACATAATTTTTCGAACTTTTGTTTTTCCATTGCCATAAACTTATCGATTTCTTTTTTGTCTCTTAAATCGTTTTCAATTCCTATGGATATAGCTTTTTTATAAAGTTTGTCCAATTTCATCCGATGCCTCCTTATTGTCGTGAAATAAAAGCTAACTACTTAGTATTTTTAAATATTTTGTTCCATAGGTCAACGGCGGTAAGCAAATCGTGTGACACAATCATGTATATTTTTCCGTCTTATATGTAACCATATATTGACATATTCATTCATTGAAGAAATACGGAATAATCTTAACCTAATTAAATTCTATAACTTACATTATTTTTTATTTTTGGCCCGTATCTTGAATACTATTCAATGCTGTGAGATCAAAAAACAGCCTGATTTTTTTCTCCAAATGAATGATTTTTGAGAATATAATTCAAGAGGAGAAGGGGAGGTGGTGGAGATGATTTAGATATACCCGGTGTTCAGCTGATGAAAATAAAAAAAAATCAACGAAAGGAGGAAAAAATGATTAAAACCATATCCATATTCCTTATAGGACTTTTATCATTGACTCTGATTCTTTCTTCAACAACAATGGTTTTTGCCTCTCCGGCAGATGTAGACGAATGCTATGATAATCATCAAAGATGCAATGAGAGGGCATTGATGGGCGATTATGGATTTATTAAGACGACTTTAATGCTGACTGCTTGTGATGTGGCCCTTTTTGGTTGCGTGGTTGCCATATCGATTTGACTCAATCTGAATCCAGGGCCCTCAAGAATTATTCTGAGGGCCCTTTGGAGGTATTCATGAAAAAGAATGCTTTGATTATTGTTTTAATAATGGTCATATCATCTGCTTTGGCAGGAGATTCTTTCAGTTTCAATCAAGAGAAGATCTTTAAAACTGAAGAGATAAAAATGGAAGAAGGGAAGGAATATATATATTATTTTCCTCTTCCTGTGGAGATTAAATACGACTTAGAAGAGATATATATACTTGACGCCTCTGATAGTGATATAAAGATATTTTCAAAGGCCGGAAAATATATACGTACCATAAGCTGCAAAGGAAAGGGACCCGGTGAACTTGATATGCCTTCAGGAATGGATCTGTTTGATAACAGAATTTATATTGCAGATAAAATGAACCGGAGAGTTCAGGTCTTGGATAAAGACGGGGACTATTTAGGCGGATTTAACATTGAATTCTTCCCAGATCGTATTGTGGTGTTAGGGAAGGACAGAATAGTCGTTTCAAAGCTCCCCCTTCTTGAAAAATCAGAAGTGATGATGACCTTCTGTTTCAGTCAACAAGGGGAGCTGTTATGGGAAGAATTCAACTCTTATTACTCAGGAAATAGAGTGTATGATGTCTTCCGCAACAGGATAGACTTAGGAGTAACAAAAGAAAAAGAGCTGATTATTGCCAGAAAAAATAATGACAGGAATATATACAAATACTCCTGTGAAGGAGTTTTACTAAACAAAATAAGCCTCGCAAAAGAATATCCCTCCAAAGAAGTTGTTCTTCCTGTAAAAAAGAGAAAAAAAATTGTCAATTTATACAGTGAGTTTGTTCTATCCGACAATAAGATTTATTTATTGACATCACAATACACTTCAGAAGGGAAAAACAAGGACCTCGTCCCCGGAAACAGGATATATGTATTTAATATGAAGGGAAATATTCTTGAAGTGATTGAACTTCCGGATAGATTTAAATTGATAAGTATTGATGAGAATAAAATATACGGTATCAACTGTGACAGTGAATTGAGGATTTTAAAGGTTATTGAAAAATGAAGAATGCATTGGCTCTGTTTTTAGTTTGCTTTGCTTTTTTCCCTGAGCTTTTTTATAAGGCTCAGAATATTTGTATTTGTTCCTCATTTGATGAGGCCGTTCAAAACAAGAGCGGGCCGTATCTTTTGGTTTTCTTTTCGACTTCGTGTCAGGTGTGCTGGGAAGATCTTATAAAAATGAAGTACTTTCTGCATAAACACAGCCTCGATATCAGGCTCGTCGGGGTATCCAAAGATTTAAAAGAAGACCTGGTGAAGTTTGCAGAAATGTATTCTATTGACTGCCCTGTCGTCAGTGACAGAAAAGGAGAATTATATAAAAAATATCAGGTTGATTTAGAGCCTTTTAAATTGATCCTATTGAACAGTCGAGTGTTTTATAGAGACAGCTATTATGAAGGTCTTCAAAAAAGAGAAGAAAACATAAAGAAAATCCTTCTTAAATTAAAATAAAGAGGTCTGGTATTCAAACCAGAATCCTTCACGTGATTTATGCCTCCAACTGGCGAATGAAGGAAGCTCTCTTTTTTATGATTAAAAACTAGGATTTTTTTTCAATACTAAAGACATCTTTAATGGCTTTGTAAAAGGAGTCTTTAGGAATAGCTCCTTGGGCCATTTGGGGTTTCCCGTTTTTTGGAATAAACAAAATAGAGGGAATGCTCATTATTCCAAATGCTTGGGCAAGTTCCTGTTGGGCTTCGGTATCGACCTTGTAGATGTTGATCTCATCTTTGAATTCTTTTTTGAGGTCTTCAAGTATGGGATTGACTATCTTGCAAGGGGCGCACCAATCTGCATAGAAATCAATAATACAGGGTTTGCTGCCTTTAAAGCTCCATTCTTTGGCGTTTTCAAAATCAAATATTTTTTCTTTGAAATCTTCTTTTGTCATATGCTCCATTTTTTTACCTCTTGTGATATCCACTTATGATATTCAAATTAAAGCGTTGAGTCAATTTCATATCAAAATGAATACAAATAAAATATGTTGACATAAAATACGCAACCTATTATAATTGCTACTAGCAATAATTGTCAATGGAAAATATATGGATCATGTAAAATTAATAGACGTCATTTACGCCCTATCAGATAAATGTTCAGGCCATCGAAACAGGCATTTAAGGGAATTTGAACTTTCCAAAGCTGAATTCAAAGGTCTTGTCTGTATGGATAAGCATCAGGAAATCACATGCAAAGAATTTTCAGAAAAAATGGGCCTCTCCTTATCCAGAGGAAGCCGTGTTATTGATAGGCTCTATAAAAGAAACTACATTCAAAGGACTGATTCTGATTCAGACAGAAGATGCAAGATGATTCGGTTGACTGAATCCGGGGAAGGAGTCAGAAATCGGATTGAGAAAGAAAAAAATAAATGCGAAAAAAAACTGATTTCAGTCTTTCCTGAGAATAAATTAATCAAGTTGAAGAAGGACCTCACATATTTGATAAGCAAGTTATAGATATATCATCACCCTTATTTTTTTTTGATTCCTTTGGCTGTACGATCTTCAAGAGGAGGAGCAGGCGTCATATGAGGGGGATTTTCTTCCAGTAGTTTCATTACTTCCTCAACCACTTTTTCGATCTGCGGATCACGGCCTCTCACCAGGAGGTTTGGATCATCCCATACTTTAAAGTCCGGAGTGACTCCTTCTCCTTCCCAGAACCAGTGCCCGTCATTGTCATACAATCTGGCGCCGGGAACAGTAATCCCTCCTCCGTCTATCAACTGGTGACCTGTGGCAGGGCCGACCAGGATTCCCAATGTGCGTTCACCAACGATGGGTCCGGCTTCCAGCTCCTGAAAAGCCCAGGGTAATCCGTCACCTCCGGACCCAGCCCATCCATTGATCAGCATTCCCATGGGGCCAGTGTTGGTCATGATGGGTTGGGTGTGATCTTTCCCATGCCTCCAGTGGAGGTTATACACAACGGGACGTTGCATCAGTTCCAGAAATCTATCAGCCAATTGTCCTCCGCCATTGAAACGCTCATCAATGATAAATCCCTTTTTATCCAGTTGACCGTAAAACATCCTAACCAACTCCAGCTGGCCCCTGCCAGCCGTATTGGACATATAAATATAGCCAAGCTGTCCGTTGGAAAGTTTTTCAACCATTTTGCGGTTGTTTTCGATCCATTCAAGGTATCTGAGTCTTGTCTCTTCCTCGGGTGACAGGCACTTAACCACCTTCTGCCAGCTGTCCTCATTCTTACCGGAACGGCTGATAGTCAGGGAGACTGTTTTACCGGAGAGTCCTTCAAATGAAGCATACGGTTCTTTATGCGCATCAAGGCTCACGCCGTTAACAGCCAGTATCGTGTCACCGGGTTTAACATCAACTCCAGGTTGATCAAAGGGGGAGCGAACCTCTGTATCCCAATGAGCTGGTTTGACAATGCGTTTGACCTGATATCTGTTATTGATCAATTCCCAATCAATTCCTAAAAATCCGGTTCTCAATCCGGATACTCTCTCCGTGTCACCGCCAAAAGTATAAGTATGTCCAGCGCTCAGTTCAGAGGCCAGATTGGAACAGATATGAGTGATATCCCAACGTGTACGGGCATGTTCGATCAAAGCGCCGTAGCGTTTGCGCAGGGCCGGCCAGTCAACGCCATGCATGTTTGGATCATAGAAAAAATCACGGTATCGACGCCAGGCATCGTCAAAAATCTGGCGCCATTCCTGGCGGGGAATCCAATTCATCACTAAGCCGTCCGTGGGGATAGGTTTTTCGATTTTTTGTTTAGGGGCAGGCTTTATGATCCCATACTTTCCTTGGCTTCGTACCAGGAGAGATTCTCCGTCTGCAGAGGATTGTGCTTCTTCAACAGGAGAAAGGATCGTTTCTTCCTTCCGTTCTTTCAGGTCATAATAAATCAAGGAGGCTGATCGTTCGCCGGAACCTGTATTGGGATATCTTATATAGACCAGCTTATCCTTGAGAGGGATTAATTCTCCTATATTCCCGGCTTTGGGAGGAAGAATCTCCAGCCTGGCTTCCAGGTCATCAAAGTTCATTTCAACGGTTTTGTCCGTTTTTTCATTTGTTTTATCCTTCTTATCAGCTTCTGCTTTATCAACGGGCTTTTTCTCCTCTTTAAGTGCATCATTTTTTGGAGATAAAAGAGAGGGTGTTTCCTTGGTGAGGCTCAATGAAGCTATTTGAGTTGAATTTGGATAGATCCAGGTTTCGTCCATATCAGAGTAAGCCGCTGACATGCTGCGGTTCGTCAGGTAAAAGAGATATTCCCCGTCTGTACTGAATACAGGATAAAAGTCTTCATAAAAGCCACTGGTCGCTTGGTGTGATTCCTTGTTCTTCATGTCATAGAGGAAGATGGCATCATGGGCGTTGTCCAGGCACTGAGTGAATGCCACCCATCTGGAGTCAGGAGACCAAGCAATAGGATAATAAAAACGTCCGCCATGACCTGTGTTCCATATTGTGTTTCCGATCACAACTGTTTCTCCGTTGGCAACATCCAATACTGAGACATCATTTGTCTCATCTATAAAGGCCAGTTTTTTGCTGTCCGGAGACCAGAAAAGTTTATAACCAAAACCCTTGGGCCTTTTGGTCAGCTGTTTGGGTTTTGTAAGACCGTCTGTCTCTTGAATATAAATCTGGTATTCACCGGAGCGGTCACTCCAGAAAGCAATGTATTGGCCGTCAGGTGACCAGGAAGGATGATGATCGAAAGCTCCGCTTGTTTGGGTCATGTTCATCACATAACCTTCGGAAACCGGTACATTGAACAGCTCACCTCGGGCTTCAAAAACCACTCTCTTTGCAGATGGGGATACCGTCACATCGCTGATTTGTCTGCTGACATCTTTAGAGCGGTTCATTTCCACTGAAAAATCACTGATCACTTTTACTTCTACGGGCTTATACTGATGTGTGTCCATATCCATCATGTAAAGAATTCCCCCATATTCAAAAACAATATCCTTGTTTCCCGCAGCCATGTAAGAGATATCAAAATCATTGAAATGTGTTATCTGTTGGATTGATTTGTTTTTTATGTCGTATTTCCAGATGTTCAAACGCATATTCTCCCCTTGATCAGAGAGAAAATAGATATGATCTCCCACCCAGGCAGGTTTACCGTCAATGGCATTATTATCAGTGATATTTTCCGCCGTATCTTTGAGCAGGTCATATATGATGATATCGGAAGCCATGCCTCCCCGGTAGCGTTTAAAGGGGAAGTTCTCTGTTATTTTTGTGATATAGGCGATACGAGTCCCGTCAGGGGAATAGCTGGCCAGCTCTCCATACGGAATCTTCAGTTTTTCAGGGTTTCCACCTTTTTTAGAAACAAGATAAAACTGATTTATACGACTCTGTCCGCTCTCACGACCTGATGCAAACAGAAGATGTTCCCCATCAGGATGCCAGTCTACCATGCGGTCATTTAAGGATTGATAAGTGATTCTTTCCGGTATTCCTCCTTCAGCCGGAATCACATAGACATCTGCATTGCCATTGTAGCTGGCTGTGTAGGCGATAGAATTGCCATCAGGTGAGAAACGAGGCCAGGATTCTTCTCCCGGTGAATGAGTCACCTGAATAGCTGTACTGCCTGTTTTAGGCATGATCCAGATATCACCTCCGTAAACAAAGGTGATTTGTGTGTCTGAAACATCCATGTAGCGCATAAGCTTGGCGCTGATCTGTCCATAGGCAAAAGGGCACAAAAATAAAGCACATAACAGCATAATCCCTGTCTTTTTAATCATAATATTCCCTCCTTTGGGTCGATAAAAAAAACCTATAATCATAACAATGTTTCGGTGCCTGAATTTCAGTTGGCTTTCAGCAAAATCAAATTGTAAATAATACAGTCAAGTCTTTATAAATAATACGATGAAAAAATTTGTATCAGATATTAAGATTGAGCAGGAATAAACCTATCATATTGGAAAGAAATGTGTCAATGGGAAAAAGAATGAAGGAACAGATTAAAGAGAAAGGAATAATGCCGAAGAGGGGACTCGAACCCCTACGAGCTAATGCTCACATGGCCCTCAACCATGCGTGTCTACCAAATTCCACCACTTCGGCTTGAGGTATAAAGAGAAACCAGAACTATTTCTTTTCTGGATTTGAGGTGCCTTTCTCTTCTTCTGTTTTTTGTTCTTTTTTTGTAGTCTGATCGGTTTGAGCTGGTTCCTGTTCCTTCTTGTCAGTCGTTTTCGTGACAGCTGGTTTTTCACCGGAAAGAGCAGACTTGCCTGTTCCTGAAGATAGGATCCAAAGGCCCAGGGAAGTCAGCATGAAGATGATAGCACAAGCCGTGGTTACCCTAGAGAGAAGATTCTGACCTCCTCTGGGTCCGAAAGTGGATTGACTGCCCCCACCTCCGAATGCTCCTGCCAGGTCAGCTGCTTTTCCTGACTGAAGCAGGACCGCTATGATAAGCACCAGGCTTACAACAACATGGATGATTGTGATTAATACATTCATTTTTGTTTTTCTTTATAAGCTTTTTTTGCCTCGTTTATGATTTCAGCAAAGGAGTTTGCTTCAAGAGAAGCACCTCCGACGAGAGCTCCGTTTATGTTCCTTTCCTTGATTAAAGCAAAGGCGTTTTTTGGTTTTACGGAACCTCCGTAGAGTATTATAACACAGGAAGAAGTGTCTTTTCCAACCATTTTTGCTACTTGTCCCCTTATGAATCCATGGACCTCTTCTGCCTGTTCAGGAGAGGCCGTTCGGCCTGTGCCTATGGCCCATATGGGTTCATAAGCAAGGATCACTTTAGAGAACAGATCTTTATCAATGCCTTTTAATCCTTTTTTCAGCTGCTTTTTTACTTTATTCATCGTTTCATTGTTCTCTCTCTCTTCAAGAGTCTCCCCAATGCATAGGATGGGATGCAGTCCGACAGAAAGGGCAGCTTTTATTTTCTTATTCACATTTTCGTCAGTGTCTCCGAAATACTGCCTTCTTTCAGAGTGGCCCACAATAACATAATCACAGCCGGCATCTTTGATCATGGAAGGGGAGATCTCTCCTGTATAGGCTCCGGTTTCCTCCCAGAATGTATCCTGTGCTCCTGTGAGAATGCTGGTGTTGGAGAGAACTTTTTTCACTTCACTCAGCGCTGTAAAAGGCGGCATGATGGCGATTTCCGCCTCTTTTTCCTTATTGAAAGCCTGTTTGAGTTGTTGGCTCAGACGAACAGCTTCAGGAATGAAACTGTGTAATTTCCAGTTTCCTGCAATAAACGGTTTTTTATTGGTTAAATTCATCATTTCTCCGATAAAGCTTCAATCCCGGGTAGAGTCTCGTTAGCGATGAGCTCTAAAGACGCACCCCCGCCCGTAGATATATGGGATATATTTTTTTCCAATCCTGTTTTTTTTATGGCTGCAGCAGAATCTCCACCTCCTACTATGGACAGAGAATCCGAAGCAGCGACAGCCTTTGCTATTCCGGTAGTGCCATGCGAAAACTCATCGATTTCAAATACTCCCATCGGGCCATTCCAGAAAATTGTCTTTGCGTTCTTAATGAATCCGGAGTATTTTTTGACTGTTTCAGGTCCTATGTCCAGCGCTATGTGGTCTTCAGGGATAGGAAACCGGGTCAAAGTCTTAAAGTCAGTACCGGGCTTGATCTCTCTGGCAATGATATGATCCAATGGAAGAAAAATTTTCACTCCCTTTTCCTCTGCTTTTTTTTGAAGCTCCAGAGACAGCTCTTTTTTGTCTTCTTCCACAAGGGATTTTCCCACGTCAAATCCCATGGCTTTAAAAAAAGTATAAGACATGGCTCCGCCAATGAGAATGGCATTGGCTTTTTTTATAAGATTCGCAAGAACGGGAATTTTGTCAGAAACTTTGGCTCCCCCCAGAATAGCTATATAAGGTCTTTGAGGAGATTCTATGATTCTTGAGAAATAATCCATTTCCTGCCTGACCAGGAATCCAGCGGCAGCTTTATTGACATATTGGGTGATCGCAACGATAGAAGCGTGAGCCCTATGGCATGCGGCAAAAGCATCATTGACATAGTAATCCACTCCTTGAGCCAGCTCTTGAGCAAAGGAATCATCATTTTGTTTTTCTTCTGGATGGAACCTGAGATTCTCAAGAAGAATGACTTCCTTATCACCTTGTCTCTGTTTTAATTGGGCAACCTCTGTTCCGGTACAATCAGGAGCCAGAGTAATTTTTTGGGCAATGAGTTGAGATAGCTTCTTGTAAACAGGATAAAGGCGGAATTGAGGATCTTTTTTCCCTTTAGGCCTTCCCAGATGAGAACCGATGATGATCCGTGTTTTTTGTTTTAAGAGATAGTGTAGGGTAGGAAGGACAGCTTTGATACGGGTGTCATCCGTAATATTTCTTTTATTATCTAGAGGGACATTGAAGTCAACCCGAAGGAATACTCTTTTGCCTTTAAGATCCAAATTTTTGAAGAAGAGCATTTTTCTCTATCTTGATATGTATTTACAGATATCTATTAATCTGCAGGAATATCCCCACTCATTGTCATACCAGGCAAGAATTTTCAGGAGATTGCCCTGGATAACCTTTGTGAACTTTCCGTCAACAATAGAGGAATGCGGGTTCGCCATATAATCGACTGAAACCAGTGGTTCTTCCGTAAAGTCAAGAATTCCTTTTAGTTTTCCTTGAGCGGCTTCTTTTAACACCTGATTCACTTCTTCTTCGGTTGAGTTCTTTTTCAGCTCAGCGACCAGGTCAACAACGGATACATTCGGGGTCGGCACTCTTATGGAGATCCCGTCAATTTTCCCTCTCAGGTCGGGAATAACCAGGCCCGTGGCTTTGGCTGCCCCGGTCGTGGTGGGTATCTGGCTTACCGCAGCAGACCTTGCCCTGCGCAGATCTTTATGGGGGGCGTCCAGGATTTTTTGGTCTCCTGTATAGGAGTGGATCGTGGTCATAAAAGCTTTTTCAATGCCGAACGCATCATGAATGATTTTAGCAGGAGGGGCCAGGCAATTGGTCGTGCAGGAAGCGTTGGAAATGATATGGTGTTTACCGGGATCATATATTTCCTCATTAACTCCTAAGACCAGAGTCACGTCTGGATCTATGGCAGGCGCTGAAATGATGACTTTTTCCGCTCCTCCGTCTTTGATGTGCTTTTCCGCATCCGGTCTTTTTCTGAACAATCCGGTGGACTCAATAACATTGGATATACCGAATTCTTTCCAGTTTATATCAGAAGGATTTCTTTCACTCAATACCTTGACTTCTTTTCCGTCTACGATAAGAGAGTTATCAGTGGCTTTGATGTCTGCCTCAAGAATACCTAATACCGAATCATATTTAAGTAGATGGGCCAGAGTTGCAGCATCCGTGATATCATTGACGGCGACTATGTCAATTTCCGGATCTTTATAAGAAGCCCGGAAAAAATTCCTTCCTATTCTTCCAAATCCATTGATTCCTATCTTTAGAGCCATTTATAATCTCCTTTTTTTGATTTATAGGTATAATATTAAAAAGCAATCTTTTATGGTAAAATTTTTAGATATACACTTATTATAATAATTATTTTTTTTTGAATTACAAGGAGCAATCATGAAAGTATTAAATTCTTCCCAGATGAAAAGAATTGACAGAAAGGCAATGGAAGATTTGGGGATCATAGGGCCTCTTTTAATGGAAAACGCCGGTGCTGAGATATCCAGGGAAATGATCAAACGGATCCCCTTCCTAGAAAAAAAATCAGTCACTATTGTGTGCGGCAAAGGAAACAATGGAGGAGATGGTTTTGTGGTTGCCCGTCATCTGTTCAATAAGGGATGTTCTCCTAAAATCATACTTCTGGCGAAAAAAGAAGAATTAAAAGGAGACGCTGAACTGAACGGCCGTATTGCTGATAGAATGGGGATTCCTATCACTGAAGTCCTCAGTCAGGAGGAATGGAAAAAGGTCAGGGAAGAGGTTATGGGGTCAGATGTCATTGTGGATGCGATTTTTGGTACCGGGCTGAAAAAGCCGGCTGAAGGAAGATACGCCCAGGTTATTGAAGACATCAACAAATCGGATTCCTATATTGTGGCCGTGGATATACCGTCAGGTATTTCTTCTGACAAATTCCAGATCATTGGTCCCAGTATAAAAGCAGACCTGACCGTTACAATGGCTGCTCCGAAAATATCTCATGTTTTCCCTCCTGCTGAAGATTATATGGGTGAAGTGGTCATAGCTGATATCAGTGCGCCGCCTTTTCTATTCGAGGACGAGTCACTGAACATGGAAATCACAGAGAAAGACCGTCTTGTTTCTTATTTCAAAAAACGTGACAAAAACACACACAAAGGCACATACGGGCATCTCTTTATATTGGCCGGCTCTCTTGGAAAGACCGGCGCCGCTGTAATGGCGGGGAAAGCAGCTCTGGAAATGGGTGCCGGGCTGGTGACCGTAGGAACACCAAAAAGCTGCCTTCCTGTAGTGGCGAGGTCTATGATGGAACTGATGACAGAACCACTGGAGGAAACCAGTGAATGTACCCTTTCTGAAAAAGCTCTGGATAAAATAGCGAGACTTTTAAAGGGAAAAGATGCTGTCCTCATCGGTCCCGGTATTTCAACGCACAAGCAAACAAGTAAACTCATTCGGTCCCTGCTGCCTTTAATTAAGGTTCCCGCTCTTTTAGATGCGGATGCTTTGAATTGCGTGGCATCCGATCCGGAGATATTAAAGTCCCTGTCCTGTCCTGTGGTCATAACACCTCATCCGGGAGAGTTTGCGCGTCTGGTCAAAAAAACGACGAAAGAAGTAGTGGAAAAAAAGTTGGAACTGGCTTCTGAATTTGCAAAGGAGTATGGTGTGTATGTAGTGCTCAAAGGGTACCGGACCATTATCACGACTCCCGATGAAAAGATTTTTATCAATCCCACTGGAAATCCGGGCATGGCAACCGGAGGTTCAGGGGATGTTTTGAGCGGGATGATAGCCTCTTTGATCATGCAGGGAGGAGATTTCTTGGATGCGGTTCTGGCATCTGTTTATGTCCACGGATTAAGCGGAGATATGGCGGTGAAAAAGACAGGAGAAAAATCACTTGTTGCTGGGAACCTTATAGACTTTTTACCTCAAGCGGTTCTGAGCATGGAGAAAGATAAGAAAGATCAGTAAGATATGCCAAAGAGACGTTTTATCACTCGATCTGAAAAAGAGACCATTTTTTTTGCGGAAAAAATGGCCTTGGAATTCCAGGGAGAGGAGATCGTCCTTCTCACAGGGGATCTCGGGGCTGGAAAAACTGTTTTTACAAAGGGGATCGCGCTGGGATTGGGTTTAGAGAACATTAACCAGGTCTGTTCACCTTCTTATACAATATTGAATGTTTATAAAGCAAAATATGATATCTATCATCTTGACTTTTACAGGCTAACAAGAGCAGAGACTGAGGATCTGGGTTGGGAAGATCATATAGGAAGCGGAGTGATTGTTATGGAGTGGGCTGAGAAAATCAATTATAACGGCAGAGCACTAAGGATTAAAATAGAAATAGGAGAGGAAGAGGAAAGGATTTTTGAAATAGAGTCCTAATTTTTTCTTTTTCTTATTTCTTTCAAAAGATTTTTTGTCGAAACAGTGGTATCAGCAGCTTCCATTATGGCAGAAATCACAGCGATTCCGTTGACGCCGGTTGACATGACACGGGCTGCATTTTGAGGATTGATCCCTCCTATGGCAAGAATGGGTATTTTTATATTTTTTCTAATATATTTGAGTTTTTCAAGTCCTATGGATTTTGACGCTTTGTCTTTTGATTCTGTATAAAAGACAGGGCCCACTCCGACGTAATCAGCCCCTTGCGATTCTGCTTTTTCAGCCTGTTTGATGTTCGTAGCTGTGATTCCGATTGTTTTGTTTTTTCCCATTATATCTCTGGCAAATGGAAGGGGAAGGTCTAGTTGGCCCAGGTGTACGCCATCTGCTTTGCAGGCTAATGCGATATCAATACGGTCATTGATGATCAAGGGAATATCATAGGGGACCAGCATCTCGGTTAACTGAAAAGCCGTATTTAAAAAAGTGCGGGTATCTGTGCTTTTTGACCTTAACTGCACGATGGAAACTCCTTCTTTGACCGCCTTTTCTATGGTTGATATGAAATTGGTTTTATCTGAATAATCGGTGTCAGCAATCAGACAGAGGCTCCAGTCAATCCATTTCATTTTAAAAGAATTATAACAACAGAAAACGTGATTAACAAGGAGCAAAGATTGTTGAAATAAGTTTATGGATTAGGTATAAATTGAAATAAAAAGAAAAGAAAAAGGAGTAATCAACAATGGAAATCCTAAGAAATACATCTGATTTTATATGGGAAAATCTTTATCTAAGGTTTCTTTTAATCCTTGTTTTGACTGTTATTGCTGCATGGATCGCAAGAATCATCCTGAAAAAAATTCTAAGACCATTGACAAAAAAAACCAATACAAAGATAGATGACCTTATTATCAGAAATTCATCTTCAATGATATTCTACATAATCCTTGCCATAGGATTGAAAGTCAGTCTGTCCTATGTTTCTTTAGAATCTTTTTATTATCACTGTATTGTAGAAACATTTTTAATTATCACGATAACCGTGCTTATCCTGAAGATAGTCAATGATCTTGCCCATCACTGGAAAAAGGATTGGGCTTTAAAGACAGCCTCAACAGCAGATGACAGATTGATCCCATTAATAGAAAAAATTATAAAGGTTGTTATCATAGCGCTGGCTGTGATATTTGTTTTTGATTCCTGGGAAATAGATATAAGCCCGCTGCTTGCAACAGCCGGCATTGCCGGCATTGCCGTGAGTTTTGCTGTTAAAGATTCCCTGGCAAACATACTGGGTGGACTTCAGCTTGTTCTGGATAAGACATTCAAGGTAGGGGATAAAGTGAAGCTTGAGTCAGGAGAGTTAGGAGTTGTTCTTGATATTGGACTTAGAAGCACCAAATTGAAAACATATGATAATGAAGTCATCTATATCCCGAATGGCTATCTGGCCAATGCAAAAGTAATGAATTACACGGTTCCTGACCTTAAACTGAGGGTGAATGCGGAGTTTGGTGTGGCTTACGGTTCTGACACAGATAAAGTGAGAGAAATTGTCCTGAAGACTTTGCAAGAGATGGATAATGTTCTGGAGAAGCCGGAGCCTGTCGTGGAATTTTTAAGAATGTCTGATTTTTCCCTGGATTTTATTGCAAGGGTTTGGGTGAAAAATTATCAGAAGGCTTATTCCATGAAGCTTCAAATGACAGATGAAATTCATAAGGCACTTAACAAGCGAGGGATCAACATTCCTTTTCCTACCCACACGGTGTATACAAAAAAGATGGATTAGAGAAGAAGAGATCCCCGGGAGGAATCTATGCTTGAAAAAATAAAAAGAAAAATAATTGAGGTTAAAGATTTTCCAAAACCAGGAGTTGGTTTTAAAGATATCACTCCTTTGATTGAAGATTCAGAGAGTTTCAGGTTCATTGTGGATAAAATATCTGAGCTGGCTGAAAAGAAGGGAGCTGACAGAATAGTGAGTATTGAGTCAAGAGGTTTTCTTTTCGGCAGCCCTGTTGCGTACAAATTATCACTCGGCATGTCCGTCATAAGAAAGAAAGGAAAACTCCCAAGAGAGTGTGTATGCGTGAGAGCTCCTAATGAGTATGCGGTCGAGTATTTTGAAATGCATAAGGACAGCATCAAGCCCGGAGAAAAGATCCTGATCATCGATGACCTTATCGCAACCGGTTCCTCATCAATAAGTGCTATCAATCTCATTAAGAAAATTGGAGGAACCGCTGTGGGATTTGCAGCTCTTGTAGAGCTCACTTTTCTCAATGGGAGACAGGCCATAGAAAAAGAGCATCCTGACGTCGAAGTCATGTCTCTTATTGAGTTTTAAAAGAAAGGAGGACAGGTGAAAAAGTATCTTGACCGGTTTTTTAAACTCAGGGAAAACAACACCTCCTTAAGAATCGAGGCAGCAGGCGGAGTGACCACATTCATGACCATGTCTTACATAATATTTCTTCAACCCGCAGTCCTTTCCGCTGCAGGAATGGATAATGGGGCTGTTATGGTCGCAACCTGCCTCTCGGCTGCTCTGGCAACTCTTTTGATGGGATTTATAGCCAATTATCCGATCGCCCTGGCTCCGGCAGTGGGGCATAATATATTTTTTGCTGTCATTGTGTGTGGAACCATGGGTTATTCATGGCAGGTTGCCCTGGGAGCTGTTTTCATATCAGGAAGCATCTTCTTGATCTTATCCATTGCAGGTGTTTGGGGAAAGTTAGTGGAGGTTGTCCCTGATTCCCTTAAATATGGTATTGCTGTGGGAATAGGACTTCTGATTTCTTTGGTCGGATTGGAATACGGCGGATTAGTGGTGGATACGCCGGATGTTTTAGTGGGATTGGGAAACCTGACGGATAAGGCTGTTCTTCTTTCCTTATTTGGAGTTCTTTCCATTGCTGTACTCATGGCATTAAAAGTGAGGGGAGCCATGCTTATCGGGATTCTGATGACCGCATTCGCAGGCATTCCTTTAGGTGTGGTCAAATATCAAGGAATCGTCTCTTCTCCTCCCAGTATCAACCCGACTTTGTTCAAACTGGATATTCTGGGGGCTTTCAACACAGGACTTATAACCGTGGTTTTCGTCTTTTTCTTTTTGGACCTTTTTGATACCATCGGTACTCTCATAGGAATAAGCGGGCAAGCCGGGTTTTTAAAGGATGGAAAGCTTCCGAGAGCCAATAAAGCCATGTTTTCAGATGCTGTAGGAACAGTGAGCGGTGCTCTTCTGGGGACTTCCACTGTTACGAGCTATATTGAAAGCGCTTCCGGAATATCTCAGGGGAGCAGGACGGGGTTATCTAATGTCTTCACCTCATTTCTTTTTATTATAGCTCTTTTTTTCTCCCCCCTGGCAAGGATGATCGGTGGGGAGTATATCTCTGACGGCGTTTTAATGAGACCGGTGATAGCCCCTCCTTTGATTATTGTAGGGTACTTGATGATGAAATGCGTCAAACAGATCAAATGGGGAGATATAACAGAAGGTGTTCCCGCATTCTTAGCTATCATCATAATGCCTCTGACTTTGAGCATTACGGAAGGCATTGCTTTCGGATTCATCGCTTATTCTGTCTTGAAGATAGTTTCTGGGAAAGGGAAACAGGTTCACTGGCTTATTTATCTTTTCTCAGTGCTTTTTATTATTAGATATATCATCTCGTAATCTTGCGAACCGATCTGAAATTCAGATATGGCTTGTGCTCGCTAAAGATTTTTAACGCCATTCTTCTTCGTTTTTCTCGGCGGTTCCGTAACTCCCCCCGTCCGTGGGTCAGACATACTCACCGTCCAGCTTCGCTGGATACCCTCGAAAAGCCTCATCCGAAGGCTAAATCTTTAATGTCGCTTCAGCCACACCTGAATTTCTTGAGGAGATATAATAATCCTGGTTATTCACGAGTCGAGATGGCTGCAGATGCGAGGCGCAGGGTATGAAGCTGTGGTCCTTCACCGCGAATGCCCTGCAACAAAGCAGATGCTGTGAGATCGGCTCGCCTGTAAGGTAAAATCAGCCTGCATTAAATTTAAATACGAAACAGAAATAAAGAGATAAACTCTGTTTATCAAAATAACTTAAAAATCCAATTGATCATGTAGTGGTGATTGAAGGATGCAGGCTGATTTTATGAATAGCCTGGATTTTATTTTAGTTCGAAGGTGACCGTAACCGTAAAAATAACAGGCCGCGGACGGCCGTTAATGACCATGGGTTCATAGACCCACTGACGCACCGCATCTTTGGCCGCCTCATCCAGCAGTGGCTGTGATTTGAGCACTCTGACACTCTGAACACGGCCGTAGATATCAGTGGTGGCTTCAACGATCACAACTCCCTCCATTCTGGCCTGTCTGGCTATTTCAGGATATTCAGGGGGCACGCTGTAAATGAGTTTTGGTCTTTTAATTGAACCTCCCACTCTGACAGGGGCTTCGACCTGTCCGACAACACCACTTAAAACCCCGCCGACAACGCCGCCGAGCACACCGCCCTCAACGCCGCCTTCGACTCCACCTTCGACACCGCCTTCGATACCGAAGTCCGTCAGTTCTTCTTCAGCGATTTCGTCAGGGATATCGACCGGGGCAACGAGTACTCCAGGCTGGATATTGGTTTGAGCTTTAACCGGCTGTATTTTAGTAGTGGCTTTGGAGCTGCTGCGTTTTTTAGCAGGAGGAGGCGGAGGGGGCGGAGGAGGAGGCGGAGGGGCTAGGAAGGCGCTGTAAACCTGGACTTCAGGAAGGTCTCCGGGTTTAAGAAGAGGGAAGATGAGCAGCATCAATATCACCATTGCGTGTGCGGCCACGGTCAAGGGGAAGACCACAGCTTTAATGCCCGTATTTTTTTCTTTTCTAAAAAAGGAGTCTTTATACATTTTTGCCTCCTTTAAAGGTGATATGCTTTTTTTATCACTGATTTCAGAGCTTATATTGGAGAGCATTTTTTCCCAATAATGGCTGTTGGGTTCCTCTTCAGGGATTTCACTGGATAACCGGTCTATACGCTGAAACATCTCAAGGTCTCTTTGACATTCCGGACATGATTCGATGTGTTTTCTTACTTCTTCCATCTTTTTTTCAGGAAGCTCTCCGTCATGATAAGCGCTTATGAGTTTTTTCATTTCATCGTGATTCATTTTATCCCCCCTTTTAGGAATTCAGATAATGAGGATTTGAGTCTCTGGCGCGCTCGGTTAAGGCGAGACATCACCGTTCCGAGGGGAATATTCAAAGTATCTGAAATTTCTTTATAACTCATGTCTTCTAATACTTTGAGAATAAAAACGGATTTCATTTCATCTGGAAGGTTGTGTATTGATTCCCTGAGTCTTGTGTTTAACTCATGCATGTGAAGTGTGTCTAAAGGTTTGTCGTTTACCTGCGGGCCTGGATTCGAGGGATTTTTCCTGGTGTTGCTGTCCAGAGGAAATTCCCTTTTTATTTTCTTCAAATAGTTCAAGGTTTTGTTTACGGCAATTTTCCTTATCCAGGGGAAAAAATTCATCCCTTCTTTAAAACTTGATAGAGAAAAATAAGCATTAACAAATGTCTCCTGAGAGAGGTCATCAGCTGATTGATGCGTTCCGGTCATGATTCTGCATAAATAATAAATACTCTTCTGGTACTTTTTTATCAGGGACTCGAACGCTTCCATACTGCCTTTTTTTGCATTAGCGATTAACATATAATCCTCATTTTGTTGTGTCTGCTTCATGCTCGCTCCTATATATTATACAAATGGAATGTCCGATTATTCCCTAAATATTGCGTTCCCGCTTATAATATCGTTTAATATATTTCATAAGTCAAGAAAAAGGAGAATGGAATGACATATCCGGTTCAAATCATAGAGGAAAAAATAAACAGATTTCAGAAAAAGAGATTGCTCTACAGGCCGACACCTATCTCAAAGCTCAGCAGACTTTCAACGCATCTAAACGGACCTAATATATGGATCAAAAGAGAAGACCTTACAGGGCTTGCCATGGGAGGCAATAAGAGCCGTAAGTTAGAGTATATTATTCAGGATGTGATAGACAGTCAGGCTGATTCAATCATCACATGGGGGAGTATTCAGTCAAATTGGTGCCTTCAGACAGCTGCTGCTGCAAGGAAATTTGGGATAAAGCCCATTTTACTCCTCTTTGAGACCTATGAAACCCAGAAAATAATGGATGGCAATCTTCTTTTGGATTTCATATTAGATGCCGATATTCGAATAAAGTCGGCTCAAAAAGGCAGAGTTGTCAAAGCAGAGGAAGTGGAAGGAATCTTGGAAGAGGTTTTTAATGAAAAAAAGGAGCAGGGTCACAAACCTTATGTTATTCCCATCGGAGGCTCAATGACAGGAGGTTCTATGAAATTTCCCCTGGGAGCTGTTGCTTATGTGGATGCCTATATGGAATTGAGGAGGCAGATGAACTCTTTAGACAAAGGCTTGGACTCTATTGTTCTTGCTTCTGGATCAGGAGGAACCCAGGCAGGTCTGCTCGCCGGAGCTCAATTGTGCGGTGACAGCACCAGAATATTGGGCATCAGTGTCTCTGAGGACAGAGATAGTTTCAGTCAGGATATCAAAAAAGTTTCTGATGATGTGGTGGATTGTATGGGGCTTAAAATTGATTTTAAGGAAGAAGATATCATTGTCTTTGATGATTATAGAGCCGGAGGCTATGGGGAGCTGAATGAAGATGTATCTGAAGCCATAAGGCTTATGGCCGTTACAGAGGGAATTTTCATTGATCCCATATACACGGGAAAAGCCGTGGCTGCTCTTATTGACCTTATACACAAAGGCCGCTTCAAAAAAGAAGATAATGTGTTGTTCCTGCATACAGGCGGAGCCTCTGCCCTGTTTCCTCATAAGCAGGGATTAAAGAAATTTCTTTTATGAGTCTGGCCTGCTCAAGCCCGTTACTTTGATGTTTTCTTGAGATATTTCAAGAATTCAGCCTCTGTGGAAAGGATTAGCCAGGTCTTTTCATCCATGATTTTGCGGTAGGTTTCCAGAGTCTTCATGAACTGGTAGAATTCAGGATCGCGGTTGTAAGCCTGGGCATAGATCTTTGTTGCTTCTGCATCTGCCTTTCCTTTGATCTCCTGAGCCTGTCTGTAGGCTTCTGACTGTATTTTCTTAAGCTCCCTTTCTTTTTGTCCTCGTACTTCAGCACTTCTTCCATCTCCCTCCGAACGGTATTTGGATGCAATGCGCTGCCTCTCAGCAATCATCCTGTCAAAGACCTTCTGTTGTACCTCATCCACATAATTGATTCTTTTTATACGCACATCTCGCAGTTCAATACCGAATTCTCCGGTAATGGCTGATGATTTGCTCAATATAAGGTCAGCGATTTTTTCTCTGCCGGTATCGATTTTTCTGATCTCTTCTTTATCCAAGATAAATTCAAGTTCTTCTGTAATCTCAAATTCCCTGTTTGTGGAACGAACCAGTTCGATCAAATCATAACTGGCCACTATATTTCTGGTCTCACCGTCTATGATATCATCCAGCCTGGATTGGGCTCCTCTTTCATCACGCACGCGCTGGAAAAAAGTCAAGGGCTCTTTGACACGCCATCTGGCATAGGTATCCACCCAAATGTATTTTTTATCTTTGGTTGGAATTTGATTGGCGTCTCCATCCCATTCAAGCCACCTTTTTTCAAAAAAGTTAGCTTTGTGGATGAAAGGCGCTTTTACGTGAAGGCCTGCCTCTGTGACAGCTCCTCCGATCGGTTCTCCGAATTGGGTGATGATCACCTGGTTCATTTCTGAAACCACAAACAAAGCATCGGCCAGGATGATCAAAACAAGAAAGGCGGCTAGGGCTATTAAGGCATATTTTGTCTGGTTCTTCATTTGTCTGCCTCCTTTTTTCCGAGATTTAACAGAGGCAATATATTTTTCTGCTCCTCATCAAAAATAATCTTTGTGTCGATATTCGGCATTATCGCCTCTATGGCTTCAAGATAAAGCCTTTTACGGGTAACCAGGGGCGCGCGGGAGTATTCCCGGTAAACATCGATGAACCGCTGTGAGTCTCCCTGGGCATTATTCACTCTTTCCGTAGCGTATCCTTCCGCAGCTCTGATGGTTTGTTCTGCTTCTCCTTCTGCTTTGGGAATGATTTGATTGTATTCAGACCAAGCATCGTTTATTTTTCTTTCTTTCTCCTGGAGGGCTTCATTGACTTCATTGAATGAGGGCTTAACAGGATCCGGTGGGTTGACGTCCTGGAATATAAGCTGGCTGACATTTATTCCGATTTCATAAAGGTCACACAGGCCTTGAAGTTCCTCTTGAGCCTGGAGAGCGATCCGTGCCCTTCCGATAGTCAGAACCTCGTCAACAGAATTGTCCCCAACTATTTTTCTTACTACGGCTTCGGTCATACAGCGGAAGGTGTAGTCCACATCCCTGATTTTGAAAAGATAATTATAAGGATTATCTATCCTGTACTGGACGATCCATTCTGTAACAACTACGTTTAGGTCTCCGGTCAGCATTACAGATTCTTTTTGGGTACTCTGTGTTATCCTGTATTCACTACGTATTCCGGGTTTTTCGGTTCTAAAACCAAACTCCATTTTAAGCTGTCTTTGAACAGGGACTTTAATGATCTTTTCTATGCCCGGAAACTTAAAATGAAGGCCGGGTTCGGTAGTCCGTACGAATTTGCCTAAGCGGAGAATGATTCCAGCTTCTTCAGGTTGTATTTGATAGACAGAGCTTGCTATGAGAATAATGATAACGACTAAAGTCACACCCATTTTCACATAACGGGGATTGATTTTTGGCATTTTAAAATCCATGGTCGGAAATTCATTGGCCATTTATACCTCCTGCATTTTTGATTTGTTACGATGATAGCATAGTTAGCTGAGTTTATAAAGGAAGACGGATCCGGCGGGACTTTTATTTGACTGCAAAGGAGACTGCAAAGTCAAGTTTATTCAAAGATGTTGTGATGATTTTCATTTCAGATGGATTTATGGCTTTGATATTTTTCATTCCTGAACCGGTGAGGATAAGCACTATCCTGTCGCTGGGATTCAGTTTGTTTTCACGCTTTAATCTGAGAACACCGGCCAGGCTCGCTGCCGAAGCAGGCAGACAGAACAGACCTTCATACGAGGCCAAAAGGATCTGTGCCTTACTTATTTCCTTATCTGTGACATGAATCACTCTTCCGTTGAGTTCATAAATCATTTTCAAAACAATATTACCTCCGGGGGGAGCGGGATTATTGATAGACTGAGCCAGAGATTTTGCTTTTTTTATCCGTTTGTATTTGACATCGCCTTTGAGAAAGGCCCTGGCTATGGGAGAAGCTTTTTCAGGCTGGATCCCGATAAAAACCGGAAATTTATCGATCATGCCGCTCTGTTTTAATTCCTTAAATGCTTTCATGAGCCCTATGATATGGCCTCCGGAGCTCACAGGCACAAAAATATGAGTGGGAATTTTTCCGTTGAATTGTTCGAAGATCTCAAAAGCAGTGACTTTATATCCCTCGATACGGAAAGGGTCCACAGAATTCATGAAGTATATTTTCTTCTTTCTCCCTATTTCCAGGCTTTTATAAAAAAGCGCGCCGTAATCTCCTTTGACTTTGATGAGAATGGTTCCGTGTATGCCGGCTGAATAGAGTTTTTCATCAGAAACATCTTCACCGACGAGGACCAGTGTTTTTAATCCAGCTCTTGCTCCGTAGGCTCCGGTCGATACAGCCATATTCCCTGTTGATACTGTCCCTATTCTTTTTATTCCCAGTGAGGCAGCCCTTTGTACGGCTAAAACCGTACCCCTGTCTTTAAAACTGCCTGTTGGATTCAGCATTTCGTTTTTGGCGTATATATCCGGAAGAATAAATTCATCCCTCAATCTGTTCAGTTTTAAAAGGGGAGTGCTTCCTTCTCCAAGAGAAAATTCAGGCGAAAATTTTTTTATGGGAAGAAAATCGCTATATTTTTCCAGCGGATGATCTCTAATCGAATGGATTTCGCAGTTTGTATCAGGAGGAGCCACTAACAGAGGCTCCCGACACTTCGTGCAGAAAAGACTGAAGGGATCAGGGGGATATGTTTTTTTACAAAAGATGCATTCAAGCGACCTCATGATGGACTCTCCGGATAGTTTAGAGTTTTAAGATTACAGTTTAAAGTAATAAAAGAGAAAAAGCGAGCTCCGGGTGCCGGGAAAGGGGGGAGATGTGTAAAGAGGGGATTTGTGTTTTTAGCTTATTATCAGTAGAATCTGGATGATGGAAAAAGATGATTTTTACTTTATGAGGCAGGCTTTGAAAGAAGCTGAAAAGGCTAAACAAAAAAATGAAGTTCCGGTAGGAGCGGTCATAGTATCCGGCGGAAATATCCTGAGCAGGGCTCACAATCAGTGTGTTTCTCTCAATGATCCGACCGCTCATGCAGAGATCCTGGCTATAAGAGAAGCCTGTCAGGTTAAAGGAAATGAAAGGCTGAATGACTGTGAGCTTTATGTCACTTTAGAACCCTGTCCTATGTGCACGGGAGCCGTTGTGCTGTCCAGATTAAGGAGACTTGTGTACGGGGCTGATGATCCCAAAGGAGGCGGCATTCATTCGATTATGGAGTTTCCCTTTGAGAAAACCAATCATGCTCCGGAAATAGAAAGAAGTCTTCTGTCAGAGGAATGCGGTAAAATATTGAAAGACTTTTTCAAGTCAAAAAGATAAATCCTTTCATATCGTACAAATAAACCTTTTAAGTCCTTCATGATATTTGTTATATTGGACACACGGTTTTTTATGAAAAATACAGATTCTGCGGAGAGGTGGCCGAGTGGTTGAAGGCGGCGGTCTCGAAAACCGCTATCCGGAGTATTTCGGATCGTGGGTTCGAATCCCACCCTCTCCGCCAGTAAGAGATTTTTAAATTAATTCAGCAGGGAAAAAAAACGTTTTCATCAAAGAGCTGAAAGCAATCTTACTTTACTCTTTTTCTCATTTTTGGTAACGTACATATTCTGGTTTAGGATAGCAAATTCGGAGAGGTGTCCGAGTGGCTTAAGGAGCACGCTTGGAAAGCGTGTGTACGGTAACTCGTACCATGGGTTCGAATCCCATCCTCTCCGCCACTTGCCTTTAAGGATGTTACGAATTTTGGCCTTGCTGAAGGGATTAAATCATTGCAACATGTGGTTTTTTCTGATAAGATTTTTCATCTTTTATTCGTTCGCTGGAAATGGTTTTAGTTTTTTCTGGATTATAAATTCTTCAATGAAGGTGACTTTGTGGACGCAATAAATAATTTTCTTCTCACTTTGGACGGATATTTGGGGAATGGAACCTGGTTTCCTTTGCTTTTACTGGGGACCGGAATTTTCTTTACTCTTTATCTCCGTTTCCCTCAATTGAGATTTTTTCGTCACGCGATCAGAATCGTAACGGGAAAATATGAGAAAGATTCTTTCGAGGGGGATACGACACATTTCCAATCCTTAGCAACAGCTTTATCCGGAACAATCGGCACGGGCAATATCGGTGGAGTGGGATTGGCATTGTACATCGGAGGTCCGGCCGCTCTTTTTTGGATGTGGGCTACAGCTTTTTTTGGGATGACGACAAAATTTGTGGAAGTGACTCTTTCACATAAATACAGGGATGTGAATAAGGAAGGCAAAGAAGGGACTATATCGGGCGGGCCTATGTATTATATGGATAAGAAACTGAATATGAAATGGCTTGCCGTGATTTTTGCCATAGCCACAGTTATCTGTACGTTCGGGACCGGAAATATGCCTCAGATAAACAATATAGCGGTATCCATAGAATCCACCTTTCATATTAAACCCATAATCACAGGAAGCATACTTTCGGTCTTTCTGGCTCTTATAATAATCGGTGGTATCAAAAGGATTGCAAAAGTAACTGAAAAAATAGTCCCTTTTATGGCCGTTCTGTATGTCATCGGTGCCTTGAGTGTGATATTTTTCAATTATCAACAAATAATTCCCTCCCTTAAAGTGATTTTTGTGAATGTTTTTACCGGGACAGCCGCTTTAGGGGGATTTCTCGGTACATCCATCTCGTTTGCTTTCAACAAAGGAGTAAACAGGGGGATTTATTCAAATGAAGCTGGTCAGGGATCTGCAGCGATCGCCCACTCTGCCGCAAAAGCTGATGAGCCGGTTTCCGAAGGGATGGTGGCTATACTTGAGCCGTTTATTGATACGCTTTTGATCTGCACACTCACAGGACTTACAATAATGGCATCAGGAGTATGGACCAAGAAAATACCGAATACCTTTGAACGGGCGGATATGGAGATAATACAGGGTATTTATGAGAGAGATAACAATGAACATCTGTCTGCTTTAAGGGAATTCATGAAAGACAGAAGAAGTGACAGGGTCAAATCCTATTCAGGAGAGATAGAAATTGTTGATGGAAAGCTTGAGAGCCCCGACGATATTACCATCATACACGCACGGTCTTTTGCGGAAGATGTGACTTATCTAAAGGACGGAGAGGAAGTGACGGGTACTCTTGAAGCGGAAGATGGGAAGCTGGTAGATAACTCAGTTGAAGTCAAAGGAAAATCTCTTGTTCACAGCGCGGTCTTGACTGCTGAAGCTTTTAAATACGGACTTTTCGGCGAGTACGGAAAGTTCATAGTTTCGGTCGGACTCTTGTTGTTTGCTTTCTCAACCGTTATATCATGGTCCTACTACGGCAGCCGGGCTGTTACTTATCTTGTCGGAGAAAAATTTGTTATGCCTTATAGAATATTCTATATATTTGCCTTTTTTTCAGCGGCCCTTATAGATACGACGATCGTGTGGTCTCTCGCAGCCGTAGCCATTGTCCTGATGGCTGCCCCGAATCTGTTTGGCATATTGATGCTTCATAAAGACATGAAGCAATCAGTAGATGAATACTGGAAAAAATTCAAGAGAGAACACCCTGATGATGCACAACGCATTAGAGTCAGAGAAATGAGAAAAGGGTAGTTTGAATAAAAATCTTTTTTAAGATAAAGGAAAAAACAATGAACACAAAATTCTATGTAGATATGGAAGATATCTACGGAGCCCATAATTACAATCCCCTTGATGCCGTATTGACCAAAGGGAAAGGTATTTGGGTATGGGATATTGAAGATAACAAGTACCTTGATTTTCTCAGTGCTTATTCTGCTGTGAATCACGGCCACTGCCATCCCCGTTTAGTCAAAGCTCTCTGTGAGCAGGCAAAAAATTTGACATTGACGTCAAGAGCTTTTAGGAATGACCAGTGGCCTTTGCTCACGAAAGAATTATGTGATTTGAGCGGATTTGAAATGGTTCTGGCTATGAATTCAGGTGCGGAAGCTGTAGAAACAGCGGTGAAAGCAGCCCGGATGTGGGGATATCAAAAAAAGGGAATCCCGGAAAACCAGGCCGAGGTCATCACCTGTGAAAATAATTTTCACGGAAGAACCATTACCATTATAAGCTTCTCTACGGAAGAGCACTATAAAAAGGATTTCGGTCCTTTCACTCCCGGGTTCATACAGATTCCTTATGGAGACACGGATGAACTGGAAAAAGCCATAACTCCCAATACAGCCGCCTTTTTAGTAGAACCTGTTCAAGCTGAAGCCGGAATCATCATTCCTCATGAAGGATATCTGAAAAAAGCAAAACAGATATGTGAAAAAAACAATGTATTGTTTATTGCAGATGAGATACAAACAGGCCTGGGAAGAACAGGCCGCTTGTTTGCTTGCGATCACGAGGGAGTCAAACCGGATATGGCCGTGATAGGAAAATCATTAGGAGGGGGATGCTATGCTGTTTCCGCTGTTCTTTCCAACAGGGAAATCCTTGGTGTTTTCACACCGGGATCACACGGCTCCACATTTGGAGCGAATCCTTTGGCCTGTGCCGTCGCCAGGGAAGCACTGCGTGTGATGGAGGAAGAAAAGTTTTCTGAAAACTCAGAAGAGCAGGGTCAGTATTTTTTAAAGAAACTGAAAACAATAAAGAGCAAGTACATAAAAGATGTCAGAGGAAAGGGTCTCCTTATAGGAATAGAATTGAAATCCGAGGCTGGCGGAGCCAGGCGTTTTTGTGAGGCATTGAAGAAGGAAGGCCTGCTCTGCAAAGAAACGCATGAAGACATGATTCGTTTTGCGCCGCCTTTGATCATTAAAAAGAAAGAGTTAGACTGGGCCTTTAAAAAAGTTAAAAAGGTCTTTAAGGAAACAGAATAAGTTATTTTCTTCTTTTGACAAAAGTATAGGCAATCAATACCTGACCCAGCAGGATAACCATTCCCCCTAAAAAAGTCCGGTTTGATGGGGTTTCTCCGAGAAAGAGAAACGCAAATATGATTCCGTAAACAGGTTCCAGTGTATGGATGAGACTCGCTGTTTGCGCTTTTATTTTTTTCATTCCCTTTATAAAAAGAGTGTGCGAAAGAGCAGTGCAGACCACTCCCAATATGACGAGAAGGAGTATGTTTTTTCCGGTCAGTGGAAAGGATATGAAAAACAAAAGGGGTATTAAGAAGAGAGTTGAGAAAAAATTCTGGTTAAAAGCGATGACAAGACTTGAGTGTTTCTGAGCGAGCTTTCGGTTGATAATGGTCAGAAGAGAAAAAGTAAATCCTGATAAAACTCCCCATAAAACACCCATATAAGTTGAATTTTGAAGATCGAATTTTGGTATAATCAGAAACACTCCGAACAAACAAAAAAGGGATAAAAAAATGTTCGTCTTCACAATCCGATCTTTGGTGAACAGAGGTTCGAGAAAAGTAGTGAAAACAGGATAGGTTGAAAAGGATAATAATCCTATCGCTACGGTCGATATCTGGATGGACTTAAAAAAAGACACCCAGTGGACTGAAAGAATGAGTCCTAAAAGAACAAAATAGAGCGCATCTTCTCCTGGAAGAAGCGGTTTTTTTCTGCCGGATATCCAGAGGAGGATGGCCAGAGAGAGGGCTGCAAAAAAAACCCTTCCTAAAACGATTATGAAAGGAGAGATGGAGAGCCATTTTCCAAACAGTCCGGCTACTCCGAACAGGAGCACGGCCAGATGTATTTCATAAAGGCTCACCCTGTCATTCATAGTCTCATATAAGATACATGAACAAGGATCATAGTGCAAAAATTGTTTTTGTTTTAAAAGTTATATGTGTTAAAATACTGTCTTATAAATTGAGAAGACTTCCGCATCCTTTCCCGGATTCAACGGATATAAAATGAGCTATTTAGTCTATGCAAGAAAATACAGGCCTGTAAGCTTTGATCAGGTTATAGGGCAGAAAGCGGTTGTTCAGACTTTAAAAAACGCTATCAAAAACAACCGCCTGGCCCATGGATATATTTTTTCGGGCATGAGGGGGGTCGGCAAAACAACTGTGGCCCGGCTCCTGGCAAAATCACTCAACTGCGAGCAGGGGCCTACCCCGGAGCCATGTCTGAAATGTGAATCTTGTGTTGACATACAGGAAGGCCGCTCAGTAGATGTGCTTGAAATAGATGGTGCGTCCAATAGAGGGATTGATGAAGTAAGAGCCTTAAAGGAAGGCGTTCAGTACAAGCCTCTCCACAGCCGTTATAAGGTCATTATCATAGACGAGTTTCATATGCTGACTCCTCCAGCCTTCAATGCTCTGCTCAAAACACTGGAAGAGCCTCCGCCAAATACCATTTTCATTCTTGCCACAACTGAGCTGCACAAGGTCCCTTCGACCATTGTGTCCAGGTGCCAGACTTTTGAATTCAGGAAAATATCTCTCAATGAGATCACCGCTCATTTAAAGGAAATCACTCAAAAAGAAAACATATCGATTTCAGATTACGGCATCAGGTTGATCGCAGAATCAGCGGAGGGAAGCTTAAGGGATGCTCAAAGCCTGCTTGATCAGGCTGTTTCTTTTTCAGGTGAAAAGGTAAGTGACGAAGATCTGAAAGAGATCCTGGGGACTATAAGCCGGGAGCTTCTTTTTGAAGTCGCTGAAGCCATTCTTAAGAAAAAAGACGAACGGGTCTTTGACCTGGTTGAAAAAATTGTCAATAAAGGATATGACCTTCGGTTTTTCCACTCGGAATTGATCAAACACTTCAGGAATCTTCTCTTGGTGAGCTCATTAAAAGATACAGGGGATTTGCTGACGCTCGACGATTCGGAAACAGAAAAAATAAGAAAACAGATTGAAAACACCCGTTCGGATGAAATTTTGCACTGTCTCAATGCTCTTCAGAACGGAGAACAGGGATTGAGGTATTCGTCACATCCCAGGATCTATTTTGAAGTATTGATCGTAAAAATATGTCAGTTCAAAAACATAGTGCCTATCAAGGATATCATTGAAGAAGTAAAATCACTTAAGGCAAAAATAGGATTGGACACTCAAGCATCTAAAAAGAATGAAGACGGGGGATCCAAAAGAACGGTGAAAAAAGCAGGGGATGTTCGGAGCGCAAAGCCTGTGCCGGATGTAGATGAAAAAAAACAGGACCCCTTGAAAAACGGCAAGAAAGATAATGTTTTAAAGGAGCCGAAAGTGGAGGAATTTCTCAGCACATTTAAGGCGCGAATATTATCAGTTGATAAAGAGGGAAAAAACCATTAAGCAAAAAATACTATATGAAGGAGAGGAAAAATGAAAAGCGTCGGAAATTTGCAGAAAATGCTCAAACAGGCCAAGGAGATGCAGGATAAGATAAAAAAAGAAATGGATGAAATGAGAGTGGAAGGAAGCAGCGGAGGGGGGATGGTCGAGATTACTTTGGACGGAAATAAAAACATTGTTTCTGTTAAGATCGATCCGGAAGTCGTCAATAAGGATGACGTAGAAATGCTCCAGGACTTGATAAGTGCGGCTTTTAATGATGCGTGCGCACAGGTTGATGACCAGGTCAAAGAAAAAATGGGAGCTCTGGGCGCCGGGCTGAAGATTCCGGGCTTATCGTGATGTAAAATGAAAGGACAACCCCCTTTAACAAGACTTATCGAAGAGATAAAAAAAATACCGGGGATCGGATTAAAAACGGCCCGGAGAATTGCTTATTACATAATAGGTCTTGAACAGGAAGAGGTGGACCATTTGGCTGATTCAATAATAGACGCAAAAAAAGGGCTTTTTTACTGTTCTGTCTGCAACAATCTGACCCATGTGGATCCCTGTTTTTACTGCACGGATGAAAGCAGAAATGATGATGTTTTATGTATTGTGGAGGAACCGTTTAATATTGATTCCATAGAGAAGAGTGGGATTTACCATGGAAGATATCATGTGCTTTTGGGAGCTTTGTCCCCTTTAAAAGGGGTGGGCCCCGATGAATTAAATATTGGAAAAATTAGTGAAAGAATAAAAAATAATAAATTTTCAGAAGTCATCATTGCTACGAATCCGACTGCTGACGGCGAAGCCACAGCAGCCTTTCTGTCAAAAGCATTGAAAGACTTTGATGTCAAGTTAACCAGGTTGGCAATGGGCCTTCCTGTCGGTTCTGATATTGATTATGCCGACCAAGTGACCATTAAAAAGTCTCTGGAAGGGAGGACAGAGATCAAATAATAAAATAATAAAAACGTCTTAATAAGAGAGGAGATTGTTATGAAGAGAAAATTTGAACCCATTGAAGGCAATACAGCAGCAACACACGTGGCTTATGCTTTTAGTGAAGTGGCTGCCATATATCCCATAACACCATCATCCTTGATGGGAGAGCTTGCCGATTCATGGGCCGCACAGGGAAGAAAAAACATTTTCGGACAGACAGTAGATGTCATTGAGATGCAGTCCGAAGGCGGAGCATCCGGAGCTGTACATGGAAGCCTTTCAGCAGGGGCTCTGACTACCACATTCACAGCTTCTCAGGGATTGATGCTTATGCTGCCGAATATGCACAAAATCGCAGGGGAAATGCTTCCTACCGTATTTCATGTATCTGCAAGGTCACTGGCTTGCCAGTCATTATCTATATTTGGTGACCATTCAGATGTGATGTCTGCGAGAAACACAGGATTCGGACTGATCGCATCCGGCTCTGTTCAAGAAACCATGGACCTGGCTATAGTCGCTCATCTCGCTGCCTTGAAATCTAAAGTACCGTTTGTCCATTTTTTTGACGGCTTCAGGACTTCGAATGAGATACAAAAAGTAGAGATGATTCCTTATGAGACCATGGCAGAGCTTGTTGAGATGAAGTATGTGGAGGAATTCCGTTCGCACTCCATGAATCCGGAAAGACCGTATCTTAAGGTGGGAGCTCAAAATCCGGACGTGTACTTTCAGGGTCGTGAGACCGTGAATCAGTATTATGACAGAGCTCCTGATATCGTGCAGGAATGCATGGATAGAGTGGCAAATAAGATCGGACGGTCCTATCATCTGTTTGATTACGTAGGGGCACCGGACGCTGACAGAGTCATTGTTTCCATGGGATCAAGTGTTGAGACGATTGAAGAAGCTGTTAATTATCTCAGAGGAAAGGGAGAAAAAGTAGGTGCTATTAAGGTAAGGCTCTACAGGCCTTTTTCTGCAAAGGCCCTTCTGTCTGCCCTGCCTGACAGTGTAAAGAAAATCGCTGTTCTTGACAGAACCAAAGAACCCGGTTCCTTAGGCGAGCCCCTCTATATGGATGTAGCCACGGCTCTGAAAGAAAAAGAGATCGATGTGATCGGAGGAAGATACGGACTTTCTTCCAAAGAATTCACTCCGGCTATGGTCAAAGCTGTTTATGACCATCTTGAAGGAAAATCCACTCACGGATTCACAGTCGGGATCGAGGATGATGTCACAAACTTGTCACTGCCTGTCGGGGAACCTCTTGATTCTGAACCTGAAGGAGTGGTCCGGTGTAAGTTTTGGGGATACGGCTCGGACGGAACCGTATCCGCCAACAAGAACTCCATCAAAATCATTGGAGACAGCACGGATATGTACGCACAGGGCTATTTTCAGTATGATTCTAAGAAATCAGGCGGAGTCACCATCTCCCATCTTCGTTTTGGAAAAGAAAAAATCCAGTCCCAGTATTTGCTGAATACGGTTGATTTTGCAGCCCTTCATAAATCTTCTTATATAGGGAGATATGACATTCTTAAGGGAATAAGAGAAAACGGAACCTTTCTGCTCAATTCAAACTGGAAAGCAGAAGAAGTCTTTGAAAACCTGACTGAAAGCATGCAGAAGACCATCATTGATAAAAATATTAAAGTTTATAACATTGATGCTTTAAAGATAGCGAACGAGGTGGGATTGAGGAACAGGATCAGTACCATCATGCAGGTTGCTTTCTTTAAGATCTCAGGAGTTCTTCCGGAAGATAAAGCACTGAAGTTGATTAAAGACGCCATCAAAAAGACATTTATGAAAAAGGGCGAAGATATTGTCAAAATGAACTGGAAAGCCGTTGACAGAACCTTAGAGGCACTTGAGGAGGTGCCCATCCCTGATAAGATAGGAAAATCAGCCCCGGAGATAAAACTGATACCTGACGATGCCTCGGATTTCGCTAAAAGCGTTATTGATCTCTCCATGCATTTTGAGGGAGATAAGATCAAAGTATCCCAAATGCCCCTTGACGGAGCTGTCCCCACAGGAACAACGAAACTGGAAAAAAGAGGTGTCGCCAACCTGGTGCCCAGATGGATACCTGATAACTGCATCCAGTGTAATCAGTGTTCTCTGGTATGTCCTCATGCCACCATTCGCCCCAAACAGATAGATCCTGACGATTTAAAAGATGCACCTGGTAATTTTGTGACTTTAAAATCGCGCACCAAGAATGACAGAGATTTAAAGTACAGACTACAGGTCTATATCGAAGACTGTGTGGGATGTGAAAATTGCGTGGAAGTCTGTCCCACTAAAGATAAAGCCCTGGAGATGGTTCCCATAG
>Ga0307421_1000001_pt1 | contig 211472 bp, 185 predicted proteins | sample SalMarWE160270MG_FD_202163 | JGI IMG/M metagenome (GOLD analysis project Ga0307421, IMG submission 202163) | Salt marsh sediment microbial communities from the Plum Island Ecosystem LTER, Massachusetts, United States - WE1602-70 | ecosystem: Environmental > Aquatic > Marine > Intertidal zone >... | reverse complement strand
TAGAGGGTATAAAGGGGTCTTCATCTTCAATAATAAGGGGACACAAAGGATCGGCGCTTGCTTTTCTCATCTTTCCTCTGTGGGCATTAGCATAGAGGCCGTAATCACAGCAAGGATCAAGCCCGTAGAGCTGTTTTTGAGTATATTGAAATTTTTTATAACAGGCAGAGAAGACATTCCGCCTTGAATCAAAAAAGCCCTTTGGAGTATTATCTGGATACATCTCAAGCTTTTTAGCGTGTCCGTTTTTTCGGGGGAAGATCATTCAAGGCTAATAAATCGTTTAATTTAGCATGAGTAAAATCCAGTAGTAGTAAATACTTATGCATTTCTGAAGATATAATACTTCTCTTATGGATTGGGATGACGAAGTTACCTCCAAACAAGCTTATAGATAATCAATTCCTGATATCCGCTTTCCTTTTTTCTTAATGAGTATATATGATCGTTTCTAACTCTCACTTGATAGGGGCCGCCCCATTTTGCTGTTTCTTCATTTCCGGAGTTATCTAATCTCATTCTTTCTATAAAAATACCATCCGGATCAAAGATATCATAAAGATACTCCCCGGGCTTTTCTCCTTTTTCATTTGTCATCACATAGAGTGTACCCATATCATCCGTTACAAAATACTGGAAAGGATACATATACTTTGGAAAATATATCTTATCCTTAATATTGAATTGCTCAAGCTCGGGCCGGAGAATGTCATCCAGGACATCTTTTTTTACAGATTCCGGAACCTGAACAGGGGCGTATTCCTTCTGGATTTTTTTAATTAGGGTCCCCGTGAAATCATAGACGAGGAGTTCATAACCTTTATCATCATTAGCAATATAGATGTCTTTATCCGAAAGGCTCCAGGGAAACCAATTTATGTTTGTCCTTAAGCCATTGATCTTTTTGGCTCTCACCCAATTAGGAATTTTATATCCCGGATGAAGTGTGGTTAATGTCTTGAGTTCAGAGTTGCACAGCACAATAGGCATTTGTGTGACTCCTTCATCAGGATTAAAGTTGGCTTCTATGGCAAGAATTAAGCCATTTTCAAGAAGGGTGGCCATTTGATAATTTGGTGAGAGGGGGATCTCTTTTATGAGATCTCCATTGGGATTATAGATGATCAGTCGAGATCTTGTTCTTTCAGAAACAAGTATCTCGTTCTTTTTGTTTATTCGAATCATGTACGGACTTTTTATCTCACCAGGGCCTTGACCTTGACGGCCGAATGTGCTTATATGCGTTCCATTGTGGCTAAACTTATGGATCCAATACTCAGAAGTTTGAATGACTAAGATATATATATTTCCTTGAGAATCAACATCAAAACCCAATATTTCAGTTATTCCTACATTTGCCAGGTCGTCTCTTTCGAAATCGATGATAAAGGATTCTTCTAATTGAAAAAAGCTTTTATCTTCATTCTTAGGAAGCAGCGGGTTCTTGATAACGGAAACACCACCTATTACTTCAATTGAACCTTGCCATTTAGATTTCTTGCATGAACTGACGAGACATATCACTGCAAGAAATGTGATTGAAAAGATTTGTGCTCTTTTTCTTATATTTTCTCTCACTATATAATTTTATCCTTTCATTATTATGAAAACTGAATAAAAGGGGTACTTAGAAGGATAAGAATTTGGTTTTTTGGTTGCTGCTGATTTTCCCTCCATTTCATCAAATTCCCATCCTCTAAGCGGCTTCATCACTTATCATAAATGTAAAATAACGGACAAGTCAACAAGAAACCCACAAAAAGAAGAGAATATCAGAAAATCAGTGTAATAGTGCCACGCAAAGAATAGAGATTACCCTTGGCCCCTTAATTAGGGGATTAGGATATCATATATATTCTGATAGTTCCTCAGCTGCCATAGAGAGCTGAGCCTGAGGAGGCGGGGGCCGGGCAGCCTTAAAGGTCAGATTAAGGTGTTTGATGATCTTGTCTATGACTTTGTGATCTTCAACAAATGAAACAATGCGCATAATTCCCCCGCATTTGGGACAGATGAGAGGATCGATTGTGGGCATTGGCATAGAGGCCGTAATAGCGGACCATAACCTGTCCTTTATCCGGAATATGTGAGGTCACCCGGGCTATAAACTCCAGATAATCCATAGACTCTATATCAGAGCTGTGCTTTCCGTATTGATAGAGGAGCTGCCCCTCATGCAAGGATAATCTTTTTTTGTCTCGGCACAATCAACTATTCGTATCTTAGGCTCTCGGCTGGATTAGTTGTAGCGACTTTGACAGCCTGCCAGCTCACGGTCAGCAGCGCGATAACCAGCGAAACCAATCCGGCCAGAAGAAAGGGCCAGATGGTTATATCGATCCGGTAGGCAAAATTCTGAAGCCACCTGTACATGGCATAATAAGCAATAGGCCAGGCAATGAGATTGGCAAGCAGTATCCATCTGGAAAAATCTTTTGAAAAAAGAATGATTATTCCTGTTATATGTGCTCCGAGCACCTTCCTGATACCTATTTCCTTGGTGCGGGAGCGCATCATCAAAGTTGCCATGCCGAACAATCCCATACAGGCAATAAGAACAGCCAGCCCGGTAAAGTATCCCAATAAGCGGAACGTATTTCTGTCCGACCGGTAAAGGGAATCAAGTTTCTCGTCCAGAAAGTGAAACTCAAAGATCTGGTCCTCATATAAGCGGCTGCAGACGCCGTAAAGTCTGTCCATGGTGTGCTGGACATTTGACGGATAAAGATTCACCAGGAGCTTCCGGCACCATCTGAAATCAGGGACAAATACGGTCGGCTTCATGGTTTCATACAGCGATTCAAAGTGGAAATCATCAATGACGCCAATGACTTTCCTGTTTGAGGAAGGCCAGGTGATTTCTACTGTTTGTCCTATCGGATCATCCTGGATTCCCAGTGCTTTTACGGCCGATGTGTTCAAAATGACAGCATCCTGAAGATCTGTCTCAATGTCTTTTGAAAAGAGTCTTCCCTGAGAAGCGGTTATACCCAGTGTTTCAAAATAGTCATGATGAACGTGAACAAAAGGCAGGGTGATCTTTTGTGACTGGCCTTCGACCAGTATCCCTCCCCAGTTATTGAGGGGATCGGACGGGACCCTTGAGGCAGCAGTCACACTCTTCACAACACTCTCTTTAAGCATCTCTTGTTTCAGGCTGCTGTAGTTCTCTTCGGACTCAAAACTGTTTACTTCTGATACGAGAGTATAGTTTTTATCGAATCCCATTTCTTTACGTTGAAGAAAATGGATCTGCCGGAACATAAGAAACCCGGAGCAAAAGAGAATGATCACAATGGTGAATTGGATTCCGACGCATATCTTTCTCGCATTGAATCCGGAGTTTCTGATATGTCCGGATGCTGTCATGGCTTTTCTTGGCTGGATCCCGGAAAGAATAAAGGCGGGATAGGACCCAGAAAGGATGGCTGTGATGATCATGATACCCAGTATGGGTAAAAGAGTGCTCATGCGAAAGAGTGCCGATAATTCCAGGCTTTTGTTTGAGAGAGAATTGAAGATCGGAAGCATGACTTTGACAAGAACAAGGGAGATCACTAGGGCTGCAGAGAGTATCACATAAGACTCCCCGATAAATTGAAAAACAAGGTTGCTGCGTTCAGCGCCCACTACTTTTCTGATTCCTATCTCCTTTGCCCTTGATGCAGCGCTGGCGGTTAGAAGGTTTACATAGTTAAAGCAGGCAATGAGCAGTATAAGAAGTCCGATAGCGGAGAAGATCAGCACATAGGTTATGCTGTTTTGCGGCTGTATATCATTTTCAAAGCGGGAAGAGAAAAGGTGAATGTCTTTTAAATTCTGCAGTGAATAATCAGGCGGGGGATCGCCTGCCTCTGAAGGGCGGTGTTCTAAAATGAGCTGATTGCATTTTTCAGCGACCTCTCCCGGAAAAAAATTTTCCTGCATTTCAAAATAGATAAGAAAATTCTCCCATCCCCAGTTGTTCATCCAGTCTTTCCCGAATACCTCGTCTGCGTTGGAAAGAGTGGCAATGGCATCGAAACGGAAATGGGAATTTTGCGGCATGTCTTCCATCACGCCTGTGACCGTATAGTGTCCGGAGTTATTTATGGTCAACTGCTTTCCTAAGGGATCTTTGTTGCCAAAGTACTTATGGGCGATTTTATCAGAGATAACGAGGCTGAAGGGTTCTTTAAGGGTTGATTCCGGATCGCCCAGTTTGAATTTAAAAGAAAATATTTTAAAAAAAGCTGCGTCAGCGTGGGCGATGTTCTTTTCTATGAACTTTTTTTCCTTATATTCAACGATACACTCAGAACCTGGTCTTATTCTGGCGAAATCTTTTATTTCCGGAATGTTTTCTTTCAGTATTCCCGCTGCCTGGGGTGCATGATAGGGATGTTCGGGATTACATAATCTGTAGATATTATCTGAATGGGCATGAAAGCGGTCATAGCTCCACTCATTCTGAACCCAGAGAAGGATCATGATCACGCATGCCAGCCCGATAGCAAATCCGGAAATGTTAATAAAGGAAAAACCCGGTTGTCTTTTGATGTTTCTGAGAGCTGTTCTTAGATAATTTTTAAACATGACGCATCTCCATAGAATAGACTTTAAAATAAATGTTGCCAGAATAACGAGGAGTGCCGAAAGCCAGGATAATCCGGCACGAAAAGGACCTTTATTCTTCCTATCCCAGATATATCGCTCCTCCATATCTTCCAGTATGGTCTCACGCATGTGTTCATCGGTTAATAGGCACAGGCAGATGTGCGTGAGTTTGGATAATACGGATGGAAGCCTATCCATTTTCAGCTGCTTTTTTTAAATCCGGGACTCCTTCCCAGAGCGACTTGTTGACGTTTTGAAGAGAGGCTAATTTACTAAGACCTGAGGGAGAGAGCTGATAGTATATCCTGGGGCGCCCGCCTTTTTTTGTGGATTTTTGAGCTTTTATGGATCTGACATAGCCTTTGTCCTTAAGGCGGCTCAAGGGAGCGTAAATGGCCTCGGACAACCAGGATATTCCGGTATCTTTTTCCACCTGACGGCGGATGGCTATTCCATAGGCGTTTTCTTTTAACTTCCAGATGGCCAGAAGTAATATTTCCTCGATCCTAGATAGATATGTCATTTTTCTCCTCATTTGATAATTTAATTAGAATGGTTTTAATCAAACTATTCATATTATATACGCTGAAAAAATAAAAAAAGTTGTCAAATAATCTTAATTATCCGAGTGATATTGAAATTTATTCTGTATATTCAGGAAAGCCTGTACGTCAAAGGATGAAATTTGCTAGAATTAGAAAAAGTGTCCTGCCTGTCATCACACGCAGAGCTTTTACGAAGTCTGGATCAAGTCCTATTGAAGAAAGAGCGCGGTTCGGAGACCGGGACATTCATTGACTTTCACTGACCAGTCTGTTATGAATCCTGACAGCCCCTTTCATCCAGGCGCTCTCAAAAAAAAGAGGAAACTGAGATATATGGACAAAAGTTCCCGCATAAGAAAAGGCGTTGCTGAGATATTGAATGTGACAGGTTCTCTTATCGATCAGGTTGGTCCCCGGTTACCAGGGTCTGAGGCCTGCATCCAAGCTGCAAAATGTCTGAAAAAAGAGTTTGGAAAAGTCTGTGGAAAAGTGTATTTGAATCCGTTCGATCAATACCCCGGTGCGTTTTATTATATCCCGACCCTACTGGTCATCATCTATTCCGCAGGTTCGGTTCTTTATTTTTTCCAGGGTATCTGTGTTCATTGCGCCTCCTTGATCTATATTTTCGGATTATTCTTTTTCATCCATCAGTTCGTGTTCCTGGGTTCTTTTTTTGATAGGTTTTTCAGGAAGGCTCCGGGATGCAACGTTATTGGCATTCAAAAACCGCAGAGTGAGGTCAAACAGCAGGTTATCATCTGCGGGCATCATGACAGCACACGTGTATGTAATTTTTTAGAGAAAAGGCAGAGCCTTTATGCTTTTCGTATCATCATTCCGGTGCTGTTTCTCTGTTATGCCGCTGTTGCTTCGGCGGTGGCTTCTGTTCATGTTCTTGCGGGGGCCCCCTTTCATGGATTTTATATTGTATCGATTTTTATCATTTGTTTTGGGTTTCTCTTTATTCTGCCGTTATTATCCTTTTATGCAAGAGAAGGCACTCCCGGGGCAGGTGACAATCTGGTTTCAAGTGTCATGTGCGCCGGGATCGCAAAATATATCCGGGAAACAAAGGGAGCATTGAGAAACACAAGATTGATTTTACTGAGCACGGATGGTGAGGAGATCGGGCAGAAGGGATCCCAGGCTTTTCTAAGCCATTTTAAAGGAGAAATCGAAGCCATAAAAACATATGTTTTGAGTATAGACAGCATATATAAGGAAAAAGATCTCGCCTTTCTGGAGACAGAGAGAAACGGGACCGTCAAGATGCCGGGTTCCCTCTTGACGGAGGCTCGATCGCTATCAGAAAAACTGGGTTATTCCATAAAGACCAGGAAGATCCCTGTCGGAGGCGGAGGGACGGATGCCGGGCAATTTGCCAGAAAGGGAATAGAGACATTATCCTTGATCGGTATTTCAACGAAATTGATAAGGAAAGATATCTGTTATCATACCTCCAGAGATGTTGTTGGCAACATAGAGCCCGAAGCTCTGGAGAAAGCCTTTGATTTGTTAGCACAATTCATATTGGACAAAGATAATGCTGTCCGGATATAATATCCCAGGTTTAAGGTTGGGGAACAAGCTTAAATTTAAGCTGTAATATGAAATTCTGTATATTTAGGAGGTGGCATGAAGCCATATAAGATTTTGTTATTACTCTTTGTTCTTGTTTTCCTTGCAGATGTGTGCACTCAGACAACATCGGATTTTACTCCTAACTTTGAACTGCTCGAAAAGGCCCTTGTTTTGGAGCAGTCCGGGTTCGATAAGGTCTGGCCGGGATACAACCTGAACGACTTTCCCATTGGCCTCTATAATGAAAACGAAGCTTATCTCATCAATCATCCGTCTCCCGGAGATGCGTTTCAAAAAACTGACAAAAAAATAAACAGGTATGTTCTCTATCATTCTCCGAATAAGCCGGATGCTTTTTTTGGCAACACTTCCGTTGAGTACAACGGACACAGAACATCCATTTTCAAGGTTGGCAAAGACATGAGCGAAGAAAGCTTTTATAATCTGCTTTTCCATGAGGTTTTCCACTCTTTTCAAAGCAGCCGGAAAATATTCAATAAAAGATACGGAAATGTGCTGCTTCAACCCTTCTTTCCTCTCAATGACGTGGAATTCTACACACTCAGTTATATCGAACAGATGGTCCTCAAAGAAGCCTTTATTTCCGGTGAGGACAGCGAGACAAAAAAGAGGATACAGCAGTACTATGCGGTATCCGATAAGAGGAATTCCATGCTGGATGAGAAATTCATTGAGTTTGAATCTAATGTCCAGATACATGAAGGCACAGCTACTTATGCGGGCAACAAAGGTCTTGAGGTCATGGGATTTGATGAAAAATCAAAGCAGGATCTTCTGAAATTGATAAACAGCAAGACTGATGTACCCACAGGATTCAGGTTGAGAGGTTACGGTGTGGGGCTAGCGCTGGCTGAGCTTCTGGATCGATACTCCCCGGACTGGAAAAACAAACTGCAGCCAGGTTTTACGTTACATAGAGTTCTGCAATCGATAGTTGAGCCCCTTTATAATGCCGAACTGGAAGATATTCTCAATGAATATCATTATGAAGAGATTAAAGAAGAATTCAAGATTCTTCTGGAGCAGCAGGCTGAGGAAAGAAAGAAGCAGAAGGAAGCCATTCTCCAACCGGGTCATCTTTTAATTGAATTCCCGGATCAGAATTTCCTGGACATGAGTTTAATGAGATTTGATCCCATGAACATATCCCTGGTTGAAGGGCAGCTCTTGTGCCACAGATCAATCCTCACTCTCGGGAAAAAAGACCGCTTCCGCTTCAAGTTGAACTGGCAGCCCATACTGACCGAGATCGCTCCCGGAAATTTATTTTTTATTTCAAAGATATATTTCACCATCCCTGAAGATGCCCGGATGACCGTAGACGGCGAATCCATGACCGAGATGACTGAAAATCCCGATGTAAAGGAGTTTGTTCTCGATTCAAAGTCAATATATATGGAGATCCGCAATGCGGAGATCAGAAAGGAAGATTCACATACTGTTATTGAGCTGAAGCGATAGCATCACAGTTAGAAGCTGGTGTTGAAGAGGGGCAGAACCTTCAAGCCCCGAGGATTATTCCGGACGATGTTGACCAGGCCTATCTGTAATCCTTTTACATTCCATGCGTAGTTCACGATTCCGATGGAAAGCCCCACCTGGTCTCCCCGTATATTGTTAAATGAGCTAACAGCCAGCCCCGTCATGACGCCACCTGATTTATCCGTCATGATGGTTCCCAGACTCAGATGGATTCCTTTGAGGTATTTCCCTCCGACTCCTAGGCCTCCAAATGAAATCCCCGTCACTTCTGTTGAACCGCAGCCAAGCCCGCCAATATTGATACCTGCCAGTTTTTCACCCGCTCCGACTCCTAGCCCTCCGACATTGATGCCATACATATTCGCTCCGGCACCAACACCGAGGCCACCGATATTCAGACCATAGGCACTCTGTCCGGCTCCGACACCAAGGGCTCCAAAATTGAAACCCATCATATCATGGCCAGCGCCTACGCCTAGACCGCCGATATTGATACCGATCAAATCGTTTCCCGCTCCGGCCCCGAGTCCTCCAATGTTGATTCCGATCACATCTTCTCCGGCCCCGGCTCCTAAAAGCCCGATATTTATTCCTTTCATCGAGGCCTCAGCCCCAACACCGACAATACCCAATTGAATCCCCTGAAGATGTCCTCCGCCGGGCATAAGACCTAGGGACAGCCCGTTGATCACGGAATCCGGATTGTCCTTTTTAGGTTTCCAGAGGGTGAAATTGATTCCGTTGATCTTTTGCACACCATCATCTTGAATGTTGAACCGCAGTCCTGTGAAATTCTTTGAGTTTCCGAAGCTGATTCCCCATTTCTTCGAAGGAATATCCAGGCTTTGAGCTTGAACCGTGGAATTCCCAAGGAAAATCAGAGCCAGAAGGGAACACACTGAAATTACTTTACGCAGCCGTATTTTATTTGTTTTATGCATAGTCCTATCCTTTAATAAACTATACGCAAAAAAACATGCGGAGGTTCCATGGTGCGCTTATTTATTAATTCTTTTGTATCGAATTTGTCACAACCTTCTTCTCTTGACCTGGATTGTCTTTTGGTATACTTTTTGTTAATAAAGATTTGATCTTAATACATATAGCTTTCCCAATTAAACTTTTCTTAACAATTTGCCGTTTAACAAAATGACGGGAGGATTTAATGCTTAAAAGCTACTTAAGAGTTGCGCTAAGAAATATCACGAAACAAAAAATATTTTCCTTTATCAATATTATAGGATTGTCTATCGGGATTTCTGTCTGCATATTGATATATTTTTATGTCAAACATGAGTGGAGTTATGATAAATTCCATGAAAATGCCGACCGGCTCTACCGGGTTTATATCACAGAAGATCTTCCCCAAAGAGATCCTTTTTCTTATGTGGAGGCTCCCTATCAACTTGCTGAAGCCCTGGAGCAGACTTTTCCGGAAGTGGAACAGGCGGTTAGGCTTGATGTGCGGACTGATATCATCCGTTACGGGGAAAATACTTTTTCCCAGAGAGTTCACCTGGTCGAACCTGAATTTTTTGAGATGTTCACGTTTCCGCTGCTAAAGGGGAGCAAGCAGGACGTCTTAAAAAACCTGAATTCAGTGGTTCTCACACAGAGTACGGCAGAGAAAATATTTGGTCAGGCTGAACCCATGGGCCAGCGTTTATCCCTCAAAGTTGGGGATTCCTTCCATGATTTTATGGTCAGCGGCATTGTCAAAGATGTGCCATCAAATTCAAGCATCCGATTTGAAGCCCTCATTCCGTTTGAAAATGTACATAAATACCGGAGTCCGCGAGCGCTGGATCAGTGGTTCAATGTATTTTTCGAGACCTATGTTTTACTGGACCGCCCTCTCTCTGCTTCTGAGATAGAGGAAAAACTTCAGTCTGTGGTGAAGAATCATTATCCCGAACGATCTGTAGATATGGTCACTCTTCATTTGCAGCCCATAAAAGATATCCATCTGAATCCCGAAATTCCTTCCGGATTTGAATCCACAAGTGACCCGGTATACTCTGTGATTCTTCTGGGAATAGCTGTGTTGGTCTTAATTATTGCCTGTGTCAATTTTATGACTCTTGCTGTAGGCCGTTCTGCAGGAAGGGCAAAGGAGGTCAGCGTAAGAAAGATACTGGGAGCCTTAAGATCTCAAAGTATCAAGCAGTTTTTAGGAGAAGCATTACTGATGAGTTTATCGGCTCTTCTTGTAAGTATCCTTCTGGTGCATCTTTTCCTTCCTTCCTTCAACAGCATAACAAACAAGGAACTTTCCCTCTCATACGGGATAGGAACCATATTTTTCTTTGTTGGGTTGATGATTGTAGTGGGATTGGCGGCTGGAAGCTATCCGGCCTTTGTACTTTCAAGTTACCAGCCTGTTGAAGTGTTGAAAAATAAAAGAGGGCAGAGAAGACGCAGTGTTTTTATTCGCACTCTGGTCGTGGGTCAGTTTGCTCTTTCTATAGGATTGATTGTGTGCACCTTCTTGATGGGCGATCAAGTCCGCTTTTTGTTGAATAAAGATACTGGATTTAGAAAAGAAAATGTGATTGTTATACAAAACTTTTCCGCTCGAGACCAGAACCGGCAGATCGTCGACCGTTTGAGGAATGCATTGGAGAACCGAAAAGAGGTATTAGGCGTGTCCGGCTCTTCTTCCACCTTTGCCAGAGACTGGACAGAAATGGGATTCAGGGACCAGGAAGGGAATTTCAGGCAATTTTATCAGCTCACAATCGACTTCGATTTTATTGAGGCCATGGGTATAGAGGTTATAAGAGGTCGAAATTTTTCCAGAGATTTCAGTACAGATCCCCGTGAAGCTATTATTGTCAATGAAGCGCTTGTGGATTACTTTAACTGGGATTCGGCTGTCGGGAGGAGCCTACCAGGAGAGAGCTTTCCCACACATAGAGTGATCGGTGTTGTCAAAGACTTTAACTTCCAGTCACTGAGAAATGAAGTCCGCCCTGCTGTTTTGGTTTTAGATCCCACCACTTTAGATCAAGGGATCAGTGACATCACTACCACTTATGCTATAGGGCTTTTTAATTTCGTTAATATCAGGATCAGACCAGGTAACGTACAAAAAACAGTTGGGTTGATCAAGGAGACCTGGAATGAGGTCGCGCCGCAGAATCCTTTTCTGTTCAGCTTCCTGGATCAGGATGTAAACCGGCAGTACCAGGAGGTCGAACACTGGAGCCAAATAGTAGGTTATGCTTCAGGATTCGCTATTCTGATTGCCTGCCTGGGTTTGTTTGGATTGGCCGCTCTCTCTGTCTCCCGCCGCATAAAAGAGATCGGCATCCGAAAGGTACTCGGTGCCACTACAGCAGACATTGTGTTTATGCTTTCCAAGGAATACGGGAAAATCGTGGTTCTGGCCAATATCATTGCATGGCCGCTGGCTTACTTTATCATAAATCGGTGGCTGCAGGACTTTGCCTATCGTATAAACATCAACATTTTTAAATTTATTCTGGCTTCAGTTATTGCCCTGACGGTTGCTTTGGTCACGGTCAGCTATCAGTCCATTAAAGCAGGCCTGAAGGATCCGGTTGAGTCCCTTCGATACGAATGAGTTACGGGTATTGCTTTACAAATTTTTTCGTATCAACATGAAAAACAGAGTCACAGCTGCTCAGGGCATTTTTTACTGAGTCAAGGTCTCTTATTGTTGTTTTATATGAATTCTATAAGAGAGGAACTTACTCTGGCAATGAATAGTGTCTCGGAGAGTCACCTGTTTGAAGATACGAATGGAGTGCAAAAATGTGAAGAACGCGCTTATCTCCGTGGTCTTTGATGTTCAATACGGCTTTTCGCGGCTTCCAGGATCATTTTCAGCATATCGCTGTATGAAAGGCCTTGAAGACCGGCCATTTTTGCCAGGTGGCCGTCCCAACACCATCCCGGGTTGGGATTGACTTCGAGCAGCCGAGGTGTTCCGTTTGCATCGAGCCTCCAGTCAAACCGGGCATAATCTCGGCATTCCAGGCGCTCATACAGTTTAAGGCAGCTGGCTGTCAAAAATCTTTCTACGTCTTCCGGAAGGTTTGCCGGTAATGATTTGAGCTGCCAGTAGGGGGATTCAGGATCCCACTTGGCCTCATAACCGCAGATTTTTGGTAATTCCGAGGGCAGACTTGAGTAATCTTCTTCAATAACAGGCAGAATAGAATAAGATATGGTGGGGTTTCCGATAATCCCCACACTGATGTCCTTGCCCGTTAAAAATTCTTCCACTATGATCGGGTTGTTGTAGCCAAATCTATCTCTGACTTGTACAATGGCATGCTCAAGGGACTGGACATCATAGCAGACATTCTGGGCAGGGATTCCAAAGCTGGAATCCCCGAAATTCGGTTTCACAATGACAGGGAAGTTGAGCGGGAACTCGATGAAACTCACATCTTCAGGTTTTATCAAGAATCCTTTTGGGACAGGAATGTCCATTTCCTGAGCAATACCGCGAACAAGCGATTTGTCATAACAGTAAGCCAGGCATTGGGGCGTTCCGCCTGAATAAGGAATGTCCAGCACTTCCAGAAGCGCGCTGATGTGCAGTTCCTTTGAAGCTTCGTTGTTATAACCTTCATCACACAAGTTCAGAACAAAACTGCATGTGTCCTTTGCTTTTTGTAACTCCTGAACCAGGCTGTCATGGTCACTCAAATAAATGAAATTGTACTGTTTTAACTGAGAAAGAGCTTTTTTTAACTCATTGATCGTATGGTAATCATCATCGTCAAACTTTGCGCTGGGTTTAACGATATCATTTCTATTCGGGTCTCCTAATAGAACAATGACATTTTCTGATTGAATGGCTGTTTTTTCAACGGATGGCCATTCTTTTTTAATGACAGCGGTCAGGACAATTCTCTTTGCCATCATGCCTAAGTCTTGATTGCGTTGTGAGTCAGGTGATATCTTTGAATGCTCACAGATATCTGCAAATCCGACCTCAGTGAGTAAAGTCTGAAGGCCGTTGAAGGTATAAAGTCTTTCAGCATAAAATTGATCAGCAATCACTCCCTTGGTGACATGAGTGATGACTTCTCTGGACACCAGGCGGTCTCTGCTTTTTGAAAGCGACCTCTCCCGGCACACAAAATAATTCTTATCGATCCATTCCCAGCTTCTGGGCTCAAAGTTCTCCTGCATGTATTCCCCATCCGTAACATCAATCAACAGTTTGCCCTCAGGTTTTAGTATGCGTTTGATTTCCTCCAGGACCCTCATATCATCCGTGGCTGATTCAAAATAACCGAAACTATTCCCAGCGATCATGACCGCATCGAAACTATCGTTTTTAAACCTTAGTTTCCGGGCATCTCCTTCCCTGAACTGGACATTTAATCCGGCCTGCTTGTTGAGTTTTCTAGCTCGATTGATGAGATAATGGGACCGGTCGAGTCCGGTGATTCCGGTGTATCCGCGGATGGCCAGTTCAAGGGAATGCCGTCCCTGTCCACAGCAGAGGTCGAGCACCTGAGCATCTTTTGGTAGATTAAGAGCAGTGACAAACAAATCGAGCTCGTCTTTTGTGATTTTTGCATCCTCAACCACATCGCCGTCTGTTCGCAGATAGTTTGCGTTAAAAATGAGCCGCCACCAGTCAGCTTTGACATAGCTTTCCAAATCTTCAACCGGGCCTAATACCTCAACTAAGGCCGAGTTTTTACTCTTTACTTTATTGTTCATTTCTTTATTTCCCTCTTTTATTTTATGCTTAAATGACTGCCTTTTTTCTTATCTATATTATACAGCCGTTTTTCCTATAAAAATACTGTATTTTTATAGATAGTCAAGAATGAACAAAGAATATTGCCTTTTCCGTTTTTCCTGATACAATAACCATAACCTTAGCTAAAGGTTTTGTTATGGATAGGTCAGGCTAATTAAGGAGTATAAAATGGAAGACTTTATAAAAAAGATTCTTTGGCCCACAGATTTTTCCGATGAAGCTCAGGAGGCTATGCGCCATGCCGAGCAGATGGCCAAAGTCTTCAAAGCAGAACTTACGGCTCTGCATGTGGTACCGGACTTCCCTTCGTCTCTCTATAATACAACCGAATCTGTGAAGGGAGAGCTGGTGTGCCGCATCGATGTCATCAAGCAGGAAGCTCTGGAGAGGCTGGAGAAGACCAAAAAGACCCACAAGGCAAAATTCCGTTCCATAATCAGGGAAGGGAATCCCGCCAAGGAGATCGTTAAAACTGCAGAGGGGGAGCCTTTCGATCTTATTGTCATGGGGAAAAAAGGCCTTTCAGCCCTCGAAAAACTCTTTATCGGAAGCGTGGCGAATCAGGTCCTGCGCAACTCAAAAGTGCCTATGCTCCTGACCAAGAAGAAAGCCAAAAAACTGGCGTTCAACCGGATTCTTGTTCCTACCGATTTTTCCGAGCACGAGGAAATCGAACGGGATTATGCCTGGAAGCTGGCCAAGAGCTTTGATTCGGAGCTGGTGCTGCTGCATGTGCTCGAGCTGCATGACCAGCAGTTTGCTCCCAGAGTGCTGGACGAGATGATAGAAACGGTCCACAAGAGGCTTTCCATGAGGAAGAAACGGGAGCATGAAGGCATCAAAATAACTGAGGATGTGGTCCGTTCCTTGAGTGCGGAGCTCGGTATCGTGGATTATGCAGAAACGCACAAGTGTGATCTTATCGTAATTTCCACCTGCGGCCCCGGGGCAGTAGAGCGTTTTTTCCTGGGAAGCACCACTGAGAAGGTGATCTCCTACAGCTCGGTCCCGGTTTTCGCCCTCCCTTCTCGCTTCCGCAGACCGTGACAGTGTGAAGCAAGATTGTGCAGTGCAGCCTTGACGCTTAAAAATTGAATGTGGTTGAATATTTGACCATCACTGCCCTGTCACTGTAAGGAGGGAGGTTGGGGGTTTCACCGTAACGGTCACTGTAAAGGCAGTCGTTGATGACCACATAAAGGTCAGTCCCTTCCCGGGGATTGTAGCGCAGCCTGATGTTGGCAATGGCTAAGGACCCAGCGCTGTTGTATTGAATAAAGGCTGAAGCAGTGAAGGCAGTGCTCAAAGTGGCCTCCAGCTTGATGCGGGCGATGTGAGCGGTGAAAGCCTGGTTTCGATCAGGAAAATCAGCCCAATTGTACTGGTAAAATCCACTGAGGCTGATATTGTTCACTACCGCCCAGAAAGGAGTGATCCCGATGGAGAGGCGCTGCCCGTCATAGAATTGTCCTGCTTCTACATTCACTATAGTGCTGAGCAAGCGGTTCATGGGAGTGGTGAAAATTCCCTGAAATCCGAAAAAAGTGTACTCCCCCACTGGAATGGAGACCTCATCGGACAGTTCGAAAGCTTCTATGAGACTTTCCTTTTGGAGAACCAGAGAGAAGTTGCCAAACCATCCGTTTTTTGCGCTGAATTCCCAACCGGGCTGAAACAGAAGAGTGCGCAGTCCTCCATCCTCGTTACGGAGAATAAGCCGGGTTGTGTTGAAGACATTGTGTGATTGGAGAGGGGATTGAGGTCCGGGCAGCCATCCGTAGAGTACATTCCCTCCGATAACGGTGTAATCTTCCAGAAGCTCAAAACCCATTCCGGGATCATAATGCGGACCCCGGCGGCCTATGCGGAACAATCCTCCCAGCCCTTTATTGGTCCGCCGTTCCCAGCCCAAGCGGAAGCGGGCGTTATCCAGAAAACCGGAGGTTGTGGGCCGGTCAATATCAAAACACTGAGCCCAGGCCAGGATAAGGTAATCGTTTTCTGAGAGCCGGGTTTGGCTGTCCACTCCGTATACCACATTGTAGCTTCCGTCTGCCCCGAGACGGCTGGTCAGGATGCCTCCCACATAGGAGTAGGGATTAAACACCCGGCGCCGCATGCGCAGCACACCGAAATTTTCTGAAGGCAGGTCATCCAGAGGTGCTGTCTGCATATCGAGAAATCCGATATCCCATCCCCCTAAACGTCCCACTACACGGCCCCCTCCGTAAATGCGCACGATTTGGTCGTCGTAGATTCCTATCATGCGGCTGTAAAAGAGCTTTGTCGGGCCTCCGAAAGTGAAGTCAAAGATGCTTGAGCGTTCCTGGAAAAAGAGGCGTTTTTCAGGGAAGAAAAGCGAGTATCTTGTCAGGTTGATTTGCACATCATCAGCTTCGACCTGAGCGAAGTCGGTGTTCAGGGTCAGGTCCATAGTCAGGTTACTGGTCAGTCCGTATTTGATATCCAGCCCGGGTTCCAGCTTCGGCTGATTGTCTTTGAGGTAGGCGGTTTCTTCTTCATTCAGGTTATAGCTTTGGCCGTATCCGGCTAATGTATAGGGAGTGATGTAGAGGGGTTTTTGTCTGCGGACCCCTTCCAACACCACTTCACAGGCCCGCGAGCACTTCCAGCTGCTGTATGCCCCCCAATTGGGAGGAATGGCAGGGTAGATATCCGATTCATTCTTGCGGGGGATATATCGCGTGGCGATAAGGCCCATGACCACCTGTCCGTCCCTGTCCTGAAAGCGGAGGCTCGAGAAGGGGATGCGTATCTCTGCGAACCAACCCTGGTCATTGACCACGGTTTTCACATCCCAGAACGTGTTCCAGCTTAGGTTGATGGGTATGGATTCTGGATTAACGGGAACAGCATCATTAAAAATGGCTCCGTCGAATCGAAGTCCGGTGGGTGTGGTATAAAAGGCCAACCCGTTCTCTTTGTCATTAAACGTATCGAGAATGATGCCGAACCACTCCGTGTCTCCAAGCATGTAATCACGCTTTTTGGATGGGGCTTGGATCTTATCCGGTTCACGGTCGTAAAGGCGGGCCCCTACATAGAGATATTCGTCGTCGAAACCAATGAGCAGTTCTGTTTTTTCAGACGGAGCAGGTCCGAAGTCAGGGGTCTGCATCACCATGGAAAGAGATGTGGCCCCGTTCCAGGCGTTCTCTGCGACCAGCCCGTCCAAAGTGATGGGCCCGGAAAGGCGGTTGATGTATACAGGGCCCGGAGGTTTCTCCTGTGCAGCAGAAAAAGACCAAGCTCTCCAGGCAAGAAAAAAGAACAGAAAGACCGCTGTCACAAGTGAACATATCCGGTATTTAGTCATTTTGTATTCCTGAATATACTTTGTTGATCACAAATTCCTATAAAATCCTGCATCAGGGGGATTTAATGTGATTCGCACTAAAATAGCATAAGTTTTGCCAAAGAGCAATTTCAAATAGTTATTTGTTCTTGTCTGAGTTTTTTTTGACTTCCCTGCGTTTGATGATCACAAGGGTGATATCGTCGTCCTGGGGTCTGTTTTTGGTGTGAGCGGATACTGCCTGGAGGATAGCGGCCTGGATCTCCCGGGCAGGCAGAGAAGCGTTGTCCTTGATGACTTGGATCAGCCGGTCTTCACCGAAGAGTGTATTCTCGGTCATAGCTTTGTCCGGAGCCCGGGCTTCTGTGATCCCATCAGTGAACAAGACAAGAATATCACCGGGATTCAAGGCAGTGGTTTGCTGTGCGTATTTTTGGTCAGAAAGAAAGCCGAGAACCAGCCCTCCCTCTGTCAAACGTTCGATGTTCTTATCGACTCTCCAGAGGACAGGGGGATTATGACCGGCATTTGTGGAAGTGAATGTGGATAGGTTTCTATCAAGAAGTCCGTAAAAGAAAGTCACGAACATGTTAGAATCCGTGGACTTCACGATCATGTTGTTGATGCGGGTTGCCACATCTCCGACTTTTTTGGTCTCCATAATCTGTGAATGAAAACTTGCCTGGAGATTGGCCATCAAAAGAGCTGCGGGGATTCCTTTGCCGGATACGTCAGCGATGGCGATTCCCAGACGTCCTTTTCCCAGATCCAGAAAATCGAAATAATCCCCGCCCACTTGCTTGCTTGGAATACTAGTACCTGCGATTTCAAAACCGGGAAATTGAGGCATCTCATGCGGCAGAAGTCTTTCCTGGATTTTCCGGGCTGTTTCCAGCTCTCCCTCTAAGTGAGCGCGCAGTATGGCTTCCTCTCGGCCTTTTTTAACAGCTCTGGCCATGGTATTGAATGAATGAGCAAGGTCGCCCAGCTCATCTTCGTTAGGGATGTCGATTCCGGTGTCCAGGTCGCCTTTGGCGATCCGCTGAGTGCCCCGGTAAAGGGACCGGACAGCGGATGTGAATCCTGTGGTGATCCGGACTCCGAAAAAGAAGATGAACGCCTCTAAAAAAAGCAGCATAAAGGCGATGGCCAGAACGGAGAACATAACCGCTTGACCAAAGGGGTTTTTATCTGATGTGAGTTCTTCCAGGATACTGGCTATGCTCGCTTCGATGACCAGAAGCATTTTTTGATTTGCGAGCTTTCCGTCTTTGAGCTCAATGAGGTCGATGTCAGTCAGTCCGAATCCTATGGATTTGTGCCACAGGGATTTTCCTTCCTGAGAAGTATCTTTTTGCAATTCTTGTTCAGGGATGAACCTCCCCTCGATTTTTTTAGGTGGTTTCTTTGCTTCCGGTCTCACTGTGGCTACTGGTTTGTCCATGACGGTTAGAGTCATTGAGGGAGCGAAGCGGACATTGCTCTGGACGATTTGAGCCAGCCGGTTCATCATGGCTGAGTCGACCATCCCAGCCTGCATACGTAGGTCGTCTTGCTTTTCCTTTTGGATATGGATGATCCACAGGTCAGGCTCTATCCAGAAATAATCCGCCTGGTCGATAACCGGTTCTTTGGCAAAGGGAGATCCTTCAGCATGAAGAGACAGGAGAAATTCCTCCAACCAGGGAGGCTTCTCTTTACTGGCAGGGCTTTTGGCCGTGGTTTCTATGTAGAGAAAAGAATCAGGGAAAAGGGAGGGGATAAAGTTAGTGTCCTGGGCAGCAAGTTCTTTCCAGTTCTGGAGCACAGCTCTTACCCTTGCTCCCCGCGTGGCGCCGAGGGTTCCGTAGAGGATGATAAGGCCCATAAATATAAGGAGAAGAACCGGGGTGACTGTTATTAAAAAGGCACTCACAGCCAGCTTCGGTCTGATTTTCATGAAATGAAGCCTTGCCCGGAAGAACAGGTGCAAGAGAGAAAAAAACCAGAAAAGCTCAAGGGAACCGGAAGCATAGTGTCCGATAAAACTTCCCCAGTCATTTGATTCCGGAGTGACATTATGTTCTGTTTGAACAGTGCCGGGCAACGTTTCTTCAGAAGGAGTGGTGGAAATGATTCCTCCGCCGGTGATAAGAAGAACAAACATCAAAAATCCCAAAAGAAATAGGGCCGCCCGCCTGCGGGATGTGAGATGCCGGTACGGCCTGTATTTTCGGAACAACAAGAAGAAGAATGAGCCTCCTACAGCTGCTGTCCAGATACTTCCGTCTCTGGAAAGAAGGAGGGGCAGCACAACACTCAAAACAAGCCAGCCTACCCAGAATTTTTTCAGTTTGGCATCCATAAGGAGCATCCGGATCGCTGTTATCCAGATAGCCAGCGCTACCAGGGCTGGAAACCAGGAAAGGATCGGGCGGGAGAAGCCGATTATATGCTGAAGAAGGCCGAGTAAAAAGCTTCCGGATAAGATCAGCAGAGAGGCTTTCCACACAGGTTCATTAAGGGGAGAATCCTTTTTTTTGCCTATTTTCTTGAGGGTTAATTCATCTGGTATGTATTGATCGTCCTTATTGGGCGGTTTTTTTTCGTCAGGTGTGTTTTTTTGTTTGAAGAGGTGGAAGATCCCTTTCATTCTTCGTTTCATGGATGATTGCCAATTATTCTGTTTAGCTAATACCACAGCCGGCTGCTCCGGTCAAGTTGAACCATACCAGATTTCGAGCCAGCAAGCTTTCTTTGTCTGTCGTTGACAGATGTTTTTTGCCGTGAGAAAATGGGCTGGATTCATGGAAAGAGGGAAGTGACGATGAGAAAAATTTATTTTATGGGTCTTTTTTCGGTTCTTTTCACAGCGCTGGTTTTTTCGGGGATCTTCCCGCCAAAAAAACCATCCGATATAGATAAAACAACGCCTTCGCAGGCGTTCTACTTTGACTGGATCAGCAGTCAGTATGAGGGCTCAACCGAAGAACAGACACTGACCCAGCTGGAATTTTTCAAATGGCTCCACGAGGAGTACGGAATGTCGCTGGATATATATTCCCTGGATGTCGGGAATCTGGATGACGGACCTTATACGGCCGGAGTGGGGCGGTTGATCCCAGACCACTGGGGAACACTGGATTCTGATGAATTTAAGAAACAGTTTCCCCGCGGTTTTGATCCTATTTATAAAAAAGCGGGATCATTCGGCTGCCGTCTCGGGATATGGATGGGTCCTGACGGATTCGGTATAACGCCGGATGAAGAAAAAGCCCGGAGGGACGCTCTGGTCAAACTGTGCCGCGATTATCATTTCAAGCTCTTCAAGATCGATGCGGTGGCCGGAGGACTGAGGCCTGAAAAACAGGACGCTTTTATAAAAACCATCCGGGAGTGCCGCCAATACTGCCCGGACTTGATCGTGGCTAACCACCGTGTCGAACTGGGAAAGGCCGAACCGTGCGCCACCACGTTTTTATGGGAGGGAGTTGAGACCTATATCGATGTGTTCAGCAGCAACACCCGGACCGCTCCTCACCACAGAGCCGGAGCCCTTTCCAGGGAGGTGCCCCCCGGACTGGACCGAATGATGGAGGACCACGGCGTTTGCCTCTCGTCCTGCCTGGATTTCTGGGAGGATGACCTGGTACTTCAGGCGTTTAACCGCTGCCTTCTCATGGCTCCGGAAATCTACGGCAATCCCTGGCTGCTGAGGGATGATGAGTTTCCGAAAATGGCGCGTCTTTTTAACCTCCACCGCCGGTTTCGAGATATTCTGGTCAACGGAATGGTCTTACCTGAAAAAGACTTCGGGCCTCATGCGGTCTCCAGAGGGGATGACAGCACCCGGTTTATCACCCTGCGAAATCTTACCTGGGAACCTGTGACATATGCCATCAGACTGGATGGATCCATCGGACTAGAAACAAAGGGACAGATTGAGCTGCGCCAATTTCATCCGTCAGAAAGGATCTACGGTCCTTTTAAGCCCGGCTCGAAAGTTGAAGTCAAAGTTCTGCCCTTCCGCTCCTGTCTTCTCATGGCCACCGCAAAGCCCTGTACAGAAATAGGGATTACAGGATGTGACTATGAAGTGGTGAGGGATGTGGAAGGAAAACCGGTCATACTCAAACTTTTGGGTTTTCCCGGGGCTCAGGCCCGAATCAATCTTGCTTCAGGAGGACAAAGGTTTGCCCGCTGCACATTGGACGGCCGAAATTGTCCTGACCTTGTGGAAGGAAAAGAGATACAGTTCGAATTTCCGGGGACTCCCCTTAAAAATAGGTGGCATAGAAAACTGGATGGATTCAGGCCCTGTGCAGTGCCGGCAGATGCGGAAGCGCTCTATGAATCTACCTGCTTTGCTGCTGACAGCAATGCCCTGGAGGTCCGTTCGCTTCTTCGCTCAGGGCCGACCCGAATACCGCAAGTGGAACGGGCACGGAAAGTCTTTTTCGAACAGCCCATGTTCGCAAACCGAGGCATCTGGGATAAGAACCTCTTTGACGGGGATCTCCACACTTTTTTCATTGCAAGGCTGGAGGGCCGGGCTTTAAGAATTGATTTTGGCAAGCCCATCCGTTTGGACAGGCTGGTCATTAAAATCAGGAGCAAGTATGAGCATGACATCAATCCGGACCTTCACCATTTCGGTGAAAACAATGCGGCAGAGGTTTCTTCGGATCTGATGAACTGGACTCCCGTAGGTCATTGGGAGGGCAAAGGGACCATCGCCATAGCCAGAATGACCGAGGATATACCGGTCCGGTATGTACGCATTAAAGGAGCGCCCCGAAGGATCGCTGAAATCGAGGGATACAGAGACGGGAAAAGTCTGGACCGGTCTCTCTGGCGTGCGTCAAACCTGTTTTTCCCGTATGAAGAAAATCCGGCTGTTGCGGCCTGGTCTTCCTCCTTTGTGCTGGATGAGATTTGCAAGGTAAGCTATCTGGCTGTTGCCCTTAAAGGAGAGCACGGGAGTGAAGGGGCTTATGTGGCGGCCAGGGTTGACGGCCGGTTCGTGGGTGCGCCGGACAGGGCTGTCTCCTATCCGAGCAACACCTGGGAGTATTATAATGAAGAAAAGGAAAGCCACTACACGTATTACATACCTTTAAAAAAAGCCTGGGAAGGGAAAAATATGGAGGTATTTATTCTGGTGCTTGAAAACGGGAAAAATCAATTCAAGCCGGAAGCCTATATCACAGCTTATCCCGTCCCCTATGAATCCAGAGAGCTCATTCTCTACAGATAAGGATAAGATATCTCAACGTGCCTTTTAAAGGCATCAGTCAATTTTTAACCGTTTACAATTATATAAGAGTGAGTCAAGAACAGCTCAAAGCCTAGCAGGCAACCTGGTAGGGGTCGGACCAGAGTAAATTATGGATAATACATAAGTTAGTTTAACAAAACTGCCTTTTTTCCCTCTTAAATGGGGTTTTGGGCCCTCTCTTATAACGTTCATTATCGGACATCTGATGTCCATTCTGATACAGACATTGTTATCAAAATAAGTTAAAAAGGATTTGTTCTCTCTAGAAGTGGAGGTGGCACAATTCTTGCTATATATCCAGTTGATATGAGTTTAAATACACTGAGGAGTCATTCATGCTTAAAAATTACATAAAGATCGCCTTGAGGAATATCAAAAGACAGAAAGTTCATTCCTTTATCATGATGTCAGGTCTCATATTGGGATTATGCATATTTATCATGTTTTCTTTGGTTGTTGATTTTACTTCAAGCGTTGATTCTTTTCATAAAAACGCAGACAGAATCTATGCTGTTGTCCAAATCCTTCCTGGGAGCGAGGGGCAGCATTCCGCTATTACTCCGGCACCACTCATGCCTGCCTTGGTGTCTGAATTTCCGGAGATAGAAAAGGCTGCGAGGTTTTTTCCACCCGGCAGAATGATAGTCAGATATAATGACAAAGTTTTTTATGAAAATGGGGTAAGATTTATCGATGCTGATTTTTTATCCATTTTTTCATTTAAAATGATTACCGGAGAAAAGGATATGGCGCTCTTGGGAGCCAATTCTATCATTCTGACCGAGGATTCAGCTTTTAAATATTTTGGAGATGAGGATCCTTTGGGAAAGACCCTGTCGCTGAATAAAGAAGCCGATGTGGTAGTGACCGGGGTCATCGAAAATGTTTCCTATGATTCATCGATCCAATTTGACTTCCTCGTCTCCATGGAAACAGCACGTACTTTGTATGACTGGGAGAACGATTGGGAAACGGACAACCAAGCCACTTTCCTGCTTCTTTCTGAAGGATCAGAACCAACAAACCTTGAAGAGAAGCTTTCTCTTTTTATCAACAAATATTATCCGGATGCTCAGGAATCCCCTAAAGGGTATTACCTCCATCCACTGTTGGATTTTTACCTGGGATCTGGAGAGATTGATTGTTATTGGGGCAGAGGTCAGATCAGTTATGTCACTATTTGGGTCGTTGCTGTTCTGATTTTGATAATCGGTTGTATCAATTTTATGAATATATCCACTGCACGGTATGTCACTCGTGCTCACGAGGTTGGCATAAGGAAGGTTGTGGGGGCGAAGAGAAGCCAGGTTATAAAACAGTTTCTGGGCGAATCCACGCTCATGGCTTTAATCTCAATGCCTGCCGCGATCCTATTATATGAGCTTTTGAGACCAGTGTTTGCTGCATATCTGGGTTCTGTCTTTGATATTGCTATCTGGGGCAATCCTCATGTGCTGATCTTGATTTTTTGTGTAACCATTCTAACAGGGTTTTTTGCAGGAAGTTACCCGGCATTTTATTTATCAACTTTTAAACCGGTTCAGGTCTTCAACAGAAGGCTAATAACAGGGAAAAAAGGGAGCCGGTTCCGCAAAGCCCTGGTTATCGTTCAATTCACATTTTCCGCCATTTTAATACTGATGACGGTCATAAGCATAAAGCAGTCCCGTCACAATCTGAATATTGATCTCGGTTATGACAGGACCAATATTATTGCTGTTTCTCTGGGTAATCAAGCAGGCGATTCACTGGATATATTGAAAAATGAGTTGGTGCGAAATAAAGATATTGTCTCTGTCTCTGCGTCGTCCGCTCTTCCCATTGAATGGAATACAGAACGGCAGGTCTTGCCTGAGGGCTTCCTTGAGGAAGATGCCTTTAATATGAATGCCTATAGTGTCGACTATGGTTTTATTGAGATGCTTGATCTCAATGTTGTCCAGGGAAGAAGTTTCTCGCGCCAATATTCAGATGCTGGCAGCTTCATCCTTAGTGAAACAGGTGCACAATACCTTCAGTGGAAAGATCCGGTGGGAAAGCAGCTTGTTATGGGAGATAGAGAAGGAACCGTTATCGGAGTTGTCCGGGATTTCCATTTTAAATCGATCATGCTGGAAAAAATTTCACCAGCCCTGCTGTATTTGGGCTCAGATGAGTTGAATTATTTGCTTGTCAGGTATCCCCATCAGGAGAATCTTCCCCATGTGGTTGAATTCATAAGGGAGAGGTGGAACACTATTGTTCCCGATCTTCCCTTTGAATATGTCACTCTGGAGAATGCTTTCTTTGATGTTTTTCAAGGGGATAAAACCTCAGAAATGACAGGAACTCTTGGGGCACTGGCTATTTTGCTGTCTTGTCTGGGATTATTCGGGCTGTCATCCTATTCTGTAGAACGCCGAACAAAAGAAATCGGAATCAGAAAGGTACTGGGGGCTTCTTCTTCAGGAATTGTCAGGATGCTTACCAAAGATTTCATGAAATTAGTGATCATAGCCAACGTGATCGCCATACCTCTTGCTTATTTTATGATGAGGTCGCTTATTCACTATGTTTATTCTTATCCGGTGGCCATCGGGGCCGGAGTGTTCATCCTGACAGCCGTTTTTACACTCTTAATAGCTTTTCTTACTGTTTCATCACAGACAATGAAATCGGCTTTGGCAAATCCGGCCGATAGTCTGAAATATGAATAGATATTTGGGTGGATTTTGGTTCCTGGTATCAGTCAATCGTTAAGCGTTTAGCCAGACGCACTGCCTTGTCACCATCTATGAGCCCATAACCTGATACAGGATTTGGCTTACTGAAGCCCAGTTTTTCATTGGATGAGGATTCTCTCAGAATCTGCCTTATGGTCTCAACCAGTTTTCCCGGTTCTTTTTTCAGCTCTTCTTTTGTTTTTTCATCCATGCTTGAGAGAACCAGAGCGGCCGCTCCGGCCACTATGGGGACGGCTAATGAGTTCCCGTAAAAAATCTTAGGAGGGCCCGGGTCTTCTATATAGGATGGAGTTTCACCTATGATTCCGGATGCCGGGGCTACGACATCGATATAATCTCCGGAAGAAGAGAATTCCCAGACACTGAGAGTTCCGTCTTTTTTTTCAACTCCACCAACGGCTATGGTCCAGGGATAGGAAGCCGGGTAAAAAACCGAGTTTTCATCATTTTCTTCAAAAGCATTTCCCATTGGAGTGATCAAGATTACATTTTTTTCCCAGCCCAGCTTGCAGGCTTTTTTGATTGGCTCAAGATCTTTGTTTACCGACACACTGAGGCTTATGATGTCCGCTCCATTCTGCACGGCCCATATGATCCCTGATGAGACAAGATACCAGGTCCATCTGCTGGGAGGCACCGTGTGCATCTGTACGTTATCATGAATTTTTATGACCATTGTTTTAGCCCTAGGAGCTGCCTGGTAGATCAAGGTTGCGACAGATGTGCCGTGGCCTCCCCAGTCATAGGGGAATCTGCCTTTATCGTTTATAGGTTTAGAGGCATCTAAAAAGTTTTTCCATTTTCCAATATTGGCGTTGATTTCTTTGATGGTCGAATCGACACCGGAATCAACAACGGCAATAGTGATTCCTTCTCCTTTTGTCCTTTTGTGGGCTTTTCTTAGGTTTGCCTCATCAAGCGTCCATTGAGATCGGAGAACCCGGGACATGGATCTGAAAAACATTCTGAAATCAGGAATGTTTTTTCTTGAATAGTATCCGGCTGATATCAGGATTGAATTCAGAGGAGATGGGTCTTTTTGGAGGTACTTTAGGGAGACAGACTGCAGCAGCTCTTTGGCCATATTCACAGAAAGGCTCAATATGAATGAGGGGAACTTCCCTTCTTCTGTTCTTTCGCTTGACTCCGCGTGGAAATAAAAGTTCATCAAATGGTTGTATAATCTCGGAAATTTTTTCTCAGCTTCTCTGAGTGCTTTTTCATCTTTTGGGTCGAGTTCAAACTCTGGAGCGTACTTTTCGAGGGCTTTATAAAAGTAGGCTTTTCCGCGCTTATAAATCTGGTTGAATGATTTGGAGTCCATTTTTTGTTGTGGAGGGAGAAAAGAACATGATAAAAGAAAAATCAGTATAAAGGAAAAAAATCTGCGCCGTCTTTTGGTCATTTTCTATTTTTTCATCCCACACGCGAACATCATATGAGACATCCCAAGTCCTTTGTCATAGGTGATGGAAATCTCTGAAAATCCAGCATCTTTCATCATCGTCCGAACCTGGTCTTCAGTCCAGACATGCATCCCATGTTTTTCAACCTCCTTCGAATGGTCCTTTCCGTCTTCAGCATTGTACTCTATGCTAACGACTGTTCGTCCTCCAGGGCGCAGCACGCGATATATTTCCTTTAATGACTCTAAAGGTTTAGGAAATCCGATGAAACTACCCATTGTGGTAGCGACACTGAACCTGTTATCATTCCAGGGAAGTTGCGATGCATTGCCCTGCATAATCTCTGCTGTTCCTTCGGCAATACGCTTTCTGAGTTTGCGTTTTGCCATTTTAACCTGGATATGAGAAAGATCAAGGCCGGCCACACTATGAACGTGAGATGCATATCTTTTGAGGAAATATCCGCTCCCGCAGGCAATATCAATGATGTCATCTTCAGGCTGCAAGTTAAGGACCTTGGATACACGCCTATATATTATGCTGTGAGGCAGCGGCATCATCCAAGCAACAATCCAGCCAACAAATCCTCTGGGCAGCCCAGGTTGTGAGAGCTTTTCCTTCTGGTTGTTCATTTTATTAGTACCTCCTTAATTAACTCCTATATACAAAGATAAGGATTTAGTTTTTCTGTTATGGCTCATTTTTCCCCGATTTCATTAAATTTTCGCCCTCTAAGCGAATTTATCGAATATAATACACACAAAAATTACGTCCGGTCAACAAGAAACCGACAGAAAGAGGAGAATATCATAAAAGGATGCGTATAGGGAAAAAGGACCTCAGAACCTCCATAAATAGGAAGCCTTGAAGAAAAAGCCCCGCCTTGTTTCCAGAAAATTGTCTGAAGGTCTTTCTATTCCGTCTCTCCATTCCAGTTTTTCATAAAACGAACCATAGCCTACGTGGATAACAGTTCCCGGGATGTAGGTGAAGGAGGCGAGAAAATCGGTCAAAAGCGTTTTATGGAAAGAATTGTACTCAAAAATGGCGCGGAAAAAGAGATATCTGTTTACCTGGTACGTGTTTTTACTGCGGATGATCATATAGTCGTATTCTTTCTGCATGTCAGGTCGGCGGAAGAAATCAGAGTAAAGGACGCTGAGTTCCAGGTGCAGGTTCTCGGAAGGCAAAAACTTCATTGATAGGGAAGCATCGTTTCCTTGCCCTTGATAAGGATCAGATAAATACCGGATTTTTCCATGATAGTAGTAAGAAGCACTAAGGGTAAAGGATTTAGTGATGTTGCTGCTTGCATTCAGACGGAAACGGCTGACGTCGAATTTTTCTCCGAGATAGATTTCTGTGGCATACAGTCCTCCTATGATTATATAAGAACTGCGGCTGAATAGGAACCGGATATCAAATGAGCTGTAAGATTCATAGAGACGGCTGAATTTGTCCCTGGTCAGGAAGAAATGCACCAATGGATCAATGCGGAGAAGAAACTTTGATTTGGGATAGAACATACGGACAATTCCGGAGCGGAACCAAGTCAGCCCGTTGCGTGTCAAATAGCCTGTTTCCGTCTGGAAATCCTTTGATATATCCTGAAGTCCGGCCATGACAATCCAGTTGCGGGTGCTGGAGTAATAGTGCAAACTGAGGGCGTGCCCGTCCTTTCTGGTTTGCTCTTCATCAGGTTTAGTCTGGCTGAAGAAGGTGTAAAAGCCAAGGATGCTGGAAGGATTGATTCGGAACTGGCCGTCAGCGCCAGCAACACGGTTAAATCCGCTTGTTCTTTCCCTTCCTGTGTAAAATCCTCCAATAAATCCGTCTTCTGCCAAAGACCTTTTATACCGAAAAATCCCAAAGTGGGCCCTTTCGTCTGTTGCGTACTCTGAAAGGTCATCAAGGGCATAAATGGATGCGATGGTATCTTTTGGGCCGATCTTCCCGTTCAGCTTGAAACCCAAGATCGGATTCACAATAGTTCTTGTGTGCACCACCTCCCCGAGGGGATCACCGGAATGACTGCCTCCGAAATTGAATTTTTCCAATCCCTCAAGGAAGAAAGGGCGTTTTTCCGGATAATACAGGGCATATCGAAGGTTGAAGTCGACCTGGCCGGCATCTGCCTCTACTTGGCTAAAATCCGGGTTGTATGTGCCGTCAAAAACAAGACGTGATGTGATGCCGTATTTGGCGGTCAGGCTGAGGTCTCCTTCTCCTCCTTTTGATGTCAGTTTTCCGGCCTCAGCCTCACTTGTTTGGCTGTAGGTCACAGCTGGCAGGACCTCAATCAGTGTGTAGTGTTTTATGTCCTCAAAGACCAGAGGTCTTGTTTGGGTAAGAAAGTTCGGTCCGACGGCTGGGTCAAACTCCGGATAAGTCCCGGCCTGCGTTCTCCGGCTTATCATTCTCTCGAAGATGACGCCCATAACCACTGGTTTTGTATGGCTTAAGCGGAGGCTCTTGAAAGGGATCCGAACCTCAATGGAATAACCCTGTTCATCTATTAATCCGGCGCTGTACCATACAATGTCAACGGTAAAGTCCTCATCCCCGCCCTCGAATCGGGAGTCCATCTGAACACCGAATGGATTGACGTAGATCGCATACAAAGATTGATGGTCGTTGAAGGTGTCCAGGTTTATGCATATCCAGTCATCAGGGCTAATCTTGTCTCTAGCGCTTACTGAAGCCTTGATTTTGTTAGGTTCGCTGTCAAAGCAGCGGAACGCAAAATAGAGATTCTCTGGGTCATAGGCATAATAGACAACAGTATCATCGGCCATGGGTTTGCCGTAATCTGGAGTATAAGTGATAAATCCGCTCTCATTAGGGGCTTTTATCCAGACCGGGTCATCCAGTTTTCCATCGATGACCGGAGGTTCGTCTGTTTTATAAGGAATAAGCGGTTCTAGGTGTTTTTGGTCCTTGGCATAAAGACCGGAAAGCCCAAGTAGTATAAAAACGAATAAGAATAGGGTCGTTTTATCGATTCTCGTTGGCTTATTCATCTCAATTTTAGTAATTGTTTGTTTATTGGGGTCAGACCATGGCAAATTATTGATAATAATTAAGTTAGGTTGAAAAAAGCGCCTTTTCATCTGCTTAAACGGTACTTTTAGCCCCCTAAATGGGCCATTTAAGAGAGGCAGGAAGAATTTTTGTCAATGGGCTTATTTTTTAGGCCCCCGTTCGATCATTATGACAGCGGAAAATTCCCCGGAATTGGAAAACTCTCCTGTAAAAGTACAGTCATTGATGCCGAGATAGAGGAATCCCTCCTTGTTATGGAAGGCTTTTGTTTTTCCCACAAAAAAGTTATCACTTCCGATATTGGCAATGAGAGCCGCATGGTTGACTCCGGGAAGGGGATCGAAACAATAACCGTAATCATCGGGCCAATCCTCTTCATAGTTGCCGGGCCACCCGTCAGGGCCGACACTGGCTCCCTGGAGTTGGTCGCTGAAATAGACCTTTCCCGTTGCGGTGATCATAACCCTATCATCGGACCCGACCTTTAGTCCGGTGTTGGTCCAGTCCTTATTCCCTTTCACGACAACGACCTTTTTCTCGATCTTGGGACGGACAGGTTTTTTTTGTGCATAGACGGCGAAGATGACGCAGAAAACCAGAGCCGCAACCAAAATGATCTTTGTGTACTTCATTGGACCTCCTTTTTCTTACTCCATTTTATCGAATATCATACACACAAAACACACATATGGTCAAGAAAAGACCCGCAGAGGAGAAAGGATGTCATATAGCGAGCCTTTCTATTCATACCGCAGCGCCTCTACAGGATTGGCAGTGGCGGCTTTGATGGCCTGATAGCTGATGGTGAGAAGCGCGATTCCCAGGGCGATGAGGCCGGAAAAGATGAAGGTCCACACACTCGGAGAGATCCGGAAGGCAAAATTCTGAAGCCACTGGTGCATGGCATAATAGGCCAGAGGCCAGGCGATGATGTTCGCCAGGACCACCCATTTGAGAAATTCCCGTGACAGGAGAAAATAGATATGGGATGGCGAAGCTCCCAGAATCTTCCTTACTCCGATTTCCTTAGTCTTTTGTTGGGCTGTGTAGGCAGCCAGTCCAAAAAGACCCAGGCAGGCAACAAACACAGCCAGAACGGAAAAAACAGAAAAGATCTGGCTCATTTTTTGATCATCCGCATGCATTTGCTCAAAACTGGCATCCAGGAAGAAATAGTCCAAAGGATAGTTGGGAACCATACCCTTCCATGTTTTTTGAAGATAGGCGATAGTGCCAGATATATTTTGCGAGTGCACTCGTATGGAAAGATAGTTATGTTTGTCGATAGGAGTCACCACATAGTTGATGGGATATTGAGGCCGATGGAGAGAATAGATTTTGATGTCATTGACAACGCCGGTGATAAAGCCTTGGTCTTCTTTTATAGTAAAACTTTTCCCGACAGCTTCTTGAGGAGAAGAATAACCGGCTTCCTTGATCGAAAGCTCACTGACTAAAAGCTCCATGGTTCTTCCCTCTGAAATAGGACTCTGGATTTTTCTTCCGGCCAATAGCTTAAGCCCGTAGGTATCAACAAAGTCCTTGTCAACAAAATAGAAAACTTGAGCGATGTTTTCCTCGCTGTTTTCGAACCGGAGAGAAAAATGATAACTCCCTTTGGTAGGGACCAATGCGGATGTGGCCGTATTTTCAATTCCGGAGTGTTTCAAAAGCTCATTTCTGACCGCCTCATAATTTTGCCTGAGGTCTTTGTTCAGCGGGATGACCATGATCTGTTCCCTGTCATAACCGAGGTTCCGGGATTGTATATAGGTCATTTGTTTATGGGCAACCAGTGTGGCAAAGATAATTCCGATTGATAGAGAAAACTGAAAGATCACCAGCCCCTTGCGCAGTAGAGTGCCGGAGGATGAATGAGAAAAGCGTGATTTGAGGGTGTTTACGGGGCGGAAAGAAGAGAGAAAAAAGGCCGGATACATACCCGAAAGAAATCCCACAGTCATGACAATGGCTGCCATACCCAGAATAAATAAAGGATTCATAAGGGAGAAAAGAGAGAATTCCTTGCCTGTAAGGCTGTTGAACGGAGGGAGAACGATGTGGATTATAAGAACCGCGGCCAATGCTGAAATAAGGCTGAGCAAGAGGGATTCGCCGAGGAACTGTTTAACGAGCTGGTTTTTCCTGGCTCCTGCGACTTTTCGGATCCCGACCTCCCTTGCTCTTTTTACTGCGCGGGCTGTGGTGAGATTGGTGAAGTTGATGCACGCGATGACCAGTACAAACAGGGCAATAGCTGTGAATAGATAAACGTAGATGATGTTTCCTGTAGGTTCGATTTCTGATTTCAATCTGGAATGAAGATGGATATCCAGAAGGGGCTGAAGGCTGAGGGTGTACCAGGGGTCTTCCATCCAGTGTTGATGGAGGAAGTCCAGCAGTTTATCATTAAATGATCCAGCTGCAGCAGAGTTGCTTAAGAGTACGTATGTGAAGTGCTGGTAAAACCCATCAAAAGATTCAGTGTCTTCCTTAAGGCTTGAATAAGACGCCAGAAAATCAAAATGGAAGTGGGAGTTGTGGGGAACGTCCTTTGCCACTCCGGTGATGTGAAAGAGCATGAGTTCTCCGTCGTTATATGGGTCTGCTTCAATGACCTTTCCAATGGGATCTTCATTCCCAAAGTATTTTTTGGCTGTTTCTTCGGTCAAAACCAGTGAATTGGGCTTATTGAGAGCTGTGGCTGCATCCCCTTTGACAAAGGGAAAGTCGAAAACCGTAAAAAGAGTAGGCTCTGCGAAAAAGAACCGGGACTCATAGAATTTTTTGTCCTTATATCCTACATATCTTTTGACATTCTGTCCCATCTTACGGAGGCGCATGGTCTCCATGACTTCAGGGAAGTCCTTTTTGAGAGCCGGGCCAACTCCATAAGATCCGTTGGCATTGGTGGGTGATCCGTCTTCTGATGTGGAGAAGGCAACCCTGTATATTAGGTCTGCATTTTCATGAAACCGGTCAAAGCTCAATTCATCTTGGACCCACAAAAAAATGAGGATACAGCTAGCCATGCCAATGGCTAATCCCATGATATTGATAAAAGAATAAACTTTATTCTTTTTAATATTTCTCCAGGTGATTTTAAGATAGTTTTTAAACATCGAAGCTCCTATGGATAAAGATAGTCTGCAGGAGGCTGCCAGCGCATAGGCGACCTGTCCCCAGTACCACACAAGGGCTCGAGACTTCCCATGTGCTTTTACCCGTTCCTTGTATTCCTCTCCGCAGTCTCCGGAGATAGAGTATTCGGATTCATAGTGGGTTAAAGAGAAAAGCAGTTTTTGGCCCAGTTTTGGTGGATGGGGATCAGGTTTTTTCATAATCCTTAGTTTCCTAGAAATTCGGGGATGCTTTCCCAGATAGCGCGGTGCAGGTCATAAGAGGTTTTAAGCGCACTTCTCCCATCGGGAGTTAACGCATAATAAATCCGGGGTCTCCCCCCTCTCCCGGATGATGTGTCTCCTTTTGTTTTTGTGACATAGCCTTTGCGCAGAAGCTGGTCCAAAGCATTGTAAAGAGTTCCGTACATCAACCGCTTTCCGGTCATTTTTTTGACTCTTCTGCGGATGGAAACCCCGTAAGCTTCTTCTTTGAGGGCTATGATGGCGGCCAGTATCATTTGTTCCAATATGGTGAGCTCTTTCATCCTTTTTTATCCTTAATTGAATTTAATCCATATATTCAAGTTTTGGATTAAGTTTTACGTAACTTACTTATATATTAATACGTTCATTACGTAAAAAGGTTGCTTGTATTAAGAAGAAAATTCTTTTCGAGTTATTTTAGAAAAGGATTATCAGGTAGGACAATGTGAGGGTTTTGGCCTGTTTTATATTCCTCCAAACGGAGAAGCCAAAGCCCGATGCCTGCAGCTCCCTGCATCAGATTAGTCTGAGCCTGGAGAAAATCAGGCCGGGTCCTGTGCTCGGCCTGTACCCACCACATCCCCTTATCATCCCGGGAAGCCTTATCTAATATTTGTCCGGTCATTTTATGGGCGAATTCCAGATATTTTTTTTTCTTTGTGATTTGAAAGAGGCTGAGAAAAAAGTCTGCCACTCCGGCCGATCCACAGCATACTCCCACGTTGTTCCAAAATCCCGGGGTTTCTTGCTCGGGAATCCCGCTTTTAAGAATACCGCGGGCTCCTTTCTCTGCCCATTCCATCCATTCCTTTTCTTCTGTGATCTGAAACAGTCTGTAAAACGTTCGTGCGGTGCCCACAGGGCCATGACACCATCCCAAGTAAAAAAGGTCTTCTCCTTCTGGTTCATGATGAAAGATCAGACAGGTGTCATCATCTGTTCTTGCTATGGATTTCAGATACTCGGCACCTGAAAGAGCTCCATCCAGATATTTTTGTTCGTTTGTTTTTTGATAGAGCGATGCGAGAAAATAGGCAATGCCCGCTGTTCCGTGGGAAAAGTTGGGCATCAGGCGCGGATATTGGGGGTCCATGGCCCACTTGATCCCTGCCTCTGCCGGGATCCCAACGGCCAGCAAGCGGTCGCCGACCTTTTTGGCCATTTCCTATACATAAAAAGATTTACTGACCTTATATCAATCTTATTTGGATGAGGCTTGTCAAGATATTCGTTTAATATTTATATTCAGGATGTCCTGTTGGTCCAGATGAAATAATATTTTTTGTGGGATTTGATTTGAATAAAACGTCAAAAGAGTAGAATGAAAGGTCAAAGGAGACAGATAAAGTGACAGAACAACAATGGATGAAGATATACCAGGATACAGTCCATCCCCTCTATGGATATTTAGCCAGGCGTACAGGAGGGAACCGGGAGTTAAGCGAAGACATTGTGCAGGAGTCCTATTTAAGAGCCCTGGATCACTGGAACCGCAAAGCAGTGCCGGACTCTCCATTGGCCTGGTTAAAGCGGGTGGCTCGAAATATATTAATGGATTACTTACGGCAGAAAAAAAAGCTCCATGAAGCCAGTTTGCATCTTATTTCCAGCCCTGATAAGAAGTCTTCAGAGAAGCAGCTGAAGTCTCTGGAGACATTTTTGACCATCTCATCCCTTGGGCGGAAAACAGCCAGAATTCTGGAGGCTTTTTATTACGATGGGATGAGTGTTCGCGAGATAGCTACCGAGATGTCTGTCTCGGAGAGAGCAGTTGAAGGACGATTGAGGCGGGCCCGCCGGTCTATGAAGTCACTGCTACCTAACTTAAAAACAAATGGAGGAAAAAATGAATGAAATGTATGAACCTGACAATCAGTTTCTGGAAAGACTGGAATGGCAGTTGTCCTCAGAATACCGAAGGGCCAATAGTTTGAAAACCAGTTCCGGGAAAGTCGCTGTTCCCCGGATGGGAGTGGCTCTGAGTTTGGTTTTAGGCCTTCTGGTAACCGGTGTGGCTGTCACCAAAGCAGCGGATTATATCAGAGATTCCTGGCGAAAGAAGATAGAGCTAGCCCGGGCTGAAACGGAGGTCAAACTGGGGAAGGCTCACCTTGAGTCTGTTAAAGCAGTGGAATCAAAGGCAGAATTAAGAGTTTCCAGTGGATTGATCCGGGAGGATGAATATCTGATAATGAAACTTGCGGCTGAAAGAGCTGATCTGGACTTGAAGAGATCGCAGTTGAATCTGGATGAAGTAAAAATAACAGGGGAAGTTCCCCGAAATGAACTCTACGCTCCGAAAGTGCGGGGCCGGGATTTTGTGAGTGAACGTTTAAAGATTGAGAAGAAGGAAGTTGAACTGAATTTAGAACAGCTCAGGAGTCATAGGACACGGATCCAGCAGTTGACCAAAGAGAATCTGGTTTCCAAGCAAGGGCTAGACCTGATTCAAGCAGACATTGCTGGCCAAGATATGATGATCAAGAAGATTCAAGAACGCCTTGATCTGAGAAAAAGCTTTCTCTCAGGGGAAGTAACAGCCCAGGAAATTGAGATCAAGGGGAGGCTTATTGCTGCTGAAAGAAATCTGCACCTGGCTCAAACAAGGGTCGATACTTTAAAACAGCAGTTAGTAAGGCTAAAAGATTTGGAGACACAGGGAAAAATATCTTCATTAGAAGTCAAGGTGCTGCAGTATGGCCTGGATGCTGCCCAAGCTGAATTGAAACTCGCTGTTCTGGAAAAGGATGTCCTTAAAGCTATTAAGTAAAGGACCTCTTTTTTTTCTATCAACAGGGATCGAATCCCACGATCCCTGTTGGTTTTTATTTGCTCAAAATCCGAATTTACATTTTTTCTAGGGCGGCGATGCGTTCTTCTATAGGGGGGTGGGTGCTGAAAAGCTTATTGACTCTTCCTTTGATATCCTTAAGAGGATTCACGATATACATGTGAGCCGTCGCCTTATTGGCAGCCTCCAAGGGCTCTTTATCTTCGGATAGCTTTTTAAGGGCAGAGGCGAGTCCGGGAGGATACCTCGTGAGCAGGGCTCCGTTGGCATCAGCCAGAAATTCCCTTTTTCTGGAAATGGCCAGTTTCAGGAGTTGAGCTATCAGAGGAGACAGAATGGCTAAAACCAGCGCTACGACCACCAAAAGGACGGCCGCATTTCCTCCTCCTTTATCTCCTGAACGCCGCCTTCCTTTTCCCCATATAAAGGTTCTGAGGGTCCAGTCGCTCAAAAGAGCCACGACTCCCACCATGACCACAGCCAGAGTCTGAACCAGCACATCGTAATTTTTTATATGGGACATCTCATGAGCGATCACTCCTTCGAGCTCTGCACGGTTTAATTTTTCGAGAAGTCCTTTTGTGACCACGATCACGGAATTTTTGGGATTACGGCCGGAGGCAAATGCATTGGGAGCTGTGTCGTTGATGATGTAGCAGCGCGGTTTGGGCAGTCCGGCTGCTATGGAGAGTCCCTCAACAACATTATACAGGTAAGGGTAGTCCTTTTTTTCCACGGGCCGGGCCCGGCTGATGGCCAGCACGATTTTATCGCTTGCATAGTAGCTGCCAAAAGTGAGGACTACAGCGATAATGGCTGCGGAAACCAACCCTCCGGCACCCCATCCGGTCAGTTCCCCGAACGCCCAGCTTAGTGCAAAGATCAGACACAGAAAAAAAAGTATCAGGAAAAAGGACCGCCATCGGTTGCGGGTGATCTGTTCGTACATCTGGATTCCTGTCTTGATATGGGACAGAGTACACTTACAGAAACACTGTCTCCGTATCCCTGGTTTAGAACTTCACCTTAACGGGTTCCCTGGCAGCCAGCTCTTCGATCTCAAAGTAGTCCTTCTCCTTGAAGCTAAACATATTGGCAATGATATTTGAGGGGAATACCTGCTGTTTGGTGTTGAACTTCATGACAGTATCATTGTAAAACTGCCGGGCATAAGAGATTTTTCCTTCGGTCCCGGCCAGCTCTTCTTGAAGCATCAAGAAATTCTGATTGGCTTTGAGTTCAGGGTAGTTTTCTACGACCGCAAACAGAGACTTAAGGGCTCCGGTCAGCATGTTTTCTGCCTTTCCCTGTTCCCCAACAGACCCTGCATTAATGGCCTGAGACCGGGCTTCTGTGACTTTCTGGAAGACTCCCTTTTCGTGCTGGGCATAGCCTTTGACCGTCTCCACCAGATTGGGAATAAGGTCATATCTTCTCCGGAGCTGGACATCCACCTGGGCCCATGCGTTTTTGGCCCGGTTTCTCAACGTGATAAGCCCATTGTATATTGCTACGGCGGCAAAGATAAAGACAGCTATGATGATAAGCAAGATCCATAAAGCAGCCATGTCTTTTCTCCTTTTTTTGAATTGGACTTATTTTACTATGAACCTGGATGATGAGCAAGTCGAGGTTAAATCTGAAGGGAGCACAAGCCATATCTGAATTTCATAGCGGCTTGCCTGTAAGGCAAAAAAAAAGAGCCCTCTTGGAGGGCCCTTTTTTAAATGATTGTGTTATTAGTTAAGGGAGATTCCCTAAATCTTCTTATGGCAGAACCACCAATCATAGCAGTCGTACTTCTTTTTTCTATCTTTGCATGCGGCCACATCAGACGGAGGGGGGATGATGACACGGTCTTTGATCAGCTCGTTATTGGGCCAGTTAGCAGGGATCGCCACTTTGTTCTTGTCAGCCATCTGCAGAGCCTCAACAACACGCAGAATCTCATCCATATTTCTGCCGACTTCCTGAGGATAGTAGAGAATCAGTCTGATTATTCCTTTGTCATCGATGATGAACACAGCTCTGACAGTGTTATTCCCCTTGCCAGGATGAACCATACCCAGTTTCGTTGCGATTTTCCCCTGGTCATCTGCGATTATAGGAAAGGGAATGGGAACCTTGAGTTCATTTTCAATCCATTCGACCCATTTGATATGGCTGAAGACCTGGTCTATGGAAAGGCCGATAAGATCTGTATTGAGTTTCTGAAATTTCTCATATCTTTTAGAAAAGGCCACAAACTCGGTGGTACACACAGGCGTGAAGTCTGCAGGGTGGCTGAAAAGCACAAGCCATTTTCCCGCATAGTCGCCGGGAAGAGTTTTCCTGCCGTGAGTTGTAGGAACTATCATTTCCGGAAATTTTTCCCCAATTAAAGGTATGCCTTTTGTTTCATTTAAATGCTCCATTTTTACCTCCTGGTAATTTCGATTATATTTAGAATAATTATAAATTTATATTAATTATAAATAAATGTCAAGAGTTTTTAGAATGTGATGAAAATTTTTAAACTGCCAACAGGCCAATTCCCTCTAAATAACGATTTTTCCGTATGCGATTGATAAACTGGGATTTATTTTATTATTTTCCCCTCTATGATGAGAATGAGGCCCAGGTCCCCGCCGTTGAGCTTGGAAACCCCTACCACAGACCTTTCCCCGCTTTGAATACTCAGCGATGTGTCAATAAGACGAACGGGATTTTTTAGGGAATAGGATTTGTCCGTATTTCCAATCTCAGCCGTTGTCTCATACTGTGTCAATCTTAATTCAACATGAAACAGGTTTTTACTCTCTTCCTTATAGTGACGGGGTTGAAGCTCTATCTGCAGGCCGATTCCGCTGCCTCCGATTCTTTGAGTGGAGCTTGTGTTGTCCTGGACCCTGATGAGGGAAGTGTCAATGCGCTTGAAGGCCTGGTAGTTGAGCATGGACATCAATTCCTTTATCAGAGGATCAGATTGGAGATTTTTATCCGGCTCAAAAGAAGAGTTTTTGCTTTTTGAAGCCAGGACCAGGTCGACTGTAAACTGAATGTCGACCGGCTTGACATCGATTTCCTCGAGAATAGAGAGTATCTTTTTTACAAATTCCGGCTGGTCTTCTATGATCAGCATGTTTCTGTCTCTCAGCAATTGAATTTTGCCGTAAGGGCCTTTAAACGGAAGAAGTATCCCGTAGGCTGTTTGTACATTGATGTAGTTGACATGAACGGTTTCTCTCTTAAGCTCCGGTATTTTTTCATCCTGCTGAAAAGAATACAGGTTTCCAGCGACTAGGGCTGATAAAAAGACAATGAGAAGTCCTAAAGCTGTTTTTTTCATTTTATTTCCTCCTCCAGGTTAAATTCTTTGTTGAGAATCCATTTTATTTTATGCCCTGTTTCCTGAGAAACCAGGGTAAGTTCCACTGCCTTTTGAGATTCCTTGCTCTGTAACGCCGGGCTCTGGGAAGCTTGGCTTTCTTTTTTAATGAAAGTTGGATTCATGATAAAGACTGAGAAAGCGATCACTATGATCAGCATGACACTCACGGCCCAGGCCGGTTTAAAGGACAGAGGAATAAATATTCTGTTTTTAAAAGATTTACTTTTCACAGCTTTTTTCACAGCACTCTGCCATTCTTTATCCCCCCATTCTGTGGTTTCAGACCGGATCCAATTTCTTGTTTTGTTCAGCAAATACCTGTAATGTTCATATTCTTTCCTGCATAAAGGGCATTCGTTGAGGTGTGCTTTGACTCTGGAGGCTTTATTTACAGGGAGGTCCTCTCCGGCGAAAAGAGGAAGCAGACGCCGGGTTTTTTTACAGTTCATTGGCTCCTCCGGTTTTTTGATTTAATATTTCGAATTGGCTGCGGATTTTTCTTCTTGCCCGTGACAAGTGGGTTCGAACACTTTGAGAGGAGATATTCAGAGTCTGTGACGCTTCTTTTATGGAGAATTCTTTGATATCTCTCAACATGTAGACTATTTTTTCCTTTGGAGAGAGACCGTGAAGGCAGAATTCGATTTTTTCTTTTATTTCCCTGTTATGATAATACTCTTCAGGTGAACTTTTTGATTCCAGCCCCATGCGCTCTTTTTCATTGATGAGATTTCGGTCGCTTCTCTGTTTTCTCAGGAAGTCATAAGCGGCATTGGCCGTGATTTTATATATCCAGTTTTTAAAGTTTTTTGTTTTTTGGAATTTTTTCAAGTATTTGTAGGCTTTCACCACAGCTTCTTGAGAAATATCTTTGGCGTCTTCTGCATTTAACGTGATTTGATAAGCCATGTTCAGTATTCCTTTTCTGTATGGATGAAGCAGGGTTTCAAAGGAAGATTCATCACCTCTTAAAACCCTTTCCACAAGTTCAGCTTCATCCCTCATCCTCATTAATATACTCCTGTTTCTTCAAATATGTTAACTTGATTATTCATAAAAAATGTCGTCATTACAGGTCAATTTTAGTTCTTTTTCACGGAAAGCAAAGAAATAACTCTTGATATAATTTTTTTTTGCTGTTATTTTACTGATGAACAAATAAAGGGAAAATGAGTTAAAAAGGAGGGCAATTTAATGTATGCGCGTTTGACCTCAGCACAAATCAAGAAAGAAAATATAGAGGAGTTCACTGAAATATATAATGCAAGTGTTTTGCCCGCTGCCAAAGCCCAAAGAGGATACAGAGGATCCTATGTGCTTGTGGATCATGACACGGGAAAAGGAATAGCCATCACTCTATGGGAAAGTAAAGAAGACGCTCTTGCCAATGAGGAAAGCCGTTATTATCAGGAACAATTAGCGAAATTCGTGACCTTGTTCATACAGGCTCCTGTTCGGGAATTGTATGAAGTTACGGTTATGGCTTAAGCTCTTTTTCTAGCCATTATTCATGAGCCGCATTTTTACCTTTTTTGCCCCTTTATAAAGGAAAGATGAGGGGAGAAGGAAGACAGAAGTTATTTCATAATGTGCTTGAAGAAATTTTAAAAAGCCCCATATTTTTGAAAAAATATTTAGGTTTTTCTTTTTCCGGATGCTGCGCAGATAGGTATACCATTTAAAGATAAAAGGTCCTGTGAATCGGGATGCCTTTTGCCTGGTCCTTAATTCATTGTATTCAATACCGGATATCTTGGTTTTTTTTAATCGATTCATGAATTCAGCGGGCAAAGTCACGTCATATTTTTTATTAAGATAATCAAGGGCGATCCTTAAAGGTAAGACCAGATTGTGTTTATGAGCTTGATCCAGCATTCTATGGAATTCGATCTCATTATGACTTTCTCTCAAGATGTAAACGCAGTCCGTAATCCAGGTTATTGAAGGTAAAGGCTCCCATTTAACCTGATGGTTTGATGCGTGTATACAGGTTAGGTAGAGCTGGTCAGTGGGGCTCATGACGGATGAATCGAACCCGTCTCTTTTCATTGACCGGGCGTGCTTCCAGAAGTCATGGTCAGCCTCAGGATATACGCAGTCTTTGACAGCATGCCAGTGCAGATCTACGGAAGAGATGGTGCCCTTTTCAAAACTGATAGCAGAGCGAACATCCAGAGTCTCCTTTTTTATTCCCTTTTTAGGCTTGCCTTTTATTTTCCAGCCTGAATTTTTGAGTATTCTGGAAGCCAATGATACGGATTCTGGACGGATCAGTATATCCACGTCATTTTGAGGGCGGATGCTCAGGTCTTTAAAATAGAGAGGGATCAATGCCGCTCCTTTTAAAACCATAGTGCTTATGCCGTTCTTATGGAATAAAAGGAGAACGTCTTTGAGTGTTTTGAAAAGAATCTGGTTTTTGTACCAGGTTTTCTTTTTGAGCCCTCTGAATCTTGTTAAAAAAGGGTCCTTTATACCCTCTTTTTCAAGATTGTGAACCGCGAGAGGGAGCAGGCGGTATGAACCCTGATCGATCTTATTAACATCGATCAAATTCGTCCATCTTTTCCAGGACTCGAGCGCTTCCTCTCCTGAGAAAACGGATGCGTTTAAAAGCAGTTCCTGCTCTGCATTGGGCCAGCCTCTTCCTTTGTTCAGTGCGAGTAGGTATTTCCCGTTATTCAGCTTCATCGAATCTTCTCTTTTCCAGCCTCGCTCCTTTGTTTCTGCTGCGGTCCAATGAAGCTTTCAGGATCCTGACATAGTCTTTTTTTCCATTTTTCTTGCTCGAACTCATGTTATGGCTGTGGATTCTTCTTTTCATGACCACTTCAGGAATCAATACGGTCTTCAAGTCTTTTTCCTTGGCTCTTTTAAACCAGTCAATGAAGTCTCCCATCTCCCATCCGGTATCAAAAAAGCCTATTCTGGAAAAAGACTTTTTCTTTATGAGCATGGAGCCTTTACAGTATCCGGGTATTTTACGGATCGAATTTTTCCCTTCTGCCTCCATGATTTCTTGTAAGCTGTTGAATTGAACGATATGTCCGAACACAGCTTCCATGCCGGGATTTTCCGTGAAGATCTTCATTTGATTCGAAAGTTTATCCTTTACCCAGATGTCATCCGCATCCAGAAAGGCAAGAAAAGATCCCTTGGCGTTCTGTATCCCGTTATTAAGCGCGGTACTGAGCCCTGAGTGGGATTGAGAAATGGATATAACTGATGGGAAGCTCCTGATAACAGACATGGTTTTATCAAGGGAGCCGTCATTGACAACAATGATTTCAGTATGGGCATAAGTCTGATTTTCAATGCTTTCAAGAGCATCCGTCAGGTAACGCTCTCCATTGAAAACCGGGACTATGACGCTGATAAGAGGCAGGTCCCTTGTTGGTTGTCTTTGATAACTCACCAGTAAGCTCCGTTGCATGCGTCCGGCTTATCCGGTTTGTAACGGGCAGGAGTGTCCACCCACAATTTGTTAAAGTAATCCCTCTGCCAGCGCGGCTTGCCGCGCCAGCGCTGTCCCCTGACACCAAAAAGCACCTGGAGGTCTCCTCCAAGGGAAACGGCGATCTTACCCAATTTTTTTACAGAAGAAGCAAGGGGCACGGTAAGTCCTCCAGCAGCGATAAGCGCAATATCGAAATTTTTCTTTTTGATCTTGTTCTCAACGGATGCGAACAGTTCCAAAGAAGAATCATACCTTTCAGGAGTTTCTTTATCAAAACCGTAAGGAAATTCCACACTGTCCACTTTTTTAGGGAAGAACCATTTTTTATTTATTTTTGACCAGACTCTTTCGAATATTTCTTTTTCAGCCCTTTTTTTTAAAAGGTGAGCAAAAGGACAGACAATCAATATTATTTTATCCTTGAAGTACTGAAGATAATCGTTTTGAGGATCGCTGGGAGTTGATTTGTCCGGAATCATATCCTTGAAGTAAATGAGGTTATTGTCAATATGATGAAACCTGATGATTTCCGGACCTATGACAGAATCCAGGATCATTCCCAGACAATCTAAATGTTTCATTTCATCGAGCATAAAAGCAGTATATTTTATAAAGAATTCGGGCTCTACAGGGAAAATTCCGGACTGAAGATAGGCGTGATACCTTAGATGCTTTTCAAAAACCTTTAGTTTGGTTTTGTTTTTTTCTTTGTGAAGCACAGCAGGGTAATACATCCAGAACTGCTCTGAGATCCCGATTCTGGCTGCAGCGTATCCTGATTGGTTTTTGACAGCGGTTTTGATGTCATTTATGAAATCTCTCCTTGTGAGGATATGGCTTCCAAGCTGTTTTTGGTAGATCTCTTTCTTCCCTAGCAGGTCAGATTTGATTTTCATTGGGCTTTCTTATTTTTTGTTATAATTTTTTCATAGATTTCAAGGAAAGATTGTACATAGCGGTTGGGGCTAAAAAAGTTTTGAGCCTTACGGCGCGAAGCAAGCCCCATTTGTCTCGCTTCTTCCGGGTTCTCCAGCAGATACATTATGGCTTCAGCCAGAGCTTTTGGGTTCTCTTTTTCGACCAGAAGTCCTGTCTCCTCATTGATTACGACCTCTTTTAATCCACCGACACCGGCTGCAATGACCGGGCGTCCCATTTGAGCCGCTTCCAGGGCGACCAGTCCAAACGCTTCCCGCCATCTTGATGGCACGGACACGATAGTTGCCTGGTTGATAAGATGAGGAACCGACCGGCGCGGAATCGACCCTGTGAATTCAATCCGGCTGCTGATACCGAGCCTGGAGGCCTGTTTTTTGAGAGATGGGAGGGAGGGCCCGTCTCCGGCAATGGTCATTCTTATTTCAGGGCGGCGGTCTTTTATCAAAGAAAAAGCCTTGAGTGCCAGGTCAAATCCTTTTTCCTCAACAAGCCGGCCTATGCAGAGTATACGAGGTTTTGTGAACGAGAGAGGAGCCGGATTTATCTCGGGCATTTCAAGGCCGTAATAGACAGTGGATGATCTGTCTGATATGTCAGGCATGATCTGCCGGGCATCTTGGGTCATGGCTTCAGAACATGCGGTGATCCATGAACAAGAGCGGAACATTTCACCCAGTATGGTGTCTCGACCGCAGTCCATACCTTTGACGCTGTTGTGCAGGCTGAGGATGTAAGGAGTCTGAGCGGTGCTGTTGGTTTTCATATGCATATAACTGACCGGGGCCGGCCCCCCGAAGTTCACATGCACAAGGTCGGGCATAAACCTGTCCTTTATATCAATGGCCTTATGGATGATATGCTTGATTTGGCTTAGGTCTCTTTTTAAAAGCGCGGAAGCAATGGGAAACCGGTGCACTGGAATTCCTTTGTAGTTCGATTCATCCTTGAGTTTCTTTCTTCCGTGGGAGGTGAGTATCATAAATTCGCATTTTTTTTTGGAAAGGCCCTGAAGGAGGCCTGCAGATGCGATCTCAATGCCTCCGATTTCCGGCCAGAAAAGCGGGGTCCAGTATAATATTTTCATATCATGCTGTCCTTTCCAGGTTTATTAATGGCATAATCTCTTATACAATGAGTCATATTGTTTGACAACCCGTTCCATGTTGAAATCTTCCTCGGCTCTTTTCCTTGCTGTTTTCCCCATTTTTAAGGACACAGATGGGTTTTGAACAAGAAATAGGATTTTTTCTTCCAGGTCTTTTCTGCTTTCTTTTTTAAAAAGAAGTCCTGTTTTTTTATCCAGTACTGTTTCAGGAATGCCACCCGTCTTTGATGCCACCACAGGCCTTCCCATTTGAGCCGCCTGGAGCGCCACAAGGCAGAACGGTTCTTCCCATCGGGAAGGCACAACCACAATGGCAGCCTTGTTCATAAGGTCCGGAACTTCTTCAGGAGGTACCCAGCCGGTGAAACGAACCGCATTCGAAAGGTCCAGATTCAATGCTTTTTTTTCTAAATACTTCCTTTCAGGTCCGTCTCCGGCAATGATGAGGTTTGCACCCGGGAAATACTTAAGGATGTTTTTTAAGGCATCTACAGCAAGGTCAAAACCTTTATCTTTTATGAGCCGTCCCATACATAATAAAGTTGGATTTTTAAAGGAAAGAGGGGAAGGTTTCGTGTGCGGACATTCAAGGCCGTTGGGAATGACTGAAGATTTGGATTCAATCCCGGGAGCATAATGTCTTGCTTTGGATAAAAGATTATGGGATACGGCTGTTATCCAATCCGCAGAGGAAATGGTATTATGAAGCAGCGAGCTGTTCCCTGGGGGACCTACGGGAGGTTGGTGTAAAGTGAGGATAAAAGGAACCGGATAAGAAGACCGGGTGTGATAAAAGAAAAAAAGGCTGGGCTGGATGGTGTTTATGTGGATTATGTCCGGTCTGATATGTTTTTTCAAGAGGATGACTTTCGCTGATATTTGCTTTATCTCATTGATGTCTCTCTGTGCCAGTGCTTTTTGAAAAGGAAATCTGTAGATTCTGACCCTTCCTATTTCTGAAGTATCCGGAAGCCGGGCTCCGCTGTGAGATGTGACCACTTGGACTCTGTACCCAGATCTGAGAAGAGCTTTTAGGAATTGATCGCCGAAGACTTCAATACCACCGATGTGCGGGAAGAAGAGTTCTGTCCAATAGAGTATTTTCATGTTCATAGATGGGTCAGAAATCGTGAGAGGACAGATGCATTTGTGTTCCTATCCCTGGAGAGTTCCAGTGTATAGCAGGGGACTTTTTTCACCACTTCACTGAGATTTCTAAATGTTTTCTCTTTAAATCCCGGCAGTTGGAAAACAGTGGAAGGCCCCAGGGCAAGCAGCCCGGAAGCGGGCGGTATTTTTTCTATACGGGGGGAGGGATTCCCTGTCAGTTTCGGGATGATTATGGTCTTTAAAGGAAATTTTTTGAGTGTTTTTTCAGGAAAACAGCGGTGAATGAAGTATATTGATTTTTTCTGGTTTTTAGGACAATCGGATTTGCACAAAGAGGATTTGAGATAAGGGAAGAGAGAGATATCTTTGTCATTGAGTTTTCCCGTGCTGTAGAGGCTGTGCACTACGGGAAAGGCTTTGTTTGATATAAGGCAGTAGTCATCTCCAGTGTAGAGGAGGTCAGACTGAAGGCAGGATAAGGCAGTGGAAGATTTTCCTGAGCCGCCTTTCCCGGCGATGAGAACTCCTCCGTCAGTCCGGCCCACTGCAGCAGCATGGATGAGCTGGAGATGATGGCGGCTGAACCACCAGTGAAGCACAGCAAGCAGGGGTGAGCCTACCTCATAGTGAGGAAGATTTTGAAAGTCGTTGATCCAAAAGCAGGCTTTCCGGAGCCTTCTGTCCATGAGATTCAGGATATTGTTTTCAGGCTGAAAAAGGATATCATACCGCTTGTTTTTAAACCGCCATGGCTGGTTTTGCCTGATGCATTCATTGACGTTCCAGGGAACTGGAGGAAGTGCTATGCCCGTGGAAGCGCTGTCCCATATGTATATTTTGAGATCAGCCTTTTCTTTTTTTTCTGGCATCAGATGTTCGAAAGCCGGGGTCAGGAGCGGCACTCCTTTGGGACCGGCAAAGCTGATGTCCAGGTGAGAGTTCCCGATTTTATAGAACCGGTGGATTTCTCCGCCGGCAGAGGCAGCAGCCTTTTTATAAGATTTTATAATCTCAGTGAAAAACAGATGGGATTTGACGTTATCGGACTGGATTTTTGAGTCAGACCTTTCTGGAAGATTCAGAGGCATGGTTATTTTTCATTGACAGTATCATCAGGTTTTTTTTTGGGCCAGCCTGTTTCATCCACGTCATGGATCGGATCAAGAAGAAGAAGCTCCTGCATGTCTGTGTATTTGCTGAGCTTCGGGGGGAAAAAAGTTAGTTTTGGTCCCTTTTTTAATAAATCCAATGTTTTTTTTTCATGGGAATTGTTTGTGTGGGATGTTTTCTCTTTTTGACTGATGATTTTTTCATTATGGAGTTGAGTGATGAATTTCTCTACAGAGGAATTCATATTACCGGGATAAGCATTATATCTGTTTTTGATAGCGCTCATGATCTGGTCTGTGGTGAGTTCTGCCTCAATGAGCACCAGGATATCGGTTCCCACCTTATCGATGCTGTAATAGTTACCGTTCTTCAGATTGATAAGCACGGTTTCGTCTTCAAAATATTCTAAGACAATATCAGGCTTGTTTATCCTGTACTTCAATTTTTTTTCCTAACTGAATTTTAGTTCATGATTCTAACACAGCCTTCAAGCTAAAATCAATATAAAATAACCGCTTTGGGGACGGCTTCTTTTTCAATATGGATGTTTCCGGTCCCGGCAAAAAAAGTGTTGAATCGAGAAGGAGATTAACGTTAAAATATAGAGGATTGACTTTTAATATGATGCGGAAGCCAAGGTATTTGATCTTTTTTACAATCATTGTTCTCTCTTTCTGCGGTTATAAGAAAACAAATCACCATCCCGAGCTTTATAGACTTATTGATAATCTCAAAACAGAGGATATTGTTTCATCTCCTTTAAAGGAATCATCCGACAAAGATATGGATTATCAGAAATACTATCCTCAATACAGTGTTCCTTTAGAAGACCTTGGGATCAAACAGAATCCCTATGAGCTGATACGGAAAGTCCAGCTCAAAGACCAAGATCTCAATGTTCTTTGTGCTCCCTGTGAAAGCGAATACAGTATCCCTGTCCGAATCCCTGAAAATCCGGCTTTTGAATTCGGGATCGGACTCTTTGACAATGAGAGCCCAAAAGGTCATGGGCCGTTTGCCCGGCATGATGCAACCGGGGTAGCTTTTGTCGTTGCGCTTGAGTCAAAAGGAATGCGAAAAGTCCTTTTTCAGAAATATATCGAGCTGTCCTCGGGCCAGAAGGAATGTTTTGTTTCCCTTCATAAAATAGATCTTCCACCAATAAGAGAGGATGTCCGGCTTTTATTAAAGACAAAAGGAGATCCGGAGGCCTGTGCTTTTTGGTTCAATCCTGTTGTGTACAATAGAAATCCGGAGAATATCAATATCATCCTTGTTTCCATTGATACTCTCAGAGCTGACCATTTGGGTTGCTACGGATACGGGAGAAATACCAGTCCGAACATAGATGACCTGGCTTCACATAGCGCTGTTTTTCTCAACGCATACTCATTATCCCCCTGGACTCTTTCCTCTCATGTGACCATGATGACCTCTTTGATAGAGGCGCACCATCAGGTTTCCCGTGAGTTTGAAAAAATAAATCCTTCTCTAATGACACTTGCGGATGCGCTGAGAAAAAGCGGGTTTTACTGTTCCGCTGTAACCGGGGGAGGGTATGTCAGCTACCTCTATGGATTTTCAAAGGGATTCAATCAATACATTCAACAAAATGAAGGAATATGGAAGAATGCATCGGCGGGATGGACTTTCAATGAAGCCTCACACTGGATCCATGAGAATAAGGACAAGAATTTTTTTCTTTTCATCCATACATACCAACCCCATACTCCTTATAACTGTCCTCAGCCTTACAATACCATGTTTCTTGACAAGGATGCGAAATGGCGCACCATAGACTATTTCCGTCATCTCGGAGGTGCAGAAGGCATTTTTAATTCTCACTCAGAGAAAGAAAAAAAGAATATCATTGATTTATACGACAGTGAGATTCGCTTCACGGATGAGGAGCTTATAAAACCACTCATACAGGAGCTCAAAGAGTTAGGCATCTATAAAAGAACAATGCTGGTTTTCACGGGTGACCACGGGGAAGAATTTTATGACCACGGCAGCTGGTTTCACGGGCATTCGCTGTATAACGAAATGTTGAAAGTCCCTTTAATAATAAAATTCCCAAATAATAAATTCGCAGGCTGGAATATTAAAAATACTGTGCGGCTCACTGATATAATGCCCACAATACTGGATGAAATAGATATTGAGACGGATGGATTACAACTTGACGGAAAAAGCCTTTTGCCGGTGCTAAAAGGAAAAGAAAAAAAAGAGAGGGTGTTCGTTGCTTATAAGGCGGAGAATGTTTTTGATTCTCATATTCCGGAAAAGTTCGCAATAAACTCGGGAAGATACAAGCTCATTTTAAACAAAAAAATGCCTGATAAGGATATTTCGTTTTTCACAACAGCCCCGCCTTTCACAGGAGAATTCGAGCTTTATGACCTTTATGCCGATCCTTTTGAAAAAAACAATGTTGCAGAAAAAATGCCGGCGGTTGTCAGCCAGATACTCGAAGAAATGGAACTCATTTATGCAAAATCGGAAAGAAGAGAAATATATAAAGTCAGAATAGAAGGAGAAGTAAGAGAGCGTCTTAAATCCTTAGGTTATATCCATCCTCCTTAATCCGGATTTTTCATGAAAAGCTTGTGAATAATCCAGGTTAACAAAAGGTTATCTAAGATGAAAAGTGACTGTCACTGTGAAGACCACAGCGCGAGGTTTGCCGTCTTTAATAAAGGGTTCATACCTCCACTGTTCCACTGCCTCTATGGCCGGTTTGTTTAAAAGAGAGCTGTCACTTTTCAGGACCTCTATATTCACCGGGATCCCATATTGATCTGTTGTCACTTCCAGTATGACCATACCCTGGATGCCTTCTTTTATAAGCTCTTCAGGGTACAACGGATTCACTCTTCTGATGAGTTTGGGCTTTTTGATGTCACCACCGGCTCTTATGATCCCACCTGCGACGCCCCCGACTTTAGCTTTTTCTTCTTCTTTATCCAGTTCAAACGTAACCGTGGTTGTGAACACCACCTCCCGGGGTTTTCCGTCCACCACCATAGGTTCGTACACCCACTGCATGACGGCTTCTTTGGCAGCTTCTTTTAAGATAGGATCTTTGCCTTCTAAGACTTTGACCTCTTTGACCCGACCGTAGATATCTGTTCTTGCCTCTAAAATAACGATTCCTTCGACTTTCGCTTCCTTGGCTTCCTCGGGATACACAGGGGGCACCTGTTTAATGAGCTTGGGAGGCTTTATTTTTCCTTTGACCTTTACAGCTCCTTTTGTGAATTCATCAATTTCTTTTTTTGTATGGAATTCTTTGATGGGCTTAGGGGGTGGAGGAGGTGGTGGCGGCGGCGGTGAAGCCTGATAGCGTGTTATGTGGAAAGAAAGAAAGTAGGGATTCCCTTCACTGTCTTCAAAGCCGAAAACAGCAATTTTTTTTACAGGCAGGAGGAACTTGGTGTCAAGCATCTCCTGTTCTTTGTCTTCAGTGTATTCAAAGACCTGCAGATGGAACTGGACCACTTGAGACTCCGGCTGTTCTGTTTCAAGTTCAGAGATTTCTGTTTTTTGGGGGGAGAGAACAAAGGCAAACTGCTTTCCATCCAACCTGAAGTCATGTTTATTCATTTTGTCTTTCCATTTGTTTTTTTCAAAAACGAAATTGATATCTGTCTCAGTGATCAAAGCCACGTCTTCCAGGTTGAACACCTTTTGAATTTTTAATCTTTCTCCCTCCAGTAAAAATTTTGATGGTATGGTGGCTGATATAGTGGGCTGGAGAAAAGAAGAGGTCACAAACTCGGGAGGACTGATTTCCCCTTTTCTTGCTCCCTGGAAAAAACGCATCTTCACATTAAGATAATCGGATGCGCTCAGAGAAATTGAAATCAAAAGCACACCTATGATGGTTAAGGTGAGTCTATTTTTTTTATTCATAAGGAATCTCCTTTGGTTAATTTTTTTCAGCCCATAGAAAAATATAATCTGATTCCGGGGACTGATAATAGAATGTATGGGCAGGCTGATCCAGGACTTTAATGTATTGGATCTGAAAACCTTCGGATGAGGCGGAATAATCGTTTTGCTTATGATGAAAACTGGAATAAAAGATAAAAATTCCTGATACCAGGAGAGCCAGTGCTCCGGCTGCTGCATAACCCCAGTGATAGTGTAAAAATCGGTTTGATTTCCTTTTTTCTCGGGGGTGGGGAAGTTTTGCTTCCAGAGATGGCCAAAGGTTTGTCTTTGTCTCAGGGCTGTCTTCTGTTATAAGAAGATGTTTTACCTCGGATGCCGTGGCGAGCTTTTTTACGCAGTGAGGGCATTTCAGGATATGGTTTTGGATAAGATACCCTCTCATCCGGTTTATGGGCAGTAGAGAAAACAAAAGGTTAACGATTTTGCAGCGTATCATTTTTATTCTCCAGTAGAGATTTTATTTTTTTTCTTGCCTTGTACAGATAGACCCTGGCGGTGCTGGGGGAACACTTCATGATCTCTCCTATCTCTTTACTTTGATATTCTTCCTGGGCCCAGAGCAGGAGAGCGGTTTTTTCCTTGGCGCTTAAATTTTGTAAATAGAGAGGCGGCAGTTTTTTAAAACTCATGCGAGCTTCATTCCCTGTTTGCTGTTTTTCTGCGGCCGCGTATTTTTTCTGTGAAAGAAAACGGAAAAAACGGCGTTTCTTCCTCACCATATCGATGCACCGGTGGTAAAGAATGGCATAGAACCAGTCCTTGAATTTTTTATTGAAATCAAATCCTTGCAGATTGTGATATATCTGGATGAATGCATCCTGGCAGGCGTCTTCCGCATCCTGTTTGTTCTTTAAAATATTCAGCGCTAAAGCCATGGCCTTTCCCGTATATTTGTTGACGATTTTTTGAAAACACTCATGGTCTCCTTCCCTACAGCCCTTTATGAGCTCGTTGTCATCCATCCCATTCATATTCATCTTTATTACGCCTCTCTCTATGACAGTGTTTATTCTAATGTGAAATGGCTTTTTAAAAAAGGAACATTTTTGACTTATCTCATGCTGTGTGATAGAAGCAGAAGAAGAGGAATAAAATATCATACGGAGGGATTTAGACCATGAATGAGAATGGATTGAGCCGTCGGAAATTTATTTTTTCTTCTGCAGGGATGGCGCTCGGAGCGGCCTGCCTTCCTCTTTTAAAGGCTGGTGCAGCCTGGGAACGTCCTCTCGGCCGCAAGCTAAAGGTAGCGCTTGTGGGGACCGGCGTCAGAGGCAGTTCGACCTGGGGAAAGACCTTGATTCAAAAATATTCGGACAGACTGGAGATGGTGGGGCTTTGTGATATCAATCCAGTAAGAATGGAATATTCAAGGAAATTCATGGGAGCCGAATGCCCCACGTACACTGACTTTGAGAAAATGGTCAATGAAACCGGGCCGGATACGGTCATTGTAACCACAACGGACTGTTTTCATGCCAAATACATATGCCTTGCCATGAAAATGGGGTGTGACGTGATAACCGAGAAACCCCTGGCTACGGATGAGAAGATGGCACAAAAGATTCTGGATACGGAACGGATGACAGGTAAGAACTTGATTGTGACCTTCAACTACAGGTACAGCCCGGAAGCGGTCAAGATCAAAGAAGTCCTCATGTCAAAGGAAATCGGGGATGTCACTTCTGTGGATTTTAATTATTATCTTGATGTGTATCACGGTGCGTCTTATTTCAGACGGTGGCATGGTTACAAACAGTTTTCAGGCTCTCTTCTGGTGCATAAGGCCACTCATCACTATGACCTTATGAACTGGTGGCTTTCCGCAGAACCTGTGGAAGTGAATGCGTACGGTGAACTTCGGAAGTACGGGCATAGTGGGTCGTTTAGAGGAACAAGGTGTATGACCTGTCCGCATAAAAAAAGGTGTGGATTTTTCTGGGACATCACAAAGGACAAGCACTTAATGGAGCTTTATGTTAAAGCGGAAGAAGAGGACGGTTACATTAGGGATTCCTGTGTGTTCGGGAACAAGATCAATATTTGGGACACCATGAATGTCCAGGTCCGCTACCACAACAGGGTCAGCATGAGTTATTCTTTGAATGCCTTCATGCCTTATGAAGGATATTTTGTCGGGTTCAATGGGACAAAGGGACGCCTGGATGCCCGGGTCTATCACACCCAGCCCTGGAAAACAGACAGTCTTGCTGAGTTCCGGGTCACTCAGAATTTCAAAAAAAGCAGGACGTTCCGTATAAAATCAGGGGGAGGCGGACACTGGGGAGCAGACGGTGTCATGCAGGACCGGATTTTTCGCGGAGGAGAGGCTGATCCTCTCGGGCAGACAGCCTCCAGCAGGGACGGAGCCCTTTCCATTCTCATCGGCATAGCTGCTCGGAGGAGTATAGAGCAGGGGAGGCCTTTTAAAATAGACGAACTTATAAAGATTTAAAATCACACGGACGGAATCGTCTCTTTCAATATGTCAGCGAATGAATCCTGAAGAGCTTTGAACGCTTTTTTTGCGGCCCTTTCCATGTATGTTTTGAATTCCCTTTGCCCGGGCTCGTTTTTCTCCCATTCTTTGAGTTCTTGGTCTGTTTCTCTGATAATCTGGTCTTCTATGGGAAAAATTAGGGAAAGAAATCCGTTATCTTTATAGTTCAGAAAGCGGGTGAGATCCATGTATTGTTTCATGTTTCCTCTCTGGTCATGGTAGAGGTACGAGATGAGCTTTTTGGACAGGTCGTGCAGGGGAGCGGTTCCCTGGCCGCCTAGTATGCTTGGCACGCTCTCGCTTTTGACCCAGAGAGGAAGGGCAACGGAACATATGGGTTGGCCCAGTATGATCCACATGGTGGCCAGGTGAGGCTTTTCAATACCCGGTGCGCCGTGAAAAACAGAGACGGAAATGGTTGAGATGCGGTTTATGGTGTCGTTTGTTCTTATATAGAGGGGAGAAGCCGCATCTGTTTCTAGATCGAGAGAGAGGGGGAAGGAATAAAGCTTCTCATTGGCCAGGTCTCTGCAAGCTTTCTTGAGAATGAACTGGAGGTCTAATTTTTTTCCGGCAGCCTCTTTTTCGAATATATGGGAGATCCTTTCGAATCTTATGAACCCGCCTCCTTTGTCTTTTTCCCGGGCGCTGAAGGCAAAGTTTGTCCGGAGAATATAGCCTGAAGGTGCGGTCTCAGGGTCATTGGCGTCGAATTTTACGTAAGAGCTGCTGCTTGTCTCAAAAAAGCAGGCATTGCCGTAAGCATCAATGACTCCGTAATTGGCCGCGACCCTGCGTTTTCCGTTGGTGTTTTGCAGCAGGGCTTCAAATTCATTCACATCAGCACACATTCCGAGTGCCCTGCGCATCATGACTCCGTTACCTGTAGCCATCCCCTTTCCCGGCAGCAGATCATTCGAAGCCGAATTTATAATGGCAAAACCCATGGAATTGATTCCCTGCCACACGGATACAGCGTCATTGTCTTCAGAGTTTATGACACCGAGGAAGCCGTACTTTTCCCCTCTTATAAAAACGACTTTGTTGTTGGGCTGGCCCGTATCGCGGTTTTTCCACAGAAGAGGACATCCGTCCGCAGTAACTTTCCCAGATATGACCGCGACCGTACAGGGTTTGAGTGCGGAAACGGTTAAAAGAAAGAACAGACAGATAGAGACGGTTACAATTTTGGCATTGGAATGCTTTTTTTTCATTTAACCCTCATTTGTTTTTTTTTATATATATAATAGACTGTATCAACGTGTTTTCGCCTTATTATAGTCTTTTTGAGGCTTTAAAGAAATACCGCGAAAGAAATGTGAGGAGAAAATCATTATTGACATGGTTTGCTTGTCTTTTATATCATTAGGATAGTAGTTAAGGGAAATATCCGATAGGATTGGGAGATCTGAGATGAGAGCATTCAAACGGCCTTTTAAGGTTTTAAGGGAAGCGGTATTTCAAAAAAAGCATAAGAAAAATTTTGAGTCTTTCCTCACGAAATTCACTCCGGAAGAATACAAGCAGGCTGCTGTTGATTATCCTAACAGATTGGAAGGGAGTTATCGTCATTATCTCTACACAAAGCCTTTTGACTGCGCAAGAGAAAGGAGCACATCTGCTGAACTTTTTCACAGTTTTGCCAGCATATTTAATATTCTTGAATTGCCTCCTCGGGCAAAAATTCTGGATGTGGCTTGCGGCCCAGGCTGGCTGAGTGAGTACATGGCGCGTTCAGGATATGATGTGACGGGAGTTGATATCAGTCCTGATATGATTAAAATCGCCAAAGAGAGGATGAAATCTATTCAGTTTGATCCGGATAAGGATATGCCTCTTAAAGCCAGGTTTTTTATCGGAGATGCAGAAACCATGGAGGCAGAGCATAACCTTTATCACGCAGCTGTTTTTTATGACAGCCTTCATCACTTTCCTGATCAAGAAGCTGTGCTTCATTCTGTTTATCGCGCTCTTAGACCCGGGGGAAGATTGTTCATTAAGGAAGGGATTAAGCCTCCAGAAGGATCGGAAAGTGAAAAGAATTTGATGGATACTATTATTAAATACCGAACCTTGGAAGATCCTCTTGGACAGCCGGAGCTTTTTAGTCTCTTGAGAAAAGTCGGATTTATAGAAACACAAGCCTATGAGTTCATTAATGTCACTATTAAACGGAATGGAAAAAGAATGACACCTGCTTTGAATGATGTGCCTGTTCCTGAAACAAATACCATTCTTGCTTACAAGCCAGGGCCGAGATACGACAGCCAGGTTCCCAATGTGTTGAAAGGCAGGATAGAATGCAGCGGTCAACAGATACCACACCAGGTAATGGCAGGCACTGATATAGAGTTGACTCTATTCGTAGAAAATATTGGGGATACGTTGTGGTTGTCTCAAAAGGACCTGGAGTGGGGTTTTATCACTTTGGGGACTAAATTGCTGGACAAGCAGAAAAACTTTCTTTCGGACCGCCTTGCGAGAACAGCGCTTCCCGGTGATGTGCCTCCTGGGGGAGTAATGACTTTAACACACTGCTTTACAGCTCCAAAAGAGGCAGAGGAATACTGGATAAAATTGGATTTAGTGGATGAAAATATCATCTGGTTTGAGGAGATGGGTTCCCAGCCTTTTGAATTTTTTCTTCAGGTTAAATCATGATCGGGGAGAGTCATTATTAAAGAAAGAAAGTCGGCGGTCTTGACTTTAGTGAACGTCATATTCTAAAATGCAGCTGATGGCAAAAGACAAAGTGACACTGAAAATCCCCAGGCCTCTTTATGAGAGGCTTAAGACCGTTATTGAAGGCAGTGGATTCAGCAGTGTCAATGAGTTTGTGGTCTATATACTGAGAGACCTCATGTCTGCAAAAAGCCAGGAAAAGCAGGAACTTTCCGCAGATGAGATCGAAGCCATCCGGAGAAGGCTGAAAGCCCTGGGATATTTCTAAGTTTTTCTTTTTCAATAATTTCCATACAATCTCCCGAGATCCATTACAGGCATTCAAAAAAAACAAAAAAATTTATTGACAAAGTATTACTATTGGAGTATTAATTTACTACAATAAGGCTATTATAAGAGTTTATATTATTTTAGTCTTCTTAGACCGGGCTAGAGATGAAAACAAGGAAAGGCACATTCCGCCATAGAAAGGGGGAGATATGCATTTAAAAAAATTAAGAAGTTATCTTTTTGATAAGATTACAAATTTTTTCATCTCAGATTACTTAAGCTGGAAGCCCATAGAGAGATTTTGTCTCGAAGGCCGTGAATTTGAAGAACAAACGCCGGAAAATCAGGTTATAAAAGAAACGTCTTCCATTCAAGAAAAGAACAGAGAGCCGTTAAGCTTCAAATAATGAGAGCAGAAAATTTCGAGTAAGGAGGCATCATGCATTTATTTGAATTTTCCATTTTCATCATAGTTCTTGCTTTTGTTTGTGAGTATATTGATTCATCCCTGGGAATGGGTTATGGAACCACCTTGACTCCAATTTTATTGATCATGGGGTACAGTCCCCTTCAGATCGTTCCTGCGGTTTTGTTGTCCGAGTTGATAACAGGGGTGAGCGCTGCTTTTTTTCATCACCGTTTTAAAAACGCCAACTTTAAGATCGGTACGATTGATACGAAAACAGTAACGGTTTTGGCTGGCTGCAGTATAGTAGGGACCATCGGTGCTGTTTTTGTTGCGCTCGTTTTGCCGAAATTTTATATAAAGCTTTATATCGGAATCCTTGTGTTTACCATGGGACTTCTGATCCTTATTAACCTGAACCGCACTTTTAAATTCTCCTGGCTTAAGATTTCTTCTCTGGGAATGCTGGCTGCGTTCAATAAGGGAATCAGCGGAGGCGGCTATGGGCCTCTGGTGACCAGCGGTCAAATTTTATCCGGAGTGAATTCAAAAAATGCCATAGGAATCACATCCCTGTCTGAAGGTCTGACCTGTTTGGTCGGAGTCATCACCTATTTGATCTTCACAAATCACACCATTGGATGGCAGCTTGCCCCGTCCTTGGTTTTAGGGGCCATTCTTTCCGTTCCTTTTGCCGCGTATACGGTCAAAAAAGTCAAGAATATGCGTCTTAAGTTGATCGTGGGCATAGCCACTCTTGTCCTCGGATTGGTTACTCTGGGGAAATTATTTCTCTAATTTTCTATGAACAAGTCAGGTTAAAAGAAATGGTAGACAAGCAAAGGTATGATGACACTCAGTCCCAGACTGACAATCACTTCCAGGAGCGTATGACCCACTTTTTCCTCCAGTCTGGGAATATCTTTTCTGTCTCCGATCAGTTTGTTTATGGCTTTGGCCTGCTTCTCAATGACCGTGCGAACATTCACAGCGTCGTAGATAACCAGAATGGTCAAAACAATCCCTATGACGAAATAAGGGGAAAAGCCGGTTTCCAAAAGTAGGGCCATGGTCAAGGATGCGGCCAGGGCTGTGTGGCCGGAGGGCATTCCTCCGTTGGAGAAAAGCGCTTCTTTATCCAGTTTTCTCTCCTTTACCAGGGTAAAGAGAATTTTAAGGACATAGGCAGTGGTCCACGTTATGATGATGCTCAGACAAAATTTGTTCATGCTTTTATCCCATCTGCCCTTAAGTCAGTAGATCCCGCCGCTTCCGGAAATCAGGTCGAGCTTGAGCTGATTCTTATCCGACCTGGACTCCCCTACACTCGTGACATATATGGCGGGTTTATCAACCACAGGGCATTTATTTTCACATATACCGCAGCCAATACAGAGTTCCGTATCTATAACCGGTGCCAGGGGGGTTTTTATTTCCCCCTCAGGAGTTTTGACTTCGGTTTTTATCAGTTTTATGGCTTTTGGAGAAACCGGGCAGTGCTCTTCACACACAATGCAGGGGTCTCCGAATTTCCACGGGATGCACCGGTTTTTGTTTATCCAGGATGTCCCTATTTTGACCTGCGTTTTTTCCGGAACGGTCAGTTCCTTGAGCGCTCCTGTGGGACAGACCTGGGTGCACAGTGAACAGTAGTATTCGCAGTACCCGATTTCAGGAACCAGCATGGGCGTCCAGAGTCCCTCAGGCCCTGCTTCGGTAAGAACAGGTTGAATGGCGTTGGTGGGGCATACTTTCATACACTCGCCGCATTTCACACATTTTTCCAGAAACTGCTTTTCCGGAAGGGCGCCAGGCGGCCGGATCAATTTTTCAGAGGCCCTGGCGGATTTTGGAGACAGCCGGAAGAAAGGAGCGGCGACGACACTGACCAGGGAAGTAAGAATGAGTTTCCTTCTGGAAAGATCGATCTTCTCTATTTTTTCCGGGCCGGGTCTAAGGGGGAATTGGATCGCATTTGTAGGGCATATCGCGCTGCAGGTGAAGCAATAGATGCATTCGGAACTCTTCCATTCATCATTGGGAAAAGGATTAGCCTGGGTTTCGCAGTGAATGGTGCAGAGGTTGCATTCAATGCATTTTTTAGGGTCAATGGTGAGCTTCAATATATTCCATCTTGAAAAGAGACCTAACAGAGCGCCTAGGGGACACAGATACCGGCACCAGAATCTTTCGCGATACGCATTCAGAAGCACGACAGCCAGGAACAATGACCCTATGAAAAATGCCTGTGCGAATACGGGGTTTATATTAAGAGTTGTGGAAAATTGGGCTATGGGGTCTGCAACGGAATAAAATTCAGCTTGATACATGAGGCCTATGATGTTTGAAAAGGCATGGTTTAAAGCAGGAAATACAGCAACGGCAAACGACCGGTACAGAAGAGAGAAAGGATCCATTATCCCTACCAGGTTTAAAGAGAAAACAGCGCCTACAAGAATAAGAATCAGAATATAATATTTTAAGGTCGGAAGCTTGTTTTTTATTTTTTTGGGTTTTAATAGCTTGCTTTTCTTAAAGATAAAAGAAAAAAATTGATGGATGGAGCCGAGAGGACACACCCATCCGCAGGCAAAGCGTCCGAAAACAAAAGTCAGTATGACCGTAAAAGCCGCAAACACAAAAGACGCAAACACAGCCCTCGCTGCGATGATGGTCGTCAGAGCGATCAGGGGATCGAAATGGAAAAAGATCTCCACATTTCTTATATAATCTTTTCCCGGAAAATGAGTTTGCAGCATGAGATAGAAAAAAAGAATGAAAAACAGGGACTGGCTTATGATCCTTAATATCTGGATGACTCTGTATTTTTTAGATCTTTCTTTTTTCAATTTTCAGTTTCTCCAGGTCAACTTCGCCGAGACCTCTTTCATTTGCGATCTTGAGGTATATGAGTTCTTCCTGGGACATATCCATGAACTGGGCTCCCATCCTGTCCACAGCCACATAATCGACTCCGGCCACGACCGTTTTGTGAAGCCTGACATCGGACAGCCGGCCTCCCTGAGGCCCGTTTCGATAAAGGATCCGGTAGGCATCCAGAAAGGACAGCACCGGCTTAAAGAAAGCGGCCAGGTCCACTATGGCATAGTCAAGGCTTTGGTGGAGCTGGTTTCGATTCCCTCCGAGCGCACCCAGCCAGTTTTTCATTCCCAAAGTCAGTCTGGATAGACTGTGATGCTTGGTGATAGGGACATTTATGATTTTGTCTGTTTCCAGAAAATCTCTGTACACTTCCCACTCTTTGAGGTGCTGCCCGTGGAGAGGGACTTTTTTCAGTTTGTGTTCGTTAGGAAAGGGTACGTCGGCTCCTGCGTTTTTGGCGGCTTCGGCGATACCGGACCGGACATAGGTTCTTTGTGCGGGATTACAGGGGTGGTCCATGACCTTGACTTTTTTGGCTCCGGCTTCAAAACAGAGCTCAACCAATGTTTTGATAATTTCAGGGTTTGTACACGCTGCCTGTTCAGGCGTTCTGTCCCAACCTATGTTCGGTTTGACAAGCACTTCATCGCCTTTTGAGATAAACCGGCTCATTCCGCCTAGGGCGGATATCGCTTCTCTTGTGATTTGAGAGGGGGATTCTCCTTGAACCACGGCCAGGTCAGGAATTGTTTTTTCCTGTGCAAAAAGACCCGGGTTCAAGTTTAATAAGATACTTCCGGCAGCCATGTTTTTTATAAAATCTCTTCTTTTCATTTTTTATCCTTTCCCTAAAGATTGAATGTACTGGATAATACCATCAAATATTCCTTCGGCGATTTCTTGACGGTACTCAGGCTTCCTCAGTAGCTCTTCTTCCCTTGAATGTGACAGATGGCAGGTCTCGACCAGTACAGAAGGCATTTCTCCCCCGATCAAGACCCAGAAAGGCCCGCCCTTTACTCCCAGGTCTTTGGTGTATTTGTTGGATTTTCTGAGTCTTGATGTCAGGCATTCTTGAATAAGTACTGCCAGTTCCTTTGATTCTTTGATCTTACTGTTCTGGGCGATTTTTGTGATGATTTCTTTCATGTCCGCAATGTTTTTGGTAGAGGTTGCGTTTTCTCTTGCGGCTGTGGCATTGACAGACGGATCCGTACTGAAATTCAGAAAATAGGTGGCTGTGCCGTAATAGTTTTTTCTGGGATTGGCATTGGCGTGGATGGAGATGAACAGATCTGCTTTTTTCTGATTGGCAATAACAGGCCTGTCTTCCACAGGGACAAATATATCTGTCTCCCTGGTCATAATGACTTCGAGGCCCTGTCTTGTGCGGAGAAGATTTTGTAATCTTTGAGCAATATCCAGGACAATAGCCTTTTCGTGCGTGTTCCGGCTCCCTATGCACCCGGGATCTTTTCCGCCGTGTCCCGGGTCTATAACGATTCTTTTGATTCCCAGGCCTAACTGCCTCGCCATGGAGTATCCTGAATCTGTGGGTTGGGGTTGGGATGCATTTTTCACAGGGTAGATGTCGATGATGATTCTAAAAGGATCAGGAAGATGCCAGACCCGGTAGTGGTCTATTTTTGAAAGGTCAAGGTCCACAGCAGTTCTGACTGTGGTGTGATTTTTTTGGGCTATTCTGATCTCGTGTATATAGTCATTGTCCAGATGAACCGTTTTGGTGTGGAGTATGGGATTGAGTTTGGCCTGGAACACATCCACGTAGATCCTGTCCGGGGAAGTGAGTTCATCAAAAAAGTACTCTCTCAATTTTCCCACATCTATCACTATTCTCGTGAAAGAAGGATGTGTATGGTAGCGGAGATTATATATTTCTATCCTTGAGTCCTCACTAGTCTGGGAAAAGATTCCCGGCGCCGTAAAAAGCATTATGAGAACAGCAGTTGCGATCTTTTTTATCATTCTGATTTAATTATATAAAGTCTATATAAATAGTCAATTATTAACATTCTATCTCAAAGTTATGCCCCGAATTTAACCATCTTTCCTGCATGAGCGAGCATGAGCGGCATAGCATACAGAGAACGGAACCGGCCCAGATAACCCTGGCTGCACTCTTTTTCAGTGAATTTTATGACCATATCTGTTTGAGCGTATTTTGAATGGATGAGAAAAGGATTCGGATGCCATGAATGTGCCTTGAGAAGGCAGGGAGTGGAGTGGTCAGAGGTAACGACAAGCACATCCGGTTTGAGATCAAGTATCACGGGTATGAACCGGTCTGTTTTTTCAATGATTTCTTTTTTCGCCTGAAAGTTTCCGTCTTCCCCGAAAGAATCTGTCTTTTTTACGTGAACATAGAAAAAATTATATTTGTGATAATTTTTTTTCAAAGACTCAAACAGGTCTTCTAATTCAGAACCGACATCTAAAACATCCATGCCGACTAATTTTGCCAGGCCTTTGTACATCGGATAATTGGCGATAGCCGCTGGTCTTAATTTAAAGAGGTCCTCCATACTCGGGATAGAAGGGAATTTTGAAAAACCGCGGAGCAGTATTGTATTGGCTTTTGTTTCTTCCTTGAGAGCATCTGTGACTTTATCCATGACTTTATTGACTATATCAGCGGTCCTTTTGGCCTCAGAAGAGAACGGTTTTGGATACACTATTGGTTTGTTTTCTTTTTGAGGGTCTGCATCGGACAGCCGGTCTGAAAGGCCTTCAGCAGTGAATTTGATGACAAAGCGGTGCTCTTTTCCGGTGAAAAAGGAGATTTTGGTATGGCCGATTTCTTTAACGGTTTCGTTCAGTTTTGCGCAAAGAATCTGGTTTTTTTCTGTTGAGATCCGGCCGGCTCTCCTGTCCACAATGAGGTCTTTTTTTAATGTGGCGAAGTTTCCCCTTGCTACCATGTCGTTTTTTGTCACATCTATATTGATTCCCAAAGCTTCCAGAATCCCTCTTCCGAGGATGTACTTGGTCGGGTCATAGCCGAAAAGTGACAGATGAGCTGGTCCGCTTCCGGGCGTTATCCCTTTGAAGACAGGATCCGTGAGCCCGCAGCAGCCTGATTTGGCAAGAGAGTCGAGGTTTGGAGTGGAAGCGGCTTCAAGAGTCGTGGCTCCGTTTTGAGGTAGGTCTCCGAGTCCGTCCATGACTAAAAGGACGATTTTTGAATCGGTTTCAATACATAAGTCTTTTATAAATTTTTCTTTATCCATATTAAATCAACTATAAAAAATTTGGATGAGTAAGTCAATCGCAGGGGTCGGAGTTTTGTTATGGTGTTTTGATTTACAACCAGATACGAGTCTGATAAAATCAGGTCATGAAAAAGGTTCTCATACTTGACTTTGGTTCACAGTACACTCAGCTCATAGCAAGAAAGGTAAGAGAATTAGGAATTTTTTCAGAAATTTTTCCTTTTACCGCAGCACTGTCAGAGATAAGAAAAGAAAACCCGGGAGCCGTTATTCTCTCCGGAGGGCCCCAGAGTGTCTATGACAGCGATGCCCCTAAGCTGACTTTTGATATCACAGAACTTGGAGTTCCGGTTTTGGGAATCTGTTATGGTCTCCAGTTAATGTCGGATTTACTGGGAGGTAACGTCATTCCCTCTAAAAAGAAAGAATACGGTTTTGCATCGCTTGAAGTGCGGGAAGGAGACGGGCTGCTGCAAGGAATTAAGGGAAAGAGCCAGGTATGGATGAGCCACGGAGACAGAGTATTGGGAGTACCCCCCGGATTTATTGTGACAGGAATGACAGAAAATTGTGATACAGCCGTTATTGAAAACCGGCAAAATAATCTTTTTGGTGTCCAGTTTCATCCCGAGGTCATTCACAGCCAGCAGGGAAAAAAGATTCTATCCAACTTTATCTTTAAAATTTCAGGGATGAAACCTGACTGGGATATCCGATCTTTTATTGACAAGAAAATTCATGAGATTCGTGAGCTGGTGGGAAATGAAAAAGTCATATGCGGGCTCAGCGGAGGAGTGGACTCTCTTGTGGCATCCCTTCTTGTAAAACGAGCAGTGGGCAGGAATTTGACATGCATATTTGTCAACAACGGTCTTTTACGTAAAGGTCAGTACGAGAAGCTCATGGATACATTCAGGAAGGAATTCGAGCTTAAGGTTGCGGCTGTTGATGCGTCGGAAAGATTTTTAGAAAAACTTAAAGGAGTGATGGCTCCGGAAGAAAAAAGGAAAATAATCGGCAAGGAGTTTATAAACATATTTGAACAGGAAGCTGAAAAAATCGGAGAAGTGAGGTTCCTGGCCCAGGGGACTATTTATCCTGATGTTATTGAAAGCAATCCGGTTACAGGGCCTTCCTCAAGTATTAAGTCTCATCACAATGTGGGAGGGCTGCCGGAGAAATTGTCCTTCAGGCTTGTGGAGCCTCTCAGAGAGCTTTTTAAAGATGAGGTGAGAAAAATGGGTCTGGAGATGGGAGTTAAAAGTGATTTCATATTCCAGCATCCTTTTCCAGGTCCCGGACTTGCCGTACGCGTGGTTGGCGAAGTAACAGAAGACCGCCTGAAAACTCTGAGAGATGCGGATGCTGTCGTGATTGACGAGGTGAAGAAAGCGGGGATATATAATGATTTGTGGCAGGCATTTGCCGTTCTCCTCCCGGTCAAGTCAGTAGGGGTTATGGGAGACAAGAGGACCTATCAAAGGGTGGTTGTTGTCAGGCTGGTCCAAAGTGTTGACGGCATGACAGCCGGGTGGTTTCAGGCAGATCCGTTATTACTATCCAGAATATCGACAAGGATAGTTAATGAAGTTGAAGGGGTTAACCGTGTTGTGTACGATATAACTTCAAAGCCGCCCGGAACAATTGAGTGGGAGTGAAATAGGGAATAAAATGGGATCTCAATTCATACATCTTCACAATCATACTGAATTCAGTGTCCTTGACGGAGCTGTCAAGATTGAATCCCTGATTCAAAGAGCGAAGGAATACGGAATGGATGCTGTGGCCATCACTGACCATGGCAATATTTTCGGAGCTGTCCAATTTTTTAATGCAGCCAGAGAAATGGGTGTGAAACCCATACTGGGTTGTGAGATGTATGTTGCCCCAAAGGGCCGGAAACATAAAAAGCCGTCTCCTGACGGGTCCAACCATAATCACCTGGTTTTACTGGTAAAGAACGAGACCGGATACAGGAATCTTTGCAAACTCATCACTTTAAGTTACCTGGAAGGATTTTACTACCGCCCGAGAATAGACAAAAAGCTTTTATCCAAAAACTCTGAGGGGCTCATTGGGCTATCTGCCTGTTTAAAGGGTGAGATAAATGAATATTTAATGCGGGATTTTGACCTTAAAGCTGAAGAGACGGCAAGAGAATATATGTCGATTTTCAAAAATGGAAATTTTTTCCTTGAGTTGCAGGACCATGGACTTGAAGAACAGAAAAAAATCAATCCCAAGATTATCCAGATGGGGGAAAAACTAAATATACCGCTTGTGGCCACAAACGATGTCCATTATTTGGACAAGGAGGATGCGGAGAGCCATGATGTTTTGCTTTGTATTCAGACAAACAAGAAAGTAAAAGATAAAGACCGGATCAGGTTTGGTTCTGAGGAATTTTACTTTAAATCCACAGATGAAATGTCCGAACTATTCAGCCAGGTGCCTGAAGCATTGGAAAACACTCACAGGGTAGCAGAACAATGTGATTTCAACCTGGCTTCCAGCGGGTATTATCTGCCTAAATTCAAGCCTGCTGAGGGTTACAGTCTGGATGAGTATTTTGAAACGGTCGTTACTCAAGGATTTAAGAAGAAAATGGATTTGGCTGAGTCCCGTATGGAAAAAGGAGATCTTCCGAACAGGAAGGAGTATGAGAAGCGGGTAGAGAGAGAGATGAAGCTGGTCAGACAGATGGGTTTTGAGGGTTACTTTTTGATCGTCTGGGACCTTATTAGAGAGGCAAGATCAAGAAATATCCCAGTCGGACCGGGAAGAGGATCAGCAGCAGGGAGCCTTCTTGCTTATTCATTAGGGATCACGGCTCTAGATCCCCTGGAATATGACCTTTTGTTCGAAAGGTTCCTGAATCCGGAGAGAATCAGCCTTCCTGATATTGATATCGACTTTTGCGGGCGGCGAAGAGATGAAGTGATATCCTATATAAAGAACAAATATGGAGAAGAAAACGTCTGTCAGATCATTACTTTCGGGACCATGGCGGCAAGGCAGGCAGTGAGAGATGCCGGAAGAGCCTTGGATATTCCGCTTCCCAAAGTTGACCAAGTGGCAAAGATGATACCTCCTATTGGTGAGGACGCATCTATAGAGGCAGCCTCCAAGAAAATACCTCAATTGAAGAAACTTAAAGAAGAAGACCCTGTTGTCTCGGAGCTGCTTTTAGTAGCAAAGAAATTAGAAGGACAGATAAGGCATCCCTCCATCCATGCGGCAGGAATCGTCATCACCCCGAAGCCGCTTGTGGAATTTTTGCCTTTATACAAGTCAGTCAAGGATGAAGTCACCACTCAGTTTCCCATGCAGGACATCGAATCCATGGGGCTTCTTAAGATGGACATTCTTGGATTGAGGAACTTGACCGTCATAGAGGATACAGTCAGGATTGTGAGAGAGGATTCGGGAGAAGAGATCGACCTTGAAAATCTTCCCCTGGATGATGAAAAGACATTTCAGCTCTTCCAATCAGGGAGCACGGACGGGGTTTTTCAATTCGAAAGTTCCGGCATGAAGGACCTCCTTAGAAGGTACAAGCCCGATAATTTTCGTGACCTTATTGCCCTGAATGCGCTCTACAGGCCCGGCCCCCTTAAGAGCGGAATGACTGAGGACTTCATAAAAAATAAGAACTATCCGGAAAATGTAAAATATGATATTCCTGAACTCGAAGCCGTTCTAAAGGAGACAAAAGGATTGATCGTGTATCAGGAGCAGGTCATGAGAATCGCCACTGATATTGCCGGATTTTCCATGGCCGAAGCAGACCTGCTGCGCAAGGCAATGGGTAAGAAAAAGGCCTCAGTGATGAGGGATATGAAGAAGAGGTTTATTGAAGGGGCCAAAAACAAAGGAGTCAACAGAGAAAAAGCAAGAAAGATTTTCGATAAGATAAAGTATTTTGCGGGATATGGATTCAATAAATCCCATAGTGCTGCTTATGCCTGTCTTGCCTATCAAACAGCTTATTTAAAGTCTCATTACCCTGTTTATTTTATGGCGTCTTTGCTGACATCAGAGGCGGAGAGAGGGGACACCTCCAAGGTCGTCAAGTATATTAGTGAATGCAGCCAGATGGGAATCAATGTCCTTCCTCCGGATATAAATGAAAGTGAATTGACATTTGCGGTAAAGGGCAAAGACATCCGTTTTGGCCTGTCCGCAATTAAGAATATAGGAGAAAATCCTGTCAGAGAAATCATAGAGGCGCGAAAGGAACTGGGGGGATTTAACTCTCCTTTTGACATCTGCCGCAATATAAGCCCGAAATCTTTCAATAAGAAAGTGATAGAGAGCCTGATAAAGTCCGGAGCCATGGACAGCTTTGGGTTAAAAAGAGCACAGCTTTTTAGTTTGATCGACAGTATGCTCAAGTACACTCATGACATATACAGAGTTAAATTCTCCAATCAGGAAATGCTTTTTGGTGCCAGACAGATGGAGCCTCCTTCCATATCTCCTGAGGTCAAGAGGATGCCGGAATGGGATGAGGCTGAACTCCTGGCTAATGAAAAGGAAGCCTTAGGTTTTTATTTAACGGGACATCCTCTGACGCGGTTTGGAAGGGGGATGAGGAGCCTGATCTCACATTCCATAGGTCAGTTGAACCGGGAGAAGAACACGAACTTTGAAGTCAGGCTGGCAGGCATCATTACTTCTGTCAAGCCTTTAAAAACAAAAAGAGATGAAAGGATGGCGACTTTTATACTTGAAGATATGAGCGGCCGCTGTGAAGTCGTGGCTTTTCCTGATAGTTATAAACAGAGCTATGAGTTTATACAGGAAGATGCCCTTGTATTCATCAAGGCTCAATCCATGAGTGAAAATGACAATCAGCGTTTGGTTTTGTCTTCGATTTATCCTTTATCAGATGCGATCCAGAATCTTGCCAAGCGTGTGGTGTTGAGGGTGCATCTTCCCGCCTTGGAAGGGTCTGTTTTTAAAGAGCTGAAGGAACTTTTAGAGGCATGGCCTGGGGAATGCCCTCTTTTCTTTGAGCTTGAAACAAAAAGTTCTTATAAAGTCGTGGTACAATCAGTTGATATTCAGGGAGTAACTCCTTCTGAAGAGCTCTCAAAAAATCTGGAGACCTTATTGGGTGAAGATTCTGTCATCATCCAGTATTAACCTGGATGATGAAAAAGATAAGGGAGAGGATTTAGTAAGAATGGCCCACAAAATTATTGTTGCTGATCGCAGCACTTCTGCTTTGGAAGTCCTGCGTTTAGCTTTTATGGATTCAGGATATGATGTTTACACTTTTTCAAATGGAGAAGAAGTCATAAAAAGCATCCCTCATATAGAGCCGGATGCTTTTTTGCTTGGAATATCTCTTAAAGGAAAAGGAGGGCTTGAAGTCGGGGAATATATAAAGGAATCCGAAGACTATGATAGTATCCCTATCGTTTTTTTAGCCGGTGCTTTTGAGGAAGTGGATGAGGAAAGGCTGTCGAAAATACCTAACCAGGGCGTTTTTTGGGAGCCGTTTGATTCAGTGGAAGTGGCTCGGAAGATCAAAAATCTTTTGGAGGGAGAGGAAGGAGTCGACACTCTTCCAGAAGAACCTTCTTTTGATGAGATAGAAGAAATCAGAAGAGAGTTTCAAAAGCGTGTGGATGCCGTGGAAAAAAACATAAGCAATAAAATGAGAAATGTTGTGAAAAAAGAAATCTATGAGGTTACCAAAGAGTTAGAAAAGAGGATCAAAGCAGGAATTCTGGAAGAAATAAAAAAGGATTAACCTTAATTTTAGATAATCTCGCCTGTAGCAAAAAAAGGGCTGATGTGTATAATAGAACAAATATTGTGAGTGAATGAACCTGAACAGCTCAGGTTGAAGGATAGGATTTTAAATGAGTGACAGAAAAATATTGGAAAAATCTTATGACCCGGAGCCTGTGGAAAAGAAATGGGCTGATTTCTGGATTGACAACAAGCTATTTACTCCGGACCCCTCATCCGATAAAAAGAAATTCTCCATGGTTCTGCCTCCTCCTAATGTGACCGGTTCTCTTCATATGGGGCATGCTCTGTGTTTCACGCTTCCGGACATCATAGTGAGGTGGAAAAGGATGCAGGGTTATAATGTTCTGTGGCTCCCCGGGACAGACCATGCCAGCATTGCTGTCCATAATGTCATAGAGAGAAAACTTGATAAAGAAGGCATAAAAAAGGAAGACATAAGCCGGGAAGAATTCCTGAAAATAGCCTGGGATTGGAAGGAAAAATATGGGGGCAAGATCATCCACCAGTTGAAAAAGCTGGGTTTTTCCCTGGATTGGACAAGAGAAAGGTTTACTCTTGATAAAGGATTTTCAAGGGCTGTCAAAAAAGTTTTTGTTGACCTGTATAAAGAAAAGCTGATTTACAGGGATTATTATCTTGTAAACAGATGCCCGAAATGCCGAACCGTGCTTTCTGATATAGAGATCGAACATAAAGAACTGCAGTCAAAGCTTTATTATATTAAATATCCGGTTAAGGATTCCGATGATACCATCACTGTAGCCACTACAAGGCCGGAGACCATGCTCGGGGATACGGCTGTGGCTGTTCATCCAAAGGACAAAAGGTTTAAGAAATACCACGGAAAGAAAGCAGTACTCCCCCTTGCCGGAAGAGAAATTCCTTTGGTCAAAGATAAATCAGTGGACAAAGAATTTGGCACAGGTGCTGTTAAGGTCACTCCGGCTCATGACCCGGCTGACTTTGAGATGGGGAAGCGCCATGGATTGGAACAGGTTATTGTCATCGATGGAAAGGGAGAAATGACCGAAGCTGCAGGGGAAGAATTTAAAGGGCTGGACCGGTTTGAGTGCAGGGAACGGGTCATTTCTCAGTTAAAAAAGCAGGGGCTTATTGAAAAAATCGAGGATTATGTCCATTCAGTGGGGCACTGTTACCGCTGTAAAACAGTGATAGAGCCTCACCTTTCCTGGCAGTGGTTTGTCAGGATAGAACCCCTGGCAAAGCAGGCTATCAATGTTGTTAAAAAGGGAAGGATCCGCTTTATTCCTTCTAACTGGAGCAAGACCTATTTTGAGTGGATGTATAATATTCATGACTGGTGTATTTCCAGACAATTATGGTGGGGGCACAGGATACCGGCATGGTACTGTCAGGAATGCGGTCAGGTCATTGTCTCTGAAGAGACCCCCTCAAAATGTGATGAGTGCGGGAGCAGTCAAATTAAGCAGGATGAGGATGTGCTGGACACCTGGTTTAGTTCCGCTTTGTGGCCGTTCGGAACAATGGGCTGGCCCGAGAAAACAGATGACCTGAACACATTCTATCCCACTGACCTCATGTCAACCGGATTTGACATCATCTTCTTTTGGGTCGCCCGGATGATTATGATGGGGCTTAAGTTCATGGGAGATATCCCTTTTGAGGAGGTCTATATAAATGGACTGGTAAGGGATTTCAAGCGAAGGAAGATGAGCAAGTCAGAAGGGAATATCATAGACCCTCTGGATATGATAGAAAACTACGGGACCGATGCGCTCCGTTTCACCTTGGCCGCTCTGGCCGTCCCGGGGATGGATATCTCTCTCTCTGAGGAGAGAATGGCCGGATACAGGGCATTCGTCAATAAAATATGGAATGCATCGCGCTTTGTCCTCATGAACATCCAGGACAGTGTTCCTCAGATCAACAGGGATGAAATGACAGTGGTTGACAGATGGATCAGGACCAGATTGAATGACATTATCGGAAATATGAATGATTCATTAGCCAAATATAATTTCTATGAGGCTGCGGAGACAATCTATCATTTTATCTGGCATGAATTCTGCGATTGGTATTTGGAGCTTGTAAAGCCCGATTTAAAGAAAGGAAACGGATCCAGCCTTGGAGTCCTGGTTGATACACTGGATAAGATTTTGAGGCTCCTTCACCCTTTTATGCCCTTTGTCACAGAGGAGATATGGCAGAAACTTCCTGTGGAAGGGGAAGCCCTTGTGGTTGCTGAATATCCCGGACCGGATGAGTCATGTGAAGACAGGGAGTCTGAAGAATTCGTGAATATATTAAAAGATATCATTGTTGAAGTCAGGACCATTAGATCAGAAAATCATATTGTCCCGCAGAGAAAAATTGACCTTATTGTCATATCAGCCAATGAAAATATAAGAGATGAGATACTGAAACTTAAGGAATACATCTGTAGCCTCGCTTCTGTCAGAGAAATCGAGATTTTAGAAAAGTTTCCCTCCGGCAAAAAGCTCCTCAAGGGAGTGGCCGGGAACATGGAGTTGGCCATCCCCATCGAATCTGGATTGATTGATTTTAAGGTAGAGAAAAAACGTCTTGAAAGGGAGCTCCAGAAAATAACAGGTGACATAGAGAAGCTTCAAAAAAGAATGAAGAGCAAGGATTTTATAGAAAGAGCGCCGGAAAAGGTCATTAAGGGGACAAAACAAGGGCTTAAAGAGATGGGAGAGAAGAGAAAAAAGTTTGAGCGAAATCTCGAGCAGATCAATGAATGGTCATCTGAGGGTTGATAAAAAGAATATAGACAGATTTTTCCATTCCGGGGATGTGATTTTTTTATGGCCTGAGTTATTCATAAAAAAATGAAAATCGGAAAGAAAATTCACAAGGTTCAGACCTGCTCCTCGAGCAATGACCTGGCCAAAAAGCTGGCAGAAAGCGGAGCTGAGCAGGGCGAAGTGGTGGTGTGTGAAGAGCAGACAAAGGGGAAAGGAACAAAAGGGAGAACATGGCACTCCATATCAGGAAAGGGACTTTACTTTTCGGTCCTCCTTTTTCCGTCAAGACCTGATTTGTCGCTCCTTCCTCTCGCTGCCGCCCTTGCGGTAAGGGAAGGCGTTTTCAATGAGCTGGATAGGCTTGTATGTCTTAAGTGGCCGAATGATTTGATAGGTGAAGGATTAAAAATAGGAGGGATTCTGTGTGAAAGTAGTTTTTCGGGCAGGAAACTGAATTACAGTATCATAGGGACGGGCATCAATGTGAAACATAAAAGGAATGATTTTCCGGGGGAACTTCGAAACAGTGCCGGCTCTCTGGAAATGATCTGCAGGGGAAAAATCGATAAAAACAGATTGATGTTCGTGATATGCCGTTATCTGGAAAAGTGGTACAGGACTTTTCTCAAAAATGAAGACCAAAAAATATTGAATACATATCTGGAGGCTTGCTGTTTCCATATCAATGACAAGTTGAAGGCTGAAGCAAAAGGGACCCCTGTATCAGGTTTGTTCAAAGGACTTGACAGGGAGGGAAAAATCATCCTAGAGATTAATGGAAGAGAAGAGCGTTTTCTGTCAGAGGAAATAAGGATTATAGACTCATAGGATGCTCCCTTTAAGAACGGCAGGCTATTGTTTTATGGGCTGTGCCTATCGTTTAAGCCCTGGATGATCCCTCGAATGAGTTGTATGAAAGAATCCATGGTTTTTTCCCTTCCGTATTCAGGAATCGGGAAAGAAGCAATGCCAAGAGCTTTCACTTTTTCAAACCCTGTTATGGTTCTAAGGATACGGGAAAGCTCAAGGGGTGTGAGACCACCCGGTACTTTGAAATGAGACCCTGGAATAAAGGATGCATCCAGCACATCCAGGTCAATATGCACGTAGATTTTGTTGACTTGATTTGAAAGACGGTTCATGGAATCTTTAAGTGATTTGTTTTGTGTTATCATGCTTTTTATAGAAATCATGGAAATGGATGCGTCATTGATCAGCTCCTGCTCCAAAGGATCTATATCACGCTGTCCCATCATGATAATGTTTTGGGTGGATATCGGAGGATTAAGGCCTGATTTCATCCTGAGCCGGGACAAACATTTTCCAGCGGCAACCGCTACGGGCATGCCTCCCAGCCAGCCGCTTAAAGTGGTCTCTGGTGTGTTAAAGTCTCCGTGTGCGTCCAACCAAACAAGCCCGATGGTTAAAGGTTTTTGTGAAGCGCCTGAATTTTGCAGTCCGGCCAGCATTCCGCTCAGGCTGTTGCAGTTTCCTAAGAGACCGAGGATAAAGAATCCTTTTTTTGCCAAGGGAGCTAACGAACGCCCGAGGTGCCCATTGGCAAGCCCCATGCGGTGCCATGCTCCATACTCCTTGCTTTCTTTACTTGTGAGCGCCACGGATTGTATGGAAACGACCTTGACTCTTTCTTCTTCCAGTACCTTTAAGGCCTTTTTATACATGAGTTCAGGCCCGATGGAGTATTCATAAGGGGGCATGGTCCCTGTATACGGCTGAAGCACGAGGCTAACCTTTAATGCCGGCATCCTTTTCTTCTTCCTATCTTGTGTTAAAATAAACCTTTTCAGGCGCTTGTCGCATCTGTTATATTATACATATAAGCCTGTTTTATGAAAAGTCAGGGGAAAGGTTTCACCCTTTGAGATGTTGCTTGTAAAATATCAAAAAAAGAAATGGAAACAGGAGAGGTGAAATGCTTTTAGCGATTGACATTGGAAACACATGCATAGCCATAGGTGTGTTTAAGGAGAGCGATTTAGTGAAGAAGTGGCAGATACAATCAGAGAGAGAGAGAACCTGTGATGAGTACCAGGTTGTTCTTAGGAACTTGTTTTCACTTTCCGGTCTTGATATATCTGAGGTGAAGGGCGTGATTGTCTCCAGTGTTGTGCCCCCTCTTGACTCTGTTTTTCAAAAATTGATCCAGAGGATGTTTAAGACGAGAGCCCTGGAGGTAAGCCCGGGAATCAAGACGGGAATGCCCATCCTCTATGACAATCCTCATGAAGTCGGAGCTGATCGGATCGCTTCTGCTGTGGCCGGCTGCAAGTTGTACGGGTCCCCCTGTATTGTGGTTGACTTTGGTACGGCAACAACCTTTGATGCGGTGTCCCGTAAAGGGGAATATATGGGAGGTGCCATCGCGCCTGGAATCAGGATTTCAGCAGAGGCCCTTTATCATAAAACAGCGAAGCTTCCCAGAATAGATATCAAGAAAATAAAAAAGCCCATAGGTAAAAGCACGGTTGCAAGCATGCATTCGGGACTTTATTTTGGTTATGTCGGCCTTATATCAAATATAATCAAAGAGATGAAAAATGAACTGGGTGAAGAAGCAAAGGTCATCGGGACAGGAGGATATTCCTCGCTGATATTTGATGAAATGGAATGTATCGATCATCATGATTCCGAACTCGTCCTTCAGGGTTTGAGAATAATCTACGATTTAAACAGAAAATAGTTGTCCGGGGATTGGAAAAAAAAATGGAACACAACAGCCTGGACCGGGAGTATTATTATCAAACCATCTCCCGCCTTTTATTCTACCTTAGGGGAGCTCCTTTTATTCTTTCTCCGAGAGAAATCGATATCATTGAGGGATGGGAGGAGAGGCATATTCCTTTGAGGACTGCTTTGGATGGGATGAAGGCAGCTTATGAGCATTTCAGGAAAAACCCTGGCAGCAGGAGAAGATTCCAACTGGCTTTTTGCAGCCGTTTTGTCTCCGTTGCTTTCAGTCAGCACAGGGAGAGAAAGGTAGGCGAGAAGAGTGTGGGTGAAACCAGGGATGAAAGAGTCGATAGGATTAAAGCTGAAGTGCGCTCTTTCCTGAAAAATATATCAAAAGAAGTGCTTTATCTTAAAGACCTCTATTGGGAAATTCTGGATGACATGTCTTTGAATAAACTGAGAGATGAGACTCTTGAGAGCAGGGATGAGCAGGTGGATCAGGTGTTGTTAGATCGTGCCGCACAGAGCTGCATGGATAGATACAGAAAGGAAGTGGCTGTTGAATACGATGTGACCGGGGATAAAAATAGAAAACAGATCGCCAGAAGAAAATATATTAAAGATATGAGAGAGAAATACAAGATACCTTATGTTTCTTTATATTATTATTAACCTGAATTATTCACAAGTCGAGGTTGCTGCAGATGCGAGGCACAGGGTGCGAAGCTGTGGTCCTTCACTGCGAGTATCCTGTAACAAAGCAGATGCAGTGAGATCGGCTTGCCTTAATGGTAAAAAAATGGCGATTAAAATTAAAATGATAACAAGCAAAATTTTTCCAGTTGTCATTTTTATAGAAAACATGTATATCCTTGAAAGCAGAACAAAAAAATACTCATCGCCATTTTTTTATGAATAATCCAGGTTGGATTTCATGATAGATAATATTCTCGCACTTTTAAAAAAATACAGTTATGGGATTAAACTCCATAAGATGATGCTAAAGCTGAATATAGGCTCCAAGGAAAAGGAGTCATTAAAGAGGAAGCTCAAACAGCTGGAACGTACGGGTTTGATTTATAAAATAGGAGGAAAGTATTACTTGCATCGGGGTACGGATGTGATTAAAGGGAAGCTGATTTCAGTGGTCAAAGATTATGCGTTTGTCAAACCTGAAAATAAGGATCTCAATGATATTTTTATTCCCCCGGGAAAATCCGGGGATGCGGTGCTTGGAGATGAAGTAGAGCTGGCTTATTCGTATGACAGGAGAAAAAGAAAGCCGGAGGGAAGAGTCATCCGGGTCGTAAAAAGGGCTAAGGATACCCTCATCGGTCTTTTTAGAAAAGAGAGAGGCCGCGCTTTTTTCTTTCCCTTTGATTCTCCTTCCAAGGAAGGATTCCCTTTAAAGCCAGCATCAGAACAAGGGCTTGAGGATGGGGTGATCATTGAATTGGATCGCTCCCATAATGAGCTGGTCAGGGTTTTAGGAAAGCCGGATGAGCCTGGAGTTGATTTAGAGGTCATAACCAGAAAATACGGACTGTCCACATCCTTTCCTCCCGGCGTTCTTAAAGAAGCAGAAGAGGTTAAAACAGAGGTCAGCTCCAATGAGAGAAAAGGCAGGATGGATTTCCGGAATTGGAACTCTGTAACCATTGATGGTGAGGACGCAAGAGACTTTGATGACGCGGTTAGTGTTAAAGTCCTTAAAAAGGGCGGATATCTTCTAGGAATCCATATCGCTGATGTTTCCTTTTATGTGAAGCAGGATTCTCATTTGGACAGAGAGGCTTATTCAAGAGGGACCAGTGTTTATTTCCCGGATCTGACTCTTCCCATGCTGCCGGAGAGATTGTCCAATCAGATATGCAGCTTGAGGCCGGGAGAAGAGAAGATGACGGTTTCCGTTGTTCTGGAAATAAACGAGAAGGGAGAAGTGGTAAAAAAAGAGTTTTTCCGGTCAATGATTGCGACCAAAGCAAGGCTGACCTATGAAAACGTTTATAAGATGTTCTTAGGTGACCAGAAAGTAAAGAAGAAATACTCCTCCCTTTTTCCGGACCTGATGAATATGAGGGAACTTGCGTCTGTATTAAGAAAAAGGAGGATCGAATCCGGCAGCCTTGATTTTGAAATGGCTGAGCCGGAACTCGTGTATAAAAGTGGTGTGCTGGATGCGGTTGTGCCGTTCAAACCAAATGAGGCTCACTGGCTTATAGAGGAATTCATGCTTGCTGCCAATGAGGCTGTGGCCACTGTTCTTTCAGATTTCAATATTCCGGTGTTGTATAGGGTACATCCTCCTCCGGCAAAAAAAGACATCGAAAGATTTAGAGAGATGCTGGATTATTTTGGCCTTTCACTGTCCTCTCAATACCCCGTCAAACCCAAGGACATTCAATCTGTGCTCGGGCAAATAAAAGGCAGACCGGATGAGAAATTTATCACCCTGGAGATGTTAAAGAGCCTTCAACTGGCTGTGTATTCTCCTGAAAATACAGGTCACTTCGGGCTGGGCAAAGAATACTACACCCATTTTACGTCGCCCATAAGAAGGTATCCTGATTTGATTGTGCACAGGATATTAAAGGGCGTTCTTGATGGTTCTGAAGCTGCCAATTCCTCTCTGGAACCTCAGGCCGAACACTGCTCTCAGAGAGAAAGGAATGCTGAGGAGGCAGAGAGAGACTTGCTTGAATGGAGGATCTACCGGATTTTAAAAGCCAGACTTGGTGAAGAGTTCAGCGGTTTCATAATCGATATTTCAAAGTTTGGATTGGTTATAGAGTTGGATAACTATTTTGTCAGCGGAGTCATGCTTTACAATGATATGAAGGAAGATTATTATTTTAAAAGAGATGATAAAATGATATCAGGGCGAAGAACGGGAAAAAAATTCCGTCTTGGAGAGAAGTTGAATGTCATTATTGTCTCTGTAAGTCCCGAGTCAAGGAAGATGATCCTGCACCGGGCCTAGAGAGAGAATATAGAGGAGAATATCTAAAATCCCATGTATTTCGAAGCTGTTCTCGATTTAAACGTTCAGGAAGGGAGCTTTACCCGTATACATGCGGCCCTTATTATTAAGAGAAAAACCAGCGTCTCTGTGGATTTTTACACGCCTGCCGAAAACACGCCTGAGAAGCATTTTGTGCGTATTCGCACCGGGGACCGAATTCAGGTAAAGTGGAAAGACGAGTTTGTACTCAAGGACTTAAAAACCAAAAATCTCATTGGCCGGGGAAAGGTGCTTGTTCCTGAAGCCGGGGATGCCGTTCCCGGGAATGTCAATAAAAGGATCGCTTTCTTAAAACAGCTCAATAAAAAAGAAGAGGATATGATTTTTGCCTTAGCTGAAAAAAAGGGGTTTCAAGGACTAAGCCAGCAAGAAATATCCGATTTTTCAAGGCTTTCAAAAAACCAAATCCTTGATGTGTGTCAGTCTTTAGAACAGGAGAAGAAAATAAGAATTGTATCCTTCAGTCCGGTTTTAATATTATCCAGATTTCATTTTGATTTGTTGAAGAAAAAGATCTTATCCTTAATCAGGGATCATTCAAGAAGTGATTCAGAGGGAAAGGGTTTGACTTTAGAAGAAATAAAAGAAAAAGTGGCTTCCCATCCTAAGGTGGTTGAATTGGCGGTCAGTTATTTGAAATATTTGGGTCGGGCCAATGAATACAACCATAAATTTGTCCTCTCTTCCCCTGAGGAAAATATATCGATGGATGACGAGAGAATAATGAGGAAGATGAATGGTATGTGCGCCGCCGGTGAGTTTAAAAATTATTCTTTTGAAGAGCTACGAGATCTATTTGGCATTTCATCTGAAAAATTCGACCGTTTATTTGATACCCTGCTGGCGCGGAAAAAAGTCATTCATGGGAAGGAGGGATTTATCTTTTTTTCAGATTGGCTTGACCAGTTGATTGTAAAGCTTCAAGAATCGGAGAATAAAGAATTAACAGTGTCAGAATTTAAAAAGATATCAGGTTTATCCAGAAAGTATGCTATTCCTCTGCTGGAATTACTGGATAAAAAGGGTGTGACAAGGAAACAAGGTTCTCTTCACAAGATTCTGTGAACAGAAAGATCCTTCTCCCGCCTGTTAAGGCCCGACTCATAAAGAGTGCGGATTAGGAGGGGGGAGTTCGCATAAAGGCAAGGCCGAAAAATCCTCCGGTGATGACAAAGCTAATTAAAGGAAGATTGATAAATCCTAACCAAATAAGTGAAATTGTCAGCCAGGAACTTATCAACCCAATGATTCCCAGTGTTTTAAAGTTGCGGTCTATAAATTTATATGATCTCATGATCCCTCACTTCACTTTCATCACTGTTTAGATAGCAATTTTTATGCCATGCTCTAAATGATTGAAAATAAATCGTTTGGATTGGATCGGGATGAAAAGGCCTGAAGAAAAAGTAACAAAAATTGTTGGTGACCAACAAAATATTGTCATATCCTGTTTTATCAGGACTCTTTTTTCTTTTCTTCGGTTTTTTTGTCTCCCTTTTGCCCAAGTGCGGATTTTAATTTCTCTCCAAATAAGCCTGCTGACAAAGGCTCTTCCGCAGTTTTTTTGAATTCTTTTTCTTTTATTGGTTTGGACTTCAGATGCTCTATTTTTTCTTCTTCCAGATCTTTCTCTTCATCTGTTTTGACAGCAAAGAAAGCTTCCAGTTCTGATTCTTCCTGTTCTATCTGTTCCTCGATGATTCTCTTTTTCCCTCTCTTTATGCGTTGAGGCTTTTCAAAATCGACTTCCTTCTTTTCTGCTTTTCTCTGTCTTTTTTCCGTGAGCGGCTCTTCAACCGTTATTTTTTCTTCTTTCTTTAATGGGGGTTTAGGTGCAGGCTCTTTCTTTGGTATTTTCTTTACTTCTTTGGGTTTTTTAGGGGGTTTTATTTCCTTTTTTTCTTCAAGATGGATCTCTGGGGTGCTGATTTCGCCGACTGTCCCGATTTCGGGAAGGACTTCCTCTTGAGCTTCCTGTGCTGCTTCTTCTGCTGGTTTCTCAATTTCGATGGGCTCTTCGAGTTCTAGTTCTTTTTCGGTTTTGATTTTTTCTTGATAGAAAAACAGACCTATCTTTTTTTCTGACATTGCAAATTCTGGTGAAAAGCAGAGAGTTTTTTCGATATCTGCGAGCGAGGCGTGCCTCAGGATATCAACAAGGTGGAATGCTTTTCTATAATGCAGGGTCTGCCTTTCTCCTTCAAACCCGAAATTTTTAAACACTACGATCAGGAGTTCCCTCAGGTCCTTGTTTTTTTTCTGTTCTGAAAGGTCAAGCAGATTTTTAAGGGTTCCGTGCTCGATAAAAATTATTTTGTTAGGGAGAGCATAGGTCGGTGTTTCTTTTTCAGCAATTGAAAAAGTGTCTTTTTTGGAGTCGTATTCAAGATAGGGGAGCATGAGTTTCTTTTTTGATTTCTTCAGGCGAAAGCTCATTTGGTTTGAGTCTGTTTTCTTTAATGTCAGGCTGGCTCCCTGGGGAATATTGTGCTTTTTATAGAATTTATCCAGTCCGAGGAATATGTTTAGAGAGGGGTAGTAGAAAACAGTGGTTTTATCTCCATCTTCTTCATCTTTGAACGTATATTCTCTTGTATCGGCAAGTTCTCTTTTAAGTTCAGGGGGCATTTCAATGCCGCCTGATAAAACTTCTCTCCAGGAGAGATAGATTTTAAGGGGGAATTTATTTTCCTTTTCCCTAATAGATTCGTATTGTTTCTCGTCCAGCTGAGGAATGGCTGCTTTATCAGCTGACAGAGGCTTTCCTTTTAAAAATGAGTTGAGTATTGCCTTGTGAAACCATCTTCCCTGGTCTTTAGGGGAAACACAGATGAATGTATTTTTGTATTTTTTGTTTAATGTAGAATTTAAAATCAAGCAGTATATATCAAATTTGTCATCCTCTGGTTTTATGTTGAAGAATTTTTCAATCAAATCTCTTGTGGAGGCCGATTGTTTTTGTTCTTTAAAATATTTCTCAATTTTTTTTATTTTGGTATCAGCAATAGTTATTCTTTTTTTTGACAGTTGCCAGTGTTCGTTCCAACCAAAGAATGCATCAGATTTTGAAATGGACTTTCTCAGGTTGACTCCCAAGGTTTTCAAGTCTTTTTCAGTCATGGGGAGTTTATGAAGTCTTGGGTCCTCTTCTTTGTCTATGACTTCAGGGGTTTTATGCGCACCCTCCAAGGCTGCGGGGAGGAGGACCTGCGTGTTTTTTCTTTTCATATAATCTATATGCTTGCGGAATACTCCCCCGCCGGTATAATCCACTTCAAGCATTTCACAGTTGTAAGCAGGATAGCTTACTTTGTTAATGACTTTAAGTACGACTTTACTTGTGAAGTGTTTTTTTTCTTTGCTGCTTATAATGAGAGGCTCGTTGTAATCTTTACAGATCAGATCGTTCGTTTTATATGTGCATGCAGGGTCGTATTTGAAGACTTCCTGGTTAAGCTGGCGGGCATTTTTTTTGTAGGCCAGCATCTCTGTCAGCTCGGTCAGAGTAGGGACATGGTCTTGCTTGGAAAGCTTTTCCTGTATAAAGTCGAGATCAGCTTTTAATACTTTTGTGTTTTCGCTTGACTTAGCCATTTTTATATTTCTCTTTTCTCTTTTCTTATTAATGATACCATAATAGCTTTCGTAATATGAAGCCTATTATCAGCTTGACTGAAAATTAATGATTGATCCGGATGGATTTTTTTGAACAGATTTTCTTTCGCTTCTTGGGAAGAGATGCTGAACATAAAAAGAACATCTTTTTTGGAGGAGGAAAACAGGGAGTCTTCAAATAAGAAATCTTTTTCAATTCCCGGAGAAGAGCTCGAGGGGATATATGAATAATACACTATGTCAGCGTTTAACGCGGCCTCTTGTGGATCTTTAGTTATCCTGTAATTAAATCGCGTGTGTTTTCCTTTAGCCTCCGCAGCATCAATGACGTCTTGTTCGGGTTTGTTTTTTTGGGGAACAGCAATATGTATATATGTTCCTGCTGTGGCTGCAGCTAGAAGCAGGCTGTGACATATATTTTTTTGGTTTCCAATAAAAGCTAATTTGATATTTGTCAGGTCTTTACGGTGTTCCTTTATGGTAAAAAAGTCTGTCAAGGCCTGGCAGGGGGAGAATTTTTCTGAACCGGCGTTTATTATGGGGATACGGACCGCATTCCCCAATTCAGCAATATGTTCATGATTTTTTGTCTCTATGACGGCTCCATCCACCCAGCGTTCCAGACACCTACAGGATACTTGAGATAGTCTTTTATTTATGGTCAGCAGATCTGAATAGTCTAATAAGACCGTTTCCCCCTTAAGTGAAGAAACAGCGACCTGGAAACTCGCATTGGGATGGAAAGACGGATTTTGAAACACACCGGCAATGATGGATCCGGAAAGGCTGTTTTTGAAATGCCTTGGCTTTTTTTTTATCTCAAAGGTAAGGTCCAGCAACTCACTAAACTGATATGTAGAAATTTCATCCAATGAAATAAGGTTTTTAATCATTTTCTCCCCCCTAAGGAGTCGGAATAATGGTTGTCCCTGAACGGTTGATCAGGGCTGCTTTGAGATGGTTGGCCGAGGTAATGATCACCTTTTCACCGCCGCTGTTTATATATTCAATAGCCGCTTCTATTTTTGGACCCATTGAGCCAGGAGGAAACTGTCTCTCTTTTAAGTATTTCTGCGCCTGCTGGGATGTCATTCTTTTGATCGGTTTTTCATTGGGAGAGCCGAAGTTCAGATAGACGCATTTCGTATTCGTAAGGATGATAAAGAGATCCGCACTGACTTCTCTTGCGATCAGACTTGAAGCAAAATCCTTATCAATAACAGCCTCTACTCCTTGGAACAGGCCTCTTCCGTTAATGATAACCGGAATCCCCCCTCCTCCAGAAGCGATAACGATTTTTCCTGAGTGGACCAGGTCATAAAGGACTTTTTTAGGGACTATATCTATAGGTCTGGGTGATGGAACGACTTTCCTGTATCCACGGCCGGCATCTTCCATCATGTCCCATTTTTTCTGGCGTTTGAGCATCTGGGCTCTGTATTTCGAATAAAACGGGCCTACTGGTTTAGTCGGATTATCAAAGGCCTTATCCTCTTTGTCAACCACTACTTGAGTGATGAGTGTGGCCACATGTTTGTCTATTGAATTTTTTCGAAGTTCATTGATTACGGCTTTTTCGAGCATAAAACCCATGCTTCCTTCAGTCATGGCATCGCATACTTCCAGAGAAAAAGGAGGTACTTTATTTATGGACTCCTCCATCTGGATCAACAGATTTCCGACTTGGGGCCCATTTCCGTGAACAATGATCGGGTCATACCCTTTTTTGACGACATGAATGATAAGGCGGGCGGCTTTCTGGGAGTTCTTCATCTGTTCCGATTGAAGCCCGCGCTGTTCTTTTGGTAGAATCGCGTTGCCGCCAAACGCTATGAGTGCAATTTTTCTTTTCATCAGTAATTTTTGAGGATCTCGTTGAGGTTTGGGGATCCGATTTCTTCCAGGTCATAGGAGACATTGACTATTTTCTTGTTTGTTTCTATGAGTTTTCCCAGGTCTATGGGAGTTCCGCTCACGACCAGGTCACACTGGCTTTTATCTATTGTCTGGGCTAATTCCTCGATCTGTTTTTTCCCATAACCCATGGCCGGGAGGACTCTGTCCAAGTGAGAGTACTTTTCAAAGGTCGCCTTTATGCTTCCTACGGCGAAGGGCCTGGGATCGATGATGTCCGCAGCGCCGTATTTTTCAGCGGCCACTATCCCGGCACCAAATTTCATTTCCCCATGTGTCAGAGTGGGTCCGTCTTCGATGACCAGTACTTTTTTACCTGAAATTTCCTGTGGTTCTTTGACTTTGATCACTGAGTTTGCTTTTATTATCTTTGCGTTCGGATTGTATTTTTTTATATTTTTTAGGATTATATTGACGTTTTCTTTTTCAGCTGTATCCATCTTGTTTATGACAATGACATCAGCAAGTCTGAAATTTGTTTCCCCTGGATAATAGAGGAGCTCATGACCGGGTCTATGAGGGTCTACGACCACTATGGCTGTATCAGATTGGTAAAAAGGAATATCATTATTTCCTCCGTCCCATAAAACAACATCCGCCTCTTCTTCTGCTCTTTTTAGTATTGCCCCATAATCGACTCCTGCATACACTAATATCCCTTCTTTTATATGGGGCTCATATTCTTCCATCTCTTCGATAGTGCAGTCATGCTTGATCATATCTTCATAGGTGGCAAATCTCTGGACAGCTTGTTTTGCCAGATCCCCGTAAGGCATGGGATGGCGGATGACGGCTACTTTCTTCCCTTTTTCTTTGAGAAGCTTTGCGATTTTTCTAGATGTCTGGCTTTTTCCGCAGCCTGTTCTGACCGCACATATAGAGATGAGAGGGCGCTTGCTTTTTATCATGGTTTCTTTAGGTCCCAGAAGAGAGAAACTGGCCCCAGCTGCCTGAACCTGTGAAGCTTTGTGCATCACATATTCATAAGGCACATCGCTGTATGAGAAAAACACTTCATCTACATTGTTCTCCTTGATGAGTTCTGTGAGTCTGTCTTCAGAGTATATTGGGATTCCACTGGGGTAGAGCTTTCCTGAAAGTTCAGGAGGGTACTTTCTTCCTTCTATATCAGGGATTTGAGTTGCAGTGAATGCAATGACCTTGTAGCTGTCATTGTCCTTTAAGTGTACGTTAAAATTATGGAAGTCTCTTCCGGCTGCTCCCATTATGATTGCTTTCTTCATGTTTTTCTCCTTATTTATTGTTTTAAAAGAATCACTTATTTTAATATACCATTGCGTTTAATGCAATAATCCCGGTTATTATATCCCCTCATGAAAATAAGGTGTGGCTGAAGCGACATTGAAGATTTAGCCTTCGTATGAGGCTTTTCGAGGGAATCCGGCGAAGCCGGGCTCCGAGTATGTCTGACCCACGAACGGGGGGAGTTACGCAGGAGCCGAGAAAAACGAAGGAGAATGGCGTTAAAAATCTGAAGGGAGCGACCAGCTATACCTGAATTTCATCCCAGGAGGCTTGACTCTTGATGAATCCAGGCTAACATAAAGAAGGGAAGGAGAAGTGAATGATAGGCATAATGTCGGATTCTCACGATAACTGCGATGCGATTAAGCAGGCGGTGTTGTTTTTTAACAACGCGGGATGTGAACTGGTGATCCATGCCGGTGATTTTATAGCTCCGTTTGCAGCCGCGGAATTGAAAGGACTCGCATGTCCTGTAAAGGCTGTTTTTGGAAATTGTGATGGAGAAAAAAAAGGTCTGAAAAAGGTATTTGAATCACTTGGAACGCTTTGTGAAGAGCCGTTCAGGTTTTCCTATAAAGGAATGAGTTTTTTAGTGACCCATACTCATTTTAATATCAAAAACTATATGGCAGCCGGAGATTACGACGTTATCATATACGGACACACTCACAAGCCGGATATAAGTAAAGAAAGGCACACGCTTGTGATAAATCCCGGTGAAACCGGAGGGTGGCTGACAGGGAGGCCTTCGGTGGGACTTCTTTCTCTTAAGGACATGAGAGCCGAGATAGTCAATCTCTGAGTTTTCTTGTGTCCTATTTTTATTGACAGAGTCAATTCAAACCTTTAATATATATAGGCTTGTGAGGTAAGGAAAAAGGCGCGTAGCTCAGTGGGAGAGTGCTTCCTTGACGCGGAAGAGGTCGAGGGTTCGATACCCTCCGCGCCTACCATTTGAGAAAAACAGATGTTGATTTACAGAAAATTAAAATGTACAGATTGCTTAACCTTAAAATGAAGATTGATTTTTTTTGTCACATAGAAGCGTTCAAAACAAGTTGAAAAATCTGTCCTCTTCTTTGGGGGTTAAGTCGGGACATAAAAAAAAGAAAAATACCAAATGGATTGTAAAAAATGCATAGAAACAAGAATAAAAGACTCGATTTCAGTCTGGATACTTTAAGACACAGCGCTGCTCATCTTTTGGCTCATGCTGTACTTGATCTTTTTCCTGGGACTAAAACCGGAGTGGGTCCGGCTGTTGAAGATAGCTTTTATTATGACTTTTTAAGAGACGAACCATTTACCCAAGAAGATTTGAAATCAATAGAAAAAAGAATGAGGGAGATTTCAGATCAGGACATACCTCTGGAAAGACTCGAATGCTCAAAGGAAGAAGCCATTAAACTTTTCAAGAATTTGAATCAGGATTTGAAGGTTGAGTTGATAGAGGAGAAGGGTGGTGAAAAGGTTTCCTGCTACCGACAGGGAGATTTTGTGGATTTTTGCCTGGGCCCCCATGTGCCCTCTACCGGGGCTATAAAACATTTTAAGCTGCTTTCTGTTTCAGGAGCCTACTGGAAAGGGGATGAGAGCGGCCAGCAGCTTCAGAGGATTTATGGTACTGTCTTTTTTAAAGAAAAAGAGCTAAAAGATTTTCTGCATATGCAGGAAGAGGCCAGGAAACGTGACCACAGGAAGCTGGGGCCGGAACTGGATCTTTTCAGCACGAATGAACAACTGGGGGGAGGTCTGATTTTATGGCATCCAAAGGGTTCTGCATCCAGAGCTGTTATAGAAGATTTCTGGCGCAAAGAACATTTTAAGGAAGGATATGACCTTATTTACTCCCCTCATATTGCAAAGCTCGATGTTTGGAAAACAAGCGGCCACACCGAATTTTACGATGCACTCTATCCGCCGTTGATCAGTGATAGCGTTGAATACCAGTTGAAACCCATGAACTGTCCTTTTCACATAATGGTCTATCAATCAACCCAGAGGAGCTACCGGGAGCTTCCCTTAAGATGGGCTGAGCTGGGAACGGTCTATAGATATGAACGGGGAGGTGTTTTACACGGTCTGCTCAGAGTCAGAGGATTCACTCAGGATGACGCCCATATTTTTTGCCGTTCCGATCAGCTTGAAGAAGAGATCAGGAGGGCTATTTCCATGGCTCTGAGGTTTCTGAGGATATTTGGGTTTGAAGTTTTTGATGTTTATCTTTCAACACGTCCTGAAAAATTCAGCGGATCTGTGAAAGACTGGGATGAAGCAACGGATGCACTTGAAAAAGCTCTGAAAGCGGAGAAAATTGATTTTAGCGTGGATGAAGGGGAAGGAGTGTTTTACGGGCCTAAAATAGACATAAAAATCAAGGATGCATTGAAAAGGGCATGGCAGTGTACGACCATTCAACTGGATTTTAATCTATCAGAAAAATTTGATTTAACCTATGTAGGAGAAGACGGCGAATTCCACCGTCCTTTTATGATTCACCGAGCCCTGCTCGGTTCCTTAGAGAGGTTTTTTGGAATATTGATAGAGCATTATAATGGAAATTTTCCTTTCTGGCTTGCTCCTGTCCAGGCCATGATAATCCCGATTGCTGACAGGCATAATGATTATGCGAAAGGTCTCTATCAGAAGATGAGAGAAAAAGATATAAGAACCGAAGTGAATACAAGGAGAGAGAAAGTGGGATACAAGATCAGAGATGCCGAGAAAAACAAGGTTCCCATAATTCTTGTGGTGGGTGATAAGGAGATCGACCAGGAGAGTGTATCTGTTCGGATCCATACGGAAGGAGACAAGGGTCAGTTTAATTTCAAAGAGCTTCTTGAAAAATTGTTAGATTTAAATGAAAATAAGGATTTGGAAATCATTCTTTAAAGGAGGATCATCATCGTAAGACCTAAGTTTTATCATAGGAAAATGGAGAGAAAACCTCACAGGACGAATGAAATGATAACGGCCAAGAAAGTAAGATTGATCGATGAAAATAAAGAACAGATCGGAGTAGTCCCTATTGAAAGAGCGTTATCAGCTGCTGAGGAGAAAGAACTGGATCTTGTTGAAGTGGCACCAAACGCAAAACCTCCGGTATGCCGGATTCTGGATTATGGTAAATATCTTTATGATTTGCATAAAAAGGAACAGGAGGCGAAGAAACACCAGAAACAGGTCCAGACGAAGGAGATTAAATTCAGGCCAAAGATCAGTATCCATGATTACAGCTTTAAAGTAAGACACATAGAAAGATTTCTAAAAGAAGGAAATAAGGTGAAGGTTACTGTCATGTTAAGGGGACGCGAAAGAGCAAAACCGGAACTTGCGGATCAAATCCTCAAAAGAGTTTTTGAAGATGTCAAAGACCTTGGGAAACAAGACGGGAGAGTAAGGAGACAGCCCTGGGCTGTGTCTGCATTATTAAGCCCTATTAAATCAGGAGAGAGAGATGCCAAAGCTGAAAACACATAAAGGCGCTAAGAAAAGGTTTAAGATAACCAAAAATAAAAAGGTCATTTATAGTAAAGCCTATAGAGGACATATGCTTACGAAGAAGTCAGCAAAAAGAAAGAGAGACTTAAGAAAACCCGGTCAGATACATCCTGCTGATCGAATGCGTATTAAAAGGATGCTGCCTTACGATTTTTAATAAATAGATAAATATCTACAGGGTAGTTTGGACAGGATAAATGGGAGAAAACAAAGAAATAATTTTACACTAGAGGGAGATATAAAATGCCTAGAGTTAAAAGAGGAACAAAAAGAAGGAAAAGAAGATCAAAAGTACTTAAAGAAGCTAAAGGCTACTGGGGAGCCAGAAGTCATAATTACAAAACAGCCAAAGAGGCTGTGGAAAGAGCCTTCCAGTATTCCTATAGAGATCGAAAAAACAGGAAAAGAGATTTCAGAAGGCTGTGGATCATAAGGATAAAGGCAGCGGCGAACAGTTATGATATTTCATACAGCCAGTTCATTAAAGGCTTAAAAAAGAAAAACATAGAACTGAATAGAAAAATTCTGGCTGACCTCGCGGTGCATTCTCCGGACACATTTTCTCAGATCGTTAAAATGACGAAGGAAGCTTAAACTTAAGGATCCAGCTTGAAATGGTTGATTTAAAAAACAAAATCAGAGTACTTCGGAACAATTTTGATGAGGGATTGGCCAAAGCAGGGGATAAAGATTCTTTAAAAGACCTTAGGAATACTTATCTGAGCCGAAAAAAAGGCCGCATAACACTTCTTCTTAAAGAGTTGAAGGATGTCTCTCCCCAAGAAAGGCCTGAGGTCGGGAAGCAGGTCAATGAGTTTAAAGGATATGTGGCGCAGAAGCTGGAAGAGTATGCAAAGAAGCTCGAAGAACCAAGGTACATTAAATCTGAAATAGACCTGACCCTACCCGGGAAAAGAAGATACAGGGGAACGCCTCATCCTATTTTGCTTTATAAAAAGAGGATTGAACAAATTTTTTTATTAATGGGCTTTTCCATTGAGGATGGGCCTGAGATTGAAACGGACTATTATAATTTTGAGGCTCTCAATTTCCCTCCTCACCATCCTGCCAGGGATGATTGGGATACTCTCTACTTAAGTGACGATTTATTGCTCAGAACGCATACATCTCCGGTTCAGATAAGAGTTATGGAAAAGAAAAAACCTCCCATAAGAATGATAAATCCCGGCAAAGTATATCGAAGGGAGACTCCGGATCCCACGCATATTCCCATGTTCTATCAAGTCGAAGGATTGGTGGTTGATTTAGGCATAACCTTTGCCCATCTCAAAGGAACTCTAGAGTGCTTCCTGAAAGCGCTTTACAACGAAAAGATTAAAATTAGGTTTAGGCCCAGTTATTTTCCTTTTACAGAACCTTCTGCAGAGGTGGATATAGGCTGCACGGTCTGTCGCGGCGAGGACAGACAGTGCCGTGTATGCGGCGGAAGCGGATGGATTGAGATTCTTGGAGCCGGCATGGTCGATCCTCAGGTTTTAAAAAACGTGAACATTGATCCTGAGAAGTACTCCGGATTTGCTTTTGGGATGGGTATCGACCGAACAGCCATGTTCTCTTTCCGGATACCTGACCTGAGGAATTTTTATGAGAATGATTTAAGATTTATAAGGCAGTTTTCCTAAAATGAAGATAAGCTTGAATTGGTTAAAAGAATTTTTAGACATAAGGTTGTTTCCAAAAGAACTCGTGGAGAAAATGAACAGTATAGGCCTGTTAGTTGACCATTGGGAGGAAAGGGACGGAGATGTTGTTCTTGAGCTCGAGACCTATGCAAACAGGCCTGATACCCTCGGGCATTTAGGTGTCGCAAGGGAGTTGGCAGCCAGTATGGCGATCCCTTTGAAGGATCGAAAATTCCCCCTGGTCGAGGCCTCTGAGAGCATTTCTGATGCGTTTGATGTGCAGGTTTTGGAAGAGGACCTATGTCCCAGATACTGTGGTGTGATTGTAAAGGATCTAAAGGTAGGCCCTTCTCCCGCCTGGCTGATGAGCAGAATAAAGGCTATGGGATTATCCCCGGTCAATAATGTTGTCGATACAACCAATTATATTTTATTTTCCACTGCGCAGCCGATTCACGCGTTTGATTTAAATAAACTCAGAGGCGATAAAATAATCGTAAGAACAGCGAGGAACGGAGAAGAATTAAAAGTTCTGGGAGGGGATGTTGTCACCCTCTCTCAGAGTATGCTGGTCATTGCTGATGAGAAAAAGCCGGTGGCTCTTGCAGGAATCATAGGAGGAGAAGATACGGCGGTGACAGAAGAAACAAAGGATGTGTTCATTGAAAGCGCTTGTTTTGATCCGGTCTCTGTCCGTAAGACGTGGAAAGAAATCGGAATCCAGACGGATGCTTCTTATCGTTTTGAGAGGGGTACGGATATTTCCTTTCCTCCGGAAGCTGCCTGTATGACCGCATCCCTGTTGACTCAGATAGGAGGGAAGGCACTGAAGGGAATGATAGATATATATCCTAAGCCCAGGAAAACGAAGACGGTTATACTGCGGCATCATCGCGTCTCAGAGCTGCTTGGGATTGACGTTGACGAAGGTTTTATTATTGATTTTTTAAAGAGAATGGAATTTAAATTGGAGAAGCAGAGAGAAGGGATATGGAGAGTTCAAGTTCCCTACTTCAGGGTGGACATAGAGCGGGAAGCCGATCTCATAGAGGAAATAGCGCGTTTTTATGGTTACGATAAGATTCCGTCTCATATCCCCGTACTGCAGGGGATTAATCTGGAAGTCAATAGAAGAAAAGAAATTGAAGACAGGATCAGAGAACTTTTGTTCCACGAAGGATTTGATGAAGTCGTTAATTACAGCTTCATGGATCCTGAGAAAGAAAAACTTTTCAAGACCGGACTGGATGCGGTTGAGATAAGAAATCCGGTATCACTCAAAGCATCCCTGTTGCGAACGACACTTATAGGGGGGCTGCTTGGGAACATAGTATGGAATGTGAACAGAGGTGCTGAAGGAGTTCATGTTTTTGAAACAGGCAATGTATTTTTCAAGAAGGATGAGAAGTATTTTGAGAGATACTCACTCGGTTTTGCTACCACGGGCCAGTTGGATCCTGTTTTTTGGAAGAAGGAACCGGAGAAATCCGATTTTTTTCATTTAAAGGGGACTTGTGAAGAACTGCTGAGGTATCTGAAGTTTGAGGATTTCTCCTTTACGGTAGAGGAGAATCCGTTTTTTGAGCAAAATTATTCCCTTTGTTTGAATTTCAAGGGGGAAAAGATAGGATTCCTGGGGGGATTAAAGCGGTCCATAGTCAGTGCCTATTCTATTCAGGAATATGTGTGGGCTGCGGAAATAAACCTGGGGAGTCTGTTAAAAAAACAGCCCAAACCTTTTGAATATTCTCCTGTAAGCCGGTATCCAGGAATAATCCGGGATATTTCTTTTATTGCCGGACGGGATGTTAGCTATCAGGAAATCAAGGACTGTATAGAAAAGCTGATGATACCCTATCTTGAAGATTATGTTTTGTATGATAGATTTTGGGGAAAAGAAATGTCTAAAGATAAGGTCAGTTTGTCTTTTCGTTTTATCTTTCGTCATCCGGAAAGGACCCTGCTTGCAGAGGAAGCAGACGGTTTCCAAGAGAAGATAATAAAAGCTTTGAATACAGAGTTTGGGTTAAACTTAAGGGGAGGAGGTCAAGATTGACAAGTGAATTGGAAAGAATTAAAATCCTGGAAGGGAAAATAGGAAAGATCATCGATTATATAAATGAGCTTTCCGCTGATAACGAGAAGTTAAAACAGGAGTTAGATGAGTTAAAAAAAGAGAGAAAAAGTCTTTCCCTAAAAGCGAAAGAAGCGGGAAAGTTGAGTGAAAATTTAAAAGGATTCCAAACAGAAAGAGAAGAAATTAAAAAAAGGATAGAGTCGATAATAAGCCAGATCGATAAAATTGGGATATGATTGATAAAGTCATTGAGATTGAAATATTTGACCAGAAATTTAGAATAAAGGTCAAAGGCGCAGAGGATGAAAAGTATGTCAGTCACCTTACTTCTTATGTGGATAAAAAAATGCGTAAGGTGGCTTTAGAGTCCAAGTCGAATGATATGGTTAAGATAGCGGTTTTGGCAGCTTTAAATATTGCCGATGAATTTTTTCTTTCACAGAAGAAATTAGATAAATTAAATGAAGCCATAGGGAATATGGAGAGAGAAATAGAAAGTCTGGAGGAACGCATTTTAAGAGGCGTGAATACATATAAAGATACAGATCGTGCAAGAAAATAAATTTAGAAAAAGGGAAATAGAGTAAATAGATGAGATATTTTTTTTTAGGAAAAACATTAAGGTTATTGATGTGTAGTCCCATTCTGACAATGAATTCTCTATTTTGATTTCAGTTGCCTCCCGACGATTTTCTCCTCTAACATCCCTTTGTTGGAGGTGATAGAAGTGAATTTGGGTATAACCATCGCTTTTGTTTTTTTTGTTCTCCTCAGTGGATTCCTGGTGTTTTTCTTTCTTAAGAAAAAATCCGGAGTCCGGGCAGTTTTAAGGGCCAAGGAAGAGGCAAAAGAAATCAATGAAAAGGCCAGGGAGGAAGCGGATAAAATCAAAAGAGAAGCTTCCATAGAGGCCAAGGAAAAGTTAATTAACTTAAAGTCCGATTTTGAAGATCAGACTCGGAATCAGCGAAGGAAGCTGAGTGATATGGAAAGGAGGCTTGTCCAAAAGGAGGAAAATTTAGAGAGAAAGTTTAAAAACATGGAAAGCAGGGAACGAAACATTTCAAATAAAGAACAGAGGATGTATACAAGGGAGCGGGAGCTGAATGAAATGGAGAAGGAAAACCAGGAAATAAAAAATAAAGCCATAGCCAATTTAGAGAGGATAGGAAACCTCACAAAGGAAGAGGCAAAAAAAGAACTCATCCGTCAAATAGAGGATGAAGCCAAGCTTGAATCCGTACAAATAGTGCGGGAAATAGAAGAAGAGACAAAAGAGAAATGCCAAAATATGGCAAAGGATATCATAAGCCAAGCCATACAGAGATCTGCGGCTGAACATGTTGTGGAAACCACGGTATCGGTTGTTGACCTTCCTTCTGATGATATGAAAGGGAGGATTATCGGAAGAGAAGGAAGGAATATTAGGTCTTTGGAGTTGGCAACAGGAGTTGACATAATCGTTGACGACACACCTGAGGCTGTGATCCTTTCCAGTTTCGATCCTATCCGCAGGGAGACAGCGCGGTTGGCTATTGAAAAGCTTATTGCTGACGGCCGGATCCATCCGGCAAGAATCGAAGAAATAGTTGAGAAGGTTAAACAGGAATTGGATGAAAAGATAAAGGAGGAAGGAGAGTCAGTGGTGCTGGAACTCCGGATTCAGGATCTGCACCCCGAGCTCATTAAGCTCTTGGGGAAGCTGAAGTACAGAACCAGTTACGGCCAGAATGTTCTCCAGCATTCCAAGGAAGTCGCTTATCTTTCAGCTCTTATGGCTAGAGAAATAGGCGCCGACGAAAAAATTGCCTTGAGAGCCGGTTTGCTGCACGATATAGGAAAGGCTGTGGATAGAGAAGTCGAGGGGACCCATACAGAACTCAGTGTGTCCCTGACTAAGAAGTGCGGAGAATGCAAGGAAGTGAGAGATGCGATTGCTTCCCATCATAGGGATGTGGAATTTTCCTCTGTAGAAGCTGTTTTGGTTCAAGCGGCTGATACTCTCTCAGCAGCCCGTCCGGGGGCAAGAAGAGAGCTCCTTGAGACATATATAAAGAGGCTGGAGAAACTGGAAGAGATAGCCCATTCTTTTAAAGGGGTTGCAAAGGCGTTTGCTCTTCAGGCCGGACGTGAAATAAGGATCATAGTCGAAAGCCAGAAAATGTCTGACGAAGAAGCTTCTTCGGTGGCTAAAGACATTGCTAAAAAGATAAAGGAGGAACTGGACTACCCGGGTCAAATTAAAGTAACCGTTATACGAGAAATGAGAGCTGTTGAATATGCAAGATAGGATAACCATATTATTCCTGGGTGATGTGATTGGCAGGCCTGGTAGGAACAGCGTAAAAAATTGTCTCGCTTCTTTAAGGAGAGAGTACAAGCCTTCCCTCATAGCAGCAAATGGTGAGAATGCAGCCGGAGGAATTGGTATTACCGGAAAAGTGGGAGAAGAGCTGCTCACAAGTGTTGATATCATTACTTCCGGCAACCATATATGGGATAAAAAGGAAGCATTGGATTATTTAGATCAAGAGCCAAGGATTATCAGACCTGCTAATTATCCACTGCCCTGTCCTGGTAGAGGCTCTTGTGTTATTAAGGATTCCGGGGGCAGAAGTGTCGCTTTTTTAAACCTTCAGGGGAGGGTGTTTATGGAGCCTATTGACTGCCCTTTTAGAATAGCTGTACAGGAAATCAAAGCCCTGAGAAAAAAAACTCCTGTTATTGTGGTTGATTTCCATGCGGAAGCCACCTCTGAGAAACAGGCTTTAGGCTGGTATCTTGACGGAAAAGTATCAGCTGTGTGCGGAACACACACTCATGTACCCACCGCAGATGAAAAGATCCTTCCCCGGGGCACAGCATATATCACTGATATAGGCATGGTGGGTGGATATCATTCGGTCATAGGAATTAAAAAAGAACAAGCTGTTGACAGGTTTCTCTCTTCAAGACCACAGCGCTTCAGCCCTTCAAAGGAAGGATTTATCCTTAATGCTGTTTACCTGGAGATAGACTATCAAACAGGAAAAGCTTTATTAATCAAAAGGGTTAAGATGGGTGGAGAAGGTGAACGATAACAGCGCAAAAGAAAAAAAGAAGGTTTATACCGTTACAGAGCTCACAAGTATCATAAAAAATGAACTTGAGAGCAAGTTACCGTTGATATGGGTAGAAGGTGAGGTTTCTAATTTCAAGCGCGCCCATTCACAGCATCTGTATTTTGACTTAAAAGACGAGCACAGCCAGCTGCATGCCGTGATGTGGCGTTCCAATGCTGTAAAAATACCATTTAAGATGGAGGACGGGATCCAGGTCGTCTGCAAGGGATTGATCAGTGTGTATGCGCAGAGAGGCCAGTACCAGATCCAGGTTGAACAGGTGGAACCGAAAGGTAAGGGAGCTCTCCAGCTTGCCTTTGAGCAGTTAAAAAAGGAGCTTGAAAAAGAGGGCCTTTTCGATCCTGAAAAAAAGAAGAAAATTCCTTTGCTCCCGAAAAAAGTCGGATTGGTTACATCTCCAAAGGGAGCGGCTATCATTGATATCTTACAGACAATAGAGAGAAGGTTTGCACGGCTTCATGTCCTCATTTATCCTGTGAGAGTTCAGGGAGAAGGAGCAGCAGAGGAAATCGTCAAGGCTGTGGATTACCTGGGGACTGTTCCTGATTTAGATGTCATTATCGTCGGGCGGGGAGGCGGATCCATCGAAGATTTATGGGCGTTTAACGAAGAGGAAGTAGCCAGAGCCATATTCAGGTCCTCTGTTCCCGTTATTTCAGCAGTCGGCCATGAGATAGACTTCACTATCGCTGATTTTGTTGCGGATAAGCGGGCCTCTACACCCTCGGCAGCAGCTGAAATACTGATAGAAAAAGAGCAGGCTTTCCTCGAACGGATTGAGAATTTCGAAAAGGTGATGGAGCACCAGATGAGATACATGACCCAGGAAAGAAAGAGCAGGGTCATGGACTTAATAAGGCATCACGCCTTTCAAAGATTCAAGGAGAGGTTGTATCAACTGGCTCAGATTGTGGATGACCTTGACATCAGGGCTGTCAATTTCATGAGGGCAGAACAGAAAAAAATGGCTGAATACAGGTCAGATGTGAGGTTTACGGAACAGAGAATAACGACTCTCATTAAGGAAAGATTCAGCAGCCTTCAGAGTAAATGGGAAATGTTGGCTTCTCAATTGCACAACCTCAGCCCTTTAAATATATTGAAAAAAGGCTATACTCTGTGCTGGGAGGATGGAAGTGACTCCCTTGTTAAAACCATTGATAAAGTTGAAAAGGGAAAAAGCCTGACTGTTTCTTTTTTTAAGGGAGAGTTCAGATGCGAGGTCAGTTCGGTTGATCAAAGGAGAATGATTGAAGACAGATATAAGAAAAAACAATGAAACCTGATCCAATGGATTAAATAGGAGAATAAAATGAAAGAACTGAATTTTGAAAAAGCACTGAAGGAGTTAGAGGCAACTGTAGAGAAGTTAGAGCAGGGAAATCTGTCTTTAGACGAGTCTTTAAAATTTTTTGAAAAAGGGATTAAGCTCGCTAAATTTTTAAGAAAGGAGCTTGAAAAAGCTGAAAAAAAAGTTGAGATTCTTCTCAAAGATGAAGAAGGAAATATCTCGGCTGAGCCTTTTGATATGGATGAAAATGATGAAAAGCCTCCGGAAGATGATGAAGAAGACAAAGAGGACCCTGATAACGGAGGAAACGAGCCTCTTCCATTTTAGAATGAAAATAGAAGAAAAAATTCAAGTAAAGAAAAGCTTGATTGAGAAAGAGCTAAAAAAAATACTTGAACGCTATAAAGGAGGACTGGCGGACGCGATGAAATATTCCGTTTTCTCCGGAGGAAAAAGATTCAGGCCTCTTCTCGTGCTGTGTGCAGGGGAAAGTTTCGGATGTGATTGTGATATGGCCCTTCCTTTTGCCTGTTCCATTGAGCTCATTCATAACTATTCTCTGATACATGATGACCTGCCAGCTATGGACGATGATGATTTCAGGCGGGGAAAACCGTCCTGTCATAAAGCGTATGGAGAAGATGTCGCTATTCTTGCGGGAGATGCCCTACTCACCTTGGCCTTTGAGATCCTTTCACAGACTTTTGTTCAAAGTGAAGCTCTTGACAAAAGAATAAAAGTCATAGAAGAGATAAGCCGCTCTGCCGGACTTTCAGGCATGGTGGGCGGACAGTATCTGGATATTAAAGCGTCAAAGAAAGATTTACAAAGAGAGGATTATTATTCGTTAGTGATGAAAAAGACAGGCAGTCTTATATCCGCTTCGGTGAGAACAGGGGCTCTGCTGGGACAGGCTTCTCCTGATGAGTTGGATGCAGTATCAAAGTATGCCGAGAATCTGGGATTTGCCTTTCAGGTAAGGGATGATATTCTGGATTCCTATGAGGATATCAGGGACGGGAAACCGTTCAGCCCCAACGAGGTTTTTTTTAGCGGTCGTGACAGCGCAAGAAAAAAGCTTTTTAAATATGTCAACTCAGCGGTCAAAGCGCTGGATGAGAAGCCAATAGTATCTGAAGAGCTGAGATACTTGGCATTAAAGCTTTTGGAGGTAAGGAAGCACAATGGAGAATAGAAGTATCATTGAACAGATAAAAGATCCCCGGGATCTCAAAAATCTTTCCTTTAAGCAGCTTTATGCTCTCGCTGGGGAGATAAGGAGCCTGATAATCAGGGTCGTTTCAAAGAACGGCGGTCACCTTTCCCCTAATCTAGGTGTTGTTGAGCTGACTTTGGCTCTCAATTATGTTTTTGATTCGCCCAAGGATAAAATATTATGGGATGTGGGTCATCAATGCTATACGCATAAAATACTCACCGGAAGAAAGGATGACTTTTATAAGCTCAGAAAAATGGGGGGACTTTCAGGCTTCCCGGTTAGAGAAGAAAGTGAGCATGATATTTTCAACACAGGGCATGCCTCAACAGCGCTGTCAGCAGCTATGGGCATGGCCGTTGCCAGGGATAGAAAAAATCAAAACCACAACATAATAGCGGTCGTTGGGGATGGAGGCCTGACCGGAGGAGTGGCATGGGAAGCCTTGAACCAGATAGGACATCACAGAGAAAAGATAGTCATTGTTTTAAATTATAATGAGATGTCCATTTCTCCCAATGTCGGGGCCTTGTCCAAATATTTGACTTATCTTGTATCCGGGCAGCACTATTTGAAGATAAAGGATCATGCAAAGACCTTTCTTAAAGCTATACCGGTCATAGGATGGCCGTTAATAAAGGCAGGAAGGGCTTTTGAGGAGGCCATCAAAAAGACTTTTTTTCCCGGTCTTCTGTTTGAAGAACTCGGGATACGTTATATAGGAGCTGTAGAAGGGCACAGCCTGAAGTCTTTGATCGAAGCTTTTGAAGAAGCCAAATATTATGACGGACCTGTGATTGTTCTCTGCGCCACTAAAAAAGGAAAGGGCTACCTTCCGGCTCAGAACGAGCCTTCCAGGTTTCACAGCGCCCACCCGTTTGATATAAAGACAGGCAAAATGGAGAGCGGGGATTCACGGCCGACTTTTTCATCGGTTTTTGGAAAAACCATGGAAAAGCTGGCAGAAAAAGATAGAGATATAGTCGCTGTCACAGCTGCAATGCCGGGTGGAACAGGGCTTAAAGATTTTGCAGAGAGGTTTCCCGAACATTTTTTTGATGTGGGTATTGCCGAACAGCACGCCGTGGACTTTTCTGCAGCGCTGGCCTTGAGTGGATTTAAGCCGGTTGTCGCCATTTATTCAACATTTCTTCAGAGGGCTTATGACCAGCTTTATCATGATGTCAGCTTGATGGATATTCCAATAATATTTGCTTTGGACCGGGCCGGGATTGTGCCTGATGACGGTCCCACGCATCAGGGAATCAATGATATTGTCTATTTCAGGCATCTTCCGAATATGATTGTCATGGCTCCCAAAGATGAAAATGAGCTCCAGCATATGTTGAGTTCCGCCTTTTCTTATGGACATCCTGTCGCTCTCCGGTTTCCGAAGGGGAAAGCCTTCGGAGTTCCCATGGATAAGGATTTTAAAGATATCCCTGTCGGGAAAGGCGAGCTTTTGAAAGAAGGGAAGGATCTGCTCATTGCCTACGGTCATATGGTTCATCCTTGTCTGGAAGCAGCGGATAAACTGGAAAGAAAGGGAGTAAGCCTTGCTGTTATGAATGCACGGTTTGCCAGTCCCCTGGATGGAGAGATGATTCTTAGCTTTGCTGAAAAAGGGAGTGCGGTCATTACAGCAGAGGAAGGCGTTGTTACCGGTGGGTTTGGAAGCGCGGTTAGGGAATTTTTAGACAACAGGAATATTTTTAATATTAAATTCAAGAGAATAGGCATACCAAAAAAGATTTATCCGGTAGGAAAAGTGGAGCAGATAAAAAAAATGTTCGGACTGGACCCGGATGGTATTGTTGACCATATAGAGAGTCTGTATAAAGCATAGAATTGCAGGTTTTTTCACAGAACAATGAAGGAAAGGGCTGATAAACTTCTTGTTGACAGGGGGCTTGCAGAAAGCCGCAATAAGGCCCGAGCCTTGATTATGGCCGGGCTTGTGAGGGCGTCAGGGGAAAAAATAAAGAAAGCTGGGGATTTCATTGACAAGAGCATGGATCTTTCCTTAGATCAAAAGCCCGTTTATGTGGGGCGTGGGGGTATTAAATTAGAGAAAGCCCTGGATGAATTCAAGATTGATGCCAGAGGGATAACAGCAGCGGATTTAGGGGCTTCCACAGGGGGATTTACGGACTGTCTGCTTCAAAGGGGAGCTCAAAAGGTATTCGCTGTTGATGTTGACACAAGACAGATCGACTGGAAGCTGAGAAATGATCCGAGAGTTATGCTTATACAGAAGAACGCTCGATTTCTGGAAACAGAGGATTTTGATGAGGAGATCCAGCTTGTGACCATGGATCTGTCTTTTATTTCTGTCTTAAAGGTGCTTCCGGCTGTCCGGAATATTTTAAGGAGAGGAGAGGTCATTTCTTTGATCAAGCCTCAATTTGAAGCGGGAAGAAGCCAGGTGGGGAAGAATGGAGTCATCAAGGACCCAAATATTCATGAAGACGTGCTGAATAGGATTGTAGGAGAGGTCCTTGATTTGGGGCTGGATGTCCGGAATGTAACGGGAAGTCCTGTTAAAGGTCAGAAGGGAAACAGGGAATTTTTTATTTTGTGTTCTGTAACAGGGAAGGATCCTGATTTAAAGAAATTAAAGACATTGATTAAGGAGGCTGTTTGGAATGAAAAAGATTAAAAAAGCGGGATTTGTCATCAAGCCTCATGCACCTGGCATTAAAAAAGTCTTGAGAGAGCTTACGCTCTATTTTGAAAAAAACGGCATTGAATGTGTTTTAGAAGAGTTTGCAGCGAAGAAACTGAGGAAGAACAAGGGGCTGCGCAGAGAAAAGGTGCCTGGATTATCTGACATGGTGATTGTATTGGGTGGAGACGGAACAATGCTGAGTATCGCTTATTTAGCTGCAAAGTCGGGAGTCCCTGTTATGGGAGTGAATATGGGAAGTCTTGGATTTTTAACTGAAGTTCCCCTCGACGAGATGTATATCACTCTGGATGAATATTTAAAGGGAAATGATTCCATTGTCAGCCACAGACAGATGCTGGAGGTTTCTCATCAGAAGAAAACGTTTCTTTGTTTGAATGATATCGTCATAAATAAAGGGGCTATGGCAAGGATGATCAGGTGTGAGATATGGATCAATGAGAAGAAGATAGCTGTACCGCGTTTAGACGGGATCATCATATCTACCCCCACTGGTTCCACAGCTTACTCACTTTCAGCAGGCGGTCCTATTATACAGCCTCATATTCCCGCCATTATCATTGCTCCTATCTGCCCTCACACGCTCACATTTCGTCCTATGGTCATTTCATCAGAATCAAAGGTCATGATCAAGGTCCTTTCAGGAGGAGAAAAGACCTATCTGACTTTAGACGGGCAAAGAGGGAATTTAATTAAGAAGAATGAAGGAGTGGAGATAAAGAACAGCAACTATGCGCTTTCTTTGATTTCCTCACCGAAAAGAAATTATTTTGACCTTGTCCAGGAGAAACTTGGTTGGGGATGATCGATCAGGAAAAGAAAGGAATATTCAGACATGAAACAAACATATGATGTGGTGATTGCAGGAGCCGGACCTGCGGGTTTATCAGCGGGGATTTATACGGGACGAGCTCTGTTAAAAACCCTTATTTTAGATAAGGGAATTCCGGGGGGGCAGATCTTGCTGACAGATATCATAGAAAATTATCCTGGTTTTTCCGAGGCCGTGCCGTCTTTTTCGCTTGCGGAGGGATTTAAATCTCAAGCCTTAAGATTTGGATGTGAGATAAATCAGGAGGAGATAAATAAAATTGTAAGAACAGATGATATCTGGACTGTGATGACCGCGGAAAAGGAATATTCAGCCAGAGGCCTCATTATTGCAACCGGATCAAGTCACAGGAAGCTGGATGTTCCCGGCGAGAGCCAGTTTACAGGACGTGGAGTATCCTACTGTGCCACTTGTGACGGAGCTTTTTTTAGAGATAAAGTCATCGCTGTTGTGGGAGGGGGAAGCTATGCTTTGACAGAAGCATTGTTCCTGACAAGGTTTGCGAAAAAAGTGATTGTCATTCACAGGCGGGATCAATTCAGGGCGGAAAAAGTACTCCAGGCGAGAGCTAAAGATCATGAAAAGATAGAGTTTAAGCTGGATTCGGTTGTAAAGGAGATAAACGGGGAGCAAAGGGTCCGGTCAGCAAGGATATTAAATATAATAAACAACAAGGAATCCGAGATAGAAATTGAAGGAATTTTTGTTTCTGTAGGCATGATCCCCAATACGGATATTGTAAAGGGGCTGGTGGATTTGAATGACAAAGGGGAGATCATAGTCACAAAGAACATGGCCACGTCCGAGCGGGGAATATTTGCAGCGGGCGATGTGACGGATGCCTGCAGCAACCAGGTCGCAACGGCTGTGGGAGCCGGAGTGGAGGCCGGGCTTGCCGTAAATAAGTATATCGAGGAAAATAACCTGACTTATTCATAAAAAAATGGCGATGTTCATTTTTTTACCATTGAGGCAAGCCGATTTGAAATCCAGATATAGCTTATGCTCCCTTCAGATTTTTAACGCCATTCCTCGCACTGTGTTTTCGGCTGCTGCGTAACTCCCCCCGTCCGTGGGTCAAACATACTCACAGCTCGGCTTTGCCGAGTTCCCTCAAACACAGCACTCGAAAGGCTAAATCTTCAATGTCGCTTCAGCCACACCTGAATTTCAGTAAGCTATCCTAAACATTGACTCGTTCATCATCCAGGATAAATAACCAGGATAATGCTTGGTTTTATTTTTCTTTGTTTTCAAGTTTTTCAAGGCGCTTCTTAAGGCTCTTGACCTCTTTCATCAAGGGGCGTAGTTGAGATAAGGAAGCCCATATTTTTTTCCATGTCATAATATCCTGATGGGGATAACCGGCAATGATCACATCTGGTGGGACATTACCCGAGACCCCGGATTTTGCAGCTATGATCACGTTATCGCCGATTTCTATATGGTCAGCTATGCCGACCTGTCCTCCCATGATTACGTTTTTCCCCACCTTGACGCTGCCGCTGATGCCTGTTTGTCCGGCAATGATTGAGTTTTCCCCTATTTTGACATTATGTCCTATTTGAACCAGGTTGTCTATTTTGACTCCCCTGTGAATAACAGTGTTATCCAAGGCAGCTCTGTCCACAGCTGTATTTGCACCTATCTCAACATGATCTTTAACGATGATTTTTCCGATTTGTGGGATTTTCGTATAGGAACCGTCTTTTTTCTTTACATAGCCGAAACCATCCGAACCAAGGGTTACTCCGTTGTGAATGATAACTCTCTTTCCGATTTCCGTGGAACTTCGGATAGAAACATGTGAATGGATAATACAGTCTTGTCCTATTGTAACCTCCGGGTAGATAGTGACAAGGGGAAAGATGATGGTTCTGTTGCCTATTTCAACATCATCTCCTATGTATGAGAAGGCCCCTATGGAGACATGAGTTCCGATTTTGGCTGAGGGAGAAACCGAAGCGGTAGGGTGAATTCCTGGTTCAGGGAGTTCAGGATGATGCAGAAGTTCAATGACTTTGATAAAGCTCAGATGCGGATTTTCTGATTTGATGACAGGAATCCGGTTGAATGTTTCCTTGGTTGGGATGATGGCAGCAGAAGCACGAGTGTTTTCCAAGGATTTCCTGAATTTTCGTTGAGAGAAAAAAACCAAATCGCCTTTTTTGGCTTTTTCGAGGCTGGAAACTCCTTTTATTATGGTTTGACCGTTTCCTTCAAAAGGACAGTTCAGGTATTTGGCGATCTTTTTTACCGTGAAAGGCGGAGACGGTTTATCAAGCTGTTTTTTCATGAATCCTCTCGTTTAGCACGGCCGCCAGCTCTGCACACCAGAAAAAGATTATCAGAGAAAAAGATATCCACAGTAGAAAGAATATTATTGAAGTCAGGGTTCCTTGAAGCAGTTGTGATAGGACTATTCCGATGGCTGAAAAGTGGGCCACATAAAACGCGAACAGACTTTTAAAGACTTCCCATAGTAAAGTGCATATGGCCGCGGCTATGACCGCTGCTTTTGTATGGACTTTGATCTCCGGAATAAACTTATAAAGGATAAAAAAAACAACAAATGTCAGAGTGAGCGGAATGAGATACTGGAGAAGGAAATTATCCGTTATGGACACGATTTTGGGATTTATATGGTTGGCAATGACTTCGCTCTCTTTCAGAGTTCTGTGCAGCGCGGTCCATATGGCGGTAATGGAAAGGGATATCAGCATTATTATTCCCAGAACGAACATGATCAGGTACTCCATAAGCCGGTTGTAAAAAAATGATTTTTGGTAATTGGCTTTAAATATAAAATTGATGGAATAGATGAGATTGGAAAACAGGAAGCTACCCGCTATGAAAGATCCGGCAAGTCCGAACCAGCCAAGATTCCCTATGTTTCTAGATAAGGCTTGAACCCGTTCAAAAAAGAGGGGGTCCATCTGTGCAAAAAATTCGTCGGATAAAATGTTAAGGCTGCGGAAGGCAAGCTCAGCGCTCCCTAATACTTTTGTTGTGATGAAAGCAAAAAGAGCAACCAGGGGTATGGCGCACAGTAATGTGAAATAAGAAACAACTATGGAAAAATTCCCGCATTTGTCTTCGTTGAATCTTTTAAATGTCGTTTTGACGATACTGAAGACAGAATCATGCATTAGCTTGATTGTTTAATCGTTATGATCAAACGTACTGTCCCCACTTTACCATGAGTATAATTATAGAGATAAGAAGAGCATAGATGACAAGGGTTTCGATGAGAACCAAGCCGAATATCAGCAAAAACCGGATGTGGGGCCCTGCATTAGGATTTCTAGAGATACCTTCGCAGGCGCTGCTAATAGCTTTGGCTTGGCCGAAAATACCTGCGGCCGAAGCAAGGGTTATCACAGCTGCGCCTATGATCAAGGATAGTTTAAACAGAGAAGCTCTGTTGTTAGACAGGTCCGCATCTTGGGCTAAAAGAGGCGCGCTTGTCACGACTAAAAAAAAGAAAAGTAAAATCAATGGTTTTAAATTTTTATGCATTTTTTTCTCCTTTAATTTAATGTTCTTCCTCCTGAGCTACTGCACCTGATAGATAAATGCATGTGAGCAATACAAAAACAAAAGCCTGTATAAATGCTGTAAAAATAGCTACTGCCATAAACGGGAGAGGGAGAAAGAAGGGAATTATGGATAGCATGACAACAATGAGGAGTTCTTCTGCGAATATGTTGCCAAAGAGACGAATGGATAGGGAGACAACTCTTGAAAAGTGGCTGATTATTTCTATAGGTACCATAAGGGGAGCAAGAAGAGGGATGGGTCCCATAAAATGTTTTAAATATTTAAAAAAACCCTGGCTTTTTATTCCCTGCCAGTGGTAATAAATAAACACGACTAGAGCACATGCGGCGGTCACATTCAGGTTGCTTGTTGGTGACATGAGGCCGGGTATGAGACCGAGAAGATTGCTGCTGAAGATAAATATCCCGATGGTCGCCACCAGAGGAACGTATTTTTTTCCCTGCTCTCCTACTGTCTCAACCAGTTGGTTTTCAAAGGTCTGGATCAGTAATTCCAGGAAACTCTGCATCTTAGAAGGGACAGGTTTTAATCTTTTGGAAGAAAGACGGAAGAAAATAATGAGGGCGATGACGACAATGATACTCATCACCACATAGTTGGGTACAAATTGCTCTGGATTTTGAATGTGAATTCCAAATAAAGACAGCACCCAAGCCAGAGGTTTACCGAACAACTTGTTGAACAGCTCTACGATATATAAGCTGTGTTCTAACTTTTCCATTTCATTATTTTCAAAGCGGCAGCCGCACCTTCAATCAATAACACAACGATTATTGTCGAAAAGCCTGCTGCAAAGGCTAATACCTTATTTTGAAAAAAGAAAATTATAATAAATATTATGGCAATAATCAATACAAGTCTGATCCCATAAAGCAAAGACGCTGATTTCACAGCCTTTTTTTTCTCTTGATCCAAAAGCCTTGTGATGGAGCTTTTTAACCAGATAAAACTTAAAACAGCTGTGACTCCTCCGAACAATAAAAGAACCGCGCTCAGTAGGTCAAAAATGATAAAAGCACCTATAGACAGAGCTATGGAGATAATAAGGATCTCTTTTGGTATCCGCTTGAATATTTTTTCTTCAATGTCCTGGTGATTCATGTTCATTTCATTATGCTGTGGTTTGATCGGGTTCTAATCATCTTTGTATTTATTAACTCCCCGTATAAGGGATATTATACCCGATGCAATACCAAATAACAGGAAAATGATCAGCAGCCATGGATGTGATCCGAACACCTTGTCCAGATAGTAGCCTAAAAAAAGGCCTATAGCTATAGAAGAGGGAAGGGCGAGACCGATAGAAGTCAACTCCAGGATTTTGCGGTAGTTTTCTTTTTTTGGAGGGGTTTTTTCTGGCTGCATCTGGAATGCTTTCTGTTTTTTTCTTTTGTATGAATGTTTTTCTCTCTGGATTTGACCTGAAATCATTATCGGTTGAATACGGACACCTGTCAAGCCCGCTGTATTGATTTGTACAGGGGGTTGTGTTAAATTTTGTTTTAAATGGTGAAAAAGAAATCTTTCTGCTTGTCAGTAACGCTCCTTTTTATGGCCCTCGCAGCTGTTGTGTACCCAGCTCAGGAAAACAATCCGTCCCAGATAAGAGTCATTGCCCAATATAAGGAGAGAGTCAATGAGAAGATTACAGCATCCGGGAATGTTGAGATCCATTATAAAGATGTTACGCTATTTGCTGATTGGGTGGAGTTGGATACTGAAACAAAAAATATCATAGCAAGGGGGAATGTCTCTATTCACCTTCCCGGGGAAGTCATAAGTGTGGAACAGATAAACATCAACCTTGAAACATCTACAGGAGATTTAAAAGATGCGCATGCCATAGTGAAACCTACCATTACTTATGAGGCAGAACATGTGGAGAGGGAGAGTGAAGACTTTTATAGATTGAAGAAAGCATGGATCACATCATGCACCCAGGAAGTCCCAAGATGGAAATTCTCTTGTTCCAAAGCAAATTATAAAAAAGACGAATACATTGAGATGTGGAATTCTGTGTTTTCCATCAAAAAAATACCGGTTTTTTATCTGCCTTATATGAAATATCCGGTGGGCGAGGACAGAGCCACGGGATTTTTAATGCCGAGTATAGGTTATTCAGGTAATAAAGGGATGATCCTTGAGCAAGGATTTTACTGGGCTATGAAAAGAAACATGGATGCCACAGCAAATTTTAATTATTATTCTGCCAGGGGTTTTGGAGGCGGCCTTCAGTACAGATATCTTTTTTCTCAGAATTTACAGGGTCAGATGGATTTGTTTTATTTCCGCTCGAACAATCCTGATTACCAGAATGTTGGAGAAAATGCGTATATCATTCGTTTGAAGCATTCAAATCCCCTGCCCTTTAAGTTTAAACTTACAGCGGATGTTGACTACCAGAGTTCTTTTGATTTTTTGAGAGAGTTTGATAATAACTTCAACAGAGCTGTAGTGGCGAACAAGCGTTCAGAAGCCTACATAACCAAATCCTGGTCTTATTTCAACTTCAATGCCCGTGTTTCTCGTTTTGAGACCTATTTCAGGGAGAGGGATAAATCAATAATCAAGCACAGTAAGCCTGAGATGTCTTTCAGTTCTTCGAAAATCAAAATTTTCTCTCCTCTCTATTTCTCTTTTTCAAGTGGTTTTAAAGCATGGGAGTATGGTTATGACTCTGCTTATGAAGAAGGCACTCAGAAAAAATCTCAGTATTTATCATTGAATCCGAAACTAAGTCTTCCCTTTAACAGTGTTCCCTGGTTCACGCTCAATTCAGATTTTTCCTCAAATGCAGTGTATTATTTTCAGACATATAAAGAAGGCACCCAGGAAATAGTCAATGAGCCACTTTTTGTTAATAACTATACTCTGAGTATGGAATTTTTAGGCCCTGTCTTCAGTAAAATCTATTATGATTCAAAAAACAAACCGAAAGTCAAACACATTATTGAACCCTCTCTAGTTTATCGTTTTGACAGCCCGATCGATGTTTCTGAGAGAATCATTGCAGCCACTTATTTTTACACGAACCACTATATCCGTTACGGCCTGACAAATCGCATTCTGGTAAAAAAAAATGATATGCCCAGGGAAATCTTGTCCATGGGACTAAACCAGACGTTTTATTTGTCTCCTGAGGACGGCCCCTTGAGGGTTTACCAGGTGAATGGAGAAATTCCCGAATTCTCAGATATAAGCGCAAGCCTCAGGTATTATCCTTCAGGAAAGTACAATTTGGATGCTTCCGCTTCTTTGAATCCCTATTACGGGACTTTATCGAGAATAAGAATGGGAGCTAACATAGGAACCCCCAATGACGATTGGTTTTTTAGATTGAATTGGTATAAAAGCGTAAATCCTTACAGAGAGACATCCTTATTGGCAAGACACCAGATAAGTGTTTACGGAGGATGTAAAATACCGGCCCTTTCTCTTGAGGCGAAATCTCAGGTCGATTATAACCTGAAGGAGAAAAAGCTTCTTTATTCTGCGGTCTCTTTAGTATACCATTATCAGTGTCTTGATTTTACAGCAGACCTGAGGGTTTTGTATTACCGAGACGAACCAGAGATTCAGTTTTCCTTTTCGCTGGTTTTAGGCAGTATCGGGAAAACGGAGAATTTTCTGGGAGGGTTTGGATTTTAGGAATGGATAGGGTGTGAAATGAAAGGACTCATACTGAGCGGAGGGAAAGGGACAAGACTCCGGCCGCTGACTTTTACCCAGGCAAAACAGTTGGTTCCTGTGGCAAACAAACCGGTGTTGTTTTATGGGATTGAAGCATTGAGGGAAGCAGGGATCGGGGAGATAGGAATCGTAGTCGGAGAGACAAAGAATGAAATAATGCGTGCTGTGGGGGATGGTTCGAGATGGGGAGTTCACATATCTTACATAGAACAAAAAAGTCCCCTTGGCTTGGCACATGCTGTGAAAATTTCCGAGGGCTTTCTGCAAAAAGAGAATTTTGTTATGTATCTGGGTGATAATATCCTTAAGGACAGCCTTAGATCCCTGGTAAACAGATTTGTTCAGAGCCGGCCAAATTCCCTGATTTTGTTGACGGAAGTTCCTAACCCTCAGATGTTTGGTGTGGCTGAACTTAATAAGGGGCGAGTGATCAATCTGGTTGAAAAACCCAAAACCCCCCCCAGCAACCTGGCTCTGGTGGGTGTGTATATGTTTGACTCCACTATTTTTGAGGCCGTAAAATCGATCAAACCCTCATGGCGGGATGAACTTGAGATAACAGATGCCATCCAGTATTTGATTGACAATGGATTCAGAGTCGAATCGCATAAAGTCAAGGATTGGTGGAAGGACACAGGTAAGATCGATGATATTCTGGATGCGAACCGGTTGATACTCGAGTCCATTTCCAGCCGCATCCTCGGGGATGTTGATGAGAAGTCGAATTTAAAGGGCCGTATTGTGCTGGAGAAAGGAGCGGTTGTAAAAGAAAGTGTAATCCGGGGGCCCGCGATAATCGGAGAGAACACATTGATACAGGATTCCTATATTGGTCCTTTTACCTCCATTCAAAACGACTGTAAGATCAAGGGGACTGAGATCGAGAACAGTATCATACTTGAAAAAAGTGAGATCATTGATATTCGAAGCAGGATTGATAAAAGTCTGATCGGGAGAGAAGTCCGGATACTTAAGTGTCCCACTAAACCATCTGTGAACAGATTTACCGTAGGCGATCAAAGTGTGATAGAGATTCGGTGAGTGTCTTTGAGCTGTTTTTAATAGAGAGAGGAAAATTTTAATGAGGAGAAAGACATGATCAAAGGAGTTAAGACAAAAAAGTTAAAAGTGATCCCGGATGAGAGAGGCAGGCTTATGGAGATTCTCCGTTGTGATGATGATGTTTTTCTTAAATTCGGACAGGTCTATATGACCACAACGTATCCGGATGTCGTCAAGGCTTGGCATATGCACAAGAAACAGACAGATCATGTCGCCTGTGTGAGCGGAATGATCAAAGTGGCTCTATATGACGGAAGAGACGGATCCCCCACTTTCGGAGAAATCAGTCAATTTTTTATAGGTGAGCACAATCCCATTTTGGTTCAAATCCCACCCGGGGTCTATCACGGGTGGATGTGTGTCAGCCAGAATGAAGCGGTCGTTATCAATATTCCCACAGAGCTTTATGATTATGAAAGTCCTGATGAATACAGGCTTGATGCGCACACAGATGAAATCCCTTATGACTGGGAAAGAAAAGATGGATGAGAGATCCCTGAATGATAAAACAATTCTGGTGACCGGCGGAGCCGGTTTCATAGGAAGCCATTTCATCCGTTATATACTCGAAAAGTACAGTCAATGCAGGATTTTAAATCTGGACAACCTGACCTATGCAGGAAATCTTGATAATCTTAAAGACATAGAAAAGAATCCCAGGTATGAGTTCATAAAGGGGGATATCAGGGATAAGAAGCTGGTGAACGGCATCTTTAAAAAAGTCCAGATTGTGGTGCATATGGCAGCGGAAACCCATGTAGACCGCTCGATCGTAGATGCGGGAGAATTTGTGTTAACGGATGTGTTTGGTACTTTCGTTCTGTTGGAATCTCTGAAAAAATCAAATATCGAATTTTTTGCGCATGTTTCAACAGATGAGGTCTACGGCAGCACAGATGCGGATTCTTTCAGGGAGGGAGATGCCTTCAATCCCTCCTCCCCTTATGCGGCTTCTAAAGCCGGGGCCGATCATCTGGTACACTCCTATCATGTCACTTTTGGTTTACCGGTCATAACAGTGAGGCCAAGCAACAATTATGGTCCGTATCAGTTTCCGGAAAAGTTCATACCTTTATTTATTACCAATGCACTGGACGACAAGAAACTTCCTTTATATGGGGAAGGAAAAAACCGCCGGGATTGGCTTTTTGTCAGGGACAACTGCAGGGCCATTGACTGTATTCTGAGAAGAGGGAAAATCGGAGAGGCGTATAACGTTGGGGCTCAGGAAGAGAAAAAGAATATTGAGGTAGCGGAAAAGATACTCGAACTTCTTGGAAAACCGAAAAGCCTGATAGAGTTCGTGAAAGACAGGCCAGGCCATGATATGCGGTATTTTCTAGACTGCAAAAAGATTCATTCTCTGGGGTGGAAAGCCGAAAAAGAATTTTTTGAGGGATTGCAAGAGACCGTGCTTTGGTATGAACAGAATGAGGATTGGTGGAGGAAGCTTAAACAAAAAAATCGAGAGTTCAAAAAATTTTATAGAAAATACTACAAGAAAAACAGATAAAGCTTTAAGAGGAGGTATGATGAGAGTTTTGATCACTGGGATAACAGGATTTGCAGGGAGCCATCTTGCTGATTATATATTATCAGAGCATAAAGATGCAGAGGTCTTTGGATTTGTACGATGGAGAAGCCGGAGGGACAACATCCATCATATTCTGGACAGGATACATCTTTATGAGGCTGATTTAAAAGATATTGTTTCTTTGAAGAAAGCCCTATCACAGATAAAGCCTGACCGCATATTTCATCTGGCAGCACAGAGCTTTGTGCCTACTTCATGGAAGTGTCCTTCGGAAACTTTTTCAATCAATGCCATAGGAGAAATCAATTTGTTTGAAGCCGTGCTGGGTCTTGGGATGAAGCCGAGAATTCAAATTGCGGGTTCAAGTGAAGAATACGGCCTTGTTCACCCGGATGAAGTGCCCATGACAGAGGATAATCATTTAAGACCTTTAAGTCCTTATGCTGTCAGCAAAGTGGCCCAGGACCTTCTCGCTTATCAGTACTTCAAAAGTTATGGATTGGATACGGTTAGGACCAGAGGTTTTAATCATACCGGTCCCCGGAGGGGAGATGTCTTTATTTGCTCGAATTTTGCCAAACAGATCGCTCTGATCGAGAAAAAAAAGCAGGAACCGGTCATCTTTGTAGGGAACCTGGATGCACAAAGAGATTTTACTGACGTGAGAGATATAGTGCGTGCTTACTGGTTAAGCCTGGAAAAAGGAAAGAAAGGGGAGGTTTACAATATCGGAACAGGGAAAGCCTACCGGGTCAAGGATATTCTTGATATGCTTCTTTCTCTGGCCGGCGATGATGTAGAGGTCAGGGTGGATCCGGACAGGCTGCGGCCATCGGATGTGCCCATTCTCCTTTCTGACAGCACAAAATTCAGAAAAATTACTGGCTGGGAACCCAACATCCCCTTCACTCAGTCTCTGAAAGACCTTTTGGATTTTTGGAGGGAAAGAGTCTAACATTGCGGATATTAGTGACCGGTGCCACAGGATTTGTAGGGAACCACCTCATTGATCTGCTAAAAAAGGAAAAAGCGGAGTTTTTTGGGATCTGTTTTCCGGACGAACCGGAACCAAGAAAGTATCCATCAGAATTTCAAATGCATAAGGCGGATGTGCGTTCTGAGAAGGAGATTGAGGAATTCATTAGAATCTCTAAGCCAGAGCATATCTTCCATCTGGCCGCTGTTTCTAATGTGGGGCAGTCATGGAAAAAGAGAAAAGAAACTTTTGAAGTCAACATAATAGGGACTTTTCATCTTTTTGAAGCCGTTAGAAAGTATGCTCCTGAGGCGAGGGTTCTTTTTGTCAGCTCTTCAGACGTATATGGTATGCTGGAGCCTTATTCTAAACCTTTGACGGAAAAGGATCCCGTCCATCCGGTGAGTCCCTATGGATTTACGAAAATGAGCGGGGAAAACCTGTGCCGGTTTTATTCTGAAATCGAGGGTCTGGATATCATTATTGCCAGGTCCTTTCCTCATACAGGGCCGGGACAGAGTCCTGATTTTGTGTGCTCTGACTGGGCAAGTCAAATAGCAAGAATTGAAAAAGGGATGTCTCCCCCCATAATAAAAGTGGGGAATATTGAGGCGGAAAGAGATTTTATAGATGTAAGGGATGTGGTTAAAGCCTATTTTTCTTTAGTCACAAAAGGAAGAACAGGGCATGTCTATAATGTCTCATCAGGCAAAGCCATCTCCTTGACAAAAGTATTGGATACGCTCTTGGGACATTCCACAGTCCAAATAGATGTAAAGACAGACAAAACAAAAATAAGGAAAGTCGATATCCCGGTTTTAGTGGGGGATAACAGGAAGATAAGGGAAGAGATATCCTGGGTTCCGGAAGTGCCCATGGAACAGACTCTTTTGGACTTACTCCAATACTGGCGGGACGTATATCATTCATAAAAGCTGCCTAACTGAAATTTCACGAAAATCCATTTATACGTTATAATACGTAGTTATTTTTTAATGGAGCGAAACGATGTGCGGGATTATTAGTATCTTTGGTTCTGAGGATGTGTTTGAGGATCTCTATCAGGGGATGCTGGCTATTCAACACAGGGGCCAGGATTCGGCAGGGATCATCACGTATGACGGCCGATTTCACACAAAAAAGGGAAACGGACTGGTCAATGATATCTTCGACGAAGAAAATGCCCGAAGATTGAAAGGTCATATCGGCATAGGTCATACCCGTTATCCCACTATCGGAGGAGGCAGAGGCGAGGATGCACAGCCATTTTTTGTGAATTCACCTTTTGGCATCATCATGGCCCATAATGGCAATGTGATCAATTATCCGGAACTTAAAAAAGAGCTTTTTGAAAAATACCGCCGGATTTTGAATTCGGATAATGATGTAGAGGTCATTCTGAATATATTTGCAAGTGAGCTGGATAAACAGAGAATCAAAGCACTCAAACCGGAAAATATTTTCAAAGCGGTCAAAGGTATTTTTGAAAAAGTAAAGGGAAGCTATTCGGTGGTCGCCTATATTGCAGAACAGGGAATGCTGGCTTTCAGGGACCCTTTTGGGATCAAACCCCTTGTTTATGGAGAGCGAGAAAAAGGTGGCTTTACCTCTTATGCATTTGCTTCCGAAAGCGTCAGCTTGAACTTAACCAATTTCACAAAGATACGGGATTTAAAACCAGGCCAGGCCGTGTTCTTAGACAACAAAGGGATAATTCATTCAAAAAAGATCGAGACGAAAAAACATGCTCCCTGTCTTTTTGAGTGGGTGTATTTTGCAAGGCCTGATTCGATCATAGACGGAGTCAATGTGTATAAATGCCGCATCAACCTGGGGCGCCTTCTGGCAGAAGAAATCAGAAAAAACAACCTTAATATAGATGTGGTCATCCCTGTTCCCGACTCAGCGCGGGATGCTGCTATTGAGATCTCCCGGATTCTCAACCTGAAATATAGAGAGGCCCTGGTAAAAAACCGCTACATCGGGAGGACTTTTATTATGCCCTCAGATAAGTCACGGAGAGATTCTATCAAGCAGAAGCTCAATCCCATTGCTTCGGAATTCAGAAACAAGAATGTATTGATTGTTGATGACAGTATTGTAAGAGGAAACACATCCCGTTCCATCATTGAAATGGCGCGAGGATGCGGGGCAAAAAAAGTATATTTTGCTTCCTATTCCCCTCCCTTGAGACATCCTTGTGTCTACGGGATAGATATGCAGACACACACAGAATTTGTTGCCAGAGATTTGGACGAGGAAGAGGTGGCGAAAAAGATAAATGCGGATAGGGTGATCTATCAGTCGATTGAATCCTTAAAAAAAGCGGTCCATATGGAAAACAAAGAGCTGACTGAATTTTGCGGAGCCTGTTTTGACAGAAAATATCCTACCGGAGATATCACATCCGATATTTTGGCTCAGATAGAAAAAGAGAGAAGCGGTGTTCATAAGAGTCAGATGGATCTCAATATATAGTCTGAATAGGAGCTGTTACTCTTTGATCAGGCTTGACAGCTCTTGGGGAGTAACCACGGCTGTACCTATCTTTCCGACCACGATTCCTGCGGCTGCGTTTGCCAGAAAAGCAGCTTCCTGTATGGAGGCGCCGGAGAGAAGAGCCAGACTTGCTGCGGCAATGACTGTATCGCCAGCTCCTGTCACATCATAGACTTCTTTGGCTATGGTGGGAATGTGGACAGACTTTTTATTTTCATCTATCACAGTCACCCCCTTTTTCCCCCGCTTTATGATCAAATATTTCACTGAGATCTGAGAAAAGATCTCCATGCCTGCTTTTTCCACTTCCTCGTCCTTCTCACAGGGATGATTGACCATGGCTGCTGTTTCAAAGTGGTTTGGAGTGAGAAGGGTTATGGGAGTGAAAAGGGCTATGTTTTCGATTTTCGGGTCCACAAACACAGGGATATCTCTTTTTCGGGAAAAGGACAGAAGGCCCTTCATGATATGTTCATTGACAACGCCCTTATTATAGTCGGATATTACGATACCTTCATAGTCTTCTTTTTGCAGGAACTTGAGCATCCGGTTGTTTGTTTCTTGGGGTATGGATTGGTTGACTTCTTTGTCCACCCTGACTATCTGCTGCTGGTGCGCGATGATCCTTGTCTTGGTGGTGGTGGGCCTGTTTTTTATCGTGTAAATACTTTCTTTATAGCCCAAATTCTTTTTGATCCATTTCCCGCTTTCATCTTCACCTACTGTGCCCATTAAAACAGGGGAGGACCCAAGGCTTTTTAAGTTATGGTAGACATTTCCGGCCCCTCCGAGACAGAGTGTATCTTTGCCGACACGGACGACAGGAACAGGAGCTTCAGGTGAGATACGTTCCACTGTTCCCCATGTGTACCGGTCAAGCATTATGTCCCCGAGGACAAGCACTCGCCGGTTTTTGAATTTGCTTATGATATCTTCCAGTCTTTTTCTATTGATTTGTTCCATGTGTTTTCTCCTGAAGAAAAATCGGATTGGAAAGGATCCAGGGGCATTTTTTGCTCAACGGAGTTTTTTCCTGAAGATAGACTTCCACACGGTACACTCCTGGTTCAAGGGGGTTAAAGGAAACAGAGTTATTGGAGTCAATGAGCACAGGATTTCCGTTATGGATTAGAACGGTTCTGCAGGCTCTGGAGTCCGGAGTTTTTATAAAAAGAGAGATGGATTTATTAAATGAATGAGATTCACCCATGTATATCCTCTTTTTTCCTTCCTCTCCCCAGAAACGGAAGCCGTCCGCCGGTGCTGCTGCGTCAATGCTGTTATAGAAACAGCCGTTTCGAAGAGCATGGAAGATTTGGTTTTTTGCTTTTACAAAATCTGTAGATAGGATTTCTTCCAAAGGCACATGGATTCTAAGCAGAGAGAAAAGTGGTTTATAGAGCAGGTGAGCATCCGTACTGTAATAACCATACACAATGAACTCCTTATTAAGCATGTCCCATTTTCTGAGATTTTTATTGGGATACTTCATCATTTTCAACAGGGGAAGCTCAGGCTTGATGAGCAGTGCGGGAAGGTAAGCAAGGAGGTAAATATAATTTCTTTTAAACATGGAATCGGCATTGATAATTTCTATGCCTGAATAGCCGGCATGTTTCCCCCAGGTCCAGTGTGTTTTCGAATAGGGATGTGCGATGATAGAGAATCCATTAAGCTGGTTTATCCTGTATGAGGCGGATTCCGCATTCTGGGAGAAGTTTTCCGGGGGTTCCTTAAAGTCCAGCGCCACGAGGTGTCCCCTGTTTACGGAAAGCTCGCTTCCTGCCAGAACGAGCACTCCATTTTTCCATCCCTGGCTGTTCATGCTTTCATAATTGGGGCTCCCATGGTCTGTCAGAATGCAGAAGTCGAGGGATGACCGGGCGGCCGCCTCCGCGATTTTTTCCACGCTTTTTTTACCGTCAGAAAAAGTGGAATGGATATGATAGGCTCCCTTTATTTCGAGCGTGCTGGATGGCTCTTCAGGAGTCTTATACGTCCTAAAGCTTATGAATTGGAAAGAGAGCCAGACAATATACAAAGCAAACAGACAAAGGAGCGACAGAAGAACCTTTTTTCGTATTTTTGCCATTTTATTTGTTTTCTTGTAACTTGAGTATCCTCTCGGCGGCAAACGGCATGGTTATCAAATACAGAAAAAGTGTGACGACTTCTGAGTCACCGAAGTTGTATTCAAAGAGTCCTGCGGCAAAAAGAGCCAGGAGGCCGGCTAAAGCAGCGGCTGTGAATGGGAAAAGGGAAGGATCCCTGTTCTTGGTCAATTTCATCAGGGAGATGAAAGCCCATATTAGAAATGCCAGCCATGCCAGAACGGTAAAAAGGCCTCTTTCGGCAGCGATCTGAATGATGTTATTGTGAAGATGAACATTGTTGCGGGCATCCTCTGAAAGGTCGTATTTGGGATTTTGAAAGATCACATCCACTGTATCAGGCCCTGTACCGAAGAGAGGATATTCCTTTATGATTTCCCATCCTGTTTTTATATATTCTATTCTAATGGCGTTTGAGTAGCTTCTCAGGCTGAAAACGCTCAGCGCTCTCTGCTTTATGCCTTTCGGGCATACAAAAAATGCCAGCGCCAGGACTATGGGAAGCAGTGCCACAAACTTGGGTTTGTAGAGAAGCAGAAGCACAAAGGCAGCGACCACTAGGCCGACCCATGCGTTTCTGGTCAGAGTCAGCACAAGGGCTATGGAGGAAACAAAAAATGCGGCGCCCCAGAGGTATCTTGTTTTATTATGAGAAAAAAGAAGCATGCTGAGCGCCAGGGTGGCAAACAAAAGCAGAAGGCCTGCCTGTGTCATATAATGCCCCATAAATCCGGATATCCTTTCTCCCGGTTCATACTTGAACAGGAAGATGAAAAATGAAAACAAGATACTGACCAGTCCCGATGCAAGAAGGGCCAGGTTTGACATTCGGATATCTTTTATCTTTTGGAAGCCTGTATAGATAATGGGGACAATGAGAAACAGAAGCAGTTCGCGGCTGTCTATGAAACTGACCTCGGGATTATCAGAAAAGACACAGGCCACAAGGGAAAGAAAACTATAGGCAAGGAGAGCCCAGAAAAAGCCGGGGAATGTAATTTTTTGTTTTGATTTTATCATATAAATGATCCAGAGTATGAACGCAATACCGAGCATTGCCTGGCTGACTGAAATAGAGACCATAGAGAAAAGCAGATAAAAGGAAATAGCGGCAGGCACAAGGTATGATATTTTCATTTGGCTTTCTCTCCGTTTTAAGAATAAAAGGATGATATAACAGAACTGTAAAAACTTCAAATATCAGTTGAGAAGCTTCTCTGATTGGCTCATATTTTTTTCCGGAGTGATCTCCAGCAGGAAGACAAAGCCTTGAGCAAAGAAAATGTTGACTCTTTTTCAAATAAAAGCATAATGTAGTATTGCTCAGAAAGGAGGCCTCATCATGTCTAAAATCACTTTGGAGAGACGGGAATTTCTTAAATCTTTTTTAGCCGGTATTCCCCTTATAGCCTGGGATTGGAATGTGTTTCCCAGAGGAGATCAGGAGAAGTCCGATAGCGGAAGCTATGATGCCATCATCATCGGAGCTGGCCTGGGTGGGTTGAGCTGCGCTGCAGCCTTTGCCAGACAAGGATTCAAACCCTTGGTCTTGGAACAGAAGTATATTCAAGGAGGGTATGCCACTTCCTTTCAGCGGGAGGGTGGTTTTACCTTTGATGTTTCGCTCCATTCTACGACTGTGGGTTTAAGAAACGGAATCCCCAATTTGATCTCAGGATTTCCCGAGATACAGGACATCACCTTTGTTCCGCATAAAATACTGTACCGAACGATTTATCCGGAACACGACATCAGGGTCCCTCATAGAGATGTCCCGGGTTATATCAAAATCCTCCAGAATCACTTTCCTGAAGAAAAAGAAGGCATCAAAGGTCTTTTTGCGGATATAGAAGGCCTTACTGAGGATTTGAATAAATATCAAAGCTCAGGGGGCCAGGTGGATATGAACACCTTTCCTCAGGAATTCCCCTTTCTGTTCAAAAATTTTAACCGGACATGGGGAGCCATGGTGGATGAGCGCATCGAAGACCCAAAGCTTAAAACCATTATTTCAGCTTTGTGGGGATATTTTGGCCTCCCCCCGTCTAAGCTTTCGACGTTCTATTATGCCATGCCGCTCATAGGATATCTGGAAGAAGGAGGGTATTATCCCATCGGCACTTCCCAAAAGATCAGCAATGCTTTTGCCAGTCTCATTAAGAACAAAGGAGGGGAGATTAAGTGCAACACGAGAGTCGCCAAAATACTCACAAAAGACCATACCGCCTATGGAGTCCGAACCGAGGATGGAAAGGAATATCTGGGTAAATTCGTGATCTCAAATGCAAACTCTTTTGACACCTTCACAAAGATGTTGGATGAAAAGGATTATCTCGAGTCCTATCTGAAAAGAATGGATTCTTTTTCTGTGAGTGCCTCGACTCAGGAGCCTGGACCTATCCGGGCGGAGGCTACGGAGCCTGTATTCCCAGCGGCCTGATCTGCTTCTCCAAAGTAATGGAGGACCTGCAGAAAGGGAATACGTAACCGTCAATTTTCTCTGTTTAAAAAGTCCAGGCTGAAAGATAGGAAATTGGTTTTTTTGTTGATGATAATTTTCCCTCCATTTCATCAAATTTTCGCCCTCTAAGCAACTTCATCATTAATAATACACACAAAAAACACGTCCGGTCAACAAGCAACCCACAAAAAGAGAGAATATCAGAAAATCACTCTAATAGTGCCACACAAAGAATAAAGATCTCCCTTGGGCTTGAATTAGAGGGACAAGTGCATCAAATGTATTCGAATCTATCCTCAGCTGCTATTCGGAGCTGAGCTTGAGGAGGCGGGGGTCGTTCAGTCTTAAAAGTCAGATTAAGATGTTTGATGATCTTGTCTATGACTTTATGGTCTTCAATAAAGGTAACAAAAAAAGTTGCATCATATCTGCTCGATGAGGATAGGAAAATAATGATAGATTACAATTAGCCTGGATAATTCCTGAGTCGATATTGGCACTCCTCAATTGTTAAATTATTACTAAAAAACTTATATTATGCACATAAGTGCAATATAATAAGCATGTGACTATTAGGAATAATTGTTAAGGCTAAAATATGGCGCGTTCTAAAAAACAGAAAATGGTACATTGTCCGCCATTGCACTCCTCTTATAAAGCGGCTGGAATTATGAGAAGCACTTTGCAGCGACTTCCGCTCGCTTTGGATGAGTATGAAGCCATCAGGCTGGCGGATTACCTAGGGTTGGATCATGCAGAAGCTGCTCTGGAAATGGAAATATCCCGTTCTACTTTTTCGCGTCTTATTAAGAAAGCACGCAAGATAATCGCCCAATTTCTTATTGAAGGGAAAGAGCTGTACATTGAAGGAGGAAACATTCATTTCCGTGATAACGTAATTTTTTGTCAAAATTGTAGGTATATGTTCAAAATAAGCATAGCAACATCTATGACCGAATGTCCGGAATGTAATTCTAAAAACCTGTTGAGTTTGGCAGCCGGAATTACAGGTTATTTAATAGGTTCTTAGGAAGAGTAACGAAAACAATAAAACATATTAATGTTCAGGTTGTTATAAATAAAGATTAATGTAGAGATAAAATGGGAAACATAGTAGATTTTTTAAAAAATTTTCATCCTATAATTCAGGCTCTGTTTGCAACCGTCTTTACCTGGGCAGTGACTGCTCTTGGGGCAGCAACCGTATTCATGGCTAAACAGGCGAGCAGAAAACTACTCGACGGCATGCTCGGCTTTGCCGGCGGAGTGATGATTGCTGCTAGTTTTTGGTCATTATTGGCTCCAGCTATCGAGATGTCCGCAGGCAAAGAAATTCCAGCTTGGTTTCCGGCTGCGGCAGGTTTTCTCGGAGGAGGTATCTTTTTAAGGATTGCAGATAGAATACTTCCTCATCTTCACCTTAGCCATGCTTTGGAGGATGCTGAGGGTCTTAAAACGAGTTGGCGAAAAACTACCTTACTAATTATGGCGATAACTTTACACAATATACCCGAAGGCCTTGCGGTTGGAGTTGCCTTTGGCGCTCTTGCTGCTGGTTTTCCTTCTGTTACTTTGATCGGTGCAATTACACTGGCAATAGGTATTGGGATTCAAAATTTTCCAGAAGGGCTTGCGGTTTCCATGCCTCTCAGACGGGAAGGAATGTCCCGCTTGAAAAGCTTTTGGTATGGACAGTTATCCGGAATAGTTGAACCGATCGCAGGTGTTATTGGAGCTGCAGTAGTTATTCTGGTAAATCCTATACTTCCTTATGCTTTGGGATTCGCTGCTGGAGCCATGATTTTTGTCGTGATCGAAGATGTGGTTCCTGAGTCTCAAATTTCAGGCAATATTGATTTAGCAACTATGGGTGCAATGATTGGTTTTTCGCTAATGATGATACTTGATGTTGCCTTTGGATAGTCGTAATAAAGCTGTAGTTTTAAAGGACTTATTAAGTGGAATTAAATAAACAGATATCAAAACGCAATTATTATTCCTTTTTATGGCACGCTGTTTTCCTGGCGCTGGCTAAAAATTTCATGGATGTGGACATCATTATCCCCGCTATGATGGTTGATGCAGGCGGCAACTCACTTCAAGTTGGAATACTAACAGCAATCATGTTAGGTGGAGGAAAATTTGCCCAACTATTTTTTGCCCCGTTTTTGAATAATCGATCTTCAAAGAAATGTTACTTATTAGGAGGAATTAACACTCGTGTTTTTGCTCTTGCTGGAATGGCGTTATTATTTTATTTTTCATCTTATGTAAATGATAGTTTTATCGTTTGGTCCATTTTTATTTTGATTTCCCTATTTTCATTAAGTGGTGCTTTTGCAAACATCAATTATATTGATATTTTGGGGAAATCCGTATTGCAGGAGAAAAGAAAATCTTTTTTCTCTATCCAACAAGTCATTTCCAGTATCATTGTTTTTTTATCAGCATTTCTTGCAAGGAGAGTCCTGATAGCATACGGTTACCCCCTGAATTATTCCACATTATTTTTCATTGCTGCCGTACTCCTGGGGATAGCATCGTTGGGCTTCTGGAAAATCAAGGAAATTCCTGCACCCAATTTCAAAATTAAGGGGCTTGTGAAATTTATACAAATTATTACCCATGAAATCCGCCTCAATAAAAAATTAAAAAATTATGTTTTTTTGATAAATACTCAGGGAGTTTCTCTAGTTTTGATGCCTTTTTTAATCCTTTATGCCAAGGAAAATTTATCTGCGGGGAGTCAAGACATTGGTAACTTTCTGCTTCTAAAGGTAATTGGGGGTGTTCTAGCTGGCAGCATACTTTTTTATTATTCTAAAAAAGTAAAATACCGATACATGTTGTACATTACTTCCGTTATTGCTATCCTTATTCCCTTGTCTATCTTAATGCTGCCAGGATCTATACTTTTCCCGCACATTTTTTTGGCGGGGGGCCTTGTTTTTGCCATTCATACTGTTGCGAGCAATGGAATTTTATTAGAAGTTACCAATAATAAGAACAGGGCATTATACACTGGATTGTCCGGCGCGGGCAACATCCTCCCTGTTGTATTTCCACTTCTAAGTGGCTGGATCATTACTGGATTCGGATTTAGATTGTTTTTTATACTATTTATGCTTATTATTTTTTTGTCATTCTATTTTATTTATAAACTAGACTGTAAGAAATGAAATTAAAAAAAGATAAAATATATCCTGACTCAGGGGTTGAATTAACACCCTTTACAGCAATAAATTATGACAAAGTAATGAACATTGCTACCCTGGGTCTTTATCGCGGCTTTATTCACAGGGCAATTAAGGCAATGGATATTCAGAGTGGAGATAAAATTCTCGATTTAGGGTGCGGTACGGGACGTAATGCCTGTATTATGAAAAAATATCTGAGTGATAATGGAAAAATAACCGGTATGGATGTGTTGTCTATAATGGAAAGGCAGTTCAATAAGAAATGTGCTAAATATCATAATGTTGATTTTGCCAGGCAAAGAATTGACCTGCCATTTTTGATATCAGAGAAATTCGATAAGATATTTATTAGCTTTGTGATTCATGGCTTCCCTCATGAAGTCCGCAAAACGGTTCTCAAAAATATTTATACCCATTTAAAACCTGGCGGTGCATTTTTTATGCTTGATTTTGCTGAATTTAAGATGAATGAAATGCCTTTCTTGTATCGCTTTGTTTTTAAAAAAATTGAATGTAAATATGCTTTTGATTTTATCGAGCGAGATTGGAAACAGATACTGTCAGATCATAATTTCGTTGGCTTTGAAGAGTTTTTATTCTTCAAGGATTATGTAAAATTATTAAAAGCAAAAAAATTGGATGTCAATAAAGAAAACCACATAAAAATTGCCGTTCCAACCAACGATGGGATAAGCATCTTCCCTGGGATGTTGGGCATGGCAAAAAAGATGTTTATTTATGAGATTGAAAATGGAGGGCAATTTTGGCTCATTGAAAAGAGAAATAATCCTTATGAAGAAACAATGCAACATTTAAAGACATTAGATGTATATGAATCAATTCGTGATTGTGGGATGATCATATCGGCAAAAATCGGTAAAAAGGGAATAATAAGACTCCAAGAAAGAGGAATGAAACTCTTTTTTAGGAAAGGGAAGATACAGGAAGCATTGATTAATGTCATCAATTATGTGCAAAATTCATGAGGGGAAATGTCAAAAACTAAGCCATTTGATAAGCATTCAGATGAATACGAAAGATGGTTTGTTGATAACCAGTATGCATTTCAATCTGAATTGAATGCCATCAAAATGGCTATGCCGGTCATAGGGGAAGGAGTTGAAATCGGGGTGGGAATAGGAGCTTTTGCCGAACCATTGGGAATTAAAGAGGGAATAGAACCTTCCAAAGCAATGCGGAAAAAAGCAAAAAAAAGGAATATCAAGGTTATTGACGCGGTTGCTGAAAAGCTGCCTTATCCTGATAAAAGTAAGGACTTTGCTTTAATGATAACAACAATCTGTTTTGTTGACGATATTTATAGATCGTTTAAAGAAGCGCATCGTATTTTAAAAGAGAGCGGCACTTTAATTATTGGCTTTATTGATAGAAACAGCCCGATTGGAATAAAATATTCAGAACACAAGGAGAAAAGCGTTTTCTAAAAGATAGGAAATTGGTTTTTCTATTGATGATAATTTTCCCTCCATTTCATCAAATTTCCGCCCTCTAAGCGACTTCATCATCAATAATACATACAAAAAACACGTCCGGTCAACAAGCAACCCACAAAAAGAGAGAATATCAGAAAATCACTCTAATAGTGCCACACAAAGAATAGAGATCTCCCTTGGGCTTGAATTAGGGGGACAAGTGTATCAAATGTATTCGAATCTATCCTCAGCCGCAATAGAGAGCTGAGTCTGAGGAGGCGGGGGCCGGGTGGCCTTAAAAGTCAGATTAAGATGTTTGATGATCTTGTCTATGACTTTGTGATCTTCAATAAAGGAGACAATTCGCATGGTTCCCCCGCATTTGGGACAGATGAGGGGATCGATTGTGAGCATTGGCATAGAGGCCGTAATAGCGGACCATAACCTGTCCTTTATCAGGGATGTGTGAGGTCACTCGGGCAATAAACTCCAGATAATCCATAGACTCTGTCTCAGAGCTGTGTTTTCCGTATTGATAGACCACCTGCCCCTCTGTCTTGTCCAGGGATAATCTTTTTAAAGAAAGGATAGGTCTTAACTGTCAGTTTTCTCTCTGTAAATACTCCAGGCCGGCTTCATACACTTGTTCCGGAGTGATACTCTGAAGGCACCTGAAGTCTTCATGCACACACTGTCTCTGTCTGCAGGGACGGCAGTCAAGATTTTTCTGGATGATCTTATGTTCCGCACGCCAGGGACCGAAGTGGGCAGGAAGGGTGGGGCCGAAGAGAGCCACAATGGGAGTTCCGGTGGAAGCGGCGATGTGCATGGGGCCGCTGTCAGGGCCTACAAAAAGGCATGAATAAGATATAATGTCTCTGACTTCCCTCAGACCTAAGTCCCCTACCAATGATAAAGGGGAGAATGCCGCCTTTTTTATGATCGTATCTGCGGATTTTTTGTCTTCACGGGCGCCTATGAGCACCACTTTTACTCCGGATTGTTCGGAAAAAAGGTCGCACAGTTTGATATAATTTTTGATATCCCAGCTTCTGAATCTGTTTCCCGCTCCGATGTGCATGGAAATAAATTTAGAATCAGACAGATTGTGTCGGGATATTATGCGTTCGATTTTTTTGTTTTCTTTTTCTGTGGAGGAAGGAACGTAAAGGGGAGGGATGGCGCCTGATTTTATGCCCAGTGTTTTTACAAGATTGACATGGTTTTCAACAGAATGGATAGGCCCTTTTTGAGCGCTCCGCGGGAGCTTAATGTGATAGATGAAATGTCTGTATTTTATCTTATATCCGATTTTAACATCCGCTCCGGAAAACAGGGTCATAAGGGATGACCGGGGGCCTCCATGAAAATCTATCACAGCATCAAACTTCTTTTTTCTGATTTTACTGACAACAGAAAAAAAGTCTTTTATCCGTGCATGAGCGGGGAGGATAAAAGTCTCTTTTATCTGGGGATTGTCTGTGATCAGATCCGCATAGGGTTTTTCAACCACATACGAGAGATCTATCTCTGGAAAATTTTTCTTTAGGACCGAGACAGCAGGAGTGGTCATGATGACATCCCCTATCCGCCTCAGTCTTATTAAAAGGATTCTCTTGATTTTCTCGGTATCAATCCTTGGTTGGTCTTTCTGGTTCAATGGTCGCCTCATCAATGAGCATAACCGGAATGTCTTCTTTTATGGGATAGACGCGGTGGCACTTGACACATTTGAGGCCTTTTTCGTCTGAGGTCAATTTGACTTCTGTTTTGCAGACCGGACAGGCTAGGATTTCAAGTAAATGGGGATCTATACTCATATTTTTTCTCCGGGAGCTTATCATATAACACGTGTGCGTGTTTGTCCAGGCTCCTTAAAAGCAGTTGTTTGTTGTAAATTCTGTTTTTATTTCCAGTCAGGAAGGCGTCCGGGTGTGTAGGGGGCGCCTATTTCGTCGAGCTTCTTTTCGATATTTTTGACGTCTTCTTCCATGATTTTCTTCAGGGTTTGATAGATAGGGGCAAATTCATCCAGCACGATTTGGTAGCTGTCTCTCTGGGTTTGAGTCGGAGCTGATGTCGAACCCCACTGCTCATAAATAATAGAATTGATCCGCCTGGCAATACCGGGTTCTGTATCAAGGTCCAGTCGGCTCAAAATGCGATCTCCGAACATCCGGCGCTGGAATTCAGCCAGTTTTTTCTCAAGGTCCGTGATTTGAGTAAAGAGTTCCTTATGGGGAACGGTCACGCTTTTTAACGCGACTTTATAGTGGGTGACCCTTGTTCCCAGTTCTCTCAGTATGCTGGAAGCCGCATTGACCGAATGGCTGAGTTTCCGGACTTTTCCTTGAAACTCCACTAGGGCCGCTTTATCTTCAGCCGGCAGTGAGGTGTTCCCAAGAAGCTTGGCTTTGAAAACCACGGGATCGGTCAGCTGTGTGATTTCTCCGTTGACCCATTTAGACATGAAAACCTTATATGTTCCCGGGAGAATAAAAGTGGAAGAGGGTCCGGATGAAGTCGGATTTGCGTCTCTGACATTGGTCGGATTCAGAGCCGGATAGCAGAGGTCCCAGGTTATGCGGTGCAGCCCCTTTCTTGCCGGGGTCCTTAAGTGTCTCACCACATGGTCGTCTTCATCCAGGATTGTGAACAGAAGGTAAGGAGTCATTTCCTCTTCTTCTGCCCGCATCTGCTCATAGGATGGATAATACACGGGCTTTTTCTGCTTGGCCTTTTCTTTTTCTTGCTCATGCCTTTGATCTTTCAGGGTTTTAACGCTCTCCTTGAGATAATAAGTGAAGGTGGCAGCCACAGGAGGATTGGGAACAGTAAAGTAATTTTCGCCCTGAAAGCCTTTGCTTCTGGACCCAAGGGTTCCCAGAGGCGTTTTTTCGACGAACATGAGGGCATCCTTGATGGAAAAGATGTGCCCCTCTTTTGCGAGGGTGTTTTTGGTCAGGGTTCTCATCGGGGAATAGTCATCCAGGATATAGAACCCGCGGCCAAAGGTAGCCAGAACAAGATCATTTTCTCTTTTCTGTATGGCCAGGTCACGCACAGCAATGGTGGGCAGACCGTTTTTGAGCTGCTTCCAGTTTTTCCCTCCGTCAAGAGAGGCGAAGACTCCGAATTCGGTCCCTGCAAACAAAAGGTCTTTGTTGATGTGGTCTTCAGCTAAAGCGTAAACAGAGCCCCGTTCCGGAAGGCTGGAGGATAGGGAAGCCCAGGTTTTTCCGGCATCCGTGCTTTTGAGGATATACGGTTTGAAATCTCCGTTTTTATGGTTGTTAAAGGCCGCGTAGACCGTGTTTGGCTCATGATGAGATGCGATGATGTCATTGGCATAGGTTCTTTCGGGAACACCAGGGAAGCTTTCTATCTTTCTCCAGTTCTCTCCTCCGTCCTCTGTGACCTGAATCAGGCCGTCATCCGTGCCCACATACACCATGTCTTTCTTTACAGGGGATTCATCCAGAGCCACGATGGTTCCGTAGGGAGATGTGGAGGCATTCTTGGCCACAGCCTCCATAGGCCAGATTTTTCCCATCACTTCCAGTTTGTTCCGGTCGATCTGTCTGGTCAGGTCCGGGCTTATGACTTTCCAGGTGTCTCCCCTGTCGTCGCTCCGGAATAATTTGTTGGCCGCAAAGTACAAACGTGTGTGTGAGTGAGGACTTATGAGCAGGGGAGCATCCCAGTTCCAGCGGTATTCTTTTTCTCCTTTTCTGGGTTTAGGCTGTATCCCCATGCTTTCTCCGCTTTTTTTGTCGAAACGGTTAAGGTTTCCATACTGAGACTGGGCATAGATGATGTTCGGGTCTTCGGGATCCACCTGGGATTCAAATCCATCACCTCCCTGGGTCGTGTACCAGTCAGCATTCACGATCCCGTGGGCGCTGTTGGTACGGGACGGTCCTCCCAGACTGTAGTTGTCCTGAGTGCCGCCGTAGACATTATAGAAAGGTGTGTCATAATCAACCGCGATTTTATAGAATTGGGTCACCGGAAGATTGGGCATGAACTTCCATGTTTTACCCCTGTCAAAAGATTCATAAACCCCTCCGTCGTTTCCGTTGAGGTAATAATTCGTATTTTCCGGATTGATCCAGAGGGCATGGCTGTCCCAGTGCTTGCTGCGGTCACCCAGGGCTGTCCAGGTTTTTCCGCCATCGTCAGTAACCTGAAGAAAGGTATCCATGGAGTAAACGCGGTCCTTGTCTTTGGGGTCGCATATGATCTCCTGGTAGTAGTTACCCGAAGAGGCATAGCCGCTCTGTTTTTCCCAGGAAGCCCCTCCGTTTAAACTGCGGAAGAAGCCGGCCCGGCCTCTTTGTGCTTCCACAATAGCATAGAGATAATCCGGGTCAGCCGGGGAGATGGCCAGTCCTATTCTTCCTTTATCTCCGGGAGGGAGCCCTTTGTTGATTTTTTTCCAGGTTTTTCCGGCATCAACGGATTTGTAAACACCTGACTCAGGACCTCCGTCAACAAGAGTGAACACATGCCTCCGGCGCTGATGAGCGGCCGCATAGATGACATCCGGATTCCTTGGGTCAAAATGAACTTCATTCACTCCTGTGTGCTCGCTTATGGTGAGGACAGGGGTCCAGGTTTCTCCACCGTCTGTGGTCTTGTAAAGCCCCCTGTCGCCTCCGGCACACCATAGAGGGCCGCAGGCAGCCGCGTAAACCACGTTGGAATCTCGGGGATCTACAGTGATCATTCCGATGTGTTCTGAATTTTTAAGACCCATATGCTTCCAGGAGGCACCTCCGTCAGCAGACCTATAGATTCCGTCTCCGTAAGCAACGCTTCTTTGATTGTTGTTCTCTCCTGTTCCCACCCAGATTATGTTTGGATTACTGGGATCCATGGTGATGCAGCCTATGGAATAAGATCCCTGATGGTCAAAAATAGGAGTGAAAGTCGTGCCGGCATTGACGGTTTTCCAGACACCCCCTGAAGCGGATGCCACATAGATTTCGCTTGTGTTTTCCGGATTCACAGCAAAATCAGATATTCTTCCGGATGTGAGGGCCGGCCCAACGGATCTGAGTTTGAACGCATTGAGAGAAAGGGATGCCAGAGGGTCCGTATCGCTGTTATCTGCGGGTTTTTTTGTCTTTGAATCGCTGATGAGAGGAAGGCAGAGCAAAAACACAAAAATCCAGCAGAATGATATAAATATTCGTTTTTTCATAAGTTCCTCCTTTTAGGGTTGTTTTGGGATTTGTGAAAATAAGGGGATAAAAAAATATTATGTACCATTATTATTATTTTTGATGTGTTACTCTTACCAAACGTCCGGTTAAGTGTCAAGAAGAAGTTCGTTGGCAGAGTTCATTCTGAGGGGATCATCATGTGAGCCTGTGGCTAAAGGTTATTACGATGAGACAGTGTGAAGGATTTTTATGATATTATCCGATTTCTGAAACAAATCGCTTGACAAATGAATTTATATGTTCCAGAATATGGAAGTAATAAAGATGTCACATGAATGAAGTGGAAAAATCATTATGATCTATTCAGATAGGAACAGGTATAAAAAAAGATTATTTACATCCATATCAATGGTCATATTTTTGTCCTGCTGCCGTTTATTCTCATTTGTAAGTGGGGATTCTGAAAGCCCTGCTCAAGTGGAAAAAGTTAAGAGATACGGAAAAGGTGGATTAAGGATTATCGAAGGAATTCCATTCTTGAAATTATCCGGAAGCTATTATGAGATGGGTGAACAATACGGTGTTCTGCTTAAGGATATGTTTCAAAAAATATATCATGAAGTATTGCCTTATAAACCAATCATTTTGTCAAAGCAGCCGGATGATATATACAGTAAACTCGAGAGATTGACATCCGATAAATTCATTCATCAGTTAAAAGGAATGTCAGCCGGTTCAGGGTTGCCTTATAATGATTTACTGTTAGCTGCATATTTTGGAGTTTTAGAACGTGGGGGCTGCTCTTCCATACTTGCGAAGATTAAGGGTGAAAATGGTATTCTTAGATTGCTTCATGGGAGGAACTATGATTACGGCAAAGGAATGGGAAAATATCCTATAGTTGTGGAGTATCAACCGGACGGAGAATGGAAGCATTTGGCTATCGGAACCATTGCTTCTGCTGGTTTGGCTGAAGGAATGAATGAGAAGGGAATAACGGTTTCAGGAAATTTAGCCCCGGGGGATCTTAAGAATAATACCATTCAAAATGCTTCTCCTGATGTATTTTTTAGAGAAATATTAAGCGCGGCTTCATCCTTGAAAGAAGTCGATGCATTGATGAAAGGATATGCATCGGATGTTGGGAATACGTTCACTATTGGAAGCGGCACTGAGACAGATGGAATTATTTATGACATGAACTATGACAAGGTGAAAAAGAATTATTTTAATGATCAAAATTATCTCTTTGCAACGAATGGTTATGTGCACAAAGATCTGAATTCGGTAAAAGATGACCTCAGATACCAGGTTATCCGGGGATATGTGGATGATGGCAAGATCAGCACAGTCGATGGAATGATTGAGGTTCTTGCGGATCCGGGCACATCGTTTGGTGTCAACAATCCCGGCACCATTCATTCAATTGTATTTGACCCGGTGAACAAAACTGTTTATATGGCATTCAATACAAAATTTGCAGCCTGGAGTCAATGGTTAAAGTATGATTGGAATAAAGGATCTGTAACTGTTTACAAAAACGCGGATGAAGACAAATTACAAAACACCGACAGTGTTGAATTAACGGAGGTCTATATAATCGGAGCGTATTGGAACGGACATCTGCCTATCCGGGGCGGAGGACAAAAAACAAAGCAGCCGTTTTTTTGGATTTCAATAAAGGAATGGCTTAAAGAAAAAAATGTTGAACAGCTAAACGAATTCAGGGAGCGGGCAGCAAAAGAATTAGTATTAAGGGCTAAAAATCTGCCTGATATTAAAGCGACTGTTACAAAGGGGATGATCGCTATGGAAAATTTCCGTGGATTCATGTTTAAAATAAATGAAGAAGATGTTCCAAAGATGGTTTCTAACACACCTTATACAATCCATTTTGAAAATACAAGTGCCATTTACAAATGGATTATTGAAGAAGGAGTCACACTTATCAAACCTGAAGATAAATAATGAATATATTTATTTCAGAATATGAAAGCAAATGATTTAAAGGAGAATGAAATGAAACTTTTATCAAGGTCCGAAGAACTGGTTCTTCTGACGGTCATGAAACTTCAGGAGAATGCCTACTGCATTCCCATCCGTGAGGAGCTGATTAAAGTTACCGGGAGGAAATGGTCTTTTGGTTCTGTTTACGATCCCCTGGACCGCCTTGAAAAAAAGGGACTTCTTAAATCCTATTTAACCAAGCCTGTAAAGGAAAGAGGCGGAAGAAGCAAGAGAATTTATCAACTGACCTCTCTCGGGAAAAGGTCTTTGATTGAAGTCCGCAGTATCCAGGATGCCCTGTGGGACAGGATCCCTTCTCTGGAAGCTGATACGGAAAAGATGTGACAATGGGCCGAAAAAACCGCTTCACTCCCCCGGCTCTTGCAGAAAAAATACTCGGTATCATCTATTCTGATAAGGGGCAGTTCACTCATCTTGGGGATTTCGAAGAAATGTTCCTCAACATCTGTGAAAGCAGGGGTCTCAATTACGCCCGGATTTGGTACTGGATTCAGGTTATGAAGTCTTTGCCGGGATTCATAAAAAACAAACTGTACTGGAGTACGGCTATGCTGAAAAATTATATTTTTATAGCGGTCAGGAATGTCATTAAAAATAAGGGTTTTTCATTTATCAATGTCACCGGGCTTGCCGTGGGAATGGCCTGTTTCCTTCTCATCATGGCCTATGTCCAGCATGAGTCAAGTTATGACCGGTTTCATGAAAAAAGCGGACGAATCTTTCGCCTTCTTGCTAAAGAGTCCGGCCAGGACGGACAAAAATCTGTGGAGGAGTATGAAGATTCTTTTCCCGAGGTAATGACTCCTCTTCTCGTTTCTGATTTTCCGGAAGTCAAAAACGCCACCTGCTTTATGGGCGCTTTTCAGGATAAAGCTGTTTTGAAAGCCGGGGAGAAACTCTTTTATCAATCCGGCTTGTATGCGGACAGAAATTTTCTGGAGATTTTTAATTTCCCGCTTATCCATGGAAACAGCCAGAGTGTGCTCTCTGGACCCAACACCATTGTGATCACTGAAGATGTTTCAAAAAAGCTTTTTGGGAATGAAAACCCTATAGGCCGACGCATCAGTTATAAAGAAACAAGACGGCAGTATGATGTGGTGGTCAGCGGAGTGGTTGAAAACATCCCCCAAAACTCCAGTCTGAAGTTCGATTATCTGCTGTCGCTGGAGACTTTAAGGTCAGATAAATCAAACAGCTTCATGTTTGATAATTGGAATGTGGCTAACTTTCATATTTTTGTAGAGCTGGCAGAAACAGGTGATAAAGCCGAAGCGGAAGAAAAGCTCACTGAATTTGCACAAACCAAAAGAGACGGGACAAAACTGGCTCTCCAACCCATAGAAGGTATCCATCTGAGGTCTCAAATCAGGGAAGAACTTGCCACCAACAATGAGGTCCGCTATGTCCGCCTTTTTTCTTTCATTGCTGTCATGGTTCTGCTCATAGCCTGTGTGAATTCCATGAACCTGGGTGTGGCCTGTTCCACAAAAAGGGCTAAAGAGATCGGTGTGCGAAAAGTCAACGGAGCCAACCGCAGACAGATCCTGCATCAGTTTTTGGGAGAATCTCTGTTTCTATCCGTACTGTCTTTGTTTGCTGCGCTGCTTCTTATGAAGATGCTTCTGCCCCGCTTCAGTCTCATCCTGGGTGTGGAGTTGAAACCGGATCTTCTCAATAATGTTTTTCTCCTCCTTGTGATGGCCGGGACGACTCTGTTTGTCGCTCTGGCATCCGGGAGCTACCCTGCTTTCCTGCTTTCCGCACTTTCCCCTGTGAGATCCATGAAAGAGCATTCCATATCAGGAAGCCGGAGTGGGAAGTTAAGGAACATCCTCATGGTTTTTCAATTTGCGGTTTCAGTGACCCTGATCATCTGCACTGTGGTTGTGTTCAGGCAGATGAATTTCATAAAGACCAGGGAATTGGGGTTTGACAGGGAGCATGTGGTTGTGATTCCCATAAAAGAAAAAGAGACCTTGGACAAAAGACAAGTCTTAAAGACATCCTTTCTTGAACTTCCCCAGGTAAAAGGCGTTTCCGTATCCAGCGGCCTGCCCATAAATATACGAAGCCGGCTCATCAACTACGTTTTTATGAGAGATAATGGCGAAAAAGTCACAATGGATATCACGTTTGACTATGTGGATGAGGACTTTGTGGATGTGTTCAAAATCAATGTTTTAAGAGGAAGGAACTTTTCAAAGGATTTTAGTGAGGATAAATATGGAATTCTGATCAATGAGACCGTTGCAAAAAAGATGGGATGGTCTGATCCCATAGGGAAAGAATTCTCATTCATGAGAAACAAATACCATGTTGTGGGTGTGGTTAAGGATTTCCAGTTTGCCACTTTTCACCATCAAATCGAACCTATGGTGTTGTTCAATGAAATAGGTTCCAACATTTCGGTCCGGATCTATCCGGGGGATGTTCCGGCCATTTTGGGTTCTCTAAGAAGAATCTTTGAAAAAACAACCCAAAGCCAGCCTTTTGAATTTTATTTTCTGGATGATGCCTTTAATAAACTCTATCAGAAAGAGATGCGCACAGGTGAGATTTTCGGGACCTTTGGCGGGATCACGGTTTTTATCGCCTGCATGGGACTTTTCGGATTGGCTGCCTTTATGATTAACAAGCGGACCAAAGAGATCGGTATCCGAAAGGTACTCGGCGCTTCTGTGGCTCAGATTGTGACCCTATTGACCAGAGAGTTCGCCGGACTTATTCTGCTTTCAAACGTGATTGCCTGGCCTGTTGCTTATATTATCATGCGTCTTTGGCTTCAGGATTTTGCTTTCCGCGTAAATATAGGCATCTGGGTATTCATCCTATCCAGCGCTCTGGTGATTTTCGTCTCTTTTGTAACCGTAAGTGTCCATACCTTCAGGGCTGCTGCATCAAATCCTGTCGATACCCTGAGATACGAGTGATCTGTCTTAAGCGTTTTTATTTATGGTAGTTGACCGCAATGCCAAAAGCCCATGTGGTTCTATCATAAGATTGGTCATATGAACCAAATAGGCCATAATCAATTGTAGTTTCTGATTCCATATAGCTGACAAAGGTACTGCCGATGTCAAAACTCAGATTTTCATTGAGTATATACCGGCCCCCAAAAAAGAAAGAATGACTGGACAATTCATGAGAGAAGTCAGTCTGATAATCATCAGAAACATCGATTTGAGACCAACTATAGCCGGCACTCAATTTAATTTTATCAGTCAAACCGTACTCCAGGGCAGGAGCAATCTCAATAGAATTGGAATTGACGAGATCTTCCTGGCCTTCCCAGTCTGCGTTTTTATCAAAGCACAAAGTGAAAGAAACGCCTGCTTTAAGGGCGGGTATGATATCGTATTCGGCTCCTACGGCAAGGATGGCAGGAATGTCACTTCGAAATGTTTCACCATCCGGAAACATGCCTGTATCATCTGTAGTGGTCTGATTTTCGAATTCAAGCTTGGTGTTGAATTCATAACGAAGGCCTATATTCAGGTTTTCAAGGGGAGAGATGTGGGCGCTTAAGATGGGAGTGAGTCCAGAAGCGGTTTGCTTGGCATCGACTGTTTTATCGGAAACCATTGCGGCTTCATCGGTCAATCCAAACAAATTAAAAAGTTGGTAGGCAGACATCATGTTACAGCTGGGGTTGATAAGCGGTATGCAGGGATTGATCATGATATTCTTAATCGATCCCTCATAGGTGTCTTTAGCAGAAATATAGCGCAGTCCCGCAGCTACAGAGATCATCTCATGAATTTCATAAGAGGCATTCAGCTGAAATCCGAAATAGATGGAGCTTCCTTTGAAAGAGATATCAGCAGAATACTGGGTGGTGGGAAATCCCAAAAGGGATACAAGTAGGGGAAGCGTAGAGAGGCCTGTTTCAAAGGAAGGCAGGCCTTCTTTGAACTCAGCAGATCCCCCTCCGGCATTGGGACCGAATCCAAAAGAGAAGGCCAGCTTGTTTTTTTTATAAACAGCAAAAACACTGGGAAATAATGGGGCCATCACATCACCGACGAAAGTATCGTTGTTGAGAGAGGGGAATTCATTTTTGACTGTTTTTTCTTGAAAGATGGATTGGTTGTTCAATGAAAAGTGCCAGCCATCGGATAATCGTGCGGTACCTGCAGGATTATAATACACAGCATCGATATCTGTGGATGCATTCCGAGCAGGAAACCTGAGAAACAGAATGCTTTGATTCGTGTTTGTCACAATGCTCCCAAAGACCATTGGCGTTGCACACAGACCGATCAATAAGACAGTCAGGATTTTTTTCATATACTCTCCTCCATAAAGTAAATTTGAAGTACCAAATTAAGTGGAATATATAAAAAAAATACTGTTTTGGCAATAAGTTTATTTTTTATCTGTATCGCCCGTACCGGGACCTTCCTCCGAATCGAGGATTGACCACATTGCTGTAAACAGAACCAAAGGTGTAGCTGAATCCGACATCTAGAGAGTACTCATAATTTGTGGCCAGTTCCTTTCTCTGAAGAAGGATCTCATCCAGTGAAGCCCCTTCAACAGGAAGTGACAGTTGGTCGCGGATCCGGTCATACCTTCCACTGAGGTTTATGGAAAAACCCTTGAAAATTCTGAAGGAGAGAAATCCTCTGAGCTCAAGACGGTTTTTTGATAAGTCATGAAAATAATGAGACCCTTCCAGAGAAGTTGAAGCGCTTCCCCAGGGTTCCCTTATTTCCAAAGTCAAAGTCAGAGATTCATTAAAGAGATTTTCCTTTGTCTTATTAAAGATAGTCTCTTCTATATAATTCACTGAATGAAAGCCAATCCTGTACAGGCAGCGGAGTTGTCTTCTTGTGGATTGCGAATAAGGGAAAAAATTATACTCAAGGGCTGGAGCAATCATATAATGGGAATCAATATTGCTGTATGTGGACGAAGAAGCTTCTATCCAGCTTCCTATTGACCAGTGTTCATTCAAGCTTTTTACAAAAAGCCCTCTTAAGTTTTTTTCTTCGGAAATGCTTTTGATGGAGTATTCTTCATAGTCATAATTGTCTTCTTCATAATCGCCGGAAACTCCCAATTGGATTTTCCATTCAGGGGTCACTCTGTTTATAGAAAGGTCCAAGCTGAGCTGTGTTGTTTGCTGGCTTGTCTCTTCCTCTAATTCTCCGCTGACACGGATATTAAAAACCCAGGAATCCCATTTATCTTTGACCGCAGTCGGCTCAAGGACCTGTTTGCATTGGATGGAGAGCAGGTCTGCTATGGGGGTTTTCATGAGAAAAGGGAAAAGGCCTTTTTTCATGACCTCAAGCATCCCTTCACGGATTTCATCCCAGGTTTCGGTTTCGTTTGATGAATAGGTTAAGGTGTTTTCCATATCCTCAAATTGATTTTTTCCCATAAATGTCAGAGTGTATTTATTCCCTCCGCTCCCAGTATTTTCATCCGTAACGAGAATATGGATATCCGCATCTGTTCTGTCGCGGACAAAATTCACATAAGTAATTTCTTTCCGGATATAATCTCTGTCGCAGCGCCAGCAGTCCAGAAAGACCTTAGGTGCGTTTTCCTTCAATTCATCCATAATCGTCCGGCCGGATTCCGAATAAACTTTTGGAATAAAAGTGAAAATGCTTATGATGAGTATAAGAGCTGTGATTCCATTTTTTTTCGTCATAAAATATCTCCTTACTTCTCGTCGTTAGGAAAGGATAATCTAGGTTCGTTGTTTCCTTAGAGACAGAATCAAAAAAGATTATAACAGACAATTATTAAATATAAATTAATAAAATGTTAAAATTTTTTAATATTTCTTTTCTCTTGGACTAACGGCTGCCCGATGACAGCCCTTTAGAATTCTTGAATGAAGAATATTTTAAAAACACTTTTTGTTGCCGCGCAGTCCTCATTGAGGATGGTTCCCTTTCTGATGTAGCAGTCATACCCTAAGTTTACCTTTGAGTTCTTGGTTACAGCCAGCCTTATATTAAATGAAGATACAGACAATGATTCTTGGGCATCTGAAAAGAGTGAATTAATCCAGTACTGTGAAAATTTAGCGAGAATGCTGCCGATCCCTTTTCTCCCTACTTCTATTCTGAATCTGGACATTAAGCCGGGTCCGAAATAATAGGGCTTCTGGTTTTTTTCGCCAAATTGGCATTTTTCGATATCAACCGAGGGACTGGAGCCTCCAAGTATAAAGGAAAAAACACCGGAAGCTTCAGTGAAGAAATCTGGTTCGGAATAATAGGATGAGACCGCTCCCATCCCAATTCCTGTTGTAGAGATCATCTCGATGACCTGTGTGTCTATGTAATCGTACACTCCGAACAAGCCTCTCAGACCGTTTTTTGTTTTGGCGCCGCTCAGCAGTACTGTGGCGGATATCTCCTTATCCCAGGTATCACTCTTACGGAAACCCAACTTTCCGTCGATGAGAAACCAGTCATATGGTTTGATATATTCCAGGTCTTTTTCTCTAAAATCCTTATTTTCAATACAGATTCCCAACAGGTATTTTTGTTTGTTTGTTGCTGACCAGTAGGTTCCCAGTGGGAATTGAAAGTTGTAATAGTGTTCTTCTGTAAAGAAGTTTAATCCTGACTGGTCCTTTGAAAATAAATTGAAACTAAAAGAAGGATTTATGATAAGCATTAAAGATTTTTGAAACAGCCCTTCGAGCCCTCTAGAATCCTGGCTGTACAGTGTGCCCGCCATTTGAGAGAGAGGCCCTCCAAGGATGAATCCCCCGAGGGTGGTCATGATTATGTCGTTTATAGAGGGATAGTTTGATTCAAAAAAGAGCTCCCACATAAGACTCCCTGCAGATGTAAATAATGTAGACTCCCCAATGTCTAGACCGTTCAGCCGGGCCGCTGAAAAATACAGGGCCCCATGATAAAGATGAGTTAGGTGATTGCTTACAAAAATGCCCCTGTCCCATTCGAATCCGTGGTCGAGATTGTTATATATTGACTTGAGTGATATTTGAGCCCAGGATTTTTTTAGGATAAAGCTGTCCAAAGACCATACTGCGACATTTATCCCGCTGATGTCCAGGACTGCCCCCGAATATGATTTTTTCGCTTTGCGGTGCTGGAGCACATAAGAAGGCAGCCTGAAATCAAACTGACTGAATTCATGTGTATCCAGCTTGAATCCACTGACAAGCGCTTTTATTTGCGGGGAATAATCACTGGTTTGTAAGGGATTCATATTTAGGTTTTTTGTTTGCAAGGAATAGGCAGGACTTTTTTTCTTTTGAGCGGAAGGAGCTAGAGAGAAAGATTCGATGTAAAAAGAATAAAGAGTGAATCTGGCATCCGTCTCCTTTTTGTGAGCTGCTTCGTTAGCAGATAGAGGAGAGAAACTGAATAGGAGAGTTATAAAGAGTATTAATGCACTTTTTTTCATTTCCCTTCCCATCCTCGCTGTTTATAAGGGGGAAATAGGGCCATAATTTATAAATATGTCATCAATAATTGTATTTGATTTATACCATGTTTTCTGTAAGAAATCAATAGACCGGGCAGAAATGGAAAAGGATGGATACCCATATTCCTTAGGATAAATGGGATTTATTTATAGTGTTCAAAAACCTGTTTCAAGAGTTTATAATAATAAACGAAGAAGGTTTTCTTATTTTTTACATGACCCTATAAGAAAGAGAAAAGATTGAAAAGAGAAGAGTTCGGAATTCCCCTTTCAGGTTCAGAGTTTAAGGGAAGGTTAGATGCGCGTTTCAATCAGGAGGATTTCATTCCTATTCTGTCCTGCCCCAAAAAACTATGGAAGAATCCTTCCATGAAGATGTTGCTTGATGCGAGAAACCGCGTAGGTGCTGTGGATATTGAGCTCAACGGTCACGTATTTAGAGCGGTTGTCAAATCATTTCGCATCAAAGGGATCAACAGGTTGAAAAGCACGGTCTTTCCATCTAAGGCTCAAAAAGCCTGGTTTGGAAGCCAAATTCTAAGTAAAAACAGTATAAGTACCCCTTATCCCATAGCGTTTTTTGAGAAGAGAAAAGGGTGTGCGGTCAGAGAGTCCTATTTTTTATCAGAATGGATAAAAGGGACTCGGGAGATCAGGGCACTTTTTAAAAGCCTCAAGGGCAAAGACATGGAAAAACTGCTTAAAGATCTGGCTGGTTTTCTTTCTTTTGTCAGAATCAAGGGGTTGCTTCACAGGGATTTATCGGACGGCAATATATTGGTCAGCGGGTCCCGGGAAGAAGGGTATCAGTTTTTTCTTATTGATACGAACCGGGTAAGAAAAATAAAGGTTTTTTTTGTTTTGAGAGGCCTCAAAAGCCTCATACGTCTAGGCATCCCTTTTGTTTATCAGCGCTCTTTTCTCAAACTCTATTTAAGCCCCATGCCTCTAAACTATGGGTATTGGCGCTGGTACAGAGTCAATAAGATACTCTTTTCAACATATATTCAGCTCAAGAAAAAGCTTCGTATCAAAAAGATAGCGGATAGACTGAAGATACAGTGAGAATGAAAATGGATTCAAGCAATTTTAAATGGAATCCTTATGCGGACCAACCGCATAATGTGGCATCCAAATCAGAGCGTTTCAAAGCCCACTTCTCTTATACAGGGAGTTATTTAAGGATGTTAGCCGCGAACCTGCAGAAATTGATCCCTATCCTCATTCGTTACAGAGCATCGAGGAAAGCGCTCTATAAAAAGTGTGTGTCTATCGGAGATCCTTTTGCCGTTTCGGTCTCTTTATCAAAAGGTAAGGAAGATGATACTTTGAAGGCATTAACAGAGACAGGGGTGAGCCATACCTTGGTGCGTATTCCTTCCTGGGAAAAGAACCGTCTCCCTGAATACGAAGTATTTGTCGATAGGCTTAAAAACAGCGGGATGGATGTGGTCATTGCCTTGATACAGAACCGCCAAGACGTGCTTGATAAGAGAAAATGGATTGATTTTCTCAACCGTGTCTTTTCCCGTTTTTCTGACAGGAGTCTGTTTTTTGAGGTCGGCCATGCCTGGAACCGGACAAAATGGGGATTGTGGGATTACAGGGAGTATCTGGAGCTTGCGGGACCTGCTTTCTCAACCGCACGATCCTACGGGGTAAACTTATTAGGTCCCGCTGTCATTGATTTTGAGTTTCATCTATATCCTCCTGTTTTAAAAGCAGTCCATTTTGATAAAATAACGTCTCTTCTTTATGTAGACCGGGTAGGAGCACCTGAAAAAACTCAGTTCGGTTGGGACCTTTCAAAAAAAATTGCCTTATTAAAAGCAGCGGTTGACAAATGCAGCCGTAAAGGAAAGGAACTGTGGATCACTGAGTTCAACTGGCCTTTAAAAGGAACTGGAAAATATTCACCTGCTTCAGGAAAACCGAATGTTTCTGAGGAACAACAGGCAAATTTTATGGTCCGCTATTACATATTGGCTTTAGCCACTGGGATGGTCAAAAGGATATACTGGTGGCAGCTTGCAGCTCCGGGATACGGTCTTATAGACAACCGCGAGCATCAGTGGAGGAAAAGGCCTTCGTTTTCGGCTTTTAAAACGCTTGCGGCACAATTAAAAAACAGTGAATTTGTAAGAAAAGAAAATGATGCGGATGCAGAGATATTCCTCTTCAGAAAAAACAAAAACATGTTTGCCGTGTGCTGGACCAAAACAGGATGTTTAAGCCATTCATTTGCTGACCCTATTTTAAGAGTGCTGGACAGGGACGGAAAAAAGGTTGGTTTTTCAGGAGGCAGTCTTGTGCTAACGGAAAAACCAGTATATGTATGCTTTGAGTCATAAGAATGACCTGCGTTAAAAAACCCGAAAAAAGAATAAAAAGAGAAGATGTGAGAGAAAGAGGCACGTTTTTTAAAGACCATGAGGTCCTTGATTATGAGAAGAAGAGATACAGAGGTTTTGACCAGAAAATAGTGGACTGGAGAGAGAGAAGGGTTATAAAAAAGCTTTTAAAGGAAACGAAGAGGGAAGCAGGAAAGGTTCTTGACCTTCCGTGTGGATATGGAAGGTTTTCTGAGTTACTCACGGAGGAAGCTTCCTGTCTTATTAGCGGAGATCGCTCTTTTTCCATGGTCAAAAGAGCTTTGGACAACCGGGCCGTCTCAGGCATGACTAACGCGCCAGGTGCTGTGTGTGATGCTGTTGAAGGCCTGCCTTTTAAAGCGGAGGCCTTTGACGGAATTTTTTCCATGAGGTTTTTTCATCATCTCCACAGCAGGAGTTCGCGAACAAGGGTGTTGAAAGAATTTTTCCGCACCTCATCGGATTGGATTATCATTTCTTTTTACAGTCTGAATCCGGTACACAAACTTCAGAGAAGGATGAGAAAAGCAGCGGGGAAAAGCAGGACCAATATAAACATGATGTCACGCAAGGATTTTGTTTCGGAAGCCGAAGAAGCAGGACTTCATGTGAAAAGGATATGCCCTTTGTTCAAGGGACTGCATTCCCAGCATATAGCTTTACTTAAAAAGGCTGAATTTTATCCTTATGCCGGCCTGGAGAGAAAGACCGGATAAATCAAGAGAAGCCCTCTCCGGATTTGAAACTCCGTATCCGGAGGGTGTTTTATCCCTTACGAAAACAAGGGGAAAAGTATCCTTATTAGGCACTTCTCCCTGATAAATATAGAGGTATCCTTTTTCCTTATATTCATAACCGGTGGAATCTCGATAAATACCTTCTCCCTTTAGGTCATTGATTACGGCATAACGGCCGGAGGCTTCTATGAACACACTCAAAAGACGGCCGAAGTCATGGACAAATCCCAGACCCAACAATCCTCCGATCTGACCGGAGTCAGCTTTCCCGCTCCATTCCTGCCAGGTATCGTTTTCCGTTAATCTGTATAGATAGGAGCAGTCAGTGAAAATGTATTCAATCCCTCCTTTGATATAAAACGCTGGACTGACGTGATAAGAGAGAAAGATCCTGACCGGAAGAACCTTTATTTCAGGTTGGGTTTGAATATTAACGGAGGCAGGCTGTGAAAAATTGATTGAAGTCTCTTTCTTCCCCAAAAAATAGTCAGCTCCGATCCCGAAATGAAATCCTGATCCTAACGGCACACTGACATCCCCACCGAATATATAGTACAGGTGAAGAGGCTGGAATTCCCCGGTTTTTTCTGCTCCGAGAGTGCTTCGATAGTATTCAATGAAACCTTCGGCTCCCTCATTTATATCTCCAACTAATGAATAGTTAGCTCCCCCTGTAATATTAATGTGGATTTGAGAAACAGTCGTCAGGGTAGGGATTTTTTTCGTTGAGGGTTCGGGAACCGGTTTTGAGGTTATGACTTTTTCCTTTTTTATGGGAATTTTTTTCCCCTCCACTTTCTGAGGAGGCTTCTCTTCTTCTTTTTTTTCTATAACCGGAGTGATGGATTGGACTTTTTTTACGAGGCTTTCATGAACATAGCCCTCGATAGTTTTTTCGTCATCAATAGTGATTCTTATATGGTACCAGGGGCCTTCTTGACCGAGAACATCCATGGCCGTTCCTTGAGAGGCCAGATGAATGATAGGGCTTCCTATATCAGGTTCCGCCCTTATATTTGCCAGTTCGGTGACCACTTCAACCTTGATGACTTGACCCTGGGGGATGCCGTAGGCGAGACTAAAAAGTAATGATTGAACTAAAAATATAAGTGATATAAAATTAAATTTTCTTTTCATTCCTTTCACTTTGACCGTCCTTTGAAGGGAATTATAGAAAAGGGACATTTAACTGTCAAGAAACATAATAGAAGACCTTTAAAACAAATGGAAAAAGATGATATTATTGAAGAAGCGGAAACGATCATGAAAGGAAAAAAAACAATCATTTTATTTTTTGTTTTGTGTTTTTTTATTTTTTCTGGTTATCTCAAGGCCTTAAATGAACCGAAAATAGTCTTTGATAATAAGAAAATTGATTTTGGCAGAGCCAAACAGGGTGCTGAACTGACACACAATTTTTCATTTGAAAATACAGGCGGTTCACTTCTTGCCATTGAGAAGATCAGGACATCTTGTGGATGCACAGCGGCCCTTGCGTCCAAGGAGACTCTAAAACCCGGGGAGAAAGGGGATGTAAAAGTAACCTTTAACACCAGGGGATACAGCGGAGAGGTTTCCAAATACGTATATGTGTATACCAATGATCCTAAAAATCCGCGTGTTATGTTATCTGTTTCCGCTCATATTGAGGTTCCGCCGGGTCCCAAAATAAAACTTGACAGAACCAGTGAGGATATCGGTCTGATGCTCGAAGGTGAGGATATTCAGTCCGGGGTTAAGGTTAAAAACACGGGCGAGCTTGAATTGGAAGTGGAATTTTCTCATAAAGACGCCCGTTTTTTTCATAACGGGAAAGAAATTAAGAAGTCATTGAAAGTAGCGTCGGGCCAGCAAAAAGAAGTTGAAATAAAGATAGGAACTCCTGCAAAAGCAGGCTCTATCAGGGAGTATATCCTGTTAAAGACCAATGATCCCCTACGTTCCACTCTTTCTTTTTACATAAGGGGCTACACGGTCACGGAAAAACAGCTTAAAGAGCTTTTTGAAAAATACAGACATTTAATCAGAGAAAAAACGTAAGGACCCGGATGATTTTATTAGCCAATTTATTATATGCTGTATCAAGAATCGTTCATTTTATTTTGAACATATATATATGGATTATCTTTGCTCATGTTGTTCTTTCATGGATAAGAACACCTTCCCTCTATCAAATCAGGTTGGTTCTTTTTAAGTTAACAGAACCGGTTTTAGGCCCGATCAGAAGATTTGTACCGCCCTATAAGTTCGGAGGGCTGGATATCAGTCCCATAATTGCATTCGTGTTGATCCTTCTGATCGATACGGTTTGCGTGAGGTCTATTTCTCAATATGCGGTTCAGCTTCTGGGCCCGAGGACTTATTCGTTCTAGTCTTTAAAATGTATGTGAATATATATATTCTGTGCAGCCTCTTCAGGAGAATGTGAACAGTGCGCATTTCCGCAAGGGTCAGTCCAAAATCCGCAAAGCCGGGAATAGAAAGACTTGGAGAGAGTACGTATAAAATAAAGGTAAAGGCTCCCCCTGAAAAAGGAAAAGCGAATAAAGAGGTTATGGAAATGATTGCTGATTATTTCCATGTCCCAAAATCAAAGGTCCGTATTCTCAGAGGTCATACCGCTCAAAAAAAGACAATCGAGATCGCGGGTCTTGAATGAGTTAAGGATATGGTTTAGCACAAGACTTTGAGGTGACAAACGGTTATGGGGATTTATAATTTTGTGAGCCTTCTCGGTGTTTTTGTCATTGCCGGGTTTGCATGGATGTGTTCGTCAAACCGGCGCGTTATTAATTGGAGGGTTGTATTTTGGGGAATTATGCTCCAGTTCATACTCGCTGTCTTTGTATTTGTGCTTCCAGTGGGAGCAAAGTTTTTTCTTTTTATAAACAATCTGGTCGTATCCGTTCTCGGCAGCGCCAAAGAAGGGGCTGAATTTGTCTTCGGACGTCTGGCCTTGGCCCCTGGAGAGACGACTGAGGCAGGAGAGACATCCCTTGGGTCTTTTCTGGCTTTTCAGGCGCTTCCTACTATAATATTTTTTGCTGCTCTGGTTTCAGCTCTCTATTACCTGAAGATCATGCCTTTGATCATAAGAGGTTTTTCTTATGTTTTCACCAAACTGATGAGGATCAGCGGTGCGGAATCCCTCAGTGCGTCAAGTAATATTTTTGTGGGAATTGAATCCTCTCTGGTCATAAAACCCCATTTAGATGACATGACAAAATCTGAATTGACGACTGTTTTGGCTGCGGGGATGGGAACCATCGCTTCGAGCGTGCTTGCCCTTTATGTGTTCACTCTTCAGGAGCAGCTGCCGACCATTGCAGGACATCTTGTGTCTGCTTCCCTTCTTTCCGCCCCTGCTGCTGTCGTGATGTCCAAGCTGATTGTCCCTGAAACAGAGAAGCCAAAGACCTTAGGTGTGGATGTGAAGCCTTATTACAAAAGAGAAGACAACCTTATCGCGGCCATTGTTGAAGGAGCCAACAGCGGACTGCGGCTTCTTGGCGGGATCATTGCGCTTCTTATCGCATTTTTAGGATTGATCGCTCTATTGGATTTGATTCTGGGCTGGGGGGGGAGCCATTTAAACCATCTTTTCAACATAAATTTTGATTGGTCCATTAGGTCGATCCTGGGTTATATTTTTTACCCTTTTGCTTTGGTATTGGGAGTTCCCCCCAGCGATGCTTTTGAAGTCGCTAAACTTCTCGGGGAAAGGACCGTAGCGACCGAAGTGGTATCCTATCAAAACTTGTCAAGGCTTATGGCTGATGATGTCCTTATTCATCCCCGCTCTGCCATCATTGCTTCGTATGCTTTATGTGGGTTTGCTCATTTCGCATCACTGGCTATTTTTATTGGGGGAATAAGCGCCCTGGCTCCGAAAAGGATAAAGGATCTTTCAAGGGTTGGCCTCAGGGCCTTACTCGCTGCTACGCTGGCATGCCTGATGACAGGTGCCGTTGCCGGGATCTTTTTCTCCTCAGGCTCTCTCCTGCTAGGAAATTGATGTGTTCTTATTACAGCTTGCGTTTTCGTTTTTTCTTGTTAAAATAATTTCGAAATCCCTAAAATAAAAGAGAACTTGGAACAAAATCTTAAATACTGGATTGCTTTTAATCTTTTGTTTGCAGAGGATTTAGGTTCTGCACAAAAGGTTTTTCAACATTTTTCTTCTGTTAAGGATATATTTGAAACATCCCCTGAAGGTTTTGCCAGCTTGGGTCTCAGTAAAAAACTCACTGAGGCGATAAAATCTCGGAGAACGCTTGAAAAGGCGGTAAGAGAGCTTGACAGAATCAATAAAAAGGGCTATACAGTCCTAACTATAGAGGATGACAGATATCCTGAATATTTAAGAGAAATTTTTGATCCTCCGTACGTCCTTTATTGTGCAGGTGATCTGGATGTACTGAAGAAACCTGCTGTTTCCATCGTGGGGGCAAGAAGATCATCACCTTATGGAAGGGCCGTAGCTGAAAAGCTGGCTTTTGAGTTATCTTCCCGTGGTATCGTGATTGTCAGCGGTATGGCGCGCGGAATTGACTCCATGGCTCACTGGGGTGCGTTAAGAGGAGGTAAGACAGTGGCCGTATTAGGCGCTGGGCTGGATAATATCTATCCCAGAGAAAACAAGAGGCTTTTTGATAAGATCATTGAATCAGGGGCCGTGATCACAGAATATCCTTTAAACTCAAGGCCTCTTGGATTTCATTTTCCATTAAGGAACAGGATTATCAGCGGTCTGTCCATGGCCGTTGTCGTGGCCGAAGCTGCAGAGAGGAGCGGTTCGCTTATTTCTGCCCGACTTGCTCTGGAACAGAACAGGGAAGTGATGGCCGTTCCCGGTAACATCACTTCAAAACTGAGCAAGGGAACGAACTGGTTGATAAAAAACGGCGCTAAACTTATAGAAGAGTGGGGGGATATTGTTGAAGAATTTCCTCCGCATGTCAAAGAGACCATAACTTTGGAGCCCGAGCTGAAAGGGGAAGAGAAGGTAAAGTTAAGTCCCGGGGAGGAAGACATTATAAGGCATCTCACGAAAGATGCTTTGACCCATATAGATATTATTGTAAAAAAAACCGGTCTCAGTGTGTCTGAAGTACTGTCGGTCCTGTTAAAGCTGGAGCTTAAAGGGGTAGTCACTCAGAGTCCCGGAAAATTTTTTCAAAGGAAATGGTAATGGATAAAAAATTAGTCATTGTGGAATCTCCGGCAAAAGCGAAAACAGTAAACCGCTATCTGGGCTCAGATTACTCAGTCAGAGCTTCATTCGGTCATATTCGGGACCTCCCTGAGAAGAGTATCGGAGTGGATATCGATAATGATTTTGAACCTGAGTACAAGATAATACCGGCAAGGAAGAAAATTGTTACGCAGCTTCAAAAGGAAGCTGAAAAAAGTGATTCTGTCATATTAGCCGCTGATCCGGACAGGGAGGGAGAGGCCATCTGCTGGCATTTATCGGAGGTGTTAAAAAAATATAATAAAGAGATCCATCGGGTTCTTTTTCACGAGATAACAAAGAAGGCAGTAGAAGATGCCTTTAAAAGGGTTTTCTCTTTGGATGAGGATAAAATTAACGCCCAACAGGCAAGGAGGATACTGGATAGACTTGTCGGTTACAGAATAAGCCCTCTTCTGTGGAAGAAAATAGGAAAGGGCTTGAGTGCGGGGAGAGTCCAGTCAATTGCCCTGCGATTGATTTGTGAACGAGAGAAAGAGATAAATGATTTTGTTTCAAAAGAATTCTGGGATATCAAAGCTCAACTCAGAGCGTTATCTCCTCCTGTTTTCACTGCTTACCTTGCAAAGATAAAAGGGAAAAAAGCCGATGTTAAAGATGGGAAGACAGCAAAGAAGATAGTATCCGATCTGGAAAAAGCCCGGTTTGTGCTTGAGGACTTAAAAGTACAATTAAAGAAGAAAAATCCCTATCCCCCTTATATAACAAGCACGCTCCAGCAGGATAGTTACCGCATCAATAAGTTTTCTGTAAAGAAGACTATGATGATCGCGCAGAAGCTTTACGAAGGAGTGGAAATAGGAGGGAGAGGATCAACGGGCCTTATCACCTATATGAGAACAGATTCGGTCCGGGTTTCAGAAGAAGCTTTGAGAAAAGGACGGGCCTATGTAGAAAAAAAGTTTTCAAAGGATTATCTTTCAAATACTCCCAGGAGGTTCAAAAACAAGAAGAAAGCTCAGGATGCGCACGAGGCCATACGGCCCACTTCTTTTGACCTCCCTCCTGAAAAGGTGGATCCGTATTTAAGCAGAGATGAGTTCAGGGTCTATTCAATGATCTGGAGCCGCTTCATTGCTTCTCAAATGAGCCCTGCCAGAATTGAAGAAACTGTCTTTGAAATAAAGGCCGGGGATTATCATTTTCGGGCTAAGGGAGGGGTCATGAAGTTCAAAGGATTCCTTGCCGTGTATCCGGAGATGAAAAACAAGGATGAAAGGCTCCCTCCTGCGGAGAAGGGCGAACACCTTAAACTGGAAAAACTGGACAGTGAACAGAAATTCACCCAGCCTCCACCCCGTTATTCCGAGGGAACGCTTGTGAAGGAGCTTGAATCAAGAGGGATAGGCCGCCCCAGTACATATGCACCCATTATATCCACGATTCAAGGAAGGGAATATGTTTTGAAAAGAAAGGGAAGATTTATTCCTACCGAGGTCGGCATATTTGTAAATGGTTATCTCATCGATAACTTTCCCGATTTAATGCAGTTTAAGTTTACAGCGCAGCTTGAAGAGGCTCTTGACCTTATAAGTGAGGGGGAAAAAAGTTGGCGGGAATACATAAAATCTTATAATGGACTTCTTGATAAGGATTTGAAGAAAGCAGGCCAGAAGGAAGGAGTGAAATCCAAGGGCATTCCTTCCGAAGAGAAATGTCCTGAATGCGGTCGTCCTCTGGTCATAAAATCCGGGAAATATGGAAAATTCAAAGCCTGTTCAGGTTTTCCCGAGTGCCGTTTTAAGAAAAGTCTGAATGTCAAAGAAGCAAAGCCGGTAGATGAGAAATGCCCTGAATGCGGTTCCCAGCTTGTCCTTCGCCAGGGCCGTTACGGATCTTTCATAGCCTGTTCGAATTATCCAAAATGCAAATATATCAAAAAGGAAAAAAAGGATACCGGAATCGGATGTCCTGAATGCAGCGGCACAATTGTCATGAAAAAGACGAGAAAAGGGAAAGTTTTTTACGGGTGCAGCAATTTTCCGAAATGCAAATTCGCTTCATGGGACGAACCGGTCTCCCGGCCCTGTCCCGAATGCGGGAGGGTTTTGGTGTTCAGGAAAAATCTGATTAAAGGGAAGTCTTATTTATACTGCGGCAAAAAAGACTGTGATTATAAGGAATTTATAGATAAAGAAAGAATATGGGAAAAAAGAGGAATAAAGAGGTTGAAGCCCATTGATTAAGGAGTTGAAGCAGTTTTTAGATTATCTTGAGTTGGGAAAAAATTCGTCATCCCACACATTATCCGCATACCGAAGTGATATTGAGCAGTACCTTTCTTTTATTGAATCAAGGAAAAGAAAGTACGATCAGGCTGATAATATTCTGATCAGGAGCTTTCTTGCCTTTCTGTACAATAACGATATTAAGAAATCAAGCGCGGCAAGAAAATTGGCTGCCGTACGCTCGTTTTATCAGTACTGTGTTCACAGACGTTGGGTCAAAGAAAATCCAGCTAAAGTGGTCAGTACTCCTAAACAGGGAAAAAACGTCCCTTCTTTTTTATCCGAAGAAGAGATGGCCGTGTTTCTGGACATACCAGCGTCTGATAAGCCGCTTGAAATGAGGGACAGGGCTCTTCTTGAACTGCTGTATGCTACAGGTATTAGGGTCAGTGAATTGGTAGGGATAGATTTATCTGATATAAATTTTGAAGAAAGGCTTGTTAGAGTTCGTGGAAAAGGGAAGAAAGAACGTATTGTCCCTTTTGGAAGTCTGGCTGAAAAAAAACTCAAACAGTACCTAAGAAAAAGATTTGTGATACATAAAGGAAGGATCGATGAGACCGCTTTGTTTTTAAATTACAGGGGAGAGAGGTTAAGTGCCAGATCAGTCCAAAGGATAGTGGGTGGATATTTTAAAAAATCTGCTATAAAGAGGAAGCTCAGCCCTCATTCTTTACGCCATTCATTTGCTTCGCATTTACTGAGCAGGGGCGCGGATCTGCGTGTTATCCAGGAACTTTTGGGGCATGAAAGTCTGGCTACGACTCAGAAATACACGCATCTTGATTTAAAGAGACTGCTTGAAGTCTATAAAAAAAGTCATCCCAGGTCATAAAATCCGGTAGAAGAGAGGGGTTTTCCCTCTCTTCTTTCATTTTTCTGATCCGACTGTGATAAGGTCTTTGATATTCATAAATGTCTTTTCTCCGATTCCCTTCACTTTCATTATTTCTTCGATTTTCTTGAACTTGCCGTTTTTATCTCTGAAGTCGATGATCCGTTGGGCTACCACTTCTCCTATACGGGGAAGTTTTTGAAGTTCAGCTTGAGAAGCTGTGTTGATGTTGATTTTTGCAGCTCCCGGGTCAGAACTCAAACCCCCTTGTACTGACACTGCAGTTGTGAACGCAAAGATAATGAACAGTCCTGCAGCTAAACTTTTGATGATTAGGTTTTTCATTTAAACCTCCTTTTGCTTTCAAATATCTGCAATATTCAGGCCAGAATGGAGAATTTTGTAACTAGATTGATATCAGCGATTTAGAAATGGATATTATTTTTTAATGTAAGCCATGGTTCACTTTTACCAATGCTGTGTGTTGACAGATGTTGGCAATGAGAAAGCGAGCCTTTACAGGTTTTTTTTGAGGAAGGCTTTCAATTTTTTCAATGCTTTCCCCCTGTGGCTGACTGAGTTTTTTTCTTCAGGAGAAAGCTGGGCAAATGTTTTATTCAGAGGAGGATAAAAAAAGATGGGGTCATAACCGAATCCGTTTTCTCCTTTTCTGTGTGTGAGTATGTATCCGGAAACATGCTCTTTGATTTTATGTATTATTTTGTCTTTTCTGGCTAGGACCATGCAGGACACAAATCTGGCTTTTCTCTTTTCTTTCGGGACTCCTTTTAACAGTTGAAGAACTTTTTCTATGTTTCTCTCGTCTGTAGCCTGTTCTCCTGAGAATCTTGCTGATAATACGCCCGGAACTCCGGAAAGGTATTCGATCTCAAGGCCGGAGTCCTCTCCCAAAGTCAATCCCGGCCATATGCGGCTGTAAAAAAGAGTTTTCCCTTCCGCATTTTCCATAAAAGTTTTTCCTGTCTCTATAAATATATAGGCAGAACTAATATCTCTTATGGAGATGATTTCCAAAGAAAGGTTTGACAGGAAGTCTTTGATCTCTTTTACTTTTCCTTGATTAGCTGTGGCGAGAAGAAGCTTTTTTTCAGTCAATTTTAAGCTCAATGATTTCTTTTAAGTCTGTAAGGCTTTTATAAAAACTCTGTTCTTTTTCATCAGAAGCTTCAAAGGCAAAGGATATGATGCTTAAAGGTCCTTCTTTTTTATGGGAGATTTCCTTGAATTTGATGCCTTCATGAAGGGCAACTTTTTTTATATCTAACAGGATTTTTTTTGAAGGCTCGGATGTTACCTTGTAGTGATACGCTTCCTTTTTAAGATGTCCTGATTCGACCTTCCCGAGAAGGAAAAGAGTGAGGATGATGACTGCCGTAAAAACAACAGCATATAGATAATAGCCTGAACCAATGACGAGCCCGAGCACAGCTACAGCCCAAAGGCCTGCCGCTGTTGTGAGACCGATGATCATTCCTCTGGACTGTATAATAGTTCCTGCTCCCATAAATCCTATTCCTGTAATGACTCCCGCTGCGATCCTTGTCAGATCTCCCATTGATTGTTGTTTGTCTTTAAGGAGAAGCCCTGATAGGATCATCATCATCGTTGATCCCAAGCATATGAGGATGTTAGTTCTAAAACCCGCTGGTTTTTTGCTGGATTCTCTCTCCAGCCCGATAAGGCCTCCTAAAGCCGTGGCGAGGAGAAGCTTTAAAATGACTTCAGCTGTTTGCATAACACATCCCTTTTTAACGGATACAGTTAATTTATCATAAGCTGTAGTGTAAAAACAAGCTCATAGGTTTTTTTTAAGGGTTTTTATATCCGGCCCGGGTTATTGGCCGATTTTATCTAAAAGAAAAGATATGAAAAAAGTGATGACTATGAACAGAGTATAGCCGGCGAATAAAGGGTTTTTTAGAAGTCTTTCCGGTTCTTCCATTACTTCACTTTTTTGTAGAGTGTGTTTGAAGAAAATCATGAAATAGACCAGCAGTACGGGGGACAGATAGATGAAGGATTGGAGTTTGAAAGATAGAGCAAAATAAAAGAATGCAACAAAGAAAAACAGAACACTTATTCCCATACCTGAGATCAGGTATTTTTTAGAGTATTTTTTCAGAGAGGCTCTATAATTCCCAGCGTTTTCTTTAAGAAATCTGAATTCGGAAAGCCTTTTTGCAACCATAAGAAAATTGCCAAACGCCCACCAGCATATCAATAATGATAGAGGAGGGAAAATATCAGCCTGGGCAAAAGCAAACCATCCGATGAGGAAGCGGATGGGATTGTTGGCGGATTCAGAGACGGAGTCGAGAAAAGGGATATCCTTTGTTCGGATAGGCTTTATATTGTAGATGAAGCCAGCGGCAAGCAGCGTAAGGAGAGAGAGGGAAAAAGCTTTATTGAAAAGTAAATAAGCGGCTGTAAGACTGCTTACTGACAGGATCAGGCCAAGGAGAAGGAAAGGGAATTTTTCTATTTCTCCTTTGATCAGCGGGCGGTTTTTTTTGGTAGGATGGTGGATGTCGAAAGGGGCATCGGCAATTTCATTAATGATATAGTTGGCTGTAGATATGGCCCAAGTAAGGAGGAACGCAAACAGGACTTTCAATAAAGCCATACCCAGAACAAGGGATCCTATTTGGTCTCTGTAAAGAAAAAAGAAAGAGGCCGTGCCAACGTAAATGGCTAAACTTCTCGGCCATCTCTCAGGCCTGACTGCTTTTACATAAGGATTCATCTTATTTTTTTTGAGCGTAAATCTCTATTGAATCACCGAGAGCCAATTTTATCGGAATTTTCCTGAAAAAAGAAGAAAGAAAGTGGCTTTTGAGCAAAAAATCCAGTAATGCAAGCCGTGATATGAGATAATGCGCGGAAAATGTCCAGGTGTAGTTTCGTGTTTTTATGACCTCGAAACCGGCTCTTTCCAGAAGTCTGCGGAGGCTTGTTTTGGTGAAATAATGAATATGGGCCGGCCTGAAGTGCCACCATCTTCCGCCCGAGATTTTTGCGGCTAAACTGTGGAGATGGGGCGTTACCAGACACAATACACCGTCCCGTGTTAAGATTTCATGAGCTTTGAGAACAGCTTGATATGGATAGGGAATGTGCTCGATAAAGTCAATCATGGTGACGGATTGATACTGGTTCTCTTTTAGTGGGATTGATTCAAAGGCGCCTTCATTTATTTTCAGATTGTATTTTTTTTGAGCGGTACCCACCGCCCAGGTGCTGGCTTCTATGCCGTCAGGTTTCCATCCGTACTTACGGGCTGAGTTTAAAAAGATCCCGGTGGCAGCTCCCACATCAAAGATGTTACCTTTTCCCGGATGGATTTTATTGATATTCCATAGAATGGGAAGAAAATTTTTTTCACGGCCGCCAGCCTCCTCCTCATATGACGGATCTTTGATTTGTGCATAGAGGTGCCGGATGTAGTCTGCAGTGGGACAGGGATTTGCAAAAACATGTGTGCACTCAAAGCATCTGTTTAAATCCCAGATTTTCCCGTAGTCCTTGTCTGTGATTTTTATTTGGTCATGATGGAATTCTTTGTATGAAATATTTCCTTTTCTGATTGTTTTTATGTTTGAACTTGAACATACAGGGCATTCTGTTCTGGTCCAAAAGAGAGGCGTGTCTTTTTTCATTTTACAGTCTTTTAACACTCAAAAGAACGCTTGTCAAACTCTGATCGAATTATTACCTGCTTCATGAGAAAAGTTTCATTTGGGAAGTCTTTTTCTGAAAAGGCCTGGAGGAAGTCTTTTTAATGAGTTTCTCTTCAATGGCATCAAGAAAGCGGCTTCTCCTTGATTCCATATGTTTACCCAGGATAAATCTTTTTTTGACATAGGTCATGTACAGATATTTTTCAGCTCTGGTCATGCCCACATAGAGAAGCCGTCGTTCCTCTTCCAGGTCAGATTTATAGCCAGGGAACAGGGAATACGGGAGGATACCTTCTTCACAGCCTGTAATAAAGACACACGGGAACTCGAGGCCTTTGGCTGCGTGGAGTGTCATCAAAGTAACACATTCCAGGGAAGGATCATAGGTATCAGCACCTGAGCCCAGAGAGATGTATTTCATAAATTTTTCCGTATCTTCGTCGAGTTTTTCGGCCATATCCATAAGCCTTTTAAAGGAATCTTCTGCCTTTTCTTTCTGCTGGACGAAAAAACGGTTTATTATGGTTTCAATGCTTTTAGTTGTCGGCTTGTTTTTTGTTATTTCAGAAAGGCTTGAAATACTTTCGGATTTAATAACTTTTCTTTTTATCAGACTCTGTTTGAGAAAAAGACTCTCTTGATTAAGGCTGAGTCTCAATATATCGATCACAGATTTTGCAGGCTCTTCCCTGAAAAAAGGTTTCTCTCCGACCTTTTGGAAAGGGATGCTGTGGTCGTTTAAGGCTTTTTCAATAGCCCTCATCTGTTCTTTAACCCGGCACAGCACAGCAAAATCAGAAAGACTGCTCACGTCCTCTTTTTCATCACCTTCACTGATTTCGGAGTCCAGGGAGAAAAATCCTATTCCTCCTATGATGTCTTCGATTTTTCTTGCGACAAATTCAGCTTCGCTCTTATCTGTGGCGTTTTCTGCCAGATTGATTTTCACTCCTTTGTGCAGTCCTTTAAGCAAATCCTTTTCAGGCGCAGCTTTATTTATCATTTTTCCTGACGCTCTGAGGATCAAGTCAGAGCACCTGTAGCTTTGTTTGAGCTTATATAGGGAAGCTGCGGGGTAATCTTTAAAGAAGTCGCTCAGAAAACGAACATCAGCGCCTCTGAATCCATATATGGCCTGGTCAGGATCTCCAATGATATACAGGGAGGCATCCTGTTCCGGCATAAGCCTTTTTATCATGTTATACTGAGCGAAATTGATATCCTGGAACTCATCCACCAGCAGGTGGGAGTATCTGTCTTTATAAAGATTCAATACAGAAGGGATCCGGGAAAAAAGAAAAAGAGGTCTGTACAGGCAGTCATCAAGGTCAAAGAGGTCTGATTCTTTAAGTTTGTCTTCATACGATTCAAACAGAGAAAGGACGCGGGAATCTTTTATTTCCTCCGGAAATTTAAGGTTCTGTTTGATATCTTTTATGGATTTGGCGGCGGCTGTGGTGTCTTTACGTTTGAGACCGAATAAATCCTGGATCAGGCTGGTTCTTTCTTCATCGTCAAGGATTGAAAACTCTTTGCTTCTACCCAGGTGTCCAGAGTGCTTTTTAAGGATTTCATAGCCGAAAGCATGAAAAGTGGACACGTTGAGTCCGGATAGTCCTATTTTGTTGTTGAGTATCTTCTTCAACCTTTTTTGCATTTCCCTGGCCGCCTTGTTCGTAAACGTAACGGCAAGAATTTTTTCAGGGGGGACTCTTTTTTCCCGGATAAGGTATGCTATTCTGCAGCACAGAGTGTGTGTTTTTCCTGTTCCGGGACCGGCAATGACCGCGGCCGGGCCTTTATCATGCAGTACAGCCTGTTTTTGCTCCCTGTTAAGCTTTTTAAGGGCAGCCCATCTTTCATATTTTTCAGATTTGTTTTCCGTGACCTCAAGCATTCTTTGAGACGGAGCTTGCGGCATTTTTGCCTGAAGCAATTGATACTCATTGAGGTCAAAGTTAATGATTTTTCTTTTGGGTAGGGCTGAAGGAGCTTCTGGTTTTTTATCGAACAGAAAGACCTGGCTTTCAGGTGAGGGGGGCCCTTCTTTATCGAATACTTTTATCCTGCCGTACTCACCGTCAAAGCCTTCCTGAATAAAAACTTGTCTTGAGCGCATCCTTTTTATGGCTTCGGCTAATATTTCAGATCCCTCTTTCTTAAGTTCTTCTATGGGCAGATCAAGGAGGAGACCTAACTCAGGTCCGTTTCTTTGGACGAGAGAAAAGTATTCGGAATCAACTTTTTTTGAAGCGGTCCCGACCCGCATGATCTCGGAGAGGATTTCTTTCAGGGGAATGATCGAATAGAAAGGCAGTCTATTTGGGCGCTCGTCAAGGTTTTCCCTGTCAGAAAGCTGAACCACCCTGTTCATGACACCCACTGTGACTTTTTTCCCGCATTCAGGGCAGATCCCCTTGTTCTTTAATGTTTGAACAGGGTCCCACCTTATACCGCATTTTCTGTGGCCGTCATAATGGTATTTTCCTTCCTGGGGAAAGAGGTCTATGGTTCCTAAAAATTCTTGGGGGTCACCCGATTTCACAGCCTGTACGATATCCGTATAGGATAGGTCCGTGTTTAGGATATTGGCATTACGGCCCAATTTTTCGGGGGAATGGGCATCTGAGTTTGAAACCAGGGTATAGTTATCTAAGAACGAGCACATCCAGTGCATGGGAGCGTCCGTGGAAAGACCGGTTTCAACAGCGGATATATGCGGTGTCAGGTCTTCAAAACATTCCTCAATGGAATCAAATCCTGATTTTGAGCCGAGCACTGAAAACCAGGGAGTCCATATATGGGCGGGAATAAAATACGTTCTCTCCGAAGCCTCCAGAGTCATTTCAAGGAGATCTCTGGAGTCAAGGCCTAAGATAGGCCTCCCGTCGGAGGTGATGTTTCCGCCGATCTTCAGCAGGGAATCCTGTATTTTCTCGGCGGTTGCAAAGTCAGGGGCCAAGATAACATTATGAACCTTTCTGACTTTGCCGTTTTTTTTATATATGCTGCTTATTTCTGTTGAGAGTATGAACCTGATCTCCGAACAGAGGCCAGCGGCTTTGGGAATATTCAAATCTTTTTGATGTTCTTTTTTGAGCTTGAACAGGCCTTCTTCTGACGGAACCAGTTTTTCTTTGAGCTCTTTCAGCCATCCCGGATGCGTGAAGTCTCCTGTGCCTACCACTGAAATACCTTTAATCCCTGCCCAGTAATGGATAAATTCGGGCGCAAGCTGCTTGCTGGTTGCCCGTGAGAAATGAGAATGGATATGGAGGTCAGCTATAAACCGCATCTTGTTTCTATTGTAAACAAAAAAGAAGGACGGTTCTATTTTTTTATTTGCTGATCCGGATTATTTACGGGGAAAATAAAAAGGCACTCCCCTTTTTAAGAAGGGAGTGCCATTTTTTGTCTTGCGTATAGCTGTTTCGAGTTAAACGACGGTTACATTTTTTGCCGCAGGTCCTTTTGGACCCTGCTCGATTTCAAAGGTAACTTTATCGCCTTCTTTGAGAGATTTGAAGCCTGATGCGTTTATCGCTGAGTGATGGACAAACACATCCGGGCCGTCTTCCTGCTCAATGAAGCCGTAACCTTTGCTGCTATTGAACCACTTTACAGTTCCATTAGCCATTGTGGCATTCTCCTTTCCTAGAATACTCAAGGTTTCAAACTGGGGGATGCCACTTTAAAAAATGGTACTCTCCTGCAGAACGAAACCGGCTTGTTCCTAAGAACAAACCTTTACTGAATAAAAGTATTATAACATATTTTTAAAAAAAAATATGCAGTGAATTTATAAAGATCGATTTTATAGCTTTATTCGATTTCCAACTCCATTTTTTCCAGATACAAATCAGTTCCGTCAAGGGTCTCCAGGTTAGTGGAACCGCATGTGCCGCAGTTAAAGACCAGATCGTCTTTTATGGTCAGTGAGCCGCAGTCCTTGCATTTCAGTTTGAGAGGGACTTTTTCGATTTCCAGCACAGCGTCTGATGCCAGGGTTTCTTTTTTGTAGATGTCAAAGGCTGTTTCCAGCAGTTCCGGGACCGCTCCGGAAAGCACCCCGACTTTAAGTTTGACATAGGTGATTTTCTTGGAGTTTTTTTCTTTTGCTTTCTGCTCCATGATTTCAAACAGATTGGTGATTAAAGAGAGTTCATGCATTTGAGCGGCGCAGTTTTTTTAAGTTTTTTATGAGATAGTCCACAAACTCTCTGATACCAGTTCCCTCAACAGAACTGATCTCGAATACTTCCAATTTCGGATTGATATCCAGGCCTTCCTGAACGGCCCGGTCTACGTTGAAAGGCATTTTGTCCAGAAGATCTGTTTTACTGATAATAAGAGCGTTTGAGGTGAAGAATGCTTTGGGATATTTTTTTGGTTTGTCATCTCCTTCGGGGATAGAAAGAAGAACACACCGAAGACTTTCCCCCAGGTCAAAGCTGGCAGGGCATACCAGATTACCGACATTCTCTATGAACAGAAAATCAAGGTCAGAGGGGATCTCTGAGAACACTTTGCCGACCATTTTTGCGTCCAGATGACAGGCACCCCCGGTAGATATTTGCCAGGCCTGAATCCCTTTCGCTCTTATTCTTTCTGCGTCTCTTTCGGTTTCAATGTCCCCTTCTATCACAGCCATTCTATAGCCGGGGCTCAGGACTTCTGAGAGCTTTTCCAGAAGAGATGTCTTGCCTGCCCCGGGAGAGCTGAGGAGATTGATGGCAAGAATTCCCTTTTCGGATAGTTTTCTCCGGATATCTCCGGCTATTTTCTTGTTGGAACCAAGAAGGTCTTCCAGAACCATGATTTCTTGTTTTTTCATTTAGAAATATTTTTCAATAAGGTTTTTAATTTTTTTTATAACCGCAGGTATCTTCTCTCTCATTTCCTTGGTCAGTTTTTCTTCGAGACTGTACATGTTTTTTGCTTCTATGGCTGTTAATTTTAGAATGGCTTTTTTATATGGTTATCACATAAAGGTATAGATTCAGCTTTTTGTCTCCTTGTGTTTGGGGAGAGACACAGAAAACGTGCTTCCTTTTCCCGGGGTGCTCGAGATATCTATCGTCCCTGAATGAGCGTCTATTATTTTTTTTGATATAGAAAGCCCCAGTCCTGAGCCTTTCCCTTGTTTGCCTTCGTTCCGGTTGACGCGAAAAAATTGATTGAAGAGCTGGGGAATATGTTTTTCTTCTATTCCCACACCGGTATCCTTGATGTCAGTGATGATACACTCATCCTTTTCCCGGAACGATATTCTTACCGAGCCATTTGGTTTGTTGTAGTTGACAGCATTGTTCAGCAGGTTTGCAAATGCCTGTTCCAGTGTTTCCTCATCTCCTATGATCGTGTTTTTTCCTTTGGGAGGGTCGATCTCCAGACTTATTTTGTTCTTTTCTGCAAGGGGCTGAAGAAATTCGATCTGTTTTTTCAAAAGATCATGAAGAGAGACTGGTTTGAATTTTTCCACAAGCTGCCCTTTATCGATCCGGGCCGCATCAAGCCAGTCATTGATAAGGTTCAACAGGCCTTCGACTCTGTTTCTGGCTTTGGATAGCATGTCTTTATGCTCTTTTGACATCTCTCCCACAGAACCTGAGAGCATGACTTCAAAATACTGGGCGATGGCCACCAGGGGACTTCTGAGCTGATGGGACACCATTGTTATGAAATTTTCTTCTATGAGTTTTTTTTCTTTTCTGAGTGATTCGGCTTCCCGGGACAGCTTTATTTTTTCCAGGCCCCTTTTTATTATGACCCTGAGTTGTTCGGGGGTAAAAGGTTTGGGAAGAAAGTCATACGCGCCTTTTTTCATGGCTTCAACGGCTGACTCGACTGTTGCGTAACCAGTGATGACGATCGGAACAGTATCCGGGGATATTTCTATGATTTTTTCAATCACGTCCAAGCCGCCGATGCCGGGCATTTTTAGGTCAACCAGCGCGATGTCCGGTTTCATTTCTTTGACTTTTTTAAGGCCTTTTTCTCCGTCTTCTGCCGTTGCTGTAAGAAATCCGTCTTTTTCAAGTATCATACGGCAGGAATCACGCATTGACTCTTCATCGTCTATAACCACGACAGATTGATTTTTTTCCTGCATGAATAATTCCTTATCTGGATTTATACTAGTTTATACGAGATAGAACCCTGTTGTCCAGAGCAATATTTTTTTAACGATCAGGCTCGAAAAAGGCCTTCTATCTCAGCAAGGATCTGTGTGTCGGAGAAATGCTTGGCTGTAGAGGCTGAAGACGGGCATGCTGCCACACATGTTCCGCATCCTTTACAGAGCGCTTCGTTCACAACCGATATGCTTCTTTCTTCATCAAAACTTATGGCTCCGTAGGGACACAGATTGTTGCAGAGTCTGCAGCCCGCACAGAGCTCCGGATCGATCTCTGCCTGAATCGGTTCGAGCTCTATTTGGCCTTTAGAGATATTGGATAATATTCTTGCTGCAGCTGAGCCTGCTTGAGCTACTGAATCCGGAATGTCCTTGGGCCCCTGACAGCACCCGGCAATATAGATTCCGTCAGTCGCCGTGCTTGTGGGATCAAGCTTGGGATGTTTTTCAAGAAAGAAACCGTCAGGGCTTCGGCTTATGGAAAAGAGCCTTGCTGTTTTTTCCACATCTCGCTGGGGTTCTATGGCGTTACAAAGAATGACCATATCCAGCGGGATTTCCCTGTACTTTTTTATCAGAGTATCTTCACATTTGACGATCAGCGATCCTGTGCCGTTATGAGAATGTCCGGATCTAATGACTTCTGAAACTTTTCCACGTATAACGTTTACGTCTTCATCGAGTATCCTTGAATAGAATTCTTCATATCCTTTACCGAATGAGCGCATATCAATATAGAACTGATACACTTCTGCATTGGTCCTGTCTTTTATCAAATGAGAGAATTTAAGAGCGTACATGCAGCACACACGCGAACAGTAAGGATGAAAGTTGATATCTCTGGATCCAACACAGTGAATGATGCCAATGGCCTTGGGTTCTTTTCCGTTTTTCATCACAATATTGCCTTTAGTCGGTCCGGTAGAACTCACGATCCTTTCAAACTCCAGGCTTGTGTGCACATCATCGAACTTTCCGTAGCCATAAGGAGTGAGAGCTTCTGAATCGAGGGTGTCATATCCCGTGGTCAAAAGGATCTGGCCTACCTTGATCTCTTCTATTTCATCTTTCATATTATGGTCTATGGCCTGTGCTTCACAAACGGATTCACAGACATGGCACTCGACACAGAGTCCGCAGTTCAGGCATCTTAAGGCTTCTTTTTTTGCTTCTTCTTCGGAATAGCCCCGTTCCACTTCTTCAAAGGAATGCCGGCGTTTTTCAGGGTCAAGCTCTTTCATTTGCGTGCGGCTTTTTTTAGGCAGGTCCTTAAAAGGAGGGGAATACCTGTGAGGCCGGTTATTTTCGTCTCTTTCAGGAAGGGGGTCGCATCTTCTTGTTTTAAAATCTGTTAAGGGTTCTCCCTTTATAAATTTGTCAATCACTTCAGCAGCGCGTTTTCCGTCCCCCATGGCTGTTATGACGGCATCTGGACCGCGAACCACGTCTCCTCCTGCAAAGACTCCTTTTATTTCGGTTTCCATTGTATCCGGGTTGACATCAATAGTGCTCCATTTCGTAAGTTTGAGATGGTCTTCTTTTTCAACGTAATCGATTTCAGGAGACTGACTGACTGCTATAATAATGGTGTCACTATTCAGGTCGTATTCACTGCCTTCAATAGGAATGGGACGCCGCCTGCCGCTTGAATCAGGCTCTCCAAGTTCCATTTTTATACATTTCATTCCCGTTACTTTTCCTGATTTACCTAAAACTTCAACAGGGACAGTCAGGTATTTTATACGAACCCCTTCTGCTTCAGCGGCCTGGATTTCAGCTTCTTCAGCAGGCATTTCCTTCCGTGTCCTTCTGTAAAGGATGGTTACTTCATCAGCTTTGAGGCGGAGGGCGGTCCTTGCTGCGTCAATGGCCGTGTTCCCCCCTCCTATGATGGCGACATTTTTTCCAACCGGCTGCGGTTTTTGAAGGCTTATATTGCGGAGAAAATCAACTCCATGATAAACACCCTCAAATTGGTCTTCTCCGGGAATATCCATTTTTCTGCTGCTGTGGGCACCTGTGGCTATATACACAGCCTGATACCCCATCTTTTTTAGGCCTTTGATGTCAAAGTCTTTCCCGAGAACTTTGTTTGTCTTTATTTCCACACCCAATTTTTTGATATAGTCGATATCCCGTTTAAGGACTTTTTTCGGGAGCCTGTATTCCGGTATTCCTACTGTGAGCATCCCGCCCTCAACCGGAAGCTTTTCAAAGATGGTGATATCGTATCCTTTTAAAGCCAGGTCATGGCCGCACACAAGGCCTGATGGCCCTGAACCGATGATGGCGATTTTTTCTTCTCTTTTGTTCTCTATTTTTGGTGGGTCAGGCGTTCCTTTGTTCTCAAATTCCCAGTCAATGGCAAATCTTTTAAGGTTTTTTATTGAGACCGGTTTGTCCACAAATTTACGGTTGCATTCTGATTCACACGGGTGATAGCAGACACGCCCGCAGACACTGGGAAGGGCATTTTGCTGCCTTATGAGACGGGCCGCTTCCTCAAAGCGCCCTTTTGAGATAAGAGTCACATAGCCCGCAGCTTCCTGGTCTATGGGACAGGTTTCGCGGCATGGCGGCCTGCTGTCTTTATCTATGACATAGGTGTTGGGGATTGCCTGGGGGAAGGTTTTGTATATGGCTGAGCGCAGGGACTGTTTTTCTTCAAAAGGATTGGGAATACTGATCGGACACACATTGGAACATTCTCCGCAGGATGTGCAGTCATCTTTGACGAAACGGGCTTTCTTTCTTACTTTGACTGTGAAATTTCCTATGGAGCCTTCCACTTCCTCCGCTTCACTCAAGCTGAAGAGTTCGATATTTTTATTCTGGGCAACGGATACCATCTTGGGAGTAAGGATACATGCGGAGCAGTCCAGCGTTGGAAATGTTTTGTCGAATTTAGCCATTTTGCCGCCAATGGTGGATTCTTTTTCCACTAAATAGACTTTGTTTCCTGATTCAGCTATCTCTATGGCGGCTTGTATGCCGGCAATGCCTGCTCCCACTATCAAAGTGTCCGGATTGACATCAACCCTCACTGGTTCGAGAGGCTGCTGAAGGGCCACCCTGTTTACGGCCGCTCTAATAAGGGAAGTTGCCTTTTCTGTGGCTCTTTCCATATCTTTATGAACCCAAGAACACTGTTCTCTTATATTGACCATCTGGAACAGAAACCGGTTGACGCCGGCTTTTTCGCAGGCCATTCTAAAAGTCGGTTCGTGCATTAAAGGAGAACAGGATGCGACGATGATCCGGTTCAGTCCCATTTCTTTGATGTCCTTTATGATAAGGTCCTGGCCGGGTTCCGAACACATGAACTTGTAATCCCGGACGACAGCAACATTAGGGGCGTTTTTTATGGCATCCCGTGATTTTTCTACATCTACGGTGGCTGCGATGTTAGAGCCGCAGTGACATATATAAACTCCTATTTTTATGTTGTTATCAGTCATCTCAGTTCCTCTCTTGCTATTTTATCAGGGTCAAAAGGTATGAGTGAACGGTTGAAGCCCAGCTCGCGGGGGGAGCCGCCCAGAGCATAGCCGACGATCTGGGTGAAAAAGAGTACGGGGATTTTAAAATCCGTTTTGAATTTTTTGTTTATTTTGTTTTGATAGGCTTCCAAGTTGATTTGGCAAAGGGGACAGGTTGTGATAATGATATCCGCGCCGTTTTCCTTGGCGCATTCCAACAGTTTTTTATTGAGGCCCAGACCCACATCAGGATAGGTCGTCATAAGCATCCCGCCGCAGCACTGGGTCTTCATTGGGAAGTAGACATTTTCAGCTCCCAGGGCTTCACACAGATTATCCATCATCTGCGGATCGTCCTTGTCGTCCAGCCCTCTTTCGGGTCTCACTATCTGACAGCCGTAGTATTGAGCGATTTTGAGTCCATCCAGAGATCTTTTTGCCTTTGAGGCAATGGTCTCTATACCCACATCGTTTACCAGGACTTCAAGAGGATGCCTGACCTCGACATTCAAGTGGTATTCAAGCCCGATTTTCCTTAAAGCTTGATTGACTTTTTCCCTAAGGATGCGGTTGTTCTTCAGGATATGATTTGTTTTATAAAGGATCGTATAGCAGGAACTGCATGGCGCTATGATATCCAGCCCTTTTTTTTCAGCAATAGCCAGGTTTCTGGCAGATATGACAAGAGATACGGTCTCTTTTGTGGCCATATAATAAGTGGCTCCACAGCAGTTCCAGTCATCTATTTCATGGAGTTCATTTCCTAATTCATTGAAGACATATTTAACAGATTCATCATATCCTTTTGCTGAGGCCTCAAGGCTGCATCCCGGATAATAAGAGTAATTCATTTTTTGCCTCCGAACATATAAAGGAAGAGTGAGAAAGGATTATAATGAATTATGATTCCTGCATGGGAATAATATTTTCTACTATCTCTGCTTCCTTAAGTAATTTAGAAAAACTTTTTTTGTTTTTTATTTTTTTTGGGAAAAACCCTATCCTGCCATTTTTAACGAGTTTTAAAAACAGAGGAACCATTCCTAAGAGCTTGAATGGATTTGTTCTTAAATAGTAAGAAACGAGAAGACCTGGTTCATAACTCAGGCCTAAATGGTTTACGAACCAAACAAAAGAGTTGGACAGCGCATAAACCGGGAATTTTTTCGGGAAGATTTCGTTTTCAATGGCCAGCCTTTTCAGGCTGTAAATGATGTCAGTGACTTTAACTCCCTGAGGGCACCGGACAGTACAGGAATAGCAAGAAGCACAGATCCAGATAGTTCTGCTCGAGAGTATGGTATCAATATCCTTGGCTCTGAAAAGGGCAATGATTTCCCTTGGAGTTATGTCCATGGTATAGCTGACAGGACAGGTAGCTGTGCATGTTCCGCATTGAATGCATTTTTTTATGCTTTCCCCTCCGGGGATGTTTTTTACTTGAAGCAGAAAAGAATTCCTGAGTTCTTTCTCTTTTTCATTGAGCATGCCGGGTAGTATCTCGCCCGATTTTCCTTTGGTCATTTTTTCAGAAGCCTCTCTATGCGTTCGATCAGATCGTCAGCTTTGACGGGTTTATCTATATAGTCATCCGGACCTTCCATACCCTCTTGATCTCCCTTGAACTGGAATCTGGAACCGGTCACTTCCTTGACTGCAGAGATGAAAATCACAGGTGTGTTTCGGACCGATTTGAATTCTTTAGAGGTTTTTATGGAATGACATAGTGAGAATCCGTCAAAAAGACTGTCCATCATTATATCCAGAAGAATGAGATCAGGTTTTTCTGATAGGATTTTTTCCTTTCCTTCTTCGGGATTAGAAGCTGTGACGGCATCATAGGAAGCTGAATGAAGAATCGGGATGATAGCGTCTCTGAAATCCGGATCATCGTCGATGATTAAAATTTTTGCTCTTGTTTTTTCCATTTTATCTCTCCTTTATTTACTGAAAGCATTTTTTATTGCTAGTTTTAATTCTTCTTTTCCAAATGATTTTATAAAATAATAAAAGATGTCCTGCTCTCTTACTTTTGCCTCTAATTCTTTCGTATTTTTTTTGGTTGTCATTATGACTTTTGTATCCGCGTCTATGTTTTTTATTATGGAAACGGCTTCGTATCCTTTCATTTCCGGAAGTCCGACCGCCATTATGACACAATGATAATGATTGGATGTGACTTTTCTTATGGCATCTGTGAGACCTTTTCCTGTTTCTACTTGATATTCTTTATGTTGAAGAAAGGATAGTAATGATTTTCTATCTTTCTCATCGGGGTCGATGATAAGAATTCTTTTCTTTAAATTTTCCATTTATGATATCCTTGAAGTGAGAATAAATGCAATAATTGTGCCAAATCTCTGTTTGCTTTTATCCATGTGCAAATATCTTTTAAGTATTTAAAAATAAGCAAGTTATAAAATCTCCGCTTAAAAAACAGATTTTACATTTATTCACCAAATGAGTGGAAAAATTCCACACAGTGTATGAACAAACCCCACATGGGGGCATTCTTCTGCTTTAAATGAAGGGCTTGTCAGGAGACAAGCCCTTCGGATAAAATATTTATGAAAAAGAAAACCGTCCAGGGGTGATATAGATTGATGCAGGAAGAAATAGGTAGGAAGTGATTTGTTGAGGAATCACTATCCTTTGATGGCCACCTCCAGGAACGGTTCTTCTCATCGGTTTTTAATTCCTTAAATGATTTATGATTTTACTTAAGGCCTTTTGTACTGAAGGGCTTAATTTATTACCTTGTGACACAGAATCTGGTTGAATCCCAACTACATAAGTATTTTTCTGCATGGATAAATCTTTAATGCTGGACAAAAAAGGCATGAATTTATGACTTACACTGGAGTGACTGAGAATAAAATCAAGAGACAGAACCGTTATCTTTCCAGGTTTTTCATTAAAGTCCACAGCATCGAAGAAGACAAACGCATTTTTTTCGTTATATTTTGTGAGGTTGTCGCTTCTAATTATCTCAGATTCCAGCCAGACATCTTTAAACCCGAGCTCACGGAGTTTATGAGCGATCTTCAGACCGCTGGCGTCATCCCTGTGATCCTGTTTCCCTGCACCTATATAAACAGGGATGCTGTTTTCTCGAATATCTGTCAGTTTATTTTTCCAGTTATCCGAGGGAGCTTGAGTGACTTCCGCCATATGGACAGAACAGCTGATGCAGGGGTCAAAGGCCCTGACAACCAGTTCCATTCTTTCTTTGATTTTGTCTTCTTTTCCTGAGTCGAGGAGATTTTGGGCGGCAATGTGGCAGTACCTCTCAATGTCTTCTGCATTCTGGGCCGTAGGAGTCACGATATCCACATAGGATATCCGGCCGTCCTTGACTTCATGGTGATGAATCAGCAATCCTCTGGGAGCTTCCACAAGTCCTGTCCCCTTTCCATTTTTTGCTTTGTATGAAACCGGTTTGGGATTTTCTTTAAACTTGAGGATTTCATCGACCAGTTCTATGATCCGTTCGAAACAGTAACTGATTTCCAGAGCCTGAGCGGCATTATGAAACAAGGGATTGACTTTCCAGCGGTTGCTGAAAAATTTTTTATACATCTTCCCTGTTTCACCCTTGAGCCTCTCCCCTAAGTTGTTGACTCTGGCCAAGGCCCCTACTGAATAGGGTTTGCCTTTATAGCGGCTGTGTTTGCAAAAGGAATAGGAAACCACGAATTCATTGGTAAGTTTTTGATAGTCGTCTTTAAAAAATCTCTCGCCCGTAGAAAGCAATATTTCATCTCCCCAAAAGCCATAGTCGTTATTGCCGGGTTCACAGCAGGCGTAGACAGTATCCTGTTCAGGATTGTCCGGGTAATCAAGACCACAGAATAACTCCACAGTCTTTTTGACAAAGGGAATGAACTGAATGGCTCTGTTTTTGATAAACAAAAGTTCTTCTCTAGAAGGGAACTTTCCGAATCCACCAATGATAGGATTCTCTCCATGGATAAAGCGCCCGCTCAAGACCTTCATGATGTGATTGGCAAAGTTTTTCATCTCAAGAGCGATTTTAACTTCCAGATTATAGTCTGATGCCATGGCTATGGCATTTGGATATCCTAAGTAATCAGGGAGAGCAAGATAGTAGGTATGAAGGGAATGGCTTTCTATCATTTCCCCCATATGCATAAGCTCTCGGCAGAGATAGGATTTAGGGTGGATTTCAACATTGAGCGCGTTTTCCAGAGCCCGAAGAACCGCATTTTTATGTGAAAGAGTGCATATGGCACATATTCTGGGAGACATACTGACATCTTCTTCAGGAGTAAGCCCTAAAGTCAATTTTTCTATAAGACGAGGGCCTTCATAGATATTGAATTTAACATCTGATACCACCTTTCCATCAATAGTAGCTGAAATGCCTCCATTTCCTTCTACCCTAGCCAGGTGGTCTATACTTATCTTTTTCATTTTGACTCCTTTTTCAATTGCTTGAAAAACTCAACCAGTTTTGTGCCTGAATAGCTAGCCATACGCTTTTTTATGGATTCAATGTCGAATCCTTTTTCTTTTAAGAGAAAATATTCAGAAGTGAGGTTGGCTCCTTCTACAGGGCCCCAGCATCCAAAACAGGGCACGTTGTGATTGGGGCATATGGAGCCGCATCCATCAGCTGTGATGGGTCCCAAACAAGGAATCCCTTTATTTAAAAGACAGTCGTTTTCATTGTATTTGCAGGTCACACAAACAGGTCGGGGGTATCTTTCCGGAAGGCTTCCTTTCACAGCTCGTGTGAAGAGGTCGAGAAACTGGTCTTTTCCAATAGGACAGCCAGGAAGATAATGGTCCACTTTGACATAGGCATCTATGGGCTTTGACTGGACCGCTTTGGTATGAGTCATCTTAATATCCCCATAGACTTCTTTGTAATTTTTTTCCCACTCTTTTTGATTTGTGAATCTTGCTTGGATCCCACCTACAGTAGCGCACAGTCCGATGGCGATCACGATTTCGGCTCTTTTTCTTATATCCTTGAGTTCTTCGATTTCTCTTTCCGTGCTTACAGAACCTTCTACCAGAGCGATATCAAGCTTTCCATCTATGTTGTCACTGCTTGCCATAAGAAAAGACTGTATGTCCACAGCTTTGAATATATCAAGCAGTTCTTTTTCGCAGTCCAGAATGAGCAAAGCGTCTCCGGCACATCCTGTTAACTCATAAATTCCGATTTTTAATTTTCCTTTATTCATGGCATCCCCCTTAGATGAGCTCTCTCATATGAATGACATCCCAGTATGTGAAGACAGGACCATCCAGACAGGTGTAAATGTAGTCTATGGCGCAGTGTCCGCATTTGCCGACTCCGCATTTCATGCGTCTTTCAAGAGTCATCAGGATCTGATCTTTGGGTATATTGAATTTTAACAGTTCGTTGAGGACAAATTTATACATGACAGGAGGACCGCAAACCATACTGTAAGTAGTGGATGGATTTATATTCTTTATTTTAGGAAAAAGAGTGGTCACAACTCCGATGTTTTCCGTCCATTTCCCTGTATCGTCTTGATCCACAGAAAGCAAACATTCTAAGTCCTCTCTTCCTTTCAGAGAGAGAAATTCTTCACTAAGAAGCATCTCCGCCGGTCTTTTAGCTCCGTGCAGGAGTATCACTCTGCCGAACTGGTCCCGGTTGTCAAGACAGTAGAGCAGCACTGAGCGAAGGGGGGCTGCTCCGAGACCGCCCATAATGATTAAGATATCCTTTCCTTTCATTTGTTCTACGGGAAATCCATTGCCGTATGGGCCTCTGATTCCAATCATGTCGTTTTCTTTAAGCCTGAAGATGGCATCGGTGACTATGCCCGTTTTGCGGATACAGAATTCAAGGAGTCCCGGCCGGGAAGGAGTGGATGATATGGAAAAAGGAGCCTCTCCGGCTCCCAAAACGGAAATCATAGCAAACTGGCCTATTCTGTATTTAAAGGAAAGAGCTTTTTCCATATCAACGATCCGGACTTGAAAAAATTTGACATCTTCGGTCAAATGATAGGTACGGACTATTCTTGCTGGTTCAGGAAGAAAGGGATTTTCTGTTTGATTGGCTTTGTTTTCACTGTTCATTTTGTCACCTCTTTGCTTAATCTCTTCCAGAAGGCATCTACTTTTTCTCCATCCAAGGATTTGCCTACTGTTTTTACATTTATGTCAACAGGGCAGGTAGCCACGCATCTGCCGCAGCCAACACAGGCAGGTTTGCCGTACTTTGATATATAAGCCTGAAATTTATGTGTGTAAAAAAGCTTCAGCCTGTCAGAGCGTTTTTTTCTGAAATTTTCTCCTCCTGCTACCTCAGAATAGCTTTCTAAGGTACAGGCATCCCAGCATCTTTTAATATCCGAGTATTTTTTCTCCAGAGCCGGTCTGTCTGCGACATTATAGCAGTTGCATGTAGGGCATACATTGGAACAGGCCCCACAGGCCAAACAGGCATTTCCCAATTCTTCCCAGAGAGGATCATTGTACATAAGTTCCATGAGATCGCCCAGGGCATCAAAATTTATTTCTGTTTTGAAGGCTTTCTCTCTTTGGTCACACCATTCAGCATATTCTTCGATGTCTTTGTCAGATATGTCTTCTTCAAAGAGGTCAGCTTTTGTTCTTATGAGGTCATCCCCTTTACTGGAACCGATCCACACTATGTATTTTCCTTCAAGTTTGGAAAAAAAGAGGTCATACCCCTCTTTGATGATGTGGGTTCTGGTCGACTTGCACAGGCAGTTTTCATCAGGCCAGCAGGAATGTCCCAGGAGAAGGGTGTTTTTCCTGGCTTCCATGTAATAGGGGTCATAGAATTCATGGGTGAAAAAGTCGTCCATTATCAGAATGCCGTGAATATCGCAGGGGTGAATACCAAAAATTATTTTATTAGAAACGTGTGAAAAATCTTCTTTGTATTCTTTTTCAGAAGCTTGAAACATATTAATGGAAGGAGGAAGAAAGATCTTTCTGGGCGGTAGAATCGTTCTTGTACAGTCAGTGTCAATTTTATTCAAGTCCTGGATGAATTCGAATTTATGTCTATCCGGTGCTACTTTTACAGGGGCCCATAGATCTGCTTCCTTGGAAATTTCTTTTAAGAAAGAATGTAAGTTATCTTCCTTTAGTTTTACGATTTTCATTTAAGATATCCTTTGATGTTCATAGAATTTTTTCACGGAAAAATAAACATCACCATCCATATGCTGTTATGCAAATTATGTGCCTATTGAACAGCAAGATGCTTATAATTTTTTTTAAGAGCTAACTTGTTGAATTAATAGGAGATAGGCGATTGGCTTCTGATTAGGGAAAAATCGTATGGTTTGAAAGACGAAAGAATGTGGAGAAATTCTACACTATGTGTTTAGATATGACATAGGTGAATGCAAAGTTTTGATCACTTGATTTTGTTTTTTCTTATTTTTGAATAAAGAGTCTTTCTATCTATCCCGAGAATTCTTGCTGTTTTGCTTTTGTTTCCATGTTGAGATTTGAGGACAGATTCAATGTATTCTTTTTCAATTTCTTCTAATGTTTTATATTTTCCTCCTGTTGGATAGATCATGGAGCGGGGAGTGCCTATTCCAAGATAGATAAGGTCATTCAGCCCAATCTTTTTATTTCTCGTTAACACCATAGCCCTCTCTATGGTGTTTTGGAGTTCTCGTATGTTTCCGGGCCAATCATACTCCATAATCGCTTTTTTCGCTTCAGTAGTAAAACCTTTGATATCTTTGGATAATTTTTGATTGTATTTATGAAGGAAGTGTTCTAGAAGGAGCGGAATATCTTCTTTTCTTCCCCTCAAGGGGGGTATATTTATAGGAACCACACTCAGGCGGTAAAAAAGGTCTTCCCTGAACTTGTTCTGTTTCACCCGTTCGGCAAGGCTTACATTAGTGGCTGCGAGTATACGGATATCGACTTTAATTGGTTTTGTGCTTCCTATTCTGGTGACCTCGCGTTCTTGAATGACTCGAAGAAGCTTTGCCTGTATATTTATGCTGATATTGCTTATTTCATCCAGGAATATAGTGCCTCCGTCCGCAACCTCAAACCGTCCGTGTTTGGTCACATGGGCACCGGTAAAAGAGCCCTTGACATGTCCGAAAAGCTCGCTTTCAAAGAGAGTTTCCACCAGTGCTCCGCAGTCAACAACTACAAAGGGAGCCTCTCTTCTCTGGCTGTGTTTGTGTATTTCTGAAGCCAGAAGTTCTTTCCCGGTACCGCTTTCTCCGGTAATAAGGACCGTGCTTTCAGTGGGACTGACTCTTTTCATGATGTCTATGACTTTTTCCATCGAACTGCTTTTTCCGACGACCATGGAAATATTCTGTTCGAAGGCTTTGTTTTTTTCGTAAGCCGCTTGCGTCTCAATTGTGTTTAAGGCTTTTTTCACTATAGTGCGCAGCTCTTCCGGGCTGAAAGGTTTAGCCAGATAATCAAAAGCTCCCTGTTTGATAGTATTGACAGCGGATTCTATGGAAGCAAATCCTGTGATGATTATGACGGGAACTTCAGGCATGGAATTTGTAATTTTTTTCAGGATTTTGATTCCGGGAATTCCTGGGAGCTTGAGGTCCAGTAGAATGATATCGAATCTGGATTTATTTAAGATGTTTACAGCTTCCCGTCCATCTGCAGATGTGCGGACTGAATATCCGTCTTTTGTAAGAACCTGGGTACAGGAATCCCTTATGGATTCTTCATCATCAATGATAAATATTTTTTCTTTTTTAGTCTTTTTTGGGTTCATTTTTTACAGGCAGTTTGACAATAAACGTGGAGCCCTCACCCACTTTGCTTTGAACCTCTATGGTTCCTTTATGCTTTCTTATGAAACTGTAACTGATAGCAAGACCCAGGCCTGTTCCTTTGCCGACCTCTTTGGTCGTAAAAAAAGGTTCGAAAAGCCTGTTTTTTACATCTTCAGGTATCCCTGGCCCTGTATCTCGGAAATGAATATGGATGGTCTTTTTGTCCCTATCGATTCCGGTTTTTATGGTCAAAGATCCATTTCCCTCCATTGCTTCTGCGGCATTTATGATTATATTTATAAAGACCTGCTGGAGTTGAGCGCTGTCAGCTGTGATTTTTGGAAGGGAAGAAAAGTATTTCTTTTTGATTGTGATATTTTGAAAGAGGGTTTTGGTTTCCATAATAGAGAGTGCTTTTTCCACGACATCGTTTATATTGACCAGATTTGTTTCAGGTTCTTTGGGTCGGGCGAACTCAAGCAGTCCCTTCACGATTTCTTTGCACCTTGTTGTTTCTTTGACAATTTTTCTTAGATTATCGTAATAAGGTGTGTCTTTATCAATGTCCTCTAATATCAGATGACTGTATATGAGTACCCCTCCGAGAGGATTATTGATTTCATGGGCAACCCCTGCGGCCAGTTTCCCAAGAGAAGCTAGTTTTTCGGACTGAATAAGATGGGCCTGCATTTCTCTGAGTTCTTTGGTGCGTTCTTCCACTTTCTTTTCAAGTGTTTTGCCCCACTCTATCAATTTATTATTAGCTGCATCAAGGTCATCGGTCATCTTATTAAAAGATTCAGCAAGGTAGCCTATTTCATCTCTGGAATTGACTTCAACTTTGTGGGAAAGATCTCCTCTGGCGATTTTTTGAGTCGCTTCCACTATTTTAAGGAGGGGATCAATGATTCGATTGGTGGAAAAATAAAGAAGGACCAGTAGCAATATGACCAGCATGGAAGCCATGAATGTAAAAGTTATCATGACTTTGTGAGCAATATCTATATAAGGTTTTTCGAGCATACCCACATAGAGTATTCCAATGATCTGATTTTCTAAATTTTTTATGGGTTCATAGGCTGTGATGTACCAGTTATTAACCACAAAGGCTCTGTCTATATAGGATTTGCCGTTTTTTAGTACAGCATCACTCACTTTTTCGGATACTCTGGTTCCAATAGCCCTTAGATCATCTTTGTTCTTAACATTGGTGGATATGCGGAGGTCATTTAAGAAAATCGTTGCTGTTCCTGTCTCGTGTCCTTTGTATTGTTCCCCTTTGTAAACCATTTCCTTGACACTGTCGACAATTTCATAGTTCCTGTTTATGAGCACTCCTCCATACAAAACTCCAAGAAGATTGTTATCTTCATCCAGAATAGGAGAGGCTGCTTTCAGAATCATCCCGCTTGTCTCTTTATTTTTGGATGACTCAGCTGCTTTGGGTGTTGGTTTGATCTCTATGACAGCCTTATCAGCGAGATCTTTTCCTTCTCTTAATAGGAGTTCTCTGGAAATTATCTGAGGGGATGCGGTGACTTCCTTTGATAAGGCTCTTTTTATAATTTCGTCTTGGGATCTGTCATCTCCTGTTATGCTGGGATTTCGTGTTCTTATGATAACAACTCCTTTGGGATCTGTCACATTAAGTATATCCAGTCTGTATTTTTTTCTCAGTTGGTTTAAGCATTCTGATATGGGAACATAATCTTTGTTTTTCAAGCTATCTTCAAGTCTTTCCCTTTCAGAGGTTAAGCTGACGAATTCTTTTATATCGCTCACTCTTTCATTGAATACCATCCATGCTGATGATAGGTCGTGTTTGACTTTATCCTGAGCCTGTGAAATGAGGGTATTCCTGATAAGTCTTGAACCGAGAATGAGAGTTATGATGCCCCCAAGTAATATGACAAGAAGAAAACTTAGTATTATTTTTTTTCTAATCGAAAAGTGAGGAATCTTCATTGGTTGAATGTATGCTAAATTGTTCGTATCAAACTAATTATACTGTATTTATACAAACGGCTCAAGTTAGAAGCGCTGTTGTGTCCGAAATATTTATCGGTCATATAAATCTCCCTTCTATGGGAGTTCAACTTTTATATTTTTAATAATAATGCGGTATTATAGATGATTTAGAATTATTTTAAAAGAGTCTCTGGTTATTGTGGGATTTATTCCAGAAAGAGGCCTTCGATTTCGGCTAATATCTGATTGTCTTTAAAATGTTTCTGTTGGGAAGCGCCGGAAGGACACGCTGAAACACAGGTTCCGCAGCCTTTACACAAAGCGTCGTTTATTTCTGAAATTCCTTCCTCTTCATTATAGGATATGGCGGTATAAGGACACAGATTGACACATATTTGACAGCCTGAACAGAGTTCTTTGTCAATCTCAGCTGTGACGGGTTCCAGAATGAACTTCCCTTTGTCTGCTAAGGCAAGAGCTTCTGAGGTAGCTGCTCCGGCTTGAGCCACTGTATCTGGAATATCTTTAGGTCCTTGAGAAGTCCCGGCTAAAAACACACCATCTGATGCTGTAGAGACAGGGGCTAGTTTAGGGTGTCTTTCCAGGAAAAAGCCGTCTTGGCTTGTACTGATGTTGAAGATTCTGGCAATATCCCCTTGATCCAATCCCGGCTCCAGTCCTGTTCCGAGAATCACCATATCCACAGGAATTCTCCTCATAGTCCCGATAAGGGTATCTTCAACTTGTATGATCAGTTTTCCTTCTTCTTTTTCTGTGACCGCTAGTTCTGTTATTTCTGAGACGTTCCCTCTAATAAATTTAACTCCTTCCTCAAGAAGTCGGTGGTAAAATTCTTCGTAACCCTTCCCAAAAGACCTGATATCAATGTAAAAGTCATAGATGGTGGCATCAGTTTTTTCTTTGAGCAAATGAGCAAATTTTAACAAATACATGCAGCAGACTCGAGAGCAGTAAGGATTATAGTTTTCATCTCTTGATCCGACACAGTGTACCAGCGCTACGGATTTGGGTTTTTCTCCATTGGCCATAAGTATTTCTCCATCCGTAGGGCCCGAGGCATTGTTCAGCTTTTCGAATTCTAAACCCGTGATCACATTTTCGAATCTTCCATATCCTAAGGAGGGGATCCTTTTGGGATCAAAAGGTTTGAATCCTGAAGCGACAATAATACTTCCCACTTCAACTTCGATTTCTTCATCTTCCATATCATGGTTAACAGCTTCTTTTTCGCAGACTTGTTCACAGAGCTGGCAGCCACCAGTTTTAAAATGAATGCAGGCTTCCTCATCTACAAAAGGAACCATAGGGACAGCCTGTCTGATTGGGACTCGAATGGCAGAGTTGGGTCCCAGATCCAACTCTTCATGGACCACTTTTCTTCCATGGATGTCTTCTAAAGTGATGGCCTCTGTGGGACAGAAGAAGGCACAGGCGCCGCAGCCGATACAGGCTTCAGATTCTTCTCCAAAAGGAGGAAGAACTTTTCGATTCGATCCGCGGTCATTAAAACTTATGGCATTGGCTCCCACCACTTGCTCGCAGGCTCGCACGCACAGACCACACAGAATACATTTTTCTGTAGGATCTTTGATCTCAAAAGGAGTTTTCTCAATGCCCATTTTTTCAGCGATTTCTTTAACCGGTTCTGCATTCGGAGCTTGGGCCATTAGCAATTGAACATTCATTTTGCGGGCATTTACTGCATTTTCTGATTCTGTAAAGACTTCAATGCCTTCTCTGACTTCCGTGTTACAGGAAGTAACCAGATCCACTTTATCTCCCATTTTTCTCTCAACCATACACACCCGGCAGGCAGCATAAGGTTCCAGAAGAGAATGATAGCAAAGGGTGGGGATATCGATGTCTACTTTTTTAGCTGCTTGGAGTATGGTGGTTCCTTTTTCCACTTCAACAGGTTTATTGTTGATGGTCAATCTTATTTTTTTATTTTCATTCATTATTATTCTCCTTTATTTTCTAGATCGCATCTCAAGCATCTTTTGGCTTCTTTCATAGCCATTTCCTTGGTAAAGCCCAGCTCGACTTCCTTGAAATTAGATTTTCTCTCTTCAATAGATAAGGCGGGTATTTCTGGCCTTTTCAGTTCAGATAATTCTTCAGGGGACACTTGGACAGGAGGAATATCTAATCTTGGTTTTTTAGGACTGTATTCTCTGGAAATGTTTTCTCCTCTTAAATATCTATGGATTGATTCAGAGGCAATTTTCCCAGCTCTCATGGCTTCTAAAACAGTGGCAGGTCCTGTGACCACATCTCCTCCGGCAAATATTCCGGGTACATTGGTCTCCATGGTTTCTGGATTGACTTCCAAGGTGTTCCACTTGGATATATTGAGCTTTGTGTCTCCTTGGAGAAACTCTAAATCAGGTTTTTGTCCTATGGCAGGAATAAGGGTATCAATTTTGAGCTCATATTCGCTTCCCTTAATAGGTTGAGGCCTTCTTCTGGCTGATTTGTCGAATTCTCCCAAGGACATTTTTTGACATTTGATCTTACTCAGCTTCCCTTTTTCAGAATAGGCCTCAACAGGAAGAGTCAAAAATTCAATTTTAATTCCTTCTTTCAAGGTCTCATCGATTTCTTCCTCATTGGCAGGCATTTCCAGTTTTGTTCGTCTGTAAAGGATGGTCACCTCAGCTCCTAACCTCCAGGCAGTGCGGGCCGCATCTATGGCTGTATTTCCTCCTCCTATCACAGCTACTTTTTTGCCTATTTTTGCCTTTTTATTTAAATTGTATTCTTTGAGGAATTGGAGAGGATCAATAACTCCTTCTGTGTCTTCTCCGGGGATACCCAGTTTGGAATTTACCAGAGCTCCGGTAGCAATAAATAATGCCTTATAATTTTGGTCAAAAAGGTCATTTATCTGGAGATCCTTTCCTATTGTGGTATTGGTTTGAATCTCAACTCCCATTTCCTTTATATCATCGATCTCAGACTGAAGCACATCTTGGGGAAGCCTATACTCCGGTATGCCCCAGGACAAGACTCCTCCAGGCACAGATTCGGATTCAAAGATTGTTGGTTTGTAGCCTCTTTTTACCAGCTCCCACCCAGCCATAAGTCCGGCAGGACCCGAACCTATGATGGCGACTTTTTCATATTTTTGGGGAACTGGTTCCACTTTAGGCTTTTCACCAGTTGATTTTTCATAGTCGGTTAGAAATCTTTTGAGAGCTCTTATGGAGATTGGTTTATCCACTTCTCCGGCTCTGCATCTTGTCTCACAAGGATGGTGGCATACCCGGCCGCACACACTCGGCAAAGGATTTACCCAGCGGTTCACTTCCAGGGCTTTTTTAAAGTCACCTTGAGCAATGAGAGCTATGTATGAAGACGCTTCTGTCTCAATAGGACAAGCATTTTGACAGGGAGAAGGGACTAAATCTGTACAAACCCCAGCAAGACATTTTTTGTATTTTATGTGAGAGACATATTCGTCTCTGAAATTTCGAAGTGTAGTCAGGACAGGATTAGGAGCGGTGTTTCCCAAGCCGCATAAGGCTGTCGCTTTTATATTTTTTGCTAGATTCTCCAATAAATCCAAATCCTCCATTTCCCCCCGGCCTTCTTTTATTTTGGTGAGGATCTCCAACATTCTGGGAATACCCTCTCGGCATGGAGTGCATTTTCCACATGATTCACCTTTACTAAAGGTTAAAAAATAATGGGCTAAGTCCACCATGCAGGTGTTTTCATCAAGGACAACCATTCCCCCTGAGCCCATCATGGAGCCTACTTGAGTGAGTTGTTCATAATCAAGGGGTAAATTGAGATGTTCAGCTGAAACACAACCTCCAGAAGGTCCTCCGATCTGGACTGCTTTGAACTTACGGTCTTTTTCGATTCCTTCACATATGTCAAAGACAATTTCACCCAGGCTCAATCCCATAGGGACTTCGACTAAACCTGTATTTTTGACTTTGCCTACCACAGAAAATACTTTGGTTCCTTTACTGGTGCCTGTTCCTATAGAGGAAAACCATTTGGCTCCTCGTATGATTATGGGAGGAACATTGGCCCAAGTCTCTACGTTATTTATGTTGGTAGGTTTTCCCCAGAGTCCTTTTTGAGCAGGATATGGTGGGCGGGGTCTCGGTTCACCGAGACGGCCTTCAACTGAAGCCAACAGAGCGGTTTCCTCTCCACACACAAAGGCGCCAGCGCCTCTGACCACATTGATATCAAAATTAAATCCTGAGTCCAGGATATTTTCTCCTAAAAGTCCGTAATCTCGAGCCTGATCAATAGCAATCCGGATCCTTTTAAGAGCTAAGGGATATTCATTTCGGATATAGACATATCCTTGCTTGGCTCCCATGGCGTTAGCCCCTATCAGCATCCCTTCGAGGATGGAATGGGGATCCGCTTCCACTAGGCTTCTATCCATGTAGGCTCCAGGGTCACCTTCGTCTGCGTTGCAAATGATATATTTTTCTCCATTGGAACTGTCGGCATTATGAACAAATTCCCATTTCATACCTGTAGGAAAGCCAGCTCCACCTCTTCCTCGAAGTCCTGAATTCTTGATTTCAGTAATGATTTGTTCAGGCTTCATCTCAGTTAAAGCTTTGGCTAAAGCACTGTATCCATCATTAGCTATATAGTCATCGATATTTTCTGGGTCAATAAGACCTCGGTTTCTAAGGGCTATGAGCACTTGTTTTTTAAAGAAATTGATATCGCTTAAAACAGGTATGGGAGATTTTTCTTTGGGAGGCTTGTACATTAGTTTTTCAACCGGACGTCCTTTTAGGAAATGCTCTTCCACAAGATAGGGGATATCCTTCTCTTCAAGTTTTTGATAAAAAATATTTCCCGGTTGGACAGTAAGAAGAGGCCCTCGTTCACAAAATCCATTACAACCTGTAGTGACAACAAGGATTTCATTCTCAAGCCCTTGTTTTTTTATTTCTATTTCCAGGGCTTCTTTAATTTTAAAAGAGTTATTTGAGACGCAGGCTGTTCCTGCACATACCATGAGGTGCATGCGGTAAGCTTTTTCTTTTTCCATTATTTTCCGCTCCTTTTATGCATCTGTTTTTTCGCTTCCTTTTCCCAGGGCGTATTCCTTTACAATATTTCCACCCATAACATGTTTTTGGAAGATTTCTATTACCTTTTTTTCATTCAGATAGATGTATTTGACTGGTGCCTGATCTAAGACTTCAATGGTTGCCATGGGTTCTTTGCTGCAGAGACCAGCACATCCTGAGTTAGTGAGGAGTATGTCAGATGATTCATGCTTCTCTACTTCTTCTATAAAGGCATTCATTATTTTACGTGCTCCAGCAGCAATGCCGCATGTTCCCATATGTACGGTAATTTTGACTTTATAATCTCCTCCTTCACGGATTTTTGAGGTCCTTTTCTTTTTCTCTTTGATCTTTTGTAGGTCTTTAATGGTTAACTTTGGCATTTGTATCCTCCGTTATTTGTATTTATCTAAAATAGACATCACTTTGTCTTCCGATAATTTTCCGTGGACATCCTCTCCGACCACCATAACAGGAGCTAGGCCGCAACAGCCTAAGCAACGGACTTCATCCAAACTAAACTTGAGATCTTCTGTGGTTTCACCTCTTTTGATTCCCAGTTCCCTTTCGACTTTATTCATGATCCGAGCTCCGCCCCTTACATGGCAGGCAGTTCCCAGACATACGTTGATTTTATATTTCCCCCTGGGAGTCAGACTAAAGGCTGAGTAGAATGTAGCCACACTGAGCAGTCTAGATAGAGGGATATTGAATTCCTTGGATACTTTCGTCATGGCCTCTCTAGGAAGATAATTGTATTCCTCTTGAATATCTTGGAGAATAGCCACAGTGGCATTAGGATTATCTTTGTATTTTTCGATGATCCCGGATAATTTGTCCTCATTAATTGCATCTTTCATTTTTGCCTCCCAATATAATCGAGTCCTTTTTTTATGTTTGATTTGATTATTTGAAGAACTTCCGGCGAGTTAATTCGAATGCCGTTTAGTTGTGATTTTATTTTTTTAGTGTCGAGCCTATATTTTTTTCCATTAAGTTGGTGTATGTAAACTAAATTGACCTCAGGATGACCGGATATGATGGAGATAAGGGTTGAAGCCATATCTCCCACAGGTTTTCTGTCTATATGACTGGTTTGGAACATGGCTTTTAAATGAGTCCCTTTTCCTGGCTTTGATTTTATGGAAAAAGTTCCATTGGCTGCTTTGGCTGATTCTGAAAGCAGAGAAAGACCCAGCCCCACAGTGCGTGTGTTTTTAGTGGTGAAAAATGGATCCAGGGCTTTGTTTAGAGTTTTTTTATTCATGCCTTCTCCGTCATCAGTAATTTCCAATATGGTCTTGTCATTTTTGGTATTTTCATGGAACTTTATCTTTATATTTTTAGCTTTAGCTTTGATTGAATTCTCAGCAATATCTAAAATATGTAGAGAGATATCTTCCATTTTATTTCATCAATGAATTATTTTTCTTCCTCCTTGATTGAGGAAAGCTTTTTTGATTTCCTTAATACTTATTTTTTCTATATAAAAAAACGTACAGCACTGACCGATTTGGCTGAGAAAATGGGCATCAGAAAAGCATACCAGAGGCAGTTCTGGTTTATATCTTTTTTTAGCTTCGGATAAAGAGAGTAAGGGGGAGACCTCCAAAGCATCGAGTTCGAGCGTATCAGGTATAAATCCTAGCTGGCTGATAAGACTGAAGGCCTGACGGTCTATATGTGAGGCGATAGCTAGTCCCTCTAAGGAATGAATGAGTTTTATAACTTCTTCTAGAGGAATAGTTGTGGCACCTATAAGAAGATGTTTGTTGAAGTGAAGTACTTCTCCTAACTCATTGACAGCCACCTGAAGACCAAATATTTTGTCGTCGTTTTCTCCTGGGAGGTTCTGGTATATAATTTTTTGCAGTTTAGATACGGATGATATGTTATTAAAAAGCGCTAAAATATGGACTTCTTCTTGAGTTGTCACTTCTATTCCAGGAAGAACTTGGATTTTGACTTTTCTTGCTGCTTTTCTTATGGCAGGAACATTTTCTGCAGAATTATGATCGCATATCCCTAGTACGTCTATGTCTTTTGTTTTTGCTTGAGTGACAATATTCTGAGGAGACATTTCCAGGTCACCACAAGGAGAGAGGCAGGTATGAATATGAAGATCAGCTTTCACTTTTCTCAACATTTTTTATTATGTACCTTTCAATAATTGATACAGTTCTCCAGAAATTTCGAAAGCAGTTTTTGGGGTGGTGAGAATGGGACAATTTTCTTGTTCGGCTTTTTTTAAAGTATCAGAATCTGGTTTTCTGTCGTTGACGATGATGATTCCTGAGAGTTCTTTTAATTTTGCTACCGCCACTATATTCAAATGGACCTGTAAAGTGATCCAAATGTATTTTTCTTTGCTGTTTGCCATCACATCTGAAAGAAGGTCGCTGGTATAACCTCCTTTCACTTCATTGTCCAGAAATTTTTTTGCAGTGAGTATTTCCAGATTGAGGTCTTTTTTTATTTTATTTAATTTCATTTTTTTTTACCCTTTGCTTCAGACTTATTATTATTTTGTCCTGTCTCATTTATGGATTTTGTTTTATTGAGTAGTTCTGAAAGCTCTTTGGATAAATCTCTGAGTTTTTTAGGGAGCATAAACACACAATCTAAAAGAGAGCTCTCTTTTTTTACCACGTCTTCGGCAAAAGCTTCACAGGTAGGAGACCCGCAGGCTCCACAGTCGATCTTAGGTAATTTTTCATATATTTTCTCTATTTCTTTTCTTTTTTTTATGGCTTTGGTCAGGTCGTCATTTAATGGTTTTAATGGCCGGGGGCGAAGCTGGTGTTTTTTAAAAAAGTATCCCTCCGAATATTTTTTACGGACCTCTTTGGCATCCGGGCATCTTTTTATTTTTTTCAATTCAAGTTCTTCGATCAGTCGGAGGATTTTATTGTAGGATATATAGAGATTTTCGACAGTGAGAGAGCCACCGATACACCCTTGAGGGCAGGAGTAAGCCTCGATAAAATCTATGTGTTGAAGCGATCCTCTTTCCATATCATCGAATACTTTGAGGATTTCCGGAAGGCCAGAAACAGTCAGCGAGTTCTTGAGTTTAAGAGTTCGACTTATTCCCCCTGCCATAGCCCAGCCTAATCCTAAAATACAAAGGTTATCTATAGATTCATCAGATTCTTCATTGTCGATATTTTCCATGGTTGCAAGCAGTGGTCCATATATATCAGATATTGAGATGGCACCGTCAAGATATGACTTTTCCTTTTCAGCGGGTTGTTTTATTGAGATCATTTTTGCAGGGCAGGGTGTTATGTAGAAAGCCCCTATTTCTTTTTCTTCAAGCCCATACTGCTTTGATTTTCTCTGTTTGACTTCTCGGGCAGCGATTTCTCTTGGAATGTCTATAGGCGTTATATGATTTATCAGGGATGGATATTTCACTTGAATGAGGCGAACCACGGTAGGACATGTATTAATAATTAAAGGCTTTGTTTCAGAATTTTCTCGCAAGTATTCTAGGAGGGCAAAACTGACCTCTCCACAGCTTAAAGCCAAGTCATAGGCATCATCAAATCCTAATTTTCTAAGGCCGTTTAGAATTTTACCGGGAGTGATTTTTTGGCCAAACTGGGCATAGAGAGCAGGGGATGGAACAGCCACAGTATGTCTGAATCTTGTCAACTCTCCGAAAGGATCGGTGAGGGGATAGATAGCACCTGAAGGACAGGAGGTGATACATTCTCCACAATCAATGCATTTTTCGTCATCGATTTTTGCTTTGCCCCCTCTAACCCTTATAGCCTGTGTTGGGCAGACTCGCATGCATTTCATTCGGCCCATACATTTATTTTCGTCTACTCTGACAAAATGAAGATAATGATTCATGATGCCCCCGAATTATTGAGAAAAAAGAATATTTCAAGAGAAGTCCCTTTTCCAAGAATGGATGAGATTTTGAATTTATCAGCATTCTTTTTTATGTTAGGAAGCCCCATTCCAGCACCAAATCCCATCTCTCTGTATTCTTCTGTTGCCGTAGAATATCCCTCTTTCATGGCAAGAGATATGTCTTTTATCCCCCTACCTTCATCATCTATTTTCAGACGGATTGAATCTGGATCAAGAGTAAAATAAAGAATGCCTTTATTGGCATACATCACCACATTCAATTCAGCTTCATAAGTGGCAATAGCCGCACGCCTTATGATCGAATTTGATATCCCAGTCTCTTGGAGAATTTCTTTGATCTTGCTTGATATATTGCCGGCTCGGCTGAAATCCTTTCCTTTGATTTCAAATTCTCGAGTCAGGACGTTTTCTTTTTCTGTCATGATTTTTTATCGGATTCAGAATATACTCCAGATAGGTTGTGACTGTATAACAAGCCACATGCTGTATACATCATAAGGTCAGTAAGAAGGATAGGAATATCTTTTTTCTTTGCGAGTTTTAATCCTTCAGGATCAGGCTTTTTTCCTCGGACATAAACAATGGCCTTGGCCTCTATGATGTCTGCTGTGCGTACAGATTGAGAGTTACTGAGGCCTGTAAGAAGAAGTATCCCGGGCTTTGCAAAGGCCAGAACATCACTCATCAGGTCTGAGCCGCCCGCAAATTCAATATTGTCATCAATATGAGATTCTCCGCATATTATTTCAGCCTGAAGCAAACGGATAATTTCTTTTAAGGTCATTTCAAATTAGTTCTCTTTAACAAGGGTTTTTATGGTCACATCACCTTTTTTTATGATTCTTTCTGAAGGAGAAATGACAGTAGGACAGTTTTCCCAGCACATTCCACAGCCATTGCATTTATCCGCATCTACATATCTTGCTTTTTTGTTGATTTTTACTTTAAAGTTACCAACGAAACCAGAAACTTCTTTGACTTCACTGTAGGTTAAAAGTTCGATATTGGGATGTTTCCCTATATCTGACATTTTAGGGGTTAATATGCAGGCAGAACAATCCAGAGTGGGAAATGTTTTGTCAAGCATGGACATGTGTCCTCCGATGGAGGCTTCTTTCTCTACTAAATAGACTTTTTTACCTGAATTGGCATAGGTCAGAGCGGCGTGAATACCTGCGATGCCGCCTCCCACAATAAGGACTTCGGGTCTGACGGGGACTTCTTTTTTCTCTAAAGCTTCATGGAGTGCCACTCTTTTTACCGCAGCGGTTATAAGGGTTTTTGCTTTTTTTGTGGCCGCTTCCGGGTCTTTGGTTACCCACGAAACATGCTCTCTGATATTTGTCATCTGGAAATAGAAAGGATTCAGGCCCCCTTCAGAAGTGACACTTCTGAAAGTGGGTTCATGCATCAAAGGGGAACAGGATGCAACGATGACCCGGTTGAGGTTATATTCCTTGATGCTTTTCCTTATAAGGTCCTGTCCGGGATCAGAACACATGAATTTGTATTCTGTGGCAAAGGCGACGTTATCGAGCTTTGAGGCAAACTCAGCTACATCAAAGACATTTACTTTGCTAGCAATATTAGCACCGCAGTGACATATAAAGACTCCTATCCTTGGTTGGCCGTTATCAGACATTGATTCCTCCGATTTCGATTTTATCCCATATTTGTTTGGTTTGAATAAGGGAACGCGAAAATCCCATCTCCTCTCTTGATAAGCCGAATGCCAGCCCCATTAGTTGGCTGAAAAACAGAATGGGCATTTTAAAGTCTTCCTTATATATTTTTTTTATTTTGCTTTGCATGATTTCAAGATTAAAAAGGCAAAGCGGGCACAGGGTTACAATCGCGTCAGCCCCCTTTTTTTGGGCCTCTTTGATAATGATATAGTTAAGTCTGGCTCCTAATTCCTCAAGGTTCGCCGAAAGCGCACCTCCACAGCATTTGGTTTTGGCTGTGAAGTCAACCGTTTCCACTCCCAGTGCTTGGAGGAGAATATCCATACTCTGTGGATAATCCACATCGTCAAATTCTGTAAAGGGCCTCACTACCTGACAGCCGTAGTAAGAAGCCACTTTGAGCCCCCTGAGTTCATACTGGATCTTTTCTTTTATAAGATTGATACCGATTTCATTAACCAGAACTTCAACAGGGTGTTTGACTGTTACAGTTCCTTTATATTCCAGGCCTAGTTTTTCGAGTTTTGAGAGGATTTTTTCTGACTCTTTAGAGCCTTCCTTAAGAAAGTTATTGGCTTTTTTTAAGGATAAATAGCAAGCCGCACAAGGGGCGATTATATCTTTTCCTGCTTTTTCTGCGATAGAAAGATTGCGGCCGTTTATAGCAGCTGATTTTTCATCATCCACAGACATTGAAGCTGTGGCGCCACAGCAGTTCCAGTCAGGCAGTTCTTCGAGTTCAACGCCTAGGATCTTAAAAACAGGAAGTATAGATTCCTCATAATGCTTGGCATTGGTTTTTGCGGAACATCCTGGGTAATATATATATTCCTTCATCAGGTTTCCTCCTTCACGGCTTTGAGAAGTTTTTTCAGCTGCTTTTTATTTTTAATGGACTCTTTTTTTATACTCATTCTTCCAGTTTTTATTAATTTCAGTCCTAAAGGAGCCATTTTGAAAAGGCCGAAAGGATTTAAGGTTTTAAGATAAAGATTCAGCATGAGCCACAGCTCCGAACTCCGTCCGTTTTTGGTAAGAATTTTATGCATTTCTTTATACATGACAGGGATGGGGAATCTGGAAGGATACTTGTTTTTTTCGATCGCTACTCTCTTTATAGCGTACATCACGTCAGTGATTTTTATTTTTGCGGGGCAGCGAACCTGACAGCTGTAGCAGGAAGCACAAAGCCATGGAGTGAAGCTTTTCAGAACCGTATCTTCAAAGCCGCCTTTGGTAAGGGCCATTATTTTTCTTGGAGTAAAGTCCATATAAGCCGCGTCCGGACAGGAACTGGAACATGTTCCGCACTGAATGCAGCGGTCTATTTCTTCACAGTGACTGAGCTCTTTTATTGTGTCTAAAAAATCAAGATTTAGATCTTCCTCAAAGCACACTTTTTCCTGGATTTCCATAAATCCTCCTTAAAAATATTTTTGTGGTTAGGATGGGGTTTTTAGGTAAAGTATGAAGCAAATTTTGCATACTCATAATTTTTTCAATACTTGTGAGTAGTAACTCACACTAGACAAACAAAGGCCTTTTTTAATAGCCTTCCTGTCTTAAAAGGAATCTTCCTGCATCAATGAATTGCAATCTTTAATAAATTATATTTCCTTCTTTTTCTTCCTGCACGTCAATTCTATTTTGAATTTTTTATCTTGTCAATGAAAAAATTGATTTTGCATCACAATTGATTTTAGGGTCATTGTTTTCTATAATCTCCTCATACGTATGTAGGTTTTGGCCTTGATTGTGTTTGTGTTTCAGTAGGATAAATAAAGAATATTCCCAGAGGATTCAGGTGACAGGAAATATTTTTCGCGAATCATTCTTTTTAAACTTGCTTTTTTACTTGGAAAAAAAGTAAAATTTAGAAAAATAAGAAGGAAGGAGGAAAAATGAATAAGAAGATTTTCTCTTACTTAGGGATTGTACTTCTGATATTTATTATCCATAGCTGTTCCTCTCATCCAGAGGAAGCCCTTTTAGACAGGTATTTCAATGCTATGTCATTTAATGACCTGAATACCCTTTCCACCATGGCTATTGAACCGGCTGATTTTGAGTTTGATTCGTGGGAAATAGTAAATGTTACCGAAGAATTCACTGAACCTTTTGCTCTGTCCAAGATGGATCAAAAAGAAAAGGAACTGAAGGGAAAGGTCGATGACTCAACCATGGAGACTCTTGATGCCAGAGATGCCATGGATGGGGCCAAATTTGAGATGGAGCGGCGTCGCACAAGGGCTAACATAAATAAGTTCAATGAAGCTGAAGAAAATTATAACACAAGGTATGAAGCTCACAGAGAACTTCAGAAGGAATACAATGAGCTGGAGCAAGCTGCAGAGAGGGAAAAGAAAATCTCTCTCTTTTCCCTTGGAGGGGATTTCCCGAGAATCCGCCAGTTTGAAGGTGATATTCATACGAAAGAAGTTGATTTAAAGGTTAAACGCAATGGGGAGGAAGCCAATTATAAAATTTATATGAGGCAGTACGAACTTACGGATCCGGAAAATAATATCACTCACACCGGGAGATGGATCATCCTAAGGTTTGAGAATCTCGACTGATCCGAAATTCCTTTTTTTGACAAAATATTGACTCTTTTTTGATTTTCTTTTATAAATACAAGACTATTTTTGCATGGGCCGTTAGCTCAGGGGTAGAGCACCGGCCTTTTAAGCCGGGTGTCGCTGGTTCAAATCCAGCACGGCTCACCATGCATAACGCGCTCCTGTCGTCTAGCCTGGCCTAGGACACCGCCCTTTCAAGGCGGCGACACGGGTTCAAATCCCGTCGGGAGCGTTTTTTTATAATGGGGACATCCCATTAGGTACCACCCTAATGTCACTTCAAAAATCAGAGTGAATTTTTCTTCTGCAAGTAAACGACTGTTTACACATTACTACTTCATTACAAAATCTGTTCTATTACTCAATAGAGGAATTTAGTCATTTCTCCTTCCCTGCACATTTCTTGAATCACTATCCCTGCCATGAGCAGGATCTATGTCACAGAAAGAGATGTCACCCCGGGCATCATTGCGGTGATTCAGTCATTCGGAAGCCGGATAAACTTTCATCCACATCTTCACTTTCTGGTCACAGAGGGAGGGACAGATAAAAAAGAATAGTTCCACAGGGTCCCGCATTTTAATGATTCTCTGCTCTGTCGGTTTTTCACACTTGAGTCTTCTCGCTTCTCCTTGAAAAAAAGTTGATCAATAAAGACCTTGTCCAAAAGATTCTTCACTGGCGTCATACGGGATTCAATGTGCACAGTAAGGTCAGAACTGAGACTAAAGAAGACGCCGAACAAGTGGGTAAATACATGATTAGACCTATCCTCTCTTTAAAAATATTATCCCTGGACAAGACACAGGGGCGGGTCCTCTATCGATACGGAAAACACAGCTCTGAGACAGAGTCTATGGATTATCTGGAGTTTATTGCCCGGGTGACTCCTGACAAAGGACAGGTTATGGTCCGCTATTACGGCCTCTATGCCAATGCCCACAGAGGAAAGATGAGAAATGCTCAGCTCTCTTTAGCAGCTGAGGAACTATCAGAATATATGTGACACTCTAACGTCCTGTATCAAAGACAAGGGAGATCTCTATTCCTTCTATGCCTCACTAAGAATGATTTTCTGATATTCTCTCCTTTTTGTGGGTTCCCCGTTGACTTGTACTTTATTTTATATATATGATGGGTGATGAAGTCGCTTAGAGGATGGGAATTTGATGAAGTGGAAGGAAAATCATTACCAACAGAAAAACCAAATTCTTATCGTGGTGGGCTGAAGAGATCGAGGTGGCGTTGAAATAGAATGAGTAGAAATCAAAGCACTCCCAAAAAGCAAATTTATATGTTTTAAATCATAAAAAAGGAGGAAGGTATGAAGAAGATTATTATTTTCACAATAGGAATTATCTTTATTGCCCTTATATTATTTCCTATTTACATCAAGGCTGCGGTTGTAAAAGAAGAGAAAATCAAACTTAATGATGATCTGTATGTAGAGATAAAAGCACAGGTAAATTTTGTTATGAGCCAGGCATTTGAAAAATATAAGGGAATGGAGGCAGTAGAAAAAGCAACTGAAGCTGAGAATAGTGTTTATAAAAAATTTGGGGTTACAAAAGAAGAACTTAATAACTACATTACTGAATTAAGTGAAAAAGATGTCAATAGAGCTGGGACAGTTATAATGAAGGTTGCCCGACGGATGCAGGAGCTTACAGATGCTGCAAAAAAGGAGCCGGAGCCTCCTTCATTCGAAAAGAATGAGATCAAAGGCTTTTCTGGAGTTCCTGTTTATGTTGGGGCAGAATTTATATCTGGAACACAAATGGGAGATACAAAATTCATGGAAGATGCACTGGCGAAAGAAGGGTACATCTGGTACGAGTACGGGGAAAAACTCTGCGAAGAGTATAATGAAGATCCAAAAGGTGTTGACAATAGAATTGTAGATTTTTACAAAAAAGAACTTGCAAAAAAAGGTTGGAAATATATCGGAGAGGGAGTTCGTACCTATCACTTGTCAAAGGGCAATAATGCTATCGGGATCAGTTTCCCTGCGGATTGTACGATTGAATACAGGCATATGAGTACGGAGGAGGCCAAAGGGAATTGTGGCAAAATGGAGGAAGATCAATTCATAGAAGCCTTCATAAAGTGTGCGGCTGCGGCCCAGGAAATTTGTAAAAAACAGGGTATTCAAAACGTGAATGACTATATGACTCAAATGGCTGATGAGAAAGCTTTAGAAATGCTTACTAAAAAAGTTGAAATAGGCCTTAACGAGACATTAAAGCCATATGGAGTAACTTTTAAAAGGTTCAAAGAAATCGAAACGGGATATAACTCTGATAAGATAATGAGACGCCTGTATACCGAGTATGAAAAAGAGATGAATGCTCTCCAGTTGGGATTAATGTTCATATCGCGTTGATGGAATAGACAGTAATAGCCTCTCAATATCCTCATTGCATTGCAATTTGAGAGGGGAGATAGTTTTTAACACAGGCATGGTGGGGTATGTGGAATCTTTGACCGATCCCAGCTATACCGGTCAAATCCTTTCTCTGACTTATCCCCTTATCGGGAATTATGGAGTTCCTGGGAAAAACCACCCTTGATATGCCGCTGCATTATGAATCGAACAGAATCCATGTGTCTGCGCTGATTGTCTCCGACTATTCTCAAGCCCATAACCATTGGCAGGCGGAAAAATCCCTATCGGACTGGTTGAGGGAAGAGAATATCCCCGCTCTGTGTGGAATCGACACCCGTGCTTTGACTAAAAGGCTGCGGGAAAAGGGGACTATGCTGGGCAAGGTCGTGTTTAATGAAGATGTGGATTTCTGTAAATAAAGACCTTGTCCAAAAGATTCTTCACTGGTGTCATACGGGATTCAATGTGCACTCCAAAGTAAGGGCTGAGATGATAAAGAAGGTCTATAGCAGCTGAGGAACTATCAGAATACATGTGAAACTCTAATGTCCTGGATCAAGGACAAGGGAGATCTCTGTTCTTTGTGTGGCACTATTAGAGTGATTTTCTGATATTCTCCCTTTTCTGTGGGTTTCCTGTTGACTGGTCCGTTATTTTATATGTATGATTGGCGATGAAATCGCTGAGAGGGCTGAAATTTGGTGAAATAGAGGGAAAATCAACAGCAACAAAAAAACCAAATTCTTATTTTTAAAAAGTGATTTTTTAAGTCACTGGAGGAAAAAATGACCCGAAACAAACAAAGGGGTGGGATCATCATTGAATTGGTGTGGACAATCATTTTTGCTTTTCTTTTTATTTTACTTCTGGCTCTTAAGGTTGATTGGTATTATGTTTTAGGTGCCTTTTTATTTTTCGTCTGGTGCCTAAGGGGTTTTATTAGAGAAATCAAGGACAAGGATGTGGAAAATAGCAAATCAGATCGAATGAAAATCGAAGATGAGATAAAAAGTAATCAAAACAAAGGATAAAATAATATTTGGAGGAAACCATGAGTACAATGGATATTATTTTTTATGTTATTATTGCAATTATTCTTATTGGGGCCGGAATTGCATATTTTTTAAAAAAAAGCGGCGCCAAAAAATCCATCAAAGAAGCAGATGAATCAATACTTCAAAGTGATGATTCGATGGCCCTTTTACATTTAAACAGCGCTCTCATTGATGCCAATGAATCACCAAACCTGGAACTGGAAATAATTGAAAAGATAGAGAAATTATACCAGAAGAATAACATTACTTTTGACTTTTCAAATTACCGCAAATTAATAGAAAATTCCCGCGTTTTACTCAAAAAGACATCAAAGAAGTCATCAAAGGAATTTGAAGAAGTAGATTCCCTAAAAACAAAAATACGGGAAAGCATGCCTCCCATCAAGGAGGGCGATGTTTTTGATCAAATGAGAGAAAGTGCCCAGAAAGTTAGTGAAGAAGTATTGAAAAAATTTAAATAAAAAAATCAATTGTTCCGTTGATGATGATTGAATCAACCATCTTTTCCCAGCAGGAACCGATCACAAATTAGGTAGTCTTTTTATGGGACGTTTCCTCCTAGACTAAAAGGAAATACTGAAGCCAAATCTATAGTTGGGTGCGCTGTGACTCTGCAGTGGGTGAACAATTTCTGAGTAAAAGAACAAAAATTTGGTGCCCGTCATGACGTAAGGATACATATAGCCATGGTTCCGGGACATTTCTATTCCACTGCCCCCATATAGCCTGAAAAACAATATTTTCCGCGGAAGGAGGTAAGCTGCCCCTGCTTGAAACAGCAGGTCTTCTTCCGAACTCACATAGTCCATATTTCCAGTGAGAAAAACGTTTCCTTTCAGCCGATGTTTAAAACCCAAACTTACCGGATTGATGAAACAAGAAAACGTTACATAATTATCTGGAAGTTGGCAAGCTTTCGACCTCCTGTGTCTGGCAAAAGTATCTGTCTCACAAACGGCAAAAATCATCAATCCCATCAAACAGAACAACAGAATTTTTTTTATCTCTTCCTCCTTTCCAAATCATCTTCACTTTTACATATGCAAAGTCCATGCCAAGTGGTTTAGCCTGAGGACTGGAAGAAAAATGTACTGAAAAACGGACAAGTAATTTCAAAATGTCCATTATTTAGACATAGTGAAGCGATTAAAAAATGGGCTGCGATAATAAAGAAGGTCTATGAGATCGATCCCCCTATTCTGATATTCTCCCTTTTCTGTGGGTTTCCTGTTGACTGGTCCGTTATTTTATATGTATGATTGGCGATGAAATCGCTTAGAGGGCTGAAATTTGGTGAAATAGAGGGAAAATCAACAGCAACAAAAAAACCAAATTCTTATCTTTAGTCCATTTAAAATCAGCAACGGAATGGATTCCGATAGATTTTTTATGGATAAGTCGGATTAAAAAAGGATAATCAGATGAAAAGACGAACTTTTTTAAAAAAAAGCTCCCTGGCCGCGGCTGGCTTCTGTTCAGATATGTATGTGAGGACGTGGCAGGGGCCCGTGTTTTATGAAAAATGTCCTTCTCCCACTTCCCTGCAAGCACAGTGGCAGGATATGGAGTTAGGGATGTTTTTTCATTTTGATATTCCTGTTTACAAACCTGGCTGGAATTGGCGGACCTGGAAAGATCTTCCGGCTCCGGATATGTATCATCCGAAAAATCTTGATACGGATCAGTGGATGGAAGCTGCCAAGGCTATGGGAGCTCGATATGCGGTTTTTGTAGCCAAGCACTGCAGTGGTTTCCTTCAATGGCAGAGTGATCTGTATGCTTATGGGGTCAGACAATCTTCCTGGAGAAACGGGCAGGGGAAGAGGGGGATCTGTTGAATTGAAAATGAAAAAGCCGGAAGTCGTGGACCATGCCGTCATTATGGAAGACATAACAAGGGGCGAGCGTGTGCGGGTATACCGCGTGGAAGGTTTGACGGGGCCTGAGAAATGGGAAGTCCTGGCCGGAGGCCAGTCCATCGGGCACAAAAGGATTCAAAGATTTCGTCCTGTTGAAGTGTCAAAAGTCCGGTTGATTGTCTCATCATCTGCCGGGACCCCTTCTATACGGAGCCTGAAAGTCTATTACGCGGGATAACGTATCTTCAAAGGGAAAAAAACAGAACTAAAAAAGGCTTCAATACGTATTAATAAGAGAGGTATTTGTTTTTATGAGGGATAGGAATCCCTGGAACGTTTCTGCGTTCGATCATGGATTTTGGTCGAAGAAAATTTTATGAAAAATATATAAAAATCCATAGAGGAGCAACCGCTTATGAAGAAAGTCATTATAACCATTGTGGTTCTCATCATTGTTATAGGTCTTGTTTTTCTGGCTTTAAAGAGCTGCCAGAAAAAGAGCGATGTTCAAACGGAAAACACAGCCAAAGTGGAGAAAGGGGATATTTCCAGAACCGTGGTCGCCACCGGTAAAATCGAAGCTCTTTTTAAGGCTGAGGTCAAGTCAAAAATAGGAGGAATCGTAAAGCACTTTTATGTTGAGGAAGGGGATCAGGTCAGCGGAGGGCAGAAGCTCGTTGACATAGTGCCGCAGGCCACTCCTGTGGAACTGGTGCAGGCAAGGACTGAGGTCAAAGCAGCGGCTTTTGACAAGGAAATATCTGAAAAGAAATATTTTAGAAGCAAAGAGCTTTTTGAAAGCGAACTGATTTCGACAGAGGAACATGAACAGGCCAGAGCGGATTACAGGACAGCTAAGGCGCGGTTTTATGCTTCCATGGCTCAACTTCGAGTGTTAGAGCAGGGAGCGGATTTGTCTGAACTTGTCGAGGGGATTGAACTGAGCGAAGAAGATAAAAAGGAGATTGAAACAGAGGCAAGGGAAGCTATCAACAGTATGACATTAAAAGCTCCCATTTCCGGAATTGTGCTTTCTCGTGATACGGATAAAGGAGGAGCTGTCATTCCCATATCTTCGGCTTACGGGGGGACGGTTATCATGACGGTTGCTGATGTTTCTGAGAAACAGTTCCGCGGGGATGTGGATGAGGCAGATATCGGAAAAGTTCACCTGGGTCTTCCGGCAAGAGTCTTTGTGGAGGCTTATTCTGAGGAACATTTTGACGCACGATTGATTCAAATAAGCCCTCAGGGACGGGAGAAGGAAGAAATCATTAATTTTGAGATAAGAGCTACTGTTGATGACTCGGAGGACAGATTGAGAGTGGGTATGTCAGCGGACGCAGAGATCATTCTTGAAGAGCATAAGGACGTTCTTCTGATTCCTGAAGGAGCTGTTGTATATGAAGAGGGCAAGACTTTTGTGAATGTGGAGGATAGCACTGTTGAGGAGGGCATGCGCAAGGTAGAGATTGAGAGAGGCATCTCAGATGGTCTTTTTACAGAGGTCTTATCGGGTCTCAAAGAAGGTCAGGTCGTTGTTCTTCCCAGATAGTCGTTTATGAGAAGCTGGTGAGATTTCCCTTTGAAAAGAGAAGGAAATGCTTTTAAATGAAGTGATCAGACAGGCTGTCACAGACCTGAAAGCTCACCGTCTTCGAAGTACACTCACCCTTTTCGGGATCATCTGGGGGATCATGGCCATTATGATTCTCCTTGGCTGGGGATTCGGATTTCGCGATATGATGTGGGAGGGAATGAGTCAGATCGGGGAAGACCTTGTGGTTTTTCTGCCCGGCCACACTTCCATTGGAGTGGGCGGATACAAGACAGGAAGACCGATCATCCCCGAGATGAAGGATATTGAAGCCATCCGGATCCAATGCTCTTCGGTCCATGAAATAAATCCGCAGGTGATGCGGTGGTATTATGTGAAGGTTGAAAACGAGTCCAGACAGTACAATATACGCGGAGTGATCCCTGCGGCCAAGGAGATGAACAACTGGGAAGTGGCCAAGGGGCGGTTTATTTCTGAACATGATATCAAAAACCGAAGACGGCTTGCTTTTATTGGGAATAATGTCAGGGAACAGCTTTTCGGAGAGGATTCCGATCCGGTTGGCAGGAAAATGAAGATCCGGGGAGTGACTTTTCACGTGGTGGGTCTGGCAGTGGAGAAAGAGCTGCAGACTTCCACCATAAACAGCCGTCATGATGATCAAATCCTTGTCCCTCTCAGCACAGCACAGCAGTTATGGGGAGACGGAAAAAGCCTGGATCTTGTTTTTGTCACACCAAAAGAGAACACAAAATCCGGGCAGGTTGTCTCTGAAATTCGCAGCCTTCTCGCTGAGCGCCATAACTTCGATCCGGAGGATAATGAAGCGTTGATGATTTTTGAATTCGCTTTTTTTGAAAAGATGTTCAGCATTTTAGCCCTTGGGCTGAACATCCTCTTGGGTTTGATCGGTGTAGTGACTCTTTTTGTGGGCGGAGTCGGCGTGATGAACATCATGCTGGTCTCAGTGCAGGAACGGATCCACGAAATAGGGATCCGCAAAGCCGTGGGAGCAAAAAAAAGGGATATAAGGCTCCACTTTCTGGCTGAAGCCCTGTTTATCACCATGCTCGGGGGCCTCATTGGTTTTCTTCTTGGATCCGCTCTTTTGGGTGCGATCAATATATTGCCTCTGCCTCCATCTATTCCTCTTCCTCAAAATTCCATTGAGCTGTCGTTAATCGTTGTTTTTGTGATGATCCTGACCGGGGTCCTATCCGGTTATATCCCGGCAAGAAATGCAGCTGAGATGGAACCGGCAAAAGCGCTTCAGTATGAACGGGGAGTGACTGTTTCGGGAAAGAAAGAACCCAAACCTCTCTGGACTTCCCGTACTCTGATGGGAGAGCTGATCGGCCAGGCCTTATTGGAGATCCGGAGCAGCAGGTCCCGGAGTTTCCTTACCATGTTCGGGATATTCTGGGGAATCGCTTCTATCATCATTCTGATAGGATTCGGCACCGGATTCCAGGATTTTTTCGAGCGTGAATTCGGCAAAATGGGTGAAAAGACCATATATGTCAGCGGAGGTAGGGTGAAGAGCGAGAGAGGCTCTTTTAGTCAAGCCAGGAGAGTCAGATTGACAGAGAGGGATGTCAGAGCCCTTAACTCCTTTTCTTATGAAATAGAAAGGGCTCTTCCGGAATATGACTGCGGAAATGTTGTGGTCAAGTATGGGAATGAAAGCAGGGCTGTGCACACCCTTGGAGTGGTTCCGGATACATCAACGATGAGAAACTATAAAATCAGCAGAGGGAGATTTATCAATCAAGGGGATATAGAACGGAGAGAGAGGGTGTGTTTCCTGGGAGCCACCATTCAAGAAAGGCTTTTCGGAAGCCGGACCAATGATATATCAGGGGAATATGTCAGTGTGAGCGGGATCCGCTACAGGGTCATAGGAACCGCGGAAGCCAAAGGATATCAGTTATCGATCAATAACTCTTTGGATGATGAAAAGCTGCTTATCCCTTTCACTACGGCTCTGAAGGACTTCAGCGGTGATAAGTACCTGTCGCGCATTCTTGTTTCTCCGGTCGATAAGACTCGTTATAATGAAACAGAACTGGAGATCCGGAGAAGCCTTGCCCGACTGCACCGGTTTGATGCTGGCGATGAGGATGCTCTCTATGTATGGAGTATGATAGAAGGCATGGATTTTATGGGATATATTGTGCTGGGGCTTCAGATATTTTTAGGGGGAGTGGGAGTGATCACGCTGATGATAGGGGCTGTGGGAGTGATGAATATCATGTTTTTTATTGTGACCCAGCGCACCAGAGATATAGGAATCCGCAGAGCTATAGGAGCCTTAAAAAAACATATTTTCTTTCAGCTTTTTACCGAAGCTTTTGCCTTGATTTTTATGGGGGGTCTGATCGGATTAGGGATCGGACTGGGACTGAATGCCGGTTTATCCGTTCTTGTGGAAGCCCTAAGAACCCAGAATCCCCAGCTCATGATGCTTTTTTCACCGGAGAATTCCCTATTCACATCCGTGATTACTGCTTTTTTTATGGTGATTGCAGGTTTCGTAGCCGGTTTAACACCTGCACTGAAGGCCATGAAGCTGGATATTGTTGAATGTCTCCGCTATGAATAGCCTATTAAGGAAAAAAGTCAATCGATCTTTTTTTTGTTTTTTTTATAAAGCCAGTACAGCATGACAGCAGGGGCTTCATAAAAAGCGAGGATAATAGGAGACAGAATAATCCAATATATATTGAAATCCGGAAGAAAAAGGATAATAAAACCCACGAAGCCACCGATGGCAAAGACTATGGATCCCACTAACAGCAAAGTGACAGAGTATCTATTCATGGCGGTTCGTTTTTTTAGGGATTCAGAATCAGCTGAAATGAAAGCCCCCTTCACTGCAGACTTTTATGGCCGCTTCAGATACTTTTTCATCATAGAGGATTCCCTTGTTTTTTTTGATTTCATTCAAGGCATCCTCAAGACTTAATGCGGCTCTGTATGGCCTGTGAGATGCCATGGCTTCTATAACATCGGCCACAGCCAGGACTCTTGCTTCGATGAGGATTCCCTCCCCGGAAAGGCCGTCAGGATACCCGCTTCCGTCTATTCGTTCGTGATGCTGTCTCACTATGTCAGAAACAGGCCATGGAAATTCGATGGGCTTAAGGATATCAGCCCCCACTTTTGGATGGGTTTTGATCATGTTGTACTCCACTTCTGAGATTTTACCCGGTTTGCTCAGTATCTCCGCAGGAATATAGATTTTTCCTATATCATGGAGTGTGCCTGCCATGCGTATTCCCTCTATTTTATCCTGGTCGAGCTTCATCTCTTTTGCTATTTTTACTGCCAGCGTTGTGACGCGGCGTTGATGGCCTGCTGTATAGGGGTCTCGTGTTTCTATGGTGAAGGCCATGGCCTCAACGACCCCTTCCATAGCCTTTCTTTGATCTTCCCAGCTCTTTTTTATTTGGTTTTCCGCTTTCTTGCGCTGGGTGATGTCTGAGAAAGTGACCACAAGACCTGTTGTCTTGCCTTCTTCATCCAGGGTAGGATTGACGTCTTGGTAAATAGGGACTTTGGCTCCTGATTCTGAGTGGAGCATGACTTCATGATGGATCCGGGTCCTTTTCCCCTTTAACAACTTATCAACAGGTATTTTTAGGGAGATGCCTGTTTTTTCACTGTATATGGGATAGATCTTTTTTAGATTTTTATTAAAAGCATCTTCAAGTTTCCAACCGGTTATTTCTGCTCCCTGTTCATTCATAAAATTAACCTTTCCATTTTCATCCGTAGCAATGACTCCGTCTCCTATGTTTTTAAGGATTGTGGATAACCACTTTTCCCTTCTTTTGAGCTTTCTTTCCATAGAGAATTTGTAAAGAGCGATTTCAATTGTAGTCTGCAGATCGCGTTCCTCAAATGGTTTTAAGAGATAGCCGAAAGGTTCTGTTTTTTTAGCTTTTTGAATGGTGTTTTCATCTGCATATGAAGTGAGGTAGACAATGGGTATATTGAGCTGTGTATAGATAAAGTCAGCGGCCTCCACGCCATTCATTTTTCCCTCGAGCATTATATCCATGAGAACGATATGGGGAGATTTCTTCTTTGCTGTTTTAATAGCCTCTTCAGAAGAGGAGGCTACACTGATAGCTCTATAACCCAGACTCTGAAGCATGTTACAGACATCCCTGGCTACTATGATTTCATCCTCAACGACCAGGACTTTCGTTCGTTCCGCTATTTCTAATTGATCTTGTGTCATTTTTTTTGTTTATATTATAGGATACATTTTAACATAAATAAGTCAATTTTTCTTATAAGTTCTATAGCCTTTAATAGGCTCTTCATGTGTTGTCCCGTTCATCATCCAGGTTAGTATTCATCCCATGGCTTGACTGCCAGGTCATTCAGTGTGATTTTTGAAATAGCGTCAATAAAACGTTCAGCGAACTCAAGGTTTGTAATTATGGGAATATTGAAATCAACAGATTTCCTCCTTATTATGTAATCGTTTGTCAGTTCTTCTTGTTCAATGCTCTTGGGAATGTTAATGATGAGATCGAGTTTTCTCTGCTCGATAAAAGATAGTATATTCGGTTCTCTTTTTTGAAGAGGCCAGTACAGTACCTGTGATTCAATACCGTTGTATTGAAGATAGTCAGCCGTGCCTCTTGTAGCGTACAGATCGAATCCCAGATCTCTGAGCTTTTTTGCCTCTGGTAAAAACCGGGCCTTGCTTTCAAAAGGTCCTGTGGAGAGCAGAATGTTTCTTTTCGGATAGTCATATCCCACAGAAAGCAGTGCTTTTAAAAATGCCTCTTCAAAATTATCTCCAATACAAGCGACCTCTCCTGTTGATGCCATCTCAACGCTGAGCACAGGGTCAGCCCCTTTTATACGGGTGAATGAGAATTGAGGTGCTTTAACTCCCACATAATCCAGCTCAAAGCAGGATTTATCAATTGCTGGGAGGTCTAATCCCATTATGAGTTTTGTTGCCAGTTCAACAAAATTGAGTTTGAATATTTTTGAGACAAAAGGGAAGGACCTTGAGGCACGCAGGTTGCATTCTATGACTTTAACCATATTATCTTTGGCTATGAATTGGATATTGAACGGCCCGTTTATCTCCAGAGCTTTAACGATTTTTCTTGTGATTTTTTTCATCCTGCGTGTCGTTTCCAAATAGGTCCTCTGTGGAGGGAGGACCATGGTGGCATCCCCGGAATGCACTCCGGCATTTTCAACGTGTTCACATATGGCATAAACAAAAAGCTCCCCTTTTTTTGCCACTCCGTCAAGCTCTATTTCTTTGGCATTTTCAATGAATTTGCTGATGATGACAGGGTATTCAGGGCTGACCTCAGATGCTCTCTGCAGGTAGCCCACTAATTCATTGTCATTCAAAGCCACGGACATAGCAGCTCCGCTTAATACATAACTCGGCCTGATGAGGACGGGATATCCCACACTTTGAGCAAAACTTTTGGCTTCATCGATGTTGGTGAGTTCCTTCCATTCAGGCTGGTCGATGCCAAGATTATCCAGGAGAGAGGAGAATTTATGACGGTTTTCCGCATTGTCTATGTTTTCGGGTGATGTGCCCAGAACATTGATTCCATAGAGAGCACACTTGGTGGCAATATTATTGGGGATCTGCCCCCCCATGGAAATGATGATTCCTTTGGGATTTTCTTTTTCATAGATATCTGCTACTGTCTCAAAACTCAGTTCATCAAAATAGAGACGGTGGCAGATGTCATAATCAGTGCTGACGGTTTCAGGATTGTAGTTGATCATTATGGTTTTGTATCCAAGGGAACTAAGGCTTATGACTGTATTCACGCAGCACCAGTCAAATTCGACAGAAGAGCCGATTCTGTAAGAGCCTGAACCAAGAACAATGACATTGTCCTTGTCTTTGAATTCGATGTCATCTTCCCTGCTGTTGTACGTAAGGTATAAGTAATTCGTCCGGGCAGGATACTCGGCAGCTAGGGTATCGATCTGTTTGACAGACGGATAAAGAGAGAATTTTTTTCTTAACTCACGGAAGTCCAGTTCTTCTTTTCCAAATATAAGTGCGAGCTGTTTGTCAGAGAAACCGAGCTTTTTGCTGAGAAGGAGAAGCTCTTTAGGAAGATGATCGAATGCAGAACCGGTAAGTTTTCGATGCAGGTCAACAATATTTTTAATTTTATATAAAAACCAGGGGTCTATTTGGGTGAGTCGCTGGATTTCTTTAATAGGAACGGTATGTGTGGCTTCGGCTATAGCAAATATCCGCTTGTCTGTGGGATTTTTTAGTTCTTTTTTCAAATTTTTAAAATGTATATCATTACATACAAGGCCGTACACACCGACCTGCAGCATTCGGAGGGCTTTTTGCAGGGCTTCCTCAAAATTTCTTCCAATGGCCATCACTTCGCCCACACTTTTCATCTCGCTTCCGATTTTTTTTGACGCGCGTTTGAATTTTGTCAGGTCCCATCTAGGTATTTTGACCACTACATAATCCAGGGCTGGTTCAAAGCATGCTTTTGTTGTTTTTGTGATGGAGTTGGGCAGGTCTATGAGGGAATATCCCAATGCAAGCTTGGCAGCGATGAATGCGAGCGGATACCCGGTTGCTTTAGAAGCCAGAGCGCTGCTTCGGGATAACCGGGGATTGACTTCAATAATTCTGTATTCTCCCATATTTTTGTTAAGTGCGAATTGGATGTTGCATTCACCGATAATGTTCAGATGGCGTATGACCTGGATGGAGATTTTTCTCAGTTTATGGTATTCGCGGTCGTTAAGGGTTTGAGAGGGAGCAACCACAATACTCTCTCCTGTATGAATACCCATGGGGTCAAAATTTTCCATATTACATACGGTAATACAGTTATCCTGATTATCTCTCACAACCTCGTATTCGATCTCCTGCCATCCCTCCAGGTATTCTTCAATCAGGATCTGGGGAGTAAAGCAAAAAGCTTTGAGCACTCTTCTCCTGAGGTCTTGTTCATTGAAGGAAAGGCTTGAGCCCAATCCTCCCAGCGCATAGGCGACTCTTGCGATCACAGGGTAACCGATTTTTTTAGCTGCTTTAAGGGCTTGTTCCAGTGAGTTAACAGCAAAGCTCCTTGGAATTTTTAATTTGATCTTGTTGAGACGTTTGGAAAAAAGTTTTCTGTCCTCACAATCCATCACGGATTTTATGGATGTGCCCAGGACTTTGACCCTGTGTTTTGCAAGAATTCCTTTTTTATAAAGCTCCACTCCACAGTTGAGTGCTGTCTGTCCTCCGAAACTAAGGAGGATTCCATCGGGCTTTTCTTTCTGTATCACTTTCTCAACAAAATAAGGGATTACAGGGAGAAAATATATCTTATCTGCCAGATAATCCGATGTTTGGATCGTGGCGATATTCGGATTGATAAGGATAATGGTGATCTTTTCCTCTTTGAGTGCTTTGATGGCCTGGCTTCCGGAGTAATCGAATTCTCCTGCCTGCCCTATTTGCAGTGCGCCGCTCCCGAGCAGAAGGACTTTTTTCACGGCTTCAATACCTCTAGGAATTCATCAAAAATAAATTCTGTATCCACTGGCCCGGGCGAATGTTCAGGATGGAATTGGACTGACATAAAAGGACGTGTTCCGTGCTTGATTCCTTCGTTCGTATTGTCATTGATGTTTGTGAACCAGGGCAGCCAGTCACGGGGGAGAGACTTTGTATCAACAGAAAAGCCGTGATTCTGTGATGTGATATAGCAGCGTTTGGTTCCAGCTTGAAGGCAGGGCTGGTTTTGACTCCTGTGCCCGTATCTAAGTTTATAGGTGTTGGCTCCCGCAGCTAAGGCCAGAATCTGGTTTCCCAAACATATCCCGAAAACAGGGATCTCTTTTTCAATGCATTTCTTTACCCTTCCAATGACTTGTTTGGCCATTTTCGGATTGCCAGGGCCATTTGAAATGATAACCCCATCAAAAGAATGGGAAAAGAAGTCATAATCATACGGAACCCTGAGAACACAGCAGTCTCTTTTTATAAAGCTTCGGAGGATACTGTTTTTGACACCGCAGTCAATGACGATCAGTTTGATGGCCCCCTTTTTATTGTATTCAACAGGCTTTCTTACGCTCACTTTCTCTACAACATTGTCTTTATTCGGGTCATAAAAGTCCACATCTCCGTTGAGGATGACCTTGCCCAGCATGGTTCCTCTTTCTCTTAGAATTTTAGTCAAAGCTCTGGTGTCTATTCCTGTCAAGGCAGGTATGTTTTCTTCTATCAGCCAGGATGACAGGCTTTGGGCTGCCTCGAAGTGGTGGAATTCATTTGAATAATCTGACACGATGAGACCTGAGGCATGAATTTTTTCGGATTCGAAGTATATTGATAAGTTGTTTTTTCTTTGTTTTGAAGGCACTCCGTAATTTCCGATTAAGGGGTAAGTCAGGACAAGTATTTGACCCTTGTAGCTGGGGTCAGTCAAAGATTCATTATAACCCACCATGCCGGTGTTAAAAACAAGTTCACCTGATGTGGAAATGGGGCTACCAAAAGAGAAGCCTCTAAACTCTGAGCCGTCTTCTAGAATGAGAGTGCCGTGTTGCATTAAGTCACAGATGATTTTAGACATGTTTATATCATATGAAGCTGTCCAGGTCAAAGAGAAACAGCCTTTTTCCCCTTGGCTTTTATGAATAACCAAAATTTTTCTTGGAGAAACATTGACAAGATGGTAAGAAAGAAGTATTATTTAAATTAAAATGAATACAAATTTAAAACTGTTACAAATAATATTAAAAAAGAAAGAAATAAAACCCACATATATAAGATTGAAAATCTTAAGTTATCTTGAAAACTACAGAACACATCCCATGGCAGAAGAGATATTCAAAGCTATAAAAAAAGAGATTCCAACGATTTCCTTGACAACGGTGTACAATACCCTGGATATATTTCAAAAAAAAGGACTTGTAAGGCCTTTGTATATCACAGGTACAGAAGTTCGCTATGATAGAGACACTTCCTCTCATTACCATTTTTTTTGTGAAAAATGCGGAAGGATTATTAACCTGAATTTTGAATATGAAGGTTTTGAAATGGAAAGTGTCGGTGGGAATAAAATAACTGAAACACACGGTTACTTTAGAGGTGTGTGTAAGGATTGTATAGATAAAAATATTAAGACTAAAGGAGAAAAAAATGAAAATGTATAAGTGTTCAGTCTGTGGTTATATCTATGATCCCAATGCAGGAGATCCGGATAGCGGAATAGAACCCGGGACTGCATTTGAGGACCTTCCCGATGATTGGGTGTGCCCTGTCTGCGGTGCGGATAAAGATTCCTTTGAAGTTGCGTAAAATAAGATGAAAAACAATAAAATTAGAGAGGGTATTTACTGGGTAGGAGGAATTGACTGGGATTTACGGGATTTTCATGGTTATTTGACCCAACGTGGCTCAACATATAATGCTTATCTGATTTTAGATGAAAAGGTCGTTCTCGTTGATACAGTCAAACACTATCTTTTTGACGAAATGCTGGATAGGATTAAGAAGATAATCGATCCTTCAAAAATAGATTTCATCTTATCCAATCATGTTGAAATGGATCATTCCGGCTCCATTCCAAAGATGCTCGAATACGCACCTAATGCAGCTGTCATCACATCCACTCAGGGAGAAAAGGGCTTGCGCAGGCATTACAAGAAAGATTGGAATTTTCGGGTCGTTACATCAGGAGAGTCATTAAAAATCGGGAAAAGGTCCCTGAATTTCGTGCACACTCCAATGGTTCACTGGCCTGATAATATGGTCACCTATATTCCGGAGGAAAAGATTCTGTTTTCAAACGATGCTTTTGGGCAGCATATTGCCAGCTCAGAAAGGTATGCCGATGAGATTGGCTGGGACATTGTGGAGGAAGAGGCAGCTAAATATTACGGTAATATTGTTATGCCCTACGGTGATCAGGTTAAAAGCGCCTTGGAAGTGGTCTCCCAGCTCGACATAGAAATGATCTGTCCCAGTCACGGACTTATATGGAGGTCCTATATACCTGAGATAGTCAAACAGTACAAGAAGTGGTCCGGCTATGAAGCGGACAAAAGAGGGGTTGTGGTTTATGATTCGATGTGGGGTTCTACCAGAAAAATGGCCCAAATGCTTGAAAGAGGATTGTATGATGCGGGAATGGAAGTGGCGGTGAGGAATCTTAAGAGGAATCACGTATCTGAAGTTATAACAGATGTCCTCAGATCCCGTCTGATTGTGATAGGCTCACCCACCTTAAATAACGGGATGCTTCCCTCGGTTGGTGAATTTCTCACTTATCTCAGAGGATTGAGACCGAGAAAAAGGATTGGCTTTGCCTTCGGTTCTTTTGGATGGGGAGGTCAAGCGGTAGGAGAAATTGAAAAAGTCCTTACAGAACTCAAATGGGATATTCCTTTTGAAGGCTTAAAAATAAAGTATATCCCCAATAAAGATGAGTTGGATTCAGTAAGAAAAGCAGGAAAGGAATTGGGAGAGTACCTATTAAAGACTGAGTGATTGATTTAGAATAAACAGAATGGGAGAGAACAAAAATGAAAAAAATATTCACCTGGACTTTTAAGGTAAGCCTTATTTTTATTGCGGCATCTGCGCTCACTTACACACTGCACTATCTCATATTCCGTGATATCCATCATATTTTCATATATATGATCGGAGACTTTGGATTTCTTTTTCTTGATGTTCTTTTGGTCGTCCTGTTTATCGAACGGGTACTTACCAGAAAAGAGAAACAGGCTTTGAGGAAAAAACTAAATATGGTTATCGGAAGTTTTTTCAGTGAAGTAGGGCTGAATCTTCTTGATAGGTTCAACGTATTTGTTGAAAATTCGGATGACCTTGCACAGCAATTGAAAGTCATGGATAATTGGGGAAAAAAGGACTTTAACAGAGCCGCATATGCAGCCAAAGAGTTTAAATACCAGATGAAGATAGACAAGGAAAGACTATGCGAGCTCAGGGATTATCTAGTGAGCAAGCGCCCTTTCCTTTTGCGGTTGCTGGAAAATCCCAATCTTTTAGAGCATGAAGACTTTACAGACCTTCTCTGGGCTGTTTTCCACCTTTCAGAAGAGCTTGAGTACAGAGGGAATCAATTGAAGTCCTTACCAGAGGAAGACTACAAACACCTGGCAATTGACTTAAAGAGGTCTTATTCAAGGATCACGACAGCCTGGTTGTCCTACATGAAGCACATGAATCAGAGTTATCCGTTTTTGTTTTCTTTAGCCTCCAGAATAAATCCAATGGATCCCAAGGCGAGCCCGATCATATCAGGTTGACCTTTAATTGAATAATGGTTATTAAATTAAAATGATTATTAATATATGGAAAATTTTATAATAAAAGAGGAGAGGAGTATTCATTATGAGAAGTGTTACAGACTGTCTAAATAATCTTAAGTCAAAGGGATTTAAGATGACCCTTCAGAGACTTGCGGTCATAGAGCATCTTGAAGGGAACCATAGACATCCATCAGCTGCAGATCTGTACGAAGAGGTAAAGAAGAAATACCCGATGATATCTTTTGCGACAGTCTATAACACTCTTAAGATATTAAATGAGATCCAAGAGATAAAGCAATTGACCATAGGGTTTGATAAAGCCAATTTTGATCCTAACACAAAACCACATGACCATTTCTTATGTAAGGAATGTGGGAGAATAATTGATATATTTCCTGAAAAGAAGATTGAAATCAAGGAAATTGATGGTCACCTGATTAATGAATGTCAGGTCTATTATTATGGAATTTGTTCTGAATGCATGAAAGCAAAAAAGAAAAAAAAAGGAGAAGACCCATGCCTGAGATAAGTCAACAAATAAAAGATGCTATTAAAGGCGCCATACTGTTAGAAATAAACGGCCGAAGATTTTTCAATCATGCTGCGGATATTACAGAGCATGAACGAGGCAAAAAAATGTTCAAGTTTTTAGCAGAGGAAGAAGGCAGGCATCTGGAGACTTTTGGAAAATTGTTCAGCAAAATACTGGGCGGAGAGGATTGGAAAAATTACATTGATGAGAGAGACCTCTCAGGGGAGGCTCCTCTTGTGGAAAAGCTCAAGCTGAGGATGAAGGAGAGAAAAGGCAAAGGAGAGACAGAGGCTTTAAGCATAGGCATGCAGCTTGAAAGAGAAGCTATTGAATATTTTAATGAGGCAGCGAAAAATACGGATGATTCCGTAGCGAAAAAAATATTTATGGAGATATCCGAGGAAGAGAAGTTCCATTATGACCTTTTACAGGCCCAGCATGATTCTGTCACAAAATCAGGTTTTTGGCTTGACGGAGCTGAATTCCAAATGGACGGGAAGTGGTGACAAAGTAAGAGAGGGGGAGAATATCTGACTGTCAATCCTGAGAAGCCAGTGTCATTATCCATTTGGCAAAGGATGCGGCTTCATTAAGGTCATGTTCATCCGGATGGGTGCCGGCTGAGGCAGCCATATCAGCCCAGGCCCTGTGTTCAGGGGATTTTTTTAGAATTTCCAACGCGCTCAAAGAGATTTTTCCTCTGCAGGAAAAGGTCCCCAGTAGTCTTGCTCCAGAAGCAAGGACTGAAGCGTGTTCTATGGCTTCTCTTGAAAGTCTCCCCCCGGTGAGAGATCCATGAGTCGAGAAAAAGGCTATTTTTTTATCCCGGGGGATTTTTTTTATAAAAGACTCCATGGCGAACGGCACACCGTGGGAGTGGACCGGAAATCCGATGAAGATAAGGTCGTATTCTTCTTTGTCTTCTTTTTGAACTTCACTTATAGGCATTATTTGTTTGTCACCCTCTATGTTATTGTATATGGCTTCTGCCACTTTTTTGGTGTTTCCGGTTTGGGTGAAGTATGTAACAAGCGTATTTTCCATTTGCCATCTCCAAAGGATTATTCTTGCCCTTTTCAAGAGTCAGTCTTAGTAAGATACCGACCTTATGTTTATCACACACTCCTCATTCAGTCAATTATCTAGCCCGGCCTCTTTATGAAATGGCTGAATCTTCAAGGGCGCTTCCGCTTTTTTCTAACAAGCCTCCATTTTTTAAGCTGCCCTATGTTTATAGAAACCTGACGGAGATATATCAGGAAAGGAACAATGAAGAAAACGGATAGAAAGCTGATCCCGATTTTTTTCCTCTGCTTTAACAGATGGGGATAGGGATTGGCAAAAAGATACAATGTCATCAGAAAGAGAATCCATCCCAGTACGGCCAGGACAGCCAGGACAAAGGGATGATTGAGAAGTAAAAAAATGAGTGCGACGGGAAGTAAGCTCCATAACGGGAAGCTCGGTTGAAAGATGAGTTTGAATAAGGGGGGATGTTTTAGATTGAATTTGGTTTGACCGACTCCTATATTCCACTGGATATATTTTTTTAAGCTGTTTCTGGGTTTATGATACACGGTTAGGTCAGGGATGTATTCCAGAGAGAATCCTCTTTCTCGCATCCTGCGGGAGATATCGACATCCTCTCCTCCATCGTAAAATTCAGGATCAAAACCACTGACAGCTTCCAGGATATTTTTTCTAAAAGCGGAATTACATCCAGGAAGGAAATGAGGTTTTTTCTGGCCTTTTTTCATATTCGCTTTAAAGCCCATAGCGCCTCCTGCAGGATGACCCACTGAGGCGGTCCAAATGCCGAAACGGTTGGTGTTTTCAGGAGGATATGCATTTCCTCCGATAGCTGCTGTCTCTATGTTTTTAAATGCCTTATTGATGATTTTTAGATATTCTGAAGGAACTATCGTGTCTGCATCTACAAATGCAATGATATTGAAAACAGCCTGTTTCCATCCCATATTTCTCTGTTGGCTGAATCCTTTCCTGCTTTTTACAAACCTCACATTTTTGTATTTAGAGACGATCTCCGGAGTCGAGTCAGTTGAAGAATCAACAACAATAACTTCATACCTGTCCTTTGGATAATCCAGCTCAAGCAAGGAGTCGAGACAGTCTTTTATGTTTTCTTCTTCGTTATAGGTAATGATAATTACAGATATTCCAGAAAAGCGATGATTATCCAAAAATTTATTATCTTTCGTTTTCAATGAATTCCCATTCTAAGACACATCCCGGGATGAGCTTGTAGTCATAGACACAGTCTTTACAGAAATCAAAAGAGTCTCTATTTTTCTGGAACTTTCTTCTAAAATCCGCTGCCTTAGGGCTGAACCAGATTGCATCAAATGTTTTCTCGTTTATGTTTCCGAAGGGATGTTCATATTTAAAATCGAATTCACAGCTTATAATCGTCCCGTCTGGGAAAAGAGTCGGTTTTGTCCAGGGGAAACGGCACCAGTATTTTTTCGGTTTACTACTGACTTTAAATCCTTTTTGATAGCTGTACCAGCGGTATTTTTTTTGAACCGGTGCGTACTTCTTGTCGAATTTTGAATCGAAATAACCTAACTGCCGGGTGGAGAAAGCCTTAAAACTGACCATATCAACGCCCAGATCCCAGGCAATTCGCCTGAATTCATCCATTTCGTTTTCATTATCCTTTGAAATGATCATCCGCAGATTGAGCAAAGGTTTGTTGCTTCCGGATTTTCTCTTTGCCTCAACAATTTCACGTGTGTGGGATAGGACTTTCTCTAGTTTGCCTCTCTTTCTGTATCTGGAATATGTTTCTTGAGTGGTTCCGTCCGCAGCGATAATGAGAGCGTCCAGTCCGGATTCAACCAATTTTTGAGCATCAATTTTAGAAAATTTGTTTAAATTAGTGCTGGTAACCGTGCGGATGCCCTTTTGTTCCGCATATTGAGTCATTTTATTGAACTCAGGATTGAGAAGAGGTTCTCCCCAACTCCAGAGTATGATGTATATCAAATAATCTCCGGCTTCGTCGATGAATTTTTTATAAGTATGGAACGGGAGGAAGCTCTTGCCTTTTGTTTCCGGATTAAGAGAAGGACACAATTCGCATCTCAGGTTACAAATTCCAGAAGGGGAGATGTGAGCCATATAAGGATATCCAAGGGCGTGACTTACCGGCAGGAGTCTGTTTATCCCAATAAAAAACAGGTTCTTGGTTTTTTTCCATGAAAAAGGATGGGATTCCATGGGGATGCGGTCGAATTGAAATCTGATTTTTCTTTTGAATAGCAACCTGACTGAATTTTTGAGTAAAAATTCAATATCCATTATTTCCGCCTCTGTGTCCTGAAAAATCCATGAGTATTTTTTCTAAGTAGATGGGAAGGTCTTTTTTTTTGCCTAAGCTATACAGTGTGTCCAATGATTGTGAGAGTTTTTCATAGTTTGAATATATTTTTAGCAGTTCGTCGGAAGAAAACGCAGCTAACGCAAGGCCTTCTTTTGACATAATCCGGGCAAATAAAAGTTGATGGTCATCTACATGTTCTCTGTAACAGACTTTCCTTGGAAAAAGGATAGGGATTTTCCCATGTTTTAAACACAGAATGACAGTTCCCATTCCGGCATGTGATAGGATTATATCAGAACCGGCAATCCTCTTTTCCATGTCACAGTAATCGAGAAATCTGCAGTATGAACAATATTGCGGATGATAAGATGAATGCCCGATTTGAATAAATGTGTCATTCGGGAAAAGGCCCGAAAACACATACTGGTCTACAATTTTTAATAGCCTATTAAAAGATATTCTTTCTACTCCTACGGTCACAAATAGTTTCAAATGACCTGTCCTTTATAAACAGCTTTTTTATAAAAGGCGGCAAGCTGGGGCCACTGCACAATGAAAATGTCTGACAGGAAATACACTAATTTTCCGGTAAGAGAAAGACCATGAATCCTTGCCATTGACTCAATATAAATAGTCTTGATAAAAAATAGTTTTCCTAATAAAAAAAACGGCACACATATCCCTGCCCCTGTGGATATGAGGACAGTTGGTTTCTCTTTGAGTATGACTTTAAATGCGAGGATAAGATTACGGAAAAAATTGATTAAATTTCTATTAGTGGGATGATATCCGTGATAGAAAATTTCGTTCTTTAAAAGAGTTTCTGTGTCGCATGAAAGAAAAGACACCCAGAAGTGGTTGTATTGGCTCCATAGGGAGTTGAGACAGGAAAGCTCTGAAAAATGTCCTCCTGAAGAAGAGATCAAACCGATTTTCATCTCTCAGCCATCCATTGGGTCAAATCTTTGTTTATGAGCCGTCTTAACTTTTTTGTGTCTTCTTCATATTCATAATGCAGCATTTTTTTGTATTTAGACGGCAGTTCCTTTTTTTTATATATTATACTCCTGATGTAATTCTTAAGATCTCTTCTCATTCCAAAGGGAAGGATATGTTTGATAGAAGCCCTCCATTTACCGGGTTTGAAAATCAGTTTGTCTACGATTGAGGAAGCAAAATTTTTTGGAATACCAGCCGTGTTTGTGTATTTTGTGTTTTTTATGTTCTCTGTTTCATTTATTCCGAGAAATTGAAGTATTTCCTTTGTTGTTTCTTCAGGATTTTTTGTAAACTCTTCAAAAAGGATAATTTTTACCTTTAAAAAATTATCCATATAAGCTTTGACTTGGTTGTAGTAGTGTCCAAAACCTATATAGTCATAACTTAGAATGAATCTTCCTTCTAAGCGGTGCTTAATGGTGTTTTTGTTCACAGCCTCTAAAAAAGGGAGAAATTCGTTTCCCTGATTGATTTTTTTCAAATAATGAGACCAGGCTCTTTGTGCCGGATCACGGAGCAGGATGATTATTTTTATCAAATCAGATTTTTTCCCATAGAGTTTTTTTATATTAAGGATCACTGTCTCGTGGGCATAAAGATACCAGGTGGATCCTTCTCCTATGACTTGATTTTCTCTCGCTTTTTCAAATGTTTTTTTATAATCTTCGAGTTTGTTGATCGTAAAACTGGCTTTGGCTCCTTTATTTTCACCTATGAGTTTGAGGAATTCCGGTTGATTCCAGCAGATGAAAAACATAGGTTCTTTTTCTTGCGGCATAAAGACCCGGGGATTTTTTTTTAGTAAAGAATAGAGGGCGGTCGTGCCTGATCGGGCAGCTCCCACAATAAAAAAATCCGGGAGTCTGTTTCCTTTTTTATCTAAGAACATTTAAATATTTTTCCGGATAGTCGTGTGGCATGAAATAAGGTACAAAAAATTCCTGTGTATTTCAATAAAAAAAATGCATGGGATTACAAAGATGAATCTAGAGAGAAAAGATTATTTTAAAGGAGGTCCCATCTGAACCTTCTATTTTCATTTTTCCCTTTATCTGTTTCACGAGATCCATGACAAGATTCATTCCCAGAGAGTTCTTAGATTTTTCTTCAAAATTTTTAGGCAGTCCTATGCCGTTGTCTTCAACTGTCAGTTCTATGTTTTTATCCTCTCCCTTTTTAATACTTATGAGTATTTTATTGGGCTCTTTGTTTGTATTATTGAACAGACTTTGCGGGGGAAAGGCATGTTTTAAAGAGTTGGATATCAATTCATTCGTTATGAGTCCCAACGGTATGCTCTCATTTATGTCAAAATATATCTCATCCATATCAAAGTGCAGTTTGATGTTACGTTCATATGTGTTGTTTATAGACATTAAATGTGTGGCCAGTGTTTCTATATAATTGGAAATATTTATTTTTGCCAATGAGCTGGACCTGTAGAGCTTATCATGCACTAAGGACATTGCTTTTATCCTGCTCCGGCACTGGTTTAATATCTGTTTTATATCCTCTTCCTGTATGTTCATTGCTTGAAGATTTAGAAGGCTTGATATGATCTGCATGTTGTTTTTCACACGGTGGTGGATCTCTTTCAAGAGCACCTCTTTTTCTTTCAGGGATTTTTTAATCTGTTCTTCTTTTGTTTTAATGATGGTGAGGTCTCTGCTTATGCCGACAAGTCCGTTTATGTTTCCTTTTCCGTCGAATATGGGTGATTTTAAGGTATTGAAATAGAAAACTTCTCCCAAATCATCACCGCTTTTTTCATCCACACTGACTAAAGTTCTCTTTTTGAGTACTTCTTCATCGCTTGATCTGCACTGTTCAGCCAGGCTTGCGTCAAGGAACTCTTCGTCCTTTTTACCGATAATGTCTTCTTTTTTCAGGCCTACAAAATCAGCAAAGGCTTTATTGACAATAAGATTTTTAAGATTTTTGTCTTTTAAGTAGACAATGTCAGGGATGGCATCGAGAAGCGTGTTGAATGTTTGTTTATACTTTTGAAGTTCTTTTTCAATTTCTAAATTTTTATCCTGCAATTTGCTGGCTTTTTTTTGGAGTTTTTTTATTGCGGATGTGGTTTTGTTTTCCATAATAAATAATTACTACTCGATCATGCTTACGCAGGTTTAACAAAGAATTATAATAGAATCTTCACTCAAGTCAATTAATATTTCCCAGATCAAAAAAACGTGATGGTGGGCGGTACTGGATTCGAACCAGTGACACCCGGCTTGTAAGGCCGGTACTCTTCCGCTGAGCTAACCGCCC